>Ga0207639_10000024_pt1 | contig 213218 bp, 183 predicted proteins | sample KBSCornC32_FD_184299 | JGI IMG/M metagenome (GOLD analysis project Ga0207639, IMG submission 184299) | Corn rhizosphere microbial communities from Kellogg Biological Station, Michigan, USA - KBS Corn C3-2 (SPAdes) (version 2) | ecosystem: Host-associated > Plants > Roots > Rhizosphere > Soil ...
CAAAGGCGGCCGGTTCCTCATCAGCATGCAGCCGGTGAAGGCGCCGTTCGCGCTCACCGTCGATCACGAAGAGCAGATCGACAAGAACGTGACGAAGGAAGCGATCGAGATCCAGACGAAGAAGGGGATCACGGTCGAAGAGATCATCCGCAACCACCAGGCGTACAAGGCGTACGAAGACTCGATCCAGCCGCGCTACATCGCCCGCGACACGACCAAGCTGCGCTTCACGATCGAGGCGGGCGAATCGATCGAGTCGACCATCGCCGGCGACTACTTTTCAGAACCGCAGGGGCGGAAGGACTGGGTGTGGCAGGACTTCTACGTCAACGGCGTTAAGTGGAAGTACGGGAAGATCCCCGAGCTGCCGCTCATCCAGCCGGAGAAGGTGACGCAGCTCCCGCTCGATCTGCACCTGACGAACGACTACCACTACACGCTCGTCCGCGAGACGGACCTCCTCGGCTATCACACGTACGAAGTCCGCTTCGAGCCGCCGCCGAACGCGCCCGCCGCACTGCCGCTTTACCGCGGCACGGTCTGGATCGACTCCAAGACATGGGCGCGCATCCGGATCTCGATGATCCAGCTCAACCTGTCCGGCGAGGTCCTCTCGAACGAGGAACGCGTCGACTTCGAGCCGTTCGCCCGCGACTCGTACCGCACCCTCACGGCGGCCGAGGTGGAGAAGAGCGATCCGAGGGAAGTGCTGTGGCTGCCGAAGCTCGTCAACGCGCAGCAGGTGATCTCGGCGGGCGGACGCGCGAATCCGGTCCTGCGCGAGACCGACTTCACGAACTTCCGCATCGATCCGGCCGACTTCGAAGGCGCGCTCAAGACCGCCTCGGCGTCCGACGCCCGAATGGTGCGCGAGACTCCCAAGACCGGGATGCAGTACCTCGAGAAGACCGCGACCGGCGAGCGCGTCGCGAAAGAGGGCTTCGACCTCTCGCGCAAGTTTCTCATCGGCGGCGTGCATCACGACGCCGGCCTCCAGTACCCCGTCCTCCCGCTCGGCGGCATCGACTACTTCAACTTCAACCTGCACAACACCGGCATCCAGACGAACGTCTTCTTCGCCGGAATCGTCGTCGTCGCAAATGCGACGAACCCGAACGTTAAGAACACCCGGACGAACGTCGGCCTCGATTTCTTCGGCATCGCGGTCCCGACCACCAGCACCGTCTATCGCGGCGGCATCGAACAGAAGAACGAGGCGGTGCGGTCGCTCGGCACGTCGCTCACGCTTCGTGCGGGGCATCCTTTCCTGCAGTTCGGAAAGATCGACCTCTCGCTCGGGCTGTCGCATGTCAGGTATAGCCGCGACACCGACACCGCGGACACCTTCACGATTCCGACGAGCACGTTCGTGCTCTCCCCCTCGGTCGATATGCAGTACTCGCGATGGGGATGGGTGGCGTCCGGCTTCTACGAGTACAACCAGCGGACGCAGTGGAAGCCGTGGGGTCTCCTCTCCGAGTACAACGACAACCAGAAGTCGTTCGCCGACTTCGGCGCCACGGTCGGCAAGAGCTTCTACCTGCCGAAGTTCCAGCGCATCGGTCTCGAGGTGAACTACCTCGACGGCACGCACCTCGACCGTTTCTCGAAGTACGAGCTCGGCTTCTTCGGCACGCAACGCGTGCACGGCATCAGGTCCGGCTCGGTCCGCGCCGAGAAGATGACGCTGACACACTTGACGTACGGCTTCGTCTTCTCTGACCAGTTCCGCATCGAGTCGTACTACGACTACGCGCTCGTGACCGACAGGACGGCGGGATACGACCGCGAGCCGTTTCAGGGCGTCGGCATCGGCGGACAGACGATCGGCCCGTGGGGAACGCTCCTGCGTCTCGACCTCGGAAAAACGATCGGCCGGAATGCGCAGAACGGATTCGTGGCGAACGTCGTCTTCTTGAAGTTGTTCTAACAAAAAGGGCCGGCTGAAAGCCGGCCCCTGCACAAATTCGTGGATTCGATTTACGGGTTCTGCGTGTAGAAGTCGACCGACCCGATGATCGTTTGCACACCGCTGGTGTCGGTGACTTCGACGGTCAGGCGGTGGCGTGCGTTCGAGAGGCGCGTCGTATCCATGATGAACTTCCATCCCGACGTCGCCGCCTGGAAGAAGTACTGCGGATTCTGCTGCGCGACGTCCGGACGAGGCAGGTGGATCTGCGCGTTGCCCACCGGATTGCCGTCGATGATCATCGTGACCGCCGCAACGCCCGAGTCTTCGTCGACCGCCCATCCCTGGAACACCGCGTTCCCCTTCAGGTAGTCGTAATTGACCGGCGAGTCGATGAAGCCGACGGACGGGAAGTTGTTGTTGTCGCCGAGGCACTGGAAGAAGACGGGGATACCGTCGCTGGTTGGCAGCTCGCTGAACGTACCCTGCTGATCGCCGACACGCACCTTCAGGACGTGATTCCCGCGGCTGACGCCGAGGGCGATGAGGGCGCCGACGTCGAGCGTGAACATGTAGCCGGAGCGCGGCGAGTCGGGGTAGTTCGGGTAGTAGCGCTCCACGTCGAAACGCGAAAGGCCGTAGCAGTTCGCGTATTGATTGAAGAGCGGGTTGAATCCGCAGTCCTGCGGCGCAGAAGACCAACCGACGCCGTCGATCAACAACTCGACGTACGAGACGCGGCCGACCTCCGTCCTTGGCGCGAGGTCGAGCGCCCAGCCGCGCACCGGAGTGATGTGCGACTTGAAGTTAACGGGCGGCGATATATTCACGCTCGGGACCGTTCCGCAGAACGTGCCGAAGAGGACCGCGTCGCGTTTCGGCTCGTCGACATAGCCGAACGGCCTGTCGGTCCCCTCCGTGTTGAAGACCTGAATCTGACGGCGGCCGATCAGACGGGCGATGCCCTTCGTGTCGGTCGCACGGACTTCGAGGAGGTGCACGCCGTCCTGGATGCGCGTCGTGTCGACGTTCGCAATGAAGCCGGAGAAGATCGCGGCCGGGAAGTCGGGGAACGTGTTCCCGACGTCGGGACGCGGATCGCCGTAGATCGCCGACTGCATGATCAGGCCGTCGATGTAGACATCGACTTCGCCGATGCCGTCCGTGTCGGTTGCCCAACCGACGACCGGGAAGGCGCTCGTCGCGCTATACGTGCCGGCGCCGGTGGGAATGTCGAGGAAGCCGAACGGAGACTGATTGAGTGTGTTGTCGATGTTGATCGTCCGCCGGCCGAACTCGATCGACTGGCCGTCTGTCGTGTACGCCTTCAGCGAGACCGTGTGCGCGCCGTTCGTGTAGCGGCTCGCGAGGAAGCCGATCTGGAAGCCGGGGGAAGCGTTCTGGATCCCGGGGTACTGCGGCGTGTACAGCTCGACCACGTCAATGCGGGGGATCCCCATGTTGACGTTGTACTGATACGCGTCGTCGACATAGAGCTCGATGCGCGTCAACTGCTGGATGTCATACGCGAAACCCTTGACGAGCACGACACCCGACTGGGTGACATTCGGGTCCGGCAGATCGACACCGCCGACGAATCCCGCCGGCTGTGATTGAGCGAGCGCCAGTGCCGCGAATAGCGACGCGCAGGTGAGAACCAGGCCGCGGGTAACCCATCTCCACATAACCCCAACCTCCAACCCGAAGATGACCTAGGTGCAGTGCGCTCACGAGTTTATACTAAGAAAGTGAGCTCTTCAAATATCAATGTGTTGGGGAGCCTCGCCCCCTCGCTCGACGACGTCCGGAACGCAGCATCCCGTATCAGGCCGTACGTCCACCGGACTCCCCTTCTGACGTCCCGTTCCCTCTCGGAGCGGATCGGCGTCGAGGTCCGGCTCAAGTGCGAGAACCTCCAGCGCGCCGGGTCGTTCAAAATCCGCGGCGCGATGAACGCGCTCCTCCAGATCCCGGAGCGGGATCGCAGCCGCGGCGTGGTCGCCTTCTCCTCCGGAAACCACGCGCAAGGGGTCGCGCTCGCCGCAAAGCTCCTCGGGATGCCGGCCACGATCGTCATGCCCGAGAACTCGGTGCAATCGAAGGTCGAAGCGACCAAGGCGTACGGAGCGGCGGTCGTGACGGGCGGCGTCACCGCGGCGACCCGCGACACGGTCGCCCGCGAGATCGCCGAGAAGAACGGCGCCTCGATCATTCCGCCGTTCGACGACGACCGGATCATCGCCGGCGCCGGAACGGTCGGCCTCGAGATCGCGACCGAGTGGCCCGAGGTCACGACCATCGTGACACCGCTCGGCGGCGGCGGTCTCCTCTCCGGAACGGCGCTCGCCGCGACCTCCATCAACTCCGCGATCGACGTCTTCGGCGTCGAGCCGGCTGCCGGCAACGACGGCGAGCGGTCGTTTCACACCGGGCAGATCGTCACGATCGATCCGCCGAACACCATCGCCGACGGCGCCCGGACCCTCTCGATCGGCAAGCGCAACTTCGCGGTCATCCGCGAGCGAGTCAAGGACGTCGTCAGCGTCGATGACGACCTTCTCCTCGACGTGACCAAGTGGGCGATGTACCGGACCAAGCTCGTCATCGAGCCGACCGGCGCCCTCGGCCTCGCCGCGCTCATCGCCGGAAAGATCAAGCCACGGGGGCCGGTGGCAGTGGTCATCAGTGGGGGGAACCTGGACTTTCATCTGCTTTGCAGATGAATTCCCCAATGACCGGCTCCCTATTCGACGACGCCTCCTTCCCCGAGCCCCGTCTCAGCGCTGACGCTCCGCTGCCCGAACGCCTGCGGCCTGCGTCGCTCGACGAGATCGTGGGGCTCGAAGACATCCTTGCGCCGGGACGCTTCCTGCGCAACGCGATCGAGAACGACCGCATCCCTTCGATGATCTTCTGGGGGCCTCCGGGATCGGGAAAGACGACGCTGGCGCGCATCATCGCGCGGACGACCCGCGCGCGATTCGTGACCTTCTCGGCGACGTCGACCGGCATCAAGGAGATCAAGACGCTGATGGAGGAGGCGCGCCGCGCCCGCGCGGCCCGCGGATCGAAGACGATCGTCTTCATCGACGAGATCCACCGATTCAACAAGGCGCAGCAGGACGCCTTCCTGCCGTACGTCGAGGCGGGAGACATCGTCCTGATCGGCGCCACGACGGAAAATCCGTCGTTCGAGGTGAACTCGGCGCTCCTCTCGCGCAGCAAAGTCGTCGTGATCCCGCAGCTCGAGCGCGCCGAGGTGCTGACCATCCTGCGGCGGGCGATCGAAGAGCCGACCGTGAAACAGCTCGGGATCGAGATCGCCGACGACGCGCTCGACTTCATGGCCGCCACCTCGGCGGGCGATGCGCGGCAGGCGCTCAACTCGCTGCAGCTCGTCGTCGAGACGGCGCGGCGCGAAGACAACCCGATCGACGTCACGAAGGTGAAATCGATCCTCCAGCGCCGCTCCCTGATGTACGACAAGAGCGGCGAAGAGCACTACAACATCATCTCCGCGCTCCATAAATCGCTGCGGAACGGCGACGCCGACGCCGCGATCTACTGGCTCGTCCGGATGCTCGAAGGGGGCGAAGACCCGCTCTACATCGCCCGTCGTCTCGTGCGCGCGGCGAGCGAAGACATCGGCAACGCCGATCCGAACGCGCTCGTGTTCGCGATCGCCGTGCAGCAAACCGTGCACTTCCTCGGCATGCCGGAAGCGGGAGTGGCGCTCGCCCAGCTCGTCGCCTACCTCACCGCCGCGCCGAAATCGAACGCGGCGTACGTCGGCTACGGCGAGGCGGTACGCGAAGTGCGCCAGGGCGACAACCCGCCCGTTCCGCTGCACATCCGCAACGCCCCGACGCGCCTCATGAAAGACCTCGGCTACGGCCGCGGCTACGAATACGCGCACGACTACGAAGAACAGACCGTCGCGATGGAGTGCCTCCCCGACTTGCTGGCAGGACGGCGTTTCTACGAGCCGAAGGACGTCGGGTACGAGAAAGAGATCCGCGAGCGTCTGGAGAAGATGCGCGCGGCGCGCAAGAAAAAGTAGCTCAGGCGGGACGCAGCGGCGCCGGCTTCCGATCCGTGCCGACGTTCACGTAGACCACCTGCGCCTCGGTCACGAGGGCTTTGGCGTTCGGGTCGTTGCCGCGGATCGCCTCCACCACGACCTTCACCGTGATGGAGGTGTTGCCGATCTTCGTCGTCTCGGTCCAGAAGCTGACGAGGTCACCGACGAAGACCGGCGCGTGGAAGACGATCTTGTCCATCGAGACGGTGACCATCAGCCGCGAGCCCTGCCGGCGCGCTTCGATCGCGCCGGCCTGGTCGATGTAGCTGAGAATCACTCCGCCGAAGATGGTGCCGTGCGCGTTCGTGTCGCGCGGCATCATCAGCACGCGGATGGCGGGCTCGTTCCACTTCGGTCCGTACGGCTCGCTCACGACTGCTGATTGTTCTGCTGTCCCTGCGAAAACACCTGCTCGTTGATGTCGATCTGCGAGTCCTTGCGGAGACGCTGCAGAAGCGAAGTGCGGAGATTGCGCGCATCACGCTGCCGCATGTTGTCCATGAACGCCGGGACCGTCTTCGCAAGCTCGTCGGGGCTGACCTTCTTCTGCTCCGTCACCTGGAAGACGATCGCGCCGTCGCCGGCGACGATCGGTCCCTTCACCACGCCCGGAGGCGTGCTCATGGCCGCATCGACCAGCGCGGACGTGTCGCCCGGGATCCCGGAGACGTAGCCCTGGCGGTTCACCGTCGTATCGGCGGCCGTCAGTCCGACCTTCGCCGCGACCGCGTCGACGTTCGGCGCGCCGGCGATGGCTGCCGCGAGGTGCTGCCGCGCGAGATCGCGCGCTTTCGCGAGCTTCGCGTCATTCGTCACGCGCTCGCGGATGTCTTCGAGCGGCGCGACTCCGGCGGCGCGGATGCCGGCGACGTACGCGATCGCGGGACCGCGCTGCGTGCCGATGACGTCGCTGATGTCGCCCTGTTTCGCGCTGAACGCCCAGGTCGCGAGCGCCTGATTCGCGCCGAGGCCCGGCATCATCTCGCCCTTGGCAAACCACTGCGTGTCGTTCGAGCTGACCTTGTCGTTCGCGTAGGAGGTGAACTCGGCCGGCGTCGCCGGCTTCTTCGCCTTCATGCGCGTGGCGACCTTGTTGATCTCGTCCTGCGCCTGGTCTTTCGCCAGCTGCATCGAGAGCTGCGCCGCGATCTGGCCGCGGACTTCCTCGTACGGACGCGGTCCGGCCGGACGGCGCTCGAGCACCTTGATGATGTGGTAGCCGAACTCCTTCGAGCGGATCGGCTCACTGATCGTGTTCAGCGGAACCGAGAACGCCGCCGTGTCGAACGGCTCGACGGTGGCGCCGCGATCGACCCAACCCATGTCGCCGCCGTTGCCGGACGACGATGGATCCTGCGAGTTCGCCTTGGCGAGCGCCGCGAAGTCGCCGCCGGAGCGGAGCTGCTTCACGATGCCGTCAGCCTTCGCCTTCGCCGCCGCGTCTTCCGCCGGCGAGTTGACCTTGATCAGGATGTGGAGGATGTGCGCCTGCTCCGGATGCGAGAATTCGGTGTTCTTCCCCGCCTCGTACTTCGCGCGCACCTTGTCCTCCGGGGCGACGATCTGCGAGCGGATGCGCGCCATGTCGGAGACGAGGTACTTCAGCTCACGCTGTTCTCCGTGCGCGTACTTTTCCTGGTTCGCCTTGTAGTACGCGTCGACCTCGGCCGGCGTGACGTTGACGTTCGCCATCTCGCGCGATGCCGAGTAGAGCGCGTAGCGGATCTTCGCGCTCTCCGCCGTGCGGCGGTACTCGTCCGCGGCCGCTTTCGGCGACACGACGACCGAGTTCTCGAGCGCGCTCTCCATCTTCTCGGTCGTGATCTCGCGGGCCAGCTCATCCTCGAAGTCGGCCGCCGTCTGGTAGCCGATCTGGTGGATGTAACGCTCGTAGATATCCGTGCCGACGAACTTCCCATTCGGATTCAGCATCGGCAGCGAGAGGATCTTCTTCTGCACTTCCGCCGGCGTGGCCGTGAGATGAAGCTTCGCCGCCTGCTGGAGCATGAGGCGCTGATCGACGAGCGACTCGAGCACCTGGCGCGGAACGCCCATCTGCTCTTCAAGCTGCTGCGTGAACTGGTCGCCGTACATCCGCCGGTAGTTCTGCTCGGCGAAGTAGAGCGCCCGGTTGTACTCGGCGAACGTGATCGTGTCGCCGTTCACTCGCGCGGCGTACGACCGGTCCTGTTTACGGTTCTGCTGCGCGCCGCCGAGACCCATGTCGACGTACACGAAACCGATGATGAAAGCTGCTACGACCGCGAGAAGGATCCACTTGAGCTGGTGGAAGCTTTCGCGCATTGACTTGAGCATCTGGTTACTACCTTTCGGGGGGTGTTAGAGGCGTCTGGCAAAAACGCGGCAGTGTACTTGGAACTTCCAGGCACGGGCAAGCCGGGCCTTATGCTATAAGCCATTGATTCTGCATGGCGCGGAAGAACGCTGCGACTAGCGACAACATCGACTGGTACCTGATCTCCATCGATCGGCTGAAGAAGATCGGGCTCGTGGTGTTTCTCGCCCTCCTTGCCGGCGGCATCTGGTTCTACATCAGCCACGAGCGGGGAAATCCGCGGACCCTCGCGGAAGGCGCCATCGCCGACGCCCGGCAAGCTCTCAATTCACTTGCTTCGTCAAAAGATTTCAACGCCCATCGCGCCGAGTTCGACCGGGCGCAGAAAAAGCTCGACGACGCCTCCAACCTCTTCAGCGCGAAGAAATACCAGGAAGCGCAGGCCGCCGCGTTCGAGTCGCAGACCGTCAGCCGCACCGCGGTCAACGGCGGCGGCGACCAGGAAAACGACGCCCGTTTCCTCACGCTCGAAGGCGACGTCGAGTGTCAGAAAGGCTCTTCCGGCGACTGGCTCCGCGCCGACCTCCGCACGCCGCTCGTCAACGGCGACTGGGTGAAGACCCACGACAGCGCGTCGGCCGAGCTCATGTTCCAGAACGGCTCGCTCTACACCATCGGCCCGAACGCCCTGCTCGAGATCTACTCGACCATCAACGCGCAGACCTCCCGAAAGACCAACTCCGTCCAGATGAAGTTCGGTTCCGTCGAAGTCGCGACCGTCAACGATCAGTCGACCGTCCGGACGCCCGGCAGCCAGGTCGTCGTCGACTCCGAATCGACCACCCAGGTCGGCGTCAACAAAGCCGACGAGCAGACCTCGGTCATGGGCGTCCGCGGTACCGCGAGCGTCGCGCCGGCAGCGGGCGGCGAGGCGGTGAAGATCGCCGCCGGCGACAAACTGAACGCCACCAGCGCCGGCTCCCTCGGCCCCGTCAAGAAGCTCCTGATGCCGCCGGCCGTCACCAACCCGCCCGACAACCAGGTCTTCTCGATCGCGGTCGACACCCAGATCAGCTTCCAGTGGCAGGCCCAGCCGGGAGCCGTCGCGTACCAGCTGCAGGTCTCGCGTTCGCGCCTCTTCTCGACGCTGGAGATCAACTCCCGCCGGACCAAGCTCGAAGCGACCGCCAAAGTCGAGTCGGAAGGGATCTTCTACTGGCGCGTGGCATCGATCGGTCCGGACGGCGACCTCGGCCCGTTCTCCCCCTTCCGCCGGTTCCGGGTGAGCGGCAGCGGCAAGAGCACCCCGACCACGGCGGCCGATACCCAGCCGCCCTCGCTCGTCCTGAAGGCGCCGTTCAACATCGGCGGGCAGTTCTACATCATCGAAGGCCAGACCGAGCCGGGAGCGACCGTGTTCGTGAATGACGAGGAGGCGGACGTCGAGACCAACGGCCACTTCAAGAAGCTCGTCAGCTTCAACAAGGTCGGACAGAATACGGTCATCGTGAAGGCGGTCGATGCCGCCGGAAACCCGACGGTGAAGTCGCAAGTAGTATTGGTAGAGGAGTAACCGCAGTCCCACTCTCTCCCGGGGGCAGCACTCTTGCAGCCCGCGAATCGAACTCATTTAGAAGGAAGCCCGCACAGAATGGCAGTGAAGTCTCTCCTCTCGATGTTCTCGAACGATCTGGCGATCGATCTCGGGACAGCGAACACTCTCGTCTACGCCAAGAACAAAGGCATCGTCGTCCGCGAGCCGTCGATCGTTGCCGTCAACAAGATCAACAACAACGTCGAAGCGGTCGGCAAGGAGGCGAAAGAGATGCTCGGCCGCACGCCGGGCAACATCGTCGCCATCCGTCCCATGAAAGACGGCGTCATCGCCGACTTCGAGGTGACGGAGAAGATGATCAAGTACTTCATCGAGAAGGCGCACGGACGCCGTTTTCTGGTGAAGCCGCGGATCGTCATCTCCGTGCCGTCGGAGATCACCCAGGTCGAGAAGCGCGCCGTCAAAGACTCGGCGCTTCGCGCGGGGGCGACCGAGGTCTATCTGATCGAACAGGCGATGGCGGCGGCGATCGGCGCCGGCCTTCCGATCACCGACCCGACCGGAAACATGATCGTCGACATCGGCGGCGGCACCACGGACGTCGCGGTGATCTCGCTGGCGGGCATCGTCTACTCGCGGTCGGTGCGCGTCGCCGGCAACGAGATGGACGACGCGATCATTCAGTACATCAAACGGAAGTACAACCTCCTCATCGGCGAACGGACGGCGGAGCAGATCAAGATGGAGATCGGCTCGGCGTTCCCGCTCGACGACGAGATGACGATGGAGATCAAAGGCCGCGACCTCGTGGAAGGCGTGCCGAAAACGCTCGTCGTCAGCGACGAAGAGATCCGCGAGGCGCTCGGCGAGACGGTCGCCACGATCGTCGAAGCCGTCCGCGTCGCGCTCGAGCGGACGCCGCCCGAGCTGTCGGCCGACATCATGGACAAGGGCATCATCATCGCCGGCGGCGGCTCGATGCTGAAGAACCTCGACAAGCGCCTCCGCGAAGAGACCGGCCTGCCGGTCACGCTCGCCGAGGATCCGCTGGCGTGCGTCGCGCTCGGAACCGGCCAGATGCTCACCGATTTCAACCTGCTGCGAAAGATCTCGATCGAATAGCTACTGGCGTAAATTCTGCTGAGTCCCCCGTCGTAAGAAATGGCTGCACCAGTCGACGTCATCCCCCGAAGGCCGACGCTCCTCTTCATCGTCGTGCTGGCGTTGCTCTTCGTGTTGATGAGCCTCAGCACGCGGACGCGCTACGTCGGCGAGACCCGGACGCTCTTCGAGCGCACGGTCATGATGGTCTTCTCGCCCGTGCCGAAGCTCGTGAACTGGGTCGGCGGCACCGGCTCCGACATGTACCACGGCTATCTCGACATGCGGCGCAGCGTCGCGGAGAACGTCTCGCTGCATCGCAAAGTCGCCGACCTCACCTCCGAGAACCTCAAGCTCCGCCAGACCGACTCCGACCTTCGCCGCCTCCGCGCCCTCCTCGGCTACTCGGAGCAGTTCCAGCTCCAGACCACCATGGCCGAGGCGATCATGCTCGACACCTCGAGCCGGTTCAAATCGATGGTCATCGACAGCGGCTCCGCGTCGGGTGTGGAGGTCAACGACGCCGTCGTCAACGCGAACGGGTTGATCGGCCGCGTCGTCCTCACCACCAAAGACATGGCGAAAGTCCAGCTCGTGATCGACAGCAACTGCTCCGTCGGCGTTCTGCTGGAGCGCACGCGCCGCGAAGGCGTGCTGCGCGGCGACGGCACCCGGAACGCGCAGCTCTATGACATCCCGTCCCTCGCCGACGTCCACCCGGGCGACCAGCTCCTCACCGCCGGCATCGACGGGATCTATCCGAAAGGCATCCCGGTCGGAACCGTCGTCACCGCGGAGAAGGGGCCGGAGCTCTTCAAGAACATCCTCGTGAAGCCGAGCGTCGACTTCGGCTCGATCGAAGAAGTGATCATCATTCACACCCGTAAGATCCCGAGCGCGGTTCAGGGGTACACGCCGTGAGGTGGCTCCGTTACGTCATCGGGCTGCTGCTCGCGCTGACGCTGCACTCGCTGCTCGACAGCTTCTTCCCGAACGCGCTCGCGTTCTTCAATCCGTACGTGATCCTCGTCGTCTACTACTCGATGGGCGGCAACGTCCTCGGTGCGATCGTGGCGGGCGTCGTCGCCGGCTTCGTGCAGGACGCCTTCTCCGGCGCGATCTTCGGCCTGCACGCGTTCTCCCTCACCGTTTGCGCGTACGCCGTCGCGACCATCAACTCGCGCCTCGTGCTCCGTGGCACGCTCCCCTTCGCGGCTTGCCTCGGCGGCGCGGTGATCGTCAATGAACTGGTGATCTACATCCTCGTCAACGTGTTGCTGCGACAAAAAGTGGAGATGTTCGAACAGGGGCTGTTCGTCAAAACGATCTTCACGCTGCTCTTCGGCGTGTTCGTCTACCAGTTGCTCCTCCTCTTCCTGCGCGAGGAGCCGATCGAAGCGACGCAGCGGCCGATGGGTTGGTAAGGGGGCGGTGACATGCGGGTATACCGAGACGACCAGAAGTTCATCAACCTCCGCATCAACATCGTCCTTTGGATCACGGTCGGCGTCTTCGTCTTCCTCGCCGGCTCGTTCTGGTTCGTCCAGGGGCTGCAGGCGGAGAAATACCGCTCGCTGTCCGACGCGAACGCCATGCGGGAACTGGTCATCCCCGCCAAACGCGGGCTGATCATGGACCGCAACGGAAAGATCCTCGCCGACAACCAGCCGGCGTATGCGCTCGTGGTCGACCGCGTGATCCTCAAGCCGCTGGTGAAGGGTGACAAGACGCACAAGGACAAGCTCTTCACCTTCGTCTGTAGCGTCCTCGGCACCACGCCGGCGCAGTTGCAGGACCGGTGGGACAAGGCGGTCGCGAACGCGATCGGCATGCAGCCGATTACCATCGCCGAGGATCTGACGCTGCAGCAGGTCGCGTCGATTCAGGCGCAGTCGATGGGCTTCCCGGAACTGAACGTCAATCCGGTGCAGCGCCGCAACTATCCGTACGACACCCTCGCCGCGCACACGCTCGGCTTCATCGGAGAGGCGACCGAGAAAGACCTCGCCAACCGCAAGGATCTCAAGCTCGGGGACCTCATCGGAAAGCGCGGCGTGGAGCTGATGTACGACGACCGGCTGCGTGGCAAAGACGGCGCGCAGTATTGGGAGTACGACAGTCACGGCCGCCGCCTCGGCGAGTACCGGCCGCTCCGCAAGGAGCCTCAGGCGGGCGACAACATCTACCTCACGCTCGACTTCGAGCTCCAGCGCCGCGCCGAGCAGTACTTCATCGAAAACGAATACGTCGGCGCCGCCGTGGCGCTCGACCCGCGGAACGGCGAGATCCTCGCGATGATCTCGTCGCCCGAGTTCAATCCCAACGTCTATTCGAAACGCTTCACGACCGACACCTACAAGACGATCGCCTCGAACCCGTTCAAGACCGAGCTCAATCGCTCCATCCAGGGCCTCTACTCGCCGGGCTCCGTCTTCAAGACCGTCATGGCGGCCGCCGGCCTCGCGACCGGCAAGCTCGACCCGAGCACGAGCTTCGAATGCGGCGGCAGCGGCGTCTTCTTCGGCCGTCGCTTCCGCTGCTGGGAGAAGAGCGGACACGGAGAAGTGAACGTCGAGCGCGCCCTGAAGGTCTCCTGCGACATCTTCTTCTACAACACCGGCGCGCGCCTCGGCGTCGACACGATCTCCGAGTACGCCCACGACCTCGGCTTCGGTCAGATCACCCAGGTCGATCTCGACGGCGAAAAGGGCGGCATCGTCCCGTCGACAAAATGGGCCGAGGAGAAGCAGCACCGGAAGTGGTATCCGTCGGAGACCATCTCCGTCGCGATCGGACAGGGCCCGCTCATCGTGACGCCGCTCCAGGTCGCCGTGATGATGGGCGCGATTGCCAACGGCGGCACCGTCTACCGCCCGCACGTTCTTCGCCAGATCGAACACACGAATACGGACGGGACCGTGGCGCGTTACCGCGCGCCCGCGCAGGTCCTGCGGCAGACGAAGTTCTCGCCGAACGTGCTCGAACACGTCCGCAACGGCCTCTGGAAAGTCGTCAACGAAGAGGGGGGAACGGGCGGCAACGCGCGCATCTCCGGCCTCGACATCAGCGGAAAGACCGGCACCGTACAGGTCATCGCGCAGAGCGGCTGGTTCAGCACTGCCGGCCTGCCGTTCATGCAGCGCGACCACGCGTGGTTCGCGTCGTACGCGAAGAAGGACGACCCGCAGATGGTCGTCGTCGTCTTCGTCGAGCACGCCGGCGCGCACGGCGGCACCGACTCCGCGCCGCTGGCGAAGATGCTCTACCAGGCACACTTCCAGAACGAAGGGACGAACGCGCGCCTGAACCTCTCCGACCCCGAAGTACTCCAACAGATCAAGGAAGGAAAACTGCCGCAGCCCGGCGTGGCCCCGAAGGAGCCGGCACAGCCGGCCAACAGCGCCCTGGGCCATTAGCGGATCACTGACGGACTACTGATGATCGATCGCCGCCTGCTTCCCAGCCTCGACCTCAACTTCCTCGGCACCGCGCTGGTCATCGGGGCGATCGGCTGCATGCTCGTCTACAGCGCCACCTTCTATAGCGATCCGACCGGCTACCCGCTCAACACCTTCCACAAGCAAGTCCTCTGGATGGGGATCGGCATCGTGCTGATGCTGATCTTCACCTTCATCGACTACCACGTGCTGTTCGACATCGCGCCGATCACGTACGGCATCGGCATCACGTTGCTCCTGTATTTGTTGATCTGGGGCCGCGCGACGGCGCACGTCCATTCGTGGATCCGCATCGGCGCCTTCCAGTTTCAGCCGTCGGAGTTCATGAAGGTCTTCACCGCGCTGATGCTGGCGAAGTTCTTCGACTCGAACGACCGCGCGTACCTGAACTTCCGCACGTTCGTGATCGCGATGGGGATCATCGGCCTCCCCGTCTGCCTGATCTTCCTCGAGCCCGACCTCGGGACGTCCGCCAGCTTCGCGCCGCTGGTCGGCGTCGCGATGTTCTTCGGCGGCATCCGCTGGCGCGTGTGGGTTGCGATGATCCTCATCGCCCTCATCGTGCTCCCCGGCCTCTACTTCTTCGTGCTGAAGGGCTACCAGAAAGAGCGCGTGATGATCTTCCTCAACCCGGAGCGCGACCCGCTCGGCTCCGGCTACCAGGTGACGCAGGCCAAGATCGCAATCGGCTCCGGCGGCATCCACGGCAAAGGCTTCACGCAGGGGACGCAAGCCAAGTACGGCTACTTACCCGCGCGACACACCGACTTCATCTTCGCGGTCCTCGGCGAGGAGTGGGGCTTCATCGGCGTCACCATCCTGCTCGGCCTCTATCTATTCTTCATCGTCCAGGCGCTGACGATGGCCAAACACGCCCGCGACCGCGGCGGCACATTCCTGGTCATCTGCCTCATCTCGTTCTTCATCTTCCACATCCTGATCAACATCTCGATGCAGATCGGCGTCCTGCCCACGACCGGCATCCCGCTGCCGCTCGTCTCCTACGGCGGATCGTCAACGATGATGTTCTTCATCGCCGTGGGGTTGATGCTGAACGTGGACATGCGGCGGTTCGTGAACACGTGACGGGGTGTGGCGCGGGCTTTCAGCCCGCGCCCCTCATGATGAACAAGAAACTCGCCGCTACTACGATTTTCGGTGCCGTCGTCGCAGCCGCGGTGTTGGGATCGCGTTTCACTCCTGCCGTGGGAACGGAAACGGGCAATTGGTACAGGCGGCAACGGAAGTCGCGCCTCAATCCGCCGGACGCCGTATTCGCTCCCGTCTGGACGACGCTCTACGCACTCATGGCGATCGCGGCGTATCGAGTATGGCGCGCGCATGAAGGCGAGTCGCGTTCCAGTGCGTTGCGTCTGTGGGCCGCTCAGCTCGGACTCAACGCCGCGTGGAGTCCTCTGTTTTTCGGCGCGAAGAAGCCGGCGATTGCCTTCGTCGATCTGCTCGCGCTTCTGGGCGCACAGGCAGCGTTCGTACGGAAATCCAACCGCGTGGACCGCGCCGCTGCATGGCTGTTTGCTCCATACATCGCGTGGGTGATGTTCGCTGCGCACCTCAATCTCGAGATCATTCGGCGCAACGCGTGACGGGACCGATCAGCCGCTGTAGGGCATACTTAACCGCATGCCCTGGTCCATTCTCGTTGCTGGTGTCGCCGGTGGTTTAGCGGGAGCCGTCGCTGCGCTCGTCAAGAGCGAGAGCGCGAAGCAATTGCGGATCGTCGTCATGATCGTCCTGTTCTTCGCGTTCAACTGGGCAGGGCAACGCTACATCGCCAAACCGCTGATCGTCGATGCGCAGCTGCGTGATGTCCCGGCCTTCGCTGCGATCAAGGAACACGAGCCGGCGACGTATCAGACGATGAAGAGCGAGCTCGTCACCGCGATGCAGGACGGTGCGGACAAGGACGCGATTGTTCTTCGAATTCACAACCTCACCGCCGCGCTGGCTCAGAAATACATCCCGCGCTGCTCCGACCAGGCGCTCGTCCGCTACATGCGGGTGACGATGGACGAAGTCGACCAGGTATCGAAGAAGAATCCCGACGCGGCGTTTGCGATGCTGTTTCCGGAGCCGGGCAAGTTCGCCGACATCCACTCGTCGCTCGACGAGACCACTCAGAAGGAAGACCTCGCCGCCCTCGCCGCCGTCATCTCCACGGGCGCCGGACAACCCGTGCGCACGTCGTCGGATTCGCGTGCGAACGATCTGTTGCGTCAGGCGTTTCAGGAGCTGGCGTCCGAGGAGGGGGCCGACGCCGTTAAAGTGATCGCGAACCCGCGCGCGCCCGGCGTCGACAAACGCCAGGTCTGCACGCTCATCAGCCATCTGTACGGGAAGGTTCTCGCACTCCCCGAAGGTGACGCCGCGCTCGTCCTCCGAACGATGCTCGCGCCATCCACGTGATCGGAAAACCTCACTCCTCGTTCTCGCCCTCCGCCTGGGGCGGCTGAGCCTCCGCCGACTTCTTGCGCCGCGCGATCCGCTTCATCCGCCTGATCTCCTCGACGTGCGAGATCAGGACCTCGTTTTCCGGGACGCGCGCCGCCTGCGCGGCGATCGCGTAGGCATTGATGCCGAGCAGGGCAAGCTGATCGCGGCGGATCGCATTCGCGCCGGCGAGACCGGCCACCAGGCTGCGCGCCTCGGCCTCGACCGCTCTCCAGAGGATCGCTTCCTGCTGGAGCTCACGGACCTTTTCGATCGGCTGACCGACGCCGGCCGAGACGACGTTCGAAACGCCGATGCAATTCAGCGACGACTGCACGATCGGCTCGGCCGTCTGTGAGCTGTTCCGCAGCATCTTCCGCTGCTGCTGCGGCGTGAGCGTCGCCACCTCTGGAAGCGTCGCCCGAAGCGCGCGAATCTGCTCGATCGCATCGTCCGGGGTGACCGCATTGCCACAGCTGAGAACCTGGTTCTTCATATCGTTCTCCCTTTCCGAATCCGACCGGTCGACAGGAGGAGCACCGCTCGACTCCCGACCGTGCGGAGTCTACTACGCTCGTGGGAGCCCGGGCGAAGCTCATCGGAGCCAAGGCGAAGCTCGTGGGGAGCATCGCGAAGCTTGTGGGGAGCATCCCGAAGCTTGTCGTGACCTTTCCGAAGCTCGTGGGTGACTTTCCGAAACTAGTGGGGAGCTTCCCGAAGTTTGTCGGAAGACTCGCGAAGTCCGCCGGAAGACTCGCGAAGCTCATCGGCAAGCTCGCGAAGCTCATCGGGAGCCTCGCGAAGCTCGTGGTAAGCCTCGCGAAGCTTGTGGGGAGCGTCGCGAAGCTTGTGGGAAGGCTCACGAAGCTTGTGGGGAGTCGCGCGAAGCTTGTGGGGAGCTTCGCGAAGCTTGTGGGAAGGCTCGCGAAGCGGCGAAGCGTCCCGCCAGCCCTCCAAAAGCGCGTCAGGAGTTCGCGCGCCGTTACCGCGTCATCCGGCCTTCGGCTTCGGTAAACACGCGACGGCATCGATCGAAAAATTGTAAGACGTTCCGCTTCCACCGGCCGCCGTGGCACACTTCACCACATGCCAGAAGAGCTCATCGCAGACAGCCTCGAGGCTGCCTTGACCGTGAAGGACCTGGAGGCCAGCGTTGCCTGGTACACCGGAGTCCTCGGTTTCGCCGTGGACCGCCGGCACGAACGGAATGACCGGCTCGTGGCGGTATCCCTGCGGGCGGGGTCGGTACGCTTGCTCCTCGCGCAGGATGATGGCGCCAAAGGCTTCGATCGGACGAAGGGCGAAGGTCTTTCGCTTCAGATCACGACGAGCCAGGATGTGGATGCCGTGGCGGCCCGAATCAAGAGTCGTGGTTGGACACTCGATCTCGAGCCGGTCACCGCGCCACACGGGTTGCGGGTTTTCCGGCTGCGGGATCCCGACGGGTTCCGCCTCACCGTGTCCTCCGCGCATCCGGCCTGACTGGCTAGCTGCGGAGCTTTTCGATGTCGCGGCGCTCCTTCTTCGTGGGGCGGCCGGTGCCGCGGTCGCGGAAGACTTTTGACGGGCGGTCGAGGACGACTTCCTGTTTCGGGGTCTCGTCGACGTACATCGTCCGGGCGAGCTCGCGCGAGACATTGTTCTCGGGGATGGCGGAGACGACCACGCGGCGGAAGTGGTTGCCGAGGAGGAACTCGACGACGTCGCCCTCGTGAACGGGGGCGGCCGGCTTCACGCGCTGGCCGTTCAGCTTCACGTGGCCGCCCTTGCACGCCTCGGTCGCATCCGTGCGGTGTTTGAAAAGCAACACGTGCTTGAGCCAGGTGTCGATGCGATGTCGTTCCATCGAAAGGAGATATAATCCGCCGCGACCGGAGGAAACGATGATCAAAGCGGACATCGTCAACAAGGTTGCCGAGATTTCGGATATTTCTCGCGTCAAAGCGGCGCAGGCCGTGGATACGGTCATCGAAGGGCTGCGCAACGCGCTGGCGCGCGGGCAGCGAATCGAGCTGCGCGGTTTCGGCGTGTTTCAGGTCAAGCAGCGCAAGAAGGGCATCGGGCGCAACCCGAAGACCGGCGTCGAAGTGAAGATCCCGCCGGGCAATACGATCCGGTTCAAGCCGGGGAAAGAGCTGCGGAACCTTCTGTAGCGGTGACGATTCGGAAACGGGGAGCAACCCTCGCGAACCAAATCCGAATCACCTCGTCGAAGCAACAGGGCACTGCTTCAGGTTTCCGCATTCCTCCCACCTCCCGGCGCCGGCTCAGTTGGCAGAGCCGGCGCCCCTCCCTCCCGATAGAATTCGAAAGTGCAGCCTGAACAGACCGTTCTCGTACTCGACTTCGGTTCGCAATACACCCAGCTGATCGCGCGTCGCGTTCGCGACCAGCGCGTCTACTCCGTCGTTCACCCGTTCGACTACCCGGTCGCGAAGATCCGCGAGATGGCGCCGACGGCGATCATCTTCTCGGGCGGGCCGCAGTCGGTGTACGGCGAGTCGGCCCCGATCTGCTCGCGCGACGTCTTCGACCTCGGCATCCCGATCCTCGGCATCTGCTACGGGATGCAGCTGACGGCGTACCTGCTCGACGGCGGCGTGGAAGCGGCGAGCGAACGCGAGTACGGCCGCGCGGAGATCGACGTCACCGCCGAGTCGCCGCTCTTCAAGGACACGCCGAAGCACCAGCGCGTCTGGGCGAGCCATGGCGACAACATCTTCCGCGAGCCGCCGGGATTCCGCGTCACCGCGAAGTCGACGAACGCGCCGATCGCGGCGTTCGAGAACCGCGAGCGCCGCGTCTACTGCATCCAGTTCCACCCGGAGGTCACGCACACCGAGGCGGGGACGCAGATCCTGAAGAACTTCCTGTTCGACCTCGCCGGCTGCAAGCCTTCGTGGGACCTCGGCGACTACCGGCGCCGCAAGGTCGAAGAGATCCGGAAGCAGGTCGGGAAGCGGCGCGCCATCGCGGCGGTCAGCGGCGGCGTCGACTCGACGGTCGCCGCGCTGCTCGTGGCCGAGGCGATCGGCGATCAGCTGACGGCGATCTTCGTCGACAACGGAGTGCTGCGGAAGAACGAGTCGGTCCAGGTGGCGTCGCGCCTCAGCGACCGTCTCGGACTGCACTTCATCGCGGTCGATGCGCGCGAGCGTTTCTACGGGAAGCTCGCCGGCGTCGAAGAGCCGGAGGTCAAGCGCAAGCGGATCGGCAACGAGTTCATCGCCATCTTCGAAGACGAAGCGAAGCGCCTTCCGCACGTCGACTTTCTCGTGCAGGGGACGCTGTATCCCGACGTCATCGAGTCGGTCTCGATCAAGGGTCCGTCCGCCGTCATCAAGACGCACCACAACGTCGGCGGACTGCCGGAGAAGATGGGGCTGCAGCTCATCGAGCCGGTGCGCGAGCTGTTCAAGGACGAAGTGCGGCAGCTCGGCATCGACCTCGGGCTCGAAGAAGAATTCGTCTGGCGTCACCCGTTCCCGGGGCCGGGGCTCGCGGTCCGGATCCTCGGCGAGGTGAACGCGCAACGCGTCGAGATCCTGCAGAACGCCGACGAGATCGTGATCGACGAGATCCGCCGCGCCGGCCTTTACCGCGAGATCGCGCAGGCGTTCGCGGTGCTGCTGCCGGTGAAGAGCGTCGGCGTCATGGGCGACGAACGGACGTACGAGAACGTCGTCGCCGTCCGCGCCGTGTCGACGAGCGACTTCATGACGGCCGACTGGTACCGCATGCCGCACGACGTCCTCGACCAGATCGCGCGCCGGATCGTGAACGAGGTGCGCGGCGTGAACCGCGTCGTGTACGACATCTCCTCGAAGCCACCAAGCACGATCGAGTGGGAGTGAGCTAGAGAAAAAAATCGGGGCGCGGCCGGAAGACCGCGCCCCGAGGAGCAGTTGGTCCAAGGGTCCCTCGCCCCCAGGACCGCGGTGGCGCACTTGAGGGGTGCGCCATGGAAGTTCTAATCGCTCAGATTGCGAATCACCGTCGGAATATCGAGGTCATTGCCGAAATCGCTCGACGCCATCGGCCCGAATCCGCCGCTGCCGTCGCGCCCGAATCCCTTGCGAAAAAAGGGCGGATCGTAGATCTCACCCTCGGCTCCAATCTGCGGCGGCGCCGCCGGTTCCTCATGATGCGCGGCGAGCTGCTGCCCGCTCATCGCAGCGGAGGTCGTACGCGGCGCGGCGGCGGCGACACCACGTGAGGCAATCGTCGCCGACAGCGACTCGCCGCGCGTGTTGAGCAGCCCCTTCGTCGCGGCGTCGAATCCGGTGGCGATGACCGTCACCTTGATCTCGTCGCGCATGTTGTTGTCGATGACCGTGCCGAAGATGATGTTCGCCTCTTCGTCGGCCGCTTCCTGGATGATCGACGCCGCCTCGTGCACTTCGAAGAGCGTCATGTCGCTGCTGCCGGTGACGTTGATCAGCACGCCCTTGGCGCCTTCGATCGACGCCTCTTCGAGCAGCGGCGACGAGATCGCGCGCTGCGCCGCCTCGACCGCGCGGTGCTCGCCGGAGCTGACGCCCGTGCCCATGAGCGCCATCCCCATGCCGTGCATGATGGTCTTGACGTCGGCGAAGTCGAGGTTGATCTCGCCGGGGACGGTGATGAGATCCGAGATGCCCTGCACCGCCTGGCGCAGGATGTCGTCGGCCATCTTGAACGCGTCGCCGAGCGACGTGCCGCGCTCCACGAAGTTGAGCAGCCGCTCGTTCGGAATCGTGATGAGCGTGTCGACCGTGTCGCGCAGGCTGCGGATGCCCTGCTCCGCCTGAACGCGGCGCCGCTTCCCTTCAAACGCAAACGGCTTCGTCACGACGGCGACCGTCAGCGCGCCGAGCTCCGCGGCGAGCGACGCGATGATCGGCGCCGCGCCGGTGCCGGTACCGCCGCCCATGCCGGTCGTGATGAAGATCATGTCGGCGCCGTGCAGCGCCTCGAGAATGCGATCGGTGTCTTCGAGCGCCGCCTGTTTCCCGACCTCCGGGTTCGCGCCGGCGCCGAGGCCCTTCGTCAGCTTCCCGCCGATCTGCAGCTTCGTCGGTGCCAGCGAGGCGCGCATCGCCTGGACGTCCGTGTTCGCCACCATGAACTCGACGCCCTTGATGCCTGCCTGAATCATCCGGTTGACGGCGTTACCACCACCCCCGCCCACCCCGATGACTTTGATCCTCGCGGTGAGCTGATCGTCTTCCATCGTGACCGTCAGGTTGCCCGCTCCGGACTTTTCGTCAAATGTGATCATTTACCGTCTCCCGAAATTGTAACGACAATCAGTTCCATGTAAAGAGCTGCTTAAATGAATCAGCGACTTTCGCGAAACCTTTTCGCGGACGCCGCCTGACTTTCGCTTCCGTTCTGAACCCCCACAGCAGCAGCCCGGCCGCCGCCGCCCACTCCGGACCGGCCACGGTGTCGGAGAGTCCGCCGAGGCCGCGAGGCACACCCTTGCGCGCCGACTGGTCGAAAATCTGTTCGGCCATCTCGACAACGCCGTCCATCTCCGCGCCGCCGCCGACGATGACGACGCCGCTGCGGATCTCCTTCTCCAGCCCGACCTTTTCGAGATCGCGGTAGACGAGCTTCGCGATCTCGGCCGCACGCGGCTCGAGAATCCCGGTCAGCTCCTGCTTCGACAGGATCTTCGGCGCACGGCCGCCGACGGTCGGCACTTCGATCGGGTCGTCTTCGGTGACGAGCGACGCGAGCGCGCAGCCGTAACGCTTCTTGATCCGCTCGGCGTCTTCCATCGGCGTCCGCAGCACGACGCTGATGTCGCTCGTGAAGTGGCCCGCGCCGACCGGCAGCACGTTCGTGTGGACGACGTTGCCTTCGAGGAAGACCGCGTAGTCGGTCGTGCCGGCGCCGATGTCCATGAGGAGGACGCCCATCTCGCGCTCGTCCTGCGTCAGCACCGCCTCGGCGGCCGCGAGCTGTTCGAGCACGAGCTCCTGCACGGCGATCCCCGCCTTGTTCACGGCGGTGAGGATGTTCTGGTCGTGCGTCCGCGCGCCGGTGACGATGTGCACGTTCGCTTCGAGCCGCGTCGCGGTCATCCCGAGCGGATCGTGGATGCCGTCCTGGCCGTCGACGACGAACTCGCGCGGGATGACGTGCAGCAGCTCGAGCTCGGCCGGCACGTTGATCGACTTCGACGCCTCGATGACGCGGTCGATGTCGTCGCGGCCGATCTCTTTGTGCTTGCCCATCACCGAGACGACGCCGCGCGAGTTGACGGAGCGAATGTGGTCGCCCGACACGCCGACGTACACCGACTCGATCTGCAGGCCGGCCATGACCTCGGCCTCGTCGACCGCTTTCTTGACCGCGTCGACCGCCTGGTCGAGGTTGATGATGTTGCCGCGCCGCGTCCCCTTCATCGGCGAGGTGCCCTTGCCGATGATCTCGATCTGGTTGCGGTCGTTGATCTCGCCGACCAGCACGCAGACCTTGGACGTTCCGATGTCGAGCGCGACGATGTATTTCTCTTCCGTTCGGGGCATGGCAGCGTCTCCTAGTTGGTGATCTGCACGGGCGCGCTGATGGGCAGCGGCGCCGCGGCTGTCGTAAACGAGTGAACCGGCTTGATGACGATGCGGCCGGCGAAGCGCAGGTCGGCGTATTCGATGTCCGACCGGCCGAGCTTCTCCGACCGCGCGATGGCATAGAGGTCGCGGAACTTGGGCGAAACGTCGTCCGCGTTGGCGTAAACGGTGGTGTCGAGGTCGCGGTCGAAGATCGCGAAGCCGCGCGGCGCGATCGGGTGCAGCTCGCCGATGCGCGAGTAGACGACCGGATCTTTCGTCCGCAGCTCGTCGATGAACTGCACCGACCGGACGAGCTCCGGACCGGCGGCGTCGCGGACGATCGGCAGGTCGCTGTCGCCGATCGACGGCGAGAGCTCGCCGCAGACGACGCCGCTCGCGTCGACGTACTGCAGCGATCCGTTCTGCATCGCGAGGGCGACGGGCGTGCGCTCCACGACTTTGATCCGCAACGTGTCGGGCACCTTCTTCTCGATCGCGATCCGCTGGATCCAGGCGAGCGAGTGGAGATCGTTCTGGACGCGCGCGATGTCGATCTTGAAGAGGTTCAGGCCGACGTAGCGCTGCGTGATCGCCTCGATGGCGGCGCGCTGCGTGTGCACCGCGCCGGCGATCTCGATGTGGCGAACGGCAAAGCGCGCATCGGACTGGGTCTGGCGATACGCCCAGAAGCCGGCGATGGCGACGATCGCGATGAAGAGCGCGTTGCGCAGCACGACCACGACGCGCTGCAGCTGGATGACGCGCAGGTTGCGGCGAACGCGCGTGGCGTCCGACGGCCGGAAGAAGCGCGGCTCGCTCTGATCGAACGCGCTGCTCATGCCGCCGCCCCCCGCACCAGCATCTCCGCGATTTCGTGCACGTCGCCGGCGCCCATGGTGATGAAGATGTCGTTCGGCTCGAGCCGGCGGCGCATCTCGTTGTAGATCTCGCTGTTGGAACGGTCGAGGAACTCGATCCCGCTCTCCGCCTCCGCGATCATCCGGGCGCTGACGCCCTCGATCGGCTTCTCGCGCGCCGCGTAGATCGGCGCCACGATGGCGACGTCCGCGGTCTTGAGCGCGCGCGCGAAGTCGTCCGCGAAGTCGCGCGTGCGCGAGTAGAGGTGCGGCTGGAAGAGCGCGATGAGGCGCCGCGCCGGATAGCCGCGGCGCGCGGCGTCGAGCGTGGCGCGGATCTCGGTCGGATGGTGCGCGTAGTCGTCGACGATCAGCGCTCCCGAGTACTCGCCGAGGATCTGGAAGCGGCGATCGACGCCGAGGAACTTCGCGAGACCTTGCGCGATCGTGTTCGGATCAACGCCGAGCTCGCGCGCGACGGCGATCGCCGCCAGCGCGTTGCGCACGTTGTGCTCGCCGGGGATGAACAGCTTGAACCAGCCGATGCCCGGCACCTCGAATCGCGAGCCGCGCGCCTCGTAGCTGATGTTCACCGCGCGGATCTCGGCGGTCTCGGAGAGACCATACCGGACGGTGCGTCTCGAAGAGAACTCCAGCAGCGACGCCACGGGCGCATCGTCGACGCAGCCGATGACGACGCCGTCCGCCGGCACGCCTTCGGCGAAGATACGAAACGCCTCTTCGATCGCGTCGAAGCTGCCGTAGTACTCGAGGTGATCCGCTTCGATGTTCGTCACCACCGCGATCTGCGGATGAAGCTCGTGAAAGGTCCGATCGTATTCGTCGGCCTCGACGACCACGAGATCGCTCTTGCCGCGCTTCGCGTTGCCGCCGAAGTTGCCGACCATTCCGCCGACCAGCACGGTCGGATCGAGTCCCGCCTCGGACAGCACGGTCGCGACCATCGCCGACGTCGTGGTCTTGCCGTGCGTGCCGGCGATGCCGACGCCGCGCTTGCCGCGCACGATCTCGCCGAGCATCTCGGCGCGCCGCAGGATCGGAATCCCGCGCCGGCGCGCCTGATCCACTTCGTCGTTCAGGCCTTTGACGGCCGCCGTGACGACGACCAGATCGACGCCTTCGAGGTGCTCGCGGTCATGCCCGATGACGACGGGGATGCCACGGCTCTTCAGCAGGTCGGTGGCCGCCGAAGGCTTCAGATCGCATCCCGACACCGAGACACCCGACTCCGCCAGGATCTCGGCGATGCCACTCATTCCGATCCCGCCAATGCCGACGAAATGAATGGCCCTAATTTGATCAAAATTCATTCTGATCTTATCTCTTGAATTTTAAATGATTTCTTCGATGGTATCGACGATTCTTTTAGTTGCTTCGGGTACCGCCAGCGCGTGCGCCGCCTCGCCCATCCGGACCGCCTTGGCCGGGTCGGAAACGACGTCGTTGATCGCCGCCGCCAGTCGCTCCGGCGTCAGCTCCGATTCGGTGATGACAAGTCCGCCGCCCGCCTTCTCGACGACGCGTGCGTTCAGTTCCTGGTGGTTGTTCGTCGCCGCGGCGAACGGGATGAAGATCGCCGCGCGGCCCGCCGCGGCCAGCTCGCCGACGGTCATGGCGCCCGCGCGGCAGACGACGAGGTCCGCCGCCGCGATCTCGTCGACGATCGGATCGATGTACGGCACGACCCGCGCGTTCGCGAATGCGGACGAGCGATAGGCGGTCTGCACCTTCTCGAGATCCGCCGGCCCGGTCTGGTGAACGATCGCCAGCCGATCCTTCAAATGCGCCAGGAACAGCAGCGCCTCGGACATCGCGATGTTGATGACACGCGAACCTTGGGAGCCGCCGAAAATCAGCAGGCGTTGTCGGTTGTCGGTTGTTGGTTGTCGGTCGACGTGGAAAAACTCGGCGCGGATGGGGTTGCCGGTGATGATCGCGTCTTTGCGTTTCAGGCGCGGCGCGGCGTCCGCGAAGGCGACGAGCACTTTGGTCACGACTTTGGCGAGGGCGCGATTCGCGACGCCGGGAAAGGCGTTCGCTTCGTGGATGACGGTCGGGACGCCGCGCAGTTTTGCGGCGGCGAGCACCGGGCCGCTCGAATAGCCGCCGACGCCGAGGACCGCGTCGGGCTTGTTTTTCCCAACGAGGCCCCACGCCTGGAGGAAGCCGAGCGGAAGACGGAAGAGGTTCTTCACCAGCTCGACCGCGCCTTTTCCTTTTAGGCCGCCGACGTCGATGAACTCGAGCGGGAAGCCGGCCTTCGGCACGATGGTCTTTTCGAGGCCGCGCTGCGTACCGACGAAGACGACGCGGCGCGAGGCGTCGCGCGACACGAACTCGCGCGCGATCGCGATGGCGGGGTAGATGTGTCCCCCCGTCCCGCCGCCCGCAATCATCAATGTCGTCACGCCCATCTCACCCATTCGTTGGTCAGCCTGATTGCTGCGACAGATTCAGAAGCATTCCGACCGCGATGAGGCTCGCGATCAGTGAAGAGCCGCCGTAGCTCACGAGCGGCAATGGAAGTCCCTTGGTCGGCAACAGGCAGAGCGCCACGCTGACGTTGATCAGCGCCTGCACCACGATCATCAGCGTGAAGCCGGTCGCGGCGTAGAACGCGAAGCGATTCTGCGAGTGCTGCGCGACGCGGAAGCCGCGCCACGCGAGGAATGCGAAGACGCCGAGGAGGAAGACGGCGCCGATGAAGCCGAGCTCCTCGCCGATGATCGAGAAGATGAAGTCGGTGTGCGGCTCCGGAAGGAAGAAGAGCTTCTGCCGTCCGTTGCCGATGCCGAGCCCTTTGAAACCGCCGGTGCCGAGGGCGATGAGCGACTGCATCGCCTGGAAGCCCTTCCCGCGCGGATCGGCCTCCGGATTCAGGAACGTGAAGAGGCGGTCGCGCCGGTACGCCGCGCCGTACGCGAACGCGAGCGCCGCCGGAACGAGCAGCGTCGAGAAGATGCCGATGCGCTGCCACGAGATGCCGGCCGCGAAGATCATCCCGCTGGCGACGGCGACGAGCGTGATTGCCGTACCGAAGTCGGGACCCATGAGGATCAGGCAGGCGAAGAGGGCGATGACGAAGGCGAGCGGCAGCAGGGTCGTGATCAGCTCATTGATCCGCTCCTCGCGACGCGAGAGGACGTAGGCGAGGAAGAGGATGAGGATCGGTTTCGCGAACTCGGACGGCTGCAGCTGGAAGTGCGAGAAGACGATCCAGCGGTGCGTGCCGTTGATCGGCCGCTGGAACAGCGCGAGGACGAGCGCCATCAGGTCGAGCGCCATGAGCGAGTAGATGACGCGGCGGTCGGCGAGGTGGCGCGTCTCGACGTGCATCAGGATCAGCATCAGCGCGCCGCCGGCGATGACGAAGACGCCCTGCCGCGTCAGGAAGAGGTACGGATTCGAGGCGCCGAACTTCTGCACCGCGATGATCGCCGAGGCGCTGTAGATCATCACGAGCCCGACGACGACGATCAGCATCGCCGCGCCGAAGAGCCAGGTGTCGTACGTGAGCTTGCGGCTCATAGCGCCCTCACCAGCTCTTCGAAGTGTTCGCCACGATGCTCGAAGTTGCGGTACTGGTCGAAGCTCGCGCACGCGGGGGAGAGGAGGACCGTCTCGCCGGACTGCGCGTGCTCGCGCGCGTAGCGGACGGCGCGCTCCATTTCGCCGGCGGGGACCAGCTTCGCGCTGCCGCCGAGCGCTTGTGCGATGCGGTCGGCCGCGGCGCCGATCGTGAGGACGCCGCGGGTCTTCTCTTTGACGAGATCGCGCATCCGCTCGAACTCGCCCGCCTTGTCCTTGCCGCCGAGGATCAGCCAGACGCTCGACGGGCCGTACGACTCGAGCGACTTCAGCGTCGCGTCGACGTTCGTCCCCTTCGAGTCATTGATCCACTGCACGCCGTCGAGCTCGCGGACGAGCACCATCCGATGCGGCAGTCCGGTGAAGGTGCCGAATGCGATCTGCACGTCGACGTCGTCGACTCCCACGGCCCGCGCGGCGAGCCACGCGGCCAGCGCGTTCTCGACGTTCGGAGTGCCCTGCAGCTTCAGCGAGCTGCGCGGAATGCGGCGCTCGTTGCCGTCGAGTCGCAGAACGAGATCGCTGCCGTCGAGGAACGCCCCTTCGTCGACAGACTTCGCGGCGGAAAAGCGCCAGACGTGCCCTCCAGAATGTACGGTCGCGTCGCGCTCGACTTGCCGCCGCTCGACCGCGTTCACGATCGCGATGTCGGTCGCCTCCTGGTTGCGGAAGACCCGGTACTTCGCGGCGGCATACGCATCGAAGCTCGGATAGCGGTCCATGTGATCGGGAGTGATGTTCAGCAGCAGCGCGACGTTCGCGTGGAACGTCTCGACGCTCTCGAGCTGGAACGACGACAGTTCCAGGACGTACGTCCGCGGCCGCTCCTTGTCGATCGCGCGAATCAGCGGCTCGCCGATGTTGCCGGCGACGATCGGCTGCCGGCCGGCGACTTTCAGGATCTCGCCGATGAGCGTGGTCGTCGTCGACTTTCCGTTCGAGCCGGTGACCGCGATGATGGTGCTGCCGCGCGGGATCTCGCGATACGCCAGCTCGATCTCCCCGATCGCCGGGATGCGCTGTGCCGCGGCGGCCGTCAGCAGCGGCCCCGCCATCGGCACGCCGGGGCTGACGACGATCGAGCCGACGCCGTCGAGCAGCGACGCGTCGTTCACACCGAACGCGCGCTGCACGCGCGAATCGAGCTTGTACGGCAGCTCCGGCGTCGCGTTCTTGTCGGCGAGCACGACGTCGTCCCCGCGCGCGGCAAGAAAATTCGCCGCCGCCACACCCGACTTCCCCGCCCCGATGACCAGTGTCTTCATCGCAGTTTCAGTGTCGCGAGGCTCAGCAGCGCGAAGATGATCGCAATGATCCAGAAGCGCACGACGACTTTCGTCTCGCGCCAGCCGGAGAGCTCGAAGTGGTGGTGGATCGGCGACATCTTGAAGATGCGCCGCCCGGTCATCTTGAACGAGAAGACCTGCAGGATCACCGACAGCGCCTCGATCACGAAGAGGCCGCCCACGAAAATGAGCAGGATCTCCTGCTTGATCATGACGGCGAGCGTGCCGATCGCTCCTCCGAGAGCGAGCGATCCGACGTCGCCCATGAAGATCTCGGCGGGATAGGCGTTGAACCAGAGGAAGCCGAGGGACGCGCCGACCATCGCGCCGCAGAACACCGCGAGCTCGCCGGTCTGCGGGACCCACGCGATCTTCAGGTAGTCCGCGATGCGCGCGTGGCCCGCCGCGTAGGTGAGGATCGTGTACGTTGTCGCGGCGATCATGGTCGAGCCGATCGCTAGACCGTCGAGGCCGTCGGTCAGGTTCACGGCGTTCGACGCGCCGACGATGATCACCATCACGAACGGGATGTAGAGCGGCCCGAGGTTCAGGACGAACTGCTTGATGAACGGGAACGTCAGCGCCGTCGAGTAGTTGTTGCGCAGCATCGGCAGGTAGCCGATGGCGAGTCCCGCGAGCAGCGCGACGCCGAACTGCGCGGCGAACTTCTCCTTCGCCGTCAATCCGAGGTTCCGCTTCTTGACGAGCTTGCGGTAGTCGTCGACGAAACCGATCGCACCGTAGGCGAACGTCACGAAGAGGATGATCCAGATGTAGGGGTTCGAGATGTCGGCCCAGAGGATGGTCGGGATCAGGATCGCGATGTTGATCAGGATGCCGCCCATCGTCGGCGTTCCGGCCTTCTGCTGGTGCGACTTCGGCCCTTCCTCGCGGATGTACTGCCCGAGCTTCACGCGACGCATCCGCTCGATCAGCCACGGCCCGAAGATGAACGAGATCAGCAGCGCGGTGAGCGCCGCGAACGCCGTGCGGAAGGTGATGTAGCGGAAGACGTTGAATCCGACGATGACGTTGCGGAGCGGATAGAGGAGGTAATAGAGCATCAGCCTTTGCCCTCCTGCAGCATCGCCACGGCCTTGTCGAGGCCGACGCCGCGGCTCGCCTTGAGCAGCACGAGATCGCCGGCCTGGATGAAGGCGCGAAGGAACTCGCCCGCGTGTTCCGCGGTGTCGAAGTGATGGAGCGATGAGCCGTTGAAGCCCGCCTCACGCGCGCCTTCGAGCAGTGCGTTCGTCCGTTTGCCGACGCCGATCACGACGTCGACCTCGCGCGGGATCGCGCGTCCCGACTCGCGATGGAACTGGAGCTCCTGCTCGCCGAGCTCCAGCATGTCGCCGATGACCGCGATCCTTCGCGACGCCTCCGCCTGCTGGAGCAGCTCCAGTGCACGGCGCAGCGCGAACGGGTTCGAGTTGTAGGTGTCGTCGTAAATCGTCGCACCGCGCACCTCGATGACGACGCCGCGGTGATGCGCCGGCTTCAGGTTCTGCACGCCGCGCGCGATCCCCTCCCACGAGATACCGATCGATCGCGCAGTCGCGATCGCGGCGAGAAGGTTCTCGAGGTTGTGACGTCCCGGCAGCACGAGCTCGAAGCTGTGGTCCTGGACGGTGAACGAACTGCCGAGGAGGCCGCGCTCGCGAATGTTGATGCCGCGGAACTCCGCGTCGTGCTCGATCCCGTACGTCACCTTGCGGCCCGCGAAGCCTTCGCTGATCCGCATCACGTGGTCGTTGTCGGTATTGATGACGATGGTCCCGCCATCCTTCACGTTCTCGAGCAACTCTCTCTTCGCCTCGGCGATCTTTTCGACCGTCCCGAAGAACTCGATGTGGACGGGGCCGATGTTCGTGTAGACACCGACGTCCGGACGGACGTTGCCGGCCATCTGCGCGATCTCGCCCTTGTGATTCATCCCCATCTCGCTGACGACGACCTGCGTGTCGTCGGGGACGTTGTCGATGCAGAGCGGATTGCCGATCAGGTTGTTGAAGTTGCCCCACGACTTGAAGGTGCGCCGCTCGGTCGCGACGAGCGTCGCAATCATCTCTTTCGTCGTCGTCTTGCCGGCGGAGCCGGTGATGGCGATGAGCGTGAAGTCGTAGCGCTGCCGGATCTCATGCGCGAGCCGCTGCAGCGCAACCGTCGTGTCGGCGACGCGAACGATTCCCTTCGACGCGTCGGCATTCTCCGGAACCTGCGAGACGACCGCGCCGCGTCCGGCCGCGAGAGCCTGCGGCAGGAATTGATGTCCATCGAGCCGCTCGCCCTTGATCGCGAAGAAAACGGAGTCCGCTTTCACCTCACGCGAATCGATGACCACCGAATCAACTTCGACGTCGCCGCCCTGGACGAGCGTGCCGCCGGTCATCTCGGCGATTTGGGAGAAGGTCAGCCGCGGCACGCGAGACCTCCTCCCGAGATGCCCTCTTCCGACCCCGCCGCGCTTCCCGGACGATCATTCCCCTTCCCCGGGTACTGCCCAACGATCGTCATCCACTCACCCGCGCTGAAGAACAGCGACGGAGCCGGAACAGAGCATCTGGCGCGCGCATCGTAGAACGATTTTGTCATCGATATCAATACAAATTTCACACGGAATTTGGAACAGTTTTATGCGCTCTCTTTTTCAGAGCGAGCTCTGCTTCTTCTTTATCGTCAAAGTGGAGGATGCGATCGCCGACCACCTGGTACGTCTCGTGGCCCTTGCCGGCGATGACGATGACCTGGTCATCCGACGCGCGATCGATCGCTGTCCGGATCGCGGCACGCCGGTCGGCGATCGTCTCGTAGTTGCTATCGCTGATTCCGCGGACGATCTCGTCGATGATCGCCTGCGGCTGCTCGCCTCGCGGGTTGTCGCTGGTGACGATGACGCGATCGGCGAGCCGCGACGCGATCTCCCCCATCTGCGGCCGTTTGCCTTTGTCGCGATCGCCGCCGCAACCGAAGAGGAGCACGAGCTCGGACTGCGGCGCCAGCTCACGGACGGCGCGCAGCAGCTTTTCGAGCGCGTCGGGCTTGTGCGCGTAGTCGACGATGACGGTCGGTCCATCGCCGGTCGCGACGCGCTCGAAGCGGCCGCGCACCGACTGCAGGTTGCGGATGCCTTTCTCGATCGCGTCGATGGGGACGCCGACGATCAGCGCGGCACCGACCGCCGCCATCCAGTTGTAGAGATTCGGCTGGCCGAGGAGCTGCGACTCAATGCGGACGTTTCCTTGCGGCGTACGGATGACGCCGTGCAGACCGCGCACGCTCACCGCGACCTCGGGCGTGATGTCGGCGTCCTTCATGCCGAACGTCACGACACCGTCGCCGAGCTCGCTGATGAGGCGCCGTCCGTACTCGTCGTCGCGGTTCACGACCGCGGCGCGGCCACTCGGTATCTGGTCGAACAGGATCCGCTTCGCGGCGAAGTAGTCGTCGAAGTCTTTGTGGAAGTCGAAATGATCGCGTGAGAGGTTCGTGAAGACGGCGGCGGCGAAGCCGATGCCGTACGTCCGCTTCAGCGCGAGCGCGTGCGACGAGACCTCCATCACCGCATGCCGCACGCCGGCATCGCGCATCTTCGCGAACCACTCCTGCAGCACGACGGCGTCGGGCGTGGTGCGATCCGCGCTCAGGACTTCATCGCCGGCGCGGTATTCGATCGTGCCGATCAAACCTACCGCTGCACCGGTCGCATCGAAGATCGACTCGATCATCTTCGTTGTGGTCGTCTTGCCGGAGGTCCCAGTCACGCCGACGAGCGACAGCTTCTCAGCCGGACGCCCATAGAAGTTCGCCGCGATCAGCGCGAGCGCGGCGCGCGGGTCATCAACTTCGTTTTGCGAAATCACCGCGGCAGCGCCTTTCGCGCGCGCCTGGTCGATGAACTTCGCGCCATCCAGCACGGTTCCCGGGATCGCGACGAAGAGAGCGCCCGGCTTCACGAGACGCGAATCCGCCGTTACCGCGGTGATCTCGGGATCGCCTTCGACGCCACGCACCGGCACGTCGCGGAGCAGCTCGCGCAACTTCATCGCGCGACCTCTGCCATCGCGAGCGTCAGCGTGACGCGCTTGTCGGCCGGCGCGGCTTCGCCGGGAGAAGGCTGTTGGATTTGGACCACTCCGCTCCCCTGAGCGCGGACGAGCAGGCCAGCCGCCGTCGCGCGCGCGATTGCGGCGCGCGCATCGAGCCCGCGCAAATCGGGGACACCTGCGACGCTTGCCGCCGGAGTTTCCTTTTGCGAAAACGCGGCCAGCAACGGCGCCTCGGCACCCACGCTCCGGGCCGGAATCGAGGGCGGGACATTGAGGTACCGCAGCGACGCCTCCGCGATCTCGCGGAACACAGGGGCCGCGATCGTGCCGCCGTACTGCGCCCCCTTCGGCTCATCGACGACGACCAGGATCGCCAGCCGCGGCCGGTCCGCCGGAACGTATCCCGCGAACGATGCGACCACCTTGTCGAACGAATAGCCGGCACGGCCCGGCGCCTTCTTCTGCGCCGTCCCGGTCTTCCCGGCGACGATGTGTTCCGGCAGCGCGGCCTGCTGGCCGGTGCCGCGCTCGACGACCTGCTTGAGGATTTCGTTGAGCACCGCGGCCGTCTTTTCCGAGATGACGCGCTTCGGCTGCGGCGACGCCGGACGCCAGAGCACGTTGCCGCGATCGTCGACGACGCGCTCGACAATGTGCGGCACGACGCGGACGCCGCCGTTCGCGACCGTCGACACCGCGTCGATGACCTGCAGCGGCGTCACGCCGATCTCCTGGCCGATCGACATCGACGCGTTCGACAGCGCCGACCACTTCTCCGTTCGCCGCACGAGGCCGGCGGTCTCGCCCGGCAACTCGATGCCGGTGCGCTCGCCGAAGCCGAAGCGGCGGATGTAGTCGTAGAAGCGCGACGGGCCGACGCCGAGGCCGACGCGAATCGCACCGACGTTCGACGAATGCATCATGACCTCTTCGAAGGAGAGGAGGCCGTAGCGCGTGCCGCCGTGCTCGTGAATCGCGGTGCCGGCGATGTCGATCTCGCCGTTGCCGCAGTCGATGATCTGCGACGGCGTGACGACGCCCTCTTCGAGCCCCGCGGACGCGGTGACGATCTTGAACGTCGATCCCGGCTCGTACATGTCCTGCACGTTCCGGTTGTGCCACGCGATCGGCGGAAAGTCGCCGAAGTGATTCGGGTCGAACGTCGGGACCGACGCCATCGCGAGGATCGATCCGTCGCGCGGATCCATCACGAGCGCGGAGCCGCCGGCTGCCCGGTACTTTTCGACTGCGCCCGCGAGGGCGCGCTCTGCGATGAACTGCACGATCGAATCGATGGTGAGGACGACGTGGTTGCCGTCCACCGGCCGGTTCGCCCCTTCCGCGCCGACGAGATAATCGCCGTGCCGCGCGTCGCGCAGGATGGTCACCTTCCCGGCGCGCCCGCGGACATACGAGTCGAACGAATGCTCGATCCCGGAGAGGCCTTCGCCGTCGACGCCGACGTAGCCGATGACGTTCGCGGCGAGTGAGCCGCGCGGATACGAGCGCCGGTGCTCTTCGAGGAAGTAGATGCCGGGGAGCTTCAGCTTGTGGATGGCGTCGGCGACGTTCATCGGCAGCTGCCGCCCGATCCAGACGAAGCCGCTGTCGGTCGCGAGACGCTTCTCGATCTCTTTCGCGTCGTCACCCCCTATAGGACCAACGACAGGGCCGACGATTGCCGCGAGCGCGCGTGCGGTTGCCTTCCGGTCGACGATCGCCTGGGGGTCGGCGTAGACCGACTCCGCCGACACGCTCTCCGCGAGAATGCGGCCGCGCGCGTCCCGGATCGAGCCGCGGACCGGGTTGAGCGAGAGCGTCCGCTCCTGCTGCCGCGTCGCGCGCAGCGTGTAGTCGTCATGGCGGACGAGCTGGATCTGGATCAGCCGCGCCACGACCACGATTCCCCACGCCGCAAGGAAGGCGAACATCAGCAGCAGCCGGCGCTGCGGAACGTTCATCGCTTCGCCTCGGCCGTCATCGTCGTCGTTTGCACGCTCACGACGGAGCTCGGGTCGGCAGGCGCGAAGCCGAGCGACTGCGCTTTCTTCTCGACGGCGTCCAATGCGGTCAGCCGGTCGAGCTGCAGTTGCAGCGCCTTGTTGGCGTCCTCGATCTGCTTGCGCTGCTCCTGAAGGTGCGTCGCCTCACGGCCGAGGCGGATCACCTCGAGGTTTTGCCAGGTGAAGAGGAGCAGGAACGCACCGATCGGGATCCCGAGCGAAAGGACAGCCAGGAGCTCACGGAAGCGGCGGCGATCCCGCTCCCGGACGATGTGTGCGTTCTCGATGGGACGTTTCTGCGTGTACATGGCGCGCGGAGCCGACGAACAAGGGTGAAGACCTGCCTACAAGCACGAAAACGTCGGCCATCCCGTCACACCCACGCCCCACGCACCACCCCTCCCGAGCCAGCGCCCCCGCGCACACACCCAACCCTTCCCCAGCCTTCACCCTTGCTCGATGGTTCCGAGCAAGCGGCTCACAACCTCTCCGCGACCCGCAGCTTCGCGCTGCGCGATCGCGGATTGCGATTCACTTCCTCATCTGAAGCAGTCACCGGCCGGTGCGTGAGCACCTTCACGATCTCCTGCACACCGCACCCGCACACCGGCAATCCCGGCGGACAGACGCACTCGCCTTTGAGCCTTCGGAACGCGCGCTTGACGATGCGATCCTCGAGCGAGTGGAACGCGATGATCGCCACCCGCGCGCCGCGTTCCGCGACGCTCACCGCATCGGTCACGAACTGATCGAGCTCGGTGAGCTCCTCGTTCGCGGCGATGCGAAGCGCCTGGAAGGTCAGCGTTGAAGGATCGATCTCGTTATGCCTCGCTCGCTTCACGCTGCGGATGACTTCCGCGAGCCGCGTCGTCGTTTCGATCGGCGCTTCGGTCCGCGCGTTCACGATCGCGCGCGCGATCCGCTTGGCCATCGGCTCCTCGCCGTAGTCGCGGAGGATCGCGGCGAGGTCCGCCTCGTCGAGTGAGTTGACGAGATCGGCCGCGCTGCGGCTCTCCGGCCCCATGCGCATGTCGAGCGGCGCGTCGAAGCGGAACGAAAACCCGCGCGTCGCGTCGTCGAGCTGCATCGAGGAGACGCCGAGGTCGGCGAGAACGCCAGTGACGGTGTCGATGCCGTGCTGCTTCAGGATGTCAATGAGCTGCTCGTGGCGTCCGCGTACGAACGTCACGCGATCGCCCGCAAACGAGAGACGCTCGCGCGAATGCTCGAGCGCCGCCGGATCGCGGTCGATCGCGACGAGGCGCACATGCGGGTACATCTTCAGGAGCCCTTCCGCATGTCCGCCGAGTCCGACCGTCGCGTCGACGAGAGTTCCGTGATCGCGCGCCGGCCGGAGGAATTCGAGAATCTCTTGTAAAAGAACCGGTTCGTGTTGCATCACGGCCTACACGCCGTGCAGTTCCAATTCCTTGAAGTCGTCGGCGGTCAGCGGCGTATCCGCCAGCCGCTTCTTCATCCGCTCTTCGTTCCAGACGATCAGGTGATCGGTGTTGCCGAGGACCACCACGTCGTCCGCGATCCCGGCGTCGTTGCGAAGCACGGCGGGAACGAGCACGCGGCCCTGGTTGTCGATCGAGGAGACCTGCCCGAAGTAGTTGACGCGCTCGAGCAGCTTCGTCTTCGCCTGCGAGGTCGACGGAACCTTGGCTAGCCGGGCCTGGAAGTCGTACCAGACCGGGAGCGGGTAGACGAGCGCCCGTTCGCCGTCGGTCGAGGTGATGAAGCAGTCCTGACCGTACTTCTCTTCAATGATCTTCCTGAAGCCCGATGGGACCTTGAGGCGGCCCTTCTCGTCGATCTTGGCGGGCGCGTGGCCCATCAGGACATTCAGATCCATGACGTGAATGTCGCTTTGTACCACTACGGACCACTACTGTCCACTTATTTCCACGAATGGACGAGCCTGAAGGTGGATTTCACGAGCACGATCGTGATTTTCACGAGCTACATCGTGGATTTCACGTAGTTGCTCGTGGATTTCACGTTGTTCCTCGTGAAATTCACGTTGTTCCTCGTGAAATTCACGTTGTTCCTCGTGGATTTCACGATGGTGCTCGTGAAATTCACGTTGCTACTCGTGATTTCCACGATGCTGATCGTGAATTCCACGATGCGGCGAGCAACAGCAACCCTCCGACGACGTAAATTGCTGCTGTGCAAGCAATTGCGGTCCCGAGGGTCGTCCTCTCCGCGAGGTATCCGACGGCGATCGGCGCCGTTCCCGCTCCGAAGAGCCATCCCGCCATGTTCATCAGCCCCACCACCCCCCCTCGGGTCTCCGGCGAGGTGATGTCGAACATGGAAGCGAAGATGTTCGCCTCGTAGATGCCCTTGGCGAAGCCCCACCCGAAAAAAGCAACCGCCACGAAGGTGAGCGAGCTTCCGAGGCCGCTCATGAGGACGAACGGCACGCCGGCGAACAGCCCGATCGCCTGGACGACGATTCGTCCGCTCTTCCACCGCTCCCGGGCACGATCCGCCGAGTAGCCGCCCGTCATCGCGCCGAGGAGACTCCCGAACTGCGCGAACACCGTCGCCGAGAGCCCGGCGACCGCCAGGTTCTGGTGGAAACGGTCGTGGACGAAAGTGGGCAGCCAGACGAAGAGCACGGACGCGACGGCGTTGGCGCAAACGAACGCGAGAAGAAGGCAGATGGCGGCGGGGCTGGCGACTTGCTTGAGAGCGGCACTCAAATCGATGCGACTCTTTTCACGAACAGCGTCGCGATCGCGAAGCGACGCGCGAAGCACGAGACCCAGCAGGATTCCGGCGATCCCGAACACCGCGAACGACGCGCGCCACCCGTATCGCATCCCGATCGCGGCGGCTGCCGAGGTACCTCCGACGATCCCTACGTAGACACCCGCCTGGTGGAACGCGAGCGCCCGCGAGCGTGTGTCCGTGTGGTACTCCGCGATCAGCGACACCGAGGCCGGAAAGTAGGCCGTCTCCCCCAGCCCCTCGGCCGCCCGCAACGCGACGAGCGACGAGAAGTTCGGCGCAAACGCGGTCGCGGCGCAGATGACGCTCCAGACGTTCAGCCCTGCGATGACCGCGCGGCTGCGCCGCATCCGGTCGACCAGCGCGCCGGCGAACGGCGAGCACAACCCGTACACCCACGCGAACGCCGCCCCGAGCATTCCCTGCTCGTGCGGCGAGAGATGCAGCTCATCGCGAATGAGCGGCAACGTCCCCGAGAGAGCCTGCCGATCGGCGTAGTTCAGCAGAACGACGCACCACAGCATGGCGACGACGGCCCACTTGTACGTGCGTTCGGTCAACAGCTCATTTTGCCATTCGCTTGATCCTGTCGACCATCTCCGTACCGACCAGCGACTCGGCGGCGCCGAGGATCTTCTGGATGATCGCGAGAACGTCCTCGCTGCCGGGCCAGTGCTCGCGGAGGACCGTCGCGTCGGTGTCGCTGAGGATGCGGTTCAGGATGAAGACGCCGAAGACGAGGTCGTCGAGGTAGCCGATCGGGCCGACGAACGCCTCGGGGATCAGGTCGATCGGGAAGATGTAATACGCGATGCCGCTGCCGAGGAGGACCTTGTTCTTGCCGGAGACGCGGCCGTCATTCACGAGGCGCCACAACAGAATGAACACGTCGGGAACGAGGAGCAGATACTCGGCGGTCTTTCCGATCGCCGCCCCTTTCGAGTCGATATAGCTCTGGATGCGCGACCGTACGCGGTCGTAGAAACGCTCGGCACGTTCGGGCGCGATGTCGTCGCCCCGCAAATCGTCGAAGTCTTCGTCGTCAGTGTTCGTCATGGCAAGTCCGCTCCCCCTCTGCCGAGCGTGACGGCGAGTCCGCCGTCGATGATCCAGATCTGCTGCACGTCGGCCGTTACGAAATTTGGCAAAAACCGATCCAGTGCGATCACGAACGTCGCCGGCTCCTCGTAGCGGACCAGATCGCGCGGCAATTGCCCCTGCGCCAGCGAGAAGAGGAAGCGCGGGATCGGAATCGCGCCGAACGCCGAGGCGCTCTTCACCGGCACGCGGATCGTCGTTCCGCTCGCGAGAATCTCGCTGATTTCGACGGTAAACGGCACGCTGATGAACTTCCGGATCGTCCCGTCCACGCGCATCGATCCGTTCGAAAAACGGAGCTGCAGCGACTCGATCGGAGGAACCCGCACCGAGCGCGCGATCTCGTTCATTTTTTCGCCGCTGATCCGTACTTCAATCGCGTCCCACTCGATCAAACGCGCCATCGAAAGCACTGTTATCATGCGCCGCGGTAAATGCCCAAGCGCACCGACCTCAAGACCATCCTCATCATCGGTTCGGGCCCCATCGTCATCGGTCAGGCAGTCGAGTTCGACTACTCCGGCACGCAAGCGTGCAAAGCGCTGCGCGATGAGGGCTACAGGATCGTTCTCGTCAATTCCAATCCGGCCACGATCATGACCGATCCGGAGTTCGCGGACCGGACGTACATCGAACCGCTCACGCCCGAGACGCTGGAGCGGATCATCGAGCGCGAGAAGCCGGATGCGATCCTCCCGACCGTCGGCGGCCAGACCGGCATCAACATGGCGATGGCGCTCTACGAAAACGGAGCGCTGGAGCGCCACGGCGTGGAGCTGATCGGCGCGAACTACGAGGCGATCAAGACCGCCGAGGACCGGCAGGCGTTCAAAGAGTGCATGGAGCGGATCGGCGTCGCCGTGCCGAAGTCGGGCTACGCCGGCACCGTGGACGAAGCGGCGACCATCGCGACCGGCATCGGCTACCCCGTCGTCATTCGCCCCTCGTTCACCCTCGGCGGCTCCGGCGGCGGCATCGCCTACAACGTCGAAGAGCTGCGGACCATCGTCGGCCGCGGCCTCGGCCTCTCCCCCGTCCACCGCGTCCTCGTCGAGGAGTCGGTGATCGGATGGAAAGAGTTCGAGCTCGAGGTGATGCGCGACAAGGCGGACAACGTCATCATCGTCTGCTCAATCGAGAACTTCGACCCGATGGGCGTGCACACCGGCGACTCAATCACGGTCGCGCCACAGCAGACGCTCACGAATGACGAGTACCAAGCGATGCGCGACGAGGCGAAGCGCATCATCCGCGCGATCGGCGTCGAGACGGGCGGCTCGAACATCCAGTTCGCCGTCAATCCGAAGACCGGACGCCGCCTCGCGATCGAGATGAACCCGCGCGTGTCGCGCTCCTCGGCGCTCGCGTCGAAGGCGACCGGCTTCCCGATCGCGAAGTTCGCGGCGAAGCTCGCCGCCGGCTACACGCTCGACGAGATCCCGAACGACATCACGAAGAAGACGCCGGCGTCGTTCGAGCCGTCCATTGACTACGTGGTGGTGAAGATCCCGCGCTTCTCGTTCGAGAAGTTCCCGAACACGCCGCAGGTCCTCGCGTTCTCGATGCAGTCGGTCGGCGAGTCGATGGCGATCGGCCGCACGTTCAACGAGGCGCTGCAGAAGGGGCTTCGCTCACTCGAGATCGGCGTCTCCGGCCTCGACGCGCGCGGCCACGCGCGCGAGAAGCTCCCGGAGCTGCTGCGCGTACCGACGCCGGAGCGCATCTTCGCGGTCGGCGACGCGCTGCGTGAAGGGATGACGGTCGAGGAGATCTACGCGCTCTCGAACATCGACCCGTGGTTCCTCCGTGAGATGCGCAAGATCATCAACCTCGAGCGCGAGATCGGCACGTACGCCAGCGCCGACGAGATGCGGACGTGGAAGCGCAACGGCTTCTCCGACCGGCAGATCGCGAAGCTGACGAAGCGGAGCGAGGACGACGTCCGCAAGGAGCGCCACGACCTCGGCGTCCGGCCGGTCTACAAACGCGTCGACACCTGCGCCGCCGAGTTCGAAGCGACGACGCCGTACCTCTACTCGACCTACGAAGACGAGAACGAGGCCTTCCCGACGCAACGCCGCAAGGTGATCATCCTCGGCAGCGGTCCGAACCGGATCGGCCAGGGAATCGAGTTCGATACCTGCTGCGTCCACGCGTCGTTCGCGCTTCGGGAGATTGGCTTCGAGACGATCATGGTCAACTGCAATCCGGAGACGGTCTCGACCGACTACGACACGTCGGACCGCCTCTACTTCGAGCCGCTCACGCTCGAAGACGTGCTCGAGATCGTCGACCTCGAGAAGCCGGAAGGGCTCATCGTGCAGTTCGGCGGCCAGACGCCGCTGAAGCTGGCGAAGCAGCTCGCCGCCGCGGGCGTGCCGATGTGGGGCACGTCGGTCGACTCGATCGACATCGCGGAGGACCGCGAGCGCTTCGGCGATTTCGTCAAGCAGCACCACATCCTCGTGCCGTCGCACGGCGCGGCGATCAACGAGTCGGAGGCGATCACGATCGCGCGCCGCATCGGCTATCCCGTCGTGGTCCGCCCGTCGTACGTGCTCGGCGGACGCGCGATGGCGATCGTGTACGACGAAGAATTGCTCCGCGCCTATATGGCGAATGCGATCGAAGCGGCGCCGGGACAGCCGATCCTCATCGATCGTTTCCTCGAAGACGCCATCGAGATCGACGTCGACGCCATCAGCGACGGCACCGACATCGTGGTCGCCGGCGTGATGCAGCACATCGAAGAAGCCGGGATCCACTCGGGCGATTCGACGACCGTGATCCCGCCGTACATCATCACGCAGCGCGATCAGGACAAGATCCGCCGCCGCACGGTGGAGCTCGCGCGGTCACTCAACGTGATCGGCCTCATGAACGTGCAGTACGCCATCTACAACGGCGAGCTGTACGTCCTCGAAGTCAATCCCCGCGCGTCGCGCACGGTGCCGTACGTCTCGAAGGCGACCGGCGTGCCGTTCGCGAAGATCGCGGCGAAGGTCATGGCCGGCCAGTCGCTCCGCTCCCTCGGCATCACGAGCGAGCCGCGCGTCCAGGGCTACTTCGTCAAGGCGCCGGTCTTCCCGTTCAACCGCTTCCCGCTCGAGGACACGGTGCTCGGGCCGGAGATGAAGTCGACCGGCGAAGTGATGGGCTCCTCGCCGCATTTCGGCGAGGCGTACGCGAAGGCGATGCTCGGCGCGAGCGTGAAGCTGCCGATGGGCGGCTGCGCGTTCATCTCGGTGAACGACAACGACAAGCGCGCGCTCGTCGTGCAGCTCGCGCGCGACCTCCACGCGCTCGGATTCAAACTGATCGCGACCAGCGGCACGGCGGAGTTCCTGCTGAAGCACAACATCGACGTCGGTGCGGTGTGGAAGGTCCACGAAGGCCCTCGCCCCCACGTCGTCGACCGGATGATCAACCGCGAAGTGACGCTGGTCATCAACACCCCGCTTGGACGGAGTGCGTTCGTCGACGACACCTACATCCGCAAGATCGCCCTCCAGCTCGGGATCCCGTGCATCACGACGCTCTCCGCCGCAACCGCATGCGTCGAAGGAATCCGCTCCATGCGCGAAGGAATCAGCACCATCGCCGCGCTGCAGGAGCAGCACGTCGGTTTCGCGGCGCGCTAACGATCCGCTAAACGATCGTCACGAACGGCTTGATGTTCGCGAGCTCGGTCTTGAACGCCGTCATCGCGCGGATCGTGTACTGGAGGCGCTTCCCTGCCGAGGCCTGACTCACGCCGCCGGACATCTGGCGATGCGGGCGGGCGGCGCCGGGTTTGCGCGATTTGAAGCTCTGGGTGCCAAAGGGCGACGGGCGATCGAACTCGATGATGATCTCGTCGACGATGACGTCCGCACCGTTGAGATAGCGGAAGTCCCATTCGATCCCTTCGCCGGTGCGGAGCGTCGCTTCCTGCGGGTTGACGCTGATGAAGACGCGTCCGGCGCCCTGCTCCACGTCGACACGCACCGGAACGGTGCGGACCGCAAGCTCATGCAGCTCTTCAGGACGAATGAGCCGATCGGACGATGCCGGCGGCGCGGCGACGAGCGACGGCGCTTCGGCGCGCGGCGGCGCCGGGATGAACGACGACGGCCGCGCTTTCTCCTGCGAGAACCAGTTCGCGACGACCGGACCGCTCGACGTCACGCGCGTCCGCGGACGGCGTGCGCGCTTCTCCACCGCCTTCGCGGCCTTGACGACCACCGGAGCAGCAGCAGCGCCGGCAGCGGCAACGGCTTTCGCCACCGTCTTCACGACCGTTTTCGCCGCGGTCATGACTTTCTTCGCGGCCTTCTCCGGCTTCGCAGCTTTGGCCGGCTTTGCGGGTTTGGCAGGCTTTGCGGGTTTGGCAGGCTTCGCCGGTTTCACCGCTTTCGGAGCAGGCTTCGCAGCGGCCTTCTTCGCGGGAGCGGCCTTCTTCGCAGGAGCGGCTTTCTTCTTTGGCGCCGGCTTCGGAGCGGGTTTCTTTTTCGCGGGGGCGGCGGCTTTCTTCGGGGCCGGCTTCGGGGTTTTCTTTTTCGCGGCCGGCTTCGGAGTCGCCTTCTTTTTCGGCGCCGGCTTGCTCTTTTTCGGAGCGCTCTTCTTCGCGGCCGCTGCCGCCTTTTTTGCCTGCACCTTCGCCATTCACCCTCTCCGTCTTACTGCTGGGGTCTGAAAAGAATGGCGCAGTATAGCGGCGGCCTCTGGCTTTGAATAGGGTCAGCCGATCTCGTCGCGCAGCACGTCCCGTAAGTGCTCTGCAATCTTACGGATACGCGCGTTGTCGTCTCCCTCGACCATCACTCGGACGAGGTTCTCGGTCCCCGAATATCGCACCAAGATCCGGCCGCGTCCGCCAAGCTCCTGGTGGGCTTCTGCAAGCGCCTGCTGGTATTTCGGAAGAGAGTCGAGCGCCGGTTTCGAGCCGACCTTCTCATTAATGAGGAGCTGCGGCATCGGCTCGAACGTCTTCAGTTCGGAGAAGCGCGCGTGCGACTGCGCCAGGATCTCGCCGAAGACGAGCGCGGTGTGAATACCGTCGCCGGTCGTGTGCACGGTGCGGTCGATGATGTGTCCCGACTGCTCGCCGCCGATCACCGCGTCGTGCGCAAGCATCAGCTCGAGCACGTACTTGTCGCCGACCTGCGCGCGCAGGAGCTCGATGTCGTCGCGCTGCAGTTGCGCCTCGAATCCGAAGTTCGACATCACGGTCGTCACGACGCGATTCCCGTGCAGTTTTCCTTCGCGCTTCAGATACTGCGACCAGAGATAAATGATCTCGTCGCCGTCGCGGATCTTCCCGGCATCGTCGGCGAAGATGGCGCGATCGGCGTCGCCGTCGAACGCGACGCCGAAGTCGGCGCCCTCCGCGACGACGCGCTTCGCGAGCCCGTCCGGATGCAGCGCTCCGGAGCTCTCATTGATGTTCCGGCCGTTCGGCGTGTCGTTCATGACGATCACGTCGGCACCGGCGCGTCGGAACGCCTCCGGCGCAATGCGGTACGCGGCACCGAAGCCGGCGTCGAGCACGACCCGCTTTCCGCGCAGCGCATCCGGCTTCACGCCCGCGAGGAGGAACTGCTCGTACCGCTCGATGAGGTGCGGCATCTCACCGTCGAGCTCGAAGATGGTCTTGTTCTCGACCTCGACGCGCTTCAGATCCGCTTCGAGCTCCTCCTCGACGGCGTCCGGAATCTTCATGCCGTCGTGGCCGAAGATCTTCACGCCGTTGTCTTCCCACGGATTGTGGGAAGCCGAGATCGAGATCGCCGCTTCGGCATCCGTCACGCGACAGAGATAAGCGATCCCCGGCGTTGGGATGACGCCGACGATCTCCGCCCGGCCGCCGCCCTCTTCGATGCCGCGCGCGAGCGCGCCGGCGATCTCCGGCCCCGATTCGCGCGTGTCGCGCCCGAGCAGCACACTTCGCGTCCCGCTCAGGCGTCGAGCGAGCGCCACGCCGAGGCGCGTCATGGTGAGAGCGTCGAGCGGGTACTGATGTGCTTTCCCCCGAATGCCGTCGGTGCCGAAGAGCTCTCTCATTGGTCTATTGATCTGTAGGTGTCGTCGTCGCCGGCACCGGAGGCCCGACTTCAGCGAGCACCGGAACCGTGACCTGCACGGCGAGTGGCTCGATGATGCGAACGAACGGCGAGTCGGAAACCACCGCCGCGCTCTGAGTGAACGTGTCGGTGCGGCCGGTCATGATAATGCGCTCCGTCGCGACTTCCTCCAGGCTCTTGACCTGCGACGCCGGCCCGGAGACGAGCGCCTGGTCGGGAACGAGGGTCGGATCGCCGACCCGGTAACCGGACGGCGGCGTCCCAATCAGCAGCGCCCGGACGCGAACGACCTTCTGCCGCAGCGGCTCGATGTGAAAGCGCAGCTTGTTGGGCTCGATGGAGATGACTTCAACGTCGGGCGGAACGTTGATCGCCTGGGGCCGCAGCGTGATCGTCGTCTCGCCCGCCTGCGCCCTGCTCGTGTCGACCGTCACCTCGAGATTCTGCGACGACAGCGCGCGGAGGTCCGAAATGCGCCCGCGGAGACGGACGCTGACGGTGTCGGGGATCTGGTTCGTGATCACGAGATCGCGCGGCAGGCTGGCGATCGCGAGCGGTGCCGCGAACGCGCGTTCCGTGGCGCGCTCGCGACGCGGCGCCGAAACGACGAACCAGACGACGCACGCGAGAAAGAGAGCGACGAGCTTGAGGCCGAGGCTTCTCACGGCTGGGCTCCGAAACGCGAGGTCATCGCGGCGAGGACTGCGTTCCGATCGAGGTTCTCGCGGAGCGTGCCGTCGCTCGCAACCGCGGTCGATCCGTTCTCCTCCGACACGACGATCACGAGTGCGTCGCTGTCCTCGGTCAGCCCGATCGCGGCGCGATGGCGCGTGCCGTGCGCGAGCTTCGGATCGGGCGAGGTCGTCAGTGGCAGAAACGCGCCGGCGACGACGATGCGGTCTCCGCGGACGATCGCGGCGCCGTCATGCAGCGGCCCGCCCGGCGTGAAGATGCTGACGAGCAGGCTGCTCGTGAGCAGCGCGTCGAGCGGCTTGGAGCCCTCTTCATACGCGCGGAGGGTCTGGTCGCCTTCGAGCACGATGAGCGCGCCGATGTGCCGCGGGGCGAGGATGTCGACCGCGTCGAGGATCGCGTCGTACGGAATCCGCGAACGGCGCCGCCCGAACAGGTGCGCGAGCGGGTTCACGCCCATCCTCGCGAGCGCGCGGCGAATCTCCGTCTGGAACAGGATGATCACGGCGAACGGCAGATAGAACAGGATCTCGCGCGAGATCGCCTCGAGCGCCGGAAGGTCGAATGCCCGCGCGATGAAGAACGTCGAGCCGAGGAGCATGAGGCCGATCGTCACCTGCATCGCGCGCGTCCCGCGCATCAGCGACAGGATCCAGTAAATGATGACCGCGACGATCAGGATGTCGGCCGCATCGCGCCAGGTGAACTGCAGCGAAAAGAGCCGGTCGAAGAACCTCATCGCGCCGCCTCGATAGCCATGAAGACCTTCAGAAAATCGACCGTCTCGCGCACGTCGTGCACGCGGATGATCGACGCGCCGCCGGCCGCCGCAGCGGCGACGGTTGCCAGCGAGCCGTAGACGCGCTCGCGGCCCTCGCGGCCGGTGAGGTGGCCGATGAACTTCTTGCGCGAGGCGCCGATCACGAACGGCGCGACGCGCGTCAGCTCGTCGCATCGCGCGAGGATCTCGAGGTTGTGCTCGAACGTCTTCGCGAAACCGATTCCGGGATCGATCAAGACCTGATCGAGCCCCGCGTGCCGCGCGCGCTCGACCGGCGCCGCGAGCTCGCGGAGCACGTCGTCGATCACGTCGTCGTACTTCGCCATCGACTGCATCGTCGCCGGCGTGCCGCGCATGTGCATCAGGATCACCGGCGCGTTCGCCTCGACCGCGGCGTCGAGGATCTCGGGATCGTGCTGCAGCGCCGTGACGTCGTTGAGGATATTGGCCCCGGCGGCGAATGCTGCCCGCGCGGTCGCGGCGTTTCGAGTATCGATCGAGATCGTGACGTCGCTTTTCGAGCGGATGCCCTCGATCACGGGAATGACGCGTTCCAGCTCCTCGTCCACCGCGATCGGCTCGGCGCCGGGCCGCGTCGACTCGCCGCCGACGTCGATGATCGACGCGCCGTCCTCCACCATCCGCAGCGCCGCATCGATCGCAACAACACGGTCGAAGTGCACGCCGCCGTCGGAGAACGAATCAGGAGTCACGTTGATGATGCCCATCAAACGTGGGCTTTTCACCGGTCCTCTTCGCGGATGATGCGGGCGCCGAGCGGGTTGAGGCGCTCCTCGATTCGCTCGTACCCGCGATCGATCTGATGGATGTTGTGGATGACGCTCTCGCCTTTCGCACAGAGGGCGGCGAGGAGCAGCGCCATGCCGGCGCGGATGTCGGGGCTCGTGATGTCGGCGCCCTGGAGCCGGTTCCCGCCGACGATGATGGCGCGGTGCGGGTCGCAGAGGATGATCCGCGCCCCCATCTGGATCAGCTTGTCGGTGAAGAAGAGGCGCGACTCGAACATTTTCTCGAAGATCATCACCGTCCCCTCGGCCTGCGTCGCCACGATCACCATGATCGACAGCAGGTCTGCGGGGAAGAGCGGCCACGGTCCGTCGTCGATCTTCGGCACCGCGGCGCCGATGTCGTAGCGGACGCGCAGCTCCTGGTCCTTCGGAACGCGGATGTTGTCGCCTTCGATCTTCAGCTCCAGCCCGAGCTTCGCGAGCATGTGCCGCACCGAGTGCATGTGCTCGGGCACCGCGTCCTCGATGACGATCTCGCTGCGCGTGACCGCCGCGAGGCCGATGTACGAGCCGACCTCGATGTGATCGCTCGGAATCGTGAACTCGCCGCCGTGCAGCGTCTCGACGCCGCGGATCGCGAGCGAATTCGTTCCGATCCCTTCGATCTGGCCGCCGAGGAGGTTGATGAAACGGCAGAGGTCCTGGACGTGCGGCTCTGCGGCGGCGTTGTAGATGCGCGTTTCGCCTTCCGCGAGCGCCGCGGCCATGATCGCGTTCTCCGTCGCGGTGACCGAGGCCTCATCGAGGAACATCTTCTGGCCGCGGAGCGACTGCGCGCTCATCCGGTACTCGTGCGCGGAGACCTCGATCTGCGCGCCGAGCGTCTCGAGCGCGAGGAGGTGCGTATCGACGCGGCGGCGCCCGATCGCGTCGCCGCCCGGCTTCGCGACCGCCACCCGACCACAACGGGCCAGCAGCGGACCGGCGAGCAGGATCGACGCGCGGATCTGCTTCGAGAGCGCGGAGTCGGGATCGCTGCTGATCTCGCCCTTCGCGTGAATCCGGACGACGTTCTTCTCCAGACGCTCGACCGAGGCCCCGATCCCTTCCAGGATCTGCAGCATGACCCGGACGTCCTGGATGTCAGGCAGGTTGCGAAGAACGATCGCATCGTCGGTGAGAAGGCACGCCGCGAGGATCGGCAGCGCGGCGTTCTTGTTGCCGCCGGGACGGATCGTCCCCTCCAGCCGCCGGCCCCCTTCGACGACGAATCGTTCTTTCATCGCGGGCGGATTGTATTGCCTTACACTGCTTGCATGATCGTGGCTCCGCTCGGATCGGGCAGCGCGGGGAACTCATTCTGGTTCGAGAGCGACGGTACCTCCATCCTCGTCGACGCCGGCTTCGGCCCGCGCGAGACGAAAAAGCGGATGATCGAGGCGGGCGGAGACATCGAAAGAGTCGCCGCGATCGTCATCACCCACGAGCACTACGACCACATCCGCGGAGCCGACTCCATCGCGCGCAAGTACAACCTCCCGATCTATCTGACGCAGGGGACGCTCAATCATTCGCAGATCGACCCGACCGTCACCCGCACCGTCGTCTTCGAGAACAACACGACGTTCGAGATCGGCGAGCTGGCGGTGCATGCGCGGCGCACGATCCACGACGCATCGGACCCCGCCTGTTTCGTGATCGAGTCGCGCGACGGCACGCGCGTCGGCATCGCCTCCGACCTCGGGTACACCGACCCGCCGGTGATCGGACACCTTCGCGACTGCGACGGCCTCTTCTTCGAGTCGAACCACGACCTCGACATGCTGCGGATGGGAACCTATCCGTGGTCGCTCAAGCGCCGGATCATGTCGCGCTTCGGGCACCTCTCGAACGACGACTCGATGGTCGCGCTGCAGCGGATGCTCGGCGCCGAGACGAAGACGCTCTGCATGATTCACCTGTCGCAGAAGAACAACCACGAGTCGATCGTGCACGAGATGACCTCCGCGCTCCTCGATCGCACCGGCGCCCAGCTCGAGCTCGCGATCGCGAAGCAGTGCGCGCCGACCGGCGTGTTCAAGATCGCGCGGCGCTCGGTGGCGCGGGCGGTCGCGAGCGGAACCCAATTAGCCCTTTTTTGAGGTGTCATGAAAGCCGTCGTCACCATCGAGCTCAAACCTTCTGTCCTCGACCCCCAGGGGAAGGCCATTCAGCACTCGCTCAGCTCGCTAGGCTTTGCCGGCGTGGAAGATGTGCGCGTCGGAAAACTGTTCAAGATAGTGCTTGCGGACGGTGGGCAGTCACGGGCTGATATCGAATCGCAGGTTCGACAGATGTGTGAACGGCTCCTTGCGAACACGGTCATCGAAAACTTCTCCTACACACTCGAGGAGTAGTTTCACACGCCCCGTGCTGCTCACTCTCTCCGCGGCGCTTCTGCTCGCCGCGACGCCCGCGCCGCAGCCTGAAACCCTGACCCCGGTTCCCTCTCGCGACACAAAGATCGTCCGCCGCTGGACGCTTTCCGGCGATCCGCACGGCATCGCCATCGGACGCGACGGGACGCTCTACGTCGGACTCGCACAGTCCCAGGCCGTGATCGCGGTCGATCCGAAGAGCGGCGCGATCAAGAAGCGCGTCGTTCTCGACAAGGCCGAGATCGCGGCGACGAAAGAGCTGGTAACGCTCCGGACGAACAGCGACGCCTCGCGCCTCTTCATCGCCGATGGAAGCGACGAAAGCGCCGTCATCCTCTCCCTCCCTGACCTCGGCGTCCTCCGCGAAATCACCATCGAGGGAGAACAGATCCGCGACGCCGTTCCCGATCCGAAGGGCCGCTACCTCTATCTCCTCGGACGCCACGTCCACGTCTACGACGCGTCCGGCGAGCACGAGCTGCATACGCTTCCGATCGAAGATCCGATGGCGATCGCCGCCAGCGAGCACTTTCTCGCCGTCATCGCCAGCGAGGACTTCGGCTCGGCGAAAGCGACCTCGGTCGCGCTCTACGACACCGCCGGCTTCAACCAGCTCGCGCGCGATCCGCTCGAGACCGCCGACAAGATCGAAGGCGCCGTTTTCTCCCCCGATGAGAAGGCGATCGTCGCCATCAGCCACGATCACCTGTTCGAGAAGCCGGTCATGCGGACGGCGAAGACGATGACCAAAGGGAGCGACGGACAGATGCGGATGAGCGCCGACTTCGGCGACTTCGTCAACAGCGATCGCATCTGCCTTCCCGACAACGCCGGGCCGCAGATCCTCACGCTCGCGCCGAACAACATGCTCCTCTACGCCGAGCGCCGCTGCAACGTGAGCGGCGCGTTCACCGGCTCGCAGCGTCGCATCAATCCTGCATCGTTGTACGGCGTGAACGCCTACGCCCTCGCCTACGACCGCGACTCCAACACGCTCGCCGTCACCGACCGCGCCGGTTCCCTTACAATTTACAAAGTACCTCGACCGGTGAGCACGAAATAATGAAGTTCGGCATCGTCATTCTGCCCGGCTCCAACTGCGATCACGATGCGATGCACGTGACGAAGGACGTGCTCGGCGCCGACGCCGAGTTCCTCTGGCACAAAGACACCGACCTGCGCGGCGCCGACTGCGTGATCGTTCCCGGCGGCTTCGCGTACGGCGACTACCTGCGCGCCGGCGCGCTCGCGAAGTTCGCGCCGATCATGGAGCCGATCAAGCGCCACGCGGCAGCCGGCGGCCTCGTGTTCGGCATCTGCAACGGCTTCCAGGTCTTGACCGAAGTCGGCCTTCTGCCCGGCGCGCTGATGCGGAACCAGCACCTCCGCTTCCTCGGCCGCGACGTGTTCGTGCGTACGGAGGAGACCGACACGCCGTTCACGAATTCACTGATGGCCGGCCAGGTCCTCCGCGTCCCGATCGCACACGGTGAAGGGAACTACTACGCCGACGAGACCACGCTCGACACACTCGAGCGCAATCACCAGGTCATCTTCCGTTACTGCGACGCCGAAGGACGCCTCACGAGCGAGGCGAACCCGAACGGCTCCGCCCGCAGCATCGCCGGTATCTGCAACGCCGAACGCAATGTCCTCGGCATGATGCCGCACCCGGAGCGCTGTTCCGAGTCGCTTCTCGGCAATGCGGACGGGCTCGGCGTGTTCCAATCGATCGCAAACGCCCTCGCGACCGCCTCACGCTAGAATCCTCCGTCCGGAGGAAGCCGATGCCCGACCACGATTCCGCCATTGACGCATTGCTGCAGGAAAACCGTGAGTTTGCGCCGCCGGACGAGTTCCGCAAGAACGCGAACGCCAACGATCCGAACATCTGGGCGAAGGCGGGCCGCGATCGCGAGGCGTACTGGGCAAGCTGGGCCGAGCAACTCGACTGGGACCGCAAATGGGACAAGGTCCTCGAGTGGAACGCGCCCTACGCGAAGTGGTTCGTCGGCGGCCGCATCAACGCTTCGTACAACTGCCTCGATCGTCACCTGGCCACGCGCGGCGACAAGATCGCGCTGATCTGGGAGGGAGAGCCGGGCGAGATCCGCCGCGTCACCTATCGCGAGCTGCACGAAGAAGTGTCGAAGTTCGCGAACGCGCTGCAGTCGCTCGGCGTCACCACCGGCGACCGCGTCGCGATCTATCTGCCACTACTCGTCGAAGCGGCGGTCGCGATGCTCGCGTGCGCGCGCATCGGCGCCATCCACTCGGTCGTCTTCGGCGGCTTCTCCGCCGAGGCGCTGAAGGACCGCATTCAGGACGCGCAGGCGAAATGCCTGATTACCGCGACCAGCGGCTATCGCCGCGGAACGCTCGTCCCGCTGAAGAAGACGGCCGATGACGCGGTCGAAGGCTGTCCCTCGATCGAGAGCGTGGTCGTGGTCAAGCGCACCGACGACACGGTCACGATGAAGGACGGCCGCGACCACTGGTACCACGACCTGATCAAGGACGCCTCGACCGACTGCCCGCCCGTCTTCGTCGATTCCGAGCACATGCTCTACACGCTCTACACGTCGGGCACGACCGGCAAACCGAAAGGGATCATCCACACCACCGGCGGATACCTGACCGGCTGCCTCGCGACGTGCAAATGGGTCTTCGACCTGAAAGACGACGACATCTACTGGTGCACCGCCGACATCGGCTGGGTCACCGGCCACTCGTACGTCGTTTACGGCCCGCTCGCCGCCGGCGCGACGGTGATGATGTACGAGGGCGCGCCCGACTGGCCGAAGAAGGATCGCTTCTGGGACATCATCGAGCGGCACAAAGTCACCATCTTCTACACAGCGCCGACCGCGATCCGCGCGTTCATGAAGTGGGGCGAGGAGCTGCCAAAGGCGCACGACATGTCGTCGCTCCGCCTCCTCGGTTCGGTCGGCGAGCCGATCAACCCGGAAGCTTGGATCTGGTACCACCTCAACATCGGCAATGAGCGCTGCCCGGTCGTCGACACCTGGTGGCAGACTGAGACCGGCGCGATCATGATCACGCCGCTCCCGGGAATCGTTCCGACGAAGCCCGGCTCCGCGACGAAACCGTTCCCCGGCATCGACGCACAGATCCTCGACGAGAAGGGCAATCCGATCGAAGTCGGCGGCGGCTATCTCGCGATCACCTCGCCGTGGCCTTCGATGCTGCGCGGCATCTGGGGTGATCCCGACCGCTTCGTGAAGCAGTACTGGTCGAAGTGGGACGGCATCTACTTCACCGGTGACGGCGCGAAGCGCGACGAGGACGGCTACTTCTGGCTCCTCGGGCGCGTCGACGACGTCATCAACGTCGCCGGACACCGCATCGGCACGATGGAAGTCGAGTCGGCGCTGGTCGACCATCCCGCGGTCGCCGAGGCTGCGTGCGTTGGGATTGCGCACGAGATCAAGGGGACCGGCATCGCGGCGTTCGTGATCGTGAAGGAGTCGCAGCGCGATTACGCGCTCAAAGATCCGGAAGCGTTCGAGCGCGAGCTGAAAGCGCATGTCGCGGAGAAGATCGGCGCGATCGCGCGTCCGGAGAAGATCTTCGTGACCGCCGACCTGCCGAAGACGCGCTCCGGCAAGATCATGCGCCGGCTGTTGCGAGACATCGGCGAAGGCCGCGCCCTCGGCGACGTCACCACGCTCGCCGATCCAACCGTCGTCGCCTCGCTCAAGGAACGCTACGAGGAAGAAGCCTGACGGTTTGACCGTGTCGTCTCAGGTAGTGCTGATCACGGGCGGCTCGCGCGGCATCGGCCGCGTGACCGCCATGCATCTGCTGGCCGACGGGTGGTCGGTCGCGTTCACGTACAGCAAGTCGCGTGACGAGGCGCTGCAGTTCGAGGCCGACGCGCGCGGCACCCTCGGCGCGGACAGCACGACGCACATCCGCGCGTACCACGTCGACGCGCGAGATGCGAATGCGACGCAGCAGCTCGTGGAGCTGATCGTCGACCGCTTCGGATCGATCGATGCGCTGGTGAACAACGCCGGCATCCGCCGCGACAACCTCGCCTACAACATGACCGACGCCGAGTGGCGCGACGTCATCGACACGAACCTCTCCGGCGCCTGGATCACCACGAAGGCGGTGCTGCCGGTGATGATGAAGCAGCGCCGCGGCTCGATCGTGAACGTGGCGTCGATCTCCGGCATCCACGGCGTGATCGGGCAGACGAATTACTCGGCGGCGAAGGGCGGCCTGATCGCGATGACGAAGTCGCTGGCGCGCGAAATCGCACGCGGCGGCATCCGCATCAACTGCGTCGCGCCGGGGCTCGTCGAGACGGAGATGACGGCCGACATGTCCGACGACGTGCGGAAGGAGATGATCCGCCAGATTCCGATGCGCCGCGTCATCCGCGCCGACGAAGTCGCCGCCGCCATCGCGTTCCTCCTCTCCGACGACGCGAGTGCAATTACGGGACAGGTGCTCGCCGTTGACGGGGGGACGAGTGCCTGAGAACAACTACTACTTCTCCGTCGTCATCCCCACCTACAACCGGCAGGAAATGCTCATGCGGGTCCTCAAAGCGCTCGAGGACCAGCGCGACGCACCGCCGTTCGAGGTCGTCGTCATCAACGACGGCTCGACCGACCCGACGCACAACATCCCGACGATGCATTGGAACCTGCGCCTCCAGTTCCGGACGCAGCCGAACTCCGGGCCCAGCACGGCGCGCAACAACGGCGTGGCGCTGGCGACGGGGCGATTCGTCGTCTTCATCGGCGACGACACGGTCCCCGAGCGCGACTTCCTCGCCGAGCACGCCCGCACGCACCGCGACGCGAACGACGACCCGCTCGTCGCATGCCTCGGCTACACCGGCTGGCCGCGCAAGGAACGCGTCACGGCGTTCATGGACTACATCAACGACTACGGCCTGCAGTTCGGCTACAAACTGATCCGCGACGGCGAGACGGTGCCGTTCAACTTCTTCTACACGTCCAACATCTCGATCGACCGGCAACTCCTCACCGACCATCCGTTCGACACGACGTTTCCAGCCGCCGCCTGGGAGGACATCGAGCTCGCCTACCGTCTGAACGCCCTCGGCCTGAAGATTCGCTATAACGCGAAGGCCGTCACACGCCACTACCACCGCATGACGATCGACTCGTTCGCGAAACGGCAGTACACGGTCGGCAAGTCCGGCGCGATCTTCTACCGCAAGCACCCCGAGCTCAGTCACTTCCTCGGCGTGCACGACGACGTGCGGATCGCGGACGGCGAGATGAAGAAGCTGACCAAGCGCGCCCATTGGGGCGAGCGCCTGCGGCTCTTTGCCAGCAACGACGTCTTCGAGAAGCTGATGCGCCAGCACTACCTGCGCGGGCTACGAGATGGCTTAGGCGACGGTTCGGCCGAGTAGAATCCGCGCGTGTTTCTCACCTTCGAAGGGATCGAAGGCTCCGGCAAGACCACACAGCTTCGCCGGCTCGCCGAGCGGATTCCGAACGCCATCGTCACCAAGGAGCCGGGCGGGACGCCGACCGCGGACCGGATCCGCGCGATCCTGCTCGACCCCGAGTCGCACCTCGACCGCGTTGCCGAGCTGTTTCTCTTTGCCGCATCGCGGCGCCAGCACGTCGTCGACTTGATCCGGCCGGCGCTGCAGCGCGGCCAGGTCGTGCTCTGCGACCGTTTCACCGACTCGACGCTCGCGTACCAGGGCTTCGGACGCGTCATCGATCTCGATCAGCTGCGGACGTTGAACGCATGGGCGACCGACTCGCTCATTCCCGATCTCACGCTGCTCTTCGATCTGCCGGAGGAAGTCGGCCTGGCACGCGCCCGCTCGCGCAATGCCGCGTCGACGCCGCATGAAGGCCGCTTCGAAGCGGAGGACCTCCGATTTCATCGTCGCGTGCGCGAGGGATACCTCGCGCTCGCCGTCGCCGAGCCGAAACGGTGGGTGAAGATCGATGCCGACGGAACGGCTGACGAGGTGTTCGAGCGGATGCTCGCGGCGCTCTCCGAACGGGGGGTGACGTTCTGAGCAGGGCAGCCGAGCTCCTCCTCGACACCGCGCGGCGCAACGAGCTGCATCACGCCATCCTGCTGCACGGTCCGCGGCCGCAGGTGCTGCGCGACATCGCGTTACGCATCGCGCAGACGCTCAATTGCCTGAACGGGACAACCGGCGACGACTGCACGTCGTGTCAGCGCATCGAGCGACGCATCCATCCCGACGTCCACTTCATCGAGGTCGGCGGCGAACGGAAGATGATCTCGATCGAGCAGATCCGCGACCTCGTTTCCGCCGCGACGATGCGGCCGTACGAAGGGCGCTCGAAAGTCTTCATCATCGATCCCGCTGACGCACTGAGCCCGAGCGGCTCGAACTCGCTGCTCAAGACGCTCGAGGAGCCGGCGCGCGACACGACGTTCATCCTGCTCACCCGCTCGCCCGACCTGCTGCTGCCGACCATCCGCTCTCGCGCGCAGTCGATCTACATCGGCGACGAACGCGAACGCGACCGCCTGCAGCAGATTGCGGCATTCGAGTCGGACGACGATCGCGAATCGCTCGCGCAAGAGCTGCGCGCAACGCTGTATCGCTTCGCCGAGAAACGCGACTCCGTGGCCCTCCTCGCCGCGGCGGCGATCGTCGCCGGCCAGGAAGAGGTGAAGGACGCGATGGCCCTCCTCGCCGCGATCCTCACGTCCGGCGACGAGAAGCTCGACTCCATTCCGCGCGAGAAGCTCCTAGCGGCTGCTGACGGCATCCTCGCCGCGATCCGCGCCATGACCATCAACGCCGATCCCCGCCTGACGATCGAGTCCGCCCTGTCGCAACTCGTCGCGTAGCCAAAAAAAAGGGCCCCGCTTTCGCGGGGCCGGGGATCAATCTACTGGATGAGGCGGGCTAGGTCGCTCGGGTGGTGAGATTTTACGGCTGGCAAGATTCAAGGAAGCTTTCAAGCGGAAAAAATATAGGCAGGCTGGTACAGCAGAAAGCGGCTTTCGCCTGCCCATCCAGTAAACCTTGATTCACGTTGGGCGCATTATCGCACACTTTGTGAAAAATTTCTCAATGTAACCGCAACGTGACAACCTCTTAACCCACCGGTAGATACCAGCTATTTTCGGAATGGTTCCGGAAGGATTACCAAACGAGCGTTCGGTTAATTTCCATTCCTGCCGGTTATCTCGCTCGCGGATCGAGGAAAGCGGCGCTCGGCACCAGCGACCGGTCGAGAGCGACGTGCCCGGCCAGCGTTTCAGCCGGCGTCCCGTTCACCAGAATCCGGACCCGCTTCGCCTCCGGGAAGTTCGCCGTGATGGTCTGAACGAGCGAGTAGACGGCCATCAGCTCTTCGTGGCTGCCGGTCGCCCAACCTTGTGTGAGCGTGGCGCCCCCGAGGTCGACGAAGCCGGTGCCGTCCGGGAGGAGAAACGCGCCGCGGACGACCGTGTCTGCCGGGAACGCACGGGCGAACCCTGGATTTGCCGGCCCCTTGAAAAGCTCGCGGACGACGACGGCCATCGCTCCCGCCGGATTCTGCGGCGCCTGCACGTTGCGTTGTTCCGCCATCAGCAGCAACGACGGCCCCTCGAAATAGAGCCGCGCGGCGCGCGGCGCGACGTTGTTCTGCACGTTCAGATTGCCGGTCTGTTCGCTCTTCTTCCGGCACCCCGCCGCGAGAACGACGAGTGCGAGCACGACGACTGCTGCCCGGCGCACTAGGTTCCCGTCCTCGTCGCCGCGGTGGTCGTCGTCGTGGCTGGGGCGGCCGGCGCGGGTGGCGGCGGCTTGATCACGCCGATGCGCGTTTCGTAGTCGGTCTTGTACTTCACGACCGCGCGCGTGATCGCGTCGACGACTGTCGTCACGAACGCATCGCTCTTCAGCTTCGCCTCTTCCTCGGGATTCGAGATGAAAGCCACTTCGACGAGCGCCGCCGGCATCGTCGCGCCGACCAGCACCTTGAACGGCGCCTGCTTCACGCCGCGGTTCTGGATCCCGGCGACCGCGTTCATCTCCTCCTGGATGTCGGTCGCAAAGCGACTCGACTCCTGCAGGTACGACTGCTGCGCGAGATCCCACAGGATCAGCTTCAGGTCTGACGACGGCGACGCGGCCGCCGACACCGACGCGTTCTCCGACTCCGCGGCCTTCTTCGCGATCTCGTCCGAGGCGTCGGCGGAAAGGAAATACGTCTCGGAGCCGCGCGCGCCCTTCACGACGGCCGCGTTCATGTGAACCGAGAGGAACAGGTCGGCCTTGTACTGATTCGCGATCGCGGTGCGCTGATCGAGCGAGACGACCGAGTCGTCCTCGCGCGTCAGCACGATCCGGGCGCCGGTCCTCGCGCCCAACGCGCTCGCCAGCTTCCGACAGACGGCCAGCGTCAGGTCCTTCTCCGTCGTGCCGTCCGGACCGATCGCGCCGACGTCTTTCCCGCCGTGTCCTGGGTCGATCACGATCGTGCGGATGCCGGGCGCCTCGACCGGCTTCGTCGGCATCGGCAGCTGCGACGCCGGAGCCGTCGTGGACGCGGTGCCTTTGCGAAGATCGAGGACGACGCGGAACGGGTTGTCGAGCTTGTAGGCGTCGGCAATTACGTCGGGTGACGTGAGCTGAATGCGCAGATCGTTTCCGCTGAACGACAGTTTCGAGACGTTCGGGTCGTCATGCGCCTGGTCGGCGTACGGCGCACGGATCGGCGACTTGAAACGGATCGTGTAGGCGCCTGGCTCCTTGACGATGACGTAGTCCGCCGGCCCGCTGAGCGTCAGGACTACCTTCGTGATCCCCTGCACGTTCGCGAGCGACGTACCGACGCTCACCTGCGTCTGCTGCAACGGGCGAATCATGAGGATGTGCCCCGCCGCATCCCATGTCGCGTCGAGCGCCGCCGCGCGGCTCAGATAGCCCTGAAAGAACTGCAGCGTCGCGTACGGCTTACCCGCGGCAGACAGCGGCGGCACCGGCATCTCGATGAGATCGTCGCGGACGACGGCGAAGCGCGAGTCAGGCCCGAACGCCGCTTCCACTCCGCTGAGCGCCGCCTTGAAGCCGCCGCTCTCCTGCCGCACCGTCCCGCCGAGCGCCGCGATCACCTCGTCGACGGCGAAGTAGGTCTGGCTGCCCTGGTGGATGACCGATAGCGGCTTATCGCCGTTCGGCGTTCGCAGCGTCGAGGCGGCGGGCGCCTGCCCGAGGAGAATGGAGGCGACGGCGAGGAGCGGGAGCGTCGAGAGGAGAAGGAGGCGCTTCATCTGTTGCTCAGAGGATAAACTGGAATCGATGAGATCCGCAGCCACCGCTCTCCTCTGCGCGCTCCTTCTCGCCTGTTCTCAGGAGAAGCCGGCGGCCGCCGTCAGCAAAGATCCGGTCAGCGTGCGGGGATGGATCACCGACGTCGACACCGGCGCGCCGAACGATCGGTTTCGGACCGTTGAGACCGAGAGCGCGCGCCGCACCGCCGCCTTTCAGGCGATGAACGTCTGGGTCGAAGGGGCGCCGTACGTGAGCGGCGGCGTCGCGGAGAACGGCTCATTCATCTTCCTCGACGTCCCGCCGGGAAAGACCGCGATCGGCTTCTCGACGACCGGCGTCCCGCAGGCGATGCTCACGCTCGAAAACGTCCCGCCGAACGCCGACATCTTCGTACCCGGACTCGTCATGACGCCGCAGGGAATGACCGTCTCCGATCCGAAAGCGATCCGCGTCCGCCTCGCGGCGAGCATCGCGAAACCGGCACCCGCCGGATTGACCGCACGCATCGCCGGCGTCAGCGTCCCGGTGATGAACGTTCCGATCAACTCGATGATCGATCGCCACGACTATCCGTTCCCTCCGAGCAGCACGCCGGCTCCCATCGCCAAAGTGCATTAGCGGCGCGTGGCATCGCGCGTGAACGATCACGTCCGCGGAGGTGCGGATGAACGATCGTCGCACTCGTAAGCACGAACCGCTGCTGTCCCGCTTTGCCTCGGTCATCACCGACTGGACCGGCTCGACCATGGCGTTCATCCTCGCCGCCTCGGTCATTCTCGTGTGGATCGTGACCGGCCCGATCTTCCACTACTCCGACACGTGGCAGCTCGTGATCAACACGAGCACGACCATCGTCACGTTCCTGATGGTCTTCCTGATCCAGCGCGCGCAGAACAAAGACGCGCTCGCGGTGCAGTTGAAGCTGAGCGAGCTGGTCGCGGCGATCGACGGCGCGAGCAACCGCCTGATCGCCGTCGAGGATCTGTCCGAAGAAGAGCTGAAGGTCCTGCGGATCCACTTCCAGCGTCTCGCCGACATGGCGCGCCGCGATGAAGACCTGCAGCACTCGCATTCGGTCGAGGAAGCCGAAGTGCGGCACGCGCTCAAACGCGACCGGCGGCGGAAGCCGGCCCAGAAGCTCGCGGAGAAGTTGTCAGGCCGCTCCGACTAGCTCCGCGAACTTCTTCAGATCGATGTTGCCGCCGCTGATGACGGCGACGATCGGCCCCTCGCCCGCTTTCCCGGAAAGCGCCGCGGCGACCGCGAGGGCACCCGCTCCTTCGGCGATCACACGCGTCTTCTCGGCGATCATTCGCATCGCCCGCTTCACCTCGTCGAGCGTCACGATCACCGATCCGTCGACGACTCCCTGCATCCGCTCCCACATCCGCGGAAAAATGCTCTTGCCGCCGGCACCGTCGACGAACGACGCCTCCCACTGCTCGAACACCTGCGGCGATCCCTTCTCGAACGACAGCGCTCCCGGCGCCGCCGTCTCCGGCTCCGCGCCGAGAATCCGCACGTGCGGCGCGACCGCCCGGATCGCGCTACCGATGCCGGCGACGAGTCCGCCGCCGCCGATCGCTGCGATCACCGTCCGCACATCCGGCAGGTCTTCCAGGATCTCGAAGCCGAGGCTCGCGTTTCCGGCGATGAAGTTGTGATCGTCGAACGGGTGGATGAACGTTCCCTCGACGCCAGGAAACCTCCGCTCGTCCATGGCGCGCCAGCAGGCGTCGAACGGCGCTTTCACGATGTGCGCGCCGAGGTTCCGCATCCGCTCGATCTTCGTCTCCGGCGCCGTTTCGATTGCGACGACGGTGCAGCGGATGCCGAGCTCGCGCGCCGCGAACGCGACGCCCTGTCCCGCGTTGCCGGCGCTGATCGTCCACACGCCCTTTGCGCGCTCGTCGTCATTGAGCAGCGCGACGGCGTTCGCCGCGCCGCGAATCTTGAACGCGTTGATCGGCTGCAGGTTCTCCAGCTTCAGCCAGATTTCCGGTGCGTTCGTGCCGTGACGAAGCTGGATCAGCGGCGTGCGCGTGACGAGTGACGCGATGCGCTCGCGCGCGGCGCGCATCTCTTCGAGAGTGACGGGGCGGACGGGCGGCGGAGCGACGGTCATGGGCGGGATTCTAGTTGCACAGGATGTCTCAGCGTCCGGATGTCGTCGCGCTCACGATCTGCAGCGTCGCGGGGTCCTGAAGGATCGCGACAAGCTTCTCGCCGGTGATGGATGGAACGCGGTAGGTGTGCGGGCCGGCGACGACGTTCGGAATCCGGACGAGCTTGCGCGCGATGTCGGCGTTCGCCAGCGTGAGGCCGGCGTTTTCGCCGCGCTCGATCCTCGTCGTCTGTTCGTTGCTGAGCGCGAGGACGAGAAGCTGCAGACCGGCGCGCGGCGCGTTCGTCACGACGACCGCCGAGCCGTTCTCGCTCGTCAGCCGCATCGGCGGCGTGTTTCGCTCTTCGCGCTGTGCGGCGCCGATCGCGGTGCGGACGGCAACCTCGTTCGAGCCGACCATCTGCCGCTTTCCGTCGACGACGATCTGCGGCGTGTACGCGCTCGGCAGCTTCAATGTGCGGACGTACTCCATCTGCCGCTGCGTCCACTCCTTCGCCGAGAACGGGTCGCGCCAGCCGAGGTTGTCCCAGTAGTCGACGTGATACGCGATCGCGATCACGTTCGGGTCGCGGCGCAGCTCGCGCAGCAGCGCGTCGGCGGGAGGACAGCTCGAGCAGCCCTGCGACGTGAAAAGCTCCACGACGACTGCGAACAACAATGCCGGTGTCATTTACGCGGCATTCTTGCGCCGCGGCGCCGGCATCTCAACGGTCGCACGCAAACTGGGACGCATTCGTGACAACTGCACGGCCGCCGTGCCGCCGAGGATGATCACCATCGCCGCGATCGAAACCCAGGTCAGCGGCTCGTGAAGGATCAGATACCCGAGAACGACGGCGACGACGGGGTTGATGTACGCGTAGAGCGACATCTTCGTCGTCGGCAGATGCTTCACGGCGAAGACGTAAGCGCTGTACGCCACGACCGAGCCGATCAGCGCGAGATAAACGAGCGCCGTCAACGTGCGTGCGTTGAGCGAGAAGCGCGAGGTCTCGCCGATCGCGACGCCGCCGATCGCGCAAACGATGCCGCCGAACAGCATCTGCAGCGCCGTCGAGGTAACGAACGGCACGTTGCGGATCGTGTACTTCGCGCGATGCGTCCCATACTGCCAGCCGATCGAGCCGAACTGCACGAGCACCGCGCCGAGAATGAACTTCTTGTCGAAATGGCCGCCTGCGCCGCCTGGCGTGACGAGAAGACCGACGCCCGCGAAGCCCGCCAGCATGCCGATCAACGTTCCGGCGCCGATGCGGTCGTCCGAGCCGCTGAGCGACGCGATGAGCGTCGCCCAGAACGGCGCCGTCGCGACGAAGAGCGCCGCCATCCCGCTCGGCACCCACTGCTCCGCCACGATCACCGACAGATTTCCGACGGCGACCATCAGCACGCCGACGATCAGCAGATTGCCGAGGGTCTTCCTGTCGCGCGGCAGCGGCTCGCGCCGGATACGCGATGCGACGAAGAGAATGAGTCCGGCGGCGATGTAGCGCGTCGCGGCCATCAGAAAAGGCGGCACGGTCTCGACGGCGATGCGGATCGCGAGGTACGTCGTTCCCCAGACGATGCAGACGATGACGAACGCGAGGTAGGCGAGCCCCTTCTCGTGCTTCATCGCGACTCCCTCCCCAGCACGATGCCGCCGACCTTCTCGCAATGCGTTTCCATCACGATCGTGGTGCGCGTCGACAGCGAGAGCGGCGCGGAGGACAGCTCGTTGAGAATCGAGTTGAGCGACGGGATCGAGTCGGTGCGCACCTTGATCAGGTAGCAGTCTTCGCCCGCGACCGTGTGCACCTCGAGGACGTCGTCGCGGTCCATCAGGTCGCGAAAATGCTTCGTCGCCTTTGCGTCGAGCTTCGGGCCGCGCGCGGCGACGAATGCCGTCACCGCACGGCCGACGGAGTTGGGGTCGAGGACGACGGTGGTGCCGCGGATGACGCCGGCTCGTTCGAGCTTCTCGATCCGCTCCGCGACGGCCTGACGGGAGAGGCCGACCTGATCGGCGAGTTGGGACGCGGGGGCGCGGCCGTCGCGGAGCAGGAGATCGAGAATCTTCTGATCGAGATCATCGAGCGCGACGGCCATTACGGCAATGTAGCGCCGTTCTGTCGGTTCGACAACCCCTCTGCCTACGATTCGTAGGCAAACTTGTTACATCACCGACGCAAGGACCCACGGACGGAGGGAAACGCCGCCCTTGGCCCGCTTCGTCGCCCGCCGGATCTGCCGCGGGTACTGGAATGACTCCCGCCGCTTCGCGCTCCGCTGGATGTCGCGGCGGAGGTAGTCGATCTTGATGGCGGACTGCGGGTCTTCGACGAGGCGGCGCAGCGAAGCGCGGCTCAGCGTGATCTGACGGAGTTTCAGCCCGGAGGCACGCACGGCATACCGCAGAGTGTCGCGATCGTCGCAGCAGACCCGCATGACGCTCCCCTCCGGCAGCACGCTGAGAATCTCGTCAGCCGTCGCCAGGACCACGTTCATGTCTTGCGTGTCTTTGCTCGCTCTCATCACATCCTCCATGTCTGGTGTAATAGACGCTCGCGGAGGGCGAAAGTTTCTCGCCGTTCGATCAACTCCCTGTGAACGTCCGTGAACGTCCGCTTCGTGCCACTCGACAAGTCCGCTGATGCGAAAGCGAATGAAACGCTTCTCGACGCCGCGCGCCGCGCGAATGTCCCGCTCGGCAACTCCTGCGGCGGCATCGGCATCTGCGCCCGCTGCCGCGTCCGCGTCGTCGAGGGCGCCGAAAACCTCAGCGCCCCGACTTCCGTAGAAGAACGCGTGTCGAAACAGCGCGATCTCGCCGCCGACGAGCGCCTCGCCTGTCAGGCCGTCGTCCTCGGCGATTGCGCCGTCACGACGACGTATTGGTGATGAACATGCAGTCGCCGTACGAGTAGAAGAAGTACTTCTCCCGGATTGCCTCGGCGTAGGCGTGGCGGATCGTCTCGATGCCGGCGAAGGCGCTGACGAGCATCAGGAGCGTCGATTCGGGGAGGTGAAAGTTCGTCAGCAGCTTGTCGACCGCGCGGAACTCGAAGCCCGGGGTGATGAAGATCGACGTCTCGCGCCAGCCGGGCTGAAAGCGGCCGTTGCCTTCGCGGATGGCGCTTTCGAGCGTGCGTACCGAGGTCGTACCGACGGCCACGATGTTCTTCCCCGCATCGAGCGCCGCGTTGAGACGCGCGGCGGCTTCGGGCGTGATCTCGTAACGTTCGCTGTCCATCCGATGCTCGGCGACGTCGTCGACCTTCACCGGCTTGAACGTCCCGATGCCGACATGCAGCGTCACGCGGACGATCTCGATCCCGCGTGACGCGATCTCGTCGAGGATCGCCTGCGTGAAGTGCAGCCCCGCGGTCGGCGCCGCGATCGCGCCGCGCGCGTTGGCGTAAACGGTCTGGTACGCATCCTTGTCGGAGTCGCGCGGCTGCTCGCGCGCGATGTACGGCGGCAGCGGCGGTACGCCGATCCGTTCGATCTCATTCGTGTCACCCTCGAAGCGGATGACCACGGTCCCGTCGTCGCGCTTCTCCATTACCGTGGCCGCGAGCGCATCCGAGAACTCGACGCGATCGCCGGTCCGCACTCGTTTCGCCGGCTTGCACCACGACTCCCACATAACGTCGTCGAGTTGCCGCGTCAGCAGAAACTCGATGGGATTCTTCATCTGCCCCTTCGGCTTTGCGTACAGACGCGCCGGAATGACGCGCGTGTCGTTGATGACGAGCACGTCGTCCGGCGTGAGGAGTGTCGGAAAGTAGTCGAAGGTGTGGTGCTCGATGAGCCCTTCGGGTGTCACGACCATCATTCGCGAACGCCCGCGCTCCCGCGGCTCCTGCGCGATGCGCTCCGGCGGCAGTTCGTACGCGAAGTCCGTTCGCTTCATCGAGGGTCGATCATAGTGCGCATAGAATCGGCGGCGTGATCGCGCGCGTCATCACCTGCAGCGATGCCGCATCGCGCGGCGAGCGCGAAGACCGCTCCGGCCCGGCCGTTCGCGCGCTGCTCGAAGAGAACGGATTCATGGTCGACACGGTCATGGTCGTTCCCGACGACGTCGATGCGATCGCGAGCGCGATCGAAAACGCGACCGGCGACGGTGCGCGGCTCGTCGTGACGACCGGCGGCACCGGCATCGCGCCGAGCGATGTGACTCCCGAGGCGACGTTGCGGGTGTGCGAGCGGACGGTGCCGGGATTCGGCGAAGTCATGCGCACGACCTCGAAAATGGGACCTCTTTCGCGCGCGGGCGCTGCCACGCGCGGAACGGCACTGGTCGTGAATCTTCCCGGCAGCGTGAATGGAGCGACCGAATGCCTCCGCGCGATCCTGTACCTGATTCCACACGCACTCGAACTGCTGACCGGAGCGCGCGTGGAGAAACATCCGTGATCGAAGTCCTGACCGGACTCGACGTCATCGCCCGCGACGGATCGCCGGTGCGCAACAAGCGAATCGGCCTGCTGAGCCATCAGGCGGCCGTCTCGCGTGATCTTCTCCGCGCCGCCGACATCCTCCGCCGCATCGAAGGCTGCAACCTCGCCCGGATGTTCGGCCCGGAGCACGGCTACTGGGGCGTGATGCAGGACATGGAGGGGGCGACGCAGGAGAGCGACGCCGCGGCCGGCGCCGAGGTGCACTCGCTGTACGCGGTGACGACGTCGCACGACATGACCGACCTCGAGGCGGCGAAGGAAAAATTGCGCCCGAAGCCGGAGTGGCTCGCCGATCTCGATGCGCTCGTCGTCGACCTACAGGACGTCGGCTCGCGCTATTACACCTTTGTCTACACGATGAAGTTCTGCATGGAGGTGGCGGCGAAGACCGGGACCGAGGTCATCGTCCTCGACCGGCCGAATCCGATCGGCGGCACGCATGTCGAAGGAAACGTCCTCGAGCCGGAGTGGATCAGTTTCGTCGGCCATCACGTCCTGCCGGTGCGGCACGGAATGACGATCGGCGAGCTGGCGCAGCTCTTCAATGCCGGCATCGGCTGCAAGCTGACAGTCATTCGCATGGAGGGTTGGCACCGCGCGATGTGGTGGGACGACACCGGCCTGCCGTGGGTCTTCCCGTCGCCGAACATGGCGACGCTCGACACCGCGACGGTCTACCCCGGCATGTGCCTGATCGAAGCGCTCGACAACGTGAGCGAAGGCCGCGGCACGACCAAGCCATTCGAGATCTTCGGCGCGCCGGGTCTCGATCACTTCCGCTTCGCCGAGGCGCTGAACGACCTCGGATTACCCGGAGTGCTGTTCCGCCCCCAGCTCTTCAAGCCGATGTTCCAGAAGTGCGCCGGCCAGGTATGCGGCGGCGCGCAGATCCACGTCACCGACCGCGAGACCTTCCGCCCCTACGAGACCGGCCTCTGGATCGTGAAGGTCCTGCACGACCAGATGGGCGACGCCTTCCAATGGCGCCGTGCCCCATACGAGTACGAGCCCGCCGCCAACCGCCCCGCGATCAATCTCCTCACAGGCACGACCGAGTTCAAGCGGATCGTGGAGAGCGGCGGCGATCTCCGCGCCTGGGTCGCGACGTGGGATGACGCGTTGCGGCGCTTCCTCGCGTTGCGCGAAGAGTTCTTAATCTACGACTAACCGGACGTGGGACGGGCTTCAGCCCGTCCGCCCCGCTCCGCATCACGCTGTGATCGCGGACGGGGACAGCGCGCCGCTCGACGGGGACAGCGCCCCGCTCGACGGGGACGGCGCGCGAGCGGCCGGCAAGATAGACTGGCGCACACATGCGAATTCTTGCGGTCCTCCTGTTCGCGTCAGCCGTCTCCGCGGCGACGATCATGCAGCCCGTCCAGATCACGACCGTCGAGTGGAAGGACGCCCCGCCCACGATGCCCGCCGGCGCGAAGATGGCGATCCTCGAGGGCGACCCGAAACACGACGGGATGTTCACGATTCGGGTGAAGCTGCCGGCCGGCGCGAAGGTGATGCCGCACTTTCACCCCGCACCGGAGCGCGTCACGGTGATCTGGGGCGAGGCGCGCCTCGGCTTCGGCGACAAGTTCGACGCCAAGAAGACGAAGAGCTTCCCGGCCGGCAGTTTCTACATCAACCCGCCGGACGCGCATCATTACCTCTACTTCCCGCGCACCACCATCCTGCAGATCACGGGACAGGGGCCGTGGGAGCTGCACTTCCTCAAAGAGTGATCGAAGTTCTCGACGTGCTTTATGAGGACGACGTCCTCCTCTTCGTCAACAAACCGCCGCGGCTCGTCGTCCAGCGCGGCTACGATCCCGACGAACCAACCCTCCTGGAATCGGTGTCAGCGCACGTGGGCCAGCCGGTCCACCTGCTTCAGCGCCTCGACCGCGGAACGAGCGGCGTGATCTTCTTTTCGAAGTCGTCGAAGATCAACGTGAAGATCACGCGGCAGTTCGAGACGAAGCGGATCCGGAAGACGTATCTCGCGCTCTGCGAAGGCGAGCTCGCCGAACGGCAGACGATCGACGCTCCGCTCATCCGCATCGGAGCCATCAAATTCGCGGTCGGTGACGGCGGCCGCCGCGCGGTCACTCACGTCGAGCCGCTCTCCGCCACACCGAACGGATCGCTGCTCCGCATCCTCCTCGAGACCGGCCGTACGCACCAGATCCGTGTCCATCTCTCCGCCATCAGCCATCCGCTCCTCGGCGACTGGCTCTACGGCGACCGCTACAGTGCCGAGCGCCCCATGCTCCACGCCGCCGTGCTCGAAATGACACACCCCGTAACCAGGGAACCTCTCCAGGTTGGCGCCCCGCTCGCTACGGACTTCCTCAACGAAGCGCAACGGCGCGGAATCGTTCTCGATTCAGGACACTCCGCCCTCCCAATGCTCCACGTAAACCACTGAAAGGATTAGAATAACCGGAGCGCGAGACCCGTTACGTTCTGCAGGAGACGAAGATGAAACTCCGGATGATGCTCGCAGCGATGACCTTGATATTCGTTCCGCTTGTCGCGCAGGCCCAGTTCAAGGACCTCGACGTGGCGATGTCGAACCTTACACGCGGCTTCGGCAGCGGCGACGCGCAGGCAATCGTCGCCGGAATCGGCGAAGGCGACCAGGTGCGTTTGCAGTTCCCGGGTCTCATCGATCAGAACGGCAACTACTACGGCCGCGACCAGGCCGCGTACCTGCTCGACGGTCTCTTCAATCACGTAAAGCCGAGCGGGTTCGACATCAAGCGCGCCACGAAAAAGAGCGCCGAGGGGCAGTACGAGATCGCGGCGACGTGGACGGTCCAGGTGGCCGGCAAGCCGCAGGCGCGCGACCTCTACATCACGCTCCGCAGCAACAAGGATCATTGGTCGCTAGCCTCGGTACAGTCCGGGAGCAAGTAACGTGAGCCGGGAGTCGGGAGACCGCTCCTGGCTCATCGTCTCGATCCTCGTCGCTCTCGTCGTCGTCACCGTCGGCGCTACGTTCTGGCGCGCGCACGACGTCGAGCGCGACTTCGCCGCAAAGATCGACGCGCGCCTGGCGGCTGACGCCGACGACGTCCGAGAACACGTCGCTGAAGTCGAACTGCAGCTCGACGCCGGCGCGCAGAACCTCGCCGCACGCATCGACGCCGCCCCGAACGCCACACCCGACGCGCTGTTCCGGATGATGCATCAGGAGCTGCGCCACGATCCGGGCCGCGGCGCCCGCGTCGTCAACGCGGCGAACAACGAGGTCGCGTGGTGGGGGGAAGACCTCCGCGTCGACGGCGAGAAGGCGTACGAGTTCGACACGACCAACCTCTACATCATCAAAACGCAGCACCTGGCGCGCGGCGGCTACGTTCAGGTCTATGCGCGCGTCGCGAACGGGCCCGGCAACGACTCGCCGCTCGACCCGAAGGACACATGGATCGTCAGCTCGGTCTTCAACAGCGGCTTCCTCCGAAAGGACGCGTCGACCGAGCGCTTCGTGATCGTGAAGCGTCCCGACGCGCAGCTCCTCATCGATCTCGCCCCGCGCACGCGCGCCGAGATCGTGCAGCGGACGAAGGAAGACGGCAAGAACGTCGCCTCGCTCCTGCTCGCGTGCGCCGCGCTCGTCGCGCTCGTCTTCATGAGGCGCCGCAACGCGGCGACGCTGATCTTCATCCTCGTCATCGCGCGCGTCACGCTCCTCGGCATCCACGTCGCCGATGACCCGCTGCACCTCTTCCGGTACGACGTCTTCGCGTCGAAGCTCTTCGGACCGTTCAGCAAGTCGCCGTTCGACCTCCTCGTGACCGCCGCGACACTCCTCGGCATCGGCATCATCCTCCGCGAGCCGCTGGAGCGGATGATCATGATCGTCCGCGCCGCGGTGTCGCTCATCGCGGGATGGGGCTTCGTCGAGCTGACGAAGAACCTCGTCGACAACTCGCGGCTCTCGGCGATCCCGGAGCACATCGTCCCGACGTCGACCGCACAGGCGGTGCTGCTGGGAGCCTTGCTCCTGTTCGCGCTCGTCCTGTTGACGCTCGCGCGTCATCGCGACGAGCGGCGGCCGGCGCTCATCGCCATCGCCATTGCGATCGTTCCGATGCTCCTTGTCGCCCTCGCCTCGGGTGCGGCGTATCTCTGCGTCGGCTTCACCGTTCTCGCATTCATCGCCATCTGCGCGTTTCTCCGCGAGCCGTGGTTGCGGCTCATCGCCATCGCGCTCATCGCCGGCGTCATCGTCTTCGCGCCGGAGCAGATCTTCGAACGCGCCAGCACGCGCCGCTTCATCGCGCAGACGTATGCGCCGCTCGTCACCGGCGAGTCGGGGCAGTTGCGGACGATCATCGAAGACACGCTGCACGAGGAGTTCACCCGGACCGACCTCTCCACGATCCTTCCGGACGACTACCGCCACATGAACCTCGACGACCTCGCGTACGCGCTCTGGCTGCGAAGCGATCTGTCGAAATGGCGCGTCCCCGCGGTCATCACCATCGACGACGAGTTCACGCACGCCACCATCAGCCGCTTCGGCGTCGGCCTGCCGCAGTTCACGGAGCCGCACACCGGAACGACGCGCGAAGTACTGCAGGTCGGCAAGATCACGCGCGTCCTGATGCATCACGACTTCGACGTCACCGCCTGGGGGACGACCATCGCCCTCGGAAGCGTGCACGTCGTCAATCCGGCCGATCCCGCCGCGCTCGCCTCGTCGGACGTCTACCGCGACATCTTCCAGGCGAGCCCCGACGACATCACGACCGGCCTCCGGGCGCAGCGAGAGCCGGCGATCTACGACGCCGCCGGCAACGCGCACGGCCCGAGCGTCCGGTTGCCCCAGAGCCCCGCCTTCTACTTCGCGCATATCAAGCCGGGCGGCGGCATGTGGGTCGAGCAGCCGGGGACCGATCCTCCTTTGATTTACATGCGGAGGACGGAGAGCGCGCTGTTCGCGTTCCCGCTTCAGGTGCCGAGCACGACACAGATGATCCAGCGCGCCGGCGGCGTGATCATCTGGAGCATCGTCGCGGTGCTCCTCATCCTCGGATTCCGCTTTCTACCAGGCATGATCGCGGCGCTGCGCCGCGCCCCCGCGACGCTCGACTTCCGCGCCCGCACGTCGCTCTATGTCGCGGGCGTGGTCATCCTCCCGCTCATCATCTTCGTGATCTTCGTCCGCGCGTACGTCGCGAACCGGCTCGAGGCGGAGTACTTCGACCGCGGCCAGACGGCGCTCAACTCCGCGCAGCGCGTCGTCGAGGACTATCTCGCGTCATCGAGCGCCGTCAGTCCCGAGCAGGTGCTCAACGACGAGGTTCTGGCGTGGCTCGCGCGGGTGGTCGGACACGACCTGCACCTCTATCGCGGCGAGCAGCTCATCGCGTCGTCGCGCCGCGACCTCTTCGCCGCGCACATCGAGGCGCAGCGGCTCCCGGGCGACGTCTACGAGTCGATCATCCTCGGCGGACGTCAGTTCTATCGCGCGCGCCGCCAGACCGGCTCGTCGCAGTACATCGAGATCTACTCGCCGATCAACTTAGCCCCGGGGACGAATTACACCCTGGCGCTGCCGTTCATCGTGCAGGGGCGTCAGATCGAGGCGCAGGTGAACGACCTCGCCACGACCATCTACATGCTGCTCGTCTTCATCGCACTCGCGGCGATCGCCGTGGCGTTCCGCATCGCGTCGACCGTCACCCGTCCCGTCCAGGGCCTCGTCGCCGGCGCACGTGGGATCGCCCGCGGCAACTTCGACGTGCGGGTCGACCTCCCGCGCGATCCGGACCTCGGCCTCCTCGTCACGACTTTCCGCGACATGGCGCAGTCGATCCGGCGCCAGCAGGATGAGCTGCGCCTCGAGCGCGACCGCCTGCAGACGCTCCTCGAGAACATCACGGCGGCGGTCGTGGTGCTCGATGGGAACCAGAATCCGGTCGCGTCGAACGTCGCGGCACGCAGGCTGTTCGGAGACCCGGTCGATCTCGCGACGTATCCGGACGTGACCTCGGTGCACAAGACCGCCGAAGTCGACTTGAACGTCGATGGCAACCTGCGGACCTACCGCGTCTCCAAGATCCCCTTGCCCGAGGGGGAGGATGTGATGCTGATCGCGGAGGACGTTACCGAGATCCTGCGGTCGAACCGCCTCGAAGCGTGGGGAGAGATGGCGCGGCAGGTGGCGCACGAGATCAAGAACCCGCTCACGCCGATCCAGCTCACGGCGGAGCACCTTCGCGCCGTCGCCGACCGGAACGACGCGAGCCTGCCCCAAGTCGTCCGGAGCGCCGTCGACAACATCCTGCGTCAGGTGGTGACGCTGCGCGAGACCTCGCGCGAATTCAGCGACTACGCGTCGCTGCGGCAGGTGCAGCGAAAGCCGGTCGACCTCCGCCACCTCCTCACCGACATCGCCGCCGACTACGCGTCATCGCGCGATCGCGGCATCCATTTCGAGGCCGACATCGCGCCGTCGACGCCGCAGACGTTCAGCGGCGACGCACGGATGCTGCGCGGCGCGATCTCGAACCTCATCGAAAACGCGCTCCAGGCCGCGCCAAACGGCCGCGTGCACCTCGGCAGCGCGGCGGTCGACTCGAAGGTAATCATTTCCGTCGAGGACAACGGCCCGGGCGTCCCGACGGAGATGCTCCCGCGCATCTTCGACCCGTACTTTTCCACCAAGTCGACCGGCACCGGTCTGGGTCTCGCCATCGCCCGAAAAGCGATCGAGGAGCATGGCGGGCACGTCCATGCCGAGAATCTCAATCCGGGGCTTCGGGTCGAGATTGAGTTACCTTTGAGATAGTTGTCAGTTATCGGTTGTCGGTTTTCGACAACCGATAACCGACAACCGACAACCAATGCACCGCGCTGCAATCACGACCGTCGCGTTTCTCGCGCTCATCGCCGCCCTCCCGCTGGCGCAGGGCGAAGTTCCGGCCGACGAGACGCGGATCACGCTTCGTGACGAGTTCCTCCGCATCATCAATCACGACCGGGTGGCGAACGGGCTCACTCCGGTGGCGCTCGATCCGCGCGCTTCGGCGATGGCCGACGACTACTGCCGCGATCAGATCCGCAACGGGACGACGGGACACTTCGGGCTCGACGGCCTGACGCCGTACATGCGCTACTCGTTCGCCGGCGGCAACGACGGCGTGAGCGAGAACGCGGCCGCCTGGTCGGCGACGTATCGCTTCAGCGACCGCGCGCTTTACGACATGATCCAGCGCAGCGAGCGCGCCATGATCGGCGAGCGTGCGCCGCACGACGGCCACCGCCGCACGATCCTCGATCCCACGGCCACCCACGTCGGGATCGGCCTCGCATGGCAGCGCGGCGAGTTCCGGCTGACGCAGGAGTTCATCCGCCACTATGTGGATTGGACGCATCCGCTTCCGCGCACCGCGAGCGAGAACGATCGCACCAGCGGAACGGCGCGTCCGCTCAACGGGTACCGCGTCGAAGCCGTCAGCGTCCACCACGAGCCGCTTCCGAGACCTCTGACCGCGGCGGCGGCGAATACGATCGACGAATATTCGCTGCCGGAGAAGCGGCGCGACTACCTCCCGCGCCTTCGCACCTATCGCCAGCAGCGCGGCGACGCCGTTTACGAAGTCCGCGAACAGTACGCCGACGGCCGTCGCGGCGATTTCACGGTCGGCACCGACGGCGCGTTCACCTTCAACGTGCCCTTCGTCGATGGTCCCGGAATCTACACGGTCGTCATCTGGGTCCGCGGCCGGAGCGGCACCCCGATCGCCGCGAGCAACGTCTCGATCCGCGTCGACCGCGCACCAGCCGCATCGTTCGGGGCCATCGGCGGCGGCACCAAGTAGACCGTGCCCTCGGCTCAAACCACCTACGACGCGATCATCATCGGCGGCGGGCCCGCGGGGCTGACGTGCGCGATTTTTCTCGCGCGTTACCGCCGGCGCGTGCTCGTCGCGGACAGCGGGCAGCCGCGCAATGCGGCGTCGCGCGGGATTCATGGATTCATCGGACATCACAGCATCGCGCCGTCCGAGCTCCTCGCGCGCGGACGCCAGGAGGCGCGCGACTTCGGCGCCGAGATCTGCGAATGCTCGGTGCAGCGCGTCGAAAAGGTCGGCGACGTCTTCGAGGCGACGACTACGGCGGGCACGTACACGGCACGCAGGATCGTCCTGGCGTACGGCGTCCGCGACGAGCTGCCGGATATCCCGAACGTCCGCGACTACTACGGCGTCAGCCTCTTTCACTGTCCCGACTGCGACGCGTACGAATGCAGCGACAAACGCATCGGCATCATCGGCTCGGGAAAGAGCGTCGCCGGCCTCGCGCTGAAGCTCCTGCAGTGGAGCTGCGACCTAACGATCTTCACGCATGGCCGGCCGCGCGACTTCGACGAAGAGATGACGAGCAAGCTCCTCGCGGAGCAGATCAACGTGAAGGACGAGCGCATCCTGGCGCTCGAAGGGACGGAAGGGCACGTGAAAGCGATCGTCCTCGAGACCGGCGAGCGCGTCGGCGTCGACGCGCTCTTCTTCAACGTCGGCTGCACGCGCCAATGCGTGCTCGCCGAAGACATGGGATGCGAGGTCACGACCGAGACGCCGAACGTGATCGTCGACGAGTACAAGCAGACGACGGTCGAAGGCGTTTACGCGATCGGCGATCTCGTCGCGGGATCGCAGCTGGTCATCACCGCGGCCGCCGACGGCGCCATCGCCGCCATCGCGATCAACAAATCGTTACTCCCCCCGGGCCGGCTCGTTTGAACGCATAGAATCACTCCCCTGGACATGCGCGCCAAGCGCCTTTGGCCCTTTCTGCGCCCGCTGCTGATGATCGCGATCTTCGCGATCGCATTGCGCGTGCTCCAGTCGACGCTGCAGCACTACCGCTACCGCGAGGTCATGGGCTACCTGCAGTCGCTCGACAAACTGCAGGTCTTCTTCTCGATCCTTCTGACGCTCGCCGGCTATCTGATCATGACCGGCTACGACACGCTGGCGTTCCGCTACATCCGGCATCCGCTGCCGTACCGCCGGATCGCGCTGGCCTCGTTCATCGGCTACGCCTTCAACAACAACGTCGGCCTGTCGGGCCTCGTCGGCGGAACGCTCCGCTATCGCCTCTACAACGCCTGGCGCCTCTCCGCCGTCGAGATCGCGAAGATCATCGCGTTCTACACGATCACGTTCTGGCTCGGGTTCGTGCTCCTCGGCGGCTCGCTTTTCATCATCGCGCCGCCGGCGATCCCGCACACGGTCCACATGCCGTTCAACTCGATCCGGCTGCTCGGATTCGTGCTGCTCATCCCGGCGCTGCTCTATCTCATCTGGGTGATCGCACGACACGAGCCGGTGCGCATCCGCCAGTGGGAGTTCGAGCTTCCCGAGACCCGCCTGCTCATCGCGCAGGTCCTCATCTCTTCGGCCGACTGGATCGTCGCGGCGATGGTCCTGTACGTCCTCCTGCCGGACCAGCTGCCGACCGGGTTCGTCCATTTTCTCGGCATCTTCCTGCTCGCGCAGATCGCCGGCGTCGCGTCGAATCTCCCGGGCGGCCTCGGCGTCTTCGAGGCGATCATCCTCATCTTCCTCGCGCCCTACTACCAGGCCGGCGCGATCCTCGGCTCGCTCATCGCCTTCCGCGGGATCTACTACCTTTTCCCGCTGATCGTCGCGACGATCCTGCTGACCATCCACGAGGTGATGGAAAAGCGCGAGGGCGTCCGGCGCGTCGCGCGCGTCTTCGGCCGCTGGGCTCCAGGGATCGCGCCGCAGCTCCTCGCATTCACGACCTTCATCGGCGGCGCGGTGCTCCTGTTCTCCGGTGCCACGCCGATCCTCGCCGGCCGCAAGGAGTGGCTGCGGCTCTTCGTCCCCTTGCCGGTCATCGAGCTGTCGCACTTCCTCGGCTCGATCGCCGGCGTCGCGCTGCTCGTCCTCGCCCGCGGCCTGCAGCGGCGACTCGACGCCGCGTATCAGCTCACGGTCATCGTCCTCTCCTCCTCCATCGTCTTTCAGCTCTTCAAAGGCGCCGACTACGAAGAGGCGATCATCCTCATCGTCATGCTGGCGGGCCTCGTGGTGTCGCGGCGGCACTTCTATCGCCGCGGAACCTTCCTCAACGACAGCTTCGGCCCCGGGTGGATTGCGGCGATCCTGATCGTCCTCATCTCCTCGGCGTGGCTCGGCTTCTTCAGCTACAAGCACGTCGAGTACTCGAGCGATCTCTGGTGGCGGTTCGGCGTGCGCGGCGACGCGCCGCGTTTCCTCCGCGCCTCGGTCGGCGTCGTCGCGGCGCTGCTCATCTTCGCGATTCACCGTCTCCTCCGTCCCGCCACTCCCCAGCCGGAGCAGCCGAGCGCGGCGGACCTGCAGCGCGCGTCCGAGGTCGTCGCGACCGATCCGAACAGCCAGACGAACCTCGCGCTCATGGGTGACAAAGCGCTGCTCTTCAGCGATACCGGACGGTCATTCATCATGTACGGCGTCGAGGGGCGGAGCTGGGTCGCGATGGGCGATCCGGTCGGCGCTGACGACGAAAAGCCGGAGCTGATCTGGAAGTTCCGGGAGATGTGCGACGTCCACGCGGGTTGGCCGGTGTTCTACGAAGTGCAGCGATCGAGCCTTCACCTCTACCTCGACGTCGGCCTGACGCTTCTGAAAATCGGCGAGGAAGCGCGCGTCCCGCTCGACGACTTCAACCTCGAAGGCGGCTCGCGCAAGTGGATGCGCAAGATGCTGCGGCGCGTCGAGGACGAGGAGTGCTCGTTCGAGCTCGTTCCGGTCGAGCGCGTCGCCGAGATCCTGCCGGAGCTGCGGCTCATCTCCGACGCCTGGCTCGCCGAGAAGAAGACGCGCGAGAAAGGCTTCTCCCTCGGCTTTTTCGCGGAGCAATACGTTGCACGCTTCCCGGTCGCGGTCGTCCGCCGCGAGCAACGGATCGTCGCGTTCTCAAACCTCTGGACCGGCGCTGACAAAGAAGAGCTCTCGGTCGATCTCATGCGCCAGGGGAGCGACGCGCCGAGCGGCGTCATGGACTACATGTTCGTGAACCTGATGCTGTGGGGCGCAGAGCAGGGGTACCGCTTCTTCAACCTCGGCATGGCGCCGCTCTCCGGCATCGAGAACCGCAGCATGGCGCCGCTCTGGAGCCGCGCCGGCGCGCTCGCGTATCGATTCGGCGAAAACTTCTACAACTTCCAGGGCCTGCGCCAGTACAAAGACAAATTCGACCCCGTCTGGGAGCCGACTTACATCGCCTCTCCGGGCGGTCTCGCGCTCCCGCGAATCCTCACCAACCTCGCCGCACTTGTTTCAGGAGGGTTACGCGGCGTTTTCGCGAAATGACAACGCACCGCGCGCCGTTGTATGGCCCGGTCCGATGTTCCTTCTGCTTTCGGTATTCCTCGCAACCGCCAAACCTCTTCCGCTGATCGACGTTCCACCGTCGCGCGGAAGCTCCGACACGCTCGTCGTCTTCGTGTCGGGCGACGGCGGCTGGGCGAAGATCGACAAATCGATCTCCGGCGTCCTCGCGGGCGAAGGGATGCCGGTCGTCGGCCTGAACGCACTCGAGTACTTCTGGACGAAGCGAACGCCTGACACGGCGTCGCACGACCTTGGCACCATCATCGATTCGAGCCTCGCGCGCTGGAAGAAACAGCGCGTCATCGTCGTCGGCTACTCGCGCGGCGCCGACGTCCTGCCGGCGATGGTGGCGCGCCTCACGCCGGAACAGCAGTCGAAGATCCGGCTGCTGACGCTCCTGGCGCCGAGCCCGCGCGTCGAGTTCGAGTTCCACGTCGTCGACTGGATGCACGACTCGAAGAAGGGTCTCCCCGTCGAGCCCGAACTCGCGAAGTTGAAGTCGACGAAGACGATCTGCGTCTGGGGCGACGACGATACCGACTCGCTCTGCCGCGGCCTGGCGCTGCCGCACGTGAAGGTCGTGACGCTGCACGGCTCGCATCACTTCGACGGCGACTACACGAAGCTCGCGCGGATCATCCTCGAGGCGCTGAACTGATGCTGTCGCTGCTGCTCGCCGTCTGCCTCGCGGTCGGCGGCGTGACGGATCTGCCGCTCATTGCCCTTCCGGCCAAACATCCGCCGCACGGCACCTTCGCGGTCATGCTGACCGGCGACGGCGGCTGGCGGCGCATCGACGTCCGCGTCACGAATCGTTTCCGCGAAGCGGGTGTGCCGGTCGTCGGCTTCCGCACGAATGTGTACTTCGCCTCGCGCAAAACCGCCGAAGAGTCGGCGTGTGCGCTGGAACGCGTGATCCGCTACTACAAGCTGCACTGGAAATGCGATCGCGTGATGCTCATCGGCTATTCGCGCGGCGCCGACATTCTGCCGTTCATGGCGAGCCGGCTCCCGGAGGACCTCCGCGCCTCGACGTCGGTCGTCGCGCTCCTCGGCCTGGAGCCGACGATCGACTTCCGCTATCACGCGAGCTGGCTCCCCTTCTATCACCCGAAAGAGATTCAGTACCCGGTGAAGCCGGAGCTCGAGAAGCTGCGCGGCATGCGCGTTCTCTGCGTCTACGGCGAGAAGGAAAAAGACACCCTCTGCCGCGCGCTCGATCCGCAACTTGCCACCGCTGTCCGCGAGCCCGGCTCCCACCACTTCGCCGGCCGCTACAACAACATCGCCGACGTGATCCTCGACGCCGCTCGGCGTCAGTGAGCCGTCGGCAGCGGCAGATCGCTGTTGAAGATGTCGCGGTAGATCTTCCAGCGGCCGTCGGCCTTCTTCCAGACGACGACGTACTTTCCGCTGTCGGTCACGGAAGCCGTCGTGCCTTTCGGAACGACGTGCACCATGTAGCGCCCCGTCTCGACCGCGAGATCGCCTGACTGCTGGACGTCGTCCGGCGTCAGCGTGAGGTCCGCGCTGCTGAACTGGCCGAGGAAACCGTTCCACGTTGCACGGATGGCGGCCGGCCCATGTGCACCCGGCAGGTTCGGCGGCATCAGCGTGGCGTCCGCGCTGTAGAAGTTGACCAGCGCATCCATGTCGTTCGTCCGCATCGCCGTCGCAAACGCGACGTCCGCCTGCTTGATCGATTTCTCCGCATCGCCCGTCGGCGTTTGCGCCGTGACCGACACCGCGAGCACCAGGACCGAGATCGCTAAGAGTTTCTTCATGTTTCCCCCGTTGTCTCTACGTTGAATCAGTGCGAATAGATGTCGATGATGCGGGAAATCGCGCGCTGGCACACGCGGCAGAAGCCGACCTCGTCGCGCGTGAACATGATGCAGTCGACCTCCGGCCGGTAAAGTCCCTTCGGCTCGTAGCCTGCGCCTTCGAAAGCGCCGACCTTCCCCGCGTACTTCTGATCGTGATCGAGGAACTTCGTCTCCCAGTCGCGCTCCTCGCGGAAGAGCGCATCCATCACCGATTCCGGCTTGTTCTCCGCGCGAATCTGCCGCCGCCGCGCCTGGACCGCTTTCGAATGCTCCTCGAACGCCGTCTTGTCCCACGGCGTCGGCAGCGGAACGTCCTTGTCCACCATCTCGAACCACTTCGGATGCGTGCCGCTCGCCGTCAGATTCGGCTCCCACGGTTCCGGCTTCTCGCCGCCCGTCTCGTACGCGACGTCGCTCGTGTAGTACTCGTCGCCGAGGCCGGCGAAGTGGTGGCCGAACTCGTGGACGAAGACGTACTCCGAGAACGCGCTGTCGACCGACGCCGTCGCCTGGTCGTTGAAGATCCCGCCGCCGCCGTACGTCTTCTCGTTCACGAGAATCTCGAGGAAGTCGTACGGCGCCGCCGAGGCGATGTCGCGCAGGGCGCGGTTGTCGAACGTCAGCACGTACCGTTCGGAATCGAAGATGTTGTACTGGACTGACGTCGCGGTCCGGCGGTCGTCGCTCGTCCGCGGCCGGTTGACGCCGCTCTGCGCCGCCGGGAGATCGAGCGCCCGGACGTTGAAGTCCTTCTGGCGTGACTTGAACGGCTCTGTCGCGAACAGCTTCGCGATCATCCGCTTCGCGTCGTTGTGAAACTTCGCCTGCTCCGCCTCCGTGTACCCCTCGCCGATGACGAGCAGATCGACCTTTTCTGAGGCCGGCCCGTTCTCGAAAAGCGTCCAGACCTTGCCGGCGGGCTTCACGTCCGCCTTGTTGACATAGCGCGACGAAGGATCGATCACCGTCGACCAGATCTGCTGGAACGCGTTCTCCTTGTCGCGCTTCTTGAGGACGACCTGCACCGGCTTGCGCGGCCAAGGGAAGCGCAGCGACTCGTGAAACGTCCCGGCGTGCAGCTTCGCGTCGTCGGTCGTCTCCCACTCGCCGTACACGGACGAGAACCCGCGCGAGAAGATCGGCTGGTTCGTGTCGCGGTCGATCACCTCGAAGTAGTAACTGCCGAGGTTCGTCGAGTCGATGAGATACGTGCGGCTGCCCGGCCACGCGCCGTCGCTGACGACGCGGTCGAGCGCCACCACCTCCTCGCCGTGGTTGCCGGTGTGGAAGAAGTCGACGCGCATGGTCTTGTCGAGGAAGAGGTCGTCAAACCGCCCCGCGAAGGCAGACGTGGCGAAGAGAAGCGTTACGAGAACGAATCGGATCCGCATGAGCGCGGATTGTAAACTCGCCCTGTAAAAGTGACTGCTATCCCGCTCCTCCTGGCGCTTTCGCTCGCCGCTCCGCAGCAGGAGCTGCGGTCGCAGGAAACGATCACGGTCGAGCGCATCCTGATCGATGCGCGCGTCACCGACTACGGCGGCAATCCGATCCTCAACCTCGAGCCGAAGGACTTCCGCGTGAAGATCGACGGCGTCGCGGCGAAGGTCGAGTCGGTGGAGTGGATCCCGGAGACGGCAGGCGCGCGCGAGCTGGCGGAGCTCGATCGCGAAGCGGCGAAGACGTCGCTCGACGTTCCGCCGCCGCAGGGACGACTGCTCATCTTCTTCTTCCAGACCGACTTCGCGCGGGAGAACGTTCGCATCACCGGGCAGATGAAGATCCTGCCGTACGCCGACCAGCTCCTCGACTCGCTCGAGCCGGAGGACCGCGTCGCCGTCGTCTCATTCGACTCGCACCTGAAGTTCCGTCTCGACTTCAGCGACGACCGCGAGGCGATCCGCAAGGCGATGCGCGACTCGCTCTCGATCGACGACCCCCCGCGTCCGCCCATGGCTCCGATGCCGTCGCTCGCGCGCGCCCTCGACGACAAATCGCTCCGCAACGCCGTCGACTCCGACCGCGCCCTCTTCCTCCTCGGCAACGCGCTGCTTCCGATCCCCGGCCCGAAGTCGCTCATCCTCTTCGGCTGGGGCCTCGGCAAGCTCTCCGGCGGCCGCGTCGTGATGGAGAAGCGTTACGCCATCGCGCAGCGCGCGCTCGAAGCGTCGCGCACCAGCGTCTTCTCGATCGACATCACGCAAGCCGACTGGCACTCGCTCAGCGCCGGCCTCGCGAAAGCGGCCGAGGACACCGGCGGCTTCTACGCCGACACGTTCCACTTCCCGCAGCTCGCGATCGATCGTCTGCAACGCGCACTCGAAGGCCACTACGAGCTCGAAGTGCGAAGGCCGGAGACGAAGGTGAAAGGCATCCACAGCATCGAGGTCGATGTGCCGTCGCATCGCAGCGCGATGGTGATGTCGCGCCGCACGTTCGTCGACAAGTAGTCGGGAACTCCTCTTGCACCGTTCGTTGTGCAAAGGAGGTTGTGCATGGCGAAGTACGGTAAGAAAGCCCAGGACAAGGTCGAAAAAGCGATGCACGAGCGGAAGCACGGCACGCTGAAGAGCGGAAGCTCCGGCAAGAAAGTGAAGAGCCGGAAGCAGGCGATCGCGATCGGCCTCTCCGAAGCGCGGCGCGAAGGCGGCAAGGTGCCGTCGCGCAAGAAGTCATCGTCGAAGAAGTCCTCCTCGAAGAAGTCGTCGTCGAAGAAATCCTCGAAGAAGTCGTCGTCGAAGAAGTCGTCGTCGAAGAAGCGCTCATCGTCGAAGAAGTCGTCGAGCAAGCGTTCTTCGAAGAAGTGACGGCGAAGCCGCGGTCATAATGGACGCGTGCTTGCGCGCGTCCTCCTCGTGGCGTACGTCGCCGTTCTCGTCTGGTCAGGGATCCGGCCGCACGACTACTTCACCTGGCTGATGGAAGTGTTCCCGGCGTTGATCGGGATCGTGATCGTCATCTGGATCCAGCGCCGCGCTCGAATCACACCGCTGCTCCTCGTTCTTCTGACGCTCCACGCGATCATCCTGATGGTCGGCGGCCACTACACGTACGCCGAGGTTCCGCTCGGCCGTTGGATGGAGCAGTGGTTCGGCTGGACGCGCAACGATTACGACCGCATCGGTCACTTCGCACAGGGCTTCGTGCCGGCGCTGGTCGCGCGCGAGATCTTCATCCGCCGCGACGTCGTCCGCTCCCGCGCCTGGATGTTCTCGATCATCCTCCTCGTCTGCCTCGGCATCAGCGCGGCATACGAGCTGCTCGAATGGCGCACCGCGATCGCGGCCGGCGCGCAAGCCGACGCTTTCCTCGGCACTCAGGGCGATCCGTGGGACACGCAGGAGGACATGGCGACCGCGCTCGCCGGCGCGCTCACGGCGCTGGTGTTGATGCCGCGCCTGCACGACGCGCAGATCGATAGTCTGTCAGCGCCCAGATGACGGCGATCAGCACGCCGATCGCGATGAAGAAATTGCGCGAGTGAACGCCCGCCGAGAAGTTCGCCAGCCACGGCAGGATCACCAGCAGCACCGCGACGATGATCTCGACCGTGCCGTGCAGCCAGAACGGCAGCGTCTTCAGGACGCCGAGCGGAAAACGCGTGATGATCGTCAGCAGGAAGTGGACGGCAGCGAGCGCGTAGCAGATCGTCGCCTGCGCACCGTGGAAGCCGGCGACGCCCGGCCCGATCGCGAGCAGGATCACCATCAGGTAATCGATGACACCGTGACTGAACGCGCCGAGCACTTTCATGTTTCTGTAGTTTATCCCTGGCGCAGCGAGGGATCAGTGGAGCATTTCGCGAGAGAGTTCGCCCTCAGCGCGGCGGCTCCAATGATCCCGCGTCTTCGCGCGGGATAAACTCGAATCACGCCTCGAACCCCTCTCCATGCCGGATGATCTCGAACGACGATACGCCATTCGCGGCGATGGCGCGCCGCAGGTCGTCGGCCGGTTGCGCCTCTCCTTCGTCGCTGAGCCGGAACGTGCCGTAGTGCATCGGCACGCTGACATCTGCGCCGAGGACCTTGTGCGCCTCCATGGCCTCGGCGGGATCGATGTGCGCGGGACGCATGAACCAGCGCGGCAGGTACGCGCCGATCGGCAGCATCGCCAGCCGGATCGAGCGAAAGCGATCGCGGATCCGCTCGAAGTGCGATCCCCATCCCGTGTCGCCGGCAAAGTACGCGTTCCCGCTGCGCGTCGCGACGACGAATCCGCCCCACAGCGCGCGATTGCGGTCCGAGAGCCCGCGCGCGCAGAAGTGCTGGGACGGCACGCACGTGATCTCGACGTGTTCGTTCACCCGAACCGATTCCCACCAATCGAGCTCCGTCGCGCAGCGGATGCCCACCCTCGACATCAGCATTGAGTTCCCCAACGGCGTAACGATCAAAGGCGCGAACTTCCACTGCAGCCGGTGCAGCGTCGCGACGTCGAGGTGGTCGTAGTGGTTGTGGCTGACGAGCACGACGTCGATCGGTGGCAGATCGCGGAACCGCAGTCCCGGCGCGCGATGGCGCCGCGGACCGAGGAATGAGACCGGCGAACAGCGCTCCGACCAGATCGGATCGGTGAGGATGTTGAGATTCTCGACCTGCAGCAGCAGCGTCGCGTGATTCACCCAAGTGACGCGCATTCGCCCGTCGCCGACGCGTGGCAGCGGCGCCGGCCCCGGCTCGCTGTCGATCCACCCCGGCCAGAACCCCGCCTCCCGCTCGAACTGCCACTTCAGGAACGAGCGCTCCGACTGCCACGACGGATCAGGGTTGTGGAACCGCTCGCCGTCGAAGTGATCCGTCACCGGCCCGCGATACCGCGGCGCCGCGATCAGGTTCCGCTCGATCGCGATCCCCGCGCCAACTACCCCCGCCGCAATCGCAACCCTCTTCGCCACCCGACGCATGAGCGCCGTATTGCACCACAGGTTGACCGGTCTCCGGCGCGGCGCTATTCTTCGCCTCCCACGCGTCGGAATTCACCCCGCCGCCGGTTCGTTGACCGCAGTCGAATAGGCGCTTAGCTCAGTCGGTAGAGCATCACCTTCACACGGTGGGGGTCAGCGGTTCGAGTCCGCTAGCGCCTACCAACCATTCACCACCCAACGCCGCCCTCCCAAAGTCCGGGCGGCGTTGCCTCGTCCGCCATTTCACAACTTGAACGGCTCAGGTGCTTGGTTATTGCGCAGGCGCATGTGGTTGTTGATCAATAGACCCGCACCTTGTGCGAAAACGTAAGCCAGCAATGCCGTGAGCATCGTCGTCAGCAGCGGTTGGAAGATATCTTTCGCTACCGACTTGAAGGCCTCCTGGGCCGGTGAGCGCTCGGCGTCAGCCTTTGCCTTCAGGGCCGCGCAGTACTTCGCATAGGCGTCGGACTGAGCAGCGTAGGCTTTCTGAATGTCCTCTACGGATTTCGGATTGGCGCAGTCCACCTTGCAATCGGGTGGCTTTGGAGGAGCCGGCACGGCTACGGGCTCGGCGTGGAAGCTGCTCCACACGAGATCGATGCCGCCGATCAAGACAAAGAGGCTGGCGACGGCAAACCACGCCACGATCATGAACTGGATTGCGGTTTTCATGACGACTCACTTGATCGAACCGAAAAGGTTCTTCACGCCGACACCGAGAAAATACTGTCGCAACTGCGTAAACACCGGCCCGGAATGCCCGTTCTCGTAGGACGCCACGGCATTGAAACGGGAGTCGTCGCCCAAGAACATGAACAAGCTGGCCTTCCAGGTGTGCTGTGTACGCGGCGTGGTGGCGGGTCGCTCTTTGACGTCATTGAACACCGTGCGGTGCTCGAGGTCGAGACGGTAATCCGAAAGCAGATAGACATGGTACAGGAACGCCCACTCCGCAACCGGTCCATGCGAGTTAACGCCGCTGACGTCCTGCCACCGATTGCCCGCCGAAAGGCGGAAACTCAACGGCAGTGCAAGCCGCTTCTGAGGCGTGCCAAAGTTAAAAGCTCGAAAGAAAGGCAGCCATCCGTCGAGCGCCAACGTGGCGTCTGAGTTATGGTCTCCCACATGAAACGCGCGCGAGTGTTGAGCGGCAACACCAAAACGGACGCGATTGAAAATGAATCCGGATCGGCGCGGCGTGTAGTACCCGGCGCGAAAGCTATTATCGTCGACGAACTTCTCCCCCTTCTTGTTCGTGGTGTCGATACTGACGGCAAATTCCGTCATCGCCAGCCGGGCGGAGAGAATGTCGTCGGGCTTTGCATTCTGGGCCTCACGAAAGCGCCGGGACGACGCCTTGTATTGGATGCGAGTCGCAGTGTCCTGCGTCGCACCCGCATCTGACGCAGCAGCGCCTGCCTGACTGCTGCTGTTGTCCGAGGCACTCGCGGCTCCTACTGTCAACGAATGCGCCGTCGAATTGAACTGTCCGACCAGACAGAGATCCGCCGACTTGTCCTCGCCGCCCTCACTAAAAGCCAACTTTGCCGCATTGCTACCGATATCGGCATCAACCTTCAAAACGCCGTTTTCGAATTTCGCGCCTGCCGGCGGATCGAACGTAATGAGCGTCTGACTCACCGGTGCCGGTAGTTCCGTTACATCCGCAACGGTCGTCTTCAGGACGGTATCGCCGATCGTCAAGGAAACGGGGTCCCCATGCTTGACGGCAGGAGCGTCTGAAGTAGGAAACGTTGCTGTAATCGTTTGTTGCTGGACTCCGACCGACAGCTTGCCGGTGCAGTCAGCAGAAGCAGTGAACGACGCAAGCAAGAGCGAAAGGGCAACGACGCAATTCTTCATCACGACCTCACGCTTTTGGCTTCATCAGCACGGCGATTGCGCTGGCGAGATTGGCGACCGTGATCGCGGTTCCCTTTTCGTGCAGAAGCACAAACGAACCAGCCAAAGACGGCACGAAGAATCCGTTCTCACCGATGCAGATCTCGACGGCCTGAGCGAAGTCCACGCAGCTATCCTCGTCGATCGCTCCGAAGTCGATGAGATCCGATGGCTGGTGAGGCCCCGGAATGCCTATCTTGTCCAGCCCCGACTCGATACATCCCAGCGCGATTGGCGCAGGGTCGGTGCCCGCAGGCGGATTCGCGAACGAAAGTAGCGTGGCGGTCGTGTGCATCTTGTCGCCTAGAACAGCCATAAGTCCTCCCGGCGTATGTAGAGGGACACGGCCCTTTTTTTCCCGAGGGCACGAATAGAGAACCCGCATTTTCGGAGGAAGGGGAGCGGCGAGTTTTGCTGTTATTTCGGAACGCATGGCAGTGCGCGATACACGCGGGCTGGAGTACCGCTTCCAGTTCGTGAGCACTGCGACGATGAAATAGTCGTCCGATGCCTGTCATCGACCGAGATCGTCCCGTCTTCGACAAGCATGAAGGCGTCGTGAGCGGTTTCGAGGTAGGGATTCTTACGACAGCGTCACGCCTCAAGGGAGAGGTGGCGCGGACATGGCAACGAGCGACGACTTGCGGCCTCTGGTCACGATCCCGACCACCCTCCACCACGCGCACTTCGTCGTAGCGTCCGCCGTGAAAATGATCGAGGCTGCGTCGGGCTGCCGCTCGGGGCCGATGGACGTGAGCGTGTAGCCGACGCCGTCGATCGTCGCATGGTCGAACGGCGTCCCGCCGTTCGCGGCGAGTACGCGGCCATGAGCGAGACGAGCGCATCGTTCTCGGACGACCCTCGCGACCTCGGATCCGATCCTCACGATCTCGCGTAACGCGGCCACAGGCCGGGCGCCGTGACGCAACCGCTGTTCTCGGATACGTGGGCGGATTGCCCGTCGGTCCGCCTCGATTCGGGAGGTCTGGAAGGCGGCGAGGGATTGAGATTACCTCGCGCATGCGCCCGTTGCATGGCGCGGATTGGGCCTCGGCCGTTGAATGAGTTGAACGACTGTCGGTCTGCTCCGAGCTTGAGGCAAAGGGCAACTCTTCATGAACTCTTCATGCGATGCTTCCGCGGCCGTCTGAGTATCATCTCCTGGCTATCCGCGGTTGAGAGCGAAATTGGGGAAGGCATTGATTCCGTGAAACTTGTTGAAAACAAGGCGAAAGCGCGAATCGCAAACGTCCTTCACACGGTGGGGGTCAGCGGTTCGAGTCCGCTAGCGCCTACCAAAATGCAAGTACTCCGAAGGCCGCGAGTTGCGAGACTCGCGGCCTTTTTCGTTTGACGATCCTCAGTGACGAACGGAGCGCCGGCGCGCGGCGTTGATCACGAGCAGGTCGTGGCTGGCCTTGTTCAGCAGATCCTGGAGCGACGTGTTGCCGATGATGGAGCTCGGTACGGCCGGGGTCGGATGCGTTTCCGCATATTGGACGTCCAGGTAAGGGACTTCCAGATAGTGCATGCGCGCATTGCCCGGCGTTGCGCCGTAGGATGCCGCGACCTGCGTCCCATTGAAAAAGACGGTCAGCACATGGTAGGCGGCCTCCTCCACGGTAAGGCCCGCGCACAGGGTCGGATAAGTCGGACATCCTTCGTCCTGAAAGTTGTTCGAGCCCGAGACTGGATGATCGAATTCGGCTCCGCCGAGAAACGGAGGAGAAAGCGTCGGCGAAAATGACGTCAGCAACTTCACACCGGCGATACCAATATCGCCTGCCGCGAGCGTATCGGGGCTCGAGGCCGTCATTCCGCCAACTCGGGTTACCTTTCCATTAGGACCGGTCACCGCGACGAAGTACGACAGGATCTCCGTTTTCGCTTCGCAGGACATCATGCCTATATTGCTGGCGATGCTGGCCGCGCAGTCGTTGACGTACAGTACGTTGTCGGGATGCGGCGTGACCTTCTTGCCAAAAGCCGGCAGGTCATTCCCCGCGTCGGGGCTTACGGAAAGTGTCACCCCTGCAAAAAGCCTCTCATACGCGTCAATGACCTGTTTCCACTCATCGATGAACACCTGATCCGAGCCCTGGTAACTGCTGTTGCCCGGAAAGGAATGCTTGATCAGGGCGGCCCACGTATCGTCGACCAACAGACCTGACGGTTGGATGGACCCGTCGTTGGCAGTGGTCGGGAGGATCATCTCATCCGACGGGGCGGTCGGCCCCGCCACGGCGATGCAGACGAACGCGGGATTCGCGGAGTATCTGGCATTGAGCTGTGTGAGGAGATTCTGCCACGCTCCTTTATAGACGCTGTTCCAGGGCAGAGGAAGCACCTTGCTGTCGGAGTGTTGCTCCTGCGGGAATCCCTCGAAGGTCACTGAACCGCAATCGGCCGAAGCGACTCCATTGTTAAAGAGTCCATCGCAGGAGGGGATTTTCGCCAACAGCCATTGCGGCGAATTGAAGCCGGGCGTAATGATGAGCTGAACAGATTTCCGAGCCGCAAGGGCGTCGTCGAAGGCGTCGTCCAGGTAACTCCAATCATAAGTCGTCTCGGATAGCTGGATGTTGTCCCAGTGCGCTCCCACGGTGATTCCCGAGATCGCAGGGTTGCCCAACAGGTCCGCGTACAGCGCGCGAAGGTAGGAATGCAATTGTGCCGGCGACGGTGTGCCAGAACCGGGATAGCCTTTGATGGCGTCCTCGACGTTGACCTTTGCGTAGACGCCCAACGGCCTGCGTATGTCTTGCGAAGCGTCTACCTGCGGAACCGCCGCACAGACGAAGAGAAATGCCCAGCAAGCGATAATCGTTCGGGACATCGCCGTCAATGTTGATGTTCGTGGACGACAGCAGTGGCGGCGTTTCCCCCGGCTGCGGCGGTCTTCGCGGCCATCTGCAAACCCGCAACGGCGATGGTCCGTCCTGGAGCGCGCTCCAGCACCCTGCGATACGCGGCCGCGGCGTCCGCGGCGCGGCCGGCGGCAACCAATTGCTCGCCGAGCAGTTCTGCGGCCGGCTTCGGCACGATCGGCGGCCCGAACTCCAGCGGGATGGTGCTCTCCACCTTCGCCGCCGCTTCCAGGATCGGCAGCGCCTCGGCGCTCTTGCCGGAGACGATGAGCTGCAGAGCGTCCGCCTCCTTTTCCATCACCTCGGCGCGGAGACGCTTCGCCGGATTCGAGGCGTTGCGTTCCGTGTACTCGTCGTTCAGGTCCTTCTCCACGCTTTGAAGACGGACGACCGCCGCATTCACCGCCGCGGCGTCCCCACGCTGCGCCGCTGCCAGGGTCTCGGCGTACGCCAGCGTGAATTCCGCGCCGGGCGCCTTGACGTTCTTGGGGATGGTGATTTTGTCGGCCGCGGTGAGCGCGTTGCCTGCCGCGACGTAATCGGCCACCATGCCGGAGTAATCGATCATGCGCTGCTTCGGCGTGTCCATCGGGCCGCGAGCGACGAACTTCTCCGCGAACGCCCACTCGCGACAGGCATCGAGTGACCGGCGCGCGTCGTCAAGCCGTTTCCGTTGCAGGTAGCCGTAGTGAAGCCACGTGTCATAGTGCCCGCAGGCGCCGGTTGGCTTGGAGGCGGCTATGAGCCGCTGGTTGTCCACGTTAATGGCCCGGCGGTTGGCGTCGATGACCTCGTCCCACATCCCCATGGCCATAAAAATGTGCGAGGTCATGTGCAACGCGTGCGGGGCGTTGGGGGCGACGTTCCCGTAGAGCCGGGCGGCACGCATGCCGAGCGGCGCGTGCGCCGGATCGTCGTAGCTGTGGATGAGGTAGTGCAGGACGCCGGGATGATTGCGATGCGACGGAAAGACCTCCTCCAGAAGCGCCGCGGCGCGCATGTAGGTGGCAAAGTCGCGCCCTTCGTGCGCGGTGCCGAGGATGGCCAGCGCGTAGAAGGCGGTGGCGTCGACGTCGTCGGGATACTTCGCGTGCAACGCGCTCATGGCGTCGGCATACTTGAAGTCGCGCTCGTTCTTCGTCCCTTCGCCGTAGAGCACGTGGAGCGTGCGCAGATAGTCGTTCTCACGCTCCGTCTTCGCCTGCGGCGCGCGCGCCAGCACCTCGCGCGCAGCAGAAAGATCCTGCTGGAACCAGACCGGATGCGTGTATGTCATCGCCTCGCCCCAATAGGCCATGGCGAACGACGGATCGATCTCCTGCGCCGCGCGGAATAGCTTCGCAGCGCTGGGATACTCGAAGTTGTGCAGCTGCGCCAGCCCGCGGAGGAACGGCTCCTGCGCCGCCGGCGCGCCGGAGTTGGCGAAGGCGACCACGCCGACGTCCTCCTGCGCCGCTCCAGCAGTGAATGCAAGGAAGAGCACAAGGAGCGTTACGACAGAGCGCATGGGTCGTATCGTACTCTCTTCTCATCAGGCTCCGACCAGGTCCACGCCTGCCAGACGATCGCGACGGTGCAGACGGTTTCGATCGTTGCGAAGAACAAATACTCCGGCAACGCGGGCGGCCGGCCCCACCCGGCGAGCGGCGGGACGAAGGTCAGGAAACCGTTGACCAGCGTCTCGATACTGCCGGCGATGATATTCGCCAGCCGGTTCGCGCGATGTGGAAGCAGTCGAGAGGCGAGAATCATCGCGATGGGTATCTCCATCAATAGCGCCGCGCCCGCGAGCGCCACTGGGCCGAGGTGCGGAGTGTGCTCCGGTGGCGTGCCGAGAAGGGCCCACAAGGCAATGACATCCGCATACAGGTAGTTGAGCAGCGCGAAGATCCACAGTACCGAGAGACGTTCCTTGATGTCGTGCATCTCAGTCTCCTACCGAGCCGGCGACCGCGGCGCGCGGTTGTCGCTGAAGGCTCCACAATCCGCGTAACGAGAGGACGACGGAGAGAGCCGCGGTGATCCCGAGCGCGATGAGGGTCCAGACGAAGAAAAAGGCTCCGGTGGACAACGGGATGCCGGAGGTGATGCCCCGCCTGCCTGTCATGTGGATGACGGGGATCGCCGACGAAAGCAGCGACATCACGAGGATGATGACGTACCCCGACCGGCGCCCGGCGAGCAGCAGGGTCGCGTAAAGCCACAGCGTCACGACGAGCACCACGGAAACATTGGAAACGCTTCCCGGCGCAAATCCGCGGATGATGTCGTCTGTGATGTGAAATGTCCCGAGCAGAATTGCGAGAAGAGAACTGATGACCAACACCGAGGTTTGCTTCACCTGATCCTCCCTTGTTCCGCGCCTTTCGAAGCGCGACGTGGGGTATCCTGCGAGGGCGCTGCTGAACGAGATCCGAACGCCCCGTTCAGCTTCCGTTCAGCATTTCGCGGCTACGGTTTGCGGGATCGATCATGCGACTGCTCATCGTCGAGGATGAGGAACGCCTCGCCCGCCGCCTTGCTGATTCCTTCGAGTCATCGGGATATGCGGTCGATCTCGCGCTCGACGGCGAGAGCGCGGAGATCCGCCTGCACGCCGAGGAATACGATGCGGCAATCCTCGACCTCGGGTTGCCGAAGATCGACGGCCTGACGATCCTGAAGCGGTGCCGCTCGGCGTCGAACGCAGTGCCGATCCTCGTCCTGACGGCACGCGGCTCGTGGCACGAGAAGGTCGAAGCCATCGACGCCGGCGCCGACGACTACGTCGTCAAGCCGTTTCAGGTCGAAGAAGTCATGGCCCGCGTGAGAGCGCTCATCCGTCGTGCCGCGGGCCAGTTGCAAACCGTGTTGAGCCATGGCGCGCTGACGCTCGATCCTCGCACGGCAAAGGTGACCCTCGAGGGCGCTCCAATACGCTTGACGAGCCTGGAGTACCGCGTCCTTTCGTACCTGATGCACCATGGCGACCGAGTCGTTTCGCAGATCGAGCTCACTGAGCACATTTACGCGCAGGACTTCGAGCGCGACTCGAACACGCTGGAAGTCTTCATCGGCCGGTTGCGCCGCAAGCTCGGCGCCTCCTCGATCGAAACGGTGCGAGGCCTCGGCTATCGAATGGGCCGGCCATGATTGTCCGCACCTTCCGCGTGATCCTGCGGTCGCTGCGCGGACGCATTGTCGTCGGAGCCCTTTTGTGGAGCATCGGTCTGTTCGTCCTGCTGAATCACGTCGTCTCCCGTGCGGTGGCGGTGTTGTTACCCGGCATTGGACCGACGACGGGGGTCTTGTTCATCCTGACCGGCAGCCTTTTCGTGCTCGCCGGCCTGTTGCTGGTGGGAAGCGCTCTTCGCAGAGTCGACGCGGTGCGGCGGGGAGTGGCGTCGCTGCGCTCGGGCGAAGGCAAACGAATGGAGGGCGGAGGTCTCGCCGAGCTGGAGCCGCTCGTCGGCGAGATGAATGCCCTGCTGGATCATCGCGAGCGGGTCGTTCGCCGCGCGCTCGCCACGGCCGGCGATCTCGCTCACGGCCTCAAGACGCCGCTCGCAATCGTCGCGCAGGAAGCGGAGCGGCTCGAAACGACGGACGAGAGCGAAAGCGCCGCGACGATCGCGGAGCAGGTCGAACGAATGCGGCGCCAGGTCGAGGTGCACCTCGCGCGCGCCCGAACGTCCGCCTCCGGCAATCCATACGGGGCGTCCGTCGAGGTGCGGCCCGTCGCAGAGCGGCTGGTTCGCACGCTTGGTCGTCTGTACACCGACCACCGTCGCTCGGTCGTTCTCGACATCCCCGATTCGTGCGCGGTGCGTTGTGAGACTCAGGACCTGGAGGAAATGCTGGGGAACATTCTCGATAATGCGTGCAAATGGGCGCGCTCCGAAGTGACGGTCTCGGCGTCTGACACCCCTGACGGTATCGTCATCGTCGTCGATGACGACGGCCCCGGGATTGCCCCCGCAATGCGGGACGTCGTTCTCCAACGGGGCGTTCGCGCCGACGAGACTGCGTCCGGCTCCGGCCTCGGGCTCGCCATCGTCAGCGATCTCGTCGATCTCTATGGTGGATCATTGGCGCTGGAGACCGCGCCACGCGGAGGTCTGCGCGTGCAGCTCGTGCTGCCGCGTAAAGCCTCGGAAGGAACGTGACGGATCAGCGGCCAGGTCAGAGCGAATGGAGATCCTTTCATGAATACCGTTACTCAATGCTTGATCATTGCGGGCATCGGCGTTTCTTTTCTCGCTTTCGCGGGCAGGCGGATCTTCCTCGCCGCCCGCTCGTGGTCGTGGCTACAGGTCGAGGGGACGGTGGTCAATTCCTACATCATGACGACCAAAGCCAACCTCGCCGCCGGGGGTGGTAGTGGGCATATGACCTTTTTGCAAGTCGTGTACAAATACACCGTGGCGGGCCAAACCTACGAGAGCAAGCGCTGGGGGTTCGACGAGCGCCGCCCAAAATATGGCAGCCGCTCCCCTATAACCGGCAAGCTGATGTGGCGTGAGCCCGAACTGCTGGCCGCCTATCCCGAGGGCGCCCCCATCAGGGTGTATTACGATCCAGCGAAACCTGCGTCCTCGGCGATTCAGCGCACACTGGGATTGATCACCTATTCTTGGCTTCTCTTAGGAGTGTTGTTCACGCTTTTGGGCGGAGTGCAACTCGTGAACCTCGCATGGAACTGAACTTCAGTCGGGGGGAAGCAGCCTGGCACTTCTGGCTGGGCCGCCGGCGCTCGCGGAAGACTGGCTGACACCTATGGGAGGACTGCCGATACTCGTGGGAGGCCGGCTGACACTTGTGGGAAGCCTGTCTAACACTCGTCGGAAGCCGGATGACACTTGTGGGAGGCCTGTCTAACACTCGTCGGAAGCCGGATGACACTCGTGGGAGGGTTGTCTGACACTCGTGGGAAGCTGGATGACACTCGTGGGAAGCTGGATGACACTCGTGGGAAGGCTGTCTAACACTCGCGGCAGGCCGGATGACACTCGCGGCAAGCGGGATGACACTCGCTGACGGCCGGCTGGCACTGACAAATGGGCGGCTGACGCTCGCAGGACGCCGGCTGACACGGGCAAACCGCTGGCTGACACTCGCAGCAGCCCGGCTGACACCGTAAACACCCCGGCTGGCACTCGCAAGAGGCCAGCTGACGCGGTTAAGAGGCCGGCTGACAGTCGTAAAGCGCCGGCTGACGGGTACGGATTAATGAGCGACGGCCGCGGCCGGCCACCGGACCATCGCACCGGCGCCGCCGAACGAGCCCTGGCCGGCGACGATGACGAATCCGCCGGCGATGACGGCGAGGATCACGGCGAGTTTGACCGTATCGCCGATCGAGCCGAGCTGGAAGGGGGCCATGCCGGTCCGGAAGCGACGGCGGCGGATGAGATTCGAGATGCCGAGGATTGCGTCCCAGAGAATGCGCGCCGCGTTTGTGACGCCGTCCGCTACGCCCAAGCCGAGCAGACTGCCGAAGAACGAGATGCCGAAGCGCGCCTCGAGCGGGGAGTCGCGCATCAACGGCCACGCCCTCCGGGCGACCTTCACGATGGCGACCTTGAGCTGCGGATAGAGATGCGCGATGTACCGGCGGAGATCCGACCGACGATCGGTTTCGGTGTACTCCCCTGAGATCGCCTGGAAGATCGATGACAACGTGGCGTCGATTCCGTCCTGATACTCGCCGCGCGCGAAGCGAGGCGCCTGCGCCGACAGAATCTGATGCGCGAGGCCGTCGGGCAACGCCCCCTCCAGTCCGTAACCGACTTCGATCCGAGCAGTGCGTTCCGCCACGAAGACGAAGAGCACCACTCCGTTGTCCACGCCTTTCCGCCCGAAGCCCGACGCCTCGGCCACGCGGACGGTGAAGTCCTCAATCGACGGCGACGGACATCGCGGATAGATCGCGACCGCAACCTGATCCGACGTTTGGTGCTCGAAGTTCTGCAGCCTGCTGGTCCACGCTTCCTGCTGGCCGGGCGAAAGGAGATGCCCCGTGTCCGTGACGTAACTCGTCAGCGCCGCGGGCTTCAGGGCGGCGGCGACAGTTGGCGTCTTGGTTCCGGGCCGGTAGTAGCCGATCACCATCACGGTCAGCCAGAACACCGTGCAGCCGACCCAGACCCACAAGATGGCCGGAACGCCGCCCTCGATGATCGGTTCCTCGGCGGGCAGCGCGATCAGAGCCCACGTCGCCAGAGCGAACGCGATCAGCCAGAACCAGTACCCCGCGTTTTGCGCAAACACCGGAAAGAAGATCAGCACCGTGACGTTGACGACCAGCGAGGCGGCCATCACAACTTTCCATGACGTCGCCGGCAGGTGCGTCGCCCGAGCGACGGACGTGAAGAGGAAGACGACGTTCGTGAAAGCGCCGAGGACGAAGATCACCGATGCCACAAGCGACTTCTCGCTCATGTTCGGGAATGCGTCGTTCCAGGCGATCGCCGTCCGCACGACGAAGCCGCCGAAGTAGAGCCCGAGGACATACGCCGCCCACGCCAGCCAGAAGAGCGTCTTCCGCGAGCCGAGGCGGGAAGGAAGATGGCCTGCTGTGTTCAGATGACGACAGGATACGTAGAAACGTGACGAAGCGGTTGGCCGATCTCACCGTCTTGGTGCTCCTCGCACTGCTGGTGATCGCCGCCTTCGCGAACGTCGTCTTCGATGGGCGCTCGCTCGTCGGCTCCGACAGTCACGATCCGCTCGACTACCGGATGCGGGGACCGAATCCGGTGCCGGTCGAGGAGTGGACGAGCCGCGGGCTCACGCTCTATCCGAACTTCCGGGATCTCGCGTCGGTCGTGATGCAGACCGATCCTTCGCGCGAGTTCCTCCGGCGAAGTCTTCGCCGCGGCGAGTTCCCGTTCTGGGACCCGTACCTCGGCGGCGGAGCGCCGTCGTTCGCCTCGCTGGTGCCGCAGTACCTCTTTCCGCCGGCTCTACTCCTGGTGCTGCTCGGCAATGGCCCGCTGCTCACGAACGTCTACTACCTCCTGCTGATCTTCTGCTCTGGAGTGCTGACGTGGTTCTTCCTCCGGCGGCACGTGGAGCATTGGGCGGCGGCGCTCGCCGGGGCGATCGCGTTCATGCTTTCGGGCGCCGTGGTCATGACTGTCCCCTCGGTCATCGGGCAGCCGATCGCCTTCTTCTCGCTGCCGCTCCTCGTGACCGCGCGGCTCCTCGAAGCGCCCAACGCCCGCCGAGCGGCACAGCTCGCGCTCGCGTTCGCGTTCGTGGCGCTGGCGACGTTTCCGCCGGTGCTGCTGCAGATCTTCGGGATGACGGTCTTGTACCTGATCGTCTCGCGGCCGGCGTCGCGAACAGTCGCCTGGTTCGCAGCCGGAGCGTCAGTGGCGTTGGCGCTGGTCGCGTTCGCGTATCTGCCGGCGATCCTCCTCATGGCGGAGACGACGCAGATCCGCGAGTACTACAGCCATGCGGCCGAAATCGTGATGTCGCTGAAGTTCCTCACGCAAATCCTCTCCGCGAAGATCGCGGGCGGAGTGGCGACGTACACGAGTCTTCCCGTCGGCGCCGTGACCGGGGAGCATATGTACTACACCGGGATCGCCGCGCTTTTCCTGGCGGGCGTCGGCACGCTGGCACGCGCGCCGAACCGGCGCGCGCGAACGCTGCAACTCACGTCGGTCATCACGATCGCCCTCTCCGTGCTGAAGCTCCTCGGCCTCCCGCCGATGCAGTGGATCGCCTACGTACCGTTCCTGCGCAACTTTCACTACGCCTCGTACCTCGGAATCGTGATCGCCTACGCGGTCGCGCTCCTCGCCGCCCTCGGCGCAGACGCACTGCTGAACGAGCAAACGAAGACGTGGCCGCTGATCGTCAGCGCTTCGGCGCTCGCGGCTGCGCTGATCGCAATCCGGATCGCGACGCATGCACAGGTTGCAGTGCACCCGAATGGCGCGCGGTGGATCGGCGAATGGCGGCTGCTCTTCGCGTTTCTCATCCTGTCGGGTGTCGTGTGGTCGGTTGCGCAACGCTGGCCGCAATCACGGATTGCCGTCGCGCTCGCGATACTCGTCGTCGCGGCGGAAGGCATCAGCAACAGCTTCTATCCGCGTCCGCGGCGATGGGATCACTGGTCGCAGCCGCCGCGCTACATCCAGATGATGCTGGCGCGGAACAGCGGCGGACGCGTGCTGCCGATGCCGATCTTTCCGGCGAACACGGAGTCGGTGTTCCGCCTGCCGACACTCGACTCGATCCTGACGGCATCGCCGCGCATTTACGAGATGTACCGCCGCTACTTCGGTCCGATCCCCGACGTCATCCTCCGCGAGTCGAAGCGCATTCCGCCGGAGCGGGTGCTCGGCGCCGCGAACATCGAATACTTCGCGATCTACTCGGGCGACACGGCGAATCTCGCGGAGGTCGCGCGGCGCGGATACGAGACGCTTTTCGCCGACGACTACATGCACCTCGTTCGCCGCGCGACGCAGCCGCGATACACGTTCACGTCGCAATATGAAGTGGTCGGTGCGCAGCGGGCACTCGATGACCTTCCCAAACTGCCGCGCGGCAGCGTCTTCGTCGAGAAGGCGCCACACTTCCCATCGACAGGCGGCCCCAAGGTCACGCCTCACATCCTTCGATTCGATCTCAATGACGCCGTGATCCGCGTCGATGCACCGCGAGCCGGACTCCTCGTCTGCTCGGAGAGCAACATGAGCGGATGGTCGGCCACGATCGACGGCCGCCCGGCGCCGATTCTTCCGGCGAACTACGCTTTCCGCGCGGTCGAGATCCCGGCCGGCTCGCACACCATCCGGTTCGTCTATCGCGCTCCCGGCTGGAGCGCCGGCCTCGCGATCTCCATCGCGGCCCTGTTGCTCGCCATCACAGCAGCTCGACGTCGAACGGACGGATGAGCGGCGGCGCCACGTCGGCGCGCGATGCGATGGCGAGTTGCATGGTGTCGATCGGACTCGGAATCGCGAAGACGTGCCAGCCGTCGAGGCGCGGATCGCCGCCGCGATTCGTCACGGGCGTCGACTCGCCGAGGCGCGGGTCGGTCTCGAAGGAACGGAGCTCGATCGAGAGTCCGCCGCCGGCCGCTTTGATCACCGACTCTTTCGCCGTCCAGTAGGCGAAGAAGCGCTGCGCGCGCTCGTCATCTGAGGCAGAACGGACGCTCTCCGCCTCGGGTGAAGAGAAGAAGCGTTCCGCGAGGTGGAGGAGGTCGCTCGAGCGTTTCATCGACTCGATGTCGACACCGATCGCGCCGCTGTCCGAGATTGCGATCGCAACCTGACCTGCCGAATGGCTCACGTTGAACTCGACCTCGCCGCCGGCGAGTGCCGGCTTCCCATGCTCGCCTGTCACGAACCGCAACGAGCGCGGATCGACGGCGAGGTGTTGGCCGAGGAGGGCGCGAAGGGCGGCACGGGCGACGAGCGACATGCGGCGATCGGAGTCGAAACGGAACGCCTCAACGCGGCGGGTCTCTTCGTCATTCAGCAGCGCCGCGGCGCGTGCCAGGATGGGCGCCGGCAGGTCGGCGGCTGCAATCCAGACGTGCGACACGTTGGAGATCTTATGCTTGTCGTCGGATGCGCACCTCGATCACCTGCGGTGGCTGCGGCTACATGTCTCCGCCGCTCGATCCGCGGCCATTTCGCTGTCCGAATTCGGGCGATGTGAGGGACCACGTGCTCGTACGGCGTCTCGATGGAATCGATCGAGCGCCTTTCTTCGATCGAGAGCCGAACCCGTTCCTCCGCTATCGAACGCTCACGCACGCGTGGCACACCGCCGCGGCCCTCGGCATCTCCGATTCGGAGTTCGTGGCGCTCGTACGCCACCTCGACTGCGGTTTCTTGGAGACGCCGCTGCGCGCGGGCGCGATCACGGTCAAGGACGAAACGTCGAACGTCGCCGGATCACATAAGGCGCGTCATCTGATGGGGTTGATGATCTGGCTGAAGATCGCCGAGCGCATCGACCCGACACTCGCTACGGCGCCGCTTGCGATTGCGAGCTGCGGCAACGCCGCTCTCGCGGCCGCGGTAGTCGCGCGTGCCGCGGAGCGGGCGCTGGATGTATTCGTTCCAGCCGACGCGCCGGAGCCGATCGTCGCGCGCATCGAGGCGCTCGGTGCGCACGTCACCAGCTGCGAAAGACAGTCCGGCGAAGTCGGCGACCCGGCCGTGCTTCGATTCCGTGAAGCGGTCGTCCGCGGCGCGCTTCCGTTCACCTGCCAGGGAACGGAGAACGGTCTCGTCATCGAAGGCGGGCAGACGCTCGGTTGGGAGATCGCTTCGCAGCTGGCGGCTGCCGGACTCACGATCGATCGTCTTTTCATCCAAGTCGGAGGCGGCGCGCTCGCGAGCGCCGTCATCGCAGGTCTCGAAGAGGCGCGCGAAGCCGGCGTCATCGCGCGCATCCCGCGGATTCATGCCGTGCAGACCGAGGCAGTCGCTCCGCTGCGGCGGGCATGGGAGTGTGGATCGATGTGGCCCTGGGAAACGCCCGGCCGCAGCATCGCCACCGGCATCCTCGACGACGAGACCTACGACTGGGTCGCGGTGGTGCGCGGCATGTCGGCGTCCGGCGGGTTTCCAGTCGTCGTCTCCGAGGAGGAGCTGGCTGAGGCGCAACAGATTGCCGGCGCGAACGTGAGCGCGACCGGTGCCGCCGGCCTCGCGGGGCTGCTCCATCTGCGCGTCTCTGGCGAGTCGCAGATGGTGATTTTTACCGGCGCTGCCTGATCGCGCGGACCACATCCCCCGCGATGTCGTCGACGCTCTTCGTCCCATCGACGACCACATCCGCGTCTCTCTGTTCCGCCGCCGTAGCGAGGGCGTCGATGTGGCGGCCGGTCATGAGGTGGTAGTGGAGATCGCTTTCGAGCTTGTCGGTGGTGGCGTCCTCTTCTTCGATCCGCCTGAGCAGGCGTCGTGCGAGGAGGACGTCGGGCGGGACGTCGATGTGGATCGCGAGGTCGATGAGGCCCGCCATCTCGCGGCGCATCTTTCCGAACGGCTCCTCGACGAGGATGACCGTCGCCGCGGGATCGGCGCGCATCCGGCGCAGCTCTTCCGCGAGGTGCGGCGTTTTGAACTCGTCGACGTCGAGACCGCGATCGACCCACTCCTTCAGATCGGGCGGGTACTCCGAGGTCTCGCGATAGTCGTCGAAGTAGAGCGCGGCGCCTTCGCCGAGAAGCTCGAGCGAGCGCCGGATGACGCTCGACTTGCCGGCCCCGGAGACGCCGGTGATCGCGACGACGTAGACGACGTAGCCCAACGGGGGCACCTTACGCCAGGGCGCGCGCGACCTTCAACACGATTTCTCGCGCGTGCTGCGCGATGAAGAAGTGGCCGCCGGTGAAGACCTCGGAGTCGAACGATCCTGTGGTGTGGTCACGCCACGGCTCGACGAGCGCCGGAGTCACGACGTCGTCGTCCCGCCCCGCGAATGCGTTGATCGGGATCGCGAGCGGCGGCCGGTCGGTGTAGCGGTACGTTCCGCTGATCTTGAAATCGGCGCGAAGGCGCTGAATGAGCAGGTCGAGCAGGTCGCAGCTCCGGAGGACCTCGTCGGGGAGGCCGCCGTACCGCTTCACCGCTTCGAGGAACTCCGCATCGGGAAGCTCGTACACGGACGGGATCAGATGCGACAGATGCGGCGCCGGCGCCCCGGAGACGAAGAGGTGCGCCGGCGCCGGCGCGCCGCGTTCGCGCAGCGCATGCGCGATCTCGAAGCACGCCATCGCGCCGAGCGAGTGCCCGAAGAGCGCGAACGGCTGATCGAGGTGCGGAAGGAGCGCTTCGGTCGCGTCGCGCACGAGAGTCTCCATCGTGTCGAACGACTTCTCGACGAAGCGCTCCTCGCGTCCGGGAGGCTGCAACGGACAGATTGCGATCGAAGGTGGAGCGAACGGCAGCCAGGCGCGGTAGAACGACGCGCCACCGCCGGCGAAGGGAAAACAGAAGACGTTCGGACGGCCGTCATCGGCGAATCGTGCGAAGGCGAGCCAGCGATCGGAAGCTGTTCTATTCATGCGGAAATCGCGCTATTGTCATCGATTGAATGACGGCGGAAAACGGGAGTGCATCGCTAAGGCGCCGTCTCGCCTTCGCGGGCAACTCCTCCCACTTCTTCGACGGTATCTTCTGCAGCCGCCCGATGGCGCGCTTCTCGCGGATCGGCCGACGGGTGCAGGTGGCTCGCATCCCCGATCACGCGTCGAAGATCGCATACGACCTCTTCGAGTCGCTCCGCTCGGGACGCATGATGCCCGACATCGGCAACGTCGATCTCGCGCTGCTGCACGCCAACGAGCCGATGCCCCAGCATCCGCGTTACCTGTCGTACTGGCATGACCCGGCGCTCGACACGACGGTCGGAATGATCGTCGGTGTCGATCTGATCCGTCACGGCGGCAAGTATTACGTGCTCGAGCTGAATCATGGGCCGTCGATCTATCAGCGACGCCGCGAGATGTACAAGATCCCGTTCGACCCGATCTTCTCGACGATCTTCGACGCGGCGCGCGCGCACGGCTTCCGGCAGATCGTTCCGATCGCGTTTCAGTGGGAACCGATCTACCTCGAGGAGTTCGAGCGGGCGTCGCGCGAGTGGGCCATTCCGATCGTTCCGTACAACTGCCCGCTCCAGTTGCCTCCCTGCCCGAATCGGATGGTGGCGCTGCCGGAGCCGCTCGAGGCGCGGACGCTGTATGTCGTCCATTCGGGCATCTTCACGCCGGCGTTCCGCTATCTCGACAACAAGTGGTACACCTCGAAATGGCTCGGCGAAGCGATTCGCAACGAGATGGGGCCGGACACGCTCGTGGCGCTTCCAGCCACCTACGACCGCTTCGTCTTTCCGATCGAAGAGCACGGCCCACGCTGGCCGAACCTCGTGGTCAAGCTCTCCGCGAGCGCGCGCAGCAACCACGTCGTCGCGGCCCGATTCGAGAGTGACGGCGAGGCGCGCGAGGCGCTGGGCGTCGAGCGCGACGACGCCGTCCCGAAACGTTTCCGCGCCGGCTTTCTGTCGAACCTTCTCTTCTACGGCCGCGACCGCGTGCTGTATCAGGAGTACGTGCCGCCCGACCTCGACGCGCGCGGGCATGCCCAGATGCTGCGGCTGCACCTCTTCGTCTCGCCGCTGCGGACGATGTTCCTCTCCGCCCACATGCGGATTTCGCGCAAGCCGGTGCCCGATCGCGCACCCCACGGGATCATCGGGACCGACGACGCCTACGTCTTCAACAACGCCGACTACGCATTCCTCTCTCCCGACATCGAGCGCGACATGCACTCGGTCGCCGCGGACCTCGGCCGCGCGATGCAGCAGGCGCTGGTACGCAAGTTCGAGACGGGACCGCCTCAGGCTCAGGCGAACATTCCGGCGGGCAGCACCGCCGCGATGAGGTAGTCGGCCAGCTCGCGGACGGCGGGATACTCGAACGCGACCGTCGACGGCAGGTTGCGGTCGAGCTCACGCTGCAGCCGGTTGCGCAGGTCGAGCGACATCAGCGAGTCCATCCCGAGCTCGAAGAAACTCGGGTCGTCGCCGGCCGCGGCGAACGCGTCGTGGCCCATCACCGAGACGACGAGGCCGCGGATGTGGCTCTCCAGCCGTTCGCGGCGCGCGTCGGGCGGCGTTTGCTCGAGCAGCGGCAGGATGCGCTCCTGCGGCTCGGCAGCGGGCTGCGCGAACTTGTCGAAGAAGTGCGGCGCCGCGTCGCCGAAGAGCGATGTAAGCAGCTTCGGCCAGTCAGCAGGGATGACGCCGATCTGCGCGGCGTCGCTCTGCAGGAGTCGGCCGAGGGTGTCGAGTCCGTCGCGCGGATCGATGAGGTGGATGCCGGTCGACTCCATCTGCCGCGCGTGCGACGCGGCCATGCCGGTTCCGCCCCACGCGCCCCAGTTGATCGACAATCCTGGTAGCCCGATCGATCGGCGGTGATGCATGAGCGCGTCGACGAACGCGTTCGCAGCGGCGTAGTTCGCCTGGCCGCGCGATCCGATCAGCGACGCCGCGGACGAGAAGCAGACGAAGAAGTCGAGGTCGAGACCGAGACTCTGCCGGTGGAGGTTCCCCGTCCCGCCGACTTTCGGCGCGAACACGCGCTCGAAGCGCTCCGGCGTCAGATCGTCGAGCAATGCGTCGTCGATGATCCCGGCCGCGTGGATGATTCCCCTCACCGGCACCGGCGAATCGAGGAGGTTCTCCGCCGTCGCAACATCGGCTGCGACGACGCGGACGCTGGCGCTCTCGAGTCCATAGAGCAACGGCGGTGTGCGGCTGATAAGGATGAGGTGCCGCGCACCTTTCTCGACCATCCAGCGTGCGACCTGGCGTCCGAGCGCGCCGGAAGCCCCGGTGATGACGTAGGCAGCGTCTTCGCGGAAACGCACCTGGGGCGCAGACATTCTTGTCTGCGCGAGCCGCGGCACGTACGCGCGTCCGTCGCGGAACGCGATCAGCGATTCGCGCGGCGTGTTCGCGAGCAGCGGCAACTGTTCATCGATTGAAACGCCTGGATCGAGGTCGACACAGCTCCAGTTCAGTTGCGGCTGCTCGATGACGGCCGATTTCACCAGACCCCAAACCCACGCCTGCGACGGATCGATGCGATCGCCTGCGAGCACCGCCTGTGCGCCGTGCGTGATGAAGCGGACGTTCCTGGCTCCGCGAAGCGCGAGGACATTCGTGAAGTCGAAGACGTCGACATGTTCGCCTGCAGGCACCGCGACCGCAGGCTGCCACTCGACGCGAAGAAGCGGCAGTTCTCGCGCGCGCTCGAGCTTCCGGACCTCGAACCCGCGGATCTCCATCGCAGCCGCGTCGCCACTGGAAAGGGCATTGAAGAGCCGGATCACGGCCGGCGTCGAATGACACGAGAGCGGCGCTTTCGGTTTCGCGAAGACGCGCAGCTCGTCGATGTGGAACGGCACGTGGACGTCATCGAGCCCAATGGAGCGCGTCCGCAGGCATGAGTCGATGAGGCCTGGATGAAACGCGGTCGTCTCGGCGCCGGAGGGACGTTCGAAATCGCAGAAGATCTCGTCACCGTTGCGCGTGAGACTGCGGATCCACTGAAACGACGGGCCGAGCGTGAAGCCGGCGTCGGCACTCGCCGTCAGCGGCTCTCCGGCCACATTCGGACGGACGGCGTCCGAGCGCAGTTCGCCGCGATCGTATTTCCCACTGCAGTGCGCGACCCACTCGCCTCCCTGCTCGGTCGCGAACCGGAAGCTGTCGCCGGACGCGACGAGGTGAAGGGTCGTGTCGCCCGCGATCGTCAGCGGCTGCAGGAAGCTGACGTCGCGGAGCGTCGTCGCATCGAGGTGCTCAAGCGCCAGCGAGAGATAGGCGCCGGCGGGGACGACGATGCTGTCGCCGAGGCGGTGGTCATGCAGGTCGGAACTCTCGTGGAGCGGGAGCTCGAAATGAACGTCGTTCGAGAACGGGATGCGGCGGGCGGCCGCGTCGCGCATCCGCACGCTGCGCTTCGGCACCCAGAAACGCTGCCGCTGAAACGGATACGTCGGGAGCGAGACCGTGTTCGCCTTCGGCTGCGCCGACCAGTCGAGGTCAATGCCGCATTCGTACAGCGTCGCCAGCGACTCCGCGTTGAGGCCGCAGAGCATCACGGCGTCGTCGCGGTCGAGAACGTGGCGTGCCATCCCGATGAGCGTCGGCTTCGGGCCGATCTCGATGAAGACGTCGGCGTTCACGTTGCGGATGCATTCGGCGAAGCGGACCGGTTGCCGGACATGCCGCCGCCAGTACGCGGGATCAACGACCTCGCCCCCCGCCTCGGCGCCGGTCAGCGCGGAGACAAAGCGAATGTTCGGCCGCTTCATCGGCGCTTGCGCGGCGGCGGACTCGAACGCGTCGAGCATCGGGTCCATCAGGCTGGAGTGGAACGCGTTCGCGACGTTGAGGAGCTTCCCCTCGAACTTTTCGGCAACCTCCCGAACACCGGCGGCGGGGCCGGAGATCACGACATGCGATCCGTTCAATGCCGCGATCGACACCCCATCGCCGCATGCGGCGCGGACCTTTTCAACGTCCGCGAAGATCGCCGCCATCGTCCCGCGCTCGGGAAGGGCGTTCATCAGGCGCTCGCGCTCGACGATGAGCTTCCGGCCGCCGTCAAAGTCGAACGCGCCGGAGATACATGCGGCGGCGTACTCGCCGACGCTGTGGCCGGCAACGACATCCGGCCGGATTCCGAACGCCATCCAGCGGCGCGCGAGGTCGACCTGGTAGACGAAGAGCCGCTCCTGGATACCGCCCGCGTTCGTTTCACCGAGTTCGGTGCCCTGGCCGGGGAAGAGGAACGCGACGCGGGGGCGCTTCCGCGGTTGGTTCGTCGAGTGGCGGTACCTTGCCGCCGCGACCGCCGCGACGAGGGCGTCGTGGCCCCATTGAGAATCGGCCGGGATGGCGAGGCGGTGATTGAAGTGCTTGCGTCCTCGGTTGGAGGTGTCGCAGATGTCGCGGATCGACGCGTCATTCGGCACCGCGTAGTTCGCGGCGAGTTCGTCGAGCGCCTCGCGGGTTGCAGCGGAGAGCGTCAGGACGTTGATGGCGTCCGTCGCGGCGACCGGCCGCGGCGGAGCCTGCTCGAGGACGACGTGCACGTTCGTCCCGCTCATCCCGAAGGAGCTAATGCCGGCGAAGCGCTTCTCGGGGCGCGGCCACGGCGTCAGCTGCGACGCCACGCTGATCGGGAGCCGGTCCCACGGGATGTGCGGATTCGGATCGCGGAAGTGAAGGCTCGGCGGAATCGCGCCGTGATGCAGCGCGAGCGCGGTCTTCATCAACGCCGCGGCCCCGGCCGCGCTCTCGAGGTGTCCGAAGTTGGTCTTGACCGAGCCGACGAGCAGCGGCTCCGTTCGATCGGTACAGGTGCGATCGGCGCAGAGCACCTCGCCGAGCGCGATCGCCTCGATCGGATCGCCGAGCGACGTCCCGGTGCCGTGCGCTTCGACGTACTGCACGTCGTTCGCCGCGACGCCGGCGGCGTCGAGCGCGTCGCGGATGAGCGTCTTCTGCGCGCTGCCGTTCGGCGCCGTCAATCCGTTAGAGCGGCCGTCGTGATTGACCGCGGAGCCGCGGATGACCGCGTAAATCCGATCGCCGTCCGTCATCGCGTCGGCGAGGCGCTTCAGCACGACGATCCCGCAACCTTCGCCGCGGACGTATCCGTCGGCGCGCGCGTCGAACGTCTTGCAGCGGCCGTCCGGCGTCATCGCGCGCATCCGGCAGAGTCCGATCGTCACCTCCGGCGCGAGCATCAGATTCACGCCGCCGGAGAGCGCGAGGTCGCACTCGCGGTTGCGGAGAGCCTGAACCGCCAAATGCGCGGTGAGGAGCGACGACGAGCAGGCGGTGTCGAGCTGCATCGCCGGACCCTGCAGGTTCAGCGCATACGCGAGCCGCCCCGCGGCGAGGCCGCGCAGCAGTCCGAGGGTGTTGTACGCGTCGATCTCGCGGCGATCGGCGGCGAAGAAGTTCGACTGCAGATAGTCGTCCATGAACGAGCCGACGAAGACGCCGGTGCGCGGCGCCTTGTCGGGGACGATCGCCGCGTCCTCGAATGCTTTCCACGCCACCTCGAGCAGCAATCGCTGCTGCGGGTCCATGTTCATGGCGTCGAGCGGCGAGACGCCGAAGAAGTGCGCGTCGAAACGATCGATACTGTCGATGAAGCCGCCGAAGCGGGTGTACATCTTTCCCGGCGCATCGGGATCGGCGTCATAAAGCGCGTCGACATCCCATCGCGAACGCGGCACCTCGGAAATCGCGTCGACTCCGTTCCGCAGCAGCTCCCAGAACTCGGCCGGATTGTTTGCGCCGCCCGGGAAGCGGCAGGCCATGCCGACGATCGCAATCGGCTCGCGGCTTGCGCTCTTCGCTTCGGCGAGCGCCGAGCGGAGAGTCTGAATCTCCCGCAGCGCCTTCCTCAACAACGCGCCGTGGTCGCTGGTCTCGCTCATCGGGGTCTACGCGGGATTCGACTTCTCGCCGAGTCCCAGCTCGGCTTCGAGGAGGCGCGCCACTTCGTCGTCGGCCAGCTCGTCGATCGCGTCGCGCTTCTTCTCGCGAACCTCGATCGCCGGCTCCGCCGCGAACTTCACCAGCGTGTCGATCGTGCCGTGGTTCCAGACCAGAACGTCCTCCATCGCACGTCCGAGCCATTCGCCGAGCTGCGCGGAGAGTTTCAGTCCGGTGAGCGAGGTCATCCCGTATTCGAAGAACGAGCAATCGCCGGCGACCGTCGCGCCGTCGACCTGCAGGTTGTCGGTGATCCACTCCCGCACCCACATCTCGATGTCGATGGGGCCGATGGAGCGCGGCGTCAGCGCCGGAACGGCGTGGCGGCTCTCGTCGCGCAGCACGCGCTTGAGGATCTTTCCGGTCGGGCTCTTCGGAAGCGCCTCCACGAAGAGGATCGCCGACGGAATCTTGTAATCGGCCAGCTGCTCGCGGCAGAACGCGATGATCTCCGCCTCGGTCGCCGCGTGCCCCTTCTTGCAGACGATGTTCGCGCAGACGCGCTCGCCCATCACCTTGTCGGGGATGCCGTAGACCGCGACTTCCTCGACCGCGGGATGGAGATAGATCGTGTTCTCGACTTCGACGGGATAGATCTTCAGCCCGCCGACGTTCACCATGTCCTTCAGCCGGTCGACGATGTAGAAGTAGCCGTCCTCGTCGACGCGTCCGATGTCGCCGGTGTGGAACCACCCGTTCCGGATCGCCGTCGCCGTGGCGTCCGCGCGGTTCCAATAGCCGAGCATGACGTTCGGCCCGCGGATGACGATTTCACCCGTGTTGCCGGTCGCCACCTCGGTGCCGCTCTCGGGGTCGACGACGCGCATCTCGACATTCTCGATCGGCGCGCCGATCGATCCGATCTTGTACCAGAGACGATGGTTGTAACTCGCGAACGGCGACGTCTCCGTGAGACCGTAGCCCTCGTTGATCGGTCGCCCGTATTTCTCCATCCACTTGCGCGCGACCTCGCGCGGCAGCGACGCCGCCGCCGAGAAGAAGTAACGCACCGACGCCATGTCGCTCGTCGAGGCGAGGTTGTAGAGCGGGATGAACGTCGTCGGGACGCCGAAGAACATCGTGACCTGATCGTCGACGAGCGAGCGGACGATCGTCGCCGGATGGAACGTCCGGTGGAGCACCACCGTCGCGCAGGCGTTGAACGCGCTGTTCAGGATCGCGTTCTGGCCGAAGCAGTGGAACAGCGGCAGGAAGAGCAGCATCCGGTCATCCGGCCGCATCCCGCAGTTGTAGTTGAAGGCGTACATGTTGGAGATGACGTTGCCGTGTGACAGGCACGCGCCCTTCGGCGCCCCGGTCGTCCCCGACGTGTAGAGAATCGCCGACGGATCGTCGCGATCCATGATGGCGACGGTGAATTCGCCGGTCGTATTCGCGGTGAGCTGCTCGATCGTGATGTCGGTGCCGCTCGCCGCCCCTTCCGCGATGATCACATGCTTCACCGGGTGCTCGATGTGCCCGCGCAGTGCTTCGGTCGTGAAGACGGCAACGGCTCCGCTGTCGCTGAGGATGAAGCGCGTCTCTTCCGCACGTAGCGTCGAATTGAGCGACACGGCGATGGCCCCGAGCTTCTGGATGCCGAGGTATGCGGCAACGAACTCCGGGATGTTCGGAAGAAACAGTGCGACGCGGTCTCCCCGCCCAATGCCGAGCGCCGCGAGCCCCTCGGCCACGCGGTTCGACCAGGTGTCGAGGTCTTCGTACGTGTAGTGCCGCTCTTCGAACGTGAGCGCGACCTTGCGCGGGAAGAGCTTTCGGCCGCGAATGATGTTCTGCGCAACATTCATGTCGAGGTGCTCCTCCTGCCCCACGTTCAACGCGATGCCCGGCTCCTTCACCGCCTGCAGCGTGTCGTGCACCGCGGCGGGGATGACGCCGTCGTTCGCGATGTCGGCGGCGATCGCCTCGATGTACGACTCGAGCGACTGGTCCGGATCGTCGTGAATGAACGCACGGTCCGCTCCCGGCTTGACGCCGCAAACGCTGTAGACCGCCTCGTAGAGCGGCAGCGTCGCGGGAGAGAGTCCGGCGCGGGCGTCGTAGTGGCCCTCTTCGCGGCGCGCGCGGAGGTCCGCCGCCTGGACGCCGAACATCAGCGCGACCGCCATGTACTGCTGCGAGAACGCCACGGCGCGGCGCGCGAGGTTGGCCGATCCGAAGCCGAGGCTGTTGACGTTCTGGTTGAACTGCTCGGCGTGCGTCAGGTACTTGTCGGTCATCGGAGCGCCGAGGTGGAGCAGCTCCGGAACGATCGAGTTTCCGGTGAGCTGCAGCCCCTTCAGCCCCATATTGACGCTGCGCGCCTCGTTGCCGACGAGTGACGACGGAAGCCCGTTGTTGAACTCCGGCGCGACGAGCATCGCGATCTGCGTGTCGATGTGCTTCGCCGTCAGCGCGAGGTACTGGCGGAAGTGGTCCATCGCGACCCCGATGTACTGGCCGAGGAAGTTGCCGCCTTCGTAGTACGCCTCCCCTTCGCCGTCGAAGAGAGGATTGTCGGTCGCGGAGTTCGCCTCGACTTCCACCTGCCGCGCGATCACCGCGAGGCCGTCGACGATCGGCCCCATGTACTGCGGGATGCAGCGGAGCGAGTAGCGGTCCTGCGCGAGGCCGCCCGCCGAGTGCTCGAAGCCGCCGCGTTTCTCGCCGAAGGTCCAGCGCGACCCCTTGAGCAGCTTGAACATGTTCCGCGCCACCCACACCTGGCCGGGATGCGGCTTGTGGCGGTGGATGAACGGATGCAGCGAGTGCGTGTTGCCGCGCAGCGCCTGGAACATCAGCGCGTGCGCGCCCATCGCCAGCGCGAAGAGCGTGCGGCCGTCGTAGATGCAGTTCATCGCGATTCCGGTCATGACCGAGGTGCCGTTGACCAGCGCGAGCCCTTCCTTCGGCTCGAGGTGCACCGGCTCGAGGCCGAGCGCGCGCAACGCGTCGCGGGCGCCGATCGTCTTCCCTTTGAAGTCGACCCGGAACGTGTTGTCGAGGCCGACGATCGCGCCGGCGATGGCGGCGAGCGGGACGAGATCGCCGCTCGCGCCGATGGAGCCGAGCTCGCGGACGCACGGCGTGACGCCGTTGTTGAGGAACGTCTCGAAGCGGCGGATCAGATCCATCCGGATGCCGGAGACGCCGCAGAGGAGCGAGTTCGCGCGCAGCAGCATGCTGGCGCGGACGTCGGCGATCGGGAGCTGCGCCCCCGCGCCCGACTTGAGAAACCAGAGCAGCGCTTCCTGCAGCTCGCACGCGCTCTCGGGTGAGACCGCGGTGTTCGACTTGCCGCCGAATCCGGTCGTCACGCCGTACATCCGCTCGCCGGCGTCGACGAGGCGCATCACATATTCCTTCGACTCCCGGACGCGGGTCGCGACGCGGGCGTCGTTGGTGATGCTCACCTTCGCCGCGCCGCGTGCGACGCGCGCGACGTCATCGACGGTCAGGTCACGGCTGCGAAGGGTGACGGTGTCCTGGGACATAGATCGCGATCGGGACTACCAGTTGAAGGGTCCTTCGACCTGGCCCGTCCGGTCGCCGCCCGGCACGGTGTAGTGGATGACCGAAGAGAACCGAGTCAGCTCCCGCTTCTGGATCTTCGAGCCGGTGTGGAGCAACAGCCCGTGCGTGATGATCGCGTCACCTTTGTTCACGGGGAGCGACAGGCACTCGAACCGGTCGAGGGTCGACTTCAGGTACTCCTCTTCCTTCGCCCGGATGTCGATGTGGCAGGTGCGCAGGTTGGTCTGCGGATAGTTGTTCCACCCGGACCACATCGGAACGCGATGCGATCCGCGGTAGACGCTGAGCGGGCCGGCCTGCGGATCGACGTCTTCACCCGCGAGCCACACGCCGACGAGGCGGTCCTTCGGATGGATGTGCATCGCCGCCACGTCCTGGTGGACGCCGACCTGGCTGCCCCACTTGAAGCCGATGTAGCTCACGAGCGTCGCCGGCTCGTCGAGGATCAGCGTCGCCATGCGCAGCAGCCGGGGCGCGGTGCTGAGCTTCATCGCCGCCTGGGAAAAGCAGTGCCAGTAGTGGACGCGCCACAGCTGGGAGTCGCGCACCTGAATGCGCTTCTCGAGAGGCCACTCGAGCAGTTCGGCGTGGGAGATCGGTCCCGGCCGCCGGCCGGGGATGTGGAGACTCATGATCTGGAGGTCGTCGATCGGCTTGTCGGCCGTCCAGATGTCGTCGAGGTCGCGATTGAATTGGTCGATGGTCCCGAAGTCGGACGGAGGGACGGCTCCCCGGAGAATGAAGTAGCCGTCGGTGACCCATTGGTGGAGCAACTGCGCCTCGTCGGTGGTGATCGTGCCGTCGGTCAGGCGCGCGTCGATCCGTTTCGCGGCATCATCGCGATCGAGCCACGGGATGTCGTTTTCGTCGCGGTTCCACGGCCTCCCGCGTCTTGCGATGACCTCGGGAGAGACGCCGTGCCAGTTCGGGGTCTCCCACATGCGTACATTTTTCGTCCACAGCTCGGTATTGCAATCATCGGTCGACATCGTCGTCATCGCCGGCTCCTGCCATCCAGACACTTGTCTTTTTTTGTGGAGAGATTACCCTTCCGAAGATTATCACGGAAGGAGAGAGGGAGATGATCGCGTTGGTCTCGCGCTGGAAGCTGAGGGACGGGTGTCCCCCGCCGTTCGCCGCGGCACTCGAGGAGCTCACGACGAAGGTGCGCGCACAGGAGCCCGGCACGCTGATGTACTCGGTGCACGTCCCCGCGCCGCATCCGCCGATCGGACCGCCGCCCGAATACGAGGTCTGCACCGATCCCGACCTGGCGCAACCGATCCCGCCAACCGAAGTCGTCTTCTTCGAGGTCTACCGCGACGCCGACGCGTATGGAGAGCATCTGCGCGGCGCGGTCACCGATTTCATGCTCCAGAACCGCGACTACTTCCACACTCCGTGGCTCGGCCATCCGCGGCCGGAGACCACGTATCTCGATCCACGGCTGCTCTTCGTGCGTCCGGATATCGCTGGGAATGACGCATAGGCTCGTCAAACTCTCCCATCCTGCCGCGGTCTATGGGTACGAGGGGATGGGTGCGCGCGCGCAGAGTCCCGGGAACCACGGCATCTGGGGCGATTACAAGTTCGACATCAACAACGGCGCCGACGAATGCGACTACTGGGTCGTGTTCGAGTCGACCGCCGGGAACGAGTCGGCGGCCGTCCCGGCGGGCTGCACGATCCTCGTCCTGAACGAGCCCGAATACGTGCGCTCGTACTCGCCGGAGTATTTGCGGCAATTCGACTGGATCGTCAGCTGGCGCACCGATCTGCCGGCGACTAACGTGATCCGCTCCCATTGCATGGACGGCTGGTGGCTCAAGCGCACTTACGACATGCTCAAGAACGACCCCATCGAGAAAACCGGACTGATGTCGGTGGTGGCGTCGGACAAGTCGTCGATCCCCGAGCACCGCAAAAGATACGCGTTCATCAATCGCATGATCGGGCACTTCAAGGACCGCCTGGCGGTGTTCGGCAGCATCAACGGGCAGTTCTGCAGCGACAAGTACAGCGCGCTGGCGCCCTACAAGTACTCGATCGCGATCGAGGCCGTTCCGTTTCCCGGCTATTGGACCGAGAAGATCGCCGACTGCTATCTGTGCGAGACGATGCCGCTCTACTACGGCGCTCCGAACATCGGCGACTACTTCGACCGCGACAGCTTCATCGCCATCGATCTCGACGACTACTCCGCGAGCATCCGCGCCATCGAAGAAGCGATCGAGACCGGCGCCTATGAGCGCCACCGCGACAAGGTCCTCCAGGCAAAACAGAAGATCCTCGACGAACTGCAGACATTCCCGAATCTCACGCGAGTCCTCGACCGCCTCCCGCAATCGTCCGGACGGAAACGGAAAGAGTTGCGTCCGGCGGTCAAGACGTTCCTGAAACCGGAGGGCGGGTGGGAGCGCGAACTGTTGCTATGACTGAAAAGGGAGCCGACACGTATGGATGAGCGCGAGCTCGAGCAACGTCTGGAAGGCTACAACTTCTACCACACGATTCCCGTCACGGACCGCCTCTCCACCGCGGGGACGCACGGGGCGGACCCGAACATGGTGACGGCGCTGGGCACCGATCTCACCGGGAAGCGGGTGCTCGACGTCGGCTGCCGCGACGGCCTGTACTCGTTCCTCGCCGAAAAGCTCGGCGCGTCTGAGGTGATCGGCGTCGACAACGACCTGTCGCGCGGCGCGGTCGACGTCCTGATCCCGCATTTCGGCTCCGCGGTCCGCATGCATGAGATGAATTTGTACGACCTCACGCCCGGCCAGTTCGGCAAGTTCGACGTGCTCATTTTCGCGGACGTGCTCTACCACCTGCGGTATCCGTTCCGCGCGTTCCAGGTCCTCCGCGACGTCGCCAACGCGGGCGCCACGCTGATCGTGAAGACGGGACTCTTCATGGGGAGCGAGGACCTCGCGATCCTCTACTGCCCGATCGGCCTGGACAGCCCGTACGAGCCGACCAGTTGCACGTTTTTCAATCGCAAGGGGCTGGTCGACTCGCTGACGTCGCTCGGATGGCGGACCACTTCGGTGACGCTCTCCCGCGTCCGGAAGAACCGGTCGACACAGCCGGTGGAGATTCGCGACTCCGTGACCGTCTGCGAGTTCACGGGACAACTCGGAAACGAAATCGTCGACCGCTACTGGCACGCCACACACCACGACGGCAGCACCCAGTTCGCCGGAAACGGCAAAGCGGCCCGCGCGTCCGGCATCATGACTTGGAAGGCGGAAGGGTAGCCGCTTCTCTCAATGGGGCGGCGGCGCCCTCGCCGCCGGGCGCCGCGCTGACGTAGGGCGGGCTTGCTCTCTTCGTGTGGCGCAGGCTTCCAGCCTGTGCCCCCGCCCGCCCGGAGCGCAGGCTGGAAGCCTGCGCTACACGTGGTAACTCCTGGATGCCGTGGAGCGCGCGATGGCGAGCATGGTGTGGCCTACCCCGTCATCGACACCAGAATTTTGCGCGGGCCCGTGAACGGCCTCCTTCCGTGGCAGACCAGCATGTTGTCCACCATCAACAGGTCGCCGCGCTGCCATTGGAAGACGGACGTTTCCTGGCGGACGGTTTCGCGGACGGCGTCGAGCATGGCGACGTCGATCGGGGTGCCGTCGCCGAAGGTGGCGGTTTGGGGCATCAGCTCTTCGCGGCCGCCGTAGAGGGCGATGATGGAGTCGTAGATGGCTTTCGGGTGGGTCGAGGGGTGGAACTGGTCGGCCTGGTTGAACCAGACTTCCTCGCCGGTCTTGGGATGCGTGCGAGTCGCGGGCTGGATCTGTGTCACGGTGAGGCTGCCGTCGTCGTTCCAGCGGGCGTCGGTGCCGGTGGCGCGGCAGAACTCCTCGACGTCGGAGCGGCTGTCGGTCTCGAACGTCGCCTGCCAGGACGGGCCGAAACCCATGCCGCCGTGCAGGTTGCGGATGTACTTCACCTTGCGCGTCACGAACGCCTCGCGGACATCCGCCGGCAGGCGCTCCAGGATCCGGCGGCTGTCGGCGAGCGGCGTCTCGCCCCCGTCCTGCGGCGCGGTGACGCAGCAGAAGAAGACGCGCGCCGGCCAGCGGTTCGAGTACGACAGCTCGTTGTGCAGCGAGATGAAGAACTCGGACGGGTACTCGGTCGACGTGTAGACGCCCGAGCCGAGCTTCTTCCGCGGCGAATTGCCGTCGACGTAGTCGAGAAGCTCGCCCCCGATGGCCTGAACAGCGGCCGTTAGTTTTTCCTGCGAGTCGATCCCGAAACCGCGGAAAAGCAGCGCGCCGTGACGCAGCAGCTCGGCCTCGAAATGGTCGCGCTCCGCCGCGTAGCGATCGACCAGGGAACCGTCGCTCGCGGAGGCGACGACCATTTCCGTCATTCGGGGGATAATCCTCCACACACTTTTCAAAGACAAGAGGGAGAGTTTGCCGTGAAGCTTGCCGTAAAGAACGTCCTCGCCTGCTTAGCGTTCATCCTCGTCACCCAGACCATCCTCGCGGCGGAGCAGCCGCGCCTCGTGGTGCAGATCACCGTCGACCAGCTCCGCGGCGATCTCCCGCTCCGCTACCGCGACCGCTTCGGCGAAGGCGGCTTCGTCTACTTCATGAACCACGGCACGTGGTACACCGACGCGCATCACCCGCACTCGCATACGGAGACGATCGTGGGACACACGACGCTCGCGACCGGCGCCTTTCCGTCCCGTCACGGCATGGTCGCAAACGCGTGGTTCGACCGCGCGACGGAGACCCTCATCGACAACGTCGAGGGCCCGACGTACCCGATCGTGCTCTACCCCGGCCAGACGTCGACGAACGATCCGGGAGCGTCGCCGGTCTCCATCCTCACCACGACGTTCAGCGACGAGCTCGCGGTCACCACGAACGGGAAGGCGAAGATCTTCTCGGTCTCGATCAAGGACCGCGCCGCCGTCCCGCTCTCCGGCCACGCCGGCAAGGCGTTCTGGTTTTCGGCGACCAACCTATGTTTCGAGACGAGCACGTTTTATTACCAGGCGTACCCGCAGTGGGCGGTCGACTGGTGCAAGAAGAATCCGGCCAACAAGTACGCGAATACGCAATGGAACCTGCTGCACGACCGGCCGACGTATCTGTATGCGAACGTCACCAACCAGTACCCCGCGAACTCGATCGCCGAGACGAACATGGCGGCGATGGACTCCATCGGTTTCGGAAGAACGTTCCCGCACAAGTTCCCGCCTGCTTCGGCCGGAAACGCGCTCTACAACCCGTTGATCACCAGCCCGTACGGTGACGAGCTGACGGAGAACTTCGTCGAGACGCTCATCCAGTCGGAAAAGCTCGGCAAGGACTCCGTGCCCGACTACCTCGCCATCAGCTTCTCGGCGACGGACTACATCAGCCACTGGTTCAGTCCCGCCAGTCTGGAGAGCGAGGACAACATCCTCCGGCTCGATCGCACGTTGACCAAGCTGCTGGCGTTCATCGACAAGGAAGTCGGCCTCAGTCACACCGTGATCGTGCTTTCCGGGGACCACGGCGGCATCGAGTATCCGGAATACCTCTCGACGCTCGGCTTCCCCACCGGCTACATCACGCCGCAGCAGGTGCTGGATACTGCGAACGCCGCCCTCGCGGCGCGGTACGGATCGAGCACCGGCATCATCGCGCAGTACTCGCACCCCTACTTCTATCTCGACGACCAGGTGCTCGCGCAGAACAAGGAGAACAAAGCGGAAGTGGAGCAGGTCATCGCGAAGGGGATGCTGGCGCTCACCGGCGTCCGTGCCGCGTTCACCACGGCCGAGATGCGAACGTCCAGCGGCAGCGTCGATCCGCCGTACGCCGCACAGGTCGGCCGCAACTACAACCCGACGCGCTCGGGCGACATCTACCTCGTGCAGCAGCCGCAGTGGATCGTCCTCGAGAACAACCAGGAAGGCTCGCCCAACCTGCTGCAGCACAACTCCGGATGGGCGTATGACACCTACGTGCCGATCGCCTTTACCGGCGAACACGTGCCGACGGCGATGATCTCGCGCAGCGTCTACACGACGGACGTCGCGGCGACGCTGGCCGTGCTACTCCACACGAAGTATCCGGCGGCGTGCGTCGGTGTTCCGCTGTCCGAGGTCGTGCCCCAGAAGACGGCGGTCACGGCGGTCACTGCCAAACAGAGTCACTGAAGTTCTCGACCCGGATCAGCCCCTTGCGATCGCCGGTGCTGTGCGCGAGTACCTCGCGCAGCACCGCGAGATCGAGGATCGCCATGCCGAACGGCGAGACGATCGTCGGCACGTCGGGCCGCTCGTAGCGGAACGTACCGTTGAGAAGATCGGGGATCGTGCCGCGGATGAAGTCGCGCGTTCCCGTGGCCTGCTCGGCGAGGTGAACGGACGTTCGCGCGCTGCAGACGTGCTCGACGTCGTCGACGACGTTGTATGCGCCGGCGATGATCTCCGGCGCCAGATCTCGAAGCGAGATGTGCAGCACGGTGAACGAGCGCTTCGGCAGCGACGGGACATACGGCGTCGTGGCGTTCGTGGCGAAGCTCACGACGTCCGCTTCCTCGAGTGCCTGGTCGAGCGAGGCCGCCGACGGGGTGATTTGCGGCAACTCGGATTTCACGCGGCTCGCGAAGCGGTCGACGCGACTCGGGTCGAGGTCGACAAGGAGGGCGCGCTGCAGCGGGAAGAGGTGCGCGATGAATCGGAGGATCTCGTAGTTGATCGGTCCGCAGCCGACCAGGGCGAGCGAAGCCGGGGCTTCGGTTCCGGCGAGACCTCGTAATGCCACCGCGGCCGCGGCGGCGGTGCGCTTCGCACTGATGACGGTGCCGTCGACGATCGCCACCGGCTTCCCGGTCATCGCGTCGTTCACGATCAGCATCGCGGCGGCGCGTTCGGCGCCGGCGGAGACGTTCCGCACGAACGAGGCGACCCACTTCACGCCGATGATCGGCCGGTCGTCCTCGATGCTGGCGGGCATGGCGAAGAAACGTCCGCCGTTCGCGTAGAGCGGCTGCGTGCCGGGCGTCTGTGTCTGGCCGCGCGCGTGGGCGAGATAGGCGTCCGTGACGGCGCGGAGCACCAGGTCGTCGTCTTCGAGGATCTCGCGTACAGCCGGTCCGGAAATGATCGTCAGGTCGCGCTCAGGCATGGCCGGCGATCTTAACCGCGATGCCGATCGTCTCGGCCACCCAGCGATCGTCGTAGATCGTGTCGAGGTAACGCTCGCCTGAGTCGGGAAGGATGACGACCACCGTCTTCGGCTCGCGCAGGATGTCGTCGCATATGCCGAGCGCGGACATGACCGCGCCGCTCGATCCGCCGGCGAGGATCGCCTCGGTCTCGAGGAGCTTTCGCGCGCCGAGGACCGCGTCGCCTTCGCTGACGTGGATCACGCGCGCGACCGGCACGCCTTCCACGAGCGGCGGACGAATCGCCGATCCGAGACCGGGGATGATGCGCCGCTGCGGAGGGCTGCCGAAGATGCGGCTGCCCTGCGCGTCGACGGCGATCATCTGCGTTCGCGCGGAGCGGCTCTCGACGTAGTCGGCGCAGCCGCGGAGCGTGCCGCACGTCCCGGTTGCGCAGAAGATGTAGTCGGGCGCGCGGCCGAGCTGCGTGAAGATCTCCGCGCACGTGATCTCGTGCGCCGCCGAGTTGTTGGCGTTGGCGTACTGGTTCGGCCAGTAGGACGGCTGGTGCGCCGCGAGCAGTTCCTGCACGCGGCGCAGGCGCGCCGGCAGCAGCTCGCCCGTCGCCGGATCGGGAACGGTCACTTCGTCGATCGTCGCGCCGAAGGCACGGAGGATGTTTGCGTGCTGGCCGGTCATCCGTCCGTCGACGACGCAGATGAGCCGGAGCTGAAAGAACTTGCAGACGCCGGCAAGCGCGAGACCGGTGTTGCCGGAGGTCGACTCGATGACAGTCGTGCGGCCGGGAATGACCTCGCCGTCCCGGATCGCGGCGAGGAGCATCGACGCCGCGGCGCGGTCCTTCGAGCTCCCCATCGGATTGAGGAGCTCGAGCTTCGCGTACACCGAGGCTTTGGCGGAGCCGCCAAAGTATCGATTCAGCTGAATCAGCGGCGTGTTGCCGATCGCCGACAGCACGCCTGAGGCGAGCGTGTCGGAAGAGACGTCAGCCGCCGAAACCGTTTCGTGCATGGAGAAACAGACGATGTGGCGAGTCCGGGACCCTTCGCGAACTCGCCATCGATGGTGTGGAGAGTTACTTCTTGGCCATTGCCTTCTGGCCTTGGGCTTTGCTCGCGGCCTTCATCTTGGAGCCGGCGGCTTTCGCCTGGCTCTTCGACGAAGATTTCGACATCATGCCGCGGCTCTTGCCGTTGGCCTTGCCGTTCTCTCCGATCGACTTGCCGAGGTCCTTGGCTACCATCTTCTTCATGGCTTTCGCCGCCGCGGCGCGGGACTTCGCGTCGCCCTTCATCGCGGCTTTCATCGCCAATCCAAGAGCCTTCGCCTCTGCCTTACGCGATTTTCCTTCTGCCTTACGTGCCATGTCCGCTTTGCTGGCTTCTGCCACGGTGCTCTCCCTTCGATTCGTCAAAATTTCTATGCGGACGAGTGTCCGCACATCGGTCTTGGGGGATTTACTTAGACTCATAAGTGTCTGACCATCTCCGGCTCAAGTCAATAGCAGGAAAGATTTTTTTCCGCTCCTGTTGCATCGTGGCGCTGCCGTCCATCCTCTCGTATGATGACGATCTTCAGCGGAGACAATCGTTCAGATGGGTTCGACCGAAAGCTGGGCTTCGCTTTCCTTTGGCCAGGAAGCGCTCTGGTTTCTCTGGAAGCTCGTCCCGCAAACGTGGACCTACAACATCGTCCTGCCGGTGGGGGTCCGCGGCGCCCTCGACGTCGATGATTTTCGCGCCGCGCTGCAGCTCGTCTCCGATCGCCACCCGTCGCTCCGGATGGAGTTTCGCGAGGACGGCGGAAAGCCTTTCCAGCGCGCGGTAGACCCGTTCGAGGTGCGCTTCGAACGTGTCGACGCGACGGGCTGGAGCGACGCGGAGGTCGAAGCGGCGATCGCCGATCGCGCCCACCAGCCGTTCGATCTCGAATCGAGCGCCGCGATGCGCACGACGATCTTTCGGCGCGCGGCCGATCAACATCTGCTGCTGATCGTCGTCAGCCACATCGTCAGCGACCTCTGGTCGCTCATCGTGCTGGTCGACGAGCTGCGGCAGGTCTACGCGGCGAAGAGGGAGCGGCGACCGTGCGTCCTGCCGCCGCTCCCGCAGACGTTCGCCGACGTCGTCTCCGAGCAGCGGAAAGCGCTCGAAGGCGAGGCCGGCGATTCGCTGTGGCAGTACTGGCGCGAGGAGTTGTCCGGCGAGCTGCCGGCGCTCGACCTCCCGACGGATCGGGTGCGGCCGAACGTCCAGTCGTTTCGCGGCGGCACGATCACACGCCGCATGAGCGCGGAGCTGACGCGGAAACTGAAGCAGCTCGCCGGCCGCGAGCGCGCGACGCTCTACATGCTGCTGCTGACCGCCTACGAAGTACTGCTCCACCGCTACACGGGCCAGGAGAATTTCGTCGTCGGCACACCGACGTCCGGCCGCGAACGTCCGGAGTGGCAGGGGCTGGTCGGCGATTTCGTGAACATGGTGCCGCTGCGCGCCGATCTCTCCGGCGCCCCCACGTTCCGCGGGCTCCTCGGACGCGTTCGCACGCGGCTGCTCGCCACGATGCAGCATCAGGAATATCCGTTCTCGTTGATCGTCGATCGCCTGCATCCGATGCGCGATCTCAGCCGCTCGCCGATCTTCCAGACGACGTTCGTGCTGCAGAAGTTCCACCGTTTCCCGGAACTCTCGCGCGTCATGCTCCCGGACGAGAACGAGCCGCCGATCCCGTTCGCCGACCTCGAGCTCGAGCCGATGCCGCTTGCGCAGCAAGACGGCCAGTTCGACCTCAATGTCGAGATGAAGGAAGACGAGCGCGGGCAGCTCGCCGGGGCGTGGAAGTACGCCGCCGATCTCTTCGACGCGGCGACGATCGAACGGATGGCGGCGCACTTCGAGACGCTGCTCGAGTCGATCGCCGCCGACCCGGCGCGGCCGATCGCCGAATTGACGCTGCTGCGCCCCGCGGAGGTTGCCGGGGTGATTGCGCAGGGGGCGGGGCGCGTCGTCGAGCTTCCCGGCGGCACGATCCCTGAGCTGATCGAGGCGCAGGCGCGCATGCGTCCCGATGCCGTGGCCGTGACGTGCGGCGAAGAGTCGATCACGTACGGTGAGCTGCAGCGGCGCGCGACCAGCCTCGCGCGCAGCCTCGTGCAGCGCGGCGTCCGGCGCGACTCGATCGTCGCTGTCCTTATGCCGCGCGGCATCGACTTCATCACGGCGCTCCTGGGGATCTCGAAGGCGGGGGGCGCGTTCCTCCCGCTCGACGCGCGCCATGCGCAATCGCGGACGCAACAGATCATCGAAGACAGCGGCGCGATGCTCGTCCTCACCAGCATCGTCCATCACGAGGTAGCACGCGAGTTGCCTCGCGTCGACGAAACTGTTCTCGCGTACGTCATGTACACCTCGGGATCGACCGGCAAGCCGAAGGGCGTCATGGTCGAGCATCGCGGGATGCTCAACCACATGCTCGCGAAACTGTCAGACCTCGAGATCGGCGTAGACGGCGTCCTCGCGCAGAACGGGCCGCCGACGTTCGACATCGTCGTCTGGCAATGCCTCGCGCCGCTCGCCGTCGGCGGACGGGTGGTCGTCTTTCCCGACGACGTCGCGGAGGATCCGTCGCGGCTACTCGAGGAAGTGGAGCGGCGCGGAGTCACCGTGCTGCAGCTCGTCCCCTCGATGCTGCGCGCGATCCTCGACGAGGAGCCGCGCGAGCTGACGACGCTCCGCTGGATCGTACCGACGGGCGAAGCGCTTCCGACGACGCTCTGCCGGCGCTGGCTCGATCGCTATCCCGCGATTCCGCTGCTCAATACCTACGGGTCGACGGAGTGCTCCGACGATCAATGCCACTACGTCATCCGCCGCCTCGACGCAGCGGATGACGCGGTGGCCATTGCCTCGATCGGTACGCCGATCCACAACATGACGGCGCACGTTCTCGACGCGAATCTCGCGCCGGTCCCGGACGGCGTGGCGGGTGACCTGTACATCGGCGGCGTCGGCGTCGGCCGCGGCTACATCGACGATCCGGAGCGCACCGCCGCCGCGTTCGTTGCCGACCCGTTCTCGCCGGAACCGGGCGCACGCCTCTACCGCACGCGCGATCTCGCGCGCCGGCGCGCGGACGGCAATCTCGACTTCCTCGGCCGCGTCGACGCGATGATCAAGGTTCGCGGCTTCCGCATCGAGCCGGGCGAGATCGAAGCGGCGCTCATGCAGCATCCATCCGTGTCGGCGGCGGCGGTGATCGCGCGGGAACATCCGTCGCGCGAACGCGTGCTCGTCGCCTATGTGGTTTCGCGCGTGTCGACGGAGCCTGCCCGCGATGAATCTACTGGTGAGTTGCGCCGCTTTCTCGCCGACCGGCTGCCGCAATACATGGTCCCGTCGACCGTGGTCTTTCTCGACTCGCTTCCGCTGACGCCGAACGGCAAGCTCGACCAGCGCCGCCTCCCGCTCCCGCAATGGGAGATGACCGAAGCGGTCGACTTCGTGGCCCCGCGCACCCCGGCCGAAGAACAGATCGCCTCGATCTGGGCGGACGTCCTCGGCATCGAGCGTGTCGGCGTGACGCAGGACTTCTTCGCCGCCGGCGGCGACTCGATCAAGAGCATCCAGATCGTGGCCCGCTGCAAGCGCGCCGGATTCGAAGTCCGTCCCACCGACCTCTTTCAGCATTCGACGATTGCCGCGCTCGCGGCGTTCGCGGAGCGCAATACGCCGCGCATCGCCGAGCCGATTCCGGCGCTCGAAGTGAGCCAGGAGCTGTTCGAGCTCGCGCTGGCGCAGGTGGAGTTCGACGAGGCATGACCACTCGCGCCAAAGAGGTCTATCCCGTTACGCCGATGCAGGAGGCGATGCTCTTCGAGTCGGTCGCCGCTCCCGCCACCGACGTCTACGTGCAGCAGCTTTCGTGTCGCCTTTCCGGCGAGCTGCGTCTCGCCGATTTCGAGCGCGCGTGGCAGACGCTCTTCGAGCGCCACGCGGTTCTGCGCACCGCCTTCGCGTGGCGTGACCTCCCGCAGCCGCTGCAGGTCGTCGGCGATCAGGTGCGCGTGCCGCTCGAGGTCGTCGCCGCGGCGGACGTCGCCGCGCTCCGCGAACGAGAACGGCTCGAAGGCTTCGACCTTGGCCGCGCGCCGCTCATGCGCCTCAAGCTCGTGCGCCACGGCGAAAACGAGCACGAGCTGATCTGGACGTGGCATCACATCATCCTCGACGCCTGGTCGGTCCCGATCGTGATGGAGGAGCTGTTCGCGCTTTACGGCGGGCAGGCCGACCTCACTCCCATCCGTCCGTATCGCGACTTCGTAGCGTGGCAGCGGTCCCGGAGCCTCGGCGACGCCGAGAAGTTCTGGCGCGCGGAGCTTGCGGGTTTCCAGGAGCCGACGCCGATCCGGTGGACCGCGCAGAATCCCGAGCCGCCGGACTACGGCCTCGACTACGTACAAGTTCCCGACGTCGAGATGGAGGCGCTTCGCGACGCCGCACGAAGGTCGCGCCTGACGATCAACACGCTCGTTCAGGGGGCGTGGGCGCTTCTGCTCAGCCGGTATAGCGGCCGCGACGACGTTCTGTTCGGCACCGCGGTCGCCGGACGTCCGCCGGAGTTGACCGGCATCGAGCGGATGGTCGGGATGATGCTCAACACGCTTCCCGTACGAGTGCGCGTGTCGCCTGACGAACGCGCCGGCGAATGGCTCGAGAACCTCCAACGCCGTCAGGCCGAGGCGCGGCGGTTCGAGCACGTCCCGCTGGCGACGGTGCTGGGATGGAGCGACGTGCCGCGCGGACGACAGCCCTTCGACAGCCTGCTCGTCTTCGAGAACGTGCCGGTCGAATCGGAGCGGCTGCGCGGGACAGGGCTGGACCTCGTCGATTTCGATTTCGTCGAGCGCAGCCAGTTCCCGCTCGCCCTCGTCATGGAAGTTCGGACCCGCAGCCGCCTCGGCGTCGGCTACGACCGCAGCCGCTTCGACCGCGGATCGATGCTGCGGCTCCTCGGCCACCTGCGCACGTTGCTCGGCCAGCTCTGTGAGCCGGATCGCTTGCTGCGCGATCTCGACCCGCTGACGGATGCGGAACGTCACGAGCTGATTCACGACTGGAGTTGCGAACCGTACGTCGCCCCGACCGAAGACGCTTCGATCACCGCGCTCTTCGAAGCACAGGCCGAGCGGACGCCGGATCACGTTGCCGCGGTCTTTGCCGCGTCCGACGGCGACGTCTCGCTCACCTATCGCGAACTGAACGATGACGCTGACGGCATTGCGCGATGGCTGCAGAACGAAGGCGTGCAGAGAGGCGACCGCGTCGTCGTCTGCATGGAGCCTTCACTTGACCGCCTCTCCACGATCCTCGGCGTGTTGAAGACCGGCGCGGCGTACGTGCCGCTCGAGCCTTCCCTCCCCGCGTCGCGGCTTCAGGAGACCGTCGCCGACTGCGGCGCGCGGATGGTGATCACGAAACCGGAGCGGTCGGATACTGGCACCGTGACCGGCGCCACGGCCGGCGACCTCGCCTACATCATCTATACATCCGGCTCGACCGGCCGCCCCAAAGGCGTCGCCGTCACGCATCGCTCGCTGCGGCATCTCGTCGACGCGCAGATCGCCGCATTCCAGATCGACGCGGAGAGCAGGGTCCTGCAGTTCGCGTCGCTCACCTTCGACGCCTCGGTCTCAGAGATCTTCACCGCGCTGCTCGCCGGCGCGACGCTCTACATGGCGCCGCGTCAGCAGCTCGTTCCCTCGCGCGACATGCTGCGGTTGATGCAGCGATGGGGGATCACCGTCGTGACGCTGCCGCCGTCGGTGCTCGCTCGCCTGCCGGAGTCGGCGCTTCCATCGCTTCGGACGCTCGTCTCGGCGGGCGAGGCGTGTCCGGAAGATCTCGCCGTCCGCTGGTCGAACGGCCGCCGCTTCCTCAACGCTTATGGACCGACCGAGGTGACGGTTTGCGCCTCGATCGGGGAGTACCGCGAAGGAAAGCCGACGATCGGACGTCCGATGGGCGGTGCGCGGATCTACGTCGTCGACGAGCAGCTCCGCCCCGTGCCGATCGGCGTTGCGGGCGAGATGCTCGTCGGCGGTCCCGGAGTCGCGCAGGGGTACTGGAATCGCCCCGAGCTGACGGCGGCGAGCTTCATCGCCGATCCGTTTGGAGGCGAAGGACGCGTCTACCGCACCGGCGACGTCGTCCGCTTCCTGCCGAATCGCGAGCTCGAGTTCCTCGGACGCCGCGACGATCAGGTAAAGGTCCGCGGATTCCGGATCGAGCCGGCCGAGATCGAGATCGCCCTGCGCGCCGACCGTTCCGTTCGCGAGGCGGCGGTCGTGGTCGACGGCGAGCGCATCACCGCGTATGTCGCCGCGAAGCAGGAGGTCGAGGCCGAATGGTGGCCGTCGATCGCCGAGTACTTCGTCTACGACGACCTCGCCTACCACGCGATGACGAGCGACGAGCGGCGGAACGACAGCTACCGCGCCGCGATTCGCGCGCACGTTCGCGACAAGGTGGTGGTGGAAGTCGGCACCGGACCGGAAGCGATCCTCTCGCGGTTCTGCGTCGAGGCCGGCGCGCGGAAGGTCTACGCGATCGAGCTGCTGCCGGAGACGTACCGCAAGGCGTGTGAACGCGTGCGAGAGCTCGGGCTCGACAGTCAGATCAACGGGCGGATCGAAGTGATCCTCGGCGACGCGACGAAAGTGGAGCTGCCGGAGCCGGCCGACGTCTGCGTCTCCGAAATTGTCGGCGCAATCGGCGGCAGCGAAGGCGCCGCGATGATCATGAACGGGGTGCGGCACCTCCTGCGCGCCGGCGGAACGATGATCCCGCGGCGCAGCACGACGATGATCGCACCGGTTCAGTTGCCCGATTCGCTGCTCGAAACGATAGCGTTCGGCGATCTTCCGGCGCGTTACGTCGAACGGATCTTCGGCGAAGTCGGGCACGCGTTCGACCTGCGGCTCTGCGTCAAAGGTGTCGATCCGACGCACCTCCTCGCGGAGCCGCGCGTCTTCGAGGATCTCGATTTCACGCACGAAACGACGGCCGAGGTGCGACATCAGTCCGAGCAGGTGATTGCGCGCGACGGCCGCCTCGACGGCTTCCTCGTCTGGCTCACACTCGACACCGGAGGCGGCGAGACGATCGACATCCTCGCGCACGAGCACTGCTGGCTCCCGGTGTTCTTCCCGTTCGAAGCGGGACGCGTCAGCGCGGGCGATCGCATCGAGCTGACGTCGGGCGCCATCGTGCGCGGCGATGCACCGCATCCCGACTACTTCGTCGAAGGCACGCTCACGCGCGGCGGCGAGACACTCCGTTTCCGTCACGACTCGCCGCGGCACGGCAAGGACTTCCGCGCAACGCCGTTCTATCAGCGCTTCTTCGCGAACGGCGAAGTGCCGCGGCGTGCGCAGAACAACCTCGCCCAACGGCTTCGGAGCCGGCTGCCGGAGTACATGGTTCCCGACGAGTTCGTGTACCTCGACACGCTGCCTCTGCTGCCGAGCGGGAAGCTCGACCGGCGCGCGCTTCCCTCCGCCGCCGCGCCGAAAGCGAAAGCGGAGACCGTTCCGCCGCGCAGCGAGACGGAGCGCACGGTCGCGCGCATCTGGCAGGACATCCTCGACATTCCCGACGTCGGACTGCAGACGAACTTCTTCGACCACGGCGGCCACTCGTTGCTGCTGCTCCGCGTGCAGGATCGGATCAAGGAGGAGATCGGCGTCGACGTCTCGACCACGATTCTCTTCAACCATCCGACCGTCGAGTCGCTCGCCGGCCGTCTCGCGCAGCAGTTGAGCAAGCCGGCTGACGAAGCTCCGCGCGCCGATCAGGCGAGGCAGCGCGCTGCCGCGCGCCGGCAGGCGCTCGGCAACATCGCCAGCCGCCGGCTGGCCGAGGTGAAGGAAGAGCAATCGTGAGCGGATCGCAATCGATCGCCGTCGTCGGGATGGCGTGCCGGTTCCCCGGCGCGGCCACCGTCGACGACTTCTGGCGCAACCTGCGCGACGGCGTCGAGTCGATCACGTTCTTCACTCCCGAGGAGCTGCGGGCGGCGGGAGTCAGTGCCGCTGAACTGCAGGACCCGCGATACGTCGCCGCGAAGGGCGTCCTCGAAGACGCCGACGCGTTCGACGCCGGCTTCTTCGGATTCAGTCCGCGCGAAGCAGCGCTCATGGATCCGCAGCAGCGCGTCTTTCTCGAGAACGCGTGGAGCGCGCTGGAAGACGCCGGCTACGACTCGAAAAAATACGCCGGCACGATCGGCGTCTTCGCGGGCGGCATCCTCAGCATCTATCTCGTTCGCAACCTCTGGCCGAACCGCGAGGCGATGGCGGTCGCCGGCAATTTCCAGGTGGCGCTCGGAAACGATGCGACGTTTCTCGCCACGAGCACCTCGTATCAGCTCGACCTCCGGGGCCCGAGCGTGAGCGTCGGAACCGCCTGCTCGACCTCGCTCGTCGCCGTGCATCTCGCGTGTCAGAGCCTGCTGTCGTTCGAAAGCGATATGGCGCTCGCCGGCGGCGTTTCGATTCATCTGCCACTCGTCGGCGGATACCGATACCAGGACGGCGGCATCCTCTCGCCCGACGGCCACTGCCGGCCGTTCGATGCCGCCGCGCAAGGCACCGTCTCGGCCGACGGCGTCGGCACCGTCGTGCTGAAACGGCTCGCGGACGCGATCAAGGACGGCGATACGATCCACGCGGTCATTCGCGGCTCCGCGATCAACAACGACGGCCGCATGAAGGTCGGCTACACGGCGCCGAGCGGCGACGGGGAGTCGCGCGTCATCGCCGAGGCGATGGCGATGGCGGACGTGGAGCCGGAGTCGATCTCGCTCATCGAAGCGCACGGCGCCGGCACGCTCCTCGGCGACCCGATCGAGGTCTCCGCGCTCCTCGACGCGTTCGGCGACTGCGGCGGGAAGCGGCAGTTCTGCGCACTCGGTTCGGTCAAGAGCAACATCGGCCACGTCGACGCCGCCGCCGGAATCGCGGGATTCATGAAGGCGGTGCTCGCGCTGCGGCATCGGCAGATCCCTCCGACGCTGCACTTCGAACGGCCGAACCCGCAGGTCGATTTGCTCAATTCACCGTTCTATGTGAACGGCGAACTGCGCGAGATGAGCGGGAAGCCACTGCGCGCGGGAGTGAACGCGTTCGGCATCGGCGGCACGAACGTGCACGTGGTCCTCGAGGAGCCGCCAGCGCCGGCTGCTCAGGCACCTTCGACACGACCGTTCGATCTCGTCATGCTGTCCGCGCGGACGCCGTCCGCGCTCGATAAGGCAACAGAGCAGCTCGCGGACCACTTCAACGGAGATCTGGCCGACGTCGCGTTCACGCTCCGTCACGGACGGCGCGCATTCAGCGAGCGCCGGTTCGTCGTCGCCTCCGATCGCGATGACGCGATCGTAGCGATACGCGATCCGCAGCATCTCGTCACCGGCTCCGCTCCTTCAGGCCGTCCCTCCGTCGCCTTCATGTTTCCAGGCCTCGGCGATCACTACGCCGGGATGGGTTGGGAGCTCTACTGCACCGAACGCGCGTTCCGCGAGAGCATCGATCGCTCCGCCGAGCTGCTGAAGAAGCACCTCGAAGGCGACATACGAGACTTTCTCTATCCGGGGCGCGATTGGTCGAATCCGAAGCTCGAGCCGCCGGCAAAAACGAGCGGCGATCTCGACCTGCGGGCGATGCTCGGAAGAAAGAAGCCGGCGGCAGACGACCATCCGGCGGCGGCGCAGCCGGCGATCTTCGTGACCGAGGTTGCACTCGCGGGGTTGCTGCGCGAGTGGGGCATCGAGCCGGAGGCGATGATCGGCCACAGCATCGGCGAGTTCAGCGCCGCTCACATCGCTGGCGTGCTGTCGCTCCCCGATGCGATCGAAGTCGTCGCGACGCGAGCGCGTCTGATTCAGACGCATGTCGCACACGGGTCGATGGTCGCCGTTCCGCTCGAAGCCGAGGATCTCGCGCCGCTGCTGCCATCGAGCGTCCGCCTCGGCGCGATCAACGCGCCACGGCTCTCCATCGCATCGGGAGAAGACGCCGGCATCGAAGAACTGACCGCGCGGCTCGCCGAACGCGGCGTCAGCTGCCAGCGGCTGCGGAGCACTCACGCATACCACTCCGCGATGATGGAGTCGATCGTGGAGCCGCTCCGCGCGGTGCTCGAGCGCATCGAGCTGCACGCGCCGGCGATTCCATACGTCTCCTGCATCACCGGCACCTGGATCACTGACGCCGAGGCGACCGATCCGGGGTATTGGGCGCGGCACCTCTGCCGCACGGTGCGCTTCTCCGACGGTCTCGCGACGCTGCTTGACGATCCGCAGCGCGTTCTCTTCGAGGCCGGACCCGGTCAGGGGCTGACATCGCACGCGCTGGCACACCGGAAGGCGAACGCGGTCATTCCGGCGATGCGGTGGTCGTATGGGCTGCAGTCGGAGCTCGCGGTTTTGCTCCGCGGCGTCGGGCTGCTCTGGCTTGCCGGCGTCTCGCTCGACACGTCGCGATTCCTCGCGCGGCCAGGGCAGCGGCGCGTGCAACTCCCCACGTATCCGTTCGAGCGGCAGCGCTACTGGATCGATCCGCCGTCGTCGTCTTCTCCCGCGCGAGCAGCGGGAAAGAACAGCGACGTCGACGGATGGTTCTACCTTCCGTCGTGGAAGCCCGCGCTGCGCGCTGGTGAGCGCGAGCTGACCGGAACGTGGATCGTCGTGGCCGATCGCCACGGCGTGGCCGATGCGCTGGCGGACGAGATGCGCGCGCGTGGCGCCGACGTCACCGTCGTCCCGGCGGAGAGCGACTTCGACTTCGACGTGCCGCCGGATGCGGTGCTGCATCTCGCGTCACTCACGGCGAGCGACGCCGCCGCACCTTCGGCCGACCGCTTCGGCACGATGCAGGAGCTCGGCTATCACAATGTGATGCGGCTCTTGCGCAGCGGCGTGAGCCGCCTCGAGATCGTCACGAATCACCCCGACGACATCCCCGAGAAGGCCACGCTCCGCGCACCGGCGATGGTCGCGCCGCAGGAGCATCCCGATCTCGTCTGCCGCATCATCGAGACCGACCTCGATGTCGCAAATCGCGACTCGCTCGTCGCACAGATCGTCCGCGAGATCGGCAGCGAGCCGAAAGACGCCATCGTTTCCTATCAGCGCGGCGAGCGCTTCGTTCCCGCCTACGAGCCGGCGAGCCTCGACGCGCCGGCGACCCCGCCGCTGCGGCCGGGCGGCGTCTACATGATCACGGGAGGGCTCGGCGGCGTCGGAATGCTGCTGGCGCGTCACTTCGCGGAGCGCGTGCAGGCGCGGCTCGTTCTCGTGGGGCGCACCGCGCCTTCCGAGGAGAAGCTTCAGCAAATCGCGGAGATCGAAGCCCTCGGAGCGGAAGTGCTCGTGGCGACCGCGGACGTGTCCAGCCGCGACGACACGGAACGTGTCCTCGCCGCGATCGACGAACGCTTCGGCGCGCTCGATGGCGTCATCCACGGCGCCGGCCGAGTCGGCATCGAGACATTCGGCGAGATCCGCGAGACGACGGAAGCCGATTCGGAATTGCAGTTCGTGGCGAAGGTCCGCGGTCTGCTCGTCCTCGACGAGGTCCTCGCCGGCCGCCGACTCGACTTCTGTCTCCTCATGTCCTCCCTCTCCGCCGTCCTCGGCGGGCTCGGATTCGCGGCGTACAGCGCGGCGAATCTCTTCATGGACGCGTTCGCGCGGTGGAAGAACCGCGACGCCGCCAATCGCTGGACGAGCGTCGATTGGGACAGCTGGCGCCTCTCCGACGTCCGTCCCGCGATCGGCGGCTTCGGTGCAACCGTGAGCGAGTTCGTCATGGAGCCGCACGAAGGAACGGACGCTTTCGAACGAGTCCTCGCGGCTGGCGCGTCTCAGATCGTCGTCTCGACGGGAAACCTCGACGCGCGGCTGCGGCAGTGGATCGGCCGCCGTGCCGACTCTGATGCCACGCCCGTGGTGCAGCACGACCGCCCCAACCTGCGAACCGCATACGAAGCGCCGCGTGGCGAGATCGAGCGCGAGCTCGCGTCGATCTGGCAGGAGCTGTTCGGGATCTCGACCGCCGGTATTCACGACAACTTCTTCGAGCTCGGCGGACACTCGCTGCTCGCAACGCAACTCAATGCCCGCATCTCGTCGAAGCTGCACGTCGAGATGTCGCTCGCCACGCTGCTGCAGGCGCCGACGATCGCCGAACTGGCCGTCGCGGTCGTCAGCCATCAGGCGGAGCTGGCCGATCCGGAGCTGCTCGAGCTGATGCTCGCCGAGGTCGGTGCCGTGCCGGAGATCGCCGATGAGTGACCAGAAAGACGCCGCCAAAGGCGTCAAGTCGGACGCCAAACAGCAGGCGAAGACGCAGGGAAAGACCTTCGGGAAGCAGGTCAAGCACCTCGTCAAGAATCTTTCGCCCGAGCAACGCGACCGCCTCCTGCGACGGCTCACCGAGGAGATGCCGCAGGACGTGCTCGCGCGGGGTGGCGACGAGGACGTTCCGCTGTCGTTCGCACAGGAGCGCGAATGGTTCCGCGACCGCATGTTCCCCGGCGTCGCGCACAACATTGCCGGCGCGTTGCGCCTCGAGGGGCGGCTGTCGATCGACGCGCTGCAGGCGACGTTCGACGCCGTGGTCGCGCGGCACGACGCGCTGCGGTCGAACATCCGCGACGTGCAGGGCAGTCCGGTGCAAACTATCCGGCCGGCTGCGCCGATGCCGCTTCGCGTCATCGAGACCGCCGAGTGGCGCGCGCTGTACACCGCGGAGATCGTGCGGGGATTCGATCTCGAGAACGACGTCCTGCTCCGCGCGACGCTCGTCCGTCTCTCGGAGCGCGAGCACATCCTGCTCGTCACGATGCATCACATCGCCGCCGACGGCTGGTCGATCGGCGTGTTGATGCGCGAGATCGTCGAGTTGTACAGCGCGTTCGTCGAAAAGCGCGAGCCGAAGCTCCCCGAGCTGCGGATTCAGTACGGCGACTTCGCGCGGTGGCAGCGGGAGCGCGCGTTCGATGACGGACTCGCTTACTGGCGCCGCCAGCTCGCGGATGCACCGCCCGTGCTCGAACTGCAGCCCGACCTCGCGTCCGCGACCTCGCACGACGCGGGATCGGTCGTCACAGAGATCGACGAGGCGTTGAAGCGCGCTCTCGAAGAGCTGAGCCGCGGCAATGACACGACACTCTTCGTCACGCTGCTCACCGCGTTCATGGTTCTGCTGATGCGGCATACGGGCAGAGAGGACATCCTCATCGGGACGCCCGCAAGCGGCCGGTCGCGCATCGAAGCCGAGCCTTTGATCGGGCTCTTCCTGAACACGCTCGCGTTGCGCGCAAAGCTCTTGCCCGACATGACGTTTCGCGAGGCGACGTCCATCGTGCGGCAGACGGTACTCGACGCGCTCGCGCACGGCGACGTGCCGGTCGAGCGCATCGTGCAGGACCTCGACATCCGCCGCAGCGCCGGCGTTCATCCGCTCTACGAGACCATCTTCAACTTCACCCCGAGCACGCCGCGGCGGCTGGAGCTGCCCGAGCTGCATGTGACGCTCGAAGATCCGCCCGCGCTGATCGAGGAGTTCTCGACACAGATCTTCATCACCGAGTTCGACGGCAGCCTTTCGCTCGACGTCCGCTATCGCAGCGGCCGGTACTCGGCGGCGCTCATGACGAGCTTTGCCGACCAGTACTTGCGCCTGCTGCGACAGGCATCCGCAGACGCCGATCGCCGGCTGGCGTCGTTCGATCTCACGACGGCGCTTTCGCCCGATCCCACGCTGCCGCTCGAGAAGCCGGTCTACCAGAGCGTCGGCGAGTGCATCGACGAGTGGATCGAACGAACGCCGGATGCCGTCGCAGTCTCCCAAGCCGGCGCGAATCTCACCTACGCCGAATTCGCCGCGGCGATGCGTTCCATCGCGGACGGCCTGCGGCAGCACGGAATGCGGCGCGGCGATGTCGTCGCCGTCGCTGGGACGCGCACGCCTACGCTCATCGCCTCGATGGCCGGCGTATTCGCGGCCGGCGGCGTGCTGCTCACGCTCAGTCCCGATCTCCCCGAACAACGGCGGCAGCTGATGCTCGAAGAATCGGGCGCGCGCTTCCTCATTCGCGACGGCGAGATCGGCGCCACCGGTCAGGAAGGCCGTTCCTGTGCCGAGGAGGCGGCGTATCTCTTCTTCACCTCCGGCAGCACCGGAAAACCGAAAGCCGTCCTCGGCACGCATCAAGGCCTCGCTCATTGGCTGCACTGGCAGCGCGAGACGTTCGAGGTCGGCCCGGGCGATCGTTCGGGCCAGTTGACCGGGCTTTCATTCGACGTCGTCCTGCGTGACGTCTTCCTGCCGCTCACGTCCGGCGCGGCGCTGGTGCTCCCGGTCGAAGGCGAAGACATCGTCCGCTTCCTCGAACGCGAGCGGATCACCACCATCCACACCGTCCCCGCGGTCGCCGAGACCTGGCTGATGGCGAGCCACGACGACGTCTCGCTACGAACGCTCCGCCGGATCTTCTTTGCCGGCGAGCCGCTCACCGATGTCCTCGTGAATCGCTGGCGCGCGGCATTTCCGGAGTCGGGAGAGATCGTCAATCTCTACGGGCCCACCGAGACGACGCTCGCGAAGTGTTTCTATCGTGTCCCGGCCGACCCGCATCCTGGCATCCAGCCGCTCGGGTCTCCCATCCCGCACACGCAGGTGCTCGTGCTGACGCCCGATCGCGCGCTGTGCGGCGTCGGCGAGCCGGGCGAGATCGCCATCCGCACCCCTTTCCGCAGCCTCGGCTATCTGAACGCGCCGGACGAAAACGCGGCGCGCTTCATCCCGCATCCGTTCGGCGGAGATGACGTCGTCTATCTGACCGGCGATCGCGGCATCTACCGCGCCGACGGGCTGCTCGAGTTCCGCGGCCGCATCGACCATCAGGTAAAGATCCGCGGCGTCCGCGTCGAGCCGGCAGAGGTCGCGGCGACGCTCCAGGCGCATGACGACGTCGCCGCGTGCGCGGTCGTAATGCGAAACGACATGCGCGACGACATGCTCGTCGCTTATGTCGTCCTCCGAGCGAACGCCGCCGAGAACAGCGGCGCGCTGCAGGAGTACCTCGCGCAACGGCTCCCCGCCGCGATGGTGCCGTCGGCGTTCGTCTTCCTCGAATCGCTCCCGCTCACTCCCAACCAGAAGCTCGATCGCGAGAAGCTGCCCGTACCGACCGGCTTGCGGCCGTCGCTCGACAAACCGTACGTCGCGCCGCGCGACGCCATCGAGCTGGGGCTCGTGCAGGTCTGGGAGGATCTGCTCAAGGTCCGCCCCATCGGCGTCACGGACCGCTTCTTCGAAGTCGGCGGGCACTCGCTGCTCGCCCTCCGCCTGCTCGTCGAAGTCGAACAGCGCCTCGGCAGAAAGTTCCCGCTGCAGGCGCTCTTCGAGGAGCCGACCATCGAGCACATGGCGGCGGTGATGCGGAAGAACCTCGACGAGTGGCCGCTCATGGTCACGCTCAAGCAGGGACACGAGCGCTTCCGGCTCTTCCTCGTGCATCCCGGCGGTGGAACACTGCTCAACTACGTCCATCTCGTCCGGCACCTGCCGGCCGACATCGCCGTCAACGGCATCCAGGCCCGCGGCCTCGACGGAAAGGGTGAGCCGCACGACACGCTCGAGCAGATGGCCGCCGACTACATCCGCGAGATCCGCGGGGTACAGAGCGAGGGGCCGTACCTCCTCGCCGGCCATTCGATGGGCGGCGTGATCGCGTTCGAGATCGCGCGGCAGCTCCACCATCAGAAGCAGCGCGTCGCGTTCCTCGGACTCTTCGACTCCGTCGCTCCGATCGCGAGCGGCGATCACACCACGGGCGACGAGCACCGTGAGGACGCCGTACGCCTCGCGACGATGAGCGAGACCATCGGCCGCTTCCTCGGCGAGGTGGTCAACGTCTCGTACGAGAAGCTCTGCACCCTCAGCACGGACGAGCAGATCGACTACGTCGTCGACGCGCTCCGGAAAACGCGGGCGTTGCCGCCGGGCGAGGAGCAGAAGCTGCTCCGCAATCTGTTGAAGGTCAGCAAGGCGCACATCCGCGCCCATCGCTCGTACCACGCCGAGCCGGTGCCGGTCCCGATCACGCTCTTCCGCGTCGGCGAGGCGCAGCAGTCCGATTATCCCGCCGCCCGGATCGACCTCCTGCGGCAGGACTCCCTCGGCTGGGACGCGCTGACGACGAAGCCGGTGCGCGTCGTCCGAACGGCCGGCAACCACGTGACGATGCTCAACTCCGCGCACGCCGAAGCGCTCGCGCACCTCCTGCATCCGACGCTCTATGAAGCCCTGCACCAGGTATTGACGAAGGAAGCGGATGCGTAAGTTGAGCGAGGTGCCACGCGTCCATCGCCCCGACGTCGCCGAGTTCCGGCGCCGGTTCGAGCGTCCGCGGCTGCCGGTCGTCCTCACCGGCATCATGGACTCCTGGAGCGCGATGAACCGCTGGTCTCCGGAGTACTTCGCGCAGCATTTCGGCGAGCAGGTGATGGCGGTGTCGACCAGCGACGAAGATCTGCCGGAGAACGGCCCGATCACTCCGGCGCTGCTGGTGAAGATGAAGGTCTCGAAGATGCGGATGGCCGACTACCTCGTGAAGATGGAGGCGCGCGATCGCCGCTTCTACGCCTCGGCCGTTCCGCTGAAGCCGTTTCTCCCGATGCTGCTCGACGACATTGAAGAGCCGCCGTACCGCGAGCTCGGCTCGAACGGCTCTCCGCGCATGTGGATGGGTTACGGGCAGATCGGACCGCTGCATTACGATACGACGGCGAACCTGCACGGCATCGTGGTCGGATCGAAGCGCTTCACGATGTTTCCGCCGGGGCAGCTGCCTCTTCTCTATCCCTGCTCGATGTTCTCGAAGATCCCGACGATGAGCGAAGCGTCGCTCAGCGCGCCCGACTACGTCCGCTTCCCGCGGCTCCGCAAGGCGAAGCCGGTCGTCGTCGACCTCGGCCCCGGTGACATGATCTTCGTTCCCCCCGGCTGGTGGCACCAGGTGAACACGCCGGCGCCGACGATCTCCATCGACTTTCCCGGCGCCCGAAGTCCGCAGCTCGGACGGCCGTTCGTACGCCTCCTTCCGTGGCGGATGCTGCGGAAGCTCCGCGGGCGGCTGGGGCGCTGAGACGCGCATGAACGACAAGCCGCGCTGGTACCTGAGAGAAGACGTCTACGCCGATCCTCTCGTCAACAACTGGTACGCGTGGCCGAGTCTCGTCGCTCCGGTGCCGTATTCGATGTACATGACGCGAACGCACCGGCGCCTCTTGAACTCGTTCATCAAGAACGCGGAGCTGCATGCGCTCGCGAACCAGGACCCGGCACTTGCGGGCGGCGGCGAGTACGTCGATTGTTCGGTCGAACAGGTGGAGCAGGTCGAGGAGTTGCTGCGCCGCTCCGACTCGGAGCTCGCCATCTACGGCCAGCTTGCGGCCGCCGTCAGAGAGCTCGACACGCTCGTCCGGCAGCACAAGAGCGGCGAGTCGCTCGAGCCGCTCTACGAGAAGGTGCCGGAGCTGCTCAAGGGCTACGTCGAGCTCTTCATGGACCTCTATCACCAGCCGTCGTACCGCCTCATCGAAGGGTTGCTCTACAAGAGCCGGTACTACGACGAGCGGCTGCAGTCGGTGTCGTTCGGCGTTGCCTCCAATGGCAGGTCGCGGCCGTTCGTCCTCAGTACTCCCCGCCTTCCCGACGAGCAGCACCTTCACGTGAAGGTGCCGTTCCGCTCGGAATGGCTCGACCGCGTCTTTCGCGCGCGGACGCACCCCGTCTCATCGAGCGAGATCGATGGGCTCTTTGACGGCGTCCCGATGGATGGCGGCCTCTCTCCGCGAGATCTCTTCACCGAGACGGAGCCGATGTCGATGCACACGCCGATCGACGCCGGTGTCCGGCTGCAGTACATGGGTCACGCCGGGTTCCTGATCGAAAGCGCCGAATGCTCGATCCTGCTCGACCCCGTGCTCGCGTACCGGACGGAGGAGAACGCCGGCAGGACGTACGCGCACTCCGACCTTCCGGCGAAGATCGACTACCTCTGCATCACGCACGCGCACGCCGATCACATCAACCTCGAGTCGCTCCTCCAGATCCGCCACAAGGTCGGCACGGTGCTCGTCCCAAAGAACAACGGCGGAACGCTCGCAGACCCCTCGCTCCGGCTTCTGCTCAAGCAGATAGGCTTCAACGTGACGGAGGTGGACGACGTCGAGGAGATCACGGTCCCTTCCGGCCGCATCGTCAGCCTCCCATTCCTCGGCGAGCACGGAGACCTCAACGTCCGCAGCAAGTCGGCGTGGTTCTTCGAGATGCACGGCAGAAAGATCTACGCCGGCGCGGACTCGTCGAACCTGGAGCCGCGCATGTACTGCCACCTGCACGACCTCACGGGCGACCTCGACGTGCTGGCGATCGGCATGGAGTGCGTCGGCGCGCCGTACACCTGGCTGTATGGAGCGCTCAGCACCGAGGCCATTCCGAACAACGTTCGGGAATCGCGCCGCCTGAACGGCTCCGACTTCGCGAAGGCCGCGAAGATGGCGGAGGCGTTCCGGCCGAAGCACGTCCTCATCTACGCGCTCGGCATGGAGCCGTGGTACGGCTACCTCATGGGTCTGCAGTACTCGGACGATTCGGAGCAGATGGTGCAGTCGATGAAGATGGTGGAACACGGCAAGAGCATCGGCCTCCCGGTCGAACGGCTCTGTGGCAAGTACGCGCTGTCGCTGTAACCGCTAAATCGGCCACTCCGCCGGATCGAGCCCCTTCTGCGTCAGGAAGCCGTACACCCAACGTTCGACGCCGAACCCCATGCACGCGCTCTCGGCCAGCTCGCCGTTCGCCCGCTTCGTGCCGTACACCGACGTGTAGAAGTCGCGGTGAAGGTTGAACGATGACGCCGCTAGAAACTCGCCGCGGTGCGGGATCGGGAAGAGCAGCTCGTACTTCACCTCTCCCATCCGCTGATAGACCGCCTTGTCGCGGCTCGTGTCGAGGAAGAACGGATCGTTCGCCAGCTCGATCGTGACCTCGAGATCGAGCTCGCGGCACAACCCGATCGCGCGCTCCATCACCTCGGCGCGGAGGCGCGACAGATCGTCGTAGCTCCCGAAGAAGACGATGTCGCGAACGGTGAAGTCCCATCCGCGGCTCAACGGCCGGAAGTTTGTCCCTTCGTAGCGAAAGACGTGGTTCTGCATCGTCAGCGTGAGCACGCCGTCGATGACCGCGCCGCGTTGCTGCCGGTAGCACGGCAGGCAGACGGCCGGCGTGAGCACGTGGCGCGGATCGTCGAGCCGCTCCAGCAGCGTCTCCGGCTGCGCCGCGACTTCCTGGAGCACCGGCAGCGATCCGGGGAGATGCGAGCAGAAGGTGATGTGCTGCGGGAAATGGCCGACGTATCCGACTTCATCGAGCACTTCGATGGGGACCATCACGGGGTAGTGCCGCTCGTCGGCGCCGAATTCAGCGGCGATCTGACGGAAGCGGCCTTCGAAGAAGCGGAAGAGACGAAGAAGAGAGCCGCGGAGCCCCACCAGACCGTCGCCGAGGATCTCGACGTCGGGCGAGGCGGCGAGCGCCGCGTCGACGTCGCGGATCTGGAGGTTCGAGGCGTGCGTCTCGTTCAGGATCTTGCGGCCGATCAGCTTGTGCGTGCGTTTCATCGCGGCGATGAACGCCTCGACATGCTCGCCCGCTTCTTCGCGCGTCAGCTCGACGGTGAGCTGTTTGGTCTCTCCGTCGAGCGACTGTCGGCGGACGTTCTCGTGATCGACGCGGAGCGCGTCGACGATGGCGTGCGCGCCGGCGTCGCCGATGCGGCTCAGGTCGAAGGTCCGCGTCAGCGTCATCCGCGCTCCTGGAATCCGTACCGCGCGATCGCGATCTCGAGCACCTGCGTACTCCCTTCGATGATCTCCATGATCCTGGCGTCGCGCAGATATCGCTCGATCGGCATGTCGGGGCCGACGCCGTTCGCGCCGTGGATCTGAACCGCATCATGCGCGACGCGGTTCACCATCAACGACGCGAAGTACTTCGCCATCGTGCTCTCCTTGATCGCGGCGGGGTCGCGGCGGCCGCGGAGCGTTCCGGCGCGGAAGCACAGCAGCCGCGCTGCCTCGACGTCGGTCATCATCCTGCTGATCATCTGCTGCACGAGTTGCAGGTCCGCGAGGCGGCTGCCGAACTGCTTCCGCTTCCGCGCGTAGTCGAACGACGCGTCGAGGCACGCCCGCGCCAGTCCGACACAACCCCACGCGAGGTTGTAGCGCCCGGTGTCGAGTCCGGTGGCGGCGACGTGCGTCAAGCCGAATCCCGGCTTACCGAGCATCTGGGTCGCTGGAACGCGGCAGTCGGTGAAACGGAGCTCCGCGAGCATGTAGCCGCGGCATCCCAGAATGCCGCGTATCGGCTCGATCGCCAATCCCGGCGTATCGCGCGGCACGATGAACGCCGTCGGGCCGCCGGCGAGGACGACGAAGACGTCCGCGGTCTGGCCGCAGGTGATCCACCGTTTGGTCCCGTTGATGACGTAGTCCGCGCCGTCCTGCGTCGCCGTCGTCTCCACCGACGCGGCGTCGCTGCCGACGTTCGGCTCCGTGATCGCGATTGCCGCGAGCGACTGGCCGCTCGTCAGACGCGGCAGCCAGAACTCCTTCTGCTCGCGCGTTCCCCAGCGTGCGATCGGGCTGCCTCCCATGTGGTGCACGTTGACGAGCCCCTGCACCGACGCCGACGCCGCGCCGAGCGCTTCGTGCAGCAGCCCATGCCGGATCTGCGCGGCGACCGGGTCGCCGTCCGCCGGGAATCCGCTCGCGAAGCAGCCGGCGCTCACCAGTGCATCGATGACTTCGCGCGGGATGCGTTCCTCGCGGTCGATCGTGGCCGCGTGCGGCGCGACCTTCTCCGCGGCGAAGGCGCGGTACTCGCGCTCCGCTTCCGCAAACTCCTCGATGTCCATCGCCATCGTCACTGGCTGGCGCTCAGCTTCCGCTCCACCAGTCCCGAGATCGCGGCGACGCTGCGGAAGTTGTCGATCTCCAGATCGTCGCTGTCGATCTCGATGCGGAATTCCCCCTCCACGAATGCGACGAGTTGCATCGCGAAGAGCGAGTTCGCGAAGCCGAGCGCGAAGATGTCGTCGTCGTCGTTCACCGCGCGTCCCTCGAAGGAGCGCGTCATGAAGCCGCGGATGGGGAGGCGAATGGCGTCAGTGGGCATCTGTCGTCCTCAATCGCGAACGCCGTTCAGGAGATCGAGAAACGGCCGTTCGAAGTGATAGAGCCACGCCTTGTGCAGGCCGAGGCTCTCCGGTTGAAAAATCGTTTCCGTGCTGAAGAGGCTCGCGGTCGTCAGCGACGGCATCCGATGACCGTCGCGATAGAGCCAGCGGCTGAAGAACTGGTCCTCCTGGAGATCCGGCTCGCGTTCGTGGTGTGCGAGGATCTCCAGCATCGCGCTCTTCTTCCGAAGCGACAGCCCGCCGTTTCCGACCGGGCCGGTCTCTTCTCCGCTGATGAGAGCGTGCATCCACGGCGCTCCGACGTAGTCGAACTCCAGAAAGTCGTCGATGCCGCGACGGCGCAGGATCGAGTCGGTCTGGAACATGAGGAGCGTTTCCGACGGGAGCTGTTCCCAGAACGACGGATGCGTGAGTAGATCGTTGAACCGCTCCATGTCGATCGCGTCGACGCCGGCATCGATCAGCGCGACGTCTCCCCATCCGCGCACCAGCTCCTCGACGAAGCTTCGATTCTCGCTGCCGTGAACCACGCACAGACCCCACGAGTCATCGAGGAAGTGCATGACGTTGCGCATGACGTATCCGAGGTGCGGATGCGGGCGCGCTTCGACGATGACGGCGCATTTCTCTCGCGGCGACGCGAGGCCGCGCGGCGCCTCAAAATCGCGGTCGGTGCGCGCGACGTAGTCCGTCCAGTGACGGTAGTTCCGCGCGGCGATGGCGCGCATCTCGTCGCGAGTGTTCATGATCCGTAGTCGTGGAAACCCTTGCCGCTCTTGCGGCCGAGGGTGCCGGCGTAAACGAGCTTCCGGAGGAGCGGGCAGGGGCGGTACTTGCTGTCGTTGAGCTCCGCGTAGATGACCTCGAGCGATCGCAGGACGGTATCGAGGCCGATGAGGTCCGCCGTCTCGAGCGGTCCCATCTTGTGCCCGAAGCACGTCTTGAAGAGGCGGTCGACGTCCATCGCCGGCGCGACCCCTTCGTGCACGAGGAACATCGCCTCGTTCACCATCAGCATCATCACGCGGTTCGTGACGAAGCCGGGCGAGTCGTTCACGACGATCGACTGCCGTCCCGCCTGTCCGGCGAGCGTCTGCGCGGCCGCGATGGTGTCGTCCGACGTATGCGCGCCGCGGATGACCTCCACCATCGGCATCAGCGGCACCGGATTCATGAAATGCATCCCGACCACGCGTTCCGGGTGATCGCCGCACGACGCGATCTTCGTGATCGGAATCGCCGAGGTATTCGCCGCGATCGGCGTGTCATTTCCGACGACGCGGTGAATCTCCTCGTGGACACGCCGCTTCAGCTCCCAATCCTCCGTGATGTTCTCGATCACGAAGTCGGCGCCGGCGAGCGCCGCCACCTCCCGCCCCGTCGTGAGCCGCGCCAGCACGCCGGCCGGATCGATGCGCTCCTTCTGGAGCAGCGTCGCGAGCTTGAGGTTCTTCGCGATCCCGCGCCGCGCCCGCTCGAGCTGTTCCTCGCTGATGTCGATGAGGACGACGTCATGCCCGGTCTGCGCAAAAAGCTGCGCAACCCCCGAGCCGATGACCCCGCTCCCCACCACGCCGATTTTTTGGAATTTCACCACCCGCAATATCTCTGGCGGGATGGAATTCGTCAAGGGATGTCGCGACTGACGGCGCCACCTCGACAGCTCTGCGCGGTTCCGGCGGCGGCGGAAACGGTTGCCCGAAATCGAATGAACGCCGTACGTCCACGAGCCGGAAGTCGAGAGGCTGGTGTCCTGATACTGAGGCTGGAAGATGTCTGCCACACGCCCGTTGCGCAGGATGTGAGAGCCGCCATGCCGAGATTGTGGGCGGCCGCGACTACCTCAGAGCGTGGCTGAAGGGGAAGTGCACAATACCGAAGCGTTCGCTGGAGACGAAGGTCGTGTCGTGGTTGAGGCCGTGGATTGGCAAATCGCGCTCGAGGCCGAGGACTTAAGATCCCGGAGGGCGAGGGTACGACCCAGCACTACTCCATAACTCGACGATCGTAGACGATCAGAGAGCGACGGTCGCGACAAAGCTGCCCATCGCCAGAAAATGAGGCAGGCGACCGTCACGCCCAATAGAAGGGGGATCGCAAACAACCACGGGACTAGTTTGAAACGCACCCTCTTGCGGTAGTCCGACCATGCACGGCCATGAGCCGCCGCCATCATCGCTTCTTCGCGATTTGCCTGCCAGACATTCGCTACCGTGTAAACAAGCACAACGAGTAGTCCGCCGCTCTCGACCGCCAGCTCGAATCCCAGAAACGCTACAGCGTTTCCAAGATAGGCAGGATGTCGCACCATGGAATACGGCCACGCGACAACCAATCTCTTCGACGCGTGAGCAGCTGCCGACGGAACGTAATTCTCGTTCAAGACAAGGCGTGCAAAACTAGAAAACGCGGCGCCGAGCAGGGCGAGCACCAGCCCGACGTAGCGCAGCGCTACGGACCCGTGATATCGAAAAGGATCCCGATGAAGGAGCTGAAGCATGACGACGATTACTACAGCCCCTTCTCCGCATATGACTGGTAGGCGCACCTGCGAAGGCCGCAACCGGGCTAGTACACTCCTTCGTAGCCGAATCGCGTAGAAAACAACGATCGCGAAAGCTAGAATGACCTCGATCAGCAAGTGTGGTTCCCTCATCTCGCGGCGGACGCTGACGGGAGTGCGCTCGTTACCCTGGCGCATGAATCCGTGCAACGAACAAGTAGGCGCAGCCCACGAGACAGGATACGCAAAGTAGGACCATCACGGCCGCGTACATGATGAACGTGTTTGGCATCATCTTTGGGGGCCGACCTTTGGTCCACGAGTACATCCACCTCCTGATGATGTCATCGTTGCACTTCGCAGGTGGGTCTGCGTAGATTCTGGCCCACTCAAACCATGCGTGCCCGGTGATGCCGCATGCAAAGTGAAGCTTTGCCGAAAAGATGACGGCGGAAACGTAGAGCGCATATTGCCCGCCGGCCGCCACCAGGAAGAATATGCAGAGCGACGCGCCGAGCACTAGACCGACGGGGGTTAGAACTGCCGGCAAGGCAAGCGCCTTGGCCTGACCGTCCGGTGCAAACTTCAGTATGGCAAAGGTGCCTGCGAGAATCGCGAAGATGCTAGATGTTGAATACCTGACCTGTGCGTAGAAGATCGCCAGCGCTCGATAGAATTCAGTGCGACTGTCGCTTAGAAGCTTGATCCGATCTGCCTCTCTGGCCGGCAACTTTTCCCGGATTGCCGCCACATCAGCATCGAACCAACGGACGCCAGGGGTTCGCGAGCTGAGATCGCCTGCGGCGTCCGCGACGACCGTGTGTCTCACCTAGCTCCTCCTCGTCGTCGCCCAGCCTCGGACACCACCCGGTCGCCGATAACAAGGAATTATCGTGCGGCTAGCAAAGTCCCTCCTGCGACTCCTGCGGCCCTACTCGTCACTCCTCGTGTTTCTATCGATTCTGCTACCCGTGCTTTCGAGGTCCAGAGACATCGAACTCAGCCTCGAGCGCGCCGTGCCCGTACTGCTTGTAAGCATGTGCACATTCATTAGCAACGACCTCGACGACATCGAAAAGGACAGAGTCAATCACCCCGATCGACCTCTACCTAGCGGCTACCTGACTCCTTCATTCGTTGCGACGCTGTATTATTTCTGCCTTGCCGCCGCGCTGCTGACAATTCGCCACCTCATAGCCAATACGGCTATCTCGTTCCTGTATTACCTACTCCTGAGTGTGTGCATTAGCTACCATTATGTAGTGGAATACCTGCCAGCGATCAAAGCCGCATACGTAGCGGCGGCGTCGTCGATCCCTCTATTCATACTCGTCGCCTACTATCCGACAGAGGCGACGCTCTATCGCATCTCACTCGCGCTCTTCGCATTCATGCTTGGCAGGGAAATCTGCAAGGATCTGCTCGACCGACCTGGCGACCCTTCGTCTCCACTTCACCGCGTGCCCGCGACCCAAATGGCCAGCGTCGCCTTTGCCCTCCAAGCGTTAGGACTTGCGTTGTTGACACTTCATATCTCCGACGCTTACCACTTGATCGATCTGCTAGGCATGGCGGCTGTCCTAGCTACGTCCTACGTCTATTGGTTTCGCCTAAGGCGTCCGTCCGCAGCAACTGCTCTCATGAAACTTAGCGTATTCCTTGGCCTTTACTTCTTACTGTGACAACTCTCTGCGGCAGTTCGCATTCTATTCGAGTTAGATATGAATAACACTGACGTCGCCAAATACTACGAAACCAATCAATTCTACTATTCCAAGTTTTGGTCGCCGACGGCGTTGCATTATGGTTTATGGTATTCCAACACAACGAGCCTCGCCGAAGCGATTACTAACACGAACGCACTCGTCGCCAGGGCTGTCAACATCAACGTTCATGATCGAGTGCTGGATGCCGGTTGCGGCGTGGGCGGCACAAGCATATACCTCAGCGAAAGCACCGGCGCAGAGGTTCACGGCGTGACGCTTTCGCCGCGGCAGCTCGGCATCGCCAATTCTCTGGCTGCGAAGTCGCCGGCGAAGGACCGTTTGAATTTCTCCATTATGGACTATTGTCACACGATCTTTGGCGACGGTATGTTCTCAAAGATAGTCGCGATTGAATCCGTGTGCCACACAACCAACAAGCTAGATTTTCTCTTAGAAGCGGCGAGACTGCTACGCCCCGGCGGGCAGATCGCGGTGATAGACTTCTTTTTCGCGAGGGAAAATCTCACGCGTGAGGAACGAAACGCTCACGAGAAGTCGATGAACGGCTGGGCGGTGTCGAATCTCGCGACCAGCAAGGAATTTGTTGGCTTCATGGAGCGGGCCGGCTTCATCAACATTCAGCCTACCGATCTGGTGGAGCACATCTGGCCATCGGTTGAGAGAATATACCGTTGGGGTCTATTGGCGTGGCCGATAAATTTTGTAAAGGTGAATCTCGCTCGCGCACCCAGGAGCGTGGCGTGTCGCTACCAGAGATATCTATTTCGTCAACGAATCGGGACATATAGAATGTTTGTCGCAACGAAACCTGGCGGCGAAGGCGATCAGGTGGCTTGAGTTTCTTACCACTCGGAAGCGGGCCGCATGCGGGCAATTGCGTTTTGCTTCCGAAAGCGTGCCCTGCTCTCACGATTTCAATAATGGCTGTATCAACATGATCAGGATCGTGAGGCCTATTGGAAGGTCACCCAGGGTAAGCTGCAGATTATACCTTAGCTCGTCCCGATACATCTTCTCAAAGTTCATTAGCCGCAGCTTCTTCTCGAATTCTCCGAGAGTGTCGTCGTGCAATAGTACCTGGAGGGTGCCGAGCTCAATATCGATTGATGCGGCGTATATCTTACGCAGAACTATACGCGGGAAGAAGTTAAAGATGAGAATGACGGGTGTCGCCAACACCGCGGGGAGGAGGAGGAAGACCTGAGCACTGTGGCCGATCATGCTGGTATACTGGAAGGGGCCTGTGTAATAACTACGGATATGAAGGTATAGCCATACAATCGTTAGCGTCGAAGCGATATGAATCGATGTGTTGAGCAGGTCGAGTTCGCGTTTTGCAAAAAGGTTACGTCTAAGTTTAACGTCGAGCAGCGAGTAGAGCATCTGGCCGGCATAACGTAATTTACGGCCGACGTAGCTGGCGAGTGCCCATTGCGCACATGCTGCGGCAACCATCACGTCTTCGGCGATACCGGATAACGGGAATTTGCAGAGAGTAAAAATGACGAAGGCGATTACGATGAACTCAGACGCAAAAGAGAGCGCGCGACGGACGCTAAAAAAGTTTTGCTTATTTCTAAAGTACGACGTTGATGCAAGCTCTTCGACGAGAAAGGCCGACTCGATCGTTTCCGGAATGACGTTCTGCGCGTCTTTGACGACGAGTGCCGTTCCCGTAATGAGTCCGAGCGAGACGAGAGTGTTGAACGGGCCGATGAAGAGTATAAGGAAGCGTTGCGCGTCTGAACGGCCGGAGGTGGTGGCAATCAGTGAGGCGCCGATCAAACCATATGCTAAGCTGATCGCGAATCCCACGAAGATTAGCCACATCAAGCGTGGCGGTGACGGTAATTGCACGATAATTCCTTGTTATCGGTAGGGGAATGCGATGTGTTCACCTTCCCCTAGGAGTGACGAGACGAGGCATTCTCCTACCCCCTGCCACCCGGAGTGGTGGAATCCTCCAGTGGGGAGGGCTTTCGGCGGCGTGTTGTGCCCCCCCTATTGCCCTCCACCCTCCCCCCGCCCCAGCTTGCCTTACCCTGCCATCAGACAGACTGCGGGAGGGGTGGAGTGCGGATCAGTCAGGCGTGTGCGGAGTTCCTTCGGGATTGCGCGAACGTGCGGAAGTTGTCGGAGCACACCGTTCGGGCGTATCGGCTGGATCTTGCTCGATTCACTAGGTTTGCGGGGCCGCGGGCGGACGTCGGGTCGTTCGATCGGAACACGCTGGCGCAGTACGTCGAGCACTTGTTTACGGAACATCGGCTGAAGGAGACGTCGGCGAAACGGCATGTCGCGTCAGTTCGGTCGCTGTTCCGGTGGCTGGAGGATGGGGGCCAGGTCGCGGACGATCCGTTTCGCGGGGCGAGAATCCGGATCCGGCTGCCGCGGCGGTTACCGCGGGTGTTGTCGCGGGCGGAGCTGGCTACGATCCTGGAGCACCGCGCCGGGTCCGACTTCGGAAGCCTGACCGGCAGGGTCGCGGCGGAGCTGCTCTTCGCGACCGGGATTCGGGTGGCGGAGCTGGCCTCGCTTCGTGACGAGGACATCGACCTGGCGGCGGGCGTCATCACGATCGTCGGGAAAGGAAGCCGGCAGCGGCGGGTCTACATCCCTGACTCTGACATCCGCGACCTCATCGTCGCCTATCGCCACGCCAGGGACGCCCGTGAACGCGACGGAGAGTCGTTTCTCGTGAACTCGCGCGGCGGCTCGGCCTCTCCGCAATACATCCGGCGACTGGTCCGCGAGCTCGGGGAGAGCGCGGCGCTGACGCGGCGCGTGACGCCGCACATGTTCCGCCACTCGGTCGCCACGTATCTGCTCGAGGAAGGCGTGGACATCCGGTACGTCCAGCGGCTCCTCGGCCATCGAAGTATCGTCACCACAGAGATTTACACACATGTCGCCGACGCGGCGCTGAAGTCGCGGGTGGTCGAGCGGCATCCTCGGAAATCGATTCTGCAGCGCAGGTGAGCGGGCGTGGCTGCTGGAGGAGCACGCGAGATTCACGCAGGAGCACGCGTGGATAACACAGGCGCACGCGTGGCTAACACAGGCGCGCACGTGGTTAACAGAGACGCGCGCGTGGTTCACACAGGCGCGGGCCTGGCTCACAGCGGCGCGCGCGTGGTTCACGCAGGCGCGGGCGTGGTTCACACAGGCGCGAGCGTGGTTTACAGAGGCGCGGGCGTGGTTTACACAGGCGCGGGCGTGGTTTACACAGGCGCGGGCGTGGTTTACACAGGCGCGGGCGCGGTTAACACAGGCGCGCGCCTGGCTCACACAAGCGCCGGCCTGGCTCACACAGAAGCGCGGACGGTTAACAGAGAAGCGCGCGTGGTTCACCACGTTGCCGGAGTGGCGTCATGAGGAGACACGCTGGACACTCCGTCGGGCAGGTGCGCCGCCGGCGAGGGCGCCGGCGGCCACACAGAAGCCGCGCCGTCACTGCCGCTTGGCGAAGATGACCGCGCTGTCGTTCGTCTTGTTGTCGGTGATCGACTGGTAGATCGCGACGTCGCCGCTCAGGACGAACAGGAAGATCTGCTCGTTCGGAATGGGCGAGGTGTCGCCGAAGCCCACGAGGGAGAACTGCTGGAACTCGTTCGCGGGAAAGTCTTTGTTGCTCTGGCTTCGGAATCCGTACTGGACGTTCACGGTCGCGCCTGACGAGAGGGTGCGGACGCCGACGTTGACGCGGTAGTTCGTCAGGTCGGGGGGCGTGAGAAGGATGGCGAGGTCGCCGGAATGGAGGATGTCGGCGGTCCGGATCATCTCCTCGGTGAAGCCGGACGTCCCGCTCGCGCCCTGGTCGTTGTAGATGCGCGCGGTGACGAGCGGCGGGAAGCCGTTGTTGGAGACGACGTCGAGCGTGCCCAGACCGGACTTGCCCATGTGCGCCACGATGTCGTCGTACGACGCGGCCGCGGAGCTGCTGACGGTGTACGGAATCGCCTGATCGCTCGGCGACGCCGGGACGCCGGCCGGGTGGAAGATGATCTGACCGGTGCACGTCCCGCCGTTGGGACAGGCGATCTGCAGCGACGTGCGGAAGAACGATCCGAAGTTGCCCGGCAGTGAGCCGGCGGCCGCGACGACACCTTCGAGTACTTCCTGCGTGTCGGTCGCCCGCACGGCGAGCGCCTCACCTCGCCGATAGTTGCCGTTGAAGGAACCGGAGGCGACGTCGCCGCTGTTCAGCAGTGTCGCGGCATTCGACTGAAGCCAAGAGACCGGAGCGCCGCACGCAGTGCGCGACACGAAGCTCGTGATGCCGATCAGGTCTCCCTTTTGTACCGCGATCGCCGGCGTCAGCGACACCTGATTCCGGCCGGGTTGCGCGGTGAACGGACCACGCTCCGCGACCAGCGAGAACGTGGTGAGCGTGCTCGAGCTGCTCGGATGGAAAACCTTGACCTTGAACGCGCCGGTGCATCCGGTTGCCGTACCACTCCAGAAGATCGAGGCGTAATTCAGCGTGCCGTCGACGTTCGCCGGATGGGAAAGGTCGATGAGGGTGAACGGCGGCGTACTGTTGTAGAGGATGGTGCCGGAAAGCGACTGAGAGCCGACGGTGACATTCTGAGCCGCAATCGGCAGGGCGATGAGAGAGAGAAGGAGCGCCAGTTTGTGTCTCATGGCCATCGTCCTCACATCTTCCCGATCGCCTTCGTGGCGATCGCGGTCGTCTTCTGCATGTCGCAGGAGCAGCTCGTTTCGAGCATCGACCCGCCCTTGAAGAGAAGAGGAAGGATGAGGATCAGACCGGTTCTCATGAAATCTCCTTTCCGCGATGGATCGCGTGGGGCACACGATCTGTCCGCGCGGCGGAAAGGTCCTCAGGAACCGCTCAAGTGTTGCTCAGGAATGGATCAAGGCGGAGAGAGACCTCAGACGGCCGTTTCCCTACCCCTCTCGAACTGCGTTTCGTGCGGCGCGTTCTGCAAGCGGCCGAGCGCGAAAGCCGGCGGAACGTCCTTCCCGTTCACGATCGCCTGCGCCACCATCTCGCCGACCGCCGGCGAGAGTTTGAAGCCGTGCCCCGACCCTCCGCCGGCGATCCAGACGTTGTTCGCATTCGGGTGCCGATCGACGATCAGGTTTCCGTCGGGGCTGTTCTCGTACTGGCAGACCTCGGACGCGATGAGCGGCGCGTCTTTCAGTTCGGGAAAGCGCTGCGCCAGGAGGTGCCGAGCGCGCGCGATGCCGTCCGCGCTCGGCGTCCGGTTGTCGGTCGACGGATCGATCGCCTCGCCGCGCGTGTCGTCGGCGACCTTGAAGCCGCGCGCGTGGATGTCGGGGATGCCGTAGACGATCCGCTCCGCGAAATCCATCCAGATCGGGAAATGCGGCGGCGAGAAACGATCGGAACCGGCCGGCGTGCCGAAGTAGTAGACCTCCTGCCGCGTCGGCTGGACGCGATCGCCGACGACGTCGGGAAAGAGCTTCCCCAGCCAAGGGCCGCAGGCGAAGACGTACGCATCCGCGTCGCCGCTCCGGATCAGCGCCTCCGGCTTCACCGCTTCGACCCGGAACGTGCCGCCGTTCTTCACGAACAGATCGCGCACGACGCCGCACGCGCGACGCGCCGACAGCGCTCCGGCACGTGGCTCGAACCACACCGACTGCACGCCGTCGAAGTTGATCTGGGGCCAGCGCTTCACCGCGTCGTCGATCGCGAGCTGATCGACGGCGAATCCGTTGTCCCGCAGGAGCGGGACGGCCGATCGCACGTAGCCGTCGTCGCCGTGCATCATCCAGAGCGCGCCCGTCTCGACGTACACCGATTCGGGCAGCGTCTCCCACAGCTCGTAGGCGCGCCGCACCATCTCGACGTAGATGCGATCCGGACCATAGATGGCGCGGATGACGCGCGTCTCCCCGCCGGAGCTCGAGCGCGTGTTCCCGGCGCCGAACGCGTCAACGAGCGTCACGCGCGCGCCGAGCTGCTGGAGCTGTAGCGCGGTCCAGCCGCCGAACGCTCCCGCACCAATCACCATGACTCGCATGGTGCGAAAGGTACCACTGCGCTACGCCGCGTCTTCGCTGAAGCGGCGCATGAAAATCTGCTGGAGCTCTTCGACGCGGATCGGTTTGGTGAGGTGCTCGTCGAAGCCGGCGGCGGCGGCGCGTTCGCGGTCGTCCGCCTGGCCGAAGCCGGTGAGCGCGATGAGGAGGATCCCGTCTTCCAGATGTTCGCGCACGCGCTTGGCGACTTCGTAGCCGTCCATCCCCGGCATGCCGATGTCGATGATGGCGATGTCGGGATGCGTCTCGGAGATGCGTTCCAGCCCCGCGTGACCGTCGCCCGCCGTCTCGACGGCGTGTCCGAGTTTCTTGAGCTTGATCTGCAGCAGATCGCGGATGTCGGCGTTGTCGTCGACGATCACGATTCGGCGGCTCGGAACGACCGCGAAGTCGCCGTCCGAATTCGCCTTGGAGGTACGCGGAGGCGCCACTTCGTACTCCGATGAGAGCGGCAGCGTCGCGGTGAACGTGCTCCCTTTGTCGATTCCGTCGCTCTTCACTTCGACCGTGCCGTCGTGCATCGAGGCGAGCGTCCGGACGATATTGAGGCCGATTCCCATCCCGCCCTGCGAGCGGCCGATCGCGTTCTCCGCCTGGCTGAAAAGCTCAAAGATCGTGTCGATCCGTTCGCGCGCGATGCCGACGCCGGAGTCGGAGACGACGATGGCCGCCCGATCGCCGCGGCGCTCGGTCCGCACTTCGACGCGCCCTCCATGCCGCGTGTACTTGAGGGCGTTCGTCACGAGGTTCGAGATGATCTGCTCGACGCGGAGCTCGTCCGCGTGCACCACCAGCGGCTCGCTGGCCGGCGAGAACGACAGCCGGATTCCGCGGCGCTCGGCGTCCGCCTGCATCGACTTCACGCACTCGGCGATCACGGAAGTCAGGTCGAACACGGTGCGTTTGAGAACGATCTTGCCGGTCGTGATCCGCGAGAGGTCCAGCAGGTCGTCGACGAGGCTGGAGAGATGCTGCGCCTGTCGCTCGATCCGCTCCGCGTGCTCGGCGTCGAGGACGCCGGTCGATCCGTCGACCATCTGTGCCGCGAGGACGATCGCTGCCAGCGGGTTGCGCAGCTCGTGTCCGAGGATGGCGAGGAAGCGGTCGCGTTCCGCGATGCGGTCTTCGAGCTTCGCCAGGAGGTCGCGGATCTCGAACTGCCGCGTCCTGGCGCGCGCCACCGACTGCATGATGCTGACGACGCTCTTCATCCGCACCGGACGGTCGACGAGCGTGATGTTCGCGCGCTTGCCGAATTCGTTGAGACGATCGAGGTATCGCGGCTCGCTCTCCGGGCCGGCGAAAACGACGATGGGAAAATCCGACCAGAACGGCTGATCGTCGACGAAGCTCCGCACCGCCTGCACCAGCTCCGGTACGAGCGCCTCCTCGGTCACCAGCAACGCGAGCGCGTCGTTGCGAAGGCGCTGACCGAGCGTGCTCGGGTCGGGGCAGTCATCCGAGCGCAGCCCCGCGCTATCGAGGAGTTTGGTTAACAGTTCGACGTCCCGCGGCACCGGCGCGCAAATCAGGACTTTCGTGTTCCTGAGGCCTTCGATGGGGGACGCGCTCGTCACGTCAGACCTCTTCCTCCTCGTTGTTCCCTTCCTTCGTGAGGACCGGAACACCCGACAGCACACCGCGGAACTCTTTGAGCGGCGGTCCGATCGAGAGACCGCCCGACGTGATCTTCAGCTGCCGGATCGCCGTCTCGTGCGGGCCGCTGCGCTTCTTGATGACCGAGATCGCCTTCCGCACTTCGCCGTGCGCCTCGAAATAGCGGACGAGGATCACGCTGTCGGCGAGATAGCTGATGTCGACGGTCGAGACCATGTGCGCGCCGAGGAGCCCGTGCTGCGCGAAGACGAGGATCGTCGCCACGCCGTGCTGCCCGAGGAATGCGAGCAGCTCGTGGAGATGGAGGAGGAGGTATCGCTCCTCCGGCATCGCGTTCAGATATCCATTGAGGCTGTCGATCACGATGATGCGCGCGCCGTCGCGCTCGACCGCATCGCGCACGAGTTGCGCGAACTCGCCCGGCTGCAGCTCCGCGGGATCGATCTGCTGCACCGTGATCTTCCCCGCCGCGACGAGATCGGACAGCCCGAAACCGATGGCGTCGGAGCGGTTGAAGAGCGTCGTGAGACTCTCGTCGAATGTAAAAAATGCCGCCTTCTCGCCGCGCGCCGCCGCCGCGACGGCGTACTGCGTCGCGAGCGCCGACTTGCCGCCGCCCGCGGGCCCCATGATCAGCGTGCTCGTGCCGCGATCGAGTCCGCCGCCGAGGAGCCTGTCGAGATCGCGGATGCCGCTCGACGCGAAGCTCTGCATGATGCGCATCCGCGACTCGGCGGCGACGAGGCGCGGGTAGACGACGATTCCGCCGGGAATGATGTTGAAGTCGTGATAGCCGGCGCGGAACTGCAGACCGCGCACTTTGACGATCTGCAGGCGCCGTCGCGACGTCCCGTAGTTCGGCGTGTAGCGCTCGAGCTCCAGAACGCCATGCGGCACGCTCTGAAGCTGCATGTCCCTCACGTCCGAGGTCCGGTCGTCGAGGAGCAGCGCAGTGATCTTGCGCCGGTCGAAGAACTGCTTCAGCGCCAGGATCTGCTTGCGGTAACGCAGCGAGCTTTGGGCGAGGAGCCGGATCTCCGACAGGGAGTCGAGAACGACCCGGTCGGGCTTCACCCGCTCGATCTCGTCGAGCATCGTGCGGACGGCGGGACCCAGCTCGATCTCGGCCGCCTGAAAGATCGTCGAGTCCTGTTCGGACAGCTCGTTCTCGCCGACGAGTTGCTCGCAGATCTGGATGCCCGCGAGGTCCCAGCCGTGCGATTTCGCGACCGCACGGAGGTCGTTCTCCGACTCGGACATGGTGATGTAGAGGCCCTTCTCGCCGGTGCGGGCTCCTTCGAGCAGAAACTGCAGCGAAAGAGTCGTCTTGCCGACGCCGGGATCACCTTGGACGAGATAGACGTGGTTACGAGGGAAGCCGCCGTTTAGGATGCGATCGAGGCCCTCGATCCCCGTCGCGGCGACACCTTCCAGCGTTGACATACTGCGCGTTCAACCTCTGATTCATTGGTCTAATGTTGAGCTTTACTACTCCAAAATCCTTGCCAGTCGGCATGTCTGATGCTTGCCATGTTTCCATCACGGATTCGGATCAGTGCTTCGATCGACTGACGCGGCTCGCCGCGAAAGCCCTCGGCGGCGCGACCGCGCGACTCTGCCTCGATGAGGAGCATCGCCGCTTTGTCGGGAGCGGCGCCCTCGCTCCGAAGACTTCGACCTCATGTTGCTCGACCTCGTGATGCCCGACCTCTCCGGTTGGGACGTCCTCGAGCACCGCGCCACCGACCCGCGCCTGCACTCCGTCCCGGTCATCATCGTCAGCGCCCGCCGCGGCCCCGACGTCGCCCGCGCCGTCGCCTTCGGCGTCTACGGCCTGCTCCCAAAACCGTTCGAACCCGCCGACCTGCACGACCTGGTGCGGACGTGCTTCGCGGAGAAGCCGATTACGGCGCGGGCGTAGGAGTCCAACTACCCCCCAGCGCGCGATAGAGATCGGCCAGCGCCACCAGCCGGTCACGACGCGTCTGCGCGGCCGAGGTTTCGGCAGTGAAGAGTTGCTCCTGGGCGTCGAGGACTTCGAAGTAGGCGGAGAAGCCGGAGTCGTAGCGTAGCGTTGCGAGGCGGACGGCTTCGCGGTCGGAGTCGACGGCGCGGGTGCGCTGGGTCTCGGCTTCGGCGAGCTTCTCGGTTGCGACGAGATCGGTCGAGACTTCGCCGAGGGCCGCGGTGATCTGACGCTCGTAGGCGACGCGCGCTTCGTCGAACTGCGCGACGGCGAGGTGGCGCTGGCTGCGAAGGCGTCCGCCGTTGAAGATCGGTCCGAGGAGATTCGCGCCGATGCTCCAGGTATGGCCGCTGCCGAGGAGCGACACGAGCTCGGGACTCTGGCCGCCGAGGAGTCCCGTGAGACTGAGGGTCGGATAAAACGCCGCCTGCGCTACGCCGATGTTCGCATTCGCGGCGATCAGCTGCTGCTCCGCTTCGCGGATGTCGGGCCGCCGGAGGAGTAACGCGGACGGCAGCCCCGCGGGGATCGCCGCCGGCATCGGCTGCTGGTCGAGCGCGAGTCCACGCTGAATCGGACCAGGCATGCGGCCAAGGAGGAGGTTGATCTGGTTCTCCTTCGCGACGATCGCACGCTCGATGAGCGGAATCAGCGCCGACTCGGTCGCGAGCAGCGCCTCGGCGCGCGAGGTGTCGAGGCCCGACGCCGTGCCGCCCTCCGCGCGCTTTCGGAACAGCTCCGCGGTGCTCTGCAGCGCGCCGGTCGTTCGTTTCGCGATCTCCAGCTCCGCATCGAGCTCGCGCAGATCGAAGTACGCTGTGGCGACTTCGGCGACGAGCGCCAGCAGCACGCCGCGCCTCGCCTCCTCGGTTGCGAGGTAGTCGGCGCGCGCCGCCTCGTTCAGACGGCGAATGCGTCCCCAGAGGTCCGCCTCCCAGCCGACGTCGACGTTCGCGATGATGATGCCGCCGGTCGTGTCGCTCGGCGTCGCGAATGTCGAGGTGTGGCCGTACTCGTACAAGCCCTGGTAGCCGACGTTCGGGTAGCGCTGCGATCCGGCGATGCCGTACCGCGCTCTCGCCTGCTCCACGCGCGTGGCGGCGATTCGCGCGTCGAAGCCGTTGTTCACCGCCTCGTCGACGAGCGATTTCAGCACCGGGTCGTGAAAGAGATCGGCCCACTGCACCTCGGCCGTCGCATTCTCCGGCGCCCCGTAGTAGTGGTCCGGCACCGTGACGGTTGGACGTTGATAGTTCGGTCCGACGGTGCAGCCGGCGAGGACGAGCAGCGCAAGGGCGGCAAAACGCTTCATGCGTGCGCCTCCACCGTCTCGACTTCGTGCGACAGCTTCGCTTCGAGCTTGCGTTCCGATCGTGCGAGGCGTTCGACGATCACGTACAGCGCGGGGATGAGGAAGACGCCGAGGACCGTCGCGGCGAGCATGCCGGCGACGACGACCGTGCCGAGGATCTGGCGTGATGCGGCGCCGGCGCCGGTTGCGATCCAGAGCGGCACGCAGCCGAGGATGAACGCGAACGACGTCATGAGGATCGGACGCAATCGCGTTCGCGCGCCGAACAGCGCCGAGGCGACGAGATCGCCGTTCTTTTCGAACTCCGCCTTCGCGAATTCGACGATCAGAATCGCATTCTTCGCCGCGAGCCCGATCAGCACGATCAGACCGATCTGTCCGAAGACATCGAAGTTGAACTTCCGGAGCAACAACCCGAGGAACGCGCCGAACACCGCGACCGGCACCGAGAGGAGCACGCTGAACGGCAGCGACCAGCTCTCGTACAGCGCTGCGAGAATCAGGAACACGAAGACGATCGACAGCGCGAACACGCGCCCCGTCGTGCCGGACGCCCGCTTCTCCTGGTACGACAGATCCGACCAGTCGTAGCCCATCTCGCGCGGCAGCGTCTGCGCGGCGACCTGCTCGAGCGCGTCCATCGCCTGTCCCGAGCTGTAGCCCGGCGCGGCGGAACCGTTGATCTGCGCCGCGCGGAAGAGATTGAAGCGCTGCGTGTACTCCGGCCCCGCAGTCGTGCGGACGGTGGTGAGCGCGGAGAGCGGCACCATGTTTCCGTCGTTGTTGCGGACGTAGAAGCGGCCGATGTCGTCCGGCGTGATGCGGTCGACGGCGTCTGCCTGCATGAACACGCGCCACTGCCGGCCGAAGCGGTTGAACTGATTCACGAACGTGCCGCCGAGGTACGTCTGCAGCGCCTGATAGACGTCGCCGATCGGCACGCCCTGCTTGAGCGCCTTGTCGCGATCGACGTCGACGTAGAGCTGCGGCACCGCGGCGCGGAACGAGCTGGTCACGTTCTGCAGTTCCGGACGCTTCTTCGCCGCTGCGAGGAACTTCTGCAGGTTCTCGTTGAGCAGCGCGACCGTGCCGCCGCTCCGGTCCTGCAACCAGAAGGAGAAGCCGCCCGCGGTTCCAAGCCCCGGAATCGGCGGGGGCAGGAACGCGAACACCGTCGCCTCGGGGATCTCCGCTCGGAATCGCTTGTTGACTTTCGCGATGAGCGCCTTCGCGTCCATGGCAGGCCCGCGCCGCGCATCCCACGGATCGAGGCTGACGAAGAAGAAGCCGTTGTACGTCGCCGAGACGTACGCGAGCAGGCTGAAGCCGCCGATCGTGCTGTAACTGCGAATGCCCTTGGTGTCGCTGAGGATCTTCTCCACCTTCCGGCAGACGGCGTCCGTGCGCTGCAGCGACGCGGCGTCGGGCAGTTGCACCTGCAGGAAGATGTAGCCCTGGTCCTCGTCGGGAACGAAGCTGCTCGGCAGCTTCTTGCCGAGGAGTCCTGCAAAGAGCGCGAAGCCGGCGAGAATCACCAGCGTCACGATCGCTTTGCGGATCAGCAACCCGGAAGTCCCGATGAAGCGGTTCGTGACGCTCTCGAATCCGCGGTTGAACACCTCGAAGAAACGTCCGAGCGGACCGCGTGCCTCACGCCGCGGCCGCAGCAGCATCGCCGAGAGCGCCGGCGAGAGGCTCAGCGCGTTGAACGCGGAGATGAGCACCGACACCGCGATCGTGACCGCGAACTGCCGGTTGAGCCGTCCCTGAATGCCTCCCATGAACGCGACCGGCAGGAAGACCGACGAGAGGATGAGCGCGATCGCGACGACCGGCCCCGACACCTCGCGCATCGCCTGAATGGTCGCCGCGCGCGGCGTCATCCCCTCGGCGATGTGATGTTCCACCGCCTCGACGACGACGATCGCGTCGTCGACCACGAGCCCGATCGCGAGCACCAGTCCGAAGAGCGACAGAGTATTGATGGAGAAGCCGAGAAGCGGGAAAAGCGCGAACGTCCCGATGAGCGACACCGGAACCGCGATGATCGGAATCAGCGTCGCGCGCCAGTTCTGCAGGAAGAGGAAGACGACGAGGACGACGAGCGCCAGCGCCTCGAGCAGCGTGATGACGATCTCGTGAATGCCTTCGTCAACCGGCGCCGTCGTGTCGACGACGACCGCGTACTTCAGGTCCTCGGGAAAGCTCCCGCTGACCTTCGCCATCTGCTCGCGGATCCCCTTCGCCACCGCGAGCGCGTTCGATCCGGGAGCCTGATAGATGCCGATGACCGACGCCGGCTGGCCGTTGTAGCGGCCGATCTGTTTGTACGAGAGCGCGCCGAGCTCCACGCGCGCGACGTCGCCGAGGCGCACCGTCGAACCGTCGGGGTTGATGCGCACGACGATGTTCGAGAACTCTTCCGGCCTCGAGAGGCGCCCCTGCGCGCGCACGGTGTAGGTGAACTCCTGTCCCGGTGGCGCCGGCTCCGCGCCGACCTGGCCGGCGGGATTCACGGTGCTCTGCGACTGCACCGCCTTCTGCACGTCGGCGACCGTCAGGCCGAGCTTCGCGAGCTGGTCCGACTTGAGCCAGATGCGCATCGCGTATTCGGACGCGCCGAAGTTGAGCACCTGGCCGACGCCGGGAACGCGATAGAGCGCGTCGTTGACGTTGATCATCGCGTAGTTGCCGAGGAAGAGACCGGGATATGTCCCCTTCGGCGAGTAGAGCGCGAGGATCATCAGCGGGACGCCCTGCGTCTTGCGGTACGTCAGGCCGAACTGCGTCACTTCCGGCGGAAGACTCGGCAGCGCCTGCGAGACGCGGTTCTGCGCGTTCACCTGGTCGGCGTTGCGGTCGGTGCCGACATCGAAGATCACGCGCTCCGTAGCCGTGCCGTCGCTGGCGTTGACGGACTGGATGTAGAGCGAGTCTTCGACGCCGTTCATCTGCTGCTCGATCGGCGTGGCGACCGACTGCTCGACCGTCAGCGCGTCGGCGCCGGGGTACTGCCCCTGGATCTGGATCTGCGGCGGCACCATCTCCGGGAACTGCGCGACCGGGAGGCCGCTCATCGCCACGAGTCCGCCGAGGACGATGACGATCGAGATGACGATCGCGACGATCGGACGATTGATGAAGAAGCTGGCCATTACTTTGCCGCCTCGGCTGCCGCGGTTTGAGGAGCGACCTTCTCGCCGTTCTTCGCGCGCTCGAATCCTTCGACGATCACGCGGTCGCCCGGCTCGAGTCCCTTCTCGATGACCCAGTCGCTGCCGACCCGCGGGCCGGTCGTGACGGCGCGGATCGAGACCGTGTTGTTCGTGTCGACCACGCCGACCTGCTGCGTCCCCTGCAGCTCGTTCACGGCGCGCTGCGGAACGAGGAGCGCCGCGTGCATCGTCGTCGTCACCGCGCGCACTTTCGCGTACTGGCCGGGACGGAGGATGTTTCCGGGATTCGGGAAGAGGCCGATCGTCGTGATCGTGCCGGTCTTGATGTCGACGTCGCGGCCGGAGAGCGCGATGTGGCCCTTCTGCGAGAACGTCGAGCCGTCGGCGAGGATCAGCTCCAGCGCCGCGTTGCGCATCGCCGGATCGCTCTGGAACTGCAGGTACTCCTGCTCGCTCACCTGATACGCGACGCGGATCGGATTGACGGTCGACACCGTCGTGAGCACGCTCTGCGGATTCACGAGATCGCCGACCTGCCCCTTCGCGAGTCCCGCGATGCCGTCGATCGGCGAGGTGACCTTCGTCCAGGAGAGATTGAGCTTTGCCTGCTCCACCGCCGCTTCGAGCGCGCCGACCGAAGCCTGCGCCGCGGATCGCGCGGAGCGGGCGTTGTCGAGCTCCTGCTGGCTGAGCGCGCGCTGCGCCGCGAGCGGCTCGAAGCGCTCGACGTCATGCTGCGACTTGACGAGCCCCGCTTTCGCCTGCTCGAGGTTTGCCTCCGCCTGCCGCACCTGGGCCGCGGCCTGCCGCGGATCGATCTCGAACAGGAGCTGGCCGCGGTGAACGAAACTTCCTTCCTGATAGGCGCGGCGCAGCAGGTATCCCTCGATCTTCGGCCGGATGTCGGCGTTCACATCCCCCTCGGTCGTCCCGATCCATTCGCGCGTGATCGGCTGGTCGCGCTGGATCACGGTCGTGACGACGACGTGAGGCGGCGGCGCGGGAGCGTTGTCCTTCTGCTTCGCAGCGCCTCCGCCGCACCCGGCGAGTGCGATGCTGAGCGGCAGAAGAAGCATGACGGCGGCAAGTCTCATCCAATCCTCTTTTCGGCGGCGTGCATGACGAAGTCGACGGCGAAACGGACGTCGTCCTCCATCGGGGGCGGGTCACGGTCGATGATGCGGTTCAGGATGATCTCGCGCACGACCGCGGCGACCGAGATCGCGAGACGCCCGACGTCGGCGTCGCGGACCTCGCCGCGCGCGATGGCGGCGCGGAGGATCGTCTCGAGCTGTTTCAGGTAGTTCAGATACGTCGGATGCTGCTTCAGCCGGCGCTCGCCGAACGGCTCGGACATCGCGAGATAGAGGCGGAAGAAGTCGCGGTTCTCTTCGAAGTGCTGGAACTGTGTCCGAATCCGCTGTTCCATGATCTCGCGGAAGCCGCGGCAGTCGCGGCAGGCGTCCGCCAGCTTCTCGACGAGCTTCTCGGTCGCGCCTTCCATCGTGCGGGCGAGGATCTCGTCGCGCGACTGGAAGTAGATGTAGACCGTCCCTTTCGCGACCCCCGCCTCGTCGGCGATGTCCTGGACCGTGACGCTCTTCATCCCCTTGCGCGCCACGACACGCATCGCGGCGTCGCAAATCGACTCCTTGCGAAACTCCTCCACCACGTCGGCTTTGGTCTTCAAGTGACTGGATAGTATGTCGCGATGACCGGTCAGTCATCCCTGTTAACTGAATGGTCACCGCGCGCGTGTTGGCCGGGTTGAGTCGCCGCGCGACCTGTACTATCCTCGCGCTCCCGAACCGAATGGAATAGCGGAACCACCCCGCCCCGTTCGGAAACGGCGACCTGCCTCTCAGGCCCTTAGCTCAGTTGGTTAGAGCGCTACCTTGACACGGTAGAGGTCAGCGGTTCGAGTCCGCTAGGGCCTACCATCCTTCCGGCTCCGCGGCTGTTTCTCGCCCTAGCTGTGACCCGGCTCACGGCCGCGCCTGCCGGTGCGACACAAACTGGCCTCCATCCCAATGTCGCTGCCAGGCCTGTTGCTCGCCGTAACCATGTTCAAGATGACACCTGCGCATTTGCAGTTGCTGCGTCACTCCGTCGTGTTGTGGTCGCCCGTCGAGTCGGGGGCGCCGGGGGCGCTGCCTTCGCCGCTGTTGGCCGAGGAGACCGACAAGATCTCCGACGCGACGTACGCCGACATCGCCAAACGCGCGGGACTCGCGAAGGTCGACAAGGCTGAAATCAATCAACTATTGATGGAGATGCCGGAGGCGTTCGAGCAGTTCATCGCGCACGGCACCCTTGCGCCGGGAACGTACCGGTACGACAACCCGCTCGCCACGATTCCGTGGGCGGCCCGGACGCTGCCGACGGAGCTCGCGAATCTCGCGACGGAGAAAGTGGTCACGTTCCAGTTGACGGAACGACATCTGAAGCTGCTCCGTGCGGCGCAATGGGAAGGGATGATGATGAACGCCAAGCGCCCCTACGGCGACATGACCTCTTTCGAGCTCGACATGGCCGACATCCTTCATGAACCGCACGATGAGAAGCGGCTCTGGAAGTTGCACACCGAGATGCTCTCCGCGCTCCAGGTCTTCCTCCAGAACGCGAAGCTCGACCCGTAGCTGTGCCCAGGTCGAAGCCGATTTATTTCTTCTTTGTAGACCTCGCCTTTGTGCTCTCAATGAGCTTGTGGCTGTGCGCCGCGGTGAGGTCGAGCCCATAGATTTTCTTGAGGTCGCTGATCCGCTTGAGCGAGTCGGGACCGAACGCCGCCTTTCCCTCGAAAGCGTGCAGAACGATTCCCTCCAGCAGATCGCCGAGGCTCATGTCGTGGTACTCGGCAAGCGCTTTCAGCACTTTCAGGATGCGCTTCTCGACGCGGACGCCGGTCTGGGTACGTTCGATTACCGTGTTCATACGTACCATGCTACCACGGTAACCCCGGTCGGACTGGTCAGTTCCTTGCACTTCCCAAGGCCGGAGGAACGCCATGGCTTCGAATGAAAACGCCCGCTCGCGCAAGAGCGGTGGAACGGTGAGCGCGATCCGCAAGACGGCCCACGGCCTCGGCGGCGCGGTCTCCAGCGACACGGTCATCGACTTGATCCAGCGCCTCGGGCTGCTCGACCTCGCCGTCGACAAGGTCCGCGCCCGCCTCGAGCAGGCGGACATCGACGACATCCTCGACGACGCCACCGAATATCTGCGCCGCAACCCGGAGGTCGTCGTCGTCCTTCTCGGCACGATCACGGTGGCCGCGGGGATGATCGTCTACCTCGAGCGCGCGGAACGCTGGCGCAAGTGGAGCGAGGACGAGGAAGAAGAGTCCGCCCCGCAACGGCCGCGCGCCACGGTCAACAACGCGCGGCGCCGCGCGTCCTAACGCTTCAGGAACTCTTCGATCGCAGCCACCGCGCGCGGGTCGTTCTTCTGGCCGAGCCAGAACGCCGCTTTCTTGCGGATCGTCGGGTTGTGGTGGTTGCGCATCAGGTCGGCGAGCAGCGGGATCGACTCGTCGTTCGGGAGCTGCGAGATGCCGAAGATCGCCTTCTCCTTGACGCTCGTGTCGGGATCGTTGTCGACCGCCTCGCGCAGGCCGGCGGCCGCTTTCTTTCCGGCGACCTGCGAGAGCCAGAAGAGCGCCTGACCGCGAACCTTCGAGCTCTCGTCGTGCTTGGCGATCTGCAGGATGTCGTCGACCGCTTCCGGCTGGCGGCTCTGCGACATCGCGAAGATCCCCTTCTCGCGCAGGCCCGCCGGCTCGTTCAAATTTGTGGTGATCGACCGCACAATTTCGTATCCGCGGTGCCCGCGGGCGAGGCCGAGCCAGAAGAGGGCATTACCGCGGACGCCGACGGGGCGATCGGAGCGGGCGATCGACTCGAGCACATCCGTCGCCGACTCGTCGGCGTGCGCCGCGAGCGCCGCCATCGCCTGATGATGCGTGTCGTCGATCTGGGTCGCGAGGAAGCGGATGCTCGCCCGCGGGTCGACGTTCTCGATGATCGTGACGTTCATCCCCTCGCCGTCGACCGAACAGCGGGAGTTGAATTCGCGGATCCGCTCGATCGAACCGCCGGAGACGCGGTAGAGGATCATGGCGTCGCCGGCCGGCTCCAACCTGCGTGCGTCGTTGGTCCAGTTGCCGTTGTCGCTGAGCGAGCAGTAGCCGCAGTCGTTGCCGCGGAAGTTCATCGCTGCAGGAACGCTGTAGCCGATCCAGCCGGTGGCGCCGCGCACCTGGGCACCGAGATCGGCCGAGGCGCGGACGGTCGTGACGTGAGCATCCGTCAGGTTCTGGGCGGCGAGCGGGAGGGCGGCGGTGAGGACGAGCGCGAGAACGGTGTGTCTCATGGCCGTTGGACGCCGTCAGTGAGAACCGGTTAGCCGCGGAATTCCCGGAGGTTACGTTGACTTTGGTTGGGTTTATTCGTACATTCGACCAAATTTGACATAGGAGGAAGTTCCGTATCTTTCCACCACGACGAGGATCGAGATTCGACCGCAGACCCGCTGAACCCGAAAACCGCATCAACGATTTGATCCGCGCGACCGAAGTCCGGCTGATTGACCACGAAGGCAATCAGGTCGGCGTCGTGCCGATCGCTCAGGCGCAGCAGATGGCACGCGAGAAAGAGCTCGATCTCGTCGAGATTTCCGCCGCTGCCAGCCCGCCTGTCTGCAAGATCATGGACTACGGAAAGTTCATCTTCCAGCAGAAGAAGAAGGCAGGAGAAGCCAAGAAGAAACAAAAAGTGATCGTCGTCAAGGAGGTGCAGTTCCGCCCCCGCATCGACGAGCATGACTTCGATTTCAAGAAGAACAACGTCATCCGTTTCCTGCAGCACGGCGACAAAGTCAAAGCGCTGGTCCGCTTCCGCGGCCGCGAGATGACCCACATGGAGCTCGGACGGGCCGTGCTCGACCGCCTGCTGACGGACGTGAAGGACTACGGAGCCGCCGAATCGCCGCATCCGGACGTCCAGGGCAACCGGATGACCATCGTAATCGCCCCGGTCAAGAGCCACTAGCTTGGCCGGGAATCGGTAACAGCCGAAACTGGTTGGGAGCCTAGCTATGCCGAAAATGAAGACGCACCGCGGCGCCGCCAAGCGGTTCAAGAAGACCGGGACGGGCAAGCTTCAGCGGAATCACGCGTTCCATTCGCACATCCTCACCAAGAAGTCGCCGGGCCGGAAGTCCGCGCTCGCCGGTGAGGTGGAAGTGTCGAAGGCGAACACGAAGACCGTGAAGCGCATGCTTCCGTACTAAAGCGCGGCAACACAACCCGCGAGCGCGGCGAGGTACTCACCACTCCTGACCCGCCCGCTCTGAACGAACAGAAACGAGGAGATCATGCCGAGAGTCAAACGAGGACCCAAACGGAAGAACCGCCGCTCCAAGACAATGGCGCTGGCCAGCGGCTTCTGGGGGATGAAGTCCCGCGGTTACCGCATCGCGAAACAGCAGGTCGAGAAGGCGCTCAACTCCGCCTTCGCCGGCCGCAAGGATCGCAAGGGCGACTTCCGCAAGCTCTGGATCGCCCGCATCAACGCCGCCGCCCGTCAGAACGGCATCAGCTATTCGCAGCTGATCGCCGGCCTCAAGGCCGCCGGATCGACGCTCGACCGCAAGGTGCTCGCCGACATCGCCGTCCGTGACGCCGCCGCCTTCACCGCGATCGCCGAAAGCGCGAAGAGCGCGTTGGCGAAAGCGAAAGCCTAGCGGCACAGCCGCATAGGGGCATGGCGGCATAGTGCTCGACGAGATCGCACAAGCCGGACACGACTTCGATGCCGCCCTCGCCGCCGCCGGCGACGGGCGCGCGCTCGAGGAGCTGCGCGTTCGCTACTTCGGACGCAAGGGCGGCCTCGTTCCAGCGCTGTTCTCGAAGCTGAAGTCCGTTCCGCCGGATCAGAAGCGCGAGGTTGGGGACGCGCTCAACAAGCTCCGTGACCGGATCGAGTCGGAGCTGAAGGAACGGATCGAGCGCCTGGCTCGAGCGGAGGTCGTCCGCGACGTCATCGACGTCACGTTGCCCTCCCGTCTCCCCGGCCTCGGCCACCTCCATCCGACGACGATCGCGCGGCTCGAGATCGAGCAGCTCTTCCGCGAGATGGCGTACACCATCGATCCCGGACCGGAGATCGAGAACGACTGGAACAACTTCGAGGCGCTCAACTTCACGCCCGACCACCCCGCGCGCGACACGCAGGACACGTTCTTCGTCGACGTCGACAAGCTCCTCCTCCGCACCCACACGTCCAACGTGCAGATCCGGACGATGGAGCGCTTCAAGCCGCCGATCAAGGTGCTCTCCTGCGGCCGCGTCTACCGCCGCGACGAGATCACCATGCGCCGCTCGCCGATGTTCCACCAGGCCGAGGGGCTGCTGATCGACCGCGGCACCCACATCGGACACCTCCGCGCCACGCTCGAGCACGTCGTCCGCCGCCTCTTCGGGGCCGACGCGAAGATGCGCATGCGTCCGAGCTTCTTCCCGTTCACCGAGCCGAGCGCGGAAGTCGACATGTCGTGCATCTTCTGCAAAGGCGCCGGCTGCGGCACCTGCTCCCAAACCGGCTGGATGGAGATCCTCGGCTGCGGCATGGTCCACCCGCAGGTGCTGCGCAACGTCGGCATCGACCCCGAGGAGTGGAGCGGCTTCGCCTTCGGCCTCGGCATCGACCGGGTCGCGATGCTCAAGTTCGACGTCCCCAACATCCGGACGCTGTTCGAGAACGACCTGCGAGTGTTGCAGCAGTTCTGAGGTGAAAGAGCCTCAGCGGAACAGCGGCCGGATCGCGCCGGTCTGCAGGTCGATCGCGTCGATCTTCCCGGTGTCGTACCGCAGGAGCGCTCGGTACTTCACGTCAGGATCGGTGATGCCGATACCCGTTGGCCACGACAGGGCGGGCGTCGCGCGCGGCGGAGGTGAGCTCATAGCGCCTGAATCAGCGTCGACGATGTAAGTCGTCGTGTCGAATCGCTGTCGTCCGTAGGTGCTGACCAACAGCTTCCCGCGGCCGATCTCCGCCATCACCCGAACGCCCTGCGCGTCACGTCCGAAGCGGATCAGACGCTGCTGCGTGCCACTGCGGCGGATTTCGATGGTTGCGGGAGCGGCACGATGGAAGATCGCCCACCGTCCGTCGCGCATCAGCCAGAGGCCGTCGTCCTTCTGCAGAGGAATCGTATCCACCGTCCCCGCGGCGAGATTCCGGATCTCGACGGCGGAAGTGTTGCGGACCATGAGCGTCGATCCGACGACGACGTAGTCGTACTGATTCGCGATCGGGATCGGAGGAGTCACTTCGCTCAGCTTACGGGTGCGCACGTCGAAGTCTGTGACCCGGAGACCTTCCCCTGTAGGCGCGAAGATTCGAACGATATTCGGGGAGACGAACTGCAGAGCCGCGCGCGAAAACGCGACGCGGACCGACGCGAGGTCGTGCCGTGATGCCGTGTCGTAGACCGTGAGGATGTGATCGACCGTCGCTGCGACGCGAGAGCCGTCGTCATTGACGCCGATCGCGTCCGGATCGCCGGTCACCTCGACACTCATCAACGTCTTCGGCTCCTGGTCGAGCCGTGTGACTCTCACGACCCAGCGCGACGGACCGTTCCGAATGATCCCGAACGCGTTCTGGAGCGAGGGCGATGAAACGAAGTCGGCGACGACGTTCCCGCGGCTTGCACTCTCCCAACTCCGATCGGCGACGTACACGCCATTCGCCGGGTTCACGGTAAAGCCGGCTTCCGTGCCTCTCGCCGTCCCCCAAATGTGAACGACGCTGCCGCGCTGCACCGCGCGCGGGTGCGCCAACTCACGCGGTGTCGCGGCGAGCACCCACCGCGAGTAAGCGAAACCGACGATTGCCGCGACGACGATCAGACCCCAGAAGAACATCGAGAGCGCACGGTGGCTGCGCCGGGCGTCGATCCGGCCGCGGCTGAGCTGCCAGGCGCCGCCTCCGATCGCCGCGGCGACGCCGGCCCCGACAAGCAGCGCCACGATTCTCACCGCGGGGATCAGCGCCATCGCCATCCCGAGAGGCAGGAGCGTTCCGGCGACGATCGCGAGGATCGCGAGCATTGCGATGAAATCGAGCGCGAGGATCGGCGAGCGCGAGCGGATCCAGGTCGAGAACAGATGTCCCACCAGCGTCAGGAGGACGGCGGCCGCGAGCACGTAGGCGACCGCGGATGGCGCCGGAATGGTCGACATCACGCGGAACGCTCTCTGCCCGGCCATCAGCGGAAACGCGCTGACGATCGCAAAGGAGATGGCGAGCAGTGCGATCGCCGCCGCCAGCTTTCCGAACCAGATCGCCGCGCCGGAGACAGGGCGTGTGAAGTAGAACGACAGCCGCTTTTCGCTCAGCTCGCGGCCGACGAGCGTCGCGCCGAGGATCAAGGCAAGTCCCCACGTGAACGCGACCGCGAGGAAGAACGCCAGAATGACGACCGCCTCCTTCCGGTCGGCGAACGATCCGTACGGAGTCAGCCATGCGAGCGGCGACACCAGCGCGATCGCGATCGCGGCGACGAAGACGAACGCGCGCTCCTCGATCTCGCGACGGGCGATGGCGAGAACGTGGCTCATCGCGCGGCTCCCTCTTCGCCGGTGACGGCGATGAAGATCTCTTCGAGCGACATCGGGGAGACTTCCGCGGCGTCGAGGGGCGACGCGGGGTCGTAATTCGTCACGATCATTTCGGTTCCTGTTCCCCAGCTTCGTACCGCGGCCGTCGCGAGATTGCCGACGGCGGCCGGCCGCGTGGCGGCGAACCGCACGCGCCGGAAGCGCGATTTGAGCGACTCGAGCTCTTCGTCGAGGACGATGCGGCCGTCCGCCATCATCGCCACGCGGTCGACGATCGTCTCGACGCCGGCGAGGTCGTGCGTCGTGAGGAAGACCGTCGTGCCGCGGTCCGCGAGATCCGCGATCACCTCTTCGAAGAGCGACTTGCGCGCGACGACGTCGAGGCCGAGGGTCGGATCATCGAGCACCAGAAGTTCCGGCTCGTGTGCCAGCGCGAGCGCGACCGACACCTGCTTCTTCTGCCCTTTCGAGAGGTCGCCGAAGCGCGCGCTCTCCGCGACCGAGAAACGCGACAGCCGCTCGTCGAACGCGGCGCGGTTCCAGCGCGGATAGAGCCACGCGGAGAATCGCGCGATTGCGTCGACGCGCATCGACGGTGGGGCGTCGGCTTCCTCCGACACCACGCCGACGCGCGCCATCAGCGACGTCCGGTGCGTCCAGGCGTCTTGGCCGAGGAGTGAGGCCGTTCCGCGCTGCGGCTTCTGTTCGCCGAGCATGCAGCGGACGAGCGACGACTTGCCGGCGCCGTTGCGCCCGAGGAGCGCGTAGACCGCGCCGGGCGCGACGCTGAGAGAGGCGCCGTCGACCGCCGTCCTGCGGCCGTAGCGAACGGTGAGGTTATCGATGCGGATCGCGTCGCCGCTCATGCTTTCCTCCGGTGGTCCCTGCTCGAGTCACGGACAAGACGTCCGTAACTCGTCTCCAGCTCCGCGGTGGCGTCGTCGAGCGAGGCGCCGACCGCGATGGCGACGCCCGCGAGCCGCGTCGCCGCGTCGCGCAGCATCTCGTTGCGCTCGGAACGCTTCGGCTGTGTCGGCGAGTCGGCCACGTACGTCCCCTCGCCGCGCTTCACCGTCAGCACGCCGGCATCGATCAGGTGCTGGTACGCGCGCGCGACGGTGTTGGGGTTCACGCGAATGCTCTTCGCGAGGTCGCGAACGGAAGGAACGGCGCCGCCGGGCGCCAGCGTGCCGAGGGTGATCATGCGCCGGATGCCTTCTTCGATCTGACGCCAGATCGGCGCCGCGTCGGATGGGTTGATGTCGAACACTGTATTAGCAAATTAATACAGTGATGCTGCCGTGTCAAGAGGTACAATCCGCCGCACTTCAGCCCAAAAGAGGATCCGTATGCGCTATTGGCTCTTGGTCGTGGTGTCGCTCTGCGCGGCCGTGCTTTCGGCGGAGCCGCGCGCGATCTCAGGCGCAGAGCGGGAGGCGGTGCGGATCGCGGCGGATTACCTGAGCCGCGGACCGGCGGCGATCGTCGACAACCTCGCGGCCTCCTCGCCGCTCCACCGCCTGACGCCGGCCGAGCAGCTCGCGGAGATCGAAACGCGCCTCGGGCCGCCCGCGGGCGCAACATGGGAGCTCCAGGCGGTCATGCCGTCGAGCGCGAACAGCGAAGCGGTGTTCGGCATCGAGTTCCCGTCCGGCGTCGACGACGCGGCGCAGTTCGAGTTGAAGCAGGAGAACGGCGCGTACAAGATCAACGACATCCACGTGCTCGCCGAGCGCTCGGCGCGCGCGCAGTACTTCCCCGCGGAGCCGGACGATAAGCCGAAGCAGGAGGAGCCGGCGTCGAGTCCCCTGTCGTCGAGTATGACGGCGCTGCTGATGTCGACGGTCCTCGTCGCGCTGCTCGCGGTCACGGGCGCGCTGACGATCGGACATAGGAAAACGATCGGCCGCATCGTCATCGCCGGCGCGATGCTCCTCGGCGTGCTCGTCGTCGGACGCACGCTGATGATCCCGCCGAAGTCCGAGGCGAAACCGGCCGCACCTGTGAAGAAAGCGCCGGCGTATCCGAAGCTCGGCACGCTGCTCGCGCTACGCCGCGCCGCCGCCGGTACGGGCGACGTCGAAGCGGCGTATGCCGCGGCGCCGAAGACCGGCGACGCGCACGACGTCGCGGACATCTGGAAGGCTCAGATCGAGATCCAGCAGACCAAGCTCGCCGACGCGAAGAAGCGGCTGAAGCGCTTCCCGACGCCGTCGGCGGTTCCGCTCGCGGAGCTGCTCCGCGCGCGGCTCGCGCAGCTCGAGGGCGACGAAGCGTCGTCCGCGCTCTCGTACGAATACGCCGTGAACCTCGGCCCGGGACGCGACGGTCTCTGGGTCGAGACGGCGCAGGCGCTCGGGCAGCTCGGCTTCGAGAATCGCGCGATCCGCTATCTGAAGCGCCTCAATCGCATCGGATCGCGCAAGCCGGACGTCTATTACCTCCTCGCGCTCACGCAGGTGATGGACAACCGCGACGACGACTCGCGCGCGACGCTGCTCCGCGCCTGGAACATGCGTCCGGCGATGCGGAGCGAGCTGGTGAACGCACGGCTCTTCTGGGCCGCGCTGCGCAGCCCCGACGTCGTGCCGACGATCAGCCTCGCGGCTCCCGACGAGCCGGTGTTCGCCGCGCCGAACGTCGGCCAGCAGGCGATTCCGCTGCCGCCGAACGCGGTGACGCGCGTCAGCGGATCGTTCCTCCACGTCAAGCTCGATCGGCAGGAGCTCCTCGTTCCCGGCGGCGCCGTGCTCGCGCCTCCGACGTCGCCGGTCGTCAGCGCCGCGGCGTGGGCGGCGGACGAAGACCAGAAAGCGCTGCGCGACCTCGACGAGCTGCTGAAGAGCGCGCGCAGCGACAGCGTGTTCACGCAGCCGGCGCTGCGGCGGCGGATCGTCGCGACGGCGAGCGCGCTCGCGTCGCACAACCGCTGGCAGGACCTCGTCAAACTCACCGACGGCATCACGCCGCGTTCGCCGCAGGTGCCGCCGGACGTCGTCTTTCTCCGATCGAAAGCGCTGCAACGACTGCACAACACGATCGCCGCGCGCAACGAGCTCGCGGAGCTCGCGACGAGCGGCATCCTGCAGCAGAAGCGCGACTCGCGCGCGCTCGTGGAGCTCGGCGAGAGTCTCGCGGCGTTCGACCTCTACGGCCCCGCGCTGAAGATGTTCGAGAAGGCGCAGGCGGTGCACAACGACGCGAGCCTCGACGACCGGATGCGCCAGATCAGTTTGAACGAGACGCTCGCGACGCGGTCGCAGATGTACGCGTCGCCGCACTTCGAGATCCGCTATCCCGACGAGTACCCGCCGCACGCGGCGCAGCAAATCGCCGAGATCGGCGAGGCGGAGCTGAAGCGGTTGCAGACGATCGTGCCGTCGCCGAGTTTCCAGCACGTCACGATCAACATCGTGAAGTGGGAGGACTTCCGCTCCATCTACACCGGCAACGATTTCATCCTCGGCTTCTATCAGGGGAAGATCACGCTGCCGTTCGGCAACATCGCCGACTTTCAGCCGGAGATTGTCGCGATCCTGACGCACGAGCTGTGTCACGCCATGATCGCGGAGGCGACGAACGATCAGGCGCCGCGGTGGTTTCACGAGGGGCTGGCGCAGCGGGTCGAGATGCGCGACTTCCACCAGAACGCGCTGAACATGTACGACGACAACCGGCTGCTTGCGATTGGTCTGCTCGATTCGGTGATGAACGGCTCGCCCGACCCCGAGATGATCGGCGAGGCGTACATCGAAGCGCAGACGGTGATCCGCTTCCTCGAATCGTCGTACGGACCGAAGGCGATTCCGACGATGTTGAACGCGTTCCGCGACGGCGCTACGACGGAGGAAGCGATCCAGCAGGTCGCCCACACGGACCTCGGCGGACTCGACATCAAGTTCCGCGCGTGGGGCCGCGGCGGCGCGAAGGTGTTCGCGAACCCGCCGCCGATCCGTTACGACCAGACGGGCAGCAACGAAATTCAGTGGGCGAGGCCGAGACCATGAACATGATCGCAATCATCGTCGCAGCCGCTTTCGCGCAATGGCTGTTCTTTGCCGTGTGGCTTCTGCTTGCGCCGGGCAAATCGAAAACGCCGATGCTGATCAGCAGCGGAGTCCTCTTCGCCGCCTGGCTCGCCGCGTTCCTCCCGCCGCTGCTCGCCGAGAAGGGCGCGGTCAAAGCCCCGACGGAAGCCGCAACGATCGCAGCGCGCAGCCACGGCTCCTGCGCCTCCGTCCAGGCCGGCGACACCGCCTCGTCCGTCGCGAAGAAGCTCGGCAGCCCCGACGAGAAGCTCAACGACGAATCCGTCCGCGGCCCCGGCGCCACGACCTGGGTCTACCGCGACACCCGCTGCGCGGTGCACATCATCGACAACGAAGTCGACTTCGTGGAGTAGGTGCCGGCTAAATCGCCGCCGGCACCTCTTCCCCGTCCATCATCCCAGCTTCTCCCTTTGCCCGCTTCCGCGCGCGGGAGCGTTCCTGGATGTCGTCGAAGAGGGAGTAGGCGACTGGCGTCGCCAAAAGGGTGAGGAGAAGCGCGAGCGTCTGGCCGCCGATGATGACCGATCCGATCGCGCGGTTCGTGGCGGCGCCGGTGCCGCTGGAGGCAACGAGCGGGATCATGCCGGCGACGAAGGCGAGGGTGGTCATCAGGATCGGGCGGAGACGGTCGCGATTCGCTTCGCGGATCGCCTGCGCGCGCGGGAGGCCGTGCGCGCGGAGGCCGTTGGTGTGGTCGATCTGCAGGATGCCGTTCTTCTTGACGATGCCGAACAGCACGAGGATTCCGAGCATCGAGAAGATGTTGAGCGACTGATTCAGCACCAGGATCGAGAAGAGCGCGAACGGGACCGTCAGCGGCAGCGCGAGCAGGATCGTGATCGGGTGCACCCAGCTCTCGAACTGCGCCGCGAGGATCAAGTACATGAAGATGATCGACAGCAGGAACGCGAACATGAAGTTCGCGAACGCGCGTCCCTGCTCGCGCGAACGGCCGGTGAAGCCGGACGAATACTCCGGCGGCATCTTGAGGTCCTTGGTGTCCTTCACGAGCGCGTCCATGACCGTCTGCGTCGAATAGCCGGGCGCCATGTTCGCGGTCAGCATCACCTGGCGCTGGCGTGAGATGCGGTTGACCGTCGACGGGCCCGAGCCGGGCGACATGTTGACGACGTCGCGGATCTGCACCGCTCCGCTCTTCGCCGACGGCACTTGCGCCTGTGAGATGCCCTGCGGGTCTTTGCGGAACTCGTGCTCCGCGCGGACGTGCACCTCGTACTGTTCGCCGCCTTCGTAGTAGTCAGTGACTTTCAACCCGCCGACGAGCACATTGAGCGTCGATGCGATGTCCTGCACGCGCACGCCGAGGTCCGCGGCCTTCGCGCGGTCGATGCGAACGCCGAGCTCCGGCTTCCCGGTGACGTAGTTCGTGTCGGGATCGACGACGCCGATCTTCTTCATCTCGTTCAGCTTCGCGAGGAGCACGTGCGAGTACTGCTCGAGCTTGTCGAGGTCCGGCCCGCCGATCCAGTACATGATCTCGGCGTTGACACCGCCGCCGAATGCATTGACCGGCGAGACGTTCGTGCGCAGGTTCAGGCGCGCGTACTGCGGCAGGAGGTTCTGCCGGACGTCGGCCATGATCGCGAACTGGTCGCGTTTCCGCTTCTCGACCGGTACGAGCTGGACGTAGACCGTGCCGAGGTTCTGCGTGATCTGCGGGTCGTCGCCGATCGTGACGACCGTCGTCATCACCTCGGGCATCTGCCGCACGCGACTCGCGATCGACTCCATGATCGTCTGCGTCGTCTGCAGACTCGAGCCTTCCGGCGCGCGCGCCTGCACCTGGAACTGCGACTCGTCGTCCTGCGGCAGGAAGTTCTTGTTCACCTTCATCCCGAGCGGGATGATCGAGACGAGCGCCAGCACCATCGAGACGACGATCACCCACCGGTGCTGCATCGACCAGTCGAGCATGCGAAGGTAGGTCGACTCGATCGCGCCGTAGATGCCGTGCTCCCGCGTCGAGGTTTCGTGGTGCAGGTCCTCGGGACGCAGCCATCGCGCCGACATCATCGGCGTCAGCGTGAATGAGACGAGCAGCGAGATCGCAATCGCGATCGCCATCGTCACGCCGAACGAGTTCATGAAGCGTCCGACGATGCCCGCCATGAACGCCACCGGGAGGAACACCGCGATCAGCGACAGCGACGTCGCCATGACGGCGAGGCCGACTTCCTTCGTCCCCTCGACCGCCGCTTCATCCGGCTTCATCTTCTTCTCTTCCATGAAGCGGAAGATGTTCTCGAGCACGACGACGGCGTCGTCGATGACGATGCCGACCGCCAGGGTCAGCGCCAGCAACGTGATGACGTTCAGCGTGAAGTTCTCGAAGCGCATCGCCGCGAACGTGGCGATGATCGAGCTCGGGATCGCGACGGCCGAGATGATCGTCGGCCGCGATCGCCGGAAGAAGTAGATGAGCATTCCTATGGCGATGAGGACGCCGCCGACGCGCAGCGGCACCAGCATGCCGGTCGAGACGTCGTGGAACTTGAACAGCAGCACGTAGACGCCAAGGGTCGCCGCGACGAGCGAGACGGCCGCTTTCAACTTCGGCGACGAGAGGAAGAACCAGACGATGAGCGCCGCGAAGAGCGAGCCGAGGATCAGATGTTCCTTCACGGCGTCGACGGCGGCGACGATGTAGTCCGACTGGTCGCGGACGATCTGCATCTTCCAGCCCTTCGGAAGGCCCTTCTGGATCTCCGCGATCTGTTCCTTGAGGTGATTGACGACTTCGACCGTGTTCGTGCCCGACTGCTTGCGCACGTTGAGCACGACGGCGGAGTTGCCGTTGACCGTCGCGACCGACTCCGGCTCGGCGACGCTGTCTTCGATGTGCGCGACGTCGCCGATCTTGACCGTGTAGCCGTTCTTCGACTGGATCGCGACGTTGGCGAATTCGGCGGGATCGGTGACGCGGCCGTACGTACGCAGCGTCATGTCGCGCAGCCCTTGCTCGACTTTGCCGCCCGGGATCTGCACGTTCTGCGTCTGCAGCGCGCTGACGACCTGCGCGGTCGTGAGGCCCATCGCCGTCAGCTTCTCGGTGTCGACGACGACGTTGATCTGGCGCGGACGGCCGCCGACGATCAGCACCTGGCCGACGCCGCTGATCGACTCGAGCCGGCGGCGGAGCTTCTTGTCGGCGAATTCGGTGATGTCGCGGACCGGCGCCGGGCCGGAGAGAGCGATGCCGAGGACCGGGATCGAGTCAGGATCGAACTTCAGGATGATCGGAGGATCGGCGTCCTTCGGCAGGTCGCGGAGAATCGTGTTGACCTTGTCGCGCACTTCCTGCGCCGCGACGTCGGAGTCCTTCTCGAGGACGAACTGCACGGTCACCTGCGACACGCCTTCAGACGAGATCGACTGCAGCTGATCGATGCCGCTGATGGTGTTGACCGCCTCCTCGATCTTGTCGCTGATGTCGGTCTCGATCTCCTCGGGGGCCGCGCCGGTCAGCGTCGTCGTGATGACGATCGTCGGGAAGTCGACCTTCGGAAAACGGTCGACGCCGAGCTGCAGGTACGCGAAGTACCCGACGACGACGAGCGAGAGGATGAGGACCGTCGCGAAGATCGGACGGCGGACGCAGATTTCGGACAGTTTATGCATAGGTCACCGCGCGTTCATTTCCACTCGGGCAAACAGTCCCGGCTTCAGCTTCCCGTCCCGATTCGCGAACTCGGTCTCGACGAGGAATGACCGCGTGGCCGAATCGACGACGCCCCCAACGGTCGACACCCTTCCGGCGAACGTCTCGTTCGGATACGGATCGACGGTCGCCTTCACGGAGTCGCCGACGTGTACCGAGGCGAGGTAGCGCTCCGGCACCTTGAAGCGAAGTTTGAGCGGCGAGATCTGGACGATCACCGCCGCGACGCTGTTGTCGCCGAGGCGCTCGCCGACGTCGGCACGCTTCTCGGCGACGACGCCGTCGATCGGCGAACGGAGCGTGCCGTCGTTGATCTGCTGGCGGAGCAGCGCCGCCTGCGCGACGGTGCTCTGCCGCATCGCGACCGCCTGGTCGTACGCCGATTGCGAGCGGTCATAGGTGGCGCGCGGGATCGAGTCCTTCGCGATCAGATCTTTCTTGCGGTCGAGGTCGCGCCGAGCGTCATCCTCGGCCGCCTTCGCGCGCGCCGTGTCGGCGTTCGCGCGGTCGAGGTTGAGCCGCAGGTAGTCGGTCTCGAGCTCCAGGATCGGCTGCCCCTTGGAGACGTGCGACCCTTCGTCGACATACATCTTCGCTACGCGGCCCGGCGTCTTCACCGCAAGCTCGGAACGAACCGGCGAAACAAACTCGCCCGTCGCCACGACCACGCCATTCGTCTCCGTCGCGACGCCCGTGCTCTGTGTGCCGCCGGCGCTGTTCTGTGTGGCGCCGGCACTCGTCGCCGCCGCGGCCACGCTCTGCACGTCCTTCGGCAACTCAGGCGCCGGCTTGTTCGTGTCGGTCGCCGCCGGAGTCGCTTTCTTACATCCGACAGACGCGAACAGCGCGACGAGGGTGAGGGCGAGAATCGATCGCTTCATTTCTGAACGGCTCCTGATGTGACGTTGACTGCTTCCTTCATCGCACCCGCCACGTACCAGACGCGCAGTTGCGCGAGGTCGCGGTTGAGTGTCTCTTCGTTGACGGCGCGCCGCGCATCGGCGAGCGACGCCTCGCTGGTCGCGACGTCGAGCGACGTCGCCTCCTGCGCGCGATACGTTTCGAAGACTTGGTTGTACTCCGCCTCGGCGGCCGCGAGCTGCTCCTTCGCGAGCCCGAGCGCCGTCTCGGCCTCGTGCAGCGCGCCGAGCGCGGTTCGCACGTCTTCGCGCGCCGTCGTCTTCGCGGTGTCGAGATCGAGTTGCGCCTGAATCTCCCGCGCGCGTGCCGCCGCGACGCGCGCCTCGACTTCACCCGACTGCAGGATCGGAACGGTGAAGTTGAACGCGCCGAACGCGTAGCGCGGCGCGGGGAACGCCGACTTCTGGCTCACATAGCCGCCGTTGAACGTGACGGTCGGCAGCCAGAAGCCCTTCTGTTTCTGCACTTCGAGGCGCGCGATCTGAACGTTGTTCTGCGCGACCGCGACGTCCGGGCGCGACGCTTCGGCGCGCGAGACGAGCGCCTGCTCGTCGGGCACCGGCGGAGCCGGATTGCTCGTGTCGGTCACCTCGATCGGCCCGTTCAGATCGAGATCGGCGCGGAGGCGGCTGACCCCCTCTTCACGCGTCTGCTGCGCCGCCGCGAGCTGCCGCTGCGCCGCTTTGATCGCGGTCTCGGCGCGCAGGACGTCGACCTTCGTCGACTCCCCCGCTTCGTAGAACGCGCTCGCCTGCTTCCGGCGCTTCTGCGCCACGTCGATGTTCTTCTGCTCGATCGCGATGCGGCTGTCGGCGTTCACGACGCCGAGGTAGTTCGAAGCGACGCGGAGGAGAACGGCGTCTTCCGTGCCGAGGACGCCTTCCCGCGCGTTGAGGATCCCGATCTTCGCCTGGCTGTATGCGCGCAACTCGCGGCGGCCGGCGTAGACCGGCTGCGAGAAGTTGAGGTGATAGTTCCAGTCGTTGCGCGGCAGGACCGTAACGTCGTTCCCGCCCGCGTTGAAGGCGACGGTCTCGCTGTTCCGTTGCGCCGCGCCGTTCAACGTGATGCGCGGCAGGACGTTGGAGAGCAACTGCTCCTTGTTCGCCTCGGCCACGCTGACATCGGCACGCGCGCGCTCGACAGTGTTATTCACCTTCTCCGCGCGCTCGAGGGCATCGTGGAAGGTCAGCTTGGTGACCTCCTGGGCATGCGCGGCAAAGGCCGTGGAGATCGCCGCGATCGCTATCAGTCGTTTCAATTCGAGCTCCGTTTCTGTTTGCGAATGACGATGCCTTCGACCACCAGCCCGACGATGAGATCGACGTCACTCTCCTCGGGCGGTGGTGCGCTCTCGTTCAGACGCTCGAACGTGATGGCGACCGCTCCTTCGATCAGGAAAAGCGCGAGCCGGTAGGGATCCACCTTCCGCACCTCGCCGCGCTTCATCGCGTCGTCGAGAACACTTGCGAAAGCGGCGATGCGCTGCTGGTACTGCGGCGCGCAGTGGCGCTTCTGCCACCGCTTCTGATGCGACGAGCCGCTCGGGATGCGCAGCGAGAGGTAGAGGCGGAAGAACTCCGCGTTCTCGCGGAAGAACGCCATCTGCGCCCGGAACAGCTCGCGCAGCTTCTCCTCGATCGGGAGGTCTAGGGCGAGGACGGTGTCGACGCGCTGGTGCAGCTCCGCGATCGCCGTCTCGAACGTCTTCTCGACCAGCTCGTCGCGGTCGCGGAAGTAGAGATAGATCGTTCCCTTCGCGATGCCCGCTTCCTTGGCGATGTCCGCCATCGTGGCGTCGTTCATCCCCTTGCGCGAGATGACACGCATCGCCGCTTCCTGGATGGACTGGACGCGATACTCCTGGACGACTTCTTCTTTCGATTTGACCATGACGATACAGAACGTTCCGTTCAGGTCACTGAACGAGCGGTCAGCGTATCAGAATTTCAGGTCAGCGCTGCAAGGCGTTCGTCAACAAATCGGTGAACGCTTCCACCGGCGTGGCGCCGACGCGGTACTCCTCGCTCGGCATTTCGTAGCGGAAGATCACGTGTCCGTTCTTCGTCACGGTCGCCTGTGCGGCGCGGCGCTTCCGGCCGCGCCCGAGGTGCTCGAAGGTGCCGTTGAAGTGGATGGAGACCGGCGCGGAGTCCTGTGCAGAATTAACGACCGCGAGGGTCGGGATCTCGTGCGTGAGCGCTTTCGCCAGGTCGTCCTGCATTGCTCCGGCGTCGAGCGCGATCTTGTTCACGCCGGCGAGCTGGGAGCGCAGTTTGTCGAGGAGTTCGTTGTTGACGTGGCGGTCGCCGCCTTCGACGTAGGCGGCGATTGGCGCCTCGGGGACGGGTTGCGGGGCTTCGAGGTTGCGGGATTTCGGGGTGATGACCGGCTGCGGCTGCGGTTTCGGCTCGGGCGCGGCTTCGGTTTCGGTTTTCTTGCTCGGTGGGGCGCCGGCGGCCTCGTCGGCGCGCGCCGGCGAGGCCGCCGGCGCTCCACTGAGAGACGACGTCGTTGGCGTTGTTGTCGTTTGCTCGGGAACCACACTCACCGTCGTATGTGCAGGCTCCACCACGGGCTCAGGTCTGCGCAGGAACAACACGGTCCCGACGACCGACGCGAGCGCCACGACCAGAACGACGGCGAGAAACGGCAGCATGCTCGACCGCGGACGTGGCGCTGGCGCCACCTCCGTCCGCACCGTCGTCGCCGGCACCGTGTCCACCGTCGCTTCGACCTGTTCCAACGCCGCGCGGAACTCGGCGGCGTTCTGGAACCGCTTGTTGCGGGACCGTTGCAGCGCGCGGCGGAGGATCGCTTTGAGCGCGTCATTGCCGGGCAGATCGCGATCGAGATCGACCAGCTGCATCGCCGTCTCATCCGAGTGATGCCGGAAATAGTCGACCGGCGACTTCCCCTCGAACGGCGGGCGCCCCACGAGCATCTCGTAGAGCGTCATGCCGAGCGAGTAGAGGTCGGCGCGCGCGTCGATCCGCTCGTTCTCCGGCAGGAAGCCGAGCTGCTCCGGCGCCGCGTAGCGGAGCTTGCCGACGAAGATGCCGGTACGCGTCACCGCGACGTCGGGATCGTCGATCTTCGCGACGCCGAGGTCGATGATCTTCACCATGTTCGTGTCGCGCGCGATCATCAGATTCTCGGGACCGATGTCACGGTGGATGATCCCTGCGCGGTGGATCGCCTCGAGGCCGTTCAGCGTCTGAATCGCGATCCGGATCGCCTCGCGCGGCGGCAGCGTCCCGCGCGCGCGAATCCGCTGCGCCAGGTTCTCGCCGTCGATGTACTCCCACACCATGTAATGCGAGCCGTCGGGCAGTGCGGCGAAGTCGTGGAGCACCGCCACGTTCGGGTGCTGCACGCGGGTCGCGGCGCGCGCCTCGCGCAGGAAGCGCTCGTGCGCGTCGGCGGTGCCGGAGATCTGCGGCCGGATGACTTTGATGACCCGGATCGCGCCGAGGAAAACGTGCTCCGCCTTGTAGACGTCGCCCATCCCGCCGCTGCCAAGGCGCTCGAAGAGCTTGTACTTCCCGTCGAGCGGCGTCTCTGCGTAGGTCCGCAGAAAATCGGACATTACTTAATGTTAGCTGTCACCTGGAACGAAGAACTAATCGACGGATCCTTCTTCGCCGTGATCGTGAGCGTTTCCGAGAGTGCGCCGGCCTTCGCCTTCGCGCCGTCGACCGTCACCGACAGCGTCTCCTTCTTCTTCGGCGCGAGCTTGCCGGCATACTCGTAATAGAGACAGCGGCACTGCGAACGCGAGACGGTGTAGTCGACCTGTTTGTCGGTCGTATTCGTGACTTCGATCTGGCGGACGGCGCGCGTTCCCTTGCGAATCGTGCCGTAGTCGGCAATGGCGGGGGTGACAGCGAGCGCGCTCGGCGGAGCCGCGACCGGCTGCGGAGCGGCGGTCGCCGGCGTGGCGGTGTCGTTCGTGACGGCGGTAGTCTCCGTCGTTACCGCCTTCACCTTGCCGCGATCGCGGCTCGCGTACCAGATCAGCGCACCGATCAGGCCGAGGACGACGACCCCGGCGATGACGATCATGGCGAGGCGCGAATTCGACGTCGCGCCACCGGGGGTCGTGTCGTACATCCCCACCGTGGGCGGCGCGTTGAGCGGCTTCGCCATCGGATTCGATGCGACGTTCGGCGTCGGGTTCTCGATCACCGGCTGCGTATCCTCGGAGACGGCCCCGACGCCGCGTTCCAGCTCATTCAGCTTCGCGAGCGAGGCCTCGATGCTTCGGACCAGGCGGTGGTACTCGCCCGCGAGCTGCTCGCTCGGCGCCTCCCGCGCCATCTGCACGAGCGCATCGCGGTGCGCGCGGTAGTTCTGCCGCAGAATCTCGATCTCGCGCGCGCGGTCGCCGCGCTTGACGTTCACGGTGCCGAAGTCGTCAGAAGACATCGTTCTTAACAGTATTGCAAGAACAGGGCGCGGCGCACACTGGTTACACTTGTAACAGCGAGACATGAAGATCTACATCGCCCAGATCAACCCTACCGTCGGTGCGCTCAACACGAACGCCGAGATGATCCGGAAGGCGTATGCCGGCGGCGTCAAAGCCGGCGCGGACGTCGTCATGGTCCCGGAACTCGCGGTCACCGGCTATCCGCCGCGCGATCTGATTGACAGGGAAGTGTTTGTCAGTGGCGCGCTCGAGGTGCGCGACGCCCTCGCCGCGATGACCGGCAACACCGCGCTGATCTTCGGCTGCATCACCCGCAACGAAGGGTGGTGCGGCAAACCGTTGCACAACACCGCGGTCGTCGCGCAGAACGGACGCATCGTCTACGAGCAGCACAAGTCGCTGCTCCCGACCTACGACGTCTTCGACGAGCTCCGCTACTTCGAGCCGGCGAAGGGGGGCAAAGCGATCGAGCTCGCCGGCACGCGCGTCGGAATCTCGATCTGCGAGGACTTCTGGTTCGACGACGAGATTCTCGGCACGAAGCTGTACTGCGAAAACCCCGTCGACGACCTCGCGCGGCAGAACGTCGAGGTGATCCTCAACATCTCCGCGTCGCCGTTCGACGCGGGCAAGCGGAAATCGCGCTACGACATCTTCTCGGAGATCGCGAAGCGCTACGGCGTGCCGCTCGTCTACGTGAACCAGGTCGGCGGCAACGACGAACTGCTGTTCGACGGATCGTCAATCGTGATCAACGCCGCCGGCGAGACGACGTTCTGCGCCCCCGCGTTCCAGGAGTACGGCGCCCTGGTCGAGCTGCACGGGGAGCGCTGCGAGTCGGTGCTCGCGCTCGGCGAGGACGAGGAGATCGGCCTCGCGCTCACCCTCGGCCTCCGCGACTACATCCGCAAATGCGGCTTCAAGGACGTCGTCGTCGGTCTCTCCGGCGGCATCGACTCCGCGGTGACGGCGGCGATCGCGGTCGAGGCCCTCGGCAAGGAGCACGTCACCGGCATCGCGATGCCTTCGCAGTTCTCGTCGCAAGGCTCGCTCGACGACGCCCGCGCTCTCGCCGAGAACCTCGGCATCGCCTTTCACGTCGTTCCGATCCAGCCGCTGTACGAGCCCTACCACAGCGCCTTCGCCGATCTATTCGGCGTAGACAAATTTGACACGACCAACGAAAACGTCCAGGCGCGCATCCGCGGGAACATCCTGATGGCGTGGTCGAACCGCACCGGCGCGATGGTGGTGTCGACCGGCAACAAGTCGGAGCTCGCGGTCGGCTACTGCACGCTCTACGGCGACATGGCCGGCGGCCTCGCGCTCCTCGGCGACGTCTACAAGACGATGGTCTACCGCGTCGCGCGCTGGCTGAACCGCGACCGGGCCGTGATCCCGGAGTCGTCGATTACGAAGCCGCCGAGCGCGGAGCTGCGTCCCGATCAGACCGACCAGGACACGCTGCCTCCTTATGACGTACTCGACTCCATCCTGAAGCTGTACATCGAGGAGTGGAAGGAAGTCGACGAGATCGCGGCCGCCGGCTTCGATCGCGATTTGGTCGAGCGCATCGTGAAGATGGTCGACACCGCCGAGTTCAAACGCCGTCAGGCCGCGCCGACCATCCGCGTGTCCCAGAAAGCGTTCGGCAGCGGACGACAGATGCCGATCGCCCAGCGTTGGCGCCGCGACGACGCGCGGTTCGTGAAGTAACTACTCCCGCTCCCCTGCCGCGCGCTGCTTCGCTTCGAGCGCTTTCATCTGCATCTCCAGGAACTCGGTGAAGAGGTCCTGCTGCTCCGGGGGAATCGGGGAGAACTGGATGGCGGAGCGGAACACGTATTCGGACGAGCTGTCGGTCCGCCGCACCTGCACCACTGAACGGATGACGTTGCAAGGAATGTAGAAGCCGCCATGCGACGGGAAGACCAGCGTTGCCGCGGCCCCGCTCCGCACCGGCGAGCGATGGACGACCGCGGCGCCGGAGAGACTGAGGTCGATCAACTCGCCATTGACGTCCGACAACTGCACGGGAATCGATGCGGTCGGAAATCGCTCCGATTGGCGGCGTTCTTTCCCAGCCATGAATCGCGTTCGGATTATAGCGGCGCGCGTGTGATCTCGACCTGGTCGCCGCGCTTGAGATGCAACATGTCAGCGGCATTTGCGCTGCCGACGGAGATCTCGACCATGCCGGTCGAGCCGACGATGAGGAACGGCTCGTGGCCGCCGCCGTAGTCGGTGCGAATGTCCCGGATCGTCGCGTAGTGCACGCGAAGCGCGAACCCGTCGAACGGAATCTGCGCGCGCGCGATGTCGGTGATCACGTTCCCGAAGTGGTCGATGTGGACGATCGTTCCCCTGACGATGTCGTCGCGGTAGACCGGAGGCGTGTAGTCGAGCCGCTTCGCATCGTTGACCACCGGCCCCAGCTCTTCGAGCCGCGTTCCGTTCGCGATCGCCGCCGCGAGTGGAGCGAACCGATCCCGCCCGTGAAAGGTCGTCGCGTCCGTTTGCAGGAACAACGACGCGTTCTCGACGCTGATCACCCGCTCCGGCGCGAGGAACGTCAGCAGCCCGTTGTCGGGGGCGAGAAAGAACTTCCCGTCGTGCTCCGCCGCGAGGATCCGACGCGGCGTGCCGACGCCCGGATCGATGACGCAGACGAAGATGGTCTCCGCCGGCCACCACGGCGCCGCGATGCTGAGAAACCACGCCGCCTCGAAGACGTCGAACGGCTTGATCTCGTGCGTCAGATCGTCGACGCGCGCGTCGCAGCGGGACGCGAGAACGCCGCGCACCGAGGCAACGTACGGGTCGCGCCTGCCGAAGTCGGTCATGAGCGCGATGCGGCGCATGGCTGCGCAATATACTCGGCCCGTGTTTGAAACGGTTCCGCCGGCGCCGAAAAGGCTGCTTGTCTTCGCGCGGCTTCCGGAGCGCGGCGGCGTCAAAACGCGCCTCGCAGCGGAGATCGGCGACGACCGCGCCCTCGCCGTCTACTCGGCCATGTTGCGCGACGCGCTCGCGTCGATCGGCGAGTCGAAAGACGATACCGAGGTCGAGGTGATGTGGGCGCCGGCCGAGGGTGCCGATGGCGACGCTTTGTCGCGCGCGTTCGGCCAGCGCTCCCTCGCCATGCAGACCGGCGACACCCTCGGCGACCGCCTCTCGATGGCGTTCTCGGAGCGTTTCTTCTTCCATCGCACCGACCGCATCGTCGCGGTCGGCGTCGACGATCCGACCATCCCTCGTCCGCTGATCGACACTGCCTTCGCGCTGCTCGAGTCGTGCGACTGGGTCGTCGGCCCCGCGCGCGACGGCGGCTATTACCTCATCGGCTGCCGCGGCCCCGCGTTCGAGAACGAAGCGTTCCAAGACGTCGCGTGGGGCACGTCGAGCGTCTTCTCGTCGACGGTCGCGAAAATCCGCGCCTGGCAGCGCAACCTCGCCGTCCTCCCGATGCGCAGCGACATCGACACCGCCGCGGACCTGGAGACATCAGAATGGAGGCCGGAATGAAAATCCTCACCTCCGAGCAGATGCGGAACATCGATCGCCGGACGACGGAGCGCTTCGGGATTCCGTCGATCGTGCTGATGGAGAACGCGGCGATCGCGGTGGTCGATGCGATCCGGGAGCACTATCCGAACGCCGACCGCGTCGCGATCTTCTGCGGCACCGGCGCGAACGGCGGCGACGGGTTCGCCGTGGCGCGCCATCTCGAGAACCGCGGCGTCGTCCCGGTGGTCATTGTCGTCGGCGACCGCGCGAAGCTTGCCGGCGACGCGCTCACGAACTTCAACATCTGCTCGCTTCTCGGCCTCCCGATGTACGACGTGAAGCACGAGTCAGAGGTCGACGAGGCGATGGCGCATGCGTCCGATGCCGACGTCGTCGTCGACGCGATCTTCGGCACGGGCCTCAATCGCGCGCCGGGCGGCGTGCACGCCGAGGTGATCCGCGCGCTGGCCGAGATGCGGATTCCGGTCCTGGCGATCGACCTTCCCAGCGGCGCGAACGCGTCGAGCGGCGAGCCGTTCGACCCGTGCATTCGCGCCGAGGTGACGGTGACCTTTGCGGCGCCGAAGATGTGCCACGTTTTCGATCCGGCTGCGATGACGTGCGGCGAGATCATCGTCGCCGACATCTCGATCCCGGAGATCGCGATCGACGAAGAGAACGTCACGCTCGCGCTGACGACGCCGCGGGACGTCGCGCCGTATTTCGCGCCGCGGCTCGCGGCGACGCACAAGGGAACGTACGGCCACGTCGGCATCGTCGCCGGCTCGCCCGATCGCAGCGGCGCGGCGGTGCTCGCGGCGCGCAGCGCGATCCGCACCGGCGCGGGGCTAGTCACGGTCATTACTGATGATGAGACCGCCCCGCAGATCCACGCGCATTCGATCGAGTCGATGACGACAAGCGACGTCGACGCGCTGAAGACAAAGGACGCGGTGCTCATTGGCCCCGGTCTTCCGGACAACGACGCGGCGTACGCCGACGTCCGCTCGCTCGTCGCGACGATCCGGCAACCGCTCGTCATCGACGCCTCCGGCCTCAACGCATTCGCCGGCCACGTCGACGACCTGAACCCGAACGCAATGCCGCGCGTGATCACGCCACATCCCGGCGAGCTGGCGCGCCTCATCGGCAACGACGCGAAGTCGATCAACGCCAATCGTCTCGACGCGGTCCGCGAAGCGGCGCGACGGACGAAGTGTGTCGTCGTCCTCAAAGGCCACCAGACTCTGATCGCCGAGCCCGACGGTCACGTGAACGTCAACCCGACCGGCAACCCCGGCATGGCGTCCGGCGGCATGGGCGACGTCCTCGGCGGCATCATCGCCGCGCTGCTCGCGCACGGAGTCGACGCGTTCGACGCCGCGTGCGCCGGGGTCTACCTCCACGGCTTCGCCGCCGACATCCTTCGCGACGAGATGGGCGACACCGGCCTCGCCGCGAACGACCTCACCGAGAAGCTCCCCTTCGCGATCCAGCGGCTGCAGCGAATGTGATGAAACAGTGGATCTGTAACAGCGAGGAGGAGACTGCTGCTGCCGGCCGCGAGATCGCGCGATCGCTCGCTCCCGATGCCATCGTCCACCTCACCGGCGACCTCGGGGCCGGGAAGACCTTCCTCGCCCGCGCCATCGCGACCGAGCTCGGCGCCGATCCGCGGGAGGTCGCGTCGCCATCGTTCGCGATCGTCCACGAATACCCACGCCCCAACGCCGCCCCGATCATCCACATCGACGGCTACCGCTTATCGGAGAGCCGCCGCGAATGGCTCGAGATCGGGATCGACGATCTCCTCTCCGGCCCCGGCGTGAAGTTGATCGAGTGGCCGAAGCGCGCGTTCGAAGAGTTCGAACCGGGGCACGTGGAGGTGACGATTCGGGTAAGGGAGGATGGCTCTCGCGAGATCAGCGCGGAGTAGGCGCGTCGCGGTACGAATCCGCCACCGCCCAGCCGCAGGCGGTCAGCACGATCGAGGCGACGAACTCGCTCCAGTCCGACGGCTTCACATGCCCGGCGGCGATGATCGGTACCCAGATGAGGAGCGTGAAGAGTCCCATCTGCAGTGCGGCGAGCGCGGCGGCGAGACCGCCGAGGATGCCGATGATGATCGCGATACCGGCGGCGATGAACGTCGCGCCGGTGATGTAGGCCCAGGCGACGTGCCATGGCAGCCAGCGAGGCACCAGCGGCGCGGTGTTGTTGAGGTAGAGGAAGTGCGCGACGCCGAAGAAGATCATCGAAAGGCCGTAGAGCACTCGCGCGACGTACACCGCCCTGACGCCGGACAGCACCCACGCGGCCGCCACCAACACCGCGGTCTTGCAGATCGCCCATGACGTCCCGATGCCCGGCCTCAGCACCATGTCAGGCGCTCGCACCAGGAGTAGCCAGAGCAGGAAGTAGCTAAGCAGTACCCGCGCGGCGAGTTCGGCGCTGCGCCGCCAAATGAGACCGATGCCGGACAGCAGCGGGATGAGCGCGCAGAGGTACACGAGCAGCTCCCGCAGCGGCACCCATTTCGGAACCGGCTGCCACATCACGTTGAAGTCGCGCCGCATCAGCCCGAGGACGCCGATGAAGATCATCGCCGCCGCGAAGGCGCAGCGTCCGAGGCACGCGAACCACGGCGTGCGCTGTCCGGTGTTCGAATTCATGATTACGTTGAGAGTACCGGCAAGTGACGGCGCCGGCTGTCACGTTACGGTTGCGCGATGACGTTCAGGGATTCGCGCCGGTGATGATCACCGCGACGTTCCGCGATTGAAAGCGTTCGCGATGCTGCATGAGCACCGCGATCGCCGCCGCGCCGGAGGGTTCGACCTCGAGCATCGTCTCGTCACGGATCATGCGGATCGCATCGTCGAGGCGGGATTCGTCGAAGAGCAGGACGTCGTCCGCGGTCGAGGCGATCTGCGAGACGGCCTCCTTCGCGGGAAGGCGAATCGCGAGACCGGCGGCGCGTGTGGCCGCTTCGGTTGATGTGACGACGGTTCGTGCTTTCCATGAGAGCGCCATCGCCGGGGCGGCGGCGGGCGCCGCACCGATCACCTCCACTTGCGGGGCCTCGTCCTTGAACCACCGCGCGACTCCGGCGAGCAACGCGCCGCCTCCAAGCGGAACGGCGACGGCATCGATGTCTGCGCCGGAACCCGTGATCTCGAGGCCGATCGTCCCGGCTCCCTCTGAGATCGCGGGCTGCACGCCGTCTTCGACGAATGGCAGTCCCGCGGCCTTGGCGTACGCCTTCGCGCGGAGCTTCGCGTCGTCGTAGTCGCTTCCCTCGCAACGAACGTCGGCGCCGAGCTGGCGAAGCCGCGCAATCCTGTTCTCCGCGGTCGCCACCGGAACGAATGCGATGACCGACCGCCCGCGCTCCCGCGCCGCATACGCGAGTCCCTGGGCGAAATTGCCGGCGCTCGCGCAAACGAACCTCTCTTCAGGCGAGCCGCTCATGAAGTAGTCGGCGCCACGGCCTTTGAAGCAGCGTATGGGATTCAGCGTCTCGATCTTCAACACGACGTTGCATCCGAGCGCCGCGCTGATGTTCTCGGCTCGATAGAACGGCGACCGAAGGAAAACCGGATTGATCACCATCTGCGCCCGCCGGATGGAGTCCGAGGACAGTGCGTCGGTTGGGTGAGCCGTCACGCGGCGATTGTAGAACCGTTGGGACGAGCGACCGCCTCACGTGGGACGCTGGCGCGAACCATTGGGACGTGGGCCTGTCCCACGTGGGACGGTGAAACGAACCATGGGGACATGCCCCTGTCCCTCGTGGGACGGCAACGCGAACCGTTGGGACGCGCGCCTGTCCCGCGTTGGACGCTGGCACGAACCATTGGGACGCGCGGCTGTCCCACGTGGGACGCTGGCGCGAACCATTGGGACGCGCGCCTGTCCCACGTGGGACGCGGACGCGAACCATTACGGCAAAAAGTCGCTCCGGTGCGCGCAAGTCGTTTCATTCGAGAGGATTACCCGACGAACTTGTAGCCCAGACCGTGGACGGTGACGAAGTACTCGGGCCTGGAGGCGTTGCGCTCGAGCTTCTGGCGGAGGGAGGCGACATGGACGTCGACGGTGCGGGTGACCGGCATCGCTTCGTAGCCCCAGACCTTGTCGAGGAGCTCGTCGCGGGTGAGGAGGGCGCCGCGGTGCTCGACGAAGTAGCGGAGGAGTTTGAACTCCAGGCCGGACAACTCCACCGCCTGGCCCTCGCGGCGCACCTCGGCGTTGCGGAAGTCGACGTGGATGGGGCCAAAGGCGTAGACGTCGGTCGCGCTCGCGGCGAGGGTGCGGGAGCGGCGGAGGAGGGCTTCGATGCGGGCGAGCAGCTCTGCGGCATCGAACGGTTTGGTCAGATAGTCGTCGGCGCCGAGCTTGAGGCCGAGGACGCGGTCGATGATCTGGCCGCGCGCGGTGAGCATCAGCACCGGCGTCTGGACTCCGCGGGCGCGCAGGTCGCGGCAGACGTCGAAGCCGTTCTTGCGGGGCAACGCCACGTCGAGGAGGACGAGGTCGAACGGCTGGCGCGTCGCGAGGTCGAAGCCGCTCTCGCCGTCGTTCGCGACCGTCACTGCGTAGCCCTCGCTCTCGAGGCGGTCGCGGAGCGCCATCACGAGGCTCTCCTCGTCCTCGACGACGAGGATGCGGCGCGCGATCTCAGACATGCGTCACCGGGAGGGTCAGCGTGAACGCGGCGCCGGTGGTGCGGTGGCGATCGAAGGTGATCGAACCGCCGTGCGCTTTCGCGATCTGCGCAACGATCGTGAGACCGAGACCCGTGCCGCGCGCGGTGGCGTTGCGGCCGCGGTAGAACGGCTCGAAGAGGTGGCGCGCGTCGGACGAGGAGATGCCGGGGCCGTGGTCTTCGACGGTGATGGTGATCTTGTCGCCGAGGCGCGCGGCGGTGATGGAGACCGCCGGCAGGATTGCCGGCGTCACACCATGCCGGATCGCGTTGGCGATGAGGTTCTGGACGGCGCGGGTCAGCGCTTCGGCGTTGCCGTTGACGGGCGGGAGGTCGGGAGGGATCGAGGTCTGCACGTCGACCCTCTTCTCCTCGGCGAGCCAGCGGGTGGCGTCGACGGCGCTCTCGATGACGGTGGCGACGTCGACCGGCGCGCGGGCGAGCTGTTTGCGCGACTGGAGGCCGGAGTAGTCGAGCACCTGCGCGACGAGATCGCCGAGGCGCCGCGACTCTTTCGCGACCATCGTGCCGTAGCGGGCGACCTGTGCGTCGTCGTGCACGAGGCCGTCGGCGAGGTTCTGTCCGGCGGCCTGCAAGGCGGCGAGAGGCGTGTTCAGCTCGTGCGTCATGCCGGCGACGAACTCGAGCTGCTGGCGGCGGAGACGCTCGGCGCGGCGCGCGATGATGGCGATCAGCAGGAGGCTGAGAAAGAGAATGCCCATCACGTGGCTGAGCGACAGAATGCGGCGGCGGCGCATGCGCGCGACGATGTCGCCGACCGCGCCGCGGTGGTTCCGCATCGAGACGCGCCAGCCGCTGTCGCGCAGCAACGGCTCGCTCGCCTCCGCGTTCTGGCCGCTCCACTGCGGATTCGACTGGTAGATCCTCCGTTGCCCGTCGGAGACGACGACGTCGAGATCCTTGCCGAGGCGGTGCGAGAGATCTGGAAAGACGTGCTGCGCCATGTAGGCGCGGTCGAGCAGCACGATCAGGATCGGCGGGTGCTGCGGGAACAGCGGAGGAGGCGGCGCCGACTCAGGCATCCGCCGCGCCATCATCGGCAATACGATCGCCGGCCCGTCGGGATCGATGAGGCCGCGCATTCGAACCTGCGCGGTTTCCATGCGGGTGTGAAACGCATTGAGCGCGGGCGGCCATGCGACGGCCTTGTGCGACCCGTCGGGCGAGATCTGGTCGAGATCGCCGTCATGCGCGACGAAGATGCCGGCGATCAGGTGCGGATCGCGCGCGGAGTGGAAGAGATTCTCGGGCCTGCCGCGCTCGAGGCCGGAGATGATGCTCGCCACGTCCTGATCGAATTCGGTTGCGAACTGGCGCGCGGCGAATTCGAGGACGCGCCGCTCGTGCTCCTCGTCGAGCGTGGCGATCGTGTCGATCCAGTTCCACTGAACATGGACGAGCGCGAGGAGCGCCGCGAAGATCACCAGCGTCGCGGCCGTCAGCAGAAAGCGGATGCGCACGCGGCGAGTCTAGCAGCCGATTTGCGCGCGCAAACCGCGGTGGAATCACGTTTTACGTTTCTTACAAACGCCTTGCGAATCGATGAAGTGGCGCGAGGCGTCAAGCCATAACTTAGCGTGCGAAAGGAGCCACACACATGAAGAGAGTCATCGTAGTCACAGTCGCCATCCTCCTCGCCACGGCGGCGGTCCACCTCGCGATCGCACAGCCGCATCCGGGCGGAGCCGAAATGCGGCAGCACATCACCGCCGCCGAGCAGTACCTCAACCTCACCGACGCGCAGAAGGCGTCGTGGGAGGCCGCGCTGTCGGACGTCGAGTCGCAGAACGCCACGACCATGGCGAAGGCGCGCACGGCGCAGAAGCAGCTCAACGAGGCGCTCAGCGCCGCGTCCCCGGACGCGTGCGCGATCGGAAACCTCGCGATCCAGGCGCACGCCGCGATGGATCAGCTCAAGACCGCGCACGAGACGCTGGTCAACAAGCTCGGCTCGTACCTGACGCCGGACCAGAAGGCGAAGTTCGACGCGTACGTCGCCGCCGCGATGGCGCAGCACCGGGAGCCCGGTCCGCCGCCGATGCACTGATTTCTGGTGTGGCGCAGGCTTTCCAGCCTGCGCCACACGAAGGGCTGCGCGATAATCGCGGCGCAATGCAGATCACCCCCACCGTCATCGCCCAGCATGGGCTCTCCCCCGACGAGTACTCCCGCATCGAACAGATCCTCGGGCGCGCGCCGAATTACCTCGAGCTCGGGATCTTCTCGGTCATGTGGTCGGAGCACTGCTCGTACAAGTCTTCGCGCGTTCACCTGCGCAAGTTCCCGACGAGTGGACCGCGCGTGGTGCAGGGGCCGGGCGAGAACGCCGGCGTCATCGATATCGGCGACGGCTGGGTGGCCGCGTTCAAGATGGAGTCGCACAACCATCCGTCGTTCATCGAGCCGTACCAGGGAGCCGCGACCGGCGTCGGCGGCATCCTGCGCGACATCTTCACGATGGGGGCGCGACCGATCGCCTGCCTCGACTCGCTCCGCTTCGGCGCGCTCGACGCGCCGCGCATGAAGTACCTCGTCGACGGCGTGGTGCGCGGCATCGCCGGCTACGGCAACTGCATCGGCATCCCCACGGTCGGCGGCGAGACGTCGTTTCACCCCTCATACAACGGCAACATCCTCGTCAATGTCTTCGCCCTCGGCGTCGCGAAGCGCGAGAAGATTTTCAAAGGGACGGCGACCGGCGTCGGCAATCCGGTGATCTACGTCGGATCGAAGACCGGCCGTGACGGCATCCACGGCGCGACCATGGCGTCGGCGGAGTTCGACGAGACGTCAGAAGAGAAGCGGCCGACCGTGCAAGTCGGCGATCCGTTCACCGAGAAGCTGCTCCTCGAGGCTTGTCTCGAGATCATGGATGGAGACGCAATCGTCGGCATCCAGGACATGGGCGCCGCGGGGCTGACGTCGTCATCGTTCGAGATGGCGGGGCGCGCGGGGACCGGCATCCGCATGCACCTCGACCGCGTCCCGGTGCGCGAGAGCGGCATGACGCCGTACGAGATCATGCTCAGCGAGTCGCAGGAGCGGATGCTCATCGTCGCGAAGCGCGGCCGCGAAGCGGAGGTCGTACGGATCTTCGAGAAGTGGGACCTCAACGCGGCCGTCATCGGCGAAGTGAGCGACGACGGGTTCGTGCGGCTCTTCTGGGGCGACGAAGAGGTCGGAACGATTCCGGTCGATCCGATCTCGACGGAGGCGCCGGTGTACGAGCGGCCGATGCGCGAGATGGATCGTCCGGCGCAGCCGCAGCGTGCGCGCGTTGCGGATCAGGAAATGACGGACGACCTGCTGCGGATGCTCGCCTCGCCCGACTTCTGTTCGAAGCACTGGATCTGGGAGCAGTACGACTCGACGGTGCGGACCAACACGATCGCGGGGCCCGAAGTGCGCGACGCGGCGGTGATCCGGGTCAAGGGCACCGGCCGCGCGCTTGCGATCACGTCCGACGTGAACCCGCTCTACTGCTTCCACGATCCGTACGAAGGGGGCAAACAGGCGGTGGCCGAGGCGGCGCGGAACATCGCGGCGAGCGGCGGGCGTCCGGTGGCGATCACCGACTGTCTCAACTTCGGCTCGCCGGAGCGGCCAGAGATCATGTGGCAGTTCTCGGAATGCATCCGTGGCATCAGCGACGCCTGCAACGCGTTCGGCACGCCGGTGGTCAGCGGCAACGTGTCGTTCTACAACGAGACCGAGGGGAAGGCGATCCATCCGACGCCGACGGTCGGGATGGTCGGCATTCTGGAGCGCGAGGACCTCGGCTGCGGGATTCGGTTCCCCGAGGCCGGGCTCGACGTCGTGCTGATCGGCGAGACGCGCGAGGAGGCGATACCGCCGCGCGTCGATCTCGATCGCGAGCGCGCTTTGGTCGACACGCTGCTGGATCTCCACGAGAACCGGCTGCTGCGCGCGTGTCACGACATCTCGAACGGCGGATTCGCGGTCGCGCTCGCGGAGTGCGCGATGGGCGGCATCGGATGTCACGTCGAGCTTGGCGGGCATGCGGATGACGTCGACGCGGTCGCCCTGCTCTTCGGTGAATCGCAGGCGCGGGCGATCGTTGCGTGCAAGCCGGAGCACACGTCTGACGTGATCACGCGATCGGGCGGACAAAAGATCGGACGCACGGTCGCCGGCGCGTTCGTGATCGAACGCAACGGCGTGCCGCTCATCCGAACCTCCGCCGAGGAGATGGCGCGCGTCTGGCGCAGTGCGTTCGCGTTGCTCCTCGGCGGCGACACGGTCGACGACGTCATCCGCGGCGTCGGCGAAGAAGCGCCGGAAGTCGTCGCGCATTGATCGAGATCCGCAACCTCGTCGGGCTGTCGTTCGAGACGCTCACGGCGGCGTTCAACGACGCGTTCAGCGACTACGACATCCCGGCGAACTATCCGGTCGAGTACCTGCGGCAGCTGGTAACGCGGCGCGGGTTCCGTCCGGATCTCGCGGTCGGCGCGTTCGATGGCGACCGGCTCGTCGGCTTCGTCTTCAACTGTCTCGACGGCGACGACGCGTACAACAGCGGGACGGGCGTGGTGATCTCGCACCGGCGGCAGGGGATCGCGCGGCAGCTGATGCAGCGGTCGATCGAGACGCTGCCGGCGAAGAGGTACTGGCTCGAAGTGATCGAGACGAATCACCGCGCGCACGCGCTGTATCGCGAGCTCGGTTTCGAGGAGCCGCGGCGATTACAGTCGTGGAAGTACGAGACAACCGACAACCGAAAACCGACAACCCTTCGTGAGCTCGCGAACGTCCACCTGCGCGACTACGAGCCGTTCCTCGACATGCGCCCATCGTGGCAGAACACGATCCGCTCGATCGAGCGCGCCGCGGAGCCGTATGTCGCCATCGGCGACGAACGCGCGATCGCGGTTCTCTTCCCGTCGAACGGAGACATCCCTTTGTTGGCCGTGCACCCCGACGCGCGCCGGCAGGGCCTAGGCACCGCGCTGCTCGACCTCGCCGCCCGCCGCGCCGCGAAGCCGCTCCGCATCATGAACATCGAAGACGAAGCGCGCGGCATCAACGCGTTTCTCGACCACATCGGAGCCACACGTTTCGTGCGGCAGATCGAGATGGTGCGCGCGCTCTAATGCCGCACGGCTCGTCTCTTCGGAGGGAGGCTCGGGACGACCGTGATCTGCACGTCGGCGCTGCTCGTGGCCCACGGGCCGAATGACGTGAACGTGGCGTGGACGGTATAGGTCCCGGGAACGGTGAGAAATGTCGACGGCGATGCGGTGCCATTGTTCACGTCGATGATCGTCGAGATGTTCGCCGTATCGAGTCTGACGCGGCCGTTCGGCGCCGTGCCATTGGCGGCGGTCACACGAACGTCGAAGCCGATCGGGCCCGTCGCCGATGGATTCGCGCGCGGAGTGATGGTGATCGACGTGCTCACGACCGGCGCCAGTTCGACGATGCCTTCGTAGATCCCAAGACCCACCGGGAAGGACGACAGCGGACAATCGTCGACGCCATCGCGGGGAATGCCGTGATCGGGATCGCCGTCGGCTGACGCAAAAAACAGATGCAGCGTGTTGGAGACATCCTCCACGATCACGGGATCGACGACGGACCCGGTATAGCTGCGATCGTCGGCCAAGTACGCCACGGCGGAACGGAGCGGCCTCGCCGGTGTCCAGCTCAGAAGATCGTTCGACAGCACGTAATTGATGCTCGACTCCGATGGAATCAGACCGATGAACCGCTCGCTCGGGATCTGCGTGATGTCGGCCATGCTGACGATTGGCGGGTAGAGGTCGACGGCGATCTCGGCGTCATCGAACTCGTCGGGAAGAACGCTGTTGGTGACCGACTGCCACTGCGCCTTGTCGCCGCGCCACGCCTCGAGCGGACCGGCGATCCCCCACTGCGTCGATTGGTCATACGGGGCGCGGAGCATCAGCGTGCGGATCGCATTCCCGGTCCGGAACTGCGTCAGGAACCAGACGTAGCTGTCTGCCACGAGGATCCGGACGCGCGTGACACCGCCATACGCGCTCCCGGGCAGCCTGTCGTTCGAATTCGGCGGCCGGTAGAGCAGCGCGCTCTCGAGGGCGACGTTCGAGACCGGATTGGCGGCGTTGTACAGGTGCCATGTCACGCCGTCGGTGCTCATCGCCCAATACATCACGTAGTAAGAGAATGGATCGAGACAGAGGCCGCAGACCTGCCCGGTATGCGCGCCGGCGCAGAGCGCGGGGTCGGAGACGCTCGCGACGAACGCCATGAAGTAGCGGCCGTCGCCGGTGCGGATGACCGACGGCGAAGCGACGCGGCCGATGTAAGTCTCCGGGTCGATTGGAACGTCGCCGAACATCCAGCGGAACGTCGTACGCGTGATCGCCGGCTGGACCGTGAAAACGCCGTTGGCGCCGCGCCGGCCGCTCCAGATCTCATCGCCGAAGGGGAATTGGTCGCTGCAATGATTCCGGAGAATGCCGGACGTGCTGTAGACGTTGGAAATGTCGTTCTCAAAGGCAATAGGGGCGGGGTCGTACGACCAGCCGTTGCAGTTGGTCGCGGCGGTGGTCGGATCGGGGTCAATGATCCGGCGGCCACCCCGGGTAATGACGAGTTCATCGGCGCCTGCGGCCAAAGTGACCGCCAGGAGCACACTTGTGACAATAAGTAGTCGGCGCACGAGCCCCATGGTACGGCATGGGGATGACCATCGCGCTAAAATCTGTTTCACACCTCTTTGTGATGTTCGACAAATTCAAAGAAGAGTGCGGTGTCTTCGGCATCCTCAACCATCCGGATGCGGCGAACCTCGTCTACCTCGGACTGTACGCGCTGCAGCACCGCGGACAGGAGAGCGCCGGCATCGCGTCGGTCGTCGATCACCAGATCGTCTCCGAGAAGGAGATGGGGAAAGTCGTCGACGTTTTCACTCCCGAGAGGATGTCGCGTTTGCCTGGCGACACGGCGATCGGACACGTCCGTTACTCAACCGCGGGCGGCTCCATGCTCTGCAATGCGCAGCCGATCGTCGTCTCGACGCACAAAGGGCCCATCGCGCTCGCGCATAACGGCAACCTCGTCAATGGCGCCGAACTGCGCCGCCAGCTCGAGGCGACCGGCTCGATCTTCAACTCCATGTCGGACACCGAGGCGGTCGTGCACCTCATCGCACGCTCGAAGGAGCCGACGCTCGAGAAGGCGCTCATTGACACGCTCGCGCAATGTCGCGGCGCGTATTCGATCGCGGTGATGACGCCGCGGAAGATTTTCGTGGCGCGCGATCCGTACGGATTCCGGCCTCTGGTGATCGGCAAAATCGACAACGCGCTGGTGGTCTCGTCGGAAACTTGCGCGTTCGACCTCATCGAAGCGGAGACGCTGCGCGAGGTTCGTGCGGGCGAGATCATCGCCATCGAGCAGGAGGAGGGAGCCGCCTCGCCGACGATACGCGTGGTGCACCGCTTCCCCGCCCCGCGCGAGGCGCGCTGCATCTTCGAGCACGTCTACTTCGCGCGGCCGGACTCCGTCGTCTTCGGCAATAACGTCGCCGAGGTGCGGCAGCGGTTCGGGGCGCAGCTCGCGCGCGAACATCCGGTCGAGGCGGACGTCGTCATTCCCGTTCCCGACTCCGGTGTCTTCGCGGCGCTCGGCTACGCGCAGGAATCGGGCATTCCGTTCCAGTTCGGACTCGTGCGCAATCACTACGTTGGCCGGACGTTCATCGAGCCGAAGCAGACGATCCGCAATTTCGGCGTGAAGGTGAAGCTGAATCCTGTACGTGAGCTGGTCAACGGCAAGCGCGTGGTGCTGATCGACGACTCGATCGTGCGCGGCACCACCTCCAAGAAGATCGTCCGGATGCTGAAGCAGTTCGGCGCGAAGGAAGTGCACATGCGCATCTCCTCGCCGCCGACGACCGGCCCGTGCTACTACGGCATCGACACGCCGGAGCGGCGCGACCTCATCGCCAGCGCCAGCTCGACCGAGGAGATCCGCAGCTTCATCGAAGCCGACTCCCTCGGCTACCTCTCCGAGGAAGGGATGCTGAACGCAGTCCGCAACGGCGATGACCCCGCGAAGCTGTACTGCACTGCGTGCTTCACGGGGCGTTATCCCGTCGTCGAGCCGGAGCTCGTAGGGGCCGGCTCTGAGCCGGCCCAGGTGGGCTGAGAGCCCATCCCTACATCGGGCGCTCTTCGTCGCGGGTCTCGCCGCTCGTGAAGAGGCGGCGGCGTTCGCGATCGGCGATGGTTTCGCGCTCCTGCGGCACTTCGAGCTGGACGTCGACGCCTTCGTTCACCAGCTCATCGAATAGCGCGCGGTAGTGCAGCATCGCCTGGCGCAGATCTTCGGTCGATCCGTGCTTGTCGATCAGCGCGTGTCCCGCGCGGTAGTGCTCGATCACGCGCGGATGCTTCACCGAGAGATGCGCCGCATGCGTCTCGAAATCGGCCATCGGATAGCCGCGCGTCCGCATGACGTCCGTGATCAACTCGTCCGCTTCGACGACCGCGGTGGTCGGACGAGTCACGAAGTGCTGCTCGATGCGCGTCCAGTCCGACGTGTAGCGGTCGCGCTCCGCCGCCGTGAGCGAGCGTATGTCGAACGCCTTGACCTCTTCGGCGCGCGAGACGAGTTGCTCTTCCGCCGCGGTGCGGCTTCCGGCCGCGCGCACAGTGCGGTCGTATTCATTGCCGAAATGGTCGCGCAGACGCGCGGTCCGCGAGCGGCGCACGCCCGCTGAAACGGCATAAATGATCACGAGGGCAGCGACGATCGCGCCGGCAATCCAAAGGACCTGAGGGCTGATGTTGGTCATGGCCTTGTTCTCCGGCCAATTTGACCGCAAGGCGTGTGCCGTTACATCTCGTGTCGCGCTTGCCGAAAACCGTTCATCGGCTCCTGGATGAGAGCGCTCGTGATGCTGTCGGCGTCGACGGGCCGGCTGAAGTAGAAGCCCTGCGCTTCGTCGCACTGACGCCGCTGCAGGAAAGCGAACTGGGCCTCGGTCTCGACTCCCTCGGCGACGACGCGAAGACGCAGCGTCCGCGCGATGGCGATCACAGCAGACACGATCGCGCTGTCGCTTTCGTTCGTCGCCACGCCGTTCACGAACGCCCGGTCGACCTTCACCGCGTTGATCGGGAACCGCTTCAAGTAGTTGAGCGACGAGTAGCCGGTGCCGAAGTCGTCGATCGAGATCGCGACACCGATCTCGCACAGCGATCGAAGCACCTCGATGCTCAGCTCCGCGTTCTGCATCGCGGTGCTTTCCGTGATCTCGAGCTCCAGCACGCTCGGGTCGATGCGCGCGTCGGCGATCGTGCGGCGGACGAGCTCCGCGAGCTCGAACTGCTGGAACTGACGCGCGGAAAGGTTCACGGCGACCCGCAGCGGCGGCAATCCGCAGTCGCGCCACTCGCGCGCCTGCACGCACGCGTTGTGGAGCACCCACTCGCCGATCGGGAAGATCAGCCGGCTCTCCTCGGCCATCGGGATGAACGAAAGCGGCTCGATCAGTCCGCGCTCCGGATCGTTCCAGCGCACCAGCGCCTCGACGCCGATGACGCGGCCCGTCGCGAGGTTCACCTGCGGCTGATAGTGGAGGATGAGCTGGTTGAGCTGCATCGCCTTCCGCAGCCGCGTCTCGAGCGACAGGCGCTCCAGCGCCCGCGTCTTCATCTCCTCGGTGCAGAGCTGGTAGTTGTTCCGGCCTGACTCCTTCGCGCGGTACATCGCGCTGTCGGCGTTGCGCAGCAAGGTCTCGACGTCGAAGCCGTCGACCGGATAGAGCGCGATGCCGATGCTCGCGGAGAGCTCGATCGGCATCCCCGAGATCGTCATCGGCTGTTGCACGGTCTCGAGGATCTTCTGCGCGACGTGCGCCGCGTCCTCGGGATGGCGAAGCTCGGAGAGGATGATCGTGAATTCGTCGCCGCCGAGGCGCGCAACCGTGTCGTCCTCGCGGATGCACTCGCGCAGCCGTGCCGACATCTCGAGCAGCAGCTCGTCGCCGGCCGTGTGGCCGAGCGTGTCGTTCACGCTCTTGAAGTGATCGAGGTCGATGAACATCACCGCGAGCGAGCGGCCGTTGCGGCGAGCGCGGTTGATCGCGAGGGCGAGCCGGTCGGTGAAGAGCCGCCGGTTCGGGAGGTGCGTGAGGACGTCGTGATAGGCGTGGAACTCGATCTGTTCTTCCGCGCGCTTCCGGTCGCTGATGTCGACGACGGTGGCGTGGATCATCGCGGACTCGCCTTGTCCCACGAGTCCGAGGTTCTGGAGGACCCAGACGCGGGCGCCGTCGGCACGACGGAGCTCGATCTCGACGCCGTTGAGCATCCCGGCGTCCTGCAGCATCGACGCGAGCTCGTCGCGCTCGACGCGGCGTTCGAACAGCGCGCCGACCGAGGTGCCGACGAGATCGTTCCGCTTCGCGCCGACGAGATTCGAGAACGTCGAGTTGCAGTCGACGATCTCGCCGTTCACGTTCGTGATGTAGACGCCGGCCGCGTTCTGCTCGAACAGCAGCCGGTAGCGCACCTCGGACTCGCGCAACGCCGCCTCGGCGGCAAAACGCGCGGTGACGTCGCGGAAGCTCCAGACGCGCACCTTCGCGATCCCTTCGATCGTGCGGCCGATCGAGTAGCGCTCGAAGCGCCGGCCGTCCTTGAACTCGAGCAGGTCGAAGCTCTCCGCCTCCGGCTGCGCGTACAGCGTGGCAATCGTGTTCTCGAACTCCACCGGCTGCGAGAGCTGGTCGATCACCGTCGAACGGACGAGCTGCTCGTCAGAGGTGTCGATGATGTTCTGCGGGATGCGCCACATGTCGACGTAACGCTGGTTGAACGTGAGGATGTGGCCCCGGTCGTCGGTGACGAGGATGCCGTCCGCGGTCGAGTCGAGCGTCGAGTGCAGCAGCGTCACCGCGCGGCGTGCCTCCCGCTCGGCGCGCTTCCGCTCGCGCATGTCGCGTCCGATGATCACGGCGCCGGCCGCCTCTCCCTGATGGATGACCGGCGAGATCGAGAGCGTCAGATCGACCTTGTGTCCGTCGTGCGATCGGAACGCGTATTCGGCACTGCGCACCGAACGGCGGCGCAGAGTGGCGTTGAGGTCCTCATCCCGCGACGCCAGGAACTCTTCGATGCGAAGTCCCGTCAGCTCGTCGGGCCTGTAGCCGAGCAGCTGTTCCGTCGCGTTGTTCGCGAACTGGATCCGGCCGTCGCGATCGCAGACGAAGAGCACGTCGACCATCGTGTTGATGATCTGGTTCGCCGCGAGTGACGGCGTGATCGGCACGAGGTCGTAGCGCCGGACGACGAAGCCGACGACGGCGACGAATCCGAAGATCGGCAGGAACCCGAAGGGATAGACGGCGACGCCGAACTTCGCGAGGAAATCGACGCAGCCGAAATAGGCGATGCCGAACGCAATGATAAGGAGGCGGATCCGCACCCGCTCCACGCCGCGTGCATCCGGCTGCGCTCGGATGAACTCCGCTAGCGCGGCGATGAGGAAGCCGAAGAAGAAGAGGAGGAACGGGACGCTGGTGACGACGTCGTAGCGCGGGTAATAGCCCCACCAGTAGTGGCGGACGGCCGGGATCAGGTCACTGGTCTCGACGGCGATCCCGCTGAACGCCGCCCCGATGATCCAGGCGCCCCAGACGACGCCGCGACGCGACGGAAACACCCGCAGCATCTCGACGCTGAACTGGTAGATCGCCGGCGCCAGGAACGGAACACCGAAGTACGCGAGGCGCGCCCAGCGGAGCGCCGTGGCCGCATCCGCCGAGAGGTACATCATCGTGAACGCCGCGAACCAGATCGAGGCGAAGACGGTCAGCGCGAAAAATGCGCCGCTCACGCGCGAGACCCGGCGCGTCACCACGTGGAGGCCGAACAACAGCATCAGCAGCGTCGTCGCTGCCGTCGGCACAGCAAAAGGCGAGAATAGATAGACCGGTGTGTCGATCGCGGGCACGATGGACTCGTTCAACAACTCGCTGAAACAGGGAGATTGGGTCTTATTGTGAGCGTCAACGACACGTTTTGTCGAGGTGAGAGTGTCCAGAACCTATGAAGTCGTGATCATTGGAGCGGGGGTGACCGGGGCCAGCATCGCGCATCACCTCGCCTCGTACGGGATGCGTGACATCGCTGTGATCGATCGCGCCCCCGCCCTCGGCGGCGGCAGCTCGCCGCGCGCCACCGGCGGTTTTCGTGCGCAATTCGAGACGCCTGTGAATGTCCGGCTGTCGATGCTGTCCCGCGAAAAGCTCCTGCGTTTCGAGGAAGAGACCGGCGTCAATCCCGGCTTCGCGCAACACGGGTACCTCTTTCTCGCGCGGGCGCCGGAGGTGCTGGACGGCCTGCGCGACGCGGTGCAGGTGCAGCACGCGTGCGGGGCGACGGAGTCGCGCGTCATCAGCGCCGACGAGGCGCGGACGATCAATCCGGCGATTGACGACGACTCGATCATTGGCGGCACGTACTCCCCTGCCGACGGCTTCATCCGCGCCATGCAGATTCTGCGTGGCTACTACGAGTCAGCGCGGCGCCAGGGCGTCGAGTTCTTCTTCGAGGCCGATCGGAAGGACTTCTCGGCGCGCGTCACCGTGAACGCAGCCGGCGCCTGGGCGGCGGAAATCTGCGACGTACCGATCGCTCCGGTGGAGCGGCACGTGGCCATCACAGTCGAGACCGCGGTGCTCGACGACGCGATGCCGATGACGATCTGGACGGACGACGGGTTCCACCTACGCGTCCGCGATCGCCGTGTGCTGCTGCTCGCGCCGCCGCCGCTGATGCCGTCGATCGAGTCGATCGCGCACGAACGCGTTCCGTGCCTCCGCGAAGTACCGATCGATCCGGCCGGCGCGTGGTCCGGCTTCTACGAGATGACGCCCGACCGCCACGCGATCATCGGCTGGCTCGACGATCACCTCTTCGTCGCGGGCGGCTCGTCGGGCCACGGCGTCATGCACGCGCCCGCGATCGGCCAGATCGCGGCCGAGATGATCTCCGGCCGCACGCCGAGCATCGACGTCCACGCACTGCGCCCGCAGCGCTTCGCGGAGGGAGAGGCAATCGTCTCGAGCGAGCTACTGTAGATCGAGAATCGCTTCAGCGATCTGGTCGACGTAGGCCGTCAGGCCGTGATCGCCTTCATCGAAGACGACGAAGCGTGAGCCGGGGGCGAGGCCGAGCGACTCCCAGCGCTGCCACGTCTCCTCGACCAGCTCGAACGGCACGGTCTCGTCGCGGCGGCCCATGAAGACAATGACCCGCGTGCGCGGCGGCTGGGCATCGGCGTCGACGTCGTTCATCTGATCGAAGAACGCGCGATGAATCGGTGCGTTCGCGTTGACCGCGTGGTTCCAGACCATCACCGGATCGCCCTCGGCCAGGCGCGTCTTCCAGCGAGCGCCGACGCCGATCGCCGGCGCGACCAGGACCAGCGGCACTTCGACGCCGCGCCGCGCGACCTCCAGCGCCACGAGCGCGCCGAGGGAGCTGCCCGCGAGCACTGCAGGTCGAATCGCACGTGCGTGTTCGAGCGCGAGGTCGATCATGGCGTTCCAGTCGAGATGCTCGAACGACGGCGCATTCAGGTCGGGCGCATCGAGCACGACACCGTGCGGCTCGAGCAACGGCCGCAGCATCGTGATCTTCGCGCTCGCCGGCGACGACGCGAATCCGTGAAAGTAGAGGACGCGGCTCAAGGCTTCAATGCTGTGTATTCGCTGAACGTGCCCAGCTCGACGTGCCGCTTCGCGTCGGAAAAACCGGCGCCGCGGAGCGCATCGAGAATCGTCTCCGGCGGCACGCACGACCGGATGGTGTCCCAGTAGTAGTGCATCAGCTTCTCGGCCTCGGCGCTCCTGCTCCGGAGGCGCGCGAGGAACGGAACGACCGTACCGAGGTGGAAGCGGAGGACGGCGTAGCCGGCGCGCGAGCGGGGCGGCGTGATCTCGAGGATCAGCACGCGGCCGTTCGGGCGGAGCACGCGGAACAGCTCCGCAAAGAGGATTCGTAGATCGGCGAAATGCCGCAACGCGAACCCGATCGTCAGGAAGTCGAACGAATCGTCGGGGAACGGCAGACGCTCGCCGGCATTCTGGACGAGCGGCAGGTGATGCTTGAACTGTCCCGCGAGCAGCATCCCGATCGAGGCGTCGCTCGCGACGATGCGATTTGTGATTCCCGCTGCCGCACGCGCCACGACGCCGGTGCCGGTCGCGAGATCGAGCACGCGCATACCGCTCGTGAGCCCCGCGCGTTCGAGCGCCATCTTGCGATATCGGTTGCCGGAACCGAGTGACAGCATGCCGATGATGTCGTCGTACCACTCGGCTGTTTCGTCGAAGATGTTGCGCACGAAACGCTCGCGCTGCGAGGCGTCCCCGTAGTACTCGCCGAGGACTGGGTGAGGAGGAAGACTGTCAGGCATGCCGCGCGAATGATAAATGAGCACGTCATGAGTGACTGGAAAGCCCGCGCGCAGAGCGCCGCGGACGTCGTCGGCCTGATTCGCAGCAACACCACCGTCTTTGTTCATGGCGCGGCAGCCACCCCTCTGCCGCTGCTGGAGGCGCTCGCCGAGCGGCGCGACCTGCACGACGTCACGATGGTCCACCTCCACCTCGAAGGCCGCTGCGCCTTCGCCGAGCCGGAGTGCGCGCCGCAGTTCCGCTCGAACTCGCTCTTCACCGGGCCGGGGCTCCGGAAGGCGATCGAAGAGGGCCGCGCCGACTTCACCCCGGTGTTCCTCTCCGACATCCCGCTCCTCTTCACCAGCGGACGGGTGCCGCTCGACGCCGCGATCCTGCAACTCTCCCCGCCCGACAAACACGGCTTCTGCACCGTCGGGACATCGGCTGACGCCGCGATCGCCGCTTCGCGCAGCGCACGCGTGGTCCTCGCGGAGATCAACGAGCAGATGCCGCGGACGCACGGCAACACGATCGTGCCGCTGTCGTCGCTCACGGCGTTCACCGTCACGAACCGTCCGCTCCCGTCGCATGAGGCGAACGAGCCGACGCAGGTGGAGGCGCAGATCGGCGCGAACATCGCGCCGCTCGTGCCCGACGGCGCGACGCTCCAACTCGGCATCGGCGCGATTCCGAACGCCGTGCTCCGCCTCCTCTTCGACAAACACGACCTCGGCGTCCACACCGAGATGTTCAGCGACGGCATCGTCGATCTCGTGCACGCCGGAGTCGTCACGAACCGGAAGAAGAACGTCCATCGCGGCCGGATCACGTCGAGCTTCGTCGCCGGCTCCAAGCGGCTGTACGACTTCGTCGACGACAACCCGTTCGTCGAGCTCTACCCTGCCGATCACACGAACGACACCGCCGTGATCCGGCGCAACGACCGGGTTGTCGCCGTCAACTCGGCGATCGAGGTCGATCTCACGGGCCAGGTCGTCGCAGACTCGATCGGCCACCGCATCTACTCCGGCATCGGCGGGCAGATGGACTTCATGCGCGGCGCCGCCCTCTCGAACGGCGGCGTCCCGATCATCGCCCTCCCCTCGACCGCGGGCAGCGGGAAGCAGTCGCGCATCGTGACGACGCTCCATCCCGGCGGCGGCGTGGTGACGACCCGTGGCCACGTGCACTGGATCGTCACCGAATACGGCGCCGTCGACCTCTGGGGCAAGACGCTACGCGAGCGCGCCGACCTGCTGATCTCGATCGCCCATCCCGACTTCCGGGCGGAATTGCAACGCGAAGTTCGCGAGATCCGGCATTTCGACTTGGGCGGGCACCCAATGTGATATTCCGCACCTGCCAAGGAACTTTGTGAAACGCATTCTCATAATTGCTTTTGTACTCACGACGGCTGGCGCATTTGCGCAGACGCCTCCGGCGCCGCAGCCTCAACCGATGCCGGTCCCGCCGCTGCCGCTGACGATCGCAAGTGCGATCCGGATGGCGCTCAGCGAAGGAACGCAGGCGCGGCTCGCGCGGACCGGCGAAGAGCGCGCGCGCATCGCACAGCGCGAGGCACTCGACGCGATGCTGCCGCAAGCGAACGCCTATCTGATGCGCTACAACCAGTCGCTCAACCTCGAGACGTTCGGCTTCTCGCTGCCGGGCTTCCCGCCGGTCGTCGGGCCGTTCAACGTCACCGACGCGCAGGTCACCGCCGCGATGCAGTTGTTCAACCTCGCGGCGCTGCGCGCGTACCAGGCGCGGAAGACCGGCTTGAATGCGAGTGCCTACGACGTCGAGCGCGCGGAGAACGACGTGGCCGCCGCCGTTGCGCGGCTGTACGTCCTCGTCGCGCGCGCCGAAGCGCAGGTCAACGCACGGACGGCGGACGTGAAGCTGTTCACCGAGCTTGCCCGTGTCGCGAACGACGAGTTTAAGGCGGGAACGGGAACGCGGCTCGACGTCGCCCAGGCGAACGTCCAGCTCTCGCGCGCGCAGCAGTCGCTGCTGTCGGCGCGCAACGACCGCGAGACGGCGCGCCTCGCGCTGCTCAATGCGATCGGTGCGGACGAAGGTTCGGACGTCATCCTCACCGACGCCCTGAATGCGCCGTCGACGGTCCCCGATACCGCAGCCGCCATCGCCGCCGCGCGCCAACGCCGCCCGGACCTCAAGGCGCTCGACCTGCAGGAACGCGCCGCGCAGCTCCTGGTCGACGCGCAGCGCGACCGGCGCCTGCCAAGCGTCTCGCTCGACTTCGTCGGCGACTACAGCGGCAACAGGACCACCGACCTCCTCTGGTCGCGACGCATCGCCGCCATGGCCACGGTGCCGATCTTCCGCGGCGACATCAACTCCGCGATCGCGCGCGCGAAGGCCGACCTCGAAGACGCCCGTACGCGGCACCACGCCGCCGAACGCGACGTGGAGCAGGAAGTCCGCTCGTCGCTGCTCACGGTGCAGAACGCGAACGCGCGTGTCGCCGTCGCGGCCGAAAACGTCAAGGTCGCCGAGGATGCGCTGCAGATCGCGCGCGACCGCCGCGGCGCCGGGTATGGCTCGCCGGTCGAAGTCGATCGCGCCGAGGATAGCTACCGGCAGGCGCATGAAGACCTGATCGCCGCGCAGGCCGATGCCTCGATGGCGTGGTACAGCTTCCAGCACGCGACGGGGGACATCCGATCGCTCTTCGGAGAGCCTGGCAAGTGACCACTGCCGCAGCGACGACCGGCTTCGTGCCGGCGGTGCCGACCCGTCCCCCGGTCAACAAGTGGCTGGTGACGGTGTCGATCACGTTCGGCACGCTGATGGGGGCGATCGACGCGTCGATCGTCAACGTCGCGGTACCGCACCTGATGGGCGCCCTCAGCTCGACGGTCGAGCAGATCACGTGGGTGACCACCGGGTTCGTCATCGCGACGGTCATGGTCATGCCGCTCACCGGCTTCCTGGCGCGACTCTTCGGCCAGAAGCGCGTTTACATGTTCTGTCTCGCGCTCTTCGTCGTCGGATCGGCGATGTGCGGCATGGCGCGCACGCTTCCGCTGCTCGTCATCTTCCGCATCATCCAGGGCCTCGGCGCCGGCGCACTGCAGCCGACCGAGCAGGCGATCCTGCGCCAGACCTTCCCGCCGAAGGAGCAGGGAATGGCGATGGCCGTCTTCGGCATGGCGGTCGTCCTCGGGCCGGCATTCGGGCCGACGCTCGGCGGCTACATCGTCGACAACTACTCGTGGCCGTGGATCTTCTACATCAACATCCCGATCGGTGTGGTCTCGCTGCTGATGGTCTCGCGCTTCGTGCACGAGCCGGAGGACGTCCGCGAGGCGATGCACTCGATGGCGGAGCGCCAGCGCAAACACCTCGACTGGGCCGGCATCGGCCTGCTGATCGTCGGCGTCGGCACCATGCAGTACGTCCTCGAGGAGGGCAACCGCAACGACTGGTTCGCGTCGGGCGAGATCAAGACGATCATGTTCGTCTCGATCGTCGCGCTCCTTCTCCTCGTCATACGCGAGCTGAGCGCGACCGTTCCCGCCGTCGACTTCGCCTTGTTCAAGGACGTCGTCTTCATGTCCGGGACGATGATCGGCGCCGTCATGTTCGCGATGCTGATGTCGGTGACGTTCCTGCTGCCGCTGTTCATGCAGACGCTTCTCGGCTTCTCGGCGACGCAATCGGGCATCGCGCTGATGCCACGATCGCTCTGCATGCTCGTCGTGATGCCGATCGTCGGGCGGCTCTACAACAAGGTTTCGCCGCGCATCGTGATTGCGTTCGGCATCCTGCTGTTCGCTTACACGGCGTGGCTGATGGGTCACTACACGCTGCAGACGTCGAGCCGCGACATCATGATGGTGCTCATCATCCAGGGCGTCGCGTTCGCGTGCCTCTTCATTCCGCTGACCACCGTCGCCCTCAGCACGATCCCGCGGCATCGGATGCCGGATGCGACCGGCCTCAACTCGCTGCTGCGTCAGATCGGCGGCTCGATCGGACTGGCGGTCATGGCGACGCTGATGACCCGCTTCGCGACGCGCGCGCGCGACGCGATGCTGCCGAACGTCTCGCTCTCGCGGCCGGTCGTCGCTGCGCGCATACAGGCGATGACGGCGATGCTGCAGTCGAAAGGGTACGATCTCGTCGCCGCACGTGGCACCGCGTTGCGCATGCTCGACTTCCAGGTCCGTCAGCAGGCGATGGTGCTCTCGTTCGAACGGCTCTTTTACGTCTGCGGGATCGCGTTCCTTTGCGTACTCCCCCTCACCCTGTTACTTCGCTCGCCCCATCACGGCCCCGCCGAGAAGGTCGACGTACACATTGAACTGTGAGTTGCTAATTCATGGCTGAAGACTTCGATACCTCCAAACGCTCCACGCTTCACGACGTTCAGATTCACGAACCGGTGATCGAACCGAACCGCGCGAAGCGTCTCTACATCATCATCGGCATCGCCGTCGTCGTGCTCCTCGTCGCGTACGCCGTGTACGCGATGGTGACATCCGGCAAGGAAGGAACCGACGACGCGCAGGTCTCGGCGGACGTCGTTCCGGTGGCATCGCGCGTCGCGGGACAAGTCACGGCGGTGCACGTCGTCGAGAACCAGGCCGTTCATCAAGGCGATCTCATCGCCGAGATCGATCCGCGCGACGCGGAGGTGAACGTTGCCAAGGCGCAGAGCGACCTCGATACGGCGCGCGCCCAGGCGGCGCAGGCCGACGCGAATGCGACCGTGATGCAGGCGAACGCGCGCGGCGGACTGCAGACGGCCCAGGGAGCCGTGCAGAGCTCGCGTGAGGCGGTCGACGTCGCGTCCTCGGCGATCACGGAAGCTCGCGCTGCGGTGTCACGCGCCGAGGCGAATGCGGTGAAGGCGGCAAACGACTGGAAGCGCGCCGAGGAGCTCGGCGGCAAGGGCGACATCTCGCGCTCGCAGGTCGACGCGGCGCGTGCGGCCAACGAAGCGGCGCAAGCCGACGTCTCGCAGGCGCGCGCTCGCCTGCGTGAGGCCGAAAACCAGCAGCAGGCCGCCACGGCCAACGTGCAGCAGGCGCAAGGGCGTCTGACCGGCGCCGCGCCGGTCGAAGCACAGGTGCAGGCCGCGCTCGCACAAGCGAACCTCGCACACGCGAAGATGGCGAATTCGACGGCCGCGTTGCAGGCGGCGCAGCTCGCGTTGTCGTACACGAAGATCTATGCGCCGACCGACGGGATCGCGTCGCGGCTCGGCGTGCACCCCGGCGCACTCGTCGCGCCGGGTCAGGCGATCGTGCAGCTCGTACCCGCACGCACCTACATCATCGCGAACTTCAAGGAGACGCAGGTCCGCGCTATGCGCCCCGGCCAGCGAGCCGTCATCCGCGTCGACGCCCTCGGACGCCAGGACTTCGAAGGCAAAGTCGAGAGCCTCTCCGGCGGCACCGGCGCGACGTTCTCGATGCTGCCTCCGGACAACGCCTCCGGCAACTTCGTCAAAGTCGTCCAGCGCATCCCGGTGCGCATTTCGTGGAACGGCCCCACCGCCGACCGGGTCCCCGCGGGATCGTCGGCGGACGTGACCGTGTATACGAAGTGAGAACTACTGCTCCGGGCAGCAGGTGTCGATGATGATGATCGGATCGGTGGCCTTCGCGGCGCCGTTCGAGATCTGATACTCGCACTGCGCGCCGGCCGGAGCGTTTTCGACGATCGTGGCGAAGCACGCCGACTTCTTCGGGCATGCCACGCTCTTCACGCAGTTCTGCGACGGATTCGGCATCGTGACGTGCAGGTCGGCATTCCGGTCGCCCGAAGCCCAGGTGATCTGCGTCGCGGCGCCGTTCTTTCCCTTCGCGTAGACGTGAACGGGATCGATTTTCGGTGTCGCGCTCGTTCCGCTCGTACTGACGCAGACGAGCGGCTTCGCGGGGTCGGAGTTGCCGAGATACCCGCCGCTGCAGGTCTCCACGGCCAGCGTCGTCTGATTGCTCGTCTGGCATCCGAATGCCGCAAGGACGGCTGCGATCAACAGGAGCTTGCAGAGTGACTTCATTGTTCCTCCCTCAGTTCGAGCGACTGCGCAGCGCGGCGAGCTCGGGGTCGTGCGCCGCTTCGGCGGAAGAATACCCGTTGCCGACGGCGCGGCGCAGCCAGTTCGCCGCCGCGTCGCCATCGCCACGCAATTCCGCGACCACCGCGGCGCTGTAAAGGACGTAGGGGTCGATCGGGTCGATCGTCAGCGCGGTCCGGATCTCCGCGTCGGCGTCATCCGGATGTCCGCTCTTCGCGAGACAGCTCCCGATTACCGCATGCGCGAGCGCGTCCTTCGCATTCACCGAGATCGCGGCGCGGGCCGACTGAATGGCGCGCTGATAGGCCTGCGGCGCATCCGTTTTCCGGGCGGGCGTCCAGCGATAGGCGTCGCCGAGGTTCGCCCAGACGCGGTAGTCGTTCGGCGTCAGCGCGGATGCTTTCTCCAACGCCACACACGCATCGGCGTACCGTCCGCTGTCGTAGCGGACGAGACCAAGGTTCGAATAGGCGGAGCCGCTCGGCGCGAGTGCGATCGAACGCTCGTACGCCGCCGCCGCCTCGTCGTACCGCCCGAGCGCCTGGAGCGCGGCACCGAGATTCATGTGGCCGCGCGCGCTATCCGGAAGGATCTGTGTGACGCGCTGGAAGAGGTTCGCCGCCTTCTGGTACTGGCCACGCGTGAAGCAGAAGCTGCCGTATTGCATGGCGATGTTGGTACTGTCGGGCGCGAGCGCCGAAGCACGCTCGAACGTGCTCTCCGCGTCAGCGGCACGTCCCATCGCGGCATATGTCTGCGCGAGTCCCGCGAGCGAGTTGGCCGCCTTCGGATCGAGCTGGATGCACTTCGCGAACGTCGCCGCCGCTTCGGCGTACCGGCCGTTGAGCCGCTGCGAAGCGCCGAGGGCGTCGTACGCATCGGCAAGCCCGGGATCGAGCCGCACCGCACGGTCGGCGTACACCGACGCCTCTTCGAGATAACCGTGCTGGTGGGAGAAGAGGTATTTCGCCATGAGGGCTCGCGCGAGTGTCGCGTTGACCGGCGCGGAGTCGCGCTCGTCCTTCAGCAACGAGTGCAGATTGTCGATCACGCCGTCGACCGACCGTTCGTCCCGGACCTGAACGAGCCGGCCCTTCGCTTTCGCGAGTGCCGCCTGCGAGGCCGCCGACATGACATGCGGAGCGGCAGTTTTCGGTGCCGCGTCATGCGGGTGGAAGACGTACCACGACGCGCCGCCGAGGAGCGCGAGTCCGGCGACGACGGCAACGCCGGCCCAGACATTTCGGCGGCCTTTCGCCGGAAGCGGCGGCAGCGTCGAGCGCGAGCCTGACGACAACGTCAGCATGTCGCGAATCTCGCGGAAGTCGCGCGCGAGGTCGATCGTCGAGCCGTACCGGTCGTGCGGCTCTTTCGAGAGCAGCCGCGTCACGATGCGCTCGAGCTCAGGCGGCACGGCCGGATTGAGCTGCGACACCGGCGGAACGGGATCGCGGATGATCGCCGCCATCGTCTCGGCGGCCGTCGGCTCGTTGAACGGACGGCGCCCGGTGAGCAGCTCGAAGAGGATCACGCCGAGCGAGAAGTGGTCGGTACGAAAGTCGGCTTCGAGGCCGCTCGCCTGCTCCGGCGACATGTAGCCGACCGTCCCAAACACCGCGCCTGGATGCGTATGCGGAAGCGTCGGATCGTTCGGGCTGAGCGGGCGCACCAGCTTCGCGAGGCCGAAGTCGAGGATCTTCACGTGTCCGGTGTTCGAGACGTAGCCGCCGGTCGCGATCATGATGTTCTCCGGCTTCAGGTCGCGGTGGACGATCCCGCGGTCGTGCGCCGCGGCGAGGCCGTCGGCCACTTTCGAGATGATGCGGACCGACTGGTTCAGCGTCACCGGAGCCTTGGCCGCCATCGCACGCAGATCCTGCCCCTGGATCAGCTCCATCGCGATGTACGCCAGCTCTCCCTCGATGCCGACGTCGTAGATCGTGACGATGTTCGGATGGTTCAGCGACGACGCCGCGCGCGCTTCCTGCTCGAAGCGGCGGAGGTGCTCGGAGCGCGCTGCCAGCTCGGGAAGCAGCACCTTGATCGCCACCTCGCGTTCGAGCCGCTTGTCGCGCGCACGGTAGACCTCCCCCATCCCACCGCCGCCGATCGGCGCAAGGATCTCGTACGGACCAACGGTCGTTCCGGGCGCGAGGTTCAAGAGTGGAAGAAGGATACACCGCGCTCCCGCTATCATTAGTCGCTCATGTCCTTCGCCCGCCGATACGTCACGTCGATCGTTGCGCCGCCCGCGATCGTTACGCTCCCGCTCGCTCTCCTCTTCATCACGCAGGTCGTGCAGCTGTCGCTCGGGACGGCATTCGTCGTCATCGCGCTGCTGCTCGTCCTCGCGGCAGGTACGGCCGCGGCGCTGTTCGCCGGCGTCACGCCTGCCGCGGAGTCGGTGGAAGCGGCGGTCGCACGGAAGGAGGGCGTCTCCGAGGCGGTGTCGGAATGCCTGCACCGAACGACGATGCTCGCCATTGCCGCCTGGCTCGCCGGCGGCCTCGTCTTCGCGCTTCTCGCGACGGTGCTCGTGATGCGGTCGCCGCTCGGCTTCGCGTACTTCCTCGTCGCAGGCTCGATCGCCGCCTTCCCCTCGATCGCGTGGAGCTACGGCGCCGGAAAGCATCGTCTAGTCGAATACGCGACCGGCAGCGAAGACCTCCGCTACACCGGCCGCGAGCTCACCCTCGGGCGCAAGATCGCGATCGTCTTCATGGGATCGCTGCTCGTCGCCGCCGCCGTACTCATCGAGCTGATCTCATCGAAGGTCTCGAACACCCTCGAAGCGCTCGCCATCTCGTCGTCGAGCGAACGTTTCGACCGCGTTTACGACAGCGCGAACCTCATGGCACACGTCGACGCGCAGGCGCTCGACACGATGCGCGAATACATCCCGGCCGACTACGCAATCCACCGCATCGATCGCGACGGGAAGATGATCAGCACGAAGGACCCGCTGACACCGGACGAGGTGCGCGAGATCTTGCGCATCCGCAAGGGCGACAGCACTTCGTTCATCTCGCCGCACGTCTGCCGCTTCGCGCCTCTCAAGGACGGATCGATTCTCGTCCTCTCGATCCCGTGGGCGGCGTATCAGGGTATCCCGCGCCAGATCACGTTCTACACGATCCTGATCGTCCTCTTCACGATGGCCGCGTTCGCGGCCGCCGCGTTCTTCCTCTCGCGCGACATCACGCGGCCGTTGCACGACCTGCAGGAGATGGCGCAGCAGATGGCGGTCGGCAACTTCAGCGCCGCGGCGCGCGTCTTCTCCGACGACGAGCTGGGCCAGGTCGCCGTCAGTTTCGGCGAGACGCGCGCCAACCTCCGCCGTCTCCTCGGACGCATCGGCGGCAGCGGCAGCATCATCACCGACGGCGTGCGCGTGATCACCGGCGGCACTGAGTCGCTGCTCGTCCGCGCCCGTGATCAAGCGGAGATCACGGAGAACTCGTCGCTTGCCGTCGAGAACATGCGCGGCGGCATCAGCATGGTCCTCGGCGCTGCCGACGGCGTCACCGATCTGACGCAGGACGCGTCGAGCCGCTCGCTCCAGATGCAGGCCTCGGCCGAGGAGGTTGCGCGCAGCACGGAGTACCTCTTCCAGTCGGTCGAGAAGACGTCGTCGTCGACGACCGAGATGAACGCCTCGATGCGCGAGATGTCGGGACGCACCGACGTCCTTGCCGGGATCGCCGACGAGGCGCTGTCCTTCGTCAGCGAGATGGACTCGACGATCGAGCAGCTCCGGCAGACGGCGCAGCAGACCGCCGACATCTCGCAGATCGTCGCCACCGACGCGCAGGCCGGCGGCGAGGCGGTCAATCGCACGGTCGAGGGCATCAATGCATCGGAAGAGCTGACCATCCGCACCGCCGAAACGCTCGACGAACTGCAGCGCAGCGTCGGCCAGATCAGCCAGATCCTCAACGTCATCGAAGAGGTGACTAACCGGACGAACCTGCTCGCGCTGAACGCCGCGATCATCGCGGCGCAGGCGGGCGAGCACGGCGCCGGCTTCACCGTCGTCGCCGACGAGATCCGCCTTCTAGCCGAGAGAACGCGCGGCTCGACGAAAGAGATCGCCACGATCATCAAGGCGGTCCAGAACGGATCGCGGCAGGCGGTGGCGCGCGTTCACGAAGGCGTCGAAAAGGTGCGCGAGAACGTGGAGCTCGCGAAACGGGCCGCGGTGTCGCTGGAGAAGATCGTCGGCAGCGCCGGCCGCTCCCAGGAAATGGCGATCACGATCTCGCGCGCGCTCGACGATCAGGCGAAAGCGTCACGCCACCTGCACGAGGTCACGTCGCGCATGTCGGACCACATCGCCGAGATCAACCGCGCCACGCGCGAACAGGCGCGCGGAACGCAACTCCTCGCGCAGGAAGCGGAGCGGGTACGCGAGATCGCCGGGCAGGTGAAGACGGCGACGGACGAGCAGTCGACGGCCGGCCGCGGCATCACCGTGGCCCTCGAAAGGATCGCCGAAGACGCGCGCAACATGCGCGACCTCCTCGACCGCCAGCTCAGCGAGACCGACCGCATCGCCGACGCCTCCCGCACCATGCTCGACATCGCCCAGCAGAACGACGCCGTCGCCCGCGAGTTCAACGCAACGGTCCAGAACCTGGTGCGCAGCGGCCAGGAGTTCGAGAGCGAAGTCTCGCGGTTTAGGGGGTGACAACCCCTCCCTCGTGTAGCGCAGGCTTCCAGCCTGCGCCTCCGCCGGGACTTCCACCCCATCCGGGGCGGCCGAACCAAGGCCGCCGCCGCCTCGCGTCTGCTACCGGCTAGCTTCTGGAGCGCCTTCGGCGCTCCACATCCGAGGACGCGGAGCAGGCGTTCAGTATGCTCGGCAAGGGTCGCCGCAGGTGCAGCGATGACCGCCGCACTTGCCGCGATGACCGCCGCACTTGCCGCGACGACCGCCGCACTTGCCGCGACGACCGCCGCACTTGCCGCGACGACCGCCGCAC
>Ga0207639_10000025_pt1 | contig 207451 bp, 160 predicted proteins | sample KBSCornC32_FD_184299 | JGI IMG/M metagenome (GOLD analysis project Ga0207639, IMG submission 184299) | Corn rhizosphere microbial communities from Kellogg Biological Station, Michigan, USA - KBS Corn C3-2 (SPAdes) (version 2) | ecosystem: Host-associated > Plants > Roots > Rhizosphere > Soil ...
CGTTTCTGCAGCGCATTCGAGCGCGCTACGCGGCTGTGCAGAATGTCACCCGTAATCGCTACGGTCACACCCGCGAGCGAATCCGGCCGGGCAGTCACAGCGGCGGCAGGCCCGTGCAATCGCGTCAGCATCGTCCGCAGGTCCAGCAGCGCCTGAGACGGATGCTCGTGCATTCCGTCGCCCGCATTCAGCACGGGCAGCCCGGTCATGCGCGCCAGCAGAAACGGCGCGCCCGAGCAGGGATGCCGGAGGATGATGCACTCAGCGCCCAGCGCGCGCAGCGTCAGGCCGGTATCCTTCAGGCTCTCGCCCTTTTCGATAGACGAGGATTTGTCGCTGACGAGCGTGGTCGTTGCGCCCAGTGACTTCGCCGCCAGCTCGAACGAGGTCCGGGTCCGCGTGCTCGACTCATAAAACAGCAGCGCCACGCGCCGTCCGGCGAGCATCCCGACGCGCTCGGCGTGGGGCATGTCCTCAATCCGCGCCGCCTCGGCCAGAATCGCCGAGACCTCTTCGAGCGGTACATTCGCAATGCTTAACAGTGAACCGGGTGCATATTGGGGCGCGTATCCAGCAGCATTTCGCGTCGTCACACCTGCCATCAATCCACCCGTTCGACCAGCAGCACCTGGTCCTGCCCATCCACCTCGGTCAACATGACTTCGATAATCTCCCGCTGCGAGGTCGGCACGGTGCGGCCCACAAACGTCGCTTCAATCGGCAGCTCGCGGTGTCCCCGGTCGATCAGCACCAGCAGCCGCACGCTCTTCGGGCGGCCCTGGTCAAAGAGAGCATCGAGCGCCGCGCGAATGGTGCGGCCCGTGTAGAGCACATCGTCCATCAGCACAATGTCGCGTCCGGTGACGTCAAAGCCGATCGCGCCCGGCGTCACCTTCGGACGCGGCCCGTCGGTCGAGAGGTCGTCGCGGTAGAAGCTGATGTCGAGCACGCCGGTATCGACCGGGTGCTTCTCGATCTTCTCGATCATCGCGCCGAGCCGCTGCGCCAGCGGGACGCCGCGCCGCTTGATGCCGACCAACCCGACGTTCTTGCTACCGTCGTGTTTTTCGACGATCTCGTGCGCCAGCCGCACCAGCGTGCGCTCGATCTCGGAGGCCGACATCAGCCGGCCCTTTTCCCGAATCTTGTGAGTAGCCGTTCCTGTAGTTTCGCTCATACCGTTCGCGCTTGATGATACCAGCAGCCAACCCTGCGTATGAAGTCCACTCGGCGCGGGCTCTTAGCCCAGCGTCTGCTCGGAGACAATCCTCCACTGGCCGTTAATCCGCTTCAACCGTATCTGCGTCGGGAGCCGCTGTTCCACGTTGCCGCGGCCATTGTCCGTCACAATATGCTTCACCAGAAGTATCCGCGCGGTCGTATCTGTCTGCTGGGCCACCACGACGTCGTCCAACGTAAGCGTCCATGATTGGCTTCGACTGCCAATCGCGGTCTGCTGGGCCGCCATCACGTCTGCGCGGCTCACATTCCAGCGCAGAAAGTACTTCTCCACCTGGTCGGCGTAGAAGGCAGCTTGCGCTCCGGCGTTCTGCCCTTTGAGCGCGTCGGCCCAGTTGGCCAGCCACTTCTTCGGGTCGGGCTCGGCCAGCTTCGCGGCGTCGGCGGCGCTCTCGGCGTCGGCGGCGGCGGCCTCCCGCGCTGCCAGTTGCTCCGCTGCTTTTTGCTCAGGAGTCAATACCGGAGCGCCGGGAACGACATCCGGCGCGTTTCCGCTCCATCGGGAGCGCCAGTTGCCCACCTGCCGGCTCAGTTGGGCACGATGAAGCCATCCCTCCTGCCCCACGCCCGCCAGCACAAAGACGACCAGCAGCGTTGCAAAGATCTTGAGCGGCGAGCGATCTTTCGCGCGTTCCGGATTCGTTCGCCCGGGCTTGTCTTCGGTTTCGTGAGTCTCCGCATCTTCGTTCCGATGCACCAACTGGGGCTCGATCACGGCATTCGGCTGAGGCAGGACAGCGTAGGTTGCGAAGTGGTCGGAGCCAGCATCCGGCTCAGGCGTAACCACCTGGGCGACCGGGGGCAAAGAGGGCAGAATGTCGTCCTCGATAAGGTCGGCGCTCTGCCTCGGCTCTTCCGCCGGGAGCGGCTGAGGGGCAGCGACTGCGGCGGGTGCGGCCTTATGCGCTTCGGCAACGGCGGTAGTCCCGCCTTTGCTGACCAGCCGTGGCTTCAGCTCGTTGGCGTTCTCCTGGAAGGCTCTTCGCCGGGCCAGGTCGATGTCCATGCGCACCAGCTCCAGCACGCCGTCCAGCTTTCTCTGCACCAGCTCATTCTGCGGGGCCGCGTCGCCCACCAGCGCAGAGGCGAGATACGTCACGTCGGCCTCGATCGCGGTGCGGTCTCCGTCGGCGGGCTTCACTTCGAACACGGCGCGGTCGTTGCGATTGATCCGGTGCGTCGGCCCCAGCCCGCACAGCACGAGCGTGCTTCCCTCGCGCGTCACGTCGCTCCACTGCGCGCGCAGACACTTCTCCAGCGCCAGCGAAACCAGGGCCGCGTCCGGTGAGTCCACCATCTCGCACATCTGAAATCTCACGCTCTCTTACCGGTCCTCTGCACGATCGATGGAAACGAGTGCTTCGATTCTACTGCTACCGTCAAGCATTCATGACGATGAAATGCCCTACGCCGAAACCTTGGTTCGCGTGCGCAGCATCCCGCCCACCGCTCCGCCCAGCGTCGAGAGCAGCAGCAGAAATCCGGCCGCCATCGAGATGCCGGTCAGCATAAAGCCGACCCGGAATTCAGGCGTCGCGATAAAGCGCAGCATCTCGGGCAGCTCCGGACTCGCCGCGCCGCTCTTCTGGATCTGTTCGTGCAACTGCGCCAGTTGTGCGGTTAACTGTGCGTCGAACCCTGCCATATTGCGCAGGCCGTAGCGCGCCGCCAGCCCGGCAATGGCCGCCGAGCAGGCCAGTCCCACCACCAGCGCCAACCCCGTCACCAGCCCAATCCGCGCGCCCACTCCGGCATCCATCCACGCCTGCGGCCTTCTGCGCTGGTAAAAACCCAGCGCGATGATCGAGCCGCTCAGCGTCCAGAGCCAGCTCAGCGGAGACACTGCACCCACGCGCGCCGCCACCAAACTCAGCGCGGCGGCAACTCCGGCCACCGCCAGCGCGCACCGGATCGCCGTCTTCCACTCCACCTGCCGGGGGCGCGGAGGCGGTAGCGCGCCGGTTGTCTCGCCCTCCGAGGCGCTGGTCTGCTGCTCGTACTCCTGTAGAAAGAGTTGTGGAGAGCCGCAGTGCGGGCAAAAGGGCGAAAGGCCGTCACCGGCAGGAAGCTCGCCGCCGCATCGGTGACAATACTCTTGCATACTTTGAAGCTACCTTAGCCAAACGGGCGCGGCAAGTTGGCGCGAACGGCGCCCACGCCGGTCCGAACCACTCCCGTCAGGCGCGCCGCGAGAGAAGCTGTCGCGGCAGCTTCGAGCCGGTAAGCATGAGCACGCCCCAGCAGAGAGCCGCCCAGACGACGCTCGCAGCTGCGATGATGAGCACGTCGCCCAGATGTCCGCGTGAGAGATGCACATAACGCACCACGGCCGCGGTCCCGGCAAAGCTGACGAGCGCGGCCAGCAGAGAGCGCGCAAGCTCTCCGCCTTCCAGACCCGTGATGGGCACCAGCCTGCGCCGATGCAGGAGCACGGCGAGCGTGACCGTCTGGGTGACGATGCCCACGTCCGACGCAATGGCTAGGCCCGCCATGCCGACCGAGTGGAAGAAGAAGCGGTAGACCGGAATCGAGAGTAGTGTGATGATGCTTCCCGCTACGGCAGGCGTGATCGTATTGCGCGCGGCGTAGAAGGCGCGCGCGTAGATGCCCTGCGAGGTCCAGAGCACGAGTGAAATAGAGAAGATGGCGAAGTACTTCGCCGTCTCGGCGGCGTCGAGGCGGCTGAAGGCTCCTCCGCGAAACAGATCGACGATGGGCCCGGCGAGCGCAATCATCCAGGCGGCGGCGATCAGCGACGCGCAGAACACACGTGTGACAGCGCGGTTCACCGCTCCGGAGAAGTCGCCGAGGCGACGCTGGCTGAACAGGGTCGAGAAGAACGGCAGCGACGCAGCGCCCGCGGCCTGGCCCAGGATGCCCATCGGCGCGTTGAACAGCGTCTTGGCGACGTTCAGGTGAGAGATGCCGCCCGTATCGAAAGAAGCGAAGGTGCTCAGTATCCACTTGTCCGCCGTCACCAGCGAGACGCCGATCATCAGCGGCAGCGACAGCTTGAGCCACTCGATAAATGCAGGATGCCGCAGGTTGAAGATGGGGTAGTAGCGCAGCCCGATGCGTCGCGCGCCGAAGGCATTCAGCGCCGCCGGACCAAGGATGACACCGGCCAGCACGCCGATGACCAGCGAATAGATGCCGAACCGCCGCGCGAGGAACACCGCCCCGAAGATAATGCCGAGGTTGTAGATGAGCGGCGTGATCGCCTGATAGATGAAGATCTTGCGCACCAGCAGCTTCGATCCGATGACGCCGCCGATGAAGAAGAAGAGCTGCGCGGGCAGCAGCCACCGCGTCAGCGAGGTGGCCAGAGCCGCGTTCTCCGCGCTGAAGCCGTAAAACTTCCAGTGGACGTAGACCGGCGCGAAGATCTCGGCCAGCAGGACCGCTGCGCCGAAGACGACGATCATCGCGTTGAGCACGGCGGAGATGGCGCGGTCGCCGCCCTCTTCGTCGCCGGCCGCGCGGTAGCGGTCGAGGATCGTAATCAGCGAAATGGATGCGACGCCGCCGACAAGAAAGTAAGCCAGCATGTCGGGCAGCTCGAAGGCGGCGTAGTAGGCATCGGCTTGAGGACCCGCTCCGAAGATGTGGTTGATGAACTTTGTCTTGACCAGACCCAGCACGCCCGAGCACAGCGTCGAGACCATGATGAGCAGCGTGGCCGAGTACGCCGAGTGCTTTGCTGAAGGCCGCAGCCACGAGAACAACCTCCGGCTGAACGTCGTGATAGTCTGCGTTGCCGGGTCGGGCGTAGGTTCGGATGTGAGTTCCGGATCAAGCTCCGAGCCGTTTGAGGAGGTCGCGTTGGGATTCGGGCTGGATGGCAAGGGTGGGGAGTCTCGTTCGTTTCCGCAGTGCAGCTTGGGTTGATTCTATCGGCAGGCGCGGAGGAAGCGGGCATCCACGAGGTAGCGGCGATGGTTCGCCTGGTGGATGAAGCATGCTCTTCGGTGGGAGCGCAGGGCTTTAGCCCTGCGACAAAGCCCGCAAATTCAAGGGGCTTTAGCCCCGGGCCTTTCTGGACATGCTGACAGATGGACTTTTTCCGCAGCCTCTTTAGCCGCTGAGGTACGCTCTTTTCGCAGGATGGGAGTCTTCACCCAGACTCTGAAAGCCCGACACATCGGCTCCAATCACAACCTCATCGATAGAGAAAATGCTCTACTCGTCGTGGCGCGGCGGCTGGATGGCGATGTGCGTGCTGCTGTCGGCAGACTCAGTCCAGTGCTTCCAGGTCTCTTCCGTGCGGACGGGGCGGGTGTGTTTCGTCAACGACGAGAGCGACAGGCCAGCGACGGTGAAGCTGACCAGTTGGCGCTGGCTGCACCTCAGGCAGCGCACCGGATAGCGCATCAGCACCATCTGCCAGAAGTCTTCCGAGCGCAGACGTGAGCGGCGAAACGATTGGCCCGAGCAGTACTGGCACTGGATGGGCATCGCGCCGCGTGTCGAGCCGATGCTCACCGTCTTGCGGCTGCGGGACGTGGATCTCGCGCGGGAACTGTTCGGGGAGGTGTCGAAGGGGCTCATGCTTGTCGTTCGGGCTAAGGAACCTCTGAGGCTATTCAGCGTTGTTGAGGGCATGGCTTCAGAGCCTGTCCAGAGTGTAGTCGAAGGATGCCGCAAACCATTTTGATTCGTAGGGGTTTTAGCCCCCGAGGCAAATCTTCACAAATGAATCAGACCCTCCTAATGCCTTGCGTTGTCTGGCGGCGGGGTCATATCGAAGAGTGGCGAGGAGGCGCGGCGTGGCTCCGCTGTCTTGCGCGGCCTGACGATGGGATGAAGCACGGAAGCGCGCGGCGCGGCCGGCTTCGAGAGCAGATCGAGCAGGTCGCGGAGGTCCTTCTGTAGCCTGCGCAGACGGCGCGGGTCAATGGCCTGTGCGGCCTCGCTGACGCCCAGGGCAAGCTGTGGCTCCTTGTGCTTCGTCTCAGTCTTGAAGGCCTGGCGCGCGCCCGGAATGGTGTAGCCTTCGCTGTAGAGCAGCGATTTGATGCGCAGCGCGGTCTCGACATCGCGGCGGCGATAGAGCCGCTGTCCGGTGCCGCCTTTGTGTGGCTTCAGGTTGGGAAACTCACTCTCCCAGAAGCGCAGAACGTACGCGGGCACATCCACCAGCCGCGCCACTTCGCCGATGCGGAAGTAGAGCTTGTCCGGGATCTCGGACCCAGAGGGCGGGGAAGACTTGCGGACTGGTTGATGCTGCGCCATGCCAGAAGCTCCGTCGATCGCGCAGGCCGCAATGCCGCCTGCCGTCCGGCTTGCCTGTAAGTATAGGCCACCGAACGCTTCGTGACTTGTAATTTTTCCCGCTTTGCTCAGGCAACCTCACGCGACCGGGGTTGTCACCGGCTGGCGCGGCCCCGCCTTCGTGCTTGCGGCGCGGAGGTACTGGATGGGCCAGCTTATCGGCTGTTCGAGCTGCGGCGCGGCGTGCAGCGGCCAGTAGGGGTCGCGGAGCATCTCGCGCGCCAGCAGCACAAGGTCTGCCTCATCGTTGCGGATGATCCGGTCAGCCTGCGCGGGCGCTGTAATCATGCCTACGGCTCCCGTCGGTATCTCCGCCTCGCGGTGAACCGTCGCCGAGTGAACCACCTGATAGCCGGGCCCCAGCGGAATCTGCTGCCCCGGATGATTGCCGCCCGTCGAGACATCGATCAGGTCAACGCCCTCCTGCTTCAGCAAGCGCGCGAAGGCCACGGATCGATCAAGTGTCCAGCTTTCGCCGAGCGTCTCCGGCGTCCAGTCCGTGGCGGAGATGCGAACAAACACGGGCAGATGCGCGGGCCACGCAGCGCGCACCGCACGTACCACCTCGAGCGGGAAACGAACACGGTTCTCAAACGTCCCGCCATACTCATCGACGCGGCTGTTCGAGAGCGGCGAGAGAAACTCGTGCAGCAGATAGCCGTGGGCGGCGTGAACTTCGACGACATCGAATCCTGCCGTGCGGGCGCGAGCGGCGGCTGCTGTGAAATTGGCAACGATCGTATTCATTCCGGCGCGATCCAGCGCCGTCGGCAGAGGATAGGCATCGCTGAAGCGAAGCGCCGAAGGAGCAACGGGCTGCCAGCCGCCCTCCTCGGGAGGAACAGTGCGGGTCTTCTCCCAGGGCGGAGCCATGCTGGCCTTGCGCCCGGCGTGTGCCAACTGCATCCCGGCATAGGCTCCGTGCTGGTGCAGAAAGGCGGTAATCCGCGCAAGCATAGGGACGTGCGCATCGCTCCAGATGCCCAGGTCGAAGGGGCTGATGCGGCCCTCCGGGCTGACGGCGGTGGCTTCGGTCAGCACCAACCCGGCCCCGCCTATGGCGCGGCTGCCCAGGTGGACCAGATGCCAGTCGGTTGCATGGCCGTCGGTGGACGAGTACTCGCACATGGGCGAGACCGCGATGCGGTTGGGAAGGGTTAAGCCGCGTAGTTTCAATGGAGAGAAGAGATGGCTCGATGACTCGTTCACGGAGAATTGGATGCTTCACGCCGCTCTGCGAAGGAATTATTTCCTGTTCTCGAAGCCGCCTCCGGAACCGGAGCGCGCAGGGTGGCGTATCGTTCTCTGATGGGGGACCTGGAGGAGTTGGGATGTTGATGAAACAGACTCGAATGGTTCTGGCGGTCTTGAGCGCGGTGTCCGCAACGGCGCTCCTGAGCGGCTGCCATGTCTCCGACAACAAGCACGGCGACGGCGACAACGTAAAAATTTCAACCCCCTTCGGCGGTATGCAGGTCAAGACCGACAACGCCGCCATCCTGGAACAGATCGGTCTGCCGCAGTATCCGGGCGCGACGCCGGTGAAGAGTGACCATGACAAGGGTTCGGCTGACGTGAACCTCAGCTTTGGCAGCTTTCACCTGAAGGTCAATGCCGCCGGCTATCGCACCTCGGACAGCCCGGACATGGTCAAGGCCTTCTACCGCAAGGCCCTTTCAAAATACGGCGATGTCATCGAATGCTACGACTACAAGACCGTTGGAACCCCTACGCGAACAGCGGCAGGATTGACCTGCGACGACCACAGCGGGGGCCATGTCTCCATGCGGGACGACCTGACCGGAAGAACCCAGCTCAAGGCAGGCTCAAAGCAGAACCAGCATATCGTCGAGATCGATCCCGAAGGCAGCGGGACCAAGTTCGGCCTCGTCGCGCTGGAGCTGCCCGGCCACTCCAGCGGGGACCAGAACAAATCCACGCAGTAACGTCCCGCGCCCGCTATCGCGCCACCAGCGATGTGCATCTGGCACAGGCTACTTCGCGTCCTCGTACTCTTCGTTCCAGGCCGTCTGAATCGCCTCCAGAATCCCCTCGTTCGACTTCGCCGGATCGCCCACAAACCCAGGCAGACCGATCACATACTTGTGCAGGTCGGTGAACCGCACCGAATACGGCTCAATCTCCGGATACTTCTCCAGCAACAAAATCCCAATCTCTTCTGCATCGATCCAGTCAATCTCGCGCGCCACAAAACCCTCCGTTTTCGCCCCTTTTTGTTGTCATTCCCGAAGGGAATCTGCGTTTCGCTTCGAGTCGCACCGAACGACATTTTCAGGAAAATGCCAATCCGTTCTTATCCGCGCGATCCGCGGTTGGCCTAAGCCCCGGGTCCGTGGGCAGGCTTGCCTTCCTGCACATAGTTCCGGTTCCACTTCGGAATCTCGACTACGTAGGTTCCGGGCTTTTCGATGATGGCCTGACAGCCCAGCCGCGAGTTCAACTGCACGTCCGCAGCCGTCTCCATGCGGTCCAGTTCCTTGTCCTCGGCCTCGCTGATGCCCGACGCGCCCTCCTTCACCCACAGGTGACACGTCGTGCATGCGCACACGCCGCCGCACGCATGGTCCAGAAAAATATCGAAGTTCTCCGCGACATCCAGAAACGACATCGGCTCGCCATGCCCCTCATACGGCATCGAATCAAACGGAAACTCCACGGTCTTCCCCTGCGGCAGAAACGTCACCCGCACCATGCCCTCGCCCGCAGGCTTCGACAAATCCACTTCAGTACTCTTGATCTCAGACATATCCCTATTTTCCGTCAAACCAGTCCCTAAGCCCTAGTCCTTAGTCCCTGTTTATCTCCGCCTTCGCAAACGGATGCGGCGCTGAAGGCCCTTCACCAAGGCTCTCGCCCGCCGACTCCATCGTCTTGCCCTTCATCGCGCCCGATACGGCGGAGTCCATCATCAGCTCCGCAAACCGCCGCGTCGCCTTGTCCAGCACATCAATCGACCCGCGAATCGCCTTGTAATCCGCGCCGTTCATCGAGGCGCGCAGTCCAGCCTCAGCCTCATCGATCGCCGCAACTTCGCCGCCGGAGAGCATCGCCCACGCGGCGTGGCTCCGGCCCTTGTCCACGGCCGTCAGAATCGTCTCCGCCTCATTCTTCGCCTCGACCACCTGCCGCTCGCGCAGGTCTTCCTCTGCGTTGTCGAATGACGACAGAATCATCGACTCGACCTGCTCGTCGGTCAGTCCATAGGTGGGCTTCACCTCAACCTCGGCCTCTTTGCCGCTCCGCTGCTCGCGCGCCGAGACGTGCAGAATGCCGTTGGCATCGATCAGAAACTTCACCTCGATGCGCGGCAGCCCGGCCACCATCGGCGGAATGCCCTTCAGGTCGAAGCGCGCCAGCGAGCGGCAATCCTTCGCCATCTCGCGCTCGCCCTGCACCACGTGGATGGCAACGTTCGTCTGCCCGTCCACGCCGGTCGTAAAGTGCTCGGTCGCGCTCGCCGGAATGGTCGAGTTGCGCTGAATAATCTTTGCCACCACGCCGCCCAGAGCCTCAATGCCGAGCGAAAGCGGAGTCACATCCAGCAGCAGCAGGTCTTCGGTCGCCTTCGATCCGCCCGCAAGAATCTGCGCCTGCACCGCCGCGCCCAGCGCCACCACTTCATCGGGATTCAGCTCCGTGTGCGGCTTCTTCCCGCGTGCCTTCAGGTCGAACAGATCGTCCACGAGAGCGCGAACAGCGGGAATCCGCGTCGAGCCGCCCACCAGCACCACTTCGTCAATCTGCGCCGCCGCCAGCCCCGCGTCCTTCAGCGCCTGCTTGCAGGGCCCAGCCGTCCGCGCAATCACGCCTTTGGTCAACTCCTCAAACTGCGTCCGCGAAATCTCCCGCGAGTACCGCTTGCCCGAAGGCAGCGTCACATCCAGCCGAGCCGCGTCCGCCGTCGAGAGCGCAATCTTCGCCTCGATCACCGCCTTGCGCACAGTCTGCACGGCCTCACCATTCGCTCGAATGTCCTCGCCCAGGTCGCCGGCAATGTCATCGAGCGCAACGCGGATCAGCAGATTGTCGATGTCGTCGCCGCCCAGATGCGTGTCGCCGCCCGTGGCGATGACCTCGAAGATGCCCTCATGCAGCTTCAGTATCGAAATATCAAACGTCCCGCCGCCGAAGTCGTACACGGCAATCAGGCCATCCTTGTTCTTCTGCAGTCCATAGGCCAGCGCCGCAGCCGTCGGCTCGTTGACCAGCCGCAGCACCTCAAGGCCGGCAATTCGCCCAGCGTCCTTGGTCGCCTGCCGCTGCGCATCGTTGAAATAAGCAGGAACGGTAATCACAGCCTTCGTCACCGGCGCGCCGAAGAACCGCTCCGCATTCTTCTTCAACTGCATCAGCACATAGGCCGAGATCTCAGGCGGCGTCAGCAGCAGCCCACCCACGCTCACCTTCAGCACCTCGCCCGGCTTCAGCCCGTCCGCCAGTCGGAAAGGAAACAGTTTCAGCTCGTCCTCGACATCGAGCACGTCCCGCCCCATCAGCCGCTTGGCCGAGTACACCGCGCTGGCCGCATCCTCAATCAGCGTCGTTCGCGCCGGATTGCCCACCACCACACCCTCGTCGGTCCACGCCACCACCGACGGCACCAGACGCTCGCCATCCTCGCCGGGAATCACCACCGGCGTCTCCCCCTGCATGAACGCCACCAGGGAGTTCGTCGTTCCAAGATCAATGCCTACAACCCGTTCGTCAGCCATTTAAGCCCTTTTTGTCCTTATCTCTCTATTGTCCTACAATCGCATCTCGAAAGCGCGCACTCAGGAGATAGCCCTCATGCCTGACTATGTGAGAAACTGCACAGCTACCGTCATCCCCAGCCTGCGTTACCGCGACGCGCTCGCCGCCATCGACTGGCTCATCCGCGCCTTCGGCTTCCAGAAGAACGCCGTCTACCTCGGTCCCGACAACAAAACTGTGGCTCACGCGCAGCTCACCTTCGGCAATGGCATGATCATGCTCGGTTCGGTCGACAACGGCGGCGAATTCGGCAAGCTGATGGCCCAGCCCGACGAGATCGGCCTCCGCACCACGCACGGCGTCTACCTCGTCGTCACCGATGCCGACGCCGTCTACGCCACCGCCAAAGCCGCCGGGGCCGTCATGGTCCTCGACATCCGCGACATGGACTACGGCGGCCGCGTCTTCACCTGTCGCGATCCCGAGGGCCACCTCTGGAGCATCGGCACCTACGACCCCTGGGAGACGCCCGCGAGCTAAACCTCCAGCGCGTCGTTCACATCCCGCACCAGATTCCGCAGGTAGCTCCGCTTATTCAGCAAAGCCACCATAGCGTCCTTCGTGCGCGTCTTCGCAGCATCGTCTCCCGCATCCACTCCCGCATCCCACGCGGCCCATAGGCCTTCCAACTCTGTCTGCGTCTCCACCATCTTCGCGTCAAACGAATCCTTGGCGGTCATCAGATCGCGCCGCAGCTCCGGCTCGTCTTCGCCCATCTGCTTGACAGCGCGCATCTCCTGCAACTGCATGTTCAGCTCGAAGACTTCTTCCAGCAGCTCCGGCGGCACCACCTGCTTCTTCTCGACGCCCGTCGCGCGTGCCGCATCGGTCGCCGCCTTCGACTGCTCCTCCATCTCAACTCCCTGGAGCTTCAGCAAATACTGCGTCCGCAGGATCGGGTCCTTCAGCGTGCGATAGGCATCGTTCAGCAGTGAACTCTCCGCCAGCGCCGCCTCCTGCTCCGCCGCCGGACGCGAAGCGAACCTGTCCGGATGCAGCCTCCTGCTCATCGCATAAAACGCCTTCTCCAGCGCCGCCACGTCCATCCTGAGTTTCACCGGCAGTGCAAACACCGCAAAATAATCCTTCGCCAAAACACCCTCCGCCGTTTAGCTGCGCAGCTTTAGTTGGACACTCGGCACCTCCCCACGAAGTCCGGCGCGCCGAGCAGGCAACACCGTTAGAATACGGCATCATGCCCAGGCACCTGACCGTCGTCGCCATACTCGCAGCCATTGCTCTGCCGCTCGCAGCCCAGACCAAGCCCGCCGCCGCACCCGCATGGAAGACGGCCATCGAAGCCCGCCGCCAGCAACTCATCCAGAAGAACGGCTACGGCACCGACTCCGCACTGCGCACCCAGCTCATGCAGATGCGCTCCACCGACCAGACCGCCCGCGGCTTCGCGCCATCTTCTGCAACGAAGAAGGAGATGATGCAGAAGCTGCCCGTCACCGACGCCGAACTCACCGGCGAACTCAAACAGATCGTCCAGCAAAAAGGCTGGCCTACCATCGCCCTGGTCGGCATCGACGCCTCCAACGCCGCCATGCTCATCCTCACCCACACCGCCGACCACGCCTGGCAGCGCCGGATGCTTCCCCAGCTTGAGCAGCTCGCCGACACCGGAAAAATCGACCCCTCCAGTCTCGCCTTCGTCGTCGATAAAGAGTTGGTGGCCGAAGGCAAGCTCCAGCGCTACGGCACGCAGTTCAAATACATCAACAGCGGTCTCGCCATGTACGGCGTCGAAGACCCCGGCGGACTCGACACCCAGCGCGCCCGCGCCCTGCTGCCGCCCATCGGCGTCTACAAACAGCAGCTCACCGCGATGTACCACATCCCCGCCTCGAAGCAGATCATCAGCGCCGCACCGCAGAACTGACCCACGAAGACCACGTCGTCTCAATCGTCTTTGCTGTTGCCTTTGGGGATTAGCGTGGGGCTCAGCCCCGGGCGTTTCCTTCGCACATTTTCCCCCCCCGCGCCGCTTCAGCTAAAGTAAGGCGAATGCCGAAACTTGGTCTCATCGCCGGCAACGGCCACTTCCCCTTTCTGCTGCTGGACGCGGCGCGCGCCCACTCGCTCACCGTCGTCGTGGCCGCGATCAAGGAAGAGACCCACCCCGACATCGACCTCCGTGCCGATGCCGACCCCGGCATCCGCGTCCACTGGCTCTCGCTCGGCGAGCTCTCCCGTCTGATCGAGATATTCCATGCAGAAGGCGTTACCCGTGCCGTGATGGCTGGCCAGGTCAAACACAAACAGATATTCTCCAGTATCCGCCCGGACTGGCGCCTGGCCAAACTGCTGCTCAACCTGCGCACGCGCAACACGGACATGCTGCTCGGGGCCATCGCCAAGGTGCTCGCCGACGAGGGCATCGAACTCATCAGCTCCACCCAATATCTCGAACCGCTGCTCGCCAAACCCGGCGTCCTGACAAAACGCGCTCCGGACGAAGAGGAGCAGAAGGACATCGCCTACGGACGCACCGTGGCCCGCGCCATCGCAGGCTACGACCTCGGCCAGACCGTCGTCATCGCCGCCCAGGCCTGCGTCGCCGTCGAAGCGATGGAGGGCACCGACGCCACCATCGAGCGCGCCGGAGCACTCTTCCGCACGCTCGAAGCAGGCGAGCCCAATAGCGAATCAGGCGGCGAACCAACCGCGCTCCGCCGCTCGCTCACCGTCGTCAAAGTCGCCAAGCCCAATCAGGACATGCGCTTCGACGTTCCCGTCATCGGCGTCGTCACCATCCAGACGATGCGCCGCGCCGGGGCCACCTGCCTTGCCGTCGAAGCAGGCCGCACGCTCCTGTTCGACCCAGCCGCTATCGTCCGCGCCGCCGACGAAGCAGGCATCGCCATCACCGCCGGATAGCCGGGTTGTCATTCTTTTGTCACGACGGCGTAAAATTCCTTCAAATTTCACCCGGCGCGCGTCTTATCCGCAAACTCACCCGTCACCACAAAAAGGCTTCAGAAAAAGGGGAACCATGATGCACAAAGGAACATTGTCCGCCATCGTCCTCGGCGCCGCCGTCGCAGTAAGCGGATTCGGCGTCAAGGCCCACGCAGCTCCCCCAGCCGATCTTGCCGTCGGCACAACCGCACCCAACTTCACCCTGCCCTCGCAGGAAGACAAGCCCATCAGCCTCTCCGAGTTCAAAGGCAAGTGGGTCGTCCTGTACTTCTATCCCAAGGACCAGACCCAGGGTTGCACCATCGAGGCCCACAACTTCCAGCGCGACCTCGATAAGTACCACAAGCTGAACGCCGTCGTGCTCGGCGTCAGCCTCGACACCGTCGCCAGCCACAAGGCATGGTGCGCCAAAGACACCTTCAACTTCAAGATGCTCGCCGACCCCGACCACAAGGTCGTCGATCTGTACGGCGTCCCCGTCAACACCCACGGTGAGATGAAGTACGCCAGCCGGCAGACCTTCCTCATCTCGCCCGAGGGCAAGGTCGTCAAGGTCTGGCCCAAGGTCGATCCCAACGTCCACAGCACCGAGGTGCTCGCCGAGATCACCAGCAACGAAAAGAAGTAAGCACCGGCAGGCTGATCAGCAGACGCAAAAAGGCCCGGCCCTCAATCGAGGAGTCCGGGCCTATTTGCTTGCCTTAGGTGGGGAGATTACTTCTTCTTGGCAGCGGCCTTCTTCTTCGCGGGAGCTTTCTTCGCCGCTTTCTTTGCCGGGGCCTTCTTCGCTGCCTTCTTTACTGCCTTCTTTGCTGCTTTCTTAGTTGCCAATTTAGTACCTCTCGTTGTTGATTTTTTACCGCCAGCACTCTTTTTCCCAGCCGCCTTTTTACGAGCGACCTTACCGCCGCGACGAGCACTGGCTTTTTTCGCGGCAGAACCTGATGTCTTTTTAGCGGCGGCCTTCTTCTTTTTCGCCGCAACCTTCTTTGCTGCTTTCTTGACGACCTTCTTGGCCGCTTTCTTCGGAGCTGCCTTCTTGGCAGCCTTCTTTGCCGGGGCAGCTTTCTTTGCGGCGGCCTTCTTCTTCGCCGGAGCGGCAGCCTTCTTCACCGGAGCGGCCGGAGGCGAGGCGACCGGCGCGGGCGGCAGTACGATGACGGCCTCTTCGCGGTGCACCTCGATCTCATGGGGGCCTTCGTCTTCGGCCGAGGCCACGGTCACTTCTTCTTCTTCGTCATCGTCAAAGCGGCGTACCAGATCCTCGTGGTCGTCGTCGTGATCATCGCCGAAGTGGTTGTAGTTGTCGTCCGCCGCTGCTTGAACTTTGATCGTGTCGTCAAACATCATCTTTGTTTTCCCTCGCTCGCTTGTCCAGCTTCTGCTTCTCTACTGCGTCTTTCCGAATACGATGCGGTGAAACAACTCATACTGCTCCGGCACGAGATTCTAGCAACAGGATGCATCCAAGCGCCAGCGAAGGCAAGCACTCTTTTTGCCAAGGTAACTTAACGGCCAGCTTTCGATTTCGTTTTGGAAGTCCTCTTCTTCGTCTTCGTGCTTGATTTTGCGCTCGACTTCTTCTTCGTCGTGTGCGCGGAAGCCGCATGAACAGAGGACGAGCGCGTATGCGACGAGGTCCGCCGCCCCGACGTTCTGCGTCGTGTGCGGCCATGCGGCGCAAGCCGAATCGGCTCTGAGACCAGCAGCGTTCGTCCCGTGGCCACCGTGTTTGTCCGCATGTGGTTCCACCGGCGCAGTTCTTCCACCGACACGCCAAAGCGGTCCGCGACGGTAATCAGCGTATCGCCGCGTCTCGCCCTGTAATGCTGCGGCTGCACGCTGCGGGCGCTCGCCACCGGAATCACCAGATCATCTCCCGTATCGACTGGGTCGCCTGTGGCAATGTCGTTTTCTTCGGCAATCTCGCTCGTGCGCGAATGAAACTCCGTCGCAATGCTCGCCAGCGTCTCACCGTCGCGCACCACATGGAACCGCCAGGTGTCGCGCTTGTCATCCGGGATGTCTTTCATGCGCGCCTGGAACGTCTCGGTCGTACCCACGGGAATATGCAGGTCGAACGGCATGTCGCTCGGAGTCGTCATGCGCAGCAGGCTCGGGTTCAGCGCCACAATCTCTTCCAGCGACGCGCCCGTCACGTCCGCCACCAGGCGAAGATCAATCGCGCTGTCCACCGTGACGGTGTCCGAAAGGACAGCGGGGTCTGGGACAACTTTGTCCAGCCCATACTGCGCCGGGTTCTTTGCCATGATGATGGCCGCGATGATGCCCGGCACATAATTCTTTGTCTCGGAAGGCAGCACGCCGCGCCGGTAAAGCTCCCAGAAGTCGGCATAGCCTGTCTTCATCACCGCGCGCTGCACGTAACCTGGGCCCCAGTCATACGCGGCCATCGCCAGATACCAGTCGCCGAACTGGTCATAGAGCGACTTCATATACCGCGCATACGCCTTCGACGACTTCTCCGGGTCGAACCGCTCGTCGAACCACCCATTGCGTGCCAGCCCATACGCGCCAGTCGGCATAAACTGCCACATTCCGCCCGCGCCCGACCGCCGGTTCAGCGCCTGCGGCTGAAAGCCCGACTCGGCCACCGCCAGATACATCAGGTCCTGCGGCACGCCCGCCGCGCGCAGGTCCTTCGAGATCATCTCCTTGTACTTGCCCGCGCGCGCCAGCGAGGCCATCAGGTGCGCATGACCCTTCGGGTTGTTCGAGAAGTAGTTGATAAAGCCGGCCACGTAGTCATTGACCACCAGGGGAAAGTCCGACTGCGTCGTCTTCAACTCTGTTTCAAGCCGCGCCGTCAGGGCCGCGTTCGGAGGAAACGTCACCTCGTCGGCTGTGTCCAGCGGCGCCGCTTCAAGCTGCGGAGAAAATCCATTGCCCTGCTTCAGTGCCGCCATCTCCAGCGAGTTCACCTTGTCGAGCAGGTCCTCGAACTCATCGGAGAGCTGCGGATCGTTCTTCAGGTCCATCCCGCTGGTCAGCATTCGGTCCACGGCCGCGTCAAAGTACATTCGCGCCGCGTCCATGCGTCCCGCGTTGTAGCTGTTCACGCCGTTCTGGTAAGCCTGCTCGGCCTCGTTGATGAGCTGCTGGTCCTTCGCGGTCTTCGCGGCGCTCGCAGCCGTCTGTGCGGGAGCCGCGGCCACTGGCGCGGGCTTCGCAACCGGCGCGGGCACAGCAGCGGTCTTTGCAGCAATGGCGGGAGCAGTCGCCTGCGCCGGAACCTTACCGGGTGCCGCAGCCTGATTCTGCGGACACCCGGCCACGAAGACCAGCGGCGCACAAGCCACCACCACTCCCAAACGCCGCATCCAGTTCCTTAAATGGGTCCGCTCCATCTTCTCCAGCCATTGTAAGACGCCGAGCGGTCAAATTCTCCCTGACTTTGGTCTCTCTTCGCGCACCAGCAGCGTATTGAACGAATCCGGCGGCATCGACCCGGAAACTGTCCGCCCGCCAATCATCACATCGACGGCACGCTCGCGCGGACTCTCATTGCGCAGCAGCACCGCAACGCTCTTATCCGGGTTGCGATACGCCAGCACATCGTCAAACGTGCCCTCGGTCTTCAAACGCCGCGCCCCGCGCTCGATAAAGTGGCTCGCGTGCTTCAGCAGGTAGTACTCATGGTTGAAGACGTAGCTCTTCTTCTCCGTGTCTACACTCACAAGCGAGTTCTGCGGCCAGCCCCAGTGACTCAGCCCTCCCGTCGCGGTCGAGATGTTCCAGTACATGTATGCCGCCGCTCCGCTCTCCAGATAATGCTTCATCAGGTTCCAGCAATAGGCCGCATACGACCACGCATTCTTGCCGAACCCGCACTCCTGCTCCGACTGGTAGATCGTCAGCCCCGGATAGTCGCGGTGAATCGGCCCCACCACGCTCTTGCCCGCCCACTGCACGCCCACGCCCTTGATGTATCGCCGCGCATCCGGATCGGCCATCACCACGTCGAGCAGCGCCTCGTTGCCTCGCTCCAGCGTGCCAAAGAACACCTCCACGCCGCGCCGCGCCATCTCCGGCCCCAGATGCCGCACCAGCCGCGCCAGACCTTCCGGCGTCCACGTGCAGCTTGGAAACGGCTGCGCCGAGTTGAACTCGTTCTGCGGCATCACCATGCCGACTCGGATGCCCTCGTCGCGGTAAGCATCGATGAAGCGGCCAAAGTATCTCGCGTAAGCCTCAAAGTACTTCGGCTCCTGAATAAACATGTCGGTGCCTTCGTGGCCCACCTGCTCGGGCTTCAGGCCATTCGGCGCCTGCTCCGGCCGCTGCATTGCCTCGGCGTAATGCTTGTTGCGCTTCATCCACGTCGGCGGACTCCACGGCGAAGCCCACAGCTCCAGCGCCGGATTCTGCCGCATCGCGCTCTGGATAAACGGCACCAGCGTCTCCTTGTCGTTCGCAATGCTGAAGTGCGCGAGCGCAAAGTCGCCGTCCGTCTCGTCGTAGCTGTACCACCCGCGCGCAAAGTCATTCGCGCCAATCGGCATCCGGCACAGCGAGAAGTTCGCCCCCACTCCCGGCGCAAACAACTCCTTGAAAACCGCCTCGCGGTCTGCCTCACCAAGCGCATCGAGCGAAGTCCAACCCAGCTCATTGAAGCAGCCGCCGAAGCCCTCGATCACAGGCCCAACCGTCTCCGCCTCGACCGACACATCGAGCTTGTCCCACAACCACCCACGCCCACGCAGCGGCTGCTCCTTCCACGGTGCAGTCTCGGTCGTGGCAATCCACGTCACATCTTCATCCTTCGCCGCAACACCTTGCGCCGCCGCCTGCCGCACACTCGCGGGCAGCATCGCGCTGATTGCTGTACCTCCCGCCAAAGCCGCAGCGCGCCCCATCAGCGTGCGCCTGTTCATTCTTCCGTTCCCTCGCAAAATCTCCTCCACTGCGTAAGCCCGCAACCGCGTTTTGCCGCGCGGACAAATGTTAACATGGAGATTGAGGCCTCCCGGCTACACCATGGATCCCAGTCACATCCGCAACTTCGCGATCATCGCGCACATCGACCACGGCAAGAGCACGCTCTCCGACCGTCTGCTCGAACTCACCGGCTCGCTCACCGCGCGCGAGATGCAGATGCAGGTGCTCGACACCATGGACCTCGAGCGCGAGCGCGGCATCACCATCAAGGCCCACACCGTCCGCATGATGTACCAGGCGCACGACGGCGAAACCTACCAGCTCAACCTCATCGACACCCCAGGCCACGTCGATTTCTCGTACGAAGTCTCCCGCTCCCTCGCCTCCTGCGAAGGCGCGCTGCTCGTCGTCGATGCCTCACAGGGCGTCGAGGCCCAGACGCTCGCCAACGCCTACCTCGCCATCTCGCATGGCCTCGAAGTCCTCCCCATCATCAACAAGATCGACCTGCCCTCCGCCGACATCGAGCGCACCAAGGAGATGATCGAGAAGTCCGTCGGTCTGCCCGCCTCAGATGCCATTCCCGTCTCCGCCAAGACCGGCCAGAACGTCGCCGAGATTCTCGAAGCGGTCGTGCATCTGCTGCCGCCGCCCAAGGGCCACCCCGAGGCTCCGCTCCAGGCACTCATCTTCGATAGCTGGTTCGATCCCTATCGCGGCGTCATCGTGCTCGCCCGCATCGTCAACGGCGTCATGCGCAAGGGCATGAAGATCAAGGTCATGTCCAACGGCAGAGTCTTCGACATCGAAAGCATGGGTGTGATGACTCCCAAGCCGGTCGAACTCACCGAACTCTCCGCCGGAGAAGTCGGCTTCTTCGTCGCCACCATCAAAAACGTAGCCGATACGCGAGTGGGCGACACCATCACCGACGCCGAGCGTCCCTGCGCCTCGCCGCTCCCCGGCTTCGAGGACATCAAATCGATGGTCTTCGCCGGCCTCTACACCGTCGATTCACACGAGCACTCCCTCCTCCGCGACGCGCTCGAAAAGCTCCGCCTCAACGACAGCTCCTTCACCTTCGAGCCCGAGTCCTCCGTCGCCCTCGGCTTCGGCTTCCGCTGCGGCTTCCTCGGCCTGCTGCATCTCGAAATCATTCAAGAGCGGCTGGAGCGCGAGTACTCGCTCGACCTCATCACCACAGCGCCCGGCGTGCGCTACAAGATCACCCTCACCGACGGCTCCGTCGTCGAGGTCGATAACCCCTCGCGCTGGCCCGACCCCTCCGAGATCGAGCAGATCGAAGAGCCCGTCATCACCGCCAAGATCCTCACCAACGAAGAGTATGTCGGCGGCATCCTCAAACTGGTCGAAGAAAAGCGCGGCCGCCAGCAGAACTTCGAGTACGTCTCCGAAACGCGCGTCATGCTCACCTACGAGTTGCCGCTCAACGAAATCGTCCTCGACTTCTACGACCGCCTCAAGTCCGTCTCCCGCGGCTACGCCTCGCTCGACTACCATCTCGCCGGCGCCTGGATCTCGCCCATGGTCAAGATGGACATCCTCATCGGCGGCGATCCCGTCGATGCCCTCTCCGTCATCGTCCACCGCGACTCCGCCTACGAGCGCGGCAAGGCCCTGGTCTCGAAGATGCGCGAGCTGATCCCGCGCCAGATGTTCGAGGTCGCCATCCAGGCCGCCATCGGCTCCAAGGTCATCGCCCGCGAGACCGTCACTGCCCTCCGCAAAAACGTCATCGCCAAATGCTACGGCGGCGACATCAGCCGCAAACGCAAGCTGCTCGAAAAGCAAAAAGAAGGCAAGAAGCGCATGAAGCGCATCGGCAAGGTAGACATCCCGCAGGAGGCCTTCCTCGCCGTCCTCAAAGTCGGCGAAGAGTAGCCAATCGCGACCTCATTCTCCGAAGAGGGATTTGTTCTCATTGGATTTGTTGTCGCTGGATTTGTTGTCATTCCCGAAGGGAATCTGCGTTTCGCCTCGGGTCGCACCGAACTACAGTTTCAGGGAAACTCTGATTAAGTCTTCGCCTTGAAGGGGCGTGGCTTCAGCCACGCCGCAAAGCGCCTATTTCAAATGGGGCTGTAGAGACTGGGTGAGTACTCCTCAATTCGGTCGTTTTGCTTAAGGGCACGGGTTTACCCGTGCCGTAAGTGCCTCATTTTCCGTTGGGGCTTTAGCCCCTGAGGTACGCTTTCCTCGACTCAGGCGAGTTCTCACCCAGTCTCCGTAGCCGCCGAGGGATTTTTGGGAACTTAATCAGGGTCTTCTTAACTTAATAAGGAGTCGGAGTTTGTGCCGGTTCGGCAAGACACCCAGCGCCAAAAGCGCGACATATACCAGCCTGGGCCGAAGGCCCAGGTTAGCAGTACCAGCCAAACAAAGGACTGCAGACCCGACATATAGACTGCCGGAGCAATCTTGATCATCATTTTGCTCGCGGCCGCACACCGTCTCGCGCCCCGAAACACCTCAGCGGCGTATAGCATGTAACGTGCCTGTAACGCCGTCCTGTGGAAACGGCTGAAATTGCGTCACTTGTCGTAAGCGTGCAAAAATCGGCAGCGCGTCCGTGACCGCTCCGACATAACCACACTGTTTGCAGATATTTGCAAGATCGTATCCAATCTCAGGCTCCGCCCCTACCCCGTAGAACGGCGTACATCCACGAAAAATCGCCACCGCGATCCACAGCTTTTTCCACAGAACCGCATCTCGCAGGCAGCAAAAGGGAGGCCCATTCGGGGCCTCCCTTCACTGCTGGACAGAGCCTACTTCTTGGTCGTTGTGGAGCGCGCAGCGGCATGCGCCGCAGAGGGTGTCACATGCGCTGTCGGAGCCGCGACCGACGCAGGAGCCGAAGCGTTGTACGCATCCACCACAGCCTTGGTCACGTCGATGTTGGGGCCGATCCACATAATGTTGCTGGCCTGGCTGCTCACGTCCATCAGCATGGTGAAGCCGTTATCGGCGGCGTACTTCTTGGCCGCCAACGAAACCTTCTGCGCCACCTTGCCGTAGGCCTGCTGCAGGTCGGCGTTGTACGCGGTCTGGGCGTCTTCGGCCTCGCGGTTCAGGTCCTTCTCTTTTGCGTCGATGGCCTTGACCTTGGTCGAGCGGTCCTCGTCGGTCATCGTCTTCGGAGCGGCCTGCAACTCCTTCTTGAGCGTATCGACCTCCTTCGAGAGCGACTCGATCTCGGCCTTCTTCGGGGCATACTTCGTCTGTACTTCCTTGACGGCCTGCTGACCTTCGTTGGTGGCGAAGACGGCCTGTTCAAACGCGATCAGGGCAATCTTTGCCGGAACGGCTTGTGGCGCGGCCTCGGCTGCGGCTGCGGGTTGGGGCGCGGACGGCGCCGCGGGAGCGGCTGTCTGCGCCATCATGGCGGCGGTCATCAATCCCGCGCCCAGGGCGGAGACAAGAACAAGGTGGCGATTCATGGTGTGGTGGTACTCCTTAAGAATTCGTACTGGACTTCAATCGGTTCTGGATGAGTTACCGCTTCGTCGGCGCGGCGCTATGCTGCGGCGTGCTGCGGTTGGCGGTGGGAGCCGACGGCGGCAGTGGAGCCACCTTCGACTCTGCGTTATACGCATCGACGACGGCCTGCGAGATGTCCGTGCCGTTCACGGTCCACATCACGTCAAGCCCGCCCTGCTGGCCGGTATTGTTCAGCAGCATCGTGTAGCCGTTCTCCTGCACATACTTCATCACGGTCGGCCCCAGCTTCTTGGCGACCTTCGCCAGCGCGTCCTGCACGTCGGCGTTGTAGGCAGACGAGGCATCGTCGGAGTCGCGCTGAAGCTGCTTCTCCTTGGTGTCGATGTCGCGCGCCCGCGATGCGCGGTCGTCATCCGACATCGTCGCCGGCGCGGCCTGCAACTGCTTCTTCAGCGTGTCGATCTCCTGAGCAAGCTGTTCGAGCGCGGCCTTCTTCGGCTCATACTTTTTCTGGAGGTCCTGCAGCGCGCGCTGTCCTTCGTTCGTTGCTGCGGCGACCTGTTCATATTCAATAACGGCGACCTTCGACGGGCCCGCATACGGAGCGCTCGCGGCAGGCGCCGCCGAAGCGGCCGGTGCCTGAGGCCCAACCGTCTGAGCTGTTGCTGTGGCAATCATCAACCCCGCACCGATGGCGGAGGCAAGAACAAGCGTGCGATTCATGTGCAGTGTGGTGCTCCTTCGGCGATCGTTCAAAAAATACTCCGGCCTCAGGCGCACAATCGCATGGCCTTCCGAGCCGTTCCCTGCATCCGCTCGATGAACAGATTCTCGAAGTGAGAATCACGTATACCTCTGTCCATCCCAATCCCCGTGTCAGCGGACAGGCTGAAAAAATCAGAGGGCTGCCGGAACACATCAGATTATAGGACCGGCCCACAACACGGTCAAACCCCAGTTTTCGCACCTCAATCTCCCAAAATCTGGAACGTTCCCCGTCCCGTTTTCTGTTTTCTGGTGAAGCGCGTCTACCACTTCCGTGTAAGTGACGCAGTATGAGGGAGAGGGTTTGGAGCCAAAATTGCTCCACCACGAGCATCCCTGCCTTCTGGATAGCATCTGGAATCGCGCAGTTGTAATTCCTCGGCTTGAGCGTAGCTTCACCCCACGAGAAGGTGCAGCCGCCAGCCTTGAGGTTAGCTTCCCTTACCGGAAGCCTTTCAGGAGGCCAGTGATGGCCCTTACGAAGGAAGGCCACTTCGCTGGAAGTGGCCTTCCTTTATTGTTGGGGCCATCAAAACCACGTCATCTCGACCACAGGCAGCGCTTTTTGCCGCCGTAGTGGAGAGATCCCCGTATTCCTCCATGCCACCCCACAGCGCGGGTGCCCCATCCTTGGCAGTCTCATCGCCAAGAGTGGGAAGGAACACCCCCGCCTGCACCCCTCCCCCAAAGTGTGCTTGCCAATCCCACCCTTTGCGCGTACCCTAAGTCTTGCCATGTGGACCGGCTGTGGGTGCCGATCCCTGTGTGGCCTCCATCGTCCGGCAATCGCGGCAGATGAGCGGCGCGAGCACAGGATTGCAGTGGACCTGATCCATCGGGACTCTGTCGTAAACAGGTGAGGGTGAAGGATACGCCGCTGTCTGGCGTTCCGGGCTGCGTAGCCGGGTTTCGGCGGGTCACAGCCACTAGAAGCAGAAGACGTCTGTTCGAGTAAAACTTGAGACCGTTTCCTCCGACGCTCGAATACCGGTTTGGTTCGCGCCCCGTGACCTTTGCAGGGTGCGCGAGAACCGTCAGCGTGGGAACGAACCGCTAATTGCTTTCGGGCAAGTAACAGGAAGTGGAAGCATGACTTCAGACCAGAATGTATCCGAGGTGCAGCCGCGCCAGGAGTTGAGCGCCTCGGCTGACCAGCAGGACGGAAACGTCCAGTTTTCCGCCCAGACCGCCTCTCACGGCATGGGCCAGTCCAAGAGCAGCCGCCGTCGCCGCCGCAAGCGCAAAAACAAGGCCCTCGACGGCCAGCAGACAGGCCAGCCGCAGCAGGCGGCCGACCCGTCCTCCGGCCAGTCCGTCCAGATAAAGGCCTCCGCCCAGCCCCAGCAGCAGAACCAGCAGGGCCAGCAGCAGGGCCAGCAGAATGCCGGCGGCAAGCGATGGAAGAAGAAGTTCCGCGACCGCGACCGCCAGCGCGGCGACACCTCCGGTAGCGGCGGCTTCCGGGGCCCGGATACCCACCAGCCCGGCAATACCGTCTCCGGTTTCAAACGCAAAGGCGGGGGCGGCAAGCAGCAGCGCGGCCCGCGCGGCTTTGTCGGCCCCATGGACCACAGCTACCGCGCCGTCAACGGCAACTTCGCCGACGGGCCTCCCTCCACCATCGACTCGGGCAACTACCAGCCACGCTCGAACGGCTCCGGTCGCACCTATGTCAGCGATTCCCAGCCCATCGACTACTCCCAGGGCAAGGCCATTCCCATCCCCGAAGACGCCCCCACCAAAATCTTCTTCTTCATCGAAGACCTCTTCTTCACCGCCAAGATTCAGGAGACGGCGCGCAAACTCGGCGTCAAGGTCGCCTTCATTAAAAATGAAAAGGACGCCATCGCCGATCTGCTCAGCCTCGAAGAAGATGTCCGCCCAGGCCTGATCGTCTTCGACCTCAACAACGCCAACGCCAAGCCCCTCACGCTGATCCCTAAGCTCAAGGCCAAGCTCAAGCGCGGCACCTCCATCATCGGCTTCCTCCAGCACATCCAGGGAGACCTCAAGGCGAAGGCAGTCGAAGCCGGCTGCGACACGGTCATGCCGCGAGCCGCCTTCTCGCAGAACCTGCCCAACCTGCTCCGCCGCTACGGCTTCGAGGAAGAAGACGAGACCAACTACAACCAGTAAGCTCTCCGGTTGAAGTGCAGGTTCACGGGCTGCGAAAAACTTATGATGTGCACTGTTTCGGTGGGAGCGCAGGGCTTTAGAGACTGGTGAGAGCTCTGAAATCTAGCTGTTTTGCTTAAGGGAGCGGCTTCAGCCGTGCCGCAACTGCCCCGAAATCAATGCGGCTTTAGCCGCTGAGGTACGCTCTTCTCGCAGGATGGGAGTTCTCCCCCAGTCTCTTTAACCCTGCGACAATCCCAGCAAATTCAAGGGGCTTTAGAGGGCGCTGAAAAGTGCATTCGGTGGTGTGTGGAGAAAGCCCTGATAAATCGTAGCGGTTTACGGCGCGACTGAACAGGTTGCGGAAAAATGCGCGCTTTGTGCTTTTCGGTGGGAGCGCAGGGCTTTAGCCCTGCGAAAAAGCCGGCAAATCCAAGGGGCTTTAGCCCTGGGCCTTTCAGCAAAAGCTGCCCGATGTACTTTTTCCGCAGCCTGTGAAGTCGCGCCCTTTCAAAGCCAATACCTCATCGGAGTTTCCTCAGGCATTCTCGCACATACGCAATCCCTCATGTATGCTCGCTGCGAGGTCATCCGCTCTATGGATCCAGTGAGTGCCGTGCTGCTTGTCATCCTCTTCTTCCTTCTGGTTGTTGTTCTCGTCACCATTCTCAAGACCCTCTTCACCGTTCGCACCTACACGGCTGGCGTAGTCGAGCGATGGGGCAAGTTCAACCGTATTGTCCGTCCCGGCCTGCACGTCCTGATCCCTTACGCGGAGCGGGTCTTCTTCGTTGACCTGCAGGTCAAACAGGCGCAGTTTCAAGTCGAGACCAAGACCCACGACAATGTCTTCGTCCAGATTCCCGTCTCGGTGCAGTATCAGGTGCTCGATGACAAGATTTACGACGCCTTCTATAAGCTGAGCGTTCCACAGAAGCAGATCGAGTCGTTTGTCTTCAACTCCATCCTCGGCCATGTGCCCAAGCTCTCGCTCGATGAGACGTTCGAGCAGCAGTCCGGCATCTCGGTCGCGGTCAAGACGGAACTCGACAGCATCATGTCCGGCTTCGGCTACAACATCCTCACGGCGCTCGTCACCGACATCATCCCCGACGTGAAGGTGAAGACGGCCATGAACGACATCAACGCGGCGCAGCGTGCGCAGGTGGCCGCCCAGGCGCGCGGCGAAGCGGACAAGATCCTGAAGGTCAAGCAGGCCGAGGCTGAAGCGCAGTCCAAGGCGCTGCAGGGGCAGGGCATCGCCGCCGAGCGTCAGGCTATTATCGACGGTCTGCGCGGCTCGATTGAGAACTTCCGCGAGTCCGTTCCGGGCTCCACTGCCGAGGACGTGATGGCGCTCGTGCTGTTGACACAATACTTCGACACGCTGCGCGACGTGGGCACGCGCGGCGGCTCGAACACCATCTTCCTGCCCAACAACCCGGGCGCGCCGAACGACTTTATGACTCAGATCCTCGCCGGCCTCAGAGGCAGCATGACGCAGGCTTCCGCGCCGCCGCCTCTGACTCGGCAGTCATAGATGCTGAAAGAAGTGCGCTGGCTTAAGATAGTTTCCTGGCGGTAAAGCCGGGTGCGTAGCCCGCGACTGGATGGAAGCCGCGTCCGTTCCGACGTGCAGAGACCAATGACAACCGAAGACACCATCGTGGCCATCTCGACGCCGCCGGGCCGGGGCGGCATCGGCATTGTGCGGCTCTCCGGGCCTGACGCGCGCGCGATTGCCGAGCCGCTGCTGCGGCTGCGGCATCCGCTTGCCCCGGCGCAGGCGCGCTTTGCCGAGGTGCTGGACACGGCGAGCGGCGAGGCGCTGGACCAGGCCGTCATCACGTGGTTCGAGGCGCCGCATTCGTACACCTCCGAAGACATTGTGGAGATCGCCGCGCATGGTTCGCCCGTGCTGCTGGACTATCTGCTGCGCGAGGCCGTTGCCCGAGGCGCGCGGCTGGCTGAGCCGGGCGAGTTTACTCAGCGGGCGTTTCTTTCCGGCAGGCTTGACCTGACGCAGGCCGAGGCGGTGCGCGACCTCATCGAGTCTTCGACACTGCATCAGGCGCGCGTGGCGGCGCGACAGCTTGGCGGCTCGCTTGCGCGGACCACCGCGCCTGTCAAAGAAAATCTGATTGCGCTTGTCGCCCTGCTCGAAGCCGGAATCGACTTCGCCGAAGACGACATCGACGTGACGGCTGCCGATGAGATCATCGCGCGGATTGAGTTAGTGGAAGCGCCGCTGCGTGTGCTTGAGAGCACCTTCGGCTACGGGCGCATTGTGCGCGACGGGCTCTCGCTGGCGATCGTTGGGCGGCCCAACGCGGGCAAGTCGTCGCTGTTCAATCGGCTGGTCGAGCGTGACCGCGCCATCGTCACGGCGACGCCCGGCACGACGCGCGATCTGGTGACGGAGCGTGTCTCGCTGGACGGCATTCCGGTGGAGTTGATCGACACAGCCGGGCTGCGCCACTCGACCGATGAGGCTGAATCCATCGGCATTGCCAAGTCGCGCGAGGCGATGGCTGAGGCCGACATCGTGCTGCTGGTGCTCGATGCGACGCAGCCGCTCGACGCCGAAGACGTGGCGACGCTCGACGCGCACGGTGAGCGTCCTCTGCTGGTGGCCGTCAACAAGCACGACCTTTCTGCGAGTTCGCCGCTGGCTGGCCATGCGCGCGCGACGCGTCCCGTGGTTGAGACCTCGGCGCTCACCGGTGAGGGCATCGCTGAGCTGCGCGCGGCGATGCTCTCGCTGATGACGGCGACGGCCCCGGCTGCGGAGAACGCGCTGATCACCAACCTGCGGCAGCAGCAGGCAGTCTCTGCTGCGCTCCAGTCGCTGGCGCAGGCGCGAAGTGCGGTCGAGGCAGACACGCCGCATGAGATGGTCCTGCTTGATCTCTACGAGTCGCTGCGCGCGCTCGACTCACTCACCGGCCAGACTACGACCGACGACATCCTGAACCTGATCTTCAGCACGTTCTGCATCGGAAAATGATGCGCGAAATTACTGGATGGACGGCGGAGGATAGTAGGGCAGCTTTTCCTGCTCCACGGTGGCGCGCTTGATGCCGACATCGTCGAACAGCAGGCTGGGCGCGATGGTGGTGGTGGGAATGGGCCCGAGCGTCTGGTCCACATAGGGGTCGCTGCCCGCGGCGACAATGTCGGAGCGCAGGCTGCGCGTGTCCAGCTCGTCGAAGGCCGCGCCGCGCACAAGCTGGCGCGTGCCGTCCTGATGCACCAGATAGAGCAGCCGCGGAACGAACGGGCCGCCGAGCGTCTCGACAGCGTAGACATCATGGCCCTGGTCCTTGGCCATCGAGAGCAGACGCTTGTTGAGTGCGTCCTTTGTGAGCGGCTGGCTGGACTTGACGATCATGACGCTGCTGCCGGCACGCGCTGCCTGCGCAGGAGCGGCGCGTCCGTGGCCGTTCGAGACCGGGTAGTCGCGGATAGGCTCGCGTCCGGCAAGAAAGTTCTGGAGCACTCCATTAACCACGACGTTGACCGACTGCGCCGGAACGCCCTGGTCGTCGATGGTGTAGGCGCCGAGCAGCGAGCGGCCTGCGAACTTCGCCTCCAGCGGATCGTCGGTGACGCTCAAAAAGTCAGGCAGCACACGCGATTTGTAGCTGGCGGCATATTCTCCGTTCGTTCTGGCGGACGTGCCCATCGCTGGCCGCGTGGCCAGAACGTTCGGCATGAACAGATGGCTGAAGAGGCCGGTCGCGGCGTCTCCGCTGAACAGGACGGGACCGTGATAGTCGTCGGCTGAGACGAGCGGCGCGTTGCGCAGCTCCTCCAGACTCTTCAGGTCGTCGATGACGCGGGTGCGAAACGCGGGCCAGCTTTCGAGATCCTTCGCATCGACGCCGACGGTGTCGTTGTCGCGGCTCACGCGCATTCCGTCGGGGGCCTGTCCGCCTACGCTGATGGCCCCGCTATAGCCGGTGTAGCCCTGGCGCAGCACGGTGCCTTCGGTGTTGACGAGGTAGCGATTGATGGCGACGGCGCGAATGCTCGATGTGGAATACTGCACATCGGCTGCGAAGCTGCGCACACTGGGTTCGGTCGCATAGAGTCCGCTGGCGGTGATGATGCGCCGCTTCCACTCCGTGCGGTCGAGGTCCAGCGCGACGAGCGGCGCGATGTGGACGACGGGCTTCTCTTCGGCGAAGTCGTGCTCGGGGCGGGTGGATTGGTACTGCTTGAGCGCAGCTTGTTTGGCAGCATAGGCGCGCAGCGCGTTCTTGTAGGCGGTGTCGGTGGCGATCCACAGCGCGTAGCGGAGCGCGGCGGGATCGTTGTCCGCCGGGCCAAGCGCAAGCGATCCGTCACCACGGCCGCTGCTGTCATGCACATAATCGCCCACGCGCACGCTGACGTGCAGAATGCGCTGGTGGCCTGCTTCCTCGCGGGTCAGTGCGCCGTAGTTGGCGACGGCCTCGTAGGTGGCGACGTCGTCCATCCTGTATTCGATGAAGTAGGGTGCCTGCATTCCAGGCAGCACCAGCGCGGCCTTTTCACGTTGAAGCTCGGCCTGCATGGCCTTCATCAACGGGTCAGTGGTTGGCGGCTTTTGTGCGAAGGCCACGGGTGCAAGAGCGACTGTGGCGATGAGGGCGCATGTCGAGAACGATTTCAGGCGGGTTGGCGATGCGAGGGACTTGCGGAGACGGATCAGACAGATCATTGGCCACCCTTTCCGGTTGCGGCAGAGTCGTTCACGGGAGGCGGAGGCAGGATGGGTGGGCGCGCGGTGCCCTGCGCCTGCTTCTGCGTCTCGATCTCGCTGACGAGCATGGCCGGGGCGACGGCGCTGACGGGAATGCTGCCCGACTCCGCGCCGCAGATGCCGTTGAAGACATCCTCGTGGTCGCTGGTCGCCATGATGCGCAGCAGAGCGGCCTGCGGCGTTCCGACGATGCTGACGCCACGAACCAGCTCGTCCGGACGGCCATCGACATACACGCGATAGACCACCAGCGGAATGACCTGGAAGGCCTGCGGCGAGCTGCGTGTGGTGACGGCAAAGCCCGAGGAGATGTCCTCGAAGTAGAGTCCGTAGGCTTTGCCCTGCTTCTTCGCTTCGGCTTTGAGCATATCGCGCAGCTCGGCGTCCGTGACCGTCTTGGACGAGGTGACGATCAGGTTGCCCTGGCGTCCGGTGGGCATGTGGCCCGTCTCGGCGCGGCCGTGGCCGTTGCTCTGGGAGAAGCTGGCGATGGGCAACCGCGACATCAGGAAGTTGTCGAGCACGCCGTCCTTGATGAGCTGAACACGCTCAGCGGGCCGGCCTTCGTCGTCGTAGTCGTAGTGGCCGCTGAGCGAGGTGCCGTCGAAAGTTGCGAGCGTGGGGTCGTCGGCGACGCTGATGAAGGTGGGGAGAATCTGTTTGCCGACCATCTTGGTGAAGGTCTGGCCTTCTTCGTCGCCGCGCTGGCGCTGGCCTTCGAGCCGGTGGCCGAGCACCTCGTGGAAGAAGACGGCGGCGGCGCGTCCGCTGAGGATGGCCGGGCCGTTGAAAGGCTCCGTGACCGGGGCCGCGCGCAGGGCGGCGAGGCTCTTGGCCAGCGCCTCGGTCTTGTCGATGAGGGCCTTCTGGTCCGGCAGGTGCGCGGCATCGGCGGCCTCGAAGGTCTCGTCGCGGAACAGGTCCATGCCGTCGGCGGCGCGGGTGCGGGCCACGACGATGAGCCGCGCTACGCGGCTGGGCGTGGATACCTTCGAGCCTTCAGACGAGACGTAGTAGTCGGTCTCGGAGCTTGCCTGGAAGGCGACCGTGTTGAAGAAGACATCGGGATAGTGCTTGAAGATGCCGGAGAGTTCGCGTAGGCGCGCCTCCCATGCGGGGCGGTCCACGTCGAGCGGCGCGGCTGGAGGCAACATGCCCGTCACCGGCTTCTCGGTGGAGAAGTCGGGCGAGGTGTCTTCCTCTTTGGCGCGGACCTGCTGGTCGGTTTTGACCTGCAGATAGCTGTCGAGTGCGCGGCCATAGCCGCGGTTGGTGGCGAACCACAGACTGCTCGCCAACGCTTGCTGATCGTCGGTGAGCGGCAGCGGGACGGTGGTCAGGGCGCTGTTGCGGCGGGTGCCGTGCGTGTTGTCTTCGGCGGGCGTGCCGATGCGCACCTGCACGTCGGCGAAGCGGCGGTGGCTCTCGTTCGAGCTGGTGATGGCGCCGAACTCGGCCGCGATGCCGATGCTGTCGGCGTCGGAGACATCGTAGCTGAGGAAGTAGGGCCGAGGCTGCGCTGCGCCGGGCGCCGTGCTGCCGAGCGAGTTCACGGCGCGGTGCAGCTCCGCTTCCATGGTGTCGATCAGCAAAGTGCTCGACGAGGCTGCGGGCTTGGGTGGAGCAGCAACGGACTGGACCGGCGCGGCCTCCATCAAAAATACAAGGCTGGCAATCGTGAGGCTGGAGGTGATGGCGCGTCTATTGATTAACATGAAGGTCCGCTTTGCATACAAGATTCGACTGTTGGAGTGTATCGAAAGTTCCTCGCTTCGGGCGTTCGCGTCTAATCTTTCTTCAAAAATCGGCGCGCGAGGTTGCGGGCTGGACATTGTGGGAATATCGTTACACGGCGGTTGAATCCTTGCTGGAGTGTTGCCTGATGCGGTTCCGGTCTCTTGTGTTGTTGCTTGCTGTGCTGGCGGCGAGTTTTGCCTCGCCTGTCTGCCGGGCCCAGTCGCCTGCCCAGCCGAATACCGAGCAGGCATCGCAGATAGAGACGCCCGCGAAGCCGGCGTATTCGTTGCCGCCCGAGAAGCTGAAGCAGGCCATCGAGTACTCGCGCATCCGCGTGGTGTTGGACTTTGCGGAGAGTGGATGGGGCATCGTGATGCTTGTCCTGCTGCTGGCGCTGGGTATTGCGCGATGGATGCGGGACGCGGCTGTGAAGTCCAGCGGGAACCGGTGGGCGCAGGGCTTTCTGTTTAGCTTTCTCTTTTTGCTCATCACGACTCTGTTGACGCTGCCTTTGGATATGTACGGACACCATGAATCGGTACGGTTCGGGCAGTCGGTGCAGGGCTGGGGGAGCTGGTTCGGGGACCAGGCGAAGAGCTTCGGGTTGACGTTCGTGCTGGGCGGGTTGTTTGTGATGCTGCTCTTCTGGGTCATCCGCAGGTCGCCCCGGCGGTGGTGGTTCTGGTTCTGGATACCGGCGATGGCGGCGGTGGTCTTTGGCGTGTTCATCGCGCCGGTGGTCATCGACCCGATCTTCAACAAGTTTGAGCCGCTGGAGAAGACGAACCCGGCCCTCGTCGAGCGGCTGGAGCAGGTTGTCCAGCGGGGCGGTATCTCGATTCCTCCCAGCCGGATGTTTCTGATGAAGGCCAGCGAGAAGGTGACGGGGCTGAACGCCTACGTCACCGGTTTCGGCCCCTCGAAGCGCGTCGTGGTGTGGGACACGTCGGTCCAGAAGGCCACGCCGGACGAGATCCTATTCATCTTCGGGCACGAGATGGGGCACTATGTGCTGGGACACATCCGCTCGACTATCGAGTTTCTGGGCGTGCTGCTGCTGATTGAGTTCTACCTGGGCTACCGGGGCGTCCGGTGGCTGATTCGGCGGTACGGCGGGCGGTGGGGCGTCGAATCGCAGAATGACTGGGCAATGCTGGTTGTGCTGATGCTGGTGCTCTCGGTGCTCTCGTTTGTGAGCGAGCCGATTGTGAACGGCTACAGCCGAGCGCACGAGCACGCAGCCGATGTCTACGGGCAGGAGGCGATTCATGGCATCGTGGCCGATCCGCAGACGACCGCGCAGCAGGCCTTTCAGTTGCTCGGCGAGGCTTCGCTGACTGATCCCAATCCGAACCGGTTTGTCGAGTTCTGGACGTTCAGCCATCCCTCCGTTGCCAGCCGTGCGGCGTTTGCTGCATTTTACAATCCCTGGGTACCCGGCGAGCATCCAAAGTACTTCAAACGCTGATGCACGTAAGGTCGAATACTTCTATGTCTCACGATTGTTTATTTTGCAAGATCGTCGAAGGTACGATTCCTGCCAACCGCGTCTGGGAAGACGAGCTTTCCATCGCTTTCCCGGACATCAACCCACAGGCACCGACGCACCTGCTCATCATTCCGAAGCAGCACATTGCGTCCCTGGCCAAGGCGGACCCGGAGCACAAGCCGCTGGTCGGGCATCTGATGGCGGTGGCGACGGAGATCGCCCGTGCGCAAAAGCTGGATCACGGGTTCAGGGTGGTCATCAATACGGGCGACCACGGCGGCCAGACGGTGCATCATCTGCACCTGCACCTGCTGGGCGGCAGGGCCATGCACTGGCCTCCGGGGTAGTACTCCCTCCCCTACTTAAGTACTCAAAGTCCTTTGAACAAAGGAGTTAGGTCCGGACACGGTGGTGTCCCCATTTGAATCTGCTCATCGTTGGCATGATCACGATACGGCCTTTCTCGGGCGGACACACCCGCGTTGAGGACAGGGCTTGCGACGTTCAGTTGCATGGAATGCCGCGAAATTCCCTACACGTTCACCGCCATGCCTTCGACGCTGGAGAAGCCGTCGAGCAGCGCCTCGGCGACGGTGGGGTGGGCGTGGATGGTGAACATCATCTCCTCGACTGTCGCTTCGAGTTCAAGCGCGGTGACGGCTTCGGCGATGATCTCCGTCGCATACGGCCCGATGATGTGGACGCCGAGCACCTCGCCGTGCTTCGCGTCGGCGACCACCTTCACAAAGCCGTCGTGCGCGTCCACGATGGTCGCCTTCGAGTTGCCGACGAAGGGGAACTTGCCCACCTTGACCTGATAGCCGGCTTCCTTCGCCTTGGCTTCGGTCAGGCCCACGCTGGCAATCTGCGGGTCGGTGTAGGTGCAGCCGGGGATGCGGGTCTTGTTGACGGCACGCGCGTATTTTCCTGCGAGCCGCGCCGCGACGACCAGGCCGGCCATGGAGCCGACGTGCGCCAACTGCGGCAGTCCGGCGACGATGTCGCCGATGGCATAGACGCCCGGCTCGGCGGTCTCCATCCACTCGTTGACGACGATGTAGCCGCGATCGGGGGCAATCTTCGTCTTCTCCAGACCGACGTTTGTGGTACGCGGCGCGCGGCCTACGGCGACGAGCACCCGCTCGGCCTGTTTGGACTGCGGCTTGCCGTTCGCGTCGGTCCACGAGACGAGCACGCCGTCCTTGTTCTTCTCGATCTTCGTATCCTTCACGGAGAGGCCGACCTCGATGCCGCGTTTTTTGAAGAGGCGCAGCAGCTCTTTGCTGACGTCTTCGTCTTCGGCGGGGACCATGCGGGGCAGCATCTCAAGCACCGTCACTTCGGCTCCGAAGCTGCGGAAGATGGACGCGAACTCGACGCCCACCGCGCCCGAGCCGATGACGACCAGCGACTTCGGCATCTCGGCGATCTTGAGGATCTCGTAGTTGGTCAGGATGGTCTCGTCGGCCTTGAGGCCGGGCAGCATCCGTGCGTCCGAGCCTGTGGCGAGCACGACCTTCTTCGCCTTGACGGTCTCGGCCTTGCCGTCGGCCAGCTTGACATCGACGGTGAAGACGCCGTCCTTTGCGGGCCCGGTGAGCGTGCCGAAGCCCTTGAAGGTCGTAATCTTGTTCTTCTTCATCAGGAAGTCGAGGCCTTTGGTGTGGCGCGAGATGACGTCGTCTTTGCGCGCGAGCAGGCCCTTCCAGTTCAGCTTCGGCGCGGTGACGTCGATGCCGAAGCGGTCGGCGTGCTTGAGGTGGTCCCAGATCTCGGCTGAGAAGAGCATGGCCTTGGTGGGGATGCAGCCCCAGAGCAGGCATGTGCCGCCGAGCCGGTCGTTCGCGTCAATCAAGGCCGCCTTCAGGCCGTACTGCGAGGCGCGAATCGCGCAAGTGTATCCGGCCGGACCGCCGCCAACCACTACCACGTCAAAGATCGTATCTGCCAAGGGGAAATCTCCAATCTGTCTAGGCTATCTTGTCTACAAAAATTTTAGCTTACGCCCGCTGTCGAGCCTGGGTTCACTCCAGGCTTTCGATGGCAGAATGTTGCATCGTTGAAATACCTTTCCGATTGACACACGGCAATTCCTCCCTATATCGTTCGCGCTGCTTCCAGCAGAGTCTCTTCAGTACTCGGTTCATCGGGCTTTTTTTGTCACACCTTTCACCGGGCCATTCGGACACGCCCACTCCCCGGGGCGCGCGACGTAAATCTAAGGAGAACTCAATATGTGCAAGCTCATGCTCTGTGCTCTGCTTCTTGTTCCCGCCTCCATGCTGGCGCAATCGTCACCCAATATGGTCGCGGCAGTTAACGTCACCACCCCCAAGCCGGGCACGACCGCGCAGTGGGAGGCGGGACGGAAAGAACACTCGGCCTTCCACGCCTCTCAAAAGGACGCCTGGCCTGTCTACGTCTGGCAGATTCTGTCGGGCGACCGTACCGGCTCCTACGCCTCGGTAGAGCCAGGACATCACTGGAGCGACTTCGATGCCCATGAAGCATTCGACAAACTCGACGAGCCGGAGATTGCGAAGAGCATCCTGCCCTACTCGGCCGGTAACACGATGGGGCTCTACATCTTTCGCAACGATCTTAGTCGCACCCAGCCACCCGCAACTCCCGCGAAGATGAGCACCATCATCAGCTTCAGCATCATTCCGGGGCACGGGAACGACTTCGCCGACGCACTCAAGAAGATCAACGCGGGCTTGCAGAAATCCAAATACCCCGACCAACCCTCCCGTTGGTATCAGCTCGCCAACGGCGGCGACGCACCCCAGTATGTACTTGTCATCGACCGCGCATCCTGGGCCGATCTCGAGTCGCCGGAGAAAACAATGACAGCGGCGCTCAAAGAGGCTTATGGCGACGCCGGTCCTCAACTGCTCGAACAGCTCGACCGCGCCTGCTCCAAAATCACCACCGAACTGTGGGTCTATCGCCCCGACCTGAGCTATATCCCTCAACAATAGCCATCCATGAGCGGCTGATGGAGAGTCTTAGCTGTCTTTGCGGTAGAGGAGGTCGCGGATGGCGCTGCGGCGGGCGGCGTTTCCTTCGCGGTCGGTCTTGTGCCGTTCGCCGCCGGAGATGGGCCCGTCGGAGTCGGGTTCGCTGCATGCTGGGCAGCGGTTGGCAAAACCGGGCTTGCCGGGCCTGAGCTCGAACTCTTCACCACAGACGGTGCAGACTTTGATGGGAAACGGCATCACGGTTTTTATTTTAATGAAATCGCTCGGCGGCTTCTACTGGCGCGACGCAGGCCGATGGGGGTAGTATTTCGGCCATGGTTGCGCGGCGGCATGTTGTAGCACCGCTAATGTTCGCAACGAAAGATGGCGCCCGGCGAGACCAGGCGCCATCTTTCTGCGAAAGGCCGGACGGCGAGAGCTGTGCGGAAGCGCCGCGTGAGACAACCTGATTGCATTTTTGAAAGTCCAATTCTGGCAGCTATGGTTGACATCGATCTTCTCGTGGATGCGCTTCGAGCCAAGGGGCATGAGGTGAAGTATGTCCATCGCGTTCCCGGCAATGCCGGTGAATGGGAGTTCACCATTGACGGCGAGTACCTGAACCTGGAAGAGGCAAGGCGCGTTCTCGAACTGGACAACAGAAGTAACGACGGGTAGGCGTCGCGCAGGGTGCACATGCTCCGCTTCAATGACGGCCGCTGTCTCGCGTGACATCGAGCTTTGCCAGCATCCGGCGGGCGGAGCTTCGTTTCGCAAAGTTGGAGTGCGCGCTTGAGGCTGTCTCGCAGGGGCGGTACTCGACGCGGTTGCGGCCGTTGCCTTTGGCGCGGTAGAGCGCGCGGTCGGCCATCTTCAGGAGTCTCTCGCGCCCCATCCTCGCGCAGGGCATGCAGGAGGAGACGCCGCAACTGACGGTCGTCCAGAGCGTCTGTCCTGCGGCCACCTGTTCGGGAACCGGGGTGCCGACCATCTCGACGAGACGGCGGACGCGCTCGGCGGCGACCAGGGCTTTGTCGAGTCCGGTGTCGGGCAAGAGCATGACGAACTCCTCGCCGCCGAAGCGCGCGGCGAAGTCCTGCTGGGTGCGCAGGGCCTGGGTGAGCAGGCTGCTGACGCGACGAAGCACCTCGTCTCCATAGAGGTGGCCGTAGACGTCGTTGACGATCTTGAAGTGGTCGATGTCGATGACGATGGCGCTGAGCGGCGTGCCGGCGAGCATGCCCTCGGTCCAGAGCTGCTCGAAGTGCTCCTCGAAGGCGCGGCGGTTGGGCAGCTCGGTCAGCTTGTCGATGTTCGAGAGCCGGTGCAGCTCGGCTCCCTGCAGCTCGCTGTTGAGGAAGAGCAGATAGCTCAGCCGCTCTTCGCGCTCGAGGCTGTGGCCTGCCATCAGCGTGATGGCCATGCCGAGCGTCATCATGCTGACGCCGACGATTTTTTCCGACAACATCATGCCGGTCGCGTGGAAGGCGTACCAGAGGCCGGCAGCGAGCATCAGCGCAGTGGAGCTTGCCGCGTAGAGAAAGCGCAGCCGCATGACGACGTTCACAAACAGGGCGGTGATCAGCACGGAGATCAGCCCGAAGGCCGTGGTTGCGGCCGTTGCGTCGCCTTCGACGCGCAGGTTGATGAGGCAGATGATCACCATGCCCGCGGCGATGCTCCCCTCGCGCGCCCAGGCCTTCAGGTCGAGCCGCATCATGTAGTTGACCAGCAGAGCGAGGGGAGTGACGATCTCGGCCTGCTTCACCATCTCGCCCAGCATCCGGTCTTTGACGAGCAGGTAGTCCACCAGCAGGCACAGGTTGAAGAAGGCGATCGCGAGCAGGCCCTCGATCCACAGGCGGCGCGAACGCTCCCTGGCCGTGTCGGTTTCGAACTGCTGTTCGAGCGGGCGCGGGAAGCCGAGTGTGCCAAAGTGGCGGCGTCTCAGCCTCGCAATCTCTCGATCGACCAGGTGACGGTCGGTGGTCACGGATGCAGGAGCTTCCATCGCAGCGGTCGGGTTGCCGGGTACAACGCAAGGCCGGCGGGACCCTTGTCTCCTGCTAAGAGCCTATGTACGTTGCTTTATTGGCGCCATCAACCATTTATCCGAGGTGTCGCACGAAAGATGTAGAGAGTTGGGCAGTCAGGCGCGGATACGCGACAGGGTCGCCTGGTCCATCGCTCCGCCGAAGTACCTGCGCAGGGCTTCGGCAAAGACGCCGCCATGCTCTTCGGCCTCTGCGAAGAGCGTCATGGAGGAGTGGAACTTGAGGTTGTCGGGGTAGCCGAAGATCTCGCCGATAGTTCTGCCTTCGACGCCCAGCACGATCTGCGTCGCCTCGCGCAGTCGCGCCCCTAACACCTCGTGCGCGAGATAGGCGCGTGCCTCCGGCAGGCCGGAGATGGCGAAGCGCACTGCCATCGGGCTTGAGCCGAGGCCGTGAATCTGAGGAAAGACAAACCACATCCAGTGGCTCTGTTTTTCTCCGGCTCGTAACTCTGCGCAGGCTCTCGCATAGACGCCGGCCTGGGCCTCCACGAACCGTTCGAGGTTGTACTTGTCACCCATCGCCGTCAGAATACGCCCGGTGCGCACGGCAGCCAACGCAGTTGCCCGCAACCAGTTATCTTGCTCAGGCATCTATTGTTATGAGGATGTTCGGCAGGCTGCCGGCGCATCAGGGAGACGGCCCCGGGTTCGAGAGAAAATATTTTCTCTTTTCGTGGCGGTTCAGAGTACTCAGGTTCGTCTAACCTTCGCCCGGCAGAGAGAATAGGGCATTGAAAACACGGCGATGTCCCCTTTTCCTGCTGAATTGGTATCCAACGTGCTGCCATGCAAAGTGCAGCACATGCGGCCGAAGTTGACCGCAGAAAGCAGGACAAAACGATGGCAGCAACACCAACATTTACGTGCGTATGTGGGATCCAGAAGAAATCCAGCAATCACTGGGTCCTGGCCAAGGTTACGTCGCGCGGAATCACCTTTATGCCGTGGGACTGGGATCTTGCGCTCTCCAGCGACATCATCACCCTCTGTGGAGAGGGCTGCGCTTCGGCGCTTCTGAGCCGTTCTCTCGGTGACTGGAAACGTCCGGCGCCCGTCAGCGCCGCCACTCCCATCAGGGTCGTTGAAGATCCGGAGCTGGCTGTAGCTTGAGTATTTTCCCGGGCGGCGCAGAGTAAAAAGCCGCCTGCCCCAGCCTGTGCTTTGACCCTCCGAGCTTCTTCCGTCTCCAAAGCCTTCGCCTTCAGGACCGCACCGGTGTCTTGCCGGGGCTGGCGCGAGTGTGCCGTACAGCAAAGACACACGTTTGTCTTCGGCACATTTCGCTCCATCTGTGGCAAGATGTTTACGGTGTCTTGCGGCCTGCTCTGTCGTCGCCAATGCCCCGCTGCGTGCGCGGCTGCTCGACACGGCCAAAGAAAACGGAATTGGAGAGTCGATGCATCGCGGTGAATGTACAACCCTGTCTTCTGCCCGAATCAAGTCAGGTTTCGACAGCTTGCTGAAAATACGCTCCCGAGGGCGAACATGGGAAAGCCCGGGGCTAAAGCCCTTTGAAATTGCTGTCTTTTTCGCAGGGCTGAAGCCCTGCGCTCCCACCGAAAAGCCCGGGCGTCGAGCTTTTCGGCAAGCCATCAAGTCATGCCTGATGATGGGCCTGCTCGCCTGCTTTGCCGCGACCGCGTTCGCAGCCAGGGCAAAGCCCGACTTCGGCCCGAATGTCGCCGTCTTCAGTCCGTCGATGTCGTCTGCCGACATCCAGCGGAAGATCGATGAGGTCTATGCCGTCCAGCGGCACAACGAGTTCAGCCCTGAGCGCAATGCATTTCTGTTTCTGCCCGGCAACTATAACGTCGATGTTCCGGTCGGCTTCTACACGCAGGCAGTCGGACTGGGCGCTTCGCCCAACGACGTTCACATCACGGGCAACGTTCATGCCGACGCCAGCGCGCCGAACAACAATGCCACCACTACCTTCTGGCGCGGGGTTGAGAACTTTTCCGTAACGCCGACGGACGGCACGATGCAGTGGGCCGTCTCGCAGGCCGTGCCGTTTCGGCGGATGCACGTGCTCGGCAATCTGGTGCTGCACCAGAAGCACGGCTGGGCCAGCGGAGGCTGGATGTCCGACTCCTTGATTGACGGCAATGTGGACTCAGGCACGCAGCAGCAGTGGATCTCGCGCAACAGCGAGTGGAAGTCGTGGACCGGCTCGAACTGGAACATGGTCTTCGTCGGTGTTCCCAATCCGCCCGCGGGTGACTGGCCTTCGCCACCCTACACGAAGATTGCGAAGACGCCAGTGGTGCGCGAGAAGCCGTTCCTGCAGGTGGACGCGCGTGGCAACTACAGCGTCCGCGTGCCTGCGCTGGTGCGCGATAGCGAGGGTATTACGTGGCGCTCGGGTTCGACTCCGGGCAGGACGATTCCGCTGGCGAAGTTCTACCTTGCGCACCCCGGCGACACGGCTGCGGCGATCAACGCGCAGTTGAGCAAGGGTAAGGACCTGCTGCTCACGCCCGGTGTCTACGAACTGACGGAGCCGATTCGCGTGACGCGGCCTAACACCGTTGTGCTTGGTCTTGGGTTTGCGACGCTGAAGCCCACGCACGGCACAGCAGCTTTCGCTGGAAGATGTCTTCTTCCGCGATGGCGGCGCGGGCGCGGGCAGCGTGGTAAGCAACCTCATCGTCAACGCGAACGACACCATCATCGACCACACCTGGATATGGCGCGCCGATCACGGCCGCGGCGTCGGCTGGACCGAGAACCTCTCCGACAATGGCCTTGTCGTCAACGGCGATAACGTGACTGCCTATGGTCTCTTCGTCGAGCACCACCAGAAGTTCCAGGTGCTGTGGAACGGCAATCACGGCCGCACTTACTTTTATCAATCCGAGATTCCCTATGACCCGCCTACGCAGGCCGACTACACCAGCGCGCCGGGCACGGACGGATGGGCTTCGTACAAAGTGGCTGCGAGCGTCACCTCGCACGAGGCCTGGGGACTGGGCGTGTACAGCGTGTTTCGTCACCCGGATATTGTGCTGACGCGCGCGATTGAAGTGCCCAAAGCTCCCGGCATTCGCTTTCACGACATGATTACGGTGTGCCTGGGACGCAATGGCGGCATCGAGAACGTCATCAACGATGCGGGCGGGGCGACATCGATCAAGCCGCGCGTCACTCCCAAAGTTACAGAGTATCCGTAAATGTCTCGGCTAAATCCCGAAGCGAAACGCAGATTCCCTTCGGGAATGACAACAAATCCCGCTGCGGAGGATGAGGACGCGAGGACTACATCTAGCGGTCTTCGATGGCGCTGGGGTGCTTGCCGGTGAAGGCGGAGCAGCAGGTTGTGCCTGAGGGCTTGAACTCCATGAACTCGACGCGGGTGAGGTCGGGATCGAAGAGGTTGAGCTGCATCTTGCCGTCGCGGCCCGTCTGGGTCTTCGTACAGTTGGGGCCCTGGCAGTGGTTGCGGGCAAGCACGGCGACGGCATCGGCCATGTGGTCAACGCCGAGCGAGAAGTGAAAGTCGCTGCCAAGCTGGTGCGCACTGGGCGGGGGAGCGTCGGCGGAGCGCATCATGTACTCGATCCAGTCGGTGCCGTCGGGAACCTGGCTGGAGATATAGTCGAGTTCGCCCTCTTTGCGCCCGCCGTACCAGTAGGGGCGGAAGCCGAGGATGCCGCGCCAGAAGGCGTCTTCGGCGGCGCGATTGTGGACCATGAAGCCGGTGTGGATGATGCGGTGCGAGGCTGCGCGCGGCGAGATCACCTTTGTTGACGCGGGAGTCTGCTGGACGAAGTAGACGAAGTGGCCCTCGGGGTCGCGCACGGCGAAGCTGCCGTGGCGGAGGGGCTGGTCGATGTTGACGTGATGGGCTTCGATGTATTTCTCAAGCGCGCGGACGTTGCGCGTGGTGAAACCGATGGCGGCGATGCGTGACTGGGGCGCGGGCGTGGGCATCGGGATGAGTTCGAGTGATTGCGAGTCGCTGACCAGGTAGGTCAGGACGCCGTTGCGCGTGGCGTGGTCGTAGCCGAGCGTCTGGCCGTAGAAGTCCTCCGACGCCTGCATGTTGGAGGCGTACATACGCACGAAGGCGATGCCGGTGATGGCCGGGCGCTCGGGCTGCGCAGGCGCAAGCGTAACGGCGGCGAACAACAGCATGAGGGCAGAAGCAGTTTTTCGCATAGGCGGCCACTTTAGTGGAGCGCCGGAGCGAAGTCAAAGCTAAAGCGGTTTCGGTCTCGTTGTGACAGTCGAGTCGGAGAGTTGTAGTTTCCCACCCTTTGTGCAAAAGACGCACAAAGGATGGGGCACCCGAAGTTTTGTAACCACTTGAACTAAACATGCTCTAAAACAGTTGATTGCAGGGGAACTACGACGTGGGCGTGGGTTCGACGCGCTCGATATGCATGACGAGGTAGTCCTGAGGCAGCTTGTGGGTGATGCCGTGCTGTCGCACCAGCGTGGTGAGCTGCGCGTAGTGCCGGATACAGTGCAGGAGCGCGTGAAAGAGCACGGTCTTGCGCGTGGAGCGGGCTGGGCCCAGCGTGCGCGTGATGAATTCGAGCGGTTCGTCCCAGTTAATTGGGCCGTCGGCCAGAAGCTGACGGAAGCGCGTCATGGCGCGGTCGTGCGTGGCATAGATGGATTCCACTGAGTCGAAGGGGATGTCCTTGTAGTCGGTGATGAGCTCGCCGGCAAGCTGCTGGGCGTAGCGAAGCTCGGGCGCGACGATGTGTTGCAGCAGCTCGGCCACGGTTTTGGCTCCGGCAATGTCGCAGGGGAACGAGAGGACCTCGGGGTGCGCGGTGAGCAGCTTGCGCCACTCGGCGTGCGTGTGCTCGTTCCAGGCAATCAGGTCATCGACGGAAAGGGCCGGCTGGGGCATGGGACTCCTCGGGTGTGGTTTTGGGGATTGGATGTGGCCGCGCGGCTCCGGTCGCACGGTTTTAAGCCCAACGCCGAAGCGAATTTGGCCGGAGTGGTTTGCGCCCCATGAAAGAAGACAGAAAGATTACGTCAATCTTATGTCTTCCCTGTGGTTTACTGCTGCGGTGCGGGAAATTGTGTTCAAACCGGCCACGACCGCGGAAGAGCTGCGGCAGATTCACCGGCTGAACCATCGGACGTTTGCCGAAGAACTGGGCCAGTATGCGAGCAATGAGAGCGGCGTTCTGGTGGACCGCTTCGATGGCGCGAACCGGTACTTCGTTGCCAAGAGCGGCGATGCCGTCATCGGCATGATCTCGATCAACAGCACGGCGCCTTTTTCGATTGAGAAGCGGCTGCCGAATCCTGCAGAGACGCTGACCTCGATTCCGGGGCCAAGCGAGGTTCGGCTGCTGGCGATCAAGAATGATGCTCGCCGCGGCACCGTGCTCGCGGGCTTGTTCTGGCAGGTCTACGCGGAGGCGCGCAATCAGGGCCGCTCGCATCTGCTGATCTCCGGCATTGCGGAGCGGGCGGAGATGTATCGCGCGCTCGGCTTCCGCGACCTGGGTGCGGCGGTGCCGTCGGGCGCGGCGAACTACATACCGATGGCGATGGAGCTTGCCGATACCTCCGTTGAACGGAAGGCGAGGAGATTTGAAGCGTGGTGGCAGCGGCGTGCGCGCGAGCCGGTGAGCTTGCTGCCCGGGCCGGTGCAGATCTCGCGCGCGGTCAGGCAGGCGTTCGAGCACACGCCGGTCTCGCATCGAGCCGACCGGATGATCGAGGCCTACGCCGGCGTGCGCGGAACACTGAGCGAGCTGGCCGGCGGTCTTCCTGTCGCGCTGATGACCGGCAGCGGAACGCTGGCGAACGATGCGGTCGCGGCGTGTCTGCGGGCGCGGTTCGGAGACGCTCCGGGCGTGGTCGTGGCCAACGGCGAGTTCGGAGAGCGCCTCGTGCGGCAGGCCCGCGCGGCAGGATTGCACTTTGATGCGCTCGCGTGGAGATGGGGCGAGCGGTGGAACTTCGACACGATCGAGGCCCGGCTGCGCGATGGCGCCGCGTGGGTGTGGTGCGTGCATCTGGAGACAAGCACCGGCCAGTTGAACGACCTGCCGCGCCTGAGCCGGTTGTGTGCGAAGCATGGGGCGACGCTGGCGGCGGACTGTGTCAGCAGCCTGGGCGCGGTGCCGCTGGAGGACTGCCGGGTGGCGCTGGCCTCCGGGGTGAGCGGCAAGGCCCTTGGCTCGTATGCGGGATTGGCGATGGTCTTTGCTGAGGAGCGCATTCTTGCCGACACCTCCTTTGAGCGCGTTCCGGCTACGTTCAACCTCAGGGAGAACATCGCACAGCGCGCGCCGATGTATACCGTCGCTTCGCCTCAGTTGCTGGCCCTGCAAGAGGCGCTCGATGAAAACTATGGCGATGCCGAGAGCCGCGAACGACGTTATGAGCACTACCGTGCGCTGGGCGCGTGGGTGCGGATGATGTTGCGTCGGCAGGGAATGCCTCCGCTGGTGGACGATGAGACGGCTGCGCCTGTCATCTGCACCTTTGAGCTTGATGACGTGGGCGTAGCGGCGCGGTGCTGCGACGCCGGGTTCCAGATTGCCCACGAGAGCGGCTATTTGCAGGAGCGCGGATGGGGACAGGTCAGCATCATGGGCGACCTGAACCGGGAGAGCGTCGAGGGAGTCTTTGAGGTGATGCGACTGGCAAGCACTGGCAGTAGTCAGACGCATCCTGAGACCGATGCTGAGAGATCGCCAGAACTCTCCCTGTTGAGTTAGGGAGGTTCGATGAAGTCCGCGAAGATGGCCTCAGAGACTGAACAGACTGAGGAAAAGGTCCATCCATCAGCATGTCCAGAAGGACCCAGGGCTAAAGTCCCTTGAATTTGCCGGCTTTTTCGCAGGGCTGAAGCCCTGCGCTCCCACCGAAAAACTCTTTGGTAAATGCAGCAACAGGTAGACCGGTTAGCGAGTGTAGGAGGTCTGCGTCTTTTCGGCGTGTCGCTCCACGGCGAGCTGGATCAGGCGGTCGATGAGCTTTTTGTACGAGAGCCCGCTGGCCTGCCACAGCTTCGGGTACATGCTGATGCTGGTGAAGCCGGGCATGGTATTGATCTCGTTCAGGTAGATGCGGGATGTCCTCCCTTTGCCTGCGGGCTCCATCAGGAAATCGACGCGGGCAAGGCCTGAGCAGTCGCAGGCGCGGAAGGCGGCGATGGCCATCTCGCGGACCTGCTTTGCCTCCTGCTTCGAGAGCTTTGCCGGGATGATAGGAACGCTGTTGTCGGAGACGTACTTCGCGTCGTAATCGTAGAACTCGGCTCCGGGGACGATCTCGCCGACAACGGAGGCCTCGGGCGCGTCATTGCCGAGGACGGCCACCTCCAGCTCGCGCGGCTTTGCGCCGGGTCCGCCGACTCCCTGCTCGACGATGAGCTTGCGGTCGAAGCTGGCGGCCAGATTCATTGCACCGGTGAGTTCTGCTCGGTTGTGGACCTTGCTGATGCCCACCGACGAGCCGAGGTTCGCGGGCTTGACGAAGACCGGGTAGGCCAGATGCTTTTCGATGAGGACAATCGATCGCTTCGGTTCGGCCTGCCACCGATTGCGCAGAATGCCCACGTGCGGGGTCTGAGGCAGGCCCGCGGCGCTGAAGAGCTGCTTCATCACAACCTTGTCCATGCCGGTGGCCGAACCCAGCACGCCGGAACCGACATACGCAATGTCCGCAAGCTCCAGCAGTCCCTGGATGGTGCCGTCTTCGCCGAAGGTGCCGTGCAGCACGGGAAAGATGACGTCGAAGCTGCCGGGAAGAACGTTGGCCTGATGGACCAGATTTGTGCCGGGAGAAGACTTCTTCAGGGCTGCGGATGGCTTTGCGCCTTCGAGCATTCGCTGAGACTCACCGGGCGTGAGCCAGAGGCCCTGCTTCGTGATGGCGACGGGGACGACCTCATACTTGTTCCTGTCGATAGCGTGCAGGATAGACGCGGCGGAGCGGATGGAGACTTCGTGCTCGCCGGAGCGGCCGCCGAAGAGAATGCCTACACGGAGTTTGCGGGAGGACTGCTTTTTCGTCATGCGTAGCTCAAGTCTCTCCTAATTCTCGCAGGTGACAGACGAAAAAAAATCGGGAGTGGAGACTTGGTTATTCCTGTGCGCGCCTCGCGCGTTTTCTTCCCAACCTCCGGCGTGTAGTCTTTTGGGAAAGGAGAATCTATGTCGGAAGAAGATCTGAGAGCGGAGCTGGAGCGGCTGCGTGCGGAGAACGAATCGCTGAAGAACAGAGGCACGCGCGGGCTTGGCCTGAAGGTGAGCGAAAAGGGTGCGGTGTCGCTCTACGGCGTGGGACGGTTCCCCGTGACGCTCTACAAGGAACAGTGGCGCAAGATTCTTGGCATGGCGGCCGAGATCGAGGAGTTCATCAAGCAGAACGAAGCCAGCCTGAAGGCGAAGGAGTAGCCTTCTCCCGGATGGAAGGACGGATGCATCATGCAGGCCGCTAAACCATCGCGCACCGCGCTACGTGTAGCAATGCGGCGTGCGGCGCATCAGCTCTATGATGCGAAGCCGCTTGTGCTCGACGACCCGGTCGCGGTGCCGATTCTGGGGAGCGCCTACGCGGAAGAGTTGCGCCGCACGCCTGTGCGCCCGGACCGTCCGTGGTCGGTGGCGCTGCGTGCCTTTATGGTGGCGCGCAGCCGCTTTGCCGAGGACCATCTGGCGAGCGCTGTGGCCAGTGGCGTCGAGCAATATGTATTGCTTGGCGCGGGGCTCGACACCTTTGCCCATCGCAATCCGCACGCGCGGCTCCGCGTCTTCGAGGTGGACCACCCCGCCACGCAGCAGTGGAAGCGCGAGCTGCTCGCCGGGGGCAAGCTCTCTGCTCCCGAACGCCATACGTACATCCCCGTGGACTTCGAGACCCAGACGCTGGCCGCGCAACTGGAAGAGGCTGGCTTCGACCGCCGCGCTCCCGCGTTCTTTGCGTGGCTTGGAGTTGTGCCGTACCTGACTCTGCCCGCCTTTCGCTCGACTGTCGCGTACATCGCGTCGCTGCCGCAGGGTACGGGGCTTGCGCTCGATTACTCTCAGCCGCGCCATGCGCTGCCGCCGCTTGAAAGGCTTGCGCTGGACTCGCTCGCCTCGCGCGTGCAGCAGGCAGGCGAGCCGTTCCAGCTCTTCTTCACTCCGGCGGAGATTGCCGCCGAGTTGGCTGCCTTCCGCGGCATCGAAGATCTCGGCTCGCCGGAGATGAACGCACGCTACTTTGCCGGGCGCAGCGATTCACTGAAGCTACGGGGCGCGGCAGGGCGGCTGCTCTGCGCATGGCTTTTGGGAGACTCTGATTAAGTCCTGCTTTGTTAAGGGTACGGCTTCAGCTGTGCCGCAAACCGCCTATTTTGAATAAGGCTTTAGCCCCCGAGGGAACCTTCTCGAACTTAATCAAACTTCTCTAACGGTGATTGCTTTGCATAAGTCCAGGATCATTTCCGTTGACGCGTGACGCGAGTTCTTGCGTAATCTTCACCGAGTTCACCGAGGCCCGAACGGCGGTGCAGGAACTGAAGTACAAAATCAGCGGTGGTGCGGGAGGTCGGCTGGTAGCGGGACGCGGACTGCGTGCGGAAAGTAGATGTTGGGGTTGGTGGCGAGCGAGGGCACGTCCATGGTGTTGCAGACGTAGGTGACGAGCAGGTCGCCGGGGGTCTCGAACTCGGGATGCTCTTTGCCCGCGTAGCAGAGCGTGTTCTTGTCGTGCGTGGGGCCGGGAGCCATTTCGGGGACGCGGTAGATGGTCTCGCCCACGGTCCATGGGCCGGTGAGGTCGGGCGCGGTGCGCAGGATGATCTTGTCGGTGAAGCCGGCGGGGTCGAACATGACAGCGAGCCACTGCTTGAGCGCGGTGTGGTAGCGGATTGAGAGTTCGGAACTGCCGGTCTGCATGACCTCTTTGGCGTGCGTGGGGTCGAAGCCGGGTTTCCACGTGCCGTCGGTGGCGAGGTATTCGAGGTGCGCGGCGGGATTTTCGAGGCCGCTGAGCGGGATGCGCGTGACGAGCAACGGGCGCGTGCCGGACTCGTAGAGCGCGAAGAGGTAGGCGTAGTCGCCATGAACGACGGTGCTGGCGGAAGGATAGGCTTTGACGCCATCGGGGACGAGCGGGTGGATGGTGACGCTCCAGTGCTGCGGGTCGCGGTCGAGGTGCGACACCTCGGCCAGATCAGAGCCACAGGTCTCGAAGTCCATGGTCCACGCGGTGGGCTTGGTGGCGTGGCGAATGCAGAGCAGTGTGACCCAGAGTTTACCGCGCGCGGTGAAGCCGTCGAGCGCCCAGTACCAGTGCTCGGGGTTCGCGGGCGAGAAGTAGCTCTCGGCGTGGCTGTCTTTGTCGCGCTTGATGACGTACTGAAGGTGCCAGTTGCCTTTGGCGTCGCAGGTGGAGATGCCGAGGCTGTTGTGAACCTGGCGCGGGACGTTGTTGGTGACGACGCGCTCTTTGCCGTAGAGCGTGTCGCCGAAGATCCAGACGTCGCGGCTATCGTGGAGCGGGATGGAGTACGCAGCGTCCGCGCCCTGCCAGCCGAGAGGCTTGTTCTGCTCCAGCGGAAAGCTGGGCGTGCAGGGCGCGGCGTGCGCCAGGCCGGGAGAGAGAAGTACGGCAGCAACAGACCAGAGCATGTGGCGAAGCAAAGACACCGGCGAACTCCTCAATGTTGGACGATGCGGCGTGGTGGAAGCCACGCCCTTTCTTTAACGGATGAGTTTGATGGAGAACTGGACCTGGCGCGACGTGCCTATACCGATCGTGCTGCCAACGGTGGAGGCACTGCGGCCGAAGTTGGGGTCGGTGGTATTGCCGTCGGGGTTGGCGAAGTTTGGATGGTTGGCGATGTTGAAGAGGTCGGTGCGGAATTGCACTCTCCACTTGTCTCCCACGGCGGTGTTCTTGATCGCCGCGACGTCGAACTGGGCGAACCGTGGCCCGGTGCCAGCGTTGCGCGGCACGTTGCCGAAGTCGCTGGACGGTGGCGTCACGAATGCTGCGCTGTTGAACTGATTGTTCGGCGAGCTATAGTTCTTTGCGCGAACGGAGGAGATCGACGCGCCGGGCGCGAAGTTCGGGCGCTGCGGCGTGCCGTAGTCGTTGGGAACGTTGGTGGTGATGTTGACCGGCAGACCGCTGCGAACGGACGCAATGGCTCCAAGGCTCCAGCCCCGGCCCAAAGCGCGCGGCACGGAACCGATGGTCGGTGCCTGGAAGAAGGCGTCGGCGGTGAAGTTGTTGCGCACGTCGATGTCGCCGGTGGAGAAGTCGTTCTTCGGGTTAGTCGGGTTGACGAACGCGCCGAAGACGCTGACGGTGTCGTCGAACTCGTGCGCCCAGGTGTAGTTCAGGTCGTAGGTGAGGACGTGGCGACGTCCGCGCAGCGCAACCTGCAGGCTGTTGTACTTCGAGTCGAGGAAGTCACCCAGCAGGCGCTCGTTGGCAAAGTTTTGACTGCGCGGATACGTGCCGGTGATTGGGTTCTGGTTATTGAACTGGAGTCCCGCGAACGCCGCGCCTGCGGGCAACTTCAGCCCACGATTGCCTGCATAGGTGATTTCAAGCACGGTGTCGGGCGCGACCTGCTGCTGCGCACCGAAGCTGTAATGGTAGGCGTAGCTGTCGCGCGTCTTGGGGTCGAACTGATCGACGTTGCGTACCTGTGGAGTGCAGGTGGGCACCGACGCGACCGGATACGCGAGCGGGAAGCTGGGCGTGCAGGAGACGGTGCCGAAGAGCGCCTGGAAGATGTTGACCGAGATGTTGTTCGAGGTGTTGTCGGTGAGCGAGAAGACCGCGCCGGTGAGCTGCGGGTTGTAGAAGACGCCGACGCCTCCGCGAATGGCGGTCTTGCCGGTGCCGAAGGGGTCCCAACTGAAGCCGATGCGCGGGGCGAAGTTGTTGTAGTCGGGTTTGTAGAGCGCTGCGCCCTTCGCGCCGACGGTCTGGGTGGCGATGTCGAAGTTGGCGAGCTGGTTGTCCTTCTCGTGCAGCACCGTGTTGTATTCGTAGCGCACGCCGAGGTTCAGGGTGAAGTTGCGGGCGAGCTGGAGGTCGTCCTGCACGAAGAAGTTGTAGTTGGTGTTGCGAATGCGCGTCATCGGGTTGCCGAGCGTGCTGAAGGCGAACCCGGCGTTCTTCTCGAAGTCGGAGATGCTGCCGTAGGAGAGGAACTCCTGGAGGCCAAGCTCCTCATCGGAGAGGTTGTGGCGGATGTCGAGACCCGCTTTGATGGTCTGGCGGCCGAGGACTTTGGTGAGCGTGTCGATGTACTGATACGAGGTCTGCGGGCGGATGCTGGCGAAGGTCGCCGGGCCGGGGGCCGCGCCGAAGTTGCAGAAGAAGCAGCTAAACGCGATGACGGGGAACGGGCCGCCGCCGCCGTAGGACGAGACGTGATTCGAGTTGATGCCAAAGCCAGCTTCGTTGAGCAGCGTAGGCGAGAACGTGTGCGTGTTGCTGAGCTTGAGGAACTGCGTGCGCGCGGGCGTGGGCGCAGTCTGGCCCACGGCGGGGCCGTAGGTGGTGTTGGTGTCGGAGTCGCCGATGTTGTAGCGCAGATAGAACTTGTTGCGGTCGCTCGTGTTCCAGTCAATGCGGAAGGAGCCGGTGTCTTCGCGCAGTGTGTTGACGAGGTTGGCGCTGTAGAGGTCGAAGACGTGCGCGGTGTCGGTGGGATCGGGGCCGAGGTTGCCGACCGGGATGGCCGCGACGACGGGCTTCATGGCCGTGACGAACTTCGCGCGTTCGGTCGCGTTCAGCACGTCGTAGATCTGCGTGTTCGTGATGGTCTGGCGGACGCCCTCGTAGTTGGCGAAGAAGAAGAGCTTGTCATGCACGACGGGGCCGCCGAGGTTGCCGCCAAACTGGTTGAGGCGCAGCGGCGTCTTGGTGCCGGGTACGGCGAAGTAGTTGCGCGCGTCGAGCGCGTCGTTGCGGAGATACTCAAACGCCTCGCCGTGCAGGTCGTTGGTGCCGGACTTGGTGATGACGTTGACGACGTCGCCGATGGAGCGTCCGTACTCGGCGGAGAAGTTGCCCTGCAGGATATGGAACTCGGCGATGGAGTCTACGCTGGCGCGGGTGACGCGGGCAGCGCCGCGGCCAAGCTGCATGGAGGTGGCGTTGGTGTCGATGCGCGTGGCGTCCGCGCCGTCGAGCAGGATGTTGACGCCGGCGAAGCTGGTCTCCGCTCCGCCCAGGCTGGTCTGGCCGAACTGTCCGCTGGTGACGGAGCCGGGCACAAGCGCGAGCAGGTCGGTGAAGTCGCGCCCGTTAAGCGGAAGATTGGCGATGCGGTCGGCGCCGATGGTGGTGCCGAGGTCCGCGCCCAGCGTATTCACCTGCATCTGGTTCGAGGTGACGGTCACTTGCTGCGTGTCGCTACCCGGTCTGAGGGTGACATCGGTGCGGTGCAGCTCGGAGGCATTCAGCGGAATGGTCGTCACGGTCGAGGTGCCGAATCCTTTGTACGACGCGGCCACGCTGTAGATGCCGACCGGCAGGGAAGGCATGTTGTACTCGCCCTGCGCGTTGGCGGTGGCGTGGTAGGCGCGCTGCGTGCCTTCGTTGGTGACGACGACGGCGGCGTTGGGAATGACCGCGCCGGTGGTGTCGCGGATGACACCCTGAATGCTGCCGGTATCGAGCTGCGCCACGGCCGCCACGGCGGAGGACATGACCAGAACTGCGACGAGAATACGGCAGATGCGAAAGAGGTTCTTCATTTGCTTTCTCCAGTACGTTTTGCTTTGGCCCGGGTCTTCTTTGCGGGTTGCTTCGGAAGCGACTTTCGAGAGTCTGCCGGAAGAGCAGCAGCCTTCTTCACGCTTCTGCGTGCGCCGTCCGCTGCAAAAGCTCGCAGGTTTTGCTGAAGGAGCGACTCGGCATACTTGACGTCGGCGATGACGGCGCGGCGCGCGCCTGTGGCGTCGTGCTTTGCGATCAGCTCGAACATGCGCTCGTGGCGCGCGCAGTGCTGTGCGAGGTTATGGACAAACGGCAGGGCGCGGTGACGGCCTTCCGAGAGCGCACCATACATCATGCGCATGGTGCTCTCGATGGCGCCGTTCTTCGAGGCGCGCATGATAGCGTCGTGAAACTCCATCTCGTGGCGGATAAACGACTCCGGATCGTTCATCGCAAGCTTCATGCCACTGAGTGCAGCCCGCATGTGATCGAGATCGGCAGGCGTGGCGCGCCGGGCGGCAAGCGCGGCTGCGGCGGGCTCGAGAATTTCGCGCAGCTCGTACAGCTCGAGGTCCTTGATCTCTTCAAGCAGCAGCATCCATTGCAGATGGCGCGTGGCCATGCTGGTGAGCGAGGGCTGTAGATAGGTTCCGTCTCCCGCTCGCGCCTTGAGCAGGCCGATGAACACCATCCCTTTGAGAGCTTCGCGCAGCGACGCGCGGCTGACCTGAAGCATCTCGGCAAGGCGCGGCTCGGAGGGAAGGCGACTGCCGCGACTGAGGTAGCCCGAGCGCACGAGCGACTCGATGCGGCGCACGACCATCTCGATGACAGGCTCGCGTGGCGCGGCGGAACGGGTTGTGGCGGAAGTCCTTTGGTTCGGCATGATACGCAGCTTTCTGGATTTGTCAGACAATAGGTGAGCCGCTGGACGATTGTCAATGGCTTTTTACAATAAAATCCTGGCGCGGTTTTCCATTAGTTACCGCTTATTTACGGATTTTTTTGCAGTTGACGGTTCAGCGCGTTAGGCTCTATGCTCTGTTGCTGTCTGACATTTATAGAGGAAAGTTGTCCGATGGAATTCTTCCCCCAGCCCGTCGATCCGGTCGTGCCGCTTGCGCGAATGTCGATCTTTGCCGAGGGGCTGGATCATCCTGAGTGCCTCGCTTTCGACCATGAAGGCGCGCTGTGGGCTGGCGGCGAAGCCGGGCAGATCTATCGCATCCAGAACGGAAAGACGGAGCAGGTGGCCGATGTGGGCGGCTTCTGCCTGGGCCTGACGTTTTCAGCGAAGCAGGAACTCTTCGTCTGCAACCTCGGCCTTCATGCGTTGCAGCGCATCGACCGCAGCGGGCGAATCTTGCAGACGATCGAACAAGTAGATGGGCGACGATTGCAGACGCCGAACTTTTCCGTCTTCGACCACGAGGGCGATCTATACTTCTCCGACTCGGGCGAGTGGAACAAGGGCAACGGCTGCGTGTATCGCCTGCGGGCAAGCGGCGTGGCGGAGTTCTTTGCCGGGCCGTTTGCCTTTGCCAACGGCATGGCGTTGAGTGCGACAGGCGATGCGTTGTTCATCGTCGAAAGCCAGCGCGATTGCATAACGCGGCTGCCGATTAAATACGACGGAACGGCGGGTGAGCCGGAGTTGTATGCGTCGGGACTGGCGCGCGTGCCGGACGGAGCGGTGCTGGATGCGGCGGGCAATCTCTATGTCACCTGCTACGCGACGGACTGCGTCTATCGCGTCCGCCCCGACCGTACTGTCGAACTCTTCGCCTTCGACCCTGAGGGAACGATGCTGGCGAGGCCGACCAATGGGGCCTTTGGCGGCCCTGAAGGCAAGGACCTCTTCGTGGCCAATCTGGGGCGCTGGCACATCACGCGCATCCCCACCGACACCCCCGGACAACCTTTAGCGACGCAGTTCGCAGAATAGGACGTAACTCGACATGAAGATTACAAACGTGCGTTGGACGCCGGTCTTTATCCCCATTGAAGCGCCGTTGCGCTATGCCTATGGATCGCATCCGGGCGTGTCGCGGCTGGTCATCGAGATTGAAACCGATGAGGGACTGACTGGCCTGGGCGAGTGCTACAGCGGGCCCAGCCGCGAGGGCCAGCTTGCGGAGATGAAGCCGCTGCTGATGGGCGAAGACCCGTTCCAACTGGAGCGCCTGCGGTGGAAGCTCTCGTCGCCGAGCGCGCAGAAGCTCTTCGGTAACGTGCTGGGATATGCGGGCATTGAGTTTGCGTGTCTCGACCTGCAGGGCAAAGCCACCGGTCAGCCGGTGTGCAATCTGCTGGGCGGACGGCTGCGCGAGAGCGTGCCTCATGCCGGGTATCTTTTCTATCGTCATGCGAATGCCGAGGGCAAAGGCCGCATCAGCAACACGGAGGAGATGGTCGCATTTGCGAAAGAGCTGGTGAAGCGGCATGGGTTCAAGACGCTGAAGTACAAGAACGGCGTACTGCCACCGGAAGAGGAGACCGAGACCTTCATCGCACTGCGCGAGGCGTTTCCGAAGCACAAGCTGCGTCTGGACCCGAACGCCGCGTGGAGCGTGACGACGGCGGTGCGTGTGGCGCAAAGACTGGCGCCGCATGGCGTTGAGTACTACGAAGACCCGGTGTGGGGGCTGCGCGCGATGGAGCGCGTGAACGCGAAGGTGCCCTTTATGACGCTGGCCTCGAACATGAGCATCTTCGCGTTTGAGGACATCTATCCGGCGGCGCGGAACAATGTGCTGGATGTGGTGCTGCTGGACCCGCACTGGTACGGAGGCATCGCACGTGCGCGCATTGCGGCCGGTGCGTGCGAGATGTTGGGGCTGGACGTGGGGCTGCACAGCGGCGGCGAGTTTGGCATCTCGCAGGCGGCTGCGCTGCATCTGCTGGCTTCGGTTCCCAACCTGAGCGCGGCGGCGGACTCGCACTATCATCACCTGACCGACGACATTATTGTGGGCGGAAAGATGAAGTTTGAGGATGGCGGCCTGCGCGTGCCGACTGGTCCCGGCCTCGGCGTGGAATTGGACCGCGACAAGCTGGCGAAGTACAGCGAGATGGCGCGCAAGAAGGAGATGGGGTCGTGGATCGAAGACCCCATGCAGCCCGGTGTCGTCACGGTGCAGCCAAAGTGGTGAAGCGCGCTCTGATATGCGGCGCGTTGTTGGCCACGCTGGCCCTGTCCGCGCGGGCGCAGCGAACGCTCTGGCAGATTGGTCAGTTCGATGACTCTTCGCGCGAGTTTCACACGAGCTTTGGCGTGAACTACGCCAGCGCGTCATCGGATGTTGTTTACATCGTCGGCAAGAGCACTGCGCGCGACTGGCTGCGGTTTCAACCTGGCCCCGCGAACGGTCTGGCGGGCGGACGACTCCACCCGTTCAAGATTCAGTTTGCGCTGCATGAGACGCCGCACGGCACGTATGCACTGAAGCTGGCGATGCTCTATGAGACGCCACGACTCTCGGCCCTGCGTGTGGACGTGAATGGTCACGCAGGCGTTTTCACGTTTCAGCCGAAGCTCGATTACGGCGCGGGAGACTGGGAAGGCACATTCGTGCCGCAGACCTCGCGTGCCGAGCGCACGGTTGAGATTCGTGCTGGATGGCTGCACGCCGGTGAGAACACCTTGACGCTGACGGCCGTGGACGATCCGGCGACGCCCGTCAATTCACTGGGCGACATTGCGCCTGGCGTAAGCGGCCTGGTCTACGATGCGCTGGCGTTTGAGCAGTATCCCGAAAAGCGATATGTAACCGGCGCAATCGCACCGACGGCGCAGGCCACCGTCTTCTTCCGGCAGAAAGACGGCAAACTCAGCGAGGACGTGCGCGCGTGTGTCGAGGCTCATGCTGGCGGTACGCTGCCGACGAAAATCGAGTTGCGCACCAATGGCTATGCGGACGTAGAGCCTCTGCATTTCAGCGGTGCTGCATTTGGCGAGAGCTGCGCTGGCTTCGATGTGCCGGAGTGGACAGGCAAGCTCGAAGCCACGCTCAGCGTGAAGGGAAAGACGTTCCCGGTAGAACTTGAGGCGCAGAAGAAGTGGACCATCCTGGTGGTTCCGCACGAGCACCTCGACATTGGCTTCACCGACTACCGCGAAAAAGTTGCGGAGTTGCAGTCGGAGAGCATCGATGGCGTGCTCGATCTGCTGCCGGAGCATCCGGAGTTTCGCTGGACGATGGACGGCTCATGGGGCGCTGAGCAATATCTTGCAGGGCGTTCGTCCGCACGCGCGCAGCAGTTTCTGGATGCAATTCGCGCGGGAAAGATCGTGCTGCCGCCGCAGTATGCGAATCAGCATACGGGCGTTGCTTCGCTGGAGGGGCTGACGCGCTCGCTCTATTTCTCGCATGATCTTGCAAAACAATACGGTCTGCCGGTCGGCGCGGCGAACATTACGGACGTGCCTTCGTATTCATGGTCGTATGCGTCGATACTGCACGATGCGGGCATCCGCTACTTTGCCGCCGGCAGCAACGGATGGCGCGCCCCGGTGTTGCTCGAAGGACGGTGGAACGAAAAGTCGCCATTCTACTGGGAAGGCCCGGACGGCGGGCGCGTGCTGATGTGGTACTCGCGCGCGTATCTGCAACTGGCGTCGATGTTCGGCACGCCCCCAACGACGGAGGCAGTGAAGGACGCGCTGCCGGTGTTTTTGCAGGCATACGCACACACCAGCTACCGAGCAAGCTCAGTCATCTTGTTTGGAAGCCAGTTGGAGAACACCGCGCTTGATCGCGGCCAGGTGACGCTGCCTGGTGATTGGGCGAAGACCTACGCTTATCCGCGTCTGGAGTTCTCGACCTTCAAGGATGCGATGTCTTCGATTGAGCAGCAGTTCGGCGGGAACATTCCGACGTATCGCGGAGATTTCGGACCGTACTGGGAGGATGGCTTCACCTCCGACGCCTGGGCGACGGCGAAGCATCGCGCCAACCAGCAGCGGTTTCTGAATGCGGACACTATGGGCACGATTCCGTCGCTGTTGAATCCCGCGCTGCGCCCGGATGCTTCGCTCTTGCGCGATGCGTGGCGGAACTCGTTGCTCTTTGACGAGCACACATGGACCGCGGCGGGCGCAACGGCACAGCCGGAGAGCGACCAGACGGCACGGCAATGGGCAGCGAAGCGCGCACAGGTGGTGCGCGCGGGCAACGACCTGACGGCGAGCATCGACCGCAGCTTCGCGCAGTTGGAATCGGGCATCAAGCCAAAGGATGCTTCACTCCTCGTCTTCAACGCGCTGAACTGGCCGCGCAGCGGATGGCTGGAGACGGACTTGCCTGAAGGCAAGCAGATCGTCGATCCAGCGACGGGCGCGTCTGTGCCGCAGCAAGTGCTGCGCGTCGAAAAGGGTACGCCGTTGCCCGGCTTCGGCGGCAGGCTGTTGCGTGTGCGCTATCGCGCGGACGATGTTCCCGCCGTGGGGTACAAGCTGCTTTCGGTAGTCGATGCAAAATCAAAGATCGCAGCCGCGCAGGTGGAGAAGAGCGGCGACGTGATCGAGAACCGCTTCTATCGCATCACGCTTGACGAGGCCAGCGGCTCGATTCGCAGCATCTGGGACAAGCAACTGAATCGCGAGCTGGTGGACGCGGCCAGTCCGTATCGCTTTGCCAGCTATATTTATGTAACCGGCGCGGACGACATGCCGGACAACAGTCTCTATCGCTATGGCGCGGGCCTGCCCATGCCGCAGTTGACCCCGCATCCCGCGTCCGGCGGGCGCATCGTAGCGATCGAGCACGGAGTGGATACGGAGTCGGCGAGGCTCGAATCCTCCGCGCCGAATACACCGTCGATCACAACGGTGATAACGCTGCCTGATGATGCGAAGCGCATCGACATCAGCGTCTCGCTCAAGAAGACCGCAACACTGCACCGCGAAGCTGCCTACGTTGCATTTCCTCTCGCGGTGGAACATCCGGAGTTCGCCTACGACACGCAGAATGGCTGGGTCGATCCGGCAAAGGACGAGCTTGAGGGCGGAAGCCGCGAGTGGTACGCGGTGCAGCACTGGGCCAGCGTGCATGATGATGCGGTATCTGCTGCTGTGATCCCGGTGGATGCGCCAATGGTGGCCTTTGGCGACATCGTGCGCGGCGCGTGGCCGAAGCAGTTTGCGCCGAAGAGCGCGACAATCTTTTCGTGGCTGATGAGCAACTACTGGAGCACGAACTTCAAATCGTCGCAGGGCGGCGAGGATACCTTCCGCTATGTATTTACTGATGAAGCGAAGTTCGAGCCTGCGCAGTCGACCCGAGCCGGGTGGGAGCAGATGACGCCGCTTGAGAGTGATGCTGTCCCGGCCAGCTTCTCGCCGGATGGCGTTCACAGCGCGGGCTTTCTCTCGCTCGACAATCCGAATGTCGTCATGTCCGCGTGGAAGCGTGCGGAGGATGGCGACGGCAGCATCGTGCGGTTGACCGAGATCGCGGGCCTTGCGGAGACGCTGCACCTGCGCACACCGCATCTTGTTATCGAGAAGGCATGGCGATGCTCGCTGCTTGAAGAGTGCACAGAAGAGTTGCCGGTTGTTGACGGCGGTGTTGTGATGAAGCTGAAGCCGTTTGAGATCGTAACGCTGCGTCTGGCGACGCAGCCGGAGAAGATGCCATGAGTTTTCGGCTGGATGGGAAAGTTGCTCTGGTGACGGGCGGAGCGATGGGGATTGGCGCGGCAACGGCGAAGCTGTTGGGTGAATTGGGCGCTGCTGTAGCGATTCTTGACCTTGATGTGAAGCGAGGCGAATCGCTGGTCAGCGAGATGCAACAACTCGGGCAGCAGGCAGCGTTCTATCGCTGCGATGTCGGTTCGCTCGATGCCGTTGAAGACGCCGTGAAGCAGGCGGAGGCCCGCTTCGGGGCCGTGCATCTGCTGGCCAGCAACGCCGGCATTCAACGCTATGGCGATGTCGTTTCGACGGACGTGAAGACGTGGGACGAGACGCTGCGCGTCCACGTGCAGGGATGCTTCCATGCGATTCGCGCCGCGGTCCCGGCGATGCTGCGGGCGGGCGGCGGCGCCGTAGTGGTGACTGGTTCAGTGCAGAGCCTGACGGCGGTGCAGAACTCCGCTGCCTACGTCACGGCAAAACATGCGCTGCTGGGACTGGTGCGCTCGGTCGCGCTGGACTTTGCCGCACGCGGCATTCGCGCTAACTGCGTGCTGCCCGGGACGATCGACACGCCGATGCTGCGCGCCGTTGCTGCCGAAGCAAAGGACCCTGAGTTCCTGCTGCGGCAATGCGCGAGGATGCATCCGCTGGGCCGCATTGGCCAGCCCGAAGAGGTGGCGCGCGCGATTGCATTTCTGCTGAGCGACTGGGCCTCATTCATCACCGGCGCGGCGCTGCTGGTCGATGGAGGAATGCTGGTACCCACCGGCGGCATGGGCTTTGGCGAAAGCGGACTGGGAGCGTCGAACGCATGAGCACGCACGTTGCACCAGCCTTGGCTGGTTGGGGCGGACGTAAATCTGTGACCCTGACGAACGGTGTCGTTGAAGCAACGCTGCTGCCCGGCGGCGGGCACGTTGTCGGATGGCGGTTTGTGAATCGCCACGATATGCCGAAGACGAATCTCCTCTGGGAAGCACCGTGGAAAACCGCCGACCCCGATTCACCAGAACGTGAGGAGTTAGCGAAGCGGTACGGCGGCATCGCAGCAGGGCGCTTCCTCGCTTCCTACACGGGGCACGCGCTGTGCCTCGATGGGTTCGGCCCTCCGAGCGCATCGGAAGCCGCAGCAGGCGTCACGCTGCACGGCGAAGCCTCGACGACAATGTGGACGTTTGCAACACGACAGGCAAACAACGCTTCGGGCGCAGTGGAGTTGCCAGTCGCCGGGCTGCGTGTGGAACGGCAATTTTCGCTGCTTGCCGATGAGAGCGTGTTGCGCGTGGATGAGCGCGTGACGAATCTGCGCGATACGGAGCGCCACTTGCACTGGGTGCAACATGCGACCTTCGGCGCTCCGTTTGCCGTCTCTGGCAGCACGCGAACGACGGCATCGGTGCAACGCGCAACGACGTGGCCTCTGGATTATGAAGGCCGCGACCTGCTGGTGCGTGACCGGGAGTTTATCTGGCCAAATGCTCCCGCCATAGATGGCACACAGGCAGACCTGCGCGAGTTGTTCATTCGTCGCGGCACAGGCCTTGTCGCGGCAGCACGCCAGGCCGAGGGGCGCGAGTATGGCTTTGTCGCCGTATACGATGGAGCCGCAGGAGTGGCAGTCGGTTATGTGTTTCGCGCGGACATCTTTCCCTGGCTGACGATCTGGGAAGAGAACCGCGCGCGGCGCGATGCTCCGTGGCTGGGCACGTCCGAGGTGCGCGGCATGGAGTTCGGCACGACGCCTCTGCCGCTGGGCAACGAAGTTGTCGATGCGCGCGGCCCGCTGTTCGAGACACCCACGTCGCGGAAGATCGCGGCGCGGCAAACGCTCCGAGCGCCGTGGCTACTGTTTGCCGCCGAGGTTTCGAGCGGCTGGCGTGAGATCGAGGACATTTGTGTCGAGCGAGACGCACTTGTTCTGCTTCATGGCAGCGAGCAGGTTCGGCTCCACGCACAAGGCGTCGAGCAGTTTCTGCGCGGAGGCGACGCATGAGCCTGGTCGAACGCCTCGAACCAGGAGCGCGCGCGTATATGGAGCGCCTCATCCGCGAAGGCGGCAAACCGCTGCCCGAGCTTACGGTCGAAGAGACACGGCGGTACATGCGCGACGGCCAGGCGACTCCCTTGGAACATCCTTCTGTCTCCATCCGAAGCGCAGACGCGAACGGCATCCCGCTGACAATCGTTGCGCCTGTTGAAGCGGATAGCCCGCTGCCTGCCGTGCTTTATCTGCACGGAGGAGGCTGGGCGCTGGGCGGCATCGAAACTCATGCCCGCATCGTGCGCGAGATCGCGCTCGGAGCGAAGGCCGCGGTTGTCTTCCCGCACTACGCGCTGGCTCCCGAGGCGCGCTTCCCTGTCGCGGTCGAGCAGTGCTATCGAGCGGCGCAGTGGATTCAAACGCGCGGCGCTGAGCACGGAATCGACGCGGGCCGGATAGCTGTCGCGGGTGACAGCGCAGGCGGCAACCTGGCCGCAGCCGTCGCCCAGCTTGCAGCAGAGCGTAACGGCCCATCATTCCGCTTGCAGGCACTGATGTGTCCCGCGATGCAGGCGCCCGCCAAGACGGGCAGCTACGCGGAGTTCGCTGAAGGATTGAATCTGACCCGCGACGCGATGGACTGGTTCTGGAGCATGTACGTGCCCGACCGCGCGATGTGGCGCGATCCGGCGGCAGCGCCGTTGGAGGCTTCGCTCGATGTGCTGCGGCGCGTTCCGCCTACGGTCATCGTCACGGCTGAGTGCGATGTACTGCGCGACGACGGCGAGTTGTATGCGCGTCGCCTCTTCGAGGCAGGCGTTCCTGCGACTGCGACGCGCCTGATGGGCACGCTGCACAACTTCACAGTCATCGACGATCTACAGGAATCCGGGCCCGCTGTTTGTGCGATGCAAATCGTCAACCACGCGCTGCGGACGGCGCTTCACGAATGACCAATCCCACGATGCAGCAAGACGGAAAGGCAGGACATCTGTGGCGGTGAACAAATTTCTTCTGCGCAGCGCGCTGACCGGAGCCCTGGGCGGGCTGCTGTTCGGTTTCGACACGGCCGTCATTGCAGGCACAACCTATGCGCTCAAGGGACACTTCACACTCTCGCCGTTCGCACTGGGCTTCACCGTGTCGATCGCGCTGTGGGGCACGGTGCTGGGCGCGATGGGCGCGGGACCCATCGGACAACGCATCGGCAGCCGCGGTACGCTGCGCATTATGGCCGTGCTCTATGTACTCTCGGCATTTGGCTGCGCACTGGCGTGGAACTGGCACGTCTTTCTGATCGCGCGATTCATAGGCGGACTCGGCATTGGCGGCTCTTCGGTTCTCGGGCCCGTCTACATTGCGGAGCTTGCGCCGCCGGACTATCGCGGCCGCCTCGTAGGACTGTTTCAGATCAACATCGTCGTCGGCATTCTGCTGGCGTACTTCTCGAACTTCGTCATCGCCTCGTTCCACCTTGGCGCGATGGAGTGGCGGTGGGAGTTCGGAGTCGCCGCGATTCCTGCAGTGCTCTTCCTGCTGATGCTCTTCGGCATTCCGCACAGCCCGCGCTGGTTGGCGGCGCAGGGCCGCGTCGATGAGGCGCGCGAGACACTTCGCACCATCGGCGTGCCGAACCCTGAAGCGGAACTCGACGAGATCGTCGCCGCCATTCATCTGGACACGGCGAGCAGCGAGGAACCGCTCTTCAAACGTCAATATCTGCTGCCCATCCTTCTGGCTGCCGGGCTCGCCGCGTTCAATCAGCTCTCGGGCATCAACGCAGTGCTCTATTACCTGAACGACATCTTCGTCTCGGCCGGATTCAGCAGAATGTCCGGGGCCCTGCAGGCGGTGATCGTCGGCGCAGTCAACCTGGTGGCAACGATCTTCGCCATGACCCTGATCGACAAGCTGGGCCGCAAGGCGCTGCTCCTGATCGGCTGTGTCGGCATGGTGATCAGCCTGAGCGGAGTCGCGGCCATCTTTATGACGGGACACTGGCGCGGCGCGCTCATCTACTTCGTCACGGGATACACAGCGTCGTTTGCGCTCTCCTCCGGCTCCGTCATCTGGGTCTACATGAGCGAGATATTCCCGACGCGCATCCGCGCCAAAGGACAGGCGCTGGGCAGCACCGTGCTCTGGGTGATGAACGGACTGATCTCGCTGGCCTTTCCTCCGCTGGCCGCCAAATCGGCGGCGCTGCCGTTTGTCTTCTTCGCCATCGTCATGGCGGCGCAGTTCTTTGTCACGCTGGCGTTCTACCCGGAGACGCGCGGACTTTCGCTCGAAGAGTTGCAGAAGAAGCTGCGATTGAACGGAGCGTAGCGCCCCTGTTCCTACCGCTGGCAGACCGGGCAGAAGTGCGTGCCGCGCCCTGCGATGACGATGCGCCTGATGGGCGTCTTGCAGGCGCGGCATGGCTCGCCTGTGCGGCTGTAGACCATGTGGTGAAGCTGAAAGAAGCCCGCGACGCCTTCAGCATCCACGTAATCGGAGACGGACGAGCCGCCCAGCTTGATGGCCCTGGTGAGCACTTTGATCAGCGCGGCACGCAGGCGCGTGAGTTCGTCGCGTGTCAGGCGGCCTGCATGACGCGCCGGGCGGATGCCCGCGTGGAAGAGCGCCTCGTCGGCGTAGATATTGCCCACGCCGTGCAGCAACGATTGGTTGAGCAACGCGGCCTTGATGGGCGTCCTGCGTTTGCGGAAGAGCGCGATGAAGTCTTCGAGTGCGATGGTCAAGGGCTCGGCTCCCGGTCCTGCGTATGCTTCAGTCGTGACAGAGAGCCGCCCGAAGCGCCGCGCGTCTACAAACCGCAACTCGCGGCCATTGCTGAGCGTGAGGATGGCGTGCGTGTGCGGGGGCACAGGCGTCTCCGGCGCCGAGACCAGCAAGCGTCCTGTCATACCGAGGTGGACGAGAAGCTGCGAGGGTTGCCGTTCGCGCGTCAGATCGACGACGATGGTCTTGCCCACGCGATGCACGCGGTCGATGCGCGCGCGTGTCAGTGTCTCGGCGATCACCTCGGGCGAAGACTTGAAGGTCTGGGGCTTGTTGCTGGTCCAGACCGTGAGGATGGTCTGGCCGTGCGTGCGCGCGTTCACGCCATTGGCGACGGTCTCGACTTCAGGAAGTTCAGGCATGGCTCTCGCAAGTATAGCGACGGTTGAGCTGTGTACCTTCCCACCCATCGCAAAGAACGCGATGGATGGGGCACCCGAGCATCTTTGACGGTTGAATCAAGCAGATTCCTCTGCTTCGATCGGGAATAGAAATGCAAGAAAGATGCTATCTGTAGAGTTCTTCTTCAGTAACGGCTGGTGCTCCGGGGTCATGTTTTGCAGCGCGGTGGGCGGCGCTGAACATGGGTCCGCGCGCGGGCACTACCGGGGCGAAACGCATGAAGCCGATGGGCTTGGGCACGTCCACGTAGACGCCCTCCATGCCTCCCTGGCGCAGGTAGGTCTCGTGCCAGAAACCGGTGCCGCCCGAGTCCTTGAGGAACTTCGTCCACCAGATGCGGTGCGGCTCCGAGCGTGTCCACTTCAAGAGCGAGTCCAGGTCGCGCCAATACTGCCGCATACCTGCGTGTGTGGGGAACATCGAGAAGAGGAAGTTTTCGTGCAGCAGGAGGCCGTCGGGACGGGCGGCCACGGACTTGGCAATCTGCGGGCCCTGCCCTATCAGGGTCTTGAGGCCGGTGAGGCGGTTGACGCGCATCCCCAGGTAGATGACCACAAGCTCCGGATACGCGGCCAGATCGACGGTCTGGCGATTCACTTTGGTGGACATGCCTTACGCTCCCCTGACTTCTGCCATTCGATGCGCTCGCAGTTACAGCAGACACAATATCGAACATTCGCCGGACATGATCTTGAACGCAGGCCAGACAGGATATGATGAAGTGTAAGCGCCCGCTGGCTCCTGTCCGCGCGCTTCCACCCAAATCATCTCTTTTGGAGAACATACCTGTCGTGAGTCAACCGAAATCAGCGGTCATTTTGGGCGCCCAGTGGGGCGATGAGGGCAAGGGCAAAATCGTCGATGTGCTCTCGGAGAAGTTCTCCGTGGTAGCGCGGTACGCGGGCGGCCACAACGCCGGCCACACGGTCATCATCAAGGGCAAGAAGTTCATCCTGCAGCTCATCCCCTGCGGCGTGCTGCGTCCGGGTTGCAAGGGCGTCATCGGCAACGGCGTCGTGCTGGACCCGATGGCCTTCCTGGGCGAGGTGAAGAAGCTGAAGGATGCCGGGCTGCCGGTCGATGGGCAACTCTTCGTCTCGAACCGCGCGCAGGTGATCCTGCCCTACCACCGCATGATCGAGCTGGCGGCGGAGAACGCGCCGGGGCGCACGAAGATTGGCACCACCAGCCGCGGCATCGGCCCTGCCTACGAGGACAAGATGCACCGCAGCGGACTGCGCGTGGTCGATTTGCTGAACTCGGCGCTGTTGCGCACGCATATCGAAAACGCCTGCCACGAGAAGAACACCATCGCCCATGCGCTCTTCGGCACCGAGCCGCTGGACCCCAAGACGATGTACGAGGAGTACGCCCGCGCCGCCGAGCAGGTTGCACCCTTCGTCACCGACACCGCCGTGCTGCTCAACGAGGCCATCCGCAACGGCGAGAACGTCATGTTTGAAGGCGCGCAAGGGGCGCTGCTCGATATTGACCACGGCACCTACCCCTTCGTCACCTCTTCGTCGGCCACGGCGGGCGGCGCAGTCACCGGTACCGGCGTGGGTCCGACGCAGATTGGCACGGTCATCGGCGTGACCAAGGCGTATGTCACGCGCGTGGGCGAAGGGCCCTTCCCGACCGAGATCCACGACAACTCCGCCGACCTGCTGCGCGCGCGGGGGCAGGAGTACGGCGCGGTCACGGGTCGTCCCCGCCGCTGCGGCTGGCTCGACCTGCCGCTGTTGCGCTACAGCAACATGATCAATGGCACCGAGTGGCTGGTCGTCACCAAGATGGACGTGATGGACGAGTGCGCGGAGATCCCGGTCTGCACCGGCTACAAGATTGACGGTAAAACGACGGACGTGATTCCGGCCGACATTCGAGGATTCGAGTCCATCCACCCGGTCTACACCACGCTGAAGGGCTGGAACGCCTCGACCGAGGGCATCACCGAATTCGACAAACTGCCCCGGTTGGCGCAGGATTATCTTCGGTTCCTCGAGAAGGAATCGGGCGCGAAGATCGGCATGGTTTCCACCGGGCCGGACCGCGACCAAACCATGACCATGCCCGGGTTTGAAGAGGCGTTGCAGGCATAAAACAGGCTGGATTCGGATCAAAGCGAGGCTGACTCTATGTTGAGCTTTATTGTGCGGATGACCTTCGAGCACGAAGACCACGACGAGATCTCCGAGATGCTTTGCAAACTGACCGCCGCCACCCGCAGCGAGCCTGGCTGCGTCAGCTACATCCCGCACTTCGTCGAAGGCGAGCCCTGCATGGTGCTCCTCTACGAGCAATACGTAGACGAGGCTGCGCTCGAACACCACCGCTCGACCGAGCACTTTCGCAAGTATGCCGTCGGCGGTCTCTACCAGAAGATGCGCAACCGGGAGATCGAAGACCTGATGGCGGTCTGCTGATCGCCTGTCTTCCACAGACGACGTGTTAACTTTGACGCTTTCACGCATCTAACAGGTAGCTGCCACGAAAGTTGCTTTGACTCGCGGCGGCAAATCGGTCTACCATCCGGTACGCTTATGCGGTTCTGCGGTCGACCAATTCGGGGTTCGGTGACAGCGGCCGCAGTGCTTCTGGCAGCAGCGGCAAATCTGGCACAGCCCGCATTTGCCGTCCGTCCGCTGCACGAGCGCAAGCACGACGCCAAAAAACAGGTCGAGGCACTGGAAGAGCAGTGGCGGCGCGCGCGTCTGACCGGCGACGTTGCCACCATGGAGAAGATGCTCTCCGATGACTACATCGGCATCTCGATGACCGGGCAGGTCAGCACCAAGGCGCAGCAACTGGCGCGTGTCCGCGAGCACAAGGTCGTTCTTACCCGGCTGGATCTGGGCGACATGCAGATTAAACTGGTGGGCGAACTTGCCATCGTGACCTCGCGCGCCGACATCGTCGGCACCAACGAAGGCATGCTGGTACAGGGCAGCTATCGCTACACGCGCGTCTACCAGCGGCAGCCCTCGGGCGTGTGGAAGATCACCAGCTTCGAGGCCACGCGCATTCCACGGCCCAGAAACCTGCGCGGGCACGAAGACGCCACCTCAGGCAGTCTTCCCCTCTCGGCCCCGCAATAAACAAGCCGCCACCTGAACAAGCTCCCAAGACAAGAAAAGACCCTGCCGTAGCAGGGCCTCATTCCTTGGCAACACTTCATTCCTTCAGGCGATCTTCGATTTCGACCGTCCAAAAAGCCCTTCGACCACTTCACCGGCGCGCTCTTCCACGTGGATCTCCGCCCCCGGAAGATTCAGGGCCAGCAGTCTGCGGAACAGCGAGCGGGTCGAACCCGTGAGCCGTGCGTCCTCGGCTTCATGGGGAAACAGAGAAAGATATTTCTGCGCCGAAGCTACGGATTTTCGGCGCTGACTGGTAACCAGGTAAGGGCGTGGATCAGGAGCGGGGCCGCCGCGATGCTCGCGTGCAGTCGGAGAACCTGACCTAAGATAGGCGGGGGAGGTACTCTGCAATGGTGTCATTGGACCCTCGATGACTGGCGAGGTTTTCGCCTTCTCTATACCATTCGATGGGTGTGACCTTGACGTGAGTTGTATCAACTCCGGAACTGGCTCCGAAGTTTGCCCCATGTTACCTCCAATGCCTCGGGAAGTACACGAGTTTCTGCGCAGACGGTCATAAAATTAGTGTCGCCCACCCAGCGCGGCAGCGCGTGCAGATGAACGTGGCCAGCCACGCCCGCGCCTGCCGCTTCGCCGAGGTTCAACCCCATGTTCAGGCCGTTTGGCCGATAGACCGTGCGCAGTGCAACTTCCGCCCGCTGCGCCGTCACGATCATCTCCTGGGCCTCTTCGGTGGTCATACCGGCAAGCGTATCCACATGCCTGTACGGCGAGATCAGCACGTGCCCGGTCGAGTAGGGAAACGCATTCAGGCACACAAAGCAGTGCAGCCCTCGATGGACGATGCGTGCGGCCCGCTCAGCGTCCTCCCGCGTCAGGCCCTGAGCGATGGCGTAATCCGTCGCCGCCACCATATTGCAGAAGACACAGTGCCGGTCCTCGGCCTCTGTCGGCGGCCATGCGGAGAGCGCCTCGGGCACCCCCGTGCGGGCTTCGCGGCTGGTTCCAGTCACATAGCTGTAGCGCCAGGGCGTCCAGAGTCGATCCATGAGGTTGAGTATAAGCGTCGAGTATAAGCGCCGAGTATAAGCGGCCTGGGCATCATCCCTCGTCAGCATCGCCCCGGCCTTGGTTGACGCCCTTTCCAGAAAGGTTCTATCCTTTATCTGTGAGCCATTGCGTGTGGGACCCAGGCAATGGACCCTCAAGCAAGACATGATTCACCTCTTCTCGCCAAAGCTGCTACGGGCATACACAGCCGCCGTCTCTGCCGGTCAAGCTACTTGTCTCCGCCGCACTTGCCGCCTTAAGAGGATGAGTCTCTGGATCCCGGAGTCCGCATTCACATGGTAGACAACCATCAATCTGACATTAACGAGAGCAAACCCCTGACCACCGAAACCGAAGTCCTGGCGCCCGAAGCGACAGCGGAGTCATCCGCCCTGTCTGAATCCACCCCAACCCAGCAGCATGAGACCGCCCACGAAGCGTCCCCCGAGCATGGCCACGCCATCGCCGCCGCGGACGAATCCGACGATGATCTGAACTACGATGCCGCAGACTTTGCCGCCGCGCTCGCCAGCTTTGACCGCGAGCAGGCAGCCGAGTCCGCCGCCGCCCAGAACCTGACGGCGGAGGAGACGATTGTTACCGGCACCGTCGTCAAGATCACCGACAAGCATGTTGTTGTCGATATCGGTCTCAAGTCGGAGGGCCTCATCCCGCTGGAACAGGTGCTGGACATTCATGGACAGCCCAAGTTCCAGACCGGCGACACGGTCGAGGTGGTGGTCGAACGCGAGGAGTCCGAGGGCGGCTACCTGGTCAGCTACGAAAAGGCGCTCCGCCACAAGGTCTGGGACAAGCTCGAGCTTGCCGCGACCGAAAAGACCCCCGTCAAGGGCATGGTGCTCAGCCGCGTCAAAGGCGGCCTCACCGTGGACATCGGCATCAAGGCATTCCTGCCCGGTTCGCAGGTCGAGGTCCGGCCCGTCCGCAATCTGGACGGCTACATCGGCACCGAGATCGAAGTCCGCGTCATCAAGCTGAACAAGAAGCGCGGCAACGTCGTCATCAGCCGCAAGGACCTGCTCGAAGAGGACCTGAACGCCAAGAAGGCTGTTACGCTCCAGACGCTCGAAGAGGGCAGCGTGCTGACCGGCACGGTCAAGAACCTGACCGACTATGGCGCGTTCGTTGACCTCGGCGGACTCGACGGCCTGCTGCACATCACCGACATGAGCTGGGGACGGCTGACCCACCCGCGCGACCTCGTCAACGTCGGCGACGAGATCCAGGTCAAGGTGCTGAAGTTCGACAAGGACAAGCAGCGCGTCTCGCTCGGCTTCAAGCAGTTGACGCCTGACCCGTGGCTCGACGCCATCGAGCGTTACCCCATCGGCGCGCAGGTGCGCGGCCGCGTCCTCTCCGTCACCGACTACGGCGCGTTCGTCGAGTTGGAGCAGGGCATCGAAGGACTCGTCCACGTCTCTGAAATGACGTGGTCGAAGCGGATGAAGCACCCCTCGAAGATGGTCAAGCCCGGCGACGAGGTAGACACCATCATCCTGAGCGTGAACCCCACGGACCGCCGCATCTCGCTCGGCATGAAACAGTTGCAGGACAACCCCTGGGAGCAGTTGGAGGGCAAGTACCCGACCGGCTCGATCGTCGAAGGCCGCGTGCGCAACCTCACCGACTTCGGCGCCTTCATCGAGATCGAGGACGGCATCGACGGCCTGGTCCACGTCTCGAATCTGAGCTGGACCAAGCGCATCAAGCACCCCTCCGAGGTGCTCAAGAAGGGCGAGAAGGTTAAGGCCATCGTGCTCGGCGTTGAGCCCGAGAACCGCCGCCTGTCGCTCGGCGTCAAGCAGCTCCAGCCTGATGTCTGGGACACGTTCTTCGCGCAGCACCGCGTGGGCGACGTCATCAAGGGCAAGGTCCTGCGCACCGCGCAGTTCGGCGCCTTCGTCGAGATCGCCGAAGGAGTCGAGGGCCTCTGCCACGTCTCCGAGGCGGTCGATGCCAGCAACAAGCCTGTGCACCTCGATGTGGACTCCGAGCACGACTTCAAGATCGTCAAGATGAACCAGGACGAGAAGAAGGTCGGCTTGAGCATCCGCGCAGTGGGCGAAGAAGCCAGCCGCGCCGAGGTCGAAAGCTACAAGGAACGCGAGAAGTCCCCCAAGGGAAGCTCCAGTTCCTCGTCTTCGTCCTCCTCATCGAGCACCACGCTCGGCGACCTCATCAACTGGAAGCGTTCCGAGTCCGAACGCGAATAGCGCAGTTGACGTTCAAACAAAGAAGGCCGTCCCGCTGCGGGACGGCCTTCCGTTTGATGGCTCCTACGTGCGTCAGGGAAGATCTGATTAGGCCCGAGAAGATGCCCTCAGAGGCTGTCTAAACGCTGCTGAATGAACCAGGCCAGCTATATGCCGGGACGTTTTGATTTCTAAGCTGGGCGGATGTATCCGAGTGATTTGACAGAACCAAGACATCATCAGAGCTTCCTGTCTCTTATTTTAATTTGTTGAAATAAACTCGACCGCCAACGACGTCTGGGAAATATCTCCTTCTGGTGCAATCTGGATAGTAGATTGTGAACGGCTGTAGGGGGTTGACATGGGTAGTATGTCTTTTGAAGGCCATGCCGGCAGACTTTCCACAGGACGGATTTTTCCGGGTGCTCGCCGAGGCGCAGTGGCGGCTGGATGAGGGATTTAAGCATCTCCCGGCGGCGGATGTGCCGGGGCTGGATGACGACGCGCGTGCGGTGTTGGGGCAGGTGGCCGAGAGGCTCTGTGACAACTTTCCTTACGGGCACCCGCTGTACGCGGGGCAGATGCTGAAGCCGCCGCATCCGGTGGCGCGGGCGGCGTATGCGCTGGCGATGTCGGTGAACCCGAATAATCATGCGCTCGACGGAGGGCGCGCCAGCTCGGCGATGGAGGTCGAGGCCGTAGCGCGACTGGCGGAGATGTTCGGGTGGAGGCTGCATCTGGGGCATCTGACCAGCGGCGGCACCTTCGCCAATCTGGAGGCGCTGTGGGTCGCCGGGCAACTGACGCGCGAGGCGGACGGTAAGGCGAAGGCGATTGCTGCTTCGAGTCAGGCGCACTATACGCACGGACGCATCTCAGGTGTACTGGGGTTGCCGTTCGTGAGCGTCCCGGTGGATGGGACTGGTTGCATGAACCTCGACGCGCTGGAGCAGATGCTTGCAAGCGGAGACATCGGCACGGTGGTGGCTACGCTGGGTACGACGGCGGTTGGCTCGGTAGACGCCCTCGACAAAATTGTTGCGCTGCGCGAACGGTACGGGTTTCGCCTGCATGTGGATGCGGCGTATGGAGGCTACTTCAAGCTGGCGGGCAATCTTGCGCCCGAGACGCGCGCTGCGTTTGACGCGATTGCCGAGGCGGATTCCATTGTGATTGATCCGCACAAGCACGGGCTGCAACCCTATGGCTGCGGTTGCGTTTTATTCAGGGACCCGAGTGTCGGGCGGCTCTACAAACATGACTCGCCGTATACGTACTTCAGCTCGAACGAGCTGCATCTGGGCGAGATTTCGCTGGAGTGTTCGCGGGCCGGAGCTGCGGCGGTGGCGCTGTGGGCTACGCAGCAGTTGCTTCCTTACGAGCACGGCGGCGCGTTTGCGCGGGGCCTGGAGTCGGGCCGGGACGCTGCGCTTGCGCTTCATTGCCGTCTGGCGACTGACCCACGCTTTGTCGCGCCGCTCGCTCCGCCTGCACTCGATATTGCCGTCTGGGCGGTGAGAGCTTCCACGCTGGAGGCCTCGTCGGCACTCGCGCAAGCTATCTTCGACAAGGCGGCGAAGCTGGACCTGCATCTGGCTCTGGCGAAGCTGCCCGTGTCCTTCTTTCCACAGGGGACGTGGAAATCAGGACACATATTGGCGAACGAGCAGTATGTCACCTGCTTGCGCTCGGTGCTGATGAAACCCGAGCATCTCCTTTGGCTGGAAGAGATATGGGCGCGCCTGGAGAAGGCTTCGGGGCAGGCATGTGCGTCAATCCCCCAATCGAACCAGCGGGGATAACCTGGGCGACATAGTTTGCGGTAACGTGTTTGTTAGAATGTGCTTGATTCGGTGCTGGGCATCCTTTTGCCGGTTCCGCGCATCGCGGGCGGCAGGAAAAATTGCTTCAGCGTCGAACTCCCGCCAGCCGGCGCGCGTTGCCGGACGGACGAGAAAAGGGACCACCACCGCATGAACTTTGCAACCCCCGCCGCTGACCTTCCCAAACGGACCATAGCTTATTTTTCCATGGAGATTGCGCTTTCTCCGGACGTTCCCACCTACTCCGGTGGCCTGGGAATGCTTGCGGGCGACACGCTGCGCTCGGCAGCGGACACGGTGGCGCCGATGGTGGCCATTACGCTGGCGCACCGGCGCGGGTATTTTCGTCAGCACCTGTCGGACCTCGGCCAGCAGACCGAGTCCGAGGTGCCGTGGTCGCCCGAGTCGCTGCCCAGCGCAGGGGAGATTGTCGCGATCACGATGCAGAATCGCCGGGTGCTGGTGCGTGCGTGGCGTTACGATGTCGCCGGCGTCACTGGCCACGCGATTCCGGTCCTGATGCTCGACACGGACATTGAAGGCAATGATCCGTGGGACCGTCGGTTGACCGACCATCTCTACGGCGGCGACAGCTACTACCGTCTGTGTCAGGAGACGGTGCTGGGGTTGGGCGGCATTGCGTTGCTGAACGCGCTGGGATGCAAGCCCGAGGTCTACCACATGAACGAAGGCCACGCGGCGCTGCTGGCGCTTGGCCTGCTCGAAGGTCATCTGGACGGCGCGCCGTTGTCGAGCGCGACCGACGCGGACATCGAGGCTGTGCGACAGCACTGCGTCTTTACCACGCACACGCCGGTGCCGGCGGGACACGACCAGTTCGGCGCGGACCAGATGTATCAGGTGCTGGGTCACGAGCGCGCTTCGGCGATTGAACGCGCGGGCTGCCTGCACAACGGGCTGATGAACATGACCTATATCGCGCTCCGGTTTTCGCGCTATGTGAACGGCGTGGCCATGCAGCACGGCAAGGTCTCGCAGAAGATGTTTCCGGGGTACAAGATCAGCGCGATCACCAACGGGGTCCACGCGGCGACGTGGACGAGCCATTATTTTCAGGAGCTGTTTGACGAGGAGCTGCCGAACTGGCGCACGGACAATCAATATCTGCGGGCGGTATACGGTATCGATCCGGCGCAGATTTCGGCCTGTCATATCAAGAGCAAACAGCGGCTCTTCGACGTGGTGGCCAGGCGCACGGGACACCACTTCAACCCCAGTATGTTGACGCTCGGCTTTGCGCGTCGCGCGGCCACGTACAAACGCGCCAGCCTTTTGCTGAGCGACCCGGCGCGGCTGGTGGCGATTGCGGAGAAGATTGGGGGCTTGCAGATTCTGTTCGCGGGCAAGGCGCATCCGGCCGACAATGCGGGCAAGGGCCTGATCCGCGAGGTGTATGCGATGGCCGAGCGGCTCAACTCGCGCACGCTCCGGATTCATTATTTAGAGAACTACGACTGGGAGTTGGGCGCGCTGCTGACGCAGGGCGTCGATGTGTGGGTGAACACGCCGCGCAGGCCGTATGAGGCGTCGGGTACCTCGGGCATGAAGGCGGCGCTGAACGGTGTGCCGTCACTGTCGATTATGGACGGCTGGTGGATTGAGGGCTGCGCCGAAGGAGTCACGGGCTGGGCGATTGACGACGCGGAGAATGAAGAAGCCGAGGCGGCGTGCCTGTATGACAAGCTGGAGCGCAACATTGCTCCGCTTTACGCAAGCCCCAGAGGCTGGGCTCGGATGCAGCAGCACTGCATCGCCCTCAACGGAGCATATTTCAACACGCACCGTATGTTGGCGCAGTATCGCTATAACTCGTACTTCCCGGCGGGGCCGATTCCGCTGACGTCGGTCGCGGATGCGCCGCTCCGGCTGCACCGCCGCGCCACGGATGTTCATTTTGCGGAAGAGCCTATCCTTTCGCGAGCGGTGAACTGAGGTCAGGAAGGTCTGATTGAAGTCGGCGAAGATTCCCTCGGAGGGTTAAGCGGCCGCGGAAGAGTACGTCTGTCAGCTTTTGCAGAAGGGCCTGGGGCTAAAGCTCTGCGCTCCCACCGAAAACACATCGATTGAGTTTTTCCGCAGCCTGTAAAGCCTCGTCGCATCGAAACGGATCGTGGCGAAGAAATAGATGGCATAAGCGATTGCGCTGCAACATTTACGCTCAGTCATTCGTCCTTTCTATGAAACAATGGCTTATCGCACCCTCATGTGTTCGGAGAGATGGAAGGTTTTTGCCGGATTCCTGGCAGCCTGCCCGCATAGAATGGGGACGCCGAATTGCCGGCGTTTGACTTGTGACACACAGGAACTTTGCTTGCCGCAAAGCGACGCCGGGCGGCTGAGAGAGACGGTTCCCGGGCCGATATGCAGTTTGAGGCCTCGCTGAGTTCTACTGTTTTTTTTGTGAGAATCGATGAGCCTTCACGTCTACATCCTTTCCCTGGAAGACAGAACGCGCCCGAGGGCGTGCCGGGCGCTGGTATCTCTCTGCGGGTTTGTGCTTGCGGCGGTGCTGCTGGCTTTGGCCGTATCGGGCTCGGCGTGGGCGCAGCAGTTTACGTTCAAACACTATGGGCAGGACGAAGGGCTCAAGAACCTCGATGTCTTTCGGGTGGTGCAGGACAAATCAGAGTTTCTGTGGGTGGCTACCGAAAACGGTCTGTTTCGCTATGACGGGTCGGCGTTCCAGCGTTTCGACGCGCGCGACGGGATCGATGAGAGCTTGACGACCGATGAGATTGTGGATGCCTCGGGCCGCCTGTGGGTGACGACGAGCAGTCATCTCTACTACTTTGCCAATGGCAGGTTCCAGGTTGTACCGAGCGCGGGTCCCATGCAACTGAACGTAGGGCAGCGGTTGACTTCGCTCGATGCCGGTCGCATTTTGACGATCGATGGCGCGACGCTGCGGGTCGCGCACAGGGCAGGCAAGGACTGGCAGTGGACGATCTCACCGTACTTCAGCCAGAAGATGCTGGCTGCCTATCCGCCGCTCGGCGATGTGCACAGCGTTCTGGCGGAGCCGGATGGCACGCTCTGGCTGGGCTGCGGAGAGGGGCTGTGCCGGGTGAAGGACAACAGCGTGACGCTGTATGGCCCGGAGCAGGGTGTTCCGTCCCCGGCAGCCTGGCTGGCCCTGTTCAGGGACAGCCACGGCACCCTGTGGGTGCGCAGCCCCCATTACATCCGTGTGCTGACGCCGGGCAGCGCGGCGTTTGTGAGCCGCGTCGTCACGCCGCATACGGAGACGCACTTCTTCGGGGCGGGCATTCTGACGTTCGCCGAAGACCGCTTCGGCAATGTGCTGACGCAATCCACGACGGGGCTGGCGCGATGGAACGGCAAAGCCTGGGAGGTGCTTGATTCCTCCAATGGACTCAACTTCGGCGACATCAGCACCATCCTGAGCGACCATGAAGGGTCGATCTGGTTTGCCACGCGCGGACATGGGCTCGAGCGATGGCTGGGCTACGGCGAGATGGAGAACTGGACCATGCAGCAGGGCCTGCGCAACGACCTGGTGTGGTCCATCTTCCGCGACCGGCAGGGAAGGCTCTGGATCGGGGACCAGCTTCAGGTCAGCGTGCTTGATCCGCGGCAAAGAAGCATCCATCTTGCGCCGGGCTTTCCTCCAGTCTTCTTTCAACAGACTTCGGGCTTCGAGCAGGCATCCGACGGCTCGATCTGGATTGCGAGCGTTCCGGGCTTCATTGCGCACTCTGATCCGGGGAGCGGGCGCTTTACGGAGTTCGGCAAGATTCGCGGGATCGTGCGCACGATCACCGGCCCGGACGGGGTCATCTGGTTCTGCACGCGCGAGGGGCTTTATGCGATTCGGACGCCTTCGTCGCATCCGAAGCTGGAGAAGGTTGCGGGGCCGTTTGCAGTCGAGGGTTTTGACGACGCGGCCCGGGACGCGGAGGGCAATCTCTGGTTCGCCTCCGACCACCATCTTTACCGTCTGGCGCATTCGGACGCGGCCTCGGGCGACCGCTGGAGCGAAGTCGCGTTTGACCCGGCGATGACGCGAGGCGGAATCCGCTCGTTCGCGATTGCCCGAGACGGCACCTTCTGGATGGGCGGCGGTCTTTCCGGTCTCTATCACTTCAAAGTCGAAGACGGCCGCGCGAAGGTGCTGGCTGTGATTACACCGCCGGAGTTCGCTTCGACGGACATCCAGTTTGTGCGCTTCGACCGCGACGGATGGCTGTGGGTGGGCACCGACCTTGGTGTGCAGGTCTTTGACGGCACGCACTGGAAGCTCATCACGCAGCGCGACGGTCTGATCTCGAACGACACCAACGAGGGCGCGTTCTTTGCCGACACGGACGGTTCGGTATGGATTGGCGTGAACGGAGGACTGACCCACCTGCTCCATCCGCGCGATCTCGGCAAGGACGAGGACCTCGATGTGAGGCTTACCTCGGTCACGCTGGGCGACCGGGTGCTGGACCTGACCGGGGGCAGAAACCGTTGGCGGTGGCACAACGCTCCGCTGGATATTCGCTTCACCTCGCCCAACTACGACCGCGAGGGTTCGCTCCAGTTCCGCTACCGGCTTTCCGGGCTGGAACAGTCGTGGAACAAGACGACAGAGTACAGTCTGCACTACGCGGCGGTGCCGCCGGGCGACTACCGCTTCGAGGTGCAGGCGCTGGACCCGAATCGCCGCAACGCCTCCGAGATTGCTTCGCTTGCGTTTACCATCCGTCCGCCGTGGTGGCGGACCCGGTCCTTTTATCTGCTGATGGCCTTGCTCGCCACGTTGCTTTCGATGCTGGTGTGGCGCTGGCGCGAGCTTCGTCTGATGCTCGAACAGAAGGCGTTGCAGGAACTGATTGCGCAGCGCACCAGCGAACTGGAGGCGGAGAAGCGGGAGTTGATGACTGCGCGCGAGGCGCTCCAACATCAGGCCTCGCACGACGCGCTGACAGGCCTGTGGAACCGGCCTGCGATCCTGGAAATCCTTGATCGCGAGATGACGCGCGCCCGCCGCGAGCGTACCAAGCTCACCGTCGTGCTCGCTGACCTTGACCACTTCAAGCAGATTAACGACACGCATGGCCACCTTGCGGGCGACTCCATCCTGCGCCAGGCAGCCGGGCGCATGGTCGAAAACATCCGCCCCTACGACTTCATCGGGCGCTACGGCGGCGAAGAGTTCATCATCGTTCTGCCGGGCCTTGCGGAGGAGCCATTTTCGCGTCTGACGCAACTCCACCAGGCGATCTCGGAGAGGCCCTTCGCTTACGAAGACAAATCCTTCCGGATTACGTCGAGCTTTGGAGCAGCCTCGCTCGACCGCTCGATGGTGACGGTTGAGGACATGGTGCGGTGTGCCGACCAGGCGCTCTATCGGGCCAAGGCCGATGGACGGAACTGCATCGTCTTCTATACACACCCTGCGCAGCCCAGCCCGCTCGTCAAGACGCCGTGAGGCAGTTCTCAGTTGTCAGTTCTCCGTTCTCAGTTATCAGGATGACGATGAGAGAGCGTTCCGGCAAGCAACGACCACCAACTGAGAACTGACAACCTCCAACTACCGCTCAACCGATTCAACATGTACCATGCGGACGTGCCATTCCCGCAACCTGACGAACGCGCGAAATCTCCTCTTGCGCGAATTTCCACTAAACAAACGTTCGTCTTAGCGACGACGATTACCTTCAGAAAAAAGGAAAGGACCCACCCCGACATGTTGCCGAGAACCTCGAAAGCAAGAACAGGTGCAGGAGCAGGCATTGCCCTTCTATGTGCCGCGCTGCTCGCTGCGCCTGCCGCACCGGCCCAGGCCCCGCAGCCCGACTCCCCTGCCATCCGCGCGCGCGTCAATGACCTCGTCCACAAGATGACGCTTGAGCAGAAGCTCGAATATATCGGCGGCACCGGTTTTGCGGTGCGCGCCATGCCGTCGCTTGGCCTGCCCGCGCTCCAGATGTCGGACGGCCCCTACGGTGTGCGCAGCAACGCCGGCCTGCCTTCGACGACCTACGCGATCGGCATTGGACTGGCTGCTTCGTGGAACCGCGATCTGGCTTTTCAGGTGGGCAAGGCGATTGGACGCGATGCGCGCGCGCGCGGCGTCCACTTCATGCTCGGCCCCGGCATCGACATCTACCGCTCGCCGCGCAATGGGCGCAACTTCGAGTACTTCGGCGAAGACCCGTTCCTGACAGGGGCTATTACGGTCGGCTACATCACAGGGATGCAGACCGAGGGCGTCAGCTCGACAGTGAAGCACTTCCTCGGCAACAACAATGAGTACCTGCGCCACGACTCGGACTCGGTGATCGACGAGCGCACGCTACGCGAGATCTATCTGCCGGGCTTCGAGGACGCGGTCCGCAAGGCGCATGTGGGCGCGATTATGGACTCCTACAACCTCGTCAACGGCGAGCACATGACGCAGAACGGCTACTTCAACACCGACATCGCCCGCAAGCAGTGGGGCTTCGACGGCGTGATGATGTCGGACTGGGACGCGACCTACGACGCCGTTGCCGCGGCCAACGGCGGGCTCGACATCGAGATGCCGACCGGCAAGTTCATGAACCCGAAGAACCTGACTTCGGCGGTGGAGAGCGGCAAGGTCTCCGAGGCGACGATTGACGAGAAGGTCTTCCACATTCTCGATACGGCGGCGCGCTTTGGCTGGCTTGACCGCACGCAGCTCGACAGCTCGATCTCGCTTGTTGACGCGCGGAACAATGCTGTCGCGCTCCAGACTGCGGAAGAGGGCCTGGTGCTGCTGAAAAACGAGGGCAGCATGTTGCCGCTCTCGAAGACTGCGACGAAATCCATTCTTGTCGTCGGCCCGGATGCGTATCCCGGTGTGCCCGTAGGGGGTGGCAGTGCGGGCGTCAAACCGTTTCACACCGTCAGCGCGCTTGAGGGCCTGACTGAGTATCTGGGCACCGGCGCGACGGTGTACTACGATCGTGGCGTGCCGACGCTCTCCGATATGGCCCGCGGTACGAAGTTCGAGACCGCCGAGCAGGACGGCAAGCCCGGCCTGACGCTTGAGTCCTTCACGAACTCTGATCTCTCCGGCACGCCTGCCGCGACCGTGGTTGTGCCGTTCATCGACAGCACGGGCATCCGCTGGCAGGATTTGGATCCGGCAATGGCGCGGGCGCTTTATTCCTCCGGGGCAAGGCACGGCTCGTCGCGGCGCTGGACCGGCTATTACAACGCTCCCACCGCAGGCAGCTACATCGTCGCGCTACAAGGCTCGGGCGAACGCTCCGGCAACCGCGTCTATCTGGATGGGAAGCTCATCATCGATGACTGGACGCTGGTGCGCGCCGACCAGCCGCACCTGACGGTCCAGCTTACCGCCGGTGCGCACAAGGTTGTTGTGGAAGACTCACGGAACTCGCCTGTCGGCGGCCGTATTCGCTTCGGGATTGTGCCGCTGGATCAGGTGGTCAGCGCCAAGGCGAAGGAACTGGCGGCTAAGGCTGATGTTGTGGTCATTGCGGCAGGGTTCGATGCTGAGTCGGAGTCCGAGGGCAGCGACCGCACCTTCGACCTGCCGTTCGGGCAGGACCAGCTTATCCGCACGCTGGCCGCCATCAACAAGAAGACCATCGTCACCGTCACGTCGGGTGGCAACGTCGATAGCGAGTCGTGGCTTGCGAATGTGCCGGTCTGCATGGAGAACTGGTATGGCGGTCAGGACGGCGGTACGGCGCTGGCTAAAATTCTCTTCGGCGATGTGAACCCCTCCGGCCACCTGCCTGCTACCTTCGAGCGGCGCGCCGAAGACAACCCCACCTTCAACACCTACTATCCCGAAGAGGGCACCAACAAGATCGTCTACAAAGAGGGCATCTTCGTTGGCTATCGCGGCTACCAGCATAACCACGTCGAGCCGCTCTACCCGTTTGGCTACGGACTCAGTTACACCACCTTCCGCTTCTCGCACCTTGCCGTGAAGGGTGAAGGCACTACGGCTACTGTCTCGTTCGACGTTACAAATACGGGCAAGCGCGCGGGCAAGGAAGTTGCGCAGGTGTATGTCTCGGACACGCACGCGAGCGTGCCTCGGCCTGAAGAGGAGTTGAAGGGCTTCGAGAAGGTCGCGCTCGCGCCGGGGCAGACGAAGCATGTGACGGTCAAGCTCGACGACCGCGCCTTTGCCTACTACGACACGGATGCGAAGGGCTGGCACATTGCGCCGGGCAGCTTCGGCATCCGCGTGGGAGACTCGTCGGCCAACATTGCGCTGAAGGGCACGGTTGAGATCTCGAAGGAGGCAGCGGGCGCCGCGAAGTTCTGAGGCTTAGCACCGATCGACACCGATTGCACCGATAAGACAACCACGGATTGCGCGGATTTTCACGGATTTGTTTTATCCGTGTTGTCTGTGTGATCCGTGGTCATTTTTTTGTGCGCACGGGCGTGGGCAGGACGGCGGGGCTGGCGTGGCCTTCGCGGTCGATGGTGCGGACGCCAAAGATGACGTTGTCGTTCGAGACGGGCAGGGTTATGCTGGTGGCTGTGCCTGCGCTTTGGAAGGTGGTCCAGTTGGGCGCGGTGGTGTCGCGCCAGACGATCTGATAGGTGGCCCCGGCAGGCATACCCGCAGGTGGGTCCCAGGTGAGTGTGGTGTTGTTGTCAAGCTCGACGGTGACGCGGTGGACATGCTGCGGCTCGCCGGGCGCGGAGGCCAGCGTGGCCAGCGTGGCCGCGTTGATGCGGGCGACGTTGGCTACGTAGTTGAAGTCAACGAACTGCGGCAGATCACCGTACTGGATGCCGTTCTCGACGCGAATGTTCTGGTGCTGGTGGTTGTAGTTCTCGCGCCACTCGGTGAAGCGCACGGCGGCGAAGCCCTGGAGGCTGAAGCTGATGTGGTCGCCGCCGCGCAGGTAGCGGTCGCGCCGGAAGATGAGCACGGGATGAAACGCGGGGACCATGCGGATGTGCTGGCTGCGCGGGCGTCCGGGCGTGGCTGGAGGGCGTTCGGAGGTGGGGGCGAAGTAAGCTGCGCCGATCTCGGCGATGGCGCGGGCGAGTTCGCGCGCGGGCGAATCGCTCTCGGCCCCCTGCGAGCGGATGGAGCTGATCTGCTGCGGTGTTGCGTCGCTGGGGACACCTTCGGAGAAGACGCGGACGGCGGTCTTGTCCTGGAGCGTGTCGCCGGGCGTGGTGTCTCCGCCGACGATGTCGTTGTTCAGCACGGCCTCAAGCTGCCAGCCCTCGGACTTTGCCAGCTTGGCGAGATGGGCGCTGCCGTTGAGCCCCTGCTCCTCTCCCGCGACCGCGACGAAGACGATGGTGGCGGGGAACTTGAGCTTTGAGAGCACGTTTGCGCACTCGATGGAGACGGCCACGCCGCTGGCGTCGTCGTTGGCTCCGGGAGCGGCGTCGCGAGTGTTGAAATTGTCGGAGTTGCGCGAGTCGTAGTGACCGGTGACGAGCACCATGCGGGCTGCTTGCGCCGGGTCCGTGCCGCGCAGGATGGCGTAAACGTTGGTGATCTTCGTGGGCTTCAGGATGCGTGCATAGGGGCCGGTCTGCGGCGGCTCGACGAAGTCGTCGCGTTTGACATCAAGACAGCCGCCGCAGGCTGCCGAGATCTCCTTGAATCGGGACTCGATCCAATCGGCGGCGGCAGAGACGCCGGTGTTGGGCGGGAGGTTGCTCTCCATGCTGGAGAGCGTGCTGCGGTTGTTGAAGCTGACCAGCTTTTCAATGGTGGTGCGCACATCGGCGGGGGAGACCTGCCGGAGCGCATTGGCGATGGCCGGGTCTGCGGCGGCAGGCGGGAACGGCTGTCCGGCAGGCGCGGCCTGGCCATAGACAAAGCCGGAACCGAGCAGAAAACTGAGCAGTAGTCCCGATACGGGAAGTCGGCTCACGTGGCGAAAAACGTAACGTCCAATGGTCACGAAAATCCTCCTTCTGTGGAAACCCGGAAGCAGAGACAATCGTAGCTTGACGAATAGGCAGGATGGCCGCTAAATAAAAATAAGTTTCCCACGTCCGCAGAGCCGTACCACCATCCTGAGAGACGGCCGGCGGACCCGGAAACCGTGGAGGCCCGGAACTAATGGCAGTTGTTTGTCCAGAATGCGATAACCCCATCGCGGTCGATGAGGACGAGATCGAGGAAGGCGAGACGCTGCAGTGCGATGAGTGCGGCGTTGAGCTGGAAGTGGTGTCGGTCGATCCGGTGGAGCTGGCGGCGGTCGAGGCCGGCTACGACGACGAGGAATCCGTGCGCTTTGCCGGGGAGGATGACGAGTAGCTGCGTCTGCCACTGCGCAGACGTATACTTATCCCTATGAAGCGCATCTCGTTCCCGCTCCGTTCCGTTGCCGGTAAAGCAGTTCTCGCCATGGTCGCTGTCGCAGCCTTTGGGCTGGCTGCGCAGTCGCCGGTGTTTGCCCAGTCACAGCGCACCGTGCAGGGCAAGGTCGTTGACCGGTCCGATGCTCCCATCAAGGGTGCCGTGGTCTATCTGAAGGACGACCACACGCTGGCGGTCAAGAGCGCCATCTCGGACGACGACGGCAGCTACCGTTTCGGCCAGCTCGCCCAGAACACCGACTACGAGCTTTGGGCGACGAGTAACGGCAAGAAGAGCGGCACCAAAACCATCAGCTCGTTCGATAGCAAGAACCAGTTTTATATCGACCTGAAGATCAACAAGTAAGCGGCTTCGGAATACGGTCGTCGTGGCTCGGCGGCTGGCTGGTGACAAGAAAGCGCACCGGCGAGACGCTGCGGTTTGCGGCCTGATGCGTTTGGCCGGGAGTAACCTCAATGCCTTTGCCTGCGCATAGCCTGTGGCTGTCCCCGTCTATCTCCATCTGCAACTCGCCTTCGAGCACATAGAAAAACTGGCGTGCGCGAACGTGATAATGTCGGACTTCGCTTGCGCCCGGCGGCATTTGCTCTTCGATGATGCTGAGTTCGGGCGTGCGGACGAGATGCCAGCCGTCACAGTCCTGGCCCCATGTGTAGTGTTCGGCGGTGTTGGTGTCGACGGGTTTGGTGGGCATTGGTTCAGGGTAATTTTGCAAGGAAGTCATTCATGTCCCGGAGCACCTCCGCCTCGTTCGAGTTGAAGACGTAGTGGTCGGCGTTCGGTATGCGAACGACGTGGGCAGATGGTACACCTGCAGCGAAAGCATCCGCCTGCGCGCTGCACCAGGCACGATCAGCCGCCATTCTTTTGGCCTTCGTCGCGGGATCGTTCCGGAACGCCCGGTCCCAGTTATGCGGACACGCGAAGATAGCCAGTATGGGGACAGGGATTCGCGTATATTTCTGCATTCCAAAATTGAGCGCAGCCCCTATCGGAGGCCGCGGCGGTAAAGGTGGCATCGATGCGATATTCACGTTGCTCTTATGAAGAGTTCTCTCAAACTGTGACACGCTCGTCTCCAACTCCAAAAGACACTTCTTCTCATCGACGCCGCCTGCCTCAATTTGATCGATCCGCTTCTTAACATCGTTCATATCGATCTCCAATGGCGGATGATTGCTATCGTAGAAAGCGAACCCATATGCGGCGTCGAGATAAATCAATCCAGCTACCTTGTCTGGGTAGCGGCTGCCAACCGAACTCAATTCTTCCCCAGCGATAGAGTGCCCGATCAAGACAGGGCGCTTCAGTTTGAGTGCATCGATCACTGCCAGAACATCGTCGCCCAGCCGGTCGGCTGTGTAATTGGTCGCTGTAGGAACAGGCTTGCTAGATGCTCCAAAACCTCGACGAGTAATGCCGTAGGCGTGGTACTTAGTAGTGAATTTCGGGGCGAAGCTGTCAAAGTTATGCGCTGTATTCCCGGAGCCCGCCAGGAAGACCAGCGGCCGCCCAGTGCCGCCCCAATCGAGCACTTCGAGCTTGACGCCTGCTTCAACGGTTACAAACCGCACAGTGTGGATAGAAGCGTCGATCCCATTTTGCGCGTGCAAGATGCCAGCGGACAGAGTGGTAAGGGCGATTAGCCACAGCATCCAATTCTTCATTCTCTATCTCCTGAAACTGGCTCCATTAAGCGGTTTGAGAGACGTCGGCACTTACAGCGGGATATTGCCATGCTTGCGCGGCGGGTTCTTTTCGCGCTTGGTGCTGAGCATGTCGAGTGCGGTGTTCAGGTGGCGGCGCGTCTCGCTTGGTCGAATCACCGCGTCGATGTAGCCGCGTTCGGCGGCGACATAGGGGTTGGCGAAACGCTCGCGGAACTCCTCTACTTTTTCCTTACGTGCCTCGGCAAGCACTTCGAGCTTCTGCTCCTCGGTCAATGAGACGCCCTGAGGCATGACGGCCTGCGCGCGCCGCAGCACCGCATCCAGCTCGCGCTTGTAGACGATGTTCACCGCGCCCTCCGGCCCCATGACGGCGATCTCCGCTGTGGGCCAGGCGATGTTCCAGTCGGTGCGCAGGTGTTTGGAACTCATGACGCAGTAGGCTCCGCCGTAGGCCTTGCGCGTGATGACAGTGAGCTTGGGAACGGTGGCCTCGGCGAAGGCGTAGAGCAGCTTCGCACCATGACGGATGATGCCGCCGTGCTCCTGCTGGATGCCGGGCATGAAGCCGGGCACGTCTTCAAACGTGATCAGCGGGATATTGAAGGCGTCGCAGAAACGCACGAAGCGCGCGCCCTTGACGCTGGCGTTGATGTCGAGCACGCCTGCCAGCACCGCCGGTTGATTGGCCACGATGCCGACCGGGCGGCCCGCCATGCGCGCGAAGCCGACGACGATGTTGCGCGCGTAGTGTTCGTGCACTTGAAAGAGATAGCCTTCGTCCACGACGTGGCGGATGACCTCCACCATGTCATACGGTTGATTGCTCTCCTCCGGGATGACGGTGTCGAGCACGGCGTCGGCGCGCGCGGGATCGTCTGTCGTGGCGCGGCGCGGCGGGTCGTCGAGGTTGTTCGAGGGAATGAAGCTGATGAGTTCGCGGATGGTGGCGAGGCACTCCTGGTCGTCGTGCGCCATGAAGTGCGCGACGCCGGAGATCTCGTTGTGCGTCACGGCGCCGCCCAGCTCGGCCTTGGTCACGTCCTCGTGCGTGACGGTCTTGATGACGTCGGGCCCGGTGACGAACATGTAGCTGGTCTTCTCGGTCATCACGGTGAAATCGGTGATGGCGGGCGAATAGACCGCGCCGCCCGCGCACGGCCCCATGATGGCGGAGATCTGCGGGATAACGCCGCTTGAGAGCGTGTTGCGCAGAAAGATGTCCGTGTAGCCGGCGAGCGAGACGACGCCCTCCTGAATGCGCGCGCCGCCCGAGTCGTTGAGGCCAATGACTGGCGCGCCGACGCGGGCGGCCATGTCCATGATCTTGACGATCTTGGCGGCGTTGGCCTCGGACAGCGAGCCGCCGAAGACGGTGAAGTCCTGCGCGAAGACGAACGCGACGCGGCCGTGGATGCGTCCGTGACCGGTGATGAAGCCGTCGCCGGGGACGCGCTGCTGGTCCATGCCGAAGTCGGTGGCGCGGTGAGTGACGAACTTGTCGGTCTCCTCGAAGGTGCCTTCGTCGAGCAGGAAGTCGATGCGCTCGCGCGCGGAGAGCTTGCCTGCCTTCTTTTCGCGGGCGCGGCGCTCCGGGCCTCCGCCCTCTTCGGCGATGGTGTGGCGGGCTGCCAGCTCGGCGAGCTTGGTGTGATGCGGCGTGGGCTTCGTGTGCGGAGGTGCAGGATGTTCAGCGGCTGCCATAGGCAGCGATTTTAGCAAGCGGTAGCCATAAGATGCAGCAGCGGCTGCGGGTGGTGGAGGTGGCGAGGACGAAACCTTACTCGGTGACGGCGCTGGCGAAGAAGCTGAAACGCGATCCGAAGTCGGTGCGGCGTGACTTGGCCAAGCTGGAGTAGTACGGCGTGGTGCGGACGCGGGAAGAGGTCAACCCGGGCATGGGCGGGTGAAGATTGTCGAGTCGGTCGCGGAGAGGTTTTGAGCTGCGGGCAAGTTATTAGGCTGGGTGGAAGAAAGCGGTTCGCGCGAAGCGCGAGTACCTCAGTCAAGTTCTCTTATTAGATAAGAATAGATGATAAAATGGGATGAGGAGGGGCCGATGACTACCGTGACTGTTTCCATGCCGGACTCGTTGAAGGAGTTCCTCGATCATGAGGTGCAGACCAAGGGATACGGCAACGTCAGCGAGTATATTCGCGGGCTTTTGCGGGAGGCTCAGGGGAAAGATGCGGATGCCCGTCTAGAGGCTCTGTTACTCGAGGGCCTTGCGGGCGGGAGAGACGTTGCTGTCACGGATGGCTTCTGGAAGGAACTGAAGGCCGATGCGGGGCGGATTCTGGCCAAACACAAGAAGTCTCGAAAGGCGCGGACTGCCAGGTGAAGCTCGTCATCCGCCCGGCCGCCCGGAAAGACATTCTGCGGCAGTATCGGTACTACCTGATCGAACAGGATGCAGAAGCTGCGGCAGAGAGGTTTCTTGATGCGGCGCGGGCGGCGATAGAGTATGTATTCCAGCGTCCCGGCGTCGGCTCTCCCAAAGTTTTTAAGAATGCAGCTTTGAAGGAATTGCGTTCGTGGCCGGTCAAGGGATTCTCTGCGATTCGTATCTATTACCTTGCTTCAGAGGGCGAAGTTCGTGTGATTCGGGTGCTGCATGGGAAGAGAGACATCGACCTCCTGCTGGAAGGCGCTGGCGAGGTAGAGTAAGCGGTTCGCGCGGGGCGCGAATACCCTCTCATGCGGTGAGACTGCATGAATGGGGCACCCATTTCTTTGCCTGTGTTATCCCGACGCACTAGCTCTTAGGTGTCACTTCGTCCACTAGTCCAAAAATGCGGAATGAAGGCAAGATTCTGGCGCCTGCAAGGTGACCTGTCGTGAAGGCTAGTTTCAATTTGTCTTCAGGTAATCCAATTTCTTGGAGAAGCATAGCTTGATACAGATGTGACAGAGCATCGGTTAGATAGATCAAGTCTTGATGGAAGTCGCTGTATGATTCCCGGTCTGGAGGGCCACCAGTGTGCGATATCTGATTCCTCCTTTCTTGGCATTTTATTGCGAATTTGCGAAGTGCAGTTCTGTCTAAGTTGATGGGTAATCCAACAAAAGTTTCAAATATTCGATCCTCGAGATTGGGTCCACAAGCAAACCTCAGCTTTGACTTGAGCCACTTGAGGTCCTCTTTCTCGTGCGGTTCTTGAAATTTCGAGAGGATTTTCTGAATCCGCTCGTCGAAGACGTGTTTCTCTGAATTCTTTTTTCGATGCAGTGATTCCAACGCCCAAATCAAATTCACAAACCTGTGTTCAGCGTACAAATCTGAGTTCCTCAAACCCGCAAGGTATAGGTAATAACCAGGGCCATATTGTTCTCGTTTCGATTTCCAATTTGAGAACAGCTCGCCAAGTGAATCGCGCAACCAACTAAACCACGTTAGTGTATTACCGAGACCGGGTTCAAATTCTGGAACCGAACCCCGAAAGAAATAAAGGCGGTACCACCTCTCGTCCTCCCCAATTCCCTGAACAGCGTATGGCCAATCCAAACGAAGATAAGATCCCATCAGGATTGCAAAAAATTCTTCCACACAAATGAAATCGGCTTTGAGCGATGTGAGATTAGTTTTTGCATGGTTCCCGAACTCTAGCCAAAATTCTTGTTTGAAAGCCACGCTACAGGTCGCTCCTAAATCAAAGAGCATGTTTGGCGTTGTGGTTACAGTTTCGATGGAGAGATCAAACTCATCCAGCTTGAAAGAAAAGCTTGGACGCTCGTATTTAACAGAGAATTCGACATTCTCTCCATCCGTGTCGATCATGGTCGACCGAATTGTCCCAAGGTTTAGCCAATCGTTGAGTCCCGCCAGGTCAATTCGAAAGTGGCTGAAATCAAGCACGTTTGAAATGTCAAAAGGAAAGTCTCCAATCAGACATGTATCCGCCGTATAGCCCTCAGGTCGCAAGGGGCTGTCTGACCAAGAAAAACTTGTGAGTTGAATGGAATCGAGGAGAACAATTTTTCCAGAATCGTTGAGTTTTCCAGTGATCATTTGGCCATCGGGAAATGGCTTTGCCTGACGCATGGGAAGTGGAAATGGGCCATCTTTAGGCAGTTCACGATCAAGCTTTAACTTGATGTGTCCCTCATCGCTAATTGTGAGTAAACCATTAGCCGCGGCGGCTGGCGGAGTTCCTTGGTTGTCGCCGGAAACTTGCCACCACCAGAAAAATCCACGCTCTTCGACTACATTTGTCATCGGCATTCTGTTCCGACTGAATTTGCTACGGATAAATGCGGTTCAAGGTGCGAGCGAAGGGGATGGTTTCTCTGACGTGGTCGAGGTTGCAGAGCCAGCCTACGACTCGTTCGATGCCCATGCCGAAGCCTGCGTGCGGGACGGAGCCGTATTTGCGGAGGTCGAGGTACCACTCGAAGGCGGCGAGGGGCAGGTGGTGTTCTTCGATGCGGGACTTCAGCAGGTCGTAGCTGTCGATGCGCTGCGAGCCGCCGATGATCTCGCCGTAGCCTTCGGGCGCGAGCACGTCGACGCAGAGGGCCTTGGTCGCGTCCTTCGGGTCGGGCTGCATGTAGAAGGCTTTGAAGGCTGCGGGATAGCGATGGACCATGACCGGCTTGTCGAACTGCGAGGAGATGTAGGTCTCGTCGGGTGAGCCGAAGTCGTCGCCGTACTGGTGCGGGTGTTCGAGTTTGCCTGCTTTGTAGGCTTCGTCGAGCATGGCATGGGCTTCGTCATACGAGATGCGCGGGAAGGGAGCTTTGATGGCTTCGAGCCTGGCCGTGTCGCGTCCGATGACCTTGAGGTCGGTCTGGTGGAGTTCGAGCACGCGCGAGACGATGTGGGTGATGAACGCTTCGGCGAGGTCCATGAGGCCGTCGAGTTCGAGCCACGCGACCTCGGGCTCGATCATCCAGAACTCGGTCAGGTGGCGGCGGGTTTTGGACTTCTCGGCGCGGAAGGTGGGGCCGAAGCTGTAGACCTTGCCCAGCGCGAGCGCGGTGCTTTCGATATAGAGCTGGCCCGACTGGGTGAGATAGGCGGGGTCGCCGAAGTAGTCCAGTTCAAATAACGTGCTGGTGCCCTCGCAGGCGGCTGGCGTCAGGATGGGCGGGTCGGTGCGGACGAAGCCGTTGGTGTCGAAGTACTCCTGCGCCGCGCGCATGATGGTGGCACGGATGCGCAGGATGGCCGACTGGCGCGGCGTGCGCATCCAGAGGTGGCGGCGCTCCATGAGGAAGTCAACGCCGTGTTCTTTTGGTGTGATGGGGAACGGGTCGGCCTCGCTGACGAGCTGCGCGATCTGGAGGCCCTCCACATCAAGCTCATAGCCGGAGGGGGCGCGTTTGTCGGCCCGCACCCTGGCCGTGACGGTGACGCTGGACTCCTGCGTGAGCGATTTGACGCGGTCGAAGACCTCGGGCGGAACGGCAGCTTTGGGCACGATGCCCTGGATGGTGCCGGTGCCGTCGCGGAAGATGGGGAAGAGCAGTTTGCCGGACTCGCGCATGTTGTAGAGCCAGCCGCGCAGCGTGACGGTCTGGCCTTCGTGCTGGCCGATGGTTGCGATGGAAGCGAGGGGAGGATGTGTAGTCGTCATGGACTGCCACAGTGTACCCGCTTTGCGGGGCATTGCGGGATACGGGCAGGGAGAGGAAGTCCCGCGTTCTGCATCGGAAGCAGAACGCGGTTTGGGCTTCGGGCGGGCTACTTGATACCGATGACCATGGACTCGGGGCCGACGAGATGCTCGACGCGGGTTTCGCGGAAGCCGGCTTCTTTCATCCAGCCCATGCAGTCGGCTCCGGTGTAGTCGAAGCCGCCTGGAGTTTCGATGAGCATGTTGAGGCTCATCATGAGGCCGAAGGCGTTCTTGCGGCGGTCGTCGTCGATGATGCTCTCGTAGACGATGAAGGCCCCGCCTGCCGGAAGCGCGTCGTATGCCTTGCGAACGAGCATCTTCTTGGTGTCGAGGTCCCAGTCGTGGAGGATGTGTCCCATCATGACAACATTGGCCCGGGGGAGTGGGGAGTCGAAGAAGCTGCCGGTTTGAAACTTCACGCGTGAATCCAGGTTATTGGCGACGATGTAGTCCTGAAAGATGGGGGCCACTTCGGGAAGGTCGAAGCCGATCCCGGCGATGTGCGGGTTGGCAAGCGCGACCTGAGTGATGAGGTCGCCTTGTGCTGTGCCGACATCGACGGCGGAGTGGTATTGCTTCCATGGGAATTTCTGTGCGATGGCGAGGTTCGCGCCGTGGCTGATGCCGGTCATGGCTTTGAGGAAGCCACGGAGCCGTTCGGGATCCGCGTAAAGTTGCTGGAAGGTGCCGGCCTCTCCGGTGCGAGCCTCGTTCTGCGGCTCGCCGGTGCGCAATGCGGTGGTCAGATTCCCCCAGAAGGGATAGAGACGGAGATTTGCCATCTCGAGGATGCCGCCGAGGTAGGACGGCTTGCGCTTGTCGAGAAAGAGGTCTGTCGATGGAGTGTTGCTGTAGACGCCGTCGTTGCGCTCAAGAAAATCGAGTGCGACGAGGGTATCGAGGAAATCTCGCCCGGAGCGTGGATGCAGGCCGAGACTGGCGCTGAGTTCAGCCAAGGTCGCGGGGTGATTGGCGAGCTTGGTGAAGAGCTCGAGTTCGACTGCGCTGAGCAAAGTCTTTGAGGCCCAGAAGCCGAGGCCTACCTGCAGGATGTGGTCGGGGTGCGGCTCGTTCGACATGGTGATCGCTCCAAATCAGAGTTGGCGGGCCGAGTTGCAGGGGAAGGCGTCCACCAGCATACATGAACGTCGAGTGATGAGGAGGGCTGGGCTACTCGCCGGTGCGCTTCATCAGGTCGAAGGACTGGGTGGCTTTGTCGGTGACGGAGTCCGGCGTTTCGTCGAGTTCGTAGGAGATTTCGAGGATGCCGGGCGTGTTGGCTGGCAACGTAGCGATGTGTTTTGTGAGATTGTTCCAGTCGATGTTGCCCGCTCCCGGCCATAGATGTTCATCCTTCAGGCCGTGATTGTCGTGCAGGTGAAGCTGGGCGATGCGCGGCGCGAGCAGCTCGAAGGCTTCGTCGATGCCTTTGTTTCCGGCAGGCGCGGCGAGGTGAGCGTGGCCGACGTCGAGACAGAAGTTCACATTATTGAAGTGGCCTGCGCGGGCGATTTCAAGCAGGTGCTCTGGCGTGGTGACGTCGTTCTGAAGATTTTCGAGCAGAATGCGGACGCCGAGCGGATGCGCGAAGGCCTTGAGGTGCTCAATGGCGGTGAGCGAGTTTTCGAGCGCGCGCGTGTTCCAGGGCTCGTCCTTGAGGCCGAGGTGGAGCACGGCGGCGGTGATGGGAATCTGCTCGGCGGCTTCGAGCGCGCGCTTGACCTCGTCCATCGAGTCGATGCGGCGCGACTTCTCCGGGTCGATGAGGTTCAGGTTCGGCGCGACGTGGCGCGACCAGTGCGAGTCGGTGAAGAGCGGCTGGTGCAGCGTGGCGGCCACATCGTTGGCTCGGAACCAGGAGGCGATCTCGCGCACGGTGGAGCGGTCGGTGTAGTCGAAGTGATGGCGGGCGCTGAAGATTTCGATAGTACGGGCGCCGCTTTGATGGAGGGCGTCGAGCAGGCCGGGGTGCAGGCGCTGATCAAGAAAGACGTGCGTGGAGAGACCGGGTTGCATCCTCTTTAGGGTATAGCAGCGCGTGCGAGGGAGACGTGTCTTCGGAGGTTCTCGACAGGTTCCGGCAGGTCAGTAGGGGCTGGGTTGATTGCTCAGGATCTCTTTGCCGCCGCTCTCGGCGATGAACCAGACTTTGCCGGGAAGGCTCGGGAGCGGGTCGCTCAGGTCCTGCCAGAGGAAGACGCGGCGAATGCCCGACCACTTGAGTGCGAGCGAGCGGTCGTCCTCGAAGATGGCGGGCGCGTCGGAAAAGAAGCTGCCGTACCACAGGTTCGAGCTGCGGCCGTTGAGGATGTGAATGGGCGTGGTTCTGGCGCTGGGACGCTGGAGATAGAAGCCGAGCGTGCTGGCCGCTTCGTACTCGCCGTGGATGACGATCAGGTCGTCGGGGCGAAGCTGCGGGGCGATGGCGGCGGCAAGCTGCTGCGAAGTAAGGACCGGCGAAAAAATCTGCAAGCCCATGTGCGCGGCAAGCAGGAACCCGAAGGTGGCGGCGGCGAGCCACAGGTTGGCTGCGTGTGTGCGGTAATTGCGGCGCAGGAGCCAGTTGGCCAGCGTGCCGCCGAACAGCGCGATGGCGGCGAGCAGCAGGGGGCGCTCGAAGGCGCTCATTGCCTGCGTATCAAGGTCGAGGAAGTGGCCGAAGCTGAGGGCGTAGTCGCCGGGGTTCTGCCGCAGCAGCGAGGCGAGGTCCGTGTTGGAGCCCATTGGCTGCGCGTGCAGGATGAAGAACCCGGCGATGAGCGCGGCGATGGCTCCGAGGGCAAGCAGGACGACCGAGATGCGCTGGCCGGCGCGGTTGAGCGGGTTGGGCACGGTGAAGGACTCGGCTTCATCGGCCTCGTTTGCCAGCCACGCGGCGATCAGCACCACCAGCGGTGGAAGTGAGGGCAGCACGTAGTACTCCTGGCGTGTCGAAAAGCTGAAGAAGACCAGCGGCACGGCGGCCCAGATACCGAGCAGAAGCAGCGTGCTTTCAGCATTTGTCAGCGTGCGCACGGAGACGTGCGGGCGCAATGCTTTGCGGAACGGGACGCGGGCGACGGCCTTGAAGAGGTATGCGCTCCAGGGCATGAGCCAGATGAGGACGAGTCCCCAGAAGAGGGCGAGAGGTACGGTGTCGTAGTCGCGGGGCACGCGCAGGTTGAGGTAGCGCAACACCTGCTCGTTGACGAAGTAGAACCAGAGCCAGCCGTGGACGTTGCCGTCGGTTGGCAACGGGACGGTCCAGTGTCCGTGCGCGAAGGCGATCGAGCCGGGGTGTCCCTGTGTTGGGTTAGCCAGCGTGACGAACACATGCCACGGCGCGGCGATTGCAAAGAAGACGATGGTGCTCGTAATGGGATGAAGCTGGCGGATGCGCTGGACGACCGCACCGACGCTGCGCCGCGTAAGTGCGAGATGCACGACGACGATAATGATAGGGAAGACGATCCCGATAAGCCCCTTGGTAAGAACGTTCAGCGCGCAGGCGGCGGCGAAGACGTAACAAAACAAGCGAGAGGGCTGCGACTGCTGCTCGGTCTGCCAGTAGGCGAAGAGCGCGAGTGTGAGCCAGAGGCAGACCATCGCGTCGGGAATGTTGATGCGCGTAAAGATGAAGATGCCGAAGCTGGAGAGCAGGATGAGGGCTGCGTAGAGTCCGGCGCGCGTGTTCCGAAAGGCGCGGCGGGCGAAGGTTTCCACGACGAGCGCGAGCAGAAGTACGGTGAGTGCGAGCGGCAGGCGCGAGGCGGCTGTGTTGGGACCAAAGAGCCTGAAGCTGACCGCCATCAGCCAGTAATGGAGAGGAGCTTTTTCGAGATAGCGGATGCCGTTGGCGTAGAGCGTGGTCCAGTCGTGGCGCAGGAGCATCTCGCGGGCGACCTCGGCGTGGACTGAGTCGGCGTCGTCGAGCAGCGGAGGGGTGAAGAGCGTGAAGCTCGCGTAGAAGAGGAACCAGAGCGCGATGAGGACAATGCGGTTGCGCCGTGCGCCGGGTTGCGAGAGGAGAGTGTCCGTGTCCATTGCCGAGGCGAGCGGCGCTCTCAGGCGAGTGTACTTGATGCGTGCCCGGATATGATGGGTGAGGCAATCGTTCAGGGAGCAGGCTTGACCGAACAGACACGAGCAGCGGAGACAGCAGGGCCGCCGGCGGAGCTAATCTTCGGCGAATGGTATCCTGCGCTGCGCACGCGAGAGCTGCGCGTGGGCAGGATGTCGAAGGCGCTGCTGCTGGGCGTGCCGTTGGTGCTGGGGCGCAAAAAAGATGGCAGCATCTTTGCGATGCGCGACCTGTGCCCGCACCGCGGCATTCCGCTTTCGGCCGGATGGTTCGACGGCGAGACGGTGCAGTGCAAGTACCACGGCTGGCGCTTCGAGCCCTGCTCGGGCCAGTGCCGCGAGATTCCTTCGCTCACCAGCCACGACGTACTGGAGCCGGGAAAGATCTTTGCGAGCGCGTATCCATGCGAGGAGCGCGACGGCTACGCCTGGGTCTATATCCCCGAACCCGGCAGCGGGCGCGTGAATGTCGCGCTGCCTCCGGTGCCGGAACTGCCGAAGTTCTCCACGCGGTTTCGCAGCGCCCACCTGGTCGCCGACCTGCCCTGCAACGTGGACCACGGTATCATCGGCCTGATGGACCCGGCGCATGGGCCGTTCGTGCATCAGGCGTGGTGGTGGCGCAGCAGGGCGAGCATCCACGAGAAGACCAAGCAGTTCGAGCCGATTCCACAGGGCTTCCGCATGTCGCCGCACGCGCCTTCATCGAATAGCGCGCCGTACAGGCTGCTGGGCAAGCCAGTGACGACCATCGACTTTGTGCTGCCCAACCGGCGCTACGAGACCATCCGCGCGGGCAACCGCTGGTTCACCAGCTTGACGACCGTGACGCCGGTGACAGCTTCGACGTGCCGCATCGACGTCATCGCCGCATGGAACATTGCGTACTGGGTGCCGTTCGTCACGTCCATCGCAACCTTCTTCGGCGCGCGGTTCGTCCGCCAGGACCAGCAGACGATGATCGAGCAGGCCGAGGGCTTACGCTTCAACCCGGCGCTGATGCTGATCGACGACGCCGACCAGCCGGCGAAGTGGTACTTCGCGCTGAAGCAGGCAAGGCTGAAGGGAACCGGCACGCATCCGCTCAGCGGGCCAGTCACGCTGCACTGGCGAAGTTAGAACGCCGAGACGCCTTCTTCAATCACGAGCTGATCGACGGCGATGTTCATCGACTCGCCGAGTTTTTTGTAGTCTTCTTTCCACTCGGCGGGCCAGTAGTTGGTGTCGCTGCGTCGCAGCAGGTCGTTCCAGATGTTCTGCGCCTGCCAGATGTTGACCTCGAAGGGCATCCGGCGGATGGAGTTGGCGATGTCGAGCGCGCTCGATAAAGCGCCGTTGGCTGCGGGGTCGCCTGCGGCGGCGGCCTCCAGGCGAATCATGGCCTGCTTCATGCGCTGGCCGGCGGTAAAGCCCAACAGCGGCGCGTCGATGGCAATTTGATCGGCGTCGGCGCTCTGGAGCAGCGAGTCGATTTCAGCCGGATCGAAGGCAGGCGACTCGATGGCGCGTCGCAGGCCGGAGTTGATCGCGAAGGCGGCGGCAGTAGCCAGCGCGGGCGGCGTGGCCATGCCGCTCTCGGTGAGGAAGCGCAGCAGCGAGGCGTGGTCCGCGTAGATCTTGCGCAGCGAGTCTTCCATCTCCGTGACGGTACGGTTGAGGATGATGTTCAGGATGCGGTGCTGTTCGTCGGAGAACAGCGAGGTGAGCGAGTAGGCCATCGAGCCGAAGAAGCGGTCGATCAGCCGGATGACCTCCGGCAGGTTGGCGCGGCGCATGGCGTGACCGGCATCGGCGGAGAATGCGATGAATCTGTCGATTTCGGCAGGGTCCTCCGTACGACAGCGTTTGACGGCTGCCGAGAGGTTCTGGTCGCCCAGGTGCAGCACGGCGAAGCACAGCTCCTCGGACTCCTCGGTGATACGTGAAGAGACCGTGGCGCGGCCCAGCGCGACGCGGCCGCGTCCGGAGCTGAAGATCTCGTGCGACTCGCGGTGAACGTCGTAGCAGAACAGCTCGCCGTCCTCCGGATAGGGGCGGAAGATCGAGCTAATGGCATAGTGTGCGCCGACCTCTTCAAGGCCGATCTTCATACCGGTCACGAAGCGGCGGTAGACCTCGGCCCCGTTGCCGATCTCGGGGATGTTGCTTTTGGCTTTGCCGAGGATGTCGAGGAAAGAGGCTTCGAGCGCCTCGCCGGGCTGCCCGAAGAGCCGTGCGGCAAGCTGAAGCACGCGGCCCGCATAGGCGATGACCTGAATGGTCTCGATGCCGGAGATCTCGTCGAAGAACCAGCCGCAACTGGTGTACATGAGTTGGGCGTGCCGCTGGAGTTCGAGCAGGGAGAAGGCGGTGACGCGCTCGTTTGCGGTCAGCTCGCGCGTTGCGTGCTCTTTGAAGAAGGCGTCCGTCGAGGCGGCGGAGCGGTCGAGCATCACGTGGATATAGGCGTCGCGCGCGGCCCAGAGGTCTTTAAAGAGCGGCTTTGCAACCTCTTCGGAGAGTGGTCCGGTAGCGTCGCGCAGAACGTCGAGCGCCTCGCGCAGAGGGCCGCGCCATTGCTGGCTCCAGCCTGCGCGTCCGCTGTTGCAGCCGCAGTTGGAGCGCCATCGCTCGACGCCGTGCGGACAGCTCCATGACGTGTTCTCGACGATCTCGGCCTCGAATCGCGGAGGAAATTTTTCGAGGAACTCGGCGTAGTTGGTAAGCGTGGCGCGATGGCCATCCTCGATCCAGTGCATCGCATAGGAGAGCGCCATCTCGCCGTGTTTGTGGTGGTGGCCGTAGCTCTCGCCGTCGGTGGCGATGTGGGTAAGCTGCGCGGCGGTGCTGTTGGTAAAGCTGCCTACAAGGCGCTGGCCGAAATCCCTCCCGCTGTTCAGCAGCCCCTCGAAGGCGACCGCGCGCGAGATGGGGCCGTTGTAAAAGAAGACGGCGATCGAACGTCCTTCGTTGAGCCGCACCAGATACGGGCGCGTAGGATCGACCGTCGCATTGGGTGTTTCGGTCCAGGCGGGCGCGGGAGCATCTTGCACCGCGAGGGGACGCATACGGGCGCACTGCGCAGGCGCGAGGATGGTGAAGCGGATGCCTTCCTGCGCCAGCACATCAAGCACGGCGCGGCTGACGGCGGTTTCCGAGAGCCACATGCCTTCAGGCTTGCGGCCAAAGCGCGACTCGAAATCCGCGATGCCCCAGCGTACCTCCGTGCGCTGGTCGCGCGTGTTGGCCAGCGGCATGATGATGTGGTTGTAGACCTGCGCCATCGCGGAGCCGTGTCCGCCATATCGCTGTTGGCTGGCCTTGTCCGCGTCGAGCGCCATCTTATAGGTGCGCGGGGCGTAGTCCTTGAGCCAACTGAGCAGCGTCGGGCCGAAGTTGAAGCTCATCCGCGCATAGTTGTTCATGATGCGGATGATCTCGTCTTCCTTGTTGGTGATGCGCGAGGCGCCGTTGGGCGCATAGCACTCGGCGGTAATGCGGTCGTTCCAGTCGTGATACGGCGCGGCGGAGTCCTGCACCTCGATCGTTTCGAGCCACGGATTTTCACGCGGCGGCTGGTAGAAGTGACCATGCACACACACGAACCGCGTCTGTTCCTCGGCGGCTGGGGAGGGCGGCGCGGCGATCACTGCTGTGGCTTGAGACTTTGCCATGCTCCTTCAATCGTAACGCGAGAGGCTGACCCGCGTTGAGTTGCATGGATGGCGCAACTTCAAACCTTTGCAGCGGCGTTGGCAAGATCGCACGCCCGCCACAGATACCAGCTTGCCACCGAACGCCACTGGCCCCAGCGTTTGGCGCGCTTGTACATGACGTCGGGCTTGGGCAGCAGGTCCGGCGTCACTTTTTGCGTCGGCTTCAAGCCCTGGAAGGTAAGCGCAAAGCCCTTGCGCACGCCGTAGTCGGAGACAGGAAGAACGTCGGGGCGGCCAAGGCGGAAGATCAGCAGCATCTCGACCGTCCAGCGTCCGATGCCGCGCACTTGAATGAGATGTTCGATGATGTCTTCATCCGACATGCGGCGAATTCGTTCGAGCGTCGGCACGGTGCCGTCCAGTGTCTTTGCCGCGAGATCGCGCAAAGCGAGCATCTTGTTCTTGGAGAGACCCGAAGCGCGAAGCTGTTCGTTGGGGCAGTCAAGCAGATGCTGCGCGGAAGGATGATGGCCAACGCCGCAGATGTCGTGGAAGCTCTCCATCATACGGCGGTGAATGGTGGCGGCGGCCTTGCCGTGAAGCTGCTGGTAGACGATGCTCTCCACCAGCGCCTCGAACGGCGACTGCCCGCCCGCGATGCGGAGCTTGAAGGGGCCCGCGCGCTCGATGAGGCGGCCTAGTTTCGGATCGGCCGCAGAAAGTTCGCGGCAGGCGAGCGCGAAGTCGTAACGAGGCAAACGAGGCGTGTTGATCGTGCGCGGCATAGGGATGACGGTATCGCAACGAAGGGCGCGATGTCTCTCTGATTCAGCAGCCGGAAAAAAGACGCGGAGAAATCTGTGCCTGGTCAGACGAAAAACTTAACACCGATTTACACCGATGAACACCGATCTCATTAAAGAACGGCCACGGATTTCCGCAGATGAACGCGGATGGTCTTATCCGTGATGATTCGTGTCAATCCGTGATCAGTTTTATCGGTGTCAATCGGTGCAAATCGGTGCTAAGTCTCGCATGTTCTGCAAAGTGGGATGGCTGCGAAATTCGGACTAGATTGGTTCGCATTTACAACTGCGATACCTTTCGGGCAGGGTAGATGTAGTGGCAATCGTGGCGAATGACGGCGCGATGCACGAGATGTTGTGCAGTGCGGTTTTCGTCTCGGTTCGATAATCGGATGTAGTCGATGAAAAAATGCTCCGCTTGTGCGCGGAGGCTTTCCGAAAGCGTTTTTCCACTGCTATACTCGGGCTTCCGAGTGAAGAAGTTTATCGGGCTGCGCGAAGCTGTGCGTTGCCCTGAATGCCGACTCGCTCAAAACGACGGCACACGAGTTTTGTAGTTCAGAAATCTTGAAGGCAACTTCCATACCTTTAAAGAGGAATGCAGAGGGAGCAGGAACCAACTCATGGCGCAAGTTTTTGACCGCAGTTCGAACGCGCTGGCTCGATTCAGTCTGGTTTTGACGGGAATCATCGTTGTCGCGCTCGGAGTCACGCTGAACGAGCTGCAGCGCTCACCATGGGTGACGCGACAGGGACAAAGGCCGGACCAGCCCATTCCATTCAGCCACAAGCATCACGTCGAAGGTCTCGGGTTGCAGTGTCAGTACTGTCACACCTCGGTCGAAGACTCAAGCTACGCAGGCATCCCTCCGACCAAGACCTGTATGAACTGTCACGCGCAGATCTGGACCAATGCCACGCTGCTGGAGCCCGTCCGTCAGAGCTGGGCGACCGGGGCCTCCATCCAGTGGATCCGCGTGCACGACCTTCCCGACTACGTTTACTTCAATCACGAGATTCACGTGAACAAGGGCATCGGCTGCGCAAGCTGTCACGGCCGCGTGGACGAGATGCCGCTGATGTACGAAGAGAACACGTTGCAGATGGAGTGGTGCCTGAACTGCCATCGCAATCCGGCGACGAACCTGCGGCCGACCTCGGAGATCTACAACATGGCATGGGCCGGACCTTCCGGCGACCACCCGGTCTGGTGTACGAGCACAGGCCAGAATACGAATCCGGATGGAACGCCGATCCCGACCTCGCAGCAGGTAAGCTGCACGACGACCGATCCGACCCACAGCGGACCCGAAGTGGCGCAGTTGCAGCCGCCAAATCCGGGCGGGCTGGGCAGGCCGCAATCGGGGTTCGGTTCAGCGCCGCATCCGGTCGAAGGCGGCGAGGGCCAATCGGTGGCCAGCCCGCTGCCGTTGCAGCTCAAGACGGTCAACTATCAGAAGTTCACCAGCCAGATGGAGCTGGGTAAATATCTGACCGCCGAGTACCACATTCGCCGTCCGGAAGAACTTTCAAGCTGCGAGACGTGCCACCGATGAAGACCTCCGGCAATACAACTGGAATTGGGACAGACGAGACGATGGCTGAGACAAAAACAGGAGCGGGAGCCGAGCCCACTGTGGTGACACAGATTGCTCCGGCAAAGCTGACACTGGCCGAGGTGCGCGCGAAGCTCGACGGCAAGACCGGACGGCGGTTCTGGAAGAACCTGGACGAGCTTGCCGAGACACCGGCGTTCCATGAGCTGATGCAGGAAGAGTTTCCACGGCAATCGACCGAGTGGGTCGATGGGGTGAGCCGCCGCGGCTTCCTTAAGGTGATGGGCGCGTCGCTGGCGCTGGCTGGCCTCGCAGGCTGCACCAAGCAGCCGGACGAGCCGATCTATCCCTATATCAAGCAGCCCGAGGACCTGGTTCTGGGCAAGCCGATGTACTTCGCCTCGGCGCATCCGTTCCCGACCGGCGCGATTCCGGTGCTGATTAAGTCTGACGCCTTCCGGCCCATCAAGGTGGACGGCAACCCGGAGCATCCGGTCTCGCAGGGCAAGTCGGATGTCTTCACGCAGGCGACGCTGCTCGACCTTTACGACCCGGACCGCTCCCAGCACGTGCTCTATCGCGGCAATAACGCGATGTGGGGCGACTTCCAGAATGCGCTTCAGGCCGCGGCGAAGAAGCTGCCGGGCGGCCAGGGCCTCTACTTCCTGAGCGCAACGATTACCTCGCCCACGCTGGCTGCACAGTGGAAACAGGTGCAGGCAGCCTATCCGCAGGCGAAGCTGGTGCAGTGGGAGCCGGTGAACCGAGATGCCTCGCGCGCGGCGACCAAGGCGGCGTTCGGCGACTATCTCGACCCGCAGTACAGGCTTGAAGACGCCGACGTGATCCTCTCGCTCGACGCAGACTTCCTGAGCGGCATCGCGCAGCCGGGCTTCCTGCCCATGGCGCGTGCCTACGCGGAGCGGCATCGCTACGAAGCGGGCAAGCCGATGAACCGCATGTACGTCGTCGAAACCATGCCGACGGTGACAGGGTTCAAGGCGGAGCACAGGCTGGCGCTCAAGCCGAGCGACCTGGTGGCTTTTGCGCAAGGGCTGGCCAGCGGCACAGCGCCTGCGGGCGCGAATCCCGATCAGCAGAAGTTCTTCTCGACCGTGCTGGCTGACCTGAAGAAGACCGGCGGACGCTGCGTGGTCATTCCGGGCGAGCAGGCTGTTCCCGAGGTTCACGCCGCCGCGTTTGCGCTGAATGCCGCGCTTGGCGCGGTGGGCAAGACGGTGGTCTACACCGAGACGGTGAACCCGATGCCGACCGAGCAGGTCGCCGACATGAAGGCGCTGGTCGCCGACATGAAGGCGGGCAAGGTCCAGTGGCTGGTGGTGCTGGGCCTCAACCCGGTCTACTCGGCTCCGTCGGACCTGCACTTCGCCGATGCCTACCAGAACATCCCAACGACGGTGCATCTGGGCTCGCATCTGGATGAGACCGGCGCAATCTCGAACTGGCACATCAACGGGGCGCACTATCTCGAAAGCTGGTCGGATGCGCGCGCTTATGATGGCACACTGTCGATCATTCAGCCGATGATTGCTCCGCTCTACGACGGCAAATCGGCGCACGATGTCTTCCAGTCGCTCCTGTCCAATCCGCAGGCCTCGGCCTTCGATGTGGTGCAGGCGAACGCCAAAAACTACATCAAGGGCGATTTCGCCACAAGCTGGCGCAAGGCGCTGCACGATGGCTGGATCGCCGACACGGCCTTTGCGCCGAAGACGGTCGGCGCGCCGAAGGGCGTTGCATCCACCTTGCCTGCGGCGAACGGCCTCGAAATCTCGTTCCGGCCCGATCCTTCGCTCTACGATGGTCGCTATGCCAACAACGGCTGGCTCGAAGAGCTGCCCAAGCAGGTGACGAACCTGAGTTGGGACAACGCCGCCGTGATGAGCATGGGCACGATGGCCGAGTTGGGCGTCGAGCAGTCCGATGCGGTCCGCGTGGACTACAACGGCCGCTGGTTCATCGCGCCGGCGCTGATGGCTCCCGGCCATCCCGACGGCGTGATTACGGTTCACCTGGGCTTTGGCCGTGGACCGGAGGCGGGCCGCGTGGGCGCGGGCGTCGGCTTCGATGCTTACCAGATCCGCACGGCCGATGCGCCGTACTGGATCGCTGGCGCGGTAGCGAAGAAGTCTCCCGGAACCTACGACCTCTGCGTGACGAAGGTCTACAACATCGAGCATCGCGGCGGCTTCGCCCAGTGGGACCTCAACAAGAAAGAGTACGACGTTGATGGCACCTACTCGCTGGCCGGGCACGAGGCCCAGGAGCGCGGCATCATCCGTTACGCAACGGTGGCCGAGGCGGAGAAAGAGCCCGACTTCGCGCACGAGGGCGGTGTCAGCGGCACGTCGATCTACAAGGTCGGCTATGCTCCGGAAGGCGAGCGCACCGACCATGACAACTCGTTCTTCCCGGATGTCTGGCGCTACGACCGCAAGGATCCCTCCTCGCTTCAGGTGCAGAACGCCTGGGGCATGGCGATCGACCTGAATAGCTGCGTGGGCTGCAACGCCTGCATCGTCAGTTGCTATGCGGAGAACAACATCGCTGTAGTCGGCCGTGAGCAGGTGAAGATCGGCCGCAATATGCAGTGGCTGCGCATCGACACCTACTTCGAGGGCGACCTGCACGCGCCCAAGGCGCACTTCCAGCCGATGGCCTGCCAGCACTGCGAAAACGCGGGCTGCGAGCAGGTCTGCCCGGTCGGCGCGACCGTCCACACGCCCGAAGGCATCAACACGATGGTCTACAACCGCTGCGTGGGCACGCGCTACTGCTCGAACAACTGCCCGTACAAGGTGCGCCGGTTCAACTTCCTGCTCTACTCGGACTACGAGACCGAGAGCCTGAAGTTCATGCGCAACCCGGACGTCACGGTGCGCTCGCGCGGCGTGATGGAGAAGTGCAGCTACTGCGTGCAGCGCATCGAGGCGGCCAAGATTCAGGCCGACATCGAAAACCGCGCCATCCGCGACGGCGATATTGTGACAGCCTGCCAGCAGGCCTGCCCGACCGACGCAATTGTGTTCGGCAACATCAACGACAAGACAAGCAAGGTGGCAAAGAGAAAGGCCGAGGAGCGCGACTATCAGGTGCTCACCGACCTGAACTACCGCCCCCGCACCACCTACACGGCCGGTGTCATCAACCCGAATCCGGAGCTGGCATAAATGGCGACCAAAGGACCCATTCACGACGTTGTCGATCCGATGATCGACCCGCGCACCGGCGAGTACGCGGTCATCGCGCCTGGCCACAATTTCAAGTCGGTGACGCAGAAGATCGCGGGCATCGTGCTGACCTCGAACACGCCGCTCGGCTGGTTCTTCGGCCTGATCGTCGGCGGCTTCGTCGCCACCGGCGTCGTGGTCGCGCTGACGTGGCTGTTCCTCAAGGGCGTCGGCATCTGGGGCGTCACCATCCCGGGCGCGTGGGGCTTTGCGATTATCAACTTCGTCTGGTGGATCGGTATCGGCCACGCCGGCACGCTGATCTCGGCGATTCTGCTCCTGTTCAAACAGCCGTGGCGTAACTCGATCAACCGCTTCGCCGAAGCGATGACGATCTTCGCGGTCTGCTGCGCCGGTATCTTCCCGCTGATTCACGTCGGGCGTCCGTGGCTGGCGTACTGGCTCTTCCCATACCCGAACACGATGAACGTGTGGCCGCAGTTCCGCTCGCCGCTGGCGTGGGACGTGTTCGCGGTCTCGACGTATGCGACCATCTCGGTGGTGTTCTGGTACGTCGGCATGATTCCCGATCTCGGCACACTGCGCGACCGCGCGACGATGCCGGCGGCGAAGTACTTCTACGGCATGATGGCGATGGGCTGGCGCGGCTCGACGCGGCACTGGATCCGGTACGAGTCGGCCTCGCTGCTCCTGGCCGGTCTTTCGACGCCTCTGGTGCTCTCGGTCCACACGGTCATCAGCTTCGACTTCGCCGTGGCTGCTTTGGCAGGTTGGCACACGACCATCTTCCCTCCCTACTTCGTTGCGGGCGCCATCTACTCAGGGTTTGCAATGGTCATCACACTGGCCATCCCGATCCGCAAGTTCTATCACCTCGAAGACCTGGTAACGGAGCGCCATCTGGACTGCATGGCCAAAGTCATGCTGGGCACCGGATGCATCGTCGCCTACGGATACGGCATGGAAATTTTCATGTCGTGGTACTCGGCCTCGCACTGGGAGTTCTTCATGATGTGGAACCGTATGTTCGGGCCGATGGGTTGGGCATACTGGATCCTGATCCTGACGAACATTGCGATCCCGCTCACGACGCTCTGGTCGCGCAAGCTGCGGGTGAACGTAGCGTATTTGTTCGTCCTCTCGTTCATCATCAATACCGGCATGTGGTTTGAACGGTTCGTCATCGTTGTCACCAGCCTGTACCGCGAGTATCTGCCGTCGAGCTGGGGCACGTACCGGGCGACGAGGTGGGATTACCTCACCTACGTGGGCACGCTCGGCCTGTTCACGTTCCTGTTCTTCCTCTTCGTCCGCTTTCTGCCGATGATTCCGATGTCGGAGATACGGATGATGCTGCCGCAGACCAAAGTTACGCCCGGCGGGCCCACTGCCGAGGTCATCAGCGAGGAGTCAGTCTAATGCCGCCGCGTGAAGGAATTTACGGTTTACTGGCCGAGTTCAACACTCCGGGCGAGTTGGTGGAGGCGACCGAGGCTGCCTACGCCGCAGGCTTTCGCCGCATGGAGTGCTACACGCCCTACCCGGTCGAAGAGGCGGCCACCGCGCTCCATTTCCACAGGACGCGCGTTCCGCTGGTCTGTCTGGTGGGCGGGCTGATGGGCCTGATTACCGCGTTCGGCATGGAGACGTGGATCAACGTGTGGGCGTATCCGCTCAATATCGGCGGACGTCCGCTGTTCTCCTGGCCTGCATTCATCATCCCGGCCTACGAGTGGACGATTCTGTTTTCAGGCCTGGCGGCGGCGTTCGGCATGATGGCACTTAACGGACTGCCCCAGCTCTATCATCCGGTTTTCAACGCGCCAAATTTCCGGGCCGGAGCCACCTCGGACAAGTTCTTCCTTTGCCTGGAGGCGGCCGATCCTCAGTTTTCTCCCGCCGGAACGCGGGCGTTCCTCGAACAGTTCCCCGCGGTCTCCGTGGTGGAGGTGGACCATTAATATGCACGTGAACAAGACAGTCCTGCGCATTGCGTTTGCCACAGCCGCTCTCGGTCCACTGTTTGTGCTGGCCGGCTGCCGCCAGGACATGCACGACGAGCCAAAGTTCTTCCCGCAGCGGGGCACGACCTTCTATGCTGACGGCCGCTCGGTGCGCCCGCAGGTGGCCAATACCGTGGCGCGCAACCAGTTGCACGAGGACACCTACTTCTACACAGGGCTGGTGGATGGCAAAGAGGGCAATACGATGCCCTTCCCGGTGACGATGAGGGTGCTTGAGCGCGGGCAGGAGCGTTACAACGTCTATTGCACGCCGTGCCACTCGCGCGTGGGCAATGGCGAAGGCATGATCGTGCAGCGCGGCTATGCGCACGCGGGCGACTTCCACACCGCGCGCCTCGAAACAGCGCCGCTCGGCCACTTCTTCTATGTCATCACGAACGGCTACGGCGCCATGCCCGACTACTCGGCACAGGTGTCTCCTGTGGACCGCTGGGCCATCGTTGCCTACATCAAGGCGTTGCAGTTGAGCCAGCACGCCACCGACGCCGACATTCCGGCCGGCGAGCACGCGGCCCCGCTCGACAGTATCGCGGAGAAGGACGGGCTGCCCGCATCGTTTGCCAAGCCCTGGGTGCTGCCCGCGACGGCGACCTACGGGACGCCCAACGACCAGAGTTTCGTTCTGCCCGCGCCGGGAAGTCCGGCCTCGGGTACGCCGGCCGCGCGCACGGCAAAGACAAATTCCCCGGCAGCCGCCGGCAAAACCGCAGCGAAGCAGTAACCTCGGACGTTTCCGAACGAAGGCCTGAAAAGCATGTCATCTGGACACGAACATAACGGCGGAGCAGGCGGCCACCACGGATACCCGGGGCCGCGTCCGCTTCCCCAAACGCTGACCGCGCCGGAGGCCGTCAACGCCTGGCGGACGCGCGCGCTCGTCGTCGCCGTCGTTGCGGCGCTACTGACGATTCCCTTCGGGTTCACGCACGAGGGCAAAAACCACATCATCCGCGCCTACCTCATGGGCTTTATGACCTGCTTCGGCTTTGCCGGCGGCGGGCTCTGCATGTTGATGCTGCAATATGTCACGGGCGGTAAGTGGGGTCTGGTGCTGCGCCGACCCATCGAGGCGATGACCCGCACCATCTGGCTGGTTGCGCTGATGTTCGTGCCGATCGGCATCTGGATGGGGCACCTTTACCAATGGGCGAAGTATCCCACGCAGGCGGCGACCTTAGATGCTCTGTCGAAGGGCTGGATCACCCTCGAACAGGCGCTGACCGCCAACGACAAACGCCCCATGCTCAGCCCGGGCAGCGCGTGGGTCCAGACTGGCATCGTCTTCGCCGTACTGCTGACCTTCACCTACTTCCTGAATAAGTGGTCGCTCCAGCAGGACGCCGACCCACTCCGCGGGACGCAGGGCAGCTTCGACCGCTGGCGCACCAAGTTCGAGAACCTCAGCGGCATCGGCATCCTCATCTACGTCATCCTGCTGACCGACATTTCAATCCTATTGATTAAGTCGCTCGACGTGACCTGGTACTCGTCGATCTATGGCTTGCAGTTCCTGGTGGGACAAGGCTACGCGGTGCTGGCGCTGGGCATATTGATCGTCATCCTGCTCTCGCGCTACGAGCCGATGAAGACGCTCTTGCGCGTGACCGAGCAGCACGACCTGGGCAAACTCGCCTTGGCCTTCGTGATGCTGAACATCTATCTCTGCTTCGCGGAGTTCCTGATCATCTGGTCGGGCAACATCCCCGACGAGATCCCCTGGTATCTGAACCGCATTCACGGCGGCTGGTGGTACATCTGCTCGCTCGACTTTATCGCGCACTGGCTGATCCCGTTCTGCCTCCTGCTCTCGCGCGACCTGAAGCGCAACAAGAAGAAGATGATCTGGCTGTGCAGTTGGATGATCTTCGCGCGCCTGGTCGATATGTTCTGGCTCATCGAGCCGAACTTCAAGGACGCCGCCGGCAACCTGCACATCCACGGCAACGTCGGCATTCTTGCCTACATTACCGTGCCGCTCTGCGTCCTCGGAATCTGGACTGCTTACTTCCTGACTGAACTGAAGGCGCGGCCGCTGGTCGTCGTCAACGACCCGCACCTCGAAGAGATGCTGGAGCCCGAACATGCCCACTAACGACCATCACAAGATCAATCAGCCGCTGAACCCGGAGCATGGCGTCCGCGACGCCGAAAGCCCGGGCTACGAGACGAGCGACGTCAACGTCAACGGCATCCTTGTCTTTCTGGCCGGGCTGTTCGGCTCGGTGCTGATCTTCTTTGTCTTCTGCTTCGTGCTGGGCCGTGTCATCAATACCGCGCTCAAGAAGGAAGACGGCCCCTCCAACAAGTGGAGCCAGATGACCGACTTCTCCGGTGCGACCACCAACGGCGGCAAGCGCCAGGACCTCGCCAGCGATCCGGAGATCGAGCAGAAACAGCTTCAGCAGATTACGCAGGCGTTTCCGGCACCCCGTCTGGACACCGATGATGGCGAGCAGTCCACCGCTGACCTGCATGCGCGCGAGGATCTGCTCCTGAACAACTACAGCACCACACCGGATGGAACGATTCGCATCCCCATTACGCGCGCCATGCAGTTGATTGTTCAGCGCGGTCTGCCGGTGAGCGCGCCTTCGACGACCCAGGTTGCCATGTTCGGCGACGACCATCCCGTCATTCTCGCTCCGCTCACCACTGGCTTTGCCCGTACAGGCTATGAGCTGGATGTCATCGCAGCGCGTGAGCAGAAACTGGCTTATGGACGGGCCATGAGCGCGGAAAACGCAGGAACCGCTACCGAGCGATAACCGAGGCATACGATAAAGAAGACGGCATGATCGACAGACGGACAATTCGAGGAGGTTGGTGGAAGGCGGCGCTGGGCTGCGCCCTGCTTTCGGCCTTCGTCAGCGTGCCGCTGTCCGCGCAGGTCTCCGGCTACGGCGAAAAGCAGATGGGCGAGAACCACGGCGACCAGTTGCCCAACATGCTCCAGAAGGTCTCCGTCGCGCAGCACCTCGACCAGCAATTGCCGCTCGATGCGCAGTTTGTCGATGAGACGGGCAAGCAGGTGAAGCTCGGCGACTACTTCGGTAAGAAGCCCGCCATTCTGTCGTTGGTGTACTACGACTGCCCGATGCTCTGCTCGGAGGAACTTGACGGGCTGACCAGCGCGTTGATGATGGTCCACCTCACGCCGGGCAAGGACTTCAACGTCGTCGTCATCAGCATCGACCCAAGTGAAGGCCCTGCACTGGCAGCGAAGAAGAAGGCGCTCTATGTCAAGCGTTATGGCCGCCCGGAGACGGCGGCGGGCTGGCACTTCTTGACCGGGCAGCGCCCGGCGATTGACGCTGTGACTAAGGCGGTCGGCTTCGGCTATGTGCGCGTCCCGGGCCCAGACGGCAGGATGACGCAGTTTGCGCATGCCAGCTCGATTGAGATTGCAACAACGAATGGAAAGCTCGCGCAGTATTACCTCGGCGTGGAGTACTCGCCCAAGGACATGCTGCTGGGCCTGATCGAGGCCTCAGGCAACAAGATCGGCTCGCCGGTGGCGAACATTCTGACCTATTGCTACCGTTATGACCCCCAGACGAACACGCACTCGCTCATTGTCGTGCGCGTGGTACAGCTTGGCGGCATGATTACGGTGGCTGGTCTGGGGGGCTTTATGTTCCTCAACTTCCGGAGAGAGTCGAAGCTGGGGCGCAATCACGACCTGACCAAGAAAGAGACGGATGAAGGGTAACAATGCATATTAGTCAAGTCCTGTGGCAATTTCTGGTGAAGTGGCTCACCGCCTCCGCGCTCTTTCCGCGCGAAGCGTCGACCATTGCTCCCTACGCCGACGCGCTCTATTTCTTCCTTCTGACGATTACCGTCATCGGCCTGGTGCTGGTGGGCACGCTGATCTTCGGCTTCTCCATCCGCTACCGCAAGGAGAAGCATCCAGTGGCCGAGCAGATCGAAGGCTCGACGCTGCTTGAAGCGACCTGGACCATCATTCCGCTGGCGCTGTTCCTGATCTGCTTCGTCTGGGGCGCGATCCTCTACTTCCGCATCTACAACCCGCCCACCAACGCGATGAATGTCTACATCGTGGGCAAGCAGTGGATGTGGAAGGCCGAGCACCCGGGTGGGCAGCACGAGATCAACGCACTGCACGTGCCCACGGGCCGTCCCGTCCAGTTGACGATGATCTCGCAGGACGTCTTCCACAGCTTCTCGATCCCCGACTTCCGCGTGAAGCGTGAGGTCATCCCCGGCCGTTATTCAACGGTGTGGTTCCAGGCGACGACACCCGGAACGTACCACATCTTCTGCACGCAGTACTGCGGCACCAACCACTCGGCCATGATCGGCGAAGTCACGGTGATGGACCCCAAGGACTACCAGAAGTGGACGCAGGAGTCCACCAGCGGCATGTCGCTGGCGCAGAACGGCGAGCGGCTCTTTGCCAGCATGGGGTGCAATGCCTGCCACAACGGCAGCGCCACCGCGCGCGGACCCAACCTGGCCAACGTGTACGGGTCGAAGCTGCAACTGACCAACGGGTCGCAGGTACTGGTCAACGATGCCTATCTGCGCGACGCGATCCTCAATCCGTCGGAGCACATCACGGCAGGCTATGCGCCGATTATGCCGACCTATCAGGGGCAGATCAGTGAAGACGGCCTGATCAACCTGGTCGAATTTATCAAGACGCTACACAGCAATTACCGTATTCAGGAGACCCTGACTACGTCGGAGTCGAACCAACAGGCGCCAACAACGCCAGGGGCGGAAAAGTAATGAGCGCAACGAGCAGCACCATTCTGAACCTGCCGGACCAACGGACGGCATCCCTGCCGAAGCGCAGCTACCTGAACAACGAAGACGGGTTGCTGAGCTGGTTGCTGACTGGGGACCACAAGCGCATCGCGATCCTCTATCTGATCTCGATCACCATCTTCTTCTTCATCGGCGGGGCCTTCGCCGGCCTCATCCGCCTCGAGTTGCTGACGCCGCAGCCGGACCTTGTTGCCTCGGATACATACAACAAGCTCTTCTCGATGCACGGCATCATTATGGTCTTCCTCTTCCTGGTGCCATCGGTGCCTGCGACGCTGGGGAACTTCCTGATTCCGATTATGCTGGGTACCAGGGACCTGGCGTTCCCCAAGATCAACCTGCTGAGCTGGTATCTCTACTGGGTCGGCGGCATCTTCATCATGACGGCGCTGGTGCTGGGCGGCGTGGACACGGGCTGGACCTTCACGACGCCGCTCTCGACCCACTACCTCAATACGCACGTGGTCACGGCAGCCTTGGGCATCTTTATCGCCGGGTTCTCGTCGATCTTTACCGGCCTCAACTTCATCGTCACCATCCACCGTATGCGCGCGCCGGGCATGACCTGGTTCCGGATGCCGCTGTTCGTGTGGTCGCACTATGCTGCTTCCATTCTGATGGTGCTCGGCACGCCGGTGCTGGCCATCACGCTGACCCTGGTGGCGCTTGAGCGCACCATCGGCATCGGCGTCTTCGACCCGACCAAAGGCGGCGACCCGCTTCTGTTCCAACACCTGTTCTGGTTCTACTCCCATCCTGCCGTCTACATCATGATTTTGCCGGGCATGGGTGTCATCTCCGAAATCGTCAGTACGTTCAGTCGAAAACGTGTCTTCGGATACACGGCCGTGGCGTTCTCCTCGGTCGCCATTGCGCTGTTCGGCTTCTTCGTGTGGGCGCACCACATGTTCATCATGGGCGTGTCGAATTACTCGGCGCTGGTCTTCTCGCTCCTGACCATGCTGGTAGCCGTACCTTCGGCGATCAAGATATTCAACTGGGCGTTTACCCTTCAGAAGGGCTCGATCACCTTCGAGACGCCGATGCTCTATGCCTTCGGCTTCATGGGGCTATTCACCATCGGCGGCATGACGGGCGTCTTCCTGGGCGCGCTGGGCATGGACATCCACCTGACCGAAACCTACTTCATCGTGGCGCACTTCCACTTCGTCATGGTCGGCGGCATGTTGATGGCGTTCCTCTCGGGTATTCACTTCTGGTGGCCCAAGATGACGGGGCGCATGTATCCGGAGTCGCTCTCGAAGCTGGCCGCCGTCACTACCTTCATCGGCTTCAACCTGACCTTCCTGCCGCAGTTCGTCCTGGGTTATCTGGGAATGCCGCGCCGCTACCATGCATACCCGCCTGAGTTTCAGGTGCTCAACGTGCTCTCGACTGCTGGCGCAACGGTGCTGGGCGTAGGCTATGTGTTGCCGCTGCTGTATCTGGCGTGGTCGCTCAAGTATGGCCCCATTGCGGGCAACAATCCGTGGCAAGCCACCGGGCTTGAGTGGCAGATTCAATCGCCGCCGCTGACCGAAAACTTTATCGAGATCCCCGTCGTAGACTATGAAGCGTATGACTACGAATGGCTGGCCAAGAAGATGGAACAAGAGGTGACGACCGTTGGATAACACGATCGTAGCGACAACTTCGAGCACCGAAGCAGCCGTAGAAGAGCACGTCCACGTGTCTCTGCCCCAACACCGTCACCACTTCGAGACGGAGGAGCAGCAGCGCGAGGCCGGGACCTTCGGCATGTGGCTGTTCCTGCTGACCGAGATCATGTTCTTCGGCGGCATGTTCTTCGCCTACCTGCTCTATCGCAACTGGTACTACGACGCCTTCGTCGTCGGTTCGAACCAGCTCAGCATCCCTCTCGGCGGCACCAACACGGCGATCCTCATCACCTCCGGCTTCTTCATGGCGCTGGCGGTGTGGGCAGCCGAAGTCCGCAAGAAGGGGCTGCTGCTGCTCTTTCTCGTGCTGACCACTGTCTTCGGCTTCGTCTTCCTCGGCATCAAGTATGTCGAGTATCACGAGAAGTGGGAGCTGCACCATATTCCCGGCGCGCACTTCGACGTCTCGCAGTTCGTCAACCCGAAGGCTTATGGCCTCAAGGAAGAGCCGCTGGCGCCCGACATGGCGCAGAAGGTCCAGATCTACTTCTCGCTCTACTTCGCCATGACCGGCATGCACGCCCTGCACATGATTATCGGCGTCTGCATCCTGTTCTGGCTCATGTGGCGAACGCAACGGGGAGATTTCACCTCGGGGTATGTCGCGCCTATAGAAAACTTCGCGTTGTACTGGCACTTCGTCGATATTGTGTGGCTGTTCCTGTTCCCACTCCTCTACCTGATTAATCGACACCCCATATAGCCGGCAAACGCGCAGCCTGATTTTACCGACCCCCTCAACGGGCCAGGAGAAGAGCATGAGTGAGCATCACGACGCCTCCAACATCACCAATCCTGAACACGCACAGCACCACGTTGTCACGCCCAAGGTTTACGGCATCGTCTTTGCCACGCTGCTGTTCTTCACCTGGTTGACGGTGTACGCGGCGTTCAAGGACCTTGGCATCCTCAATCCGGTCATCGCGCTGGCCATCGCCAGCACCAAGGCCGTCATCGTCATCCTGTTCTTCATGCACGTGAAGTTTCAGTCCAAGCTCATCAAGATGACTGTGGCCTGCGGATTCTTCACGTTCCTCGTCCTCATTACCATGACCCTGAGCGACTACATGAGCCGCGCTTGGGGCCTCTGGTAATTTCCACACGGTACCCGTCATTCAAAATGCAGCCTGCGGGCTGCATTTTTTCTGCCGCAAACCTATGTGAAAGTCGTTGTGGCAGGCTGTTCGAGATGGTACAGTTCGAGCAAGCGCGAAGAGATGGATGTACCTGAACGCCGCGTCATCGATTGACGCGGTCCCCAGGCCGCTACCGATACCGCGAGATGAGAGTTCCCTCATCCCGTTCTGGCACGTACCGAGGCGTTCTTTTCAGATCGAGCGTTGACTCACCCGGCGTCAGCTTGCAGCCTTGAGTTCAGATGGCTGAACTGCCGGCCAGCACGCTATGGGCCTCTACACTCCCACACAATCCGCGTCCAGCGCATGGCCATCCTTTGGCCGTAACGGGCTGCGCCTTCGGTTGATTGCGATGATGGTGGCAGCGATGTGCACGGCGGGCAGTCTTTGCGCGCAGTCTGTTTCTCCGCCGCTTATTCTGTCACGCATCTCGTCTTCTCATTCTCCTGCGATGCCTGCGCGTTCGGCAGAGGCACGGCATTTTCTTCGCGGGCGCACACTCTCCGGCAGCATCGCCAGCGCGGTAGCCATGGACGCCGCGCGCCGTCAGCAGGCCGCCATGCTACGCCAGCAAGGCCTTTTGCCTCATCTCGCCAGCCTCACCACGCCTTGGCAGCCTGTCGGTCCCGGCCAGGTCAACAGCGTGCGCTACGGCAACATCTCGGGCCGCGTGACCTCCATCGCCATCGACCCGGCAGACCCGACCGGCAACACCATCTATGTCGGCACAACCGGAGGAGGTGTCTGGAAGTCAACCAACGCAGCCTGGCCGGCTACGAGCGTCACCTTTGCGCCGCTCACCGACACCCTGCCTGTCTTCAGCGCGAACGCAGGTAGCTCTGCGATCCCATCGCTCTCCATCGGAGCCGTCAGCGTACAGAACGGCGTGGTGCTGGCCGGCACAGGCGACCCGAACGATGCAACGGACTCCTACTACGGCGGCGGCCTTCTGCGCTCGACAGACGGCGGCCAGTCCTGGACCCTCATCAACGAATCGCACGACGGCGCAGCGGGCAACCACTCGTGGGTGGGGCTGGGCTTCGCCGGGTTTGCGTGGAGCACGACCTCACCCGGCATCGTCGTGGCAGCCATTTCGCAGTCAGCCGAAGGCACACTGGTCAATGCGCCCGACCACACCAACAGCGTGATGGGCCTCTACTACTCAACCGACTCCGGCGCGACGTGGCAGATGTCCACCATCCTCGACGGCAGCCAGACCGTCCAGACCCCGCTGCCCACTGGCGGCGACCTGGGCGGCCGCGCCGCCACAGCCGTCGTGTGGAACCCGGTGCGGCAACGCTTCTACGCTGCCATCCGCTATCACGGCTACTACGAATCGGCAGATGGCGAGACGTGGACGCGGCTGGTAGATCAGCCCGGAAGCAGTCTTACTCTCACTGCGTGCCCGACGGCCCCCGGCACCACCGGCAGCACCTCGTGCCCCATCTTTCGCGGCGCGCTCGCCGTCAATCCGGCCACGGGCGATACCTTCGCCCTCACGGTCGATAGCAACAACATCGATCGGGGCCTGTGGCAGGATGTCTGCGGCCTCGCTGGAACAAGCTGCTCGACCAGCGACGTCACCTTCGGCACGCGGCTCGCCTCGACGCCGCTCGAAGCAGGCAGCGGCAGCACCGCAATCCCGCAGGCCGACTACAACCTCTCGCTTGCGGCGGTCTCTTCCGGCACAGGCGCCACAGCGGACACGCTGCTCTTTGTAGGGACGGTCGATCTCTACCGCTGTTCGCTGGCCGCCGGATGCGCGCTGCGCAACACCACCAACGCCGTCAACGGATGCTCCGCTCCCGCTCAGGTCGCGCCCGCGCAGCACGCCCTTGCAACGCTGGCCACAGCAGGTCAGCCGCTCCTCTATATTGGCAACGACGGCGGTCTATGGCGCTCAATCGATGGAGTCAACCAACAATCCACACCGTGCTCCGCCGATGACGCCACGCACTTCCAGAATCTCAACGGCGGCATTGGCTCGCTGGCCCAGGTCGTCAGCTTTGCGCAGGACCCCACGCAGCCGGGCACGCTCATCGCGGGTCTCGGCGCAAACGGCACTGCGGCAACGTCGTCAGCTATGCTCACAACGGCATGGCCGCAGCTCTCGACCGGCGAAGGCGGCGCTGCCGCTATCGACCCGAACAATCCGCTGCTGTGGTACATCTCAACCGCTGCGGGCGTCAGCATCCGCCAGTGCGCCAACGGAGCCGGTTGCACAGCGGACGACTTCACCGGAGCGCCGACTATCGGCTATGCCCAGACAAGCTACGACGACTCGCTCATCGACGCACCCTGGCTGCTCGATCCTGCGCTGACGAGCAACGTTCTCATCGGCACCTGTCGCGCCTGGCGCGGCCCTTCAAACGACGGCTCGGTATGGTCCCCGTCAAACGCCATCAGCAACCTGCTCGGCGGCCCGCAGAATCCGTCCTGCGCATCCGGTAATCCGGTCATTCGCTCACTTGCCGCAGCAGGCCCGGCGAGCAACGCCACCGCCGCGCAAAACGCTGGCTCCGAGGTGCTCTACGCGGGCATGGCCGGTGCGCTCGACGGCGGCGGCAGCGATGGCGGACACATTTTTTCCACCACAAACGGCGGCACGGCGAGCAGCGCCACCGCGTGGACCGATCTCTCGTCATCCCCCGTCACCAACGATCTCTCAGACGCCGGGAAGTTCAACCCCGGCGGCTTCGACATCTCCTCGCTTGCCTCCGACCCGCACGACACCACCGGTCAAACCGTCTACGCCACCGTCATGGGCTTCGCCGGCAACGGCATCAACGCGCCGCACGTCTACCGCTCCATCAACGGCGGCGCAAGCTGGACGAACATTTCGAGCAACCTGCCCAACGCTCCTGCGAACAGCATCGTTATCGACCCCAATGACGCCAACACGGTCTACGTTGCGCTCGACACCGGCGTCTACGTCACAACCTCCGTCGCCACCTGCGCGACCGCAAACTGCTGGAGCATCTACGGCACGGGCCTGCCCAATGCGCCCGTCGTCGAGCTGGCCGCCGCACCGCGCATAGCCACCGGCGATGGCCGCCAGGGCGAGCTGCGCGCCGCCACCTACGGACGCGGCATCTGGCAGATTCCGCTCCTCACCGCGGCCACAGCGTCGCAGCCCGCGATGATGCTCAACCCCACGTCACTCACCTTCGCCGCACAGGCCGTAGCCACCGCCGGCGCGGCGCAGACCATCACAGTGACGAACACCGGCAGTGGCCCGCTCACCGTCAGCAGCATCGCCGCCTCGGGCGACTTCAGCGAAACCGACACCTGCACCACCGCGACCGTCGCGCCCAACTCCACCTGCTCGATCCAGGTGCGCTTTATCCCCACGGCCACCGGCAGCCGCACGGGCACGCTCACCGTCTACGGCAACGTCGCGGGAGGTCAGGCGACAGCGTCGCTCACCGGCACGGGCACACCGGCAGCAGCCATTGTCCTCAATCCCATCACGCTCACGTTTGCCTCGACGCTCGTCAACGCAACCAGCGCCGCGCAGAACATCACCATCTCCAACACCGGCAGCACAAGCATCACGCTCCAGCCGCCCTCCATCACAGGAGACTTCCAGCTCACGGCGAACACCTGCGGCGCGAAGCTCGACCCCGGCACGGGCTGCACCGTCTCGGTCGCCTTCACGCCCACGGCATCCGGCGCGCGCAGTGGCACGTTCTCCATCACCGACAACCTTGGCACGCAGACAGCCTCGCTCAGCGGCATGGGCCTCGCGCCCGCCACCGACGCACTCTCGCCGCTCGCGCTCACCTTCGCCGCACAGCAGCTCACCACCACCAGCGCGCCCCAGCAGATTACCCTGACCAACTCCGGCGATCAGCCGCTCACGCTCATCTCGGCCCAGAGCGCGAGCGTCAGCTTCCCGGTCGTCAACTCGTGCGGCAACTCGCTCAATGCTCACTCAGCCTGCTTTATCGAAGTCTCGTTCGCGCCTCAGACGCTCGGCACCGTCACCGGCACCCTCACCATCGCCGATGCGTACCGCAGCCAGACCATCTCGCTCACGGGCACAGGCATTGCGCCTCCCGGCGTCTCGCTCGCACCCACATCAACGATGAGCTTTCCCGCCACCGGCGTTGGCATCGTTGCCGCCGCCCAGACGGTGACGCTGACCAACAACAGCGCCACGCTGCTCCAGCTTGCGTCACCCGCACTCACCGGAGATTTCACCATCGTGGCGGGCACCAACGCCTGCGGCGCAACCCTCGCTCCCGGAATGGCCTGCACCATGCAGGTCGCCTTCACGCCAATCACAGGCGGCCCGCGCACGGGCACGCTCACCATCAGCGACAACTCACCCACATCGCCGCATGGACTTACGCTCTCGGGCACAGGCGTAGACTTCAGCCTCGCCAACGACGGCAACGGTAGTCAGACCGTCCAGAGTGGCCAGAGCGCCGTCTTCCCGCTGCTGCTCACCTCTGCGGCAGGTACGCCCGGAACGGCCGTCTTTGCCTGTGCGGGCGCTCCGGCGAACTCAACCTGCAACGTGGCGCCGGGCAGCATCGCACTCGGCAGCACATCCACCATCTCGGTCACGGTCCAAACCGGCGTTGCCTCGTCGAGTGATGTCTCGGACGCGAGCCGTCCGCTCTGGCTCGCCTTTCTGCTGCCGTTGAGCCTAGCTGCTTTCCGGCGCAGACGCCTGGCAGGCATAGCGCTTCTCTGCGGCCTGCTTGTCATCTCTGGATGCGGTTCCGGCCGCGTCATTCCGCCGACGGGCGGTTCCGGTCAGCCCTCCGGCGCGAAGACCCCGGCCGGGACCTACAACGTTGCGGTCTCGGCCACCAGCGCGGGCCTCACGCGCGTCATCCATCTCACCCTGACCGTGCAGTGAAGCGTGTTCCTGCCTATTTTCTATTTCCCGAAACTTCTGTACCATTCTCCCCGTCTAGGAAAACAAACCATCCCACGAGGCCCAGCCGAATGCTCCACAGGAACCTTTCCAGTGCATTGATCGCTGCATCGCTCCTCTTTCCTTCCGCCTGCCTGCTCGCACAGGGTGCTCCGTCCGGGCAACACCGCGAGCTGCCCAAGCCGACCAACCTCCAGGTGCTTCCCAAGGACATCGCGCCAGCCGATCTCTTGAAGGTCATGCACGACTTCACCGGCGATCTTGGCGTGCACTGCAACTTCTGTCACGAGCAGAACGCAGAGACCCACCGCATGGACTTCGCCTCTGACGCCAAGCCGGAGAAAGCCGCCGCGCGCGTCATGATGAGAATGAAGAGTGACATTAACGCAAAATATTTCGCCGAACTTCCCGACCATGGCCAGATGATGCAGGTCAGTTGCGGCACCTGCCACCGCGGCCACGCCACACCCGAAGCCTTTACGCCCGCGCCTGAAGAGCATCACGGCCCTCCGCCCGCTGCTCCGGCGAAATAAGAAGTCACTTATCTCAGGGATCTGCTTTTCGCCTTTGCGGAACGAACGCTCGGGTGCCCCATCCATGCGCAGTTTCATCGCGCATGGGTGGGATGGAACATACATCAATCGCCTATCTTGAGGGGCGCACCCTCCATCCCCGTCCTCAGCCTGGAGCCGTGGTCGCCTTCAATCGGTGCTAAGGAAGCTCTGAATAAGTCCTCGTTTTGAAGGGGCGCGACTTCACAGGCTGCGGAAAAATGCACGCTTTGCGCTTTTCGGTGGGAGCGCAGGGCTTCAGCCCTGCGAAAATCCCAGCAAAATCAAGGGGCTTTAGCCCCGGGCCGTTCCGCACATGCTGCCGGATGGACTTTTTCCGCAGCCTCTTTAGCCGCTGAGGGAATGCTTGCGGACTTAATCAGACCCTCCTTAAGCCTCTCGCCGAAAGCCCGCAGCATCTGCGTCTAAACCGCGCGCCCAGCGCTCGCGCCCGAGGCCCACGCCCACTGGAAGTTATACCCGCCCAGCCACCCGGTCACATCCACCACTTCGCCGATGAAGTACAACCCCGGGACCTTGCGGCTCTGCATCGTCTTTGCGTCCAGCTCTGCGGTATCCACGCCGCCCGCCGTCACCTCGGCCTTGGCGTAGCCCTCCGTTCCGTCAGGCTGAATCTGCCATCCGTGGAGCGCGCGTTCCATCGCTGCCAGGGAAGCGTTGGTCCAGTCGCTTGGCAGATGCAGCTCCATCCACCGCTCCGCCATCCGCGCAGGCAGCACTGCGCGCAACGCCTCGACCGCCGCACGCGCATCCCGCCGCGCATTTTTCCAGAGCAGCGGAGCCAGCACTTCAACGCCTGGTGCCAGGTCCATCGTTACGCTCTCGCCCGCGCGCCAGTACGACGAAGCCTGCAACACCGCCGGCCCGCTCAGCCCGCGATGCGTCACCAGCATCTTTTCGCGGAAGCTGGCGCGCTGCTTCTTCGTCCCTGCCGTAGCGACGACCTCAGCGGAAACGCCCGTCAGGTCGCACCACCGCTCGCGGTCCGGTGCGTCGAAGACCAGCGGCACCAGCGCCGGACGGCACTCAACAACGCGCAGCCCGAACTGCTCCGCCACGCCGTAGCCGAAGCCAGTCGCGCCCATCTTTGGAATCGACAGCCCGCCCGTAGCTACGACAACAGCCTGTGCGCGAAATCCGCCCGCGCTCGTCTCCACGCGAAACTGCCCGTCACGCACGACTGAGAGCACGCGCGTGCCCGTCATCAGCCGCACGCCCGCCTCCGCGCACTCGCGCTCGATCATCGCCACCACGTCCATCGCCGAGCGGTCGCAGAACAACTGCCCCAGCGTCTTCTCGTGATAGCGAATGCCATGCCGCTCGATCATCGCAATGATGTCTGCCGGTGTGTATCGCGCCAGCGCCGATTTGGCGAAGTGCGGGTTCTCCGAAAGAAAGCTCTCGGCCCGGCAATGAATGTTGGTGAAGTTGCACCGTCCGCCGCCGGAGATCAGGATCTTCTTGCCCGCGCGTTCGGCGTGCTCCAGTAGCACAACGCGCCGCCCGCGCCGTCCCGCTTCGAGCGCGCACATCATGCCCGCCGCGCCCGCTCCCAACACCACCACATCCGCCGTCTGCACCCGCGCCGCTCCTCATCACCAGTGTCGCATCTGTGCGACCATTAACCCATGGCGAAGCCAGCAGCAAAGCAAGCCGCGAGACCGGCGATCAAGAAAGCTACGAAGAGGGAAGGGAAGACAGGCGAAGACCGCGCGCCGCACACCGCCGAGACCCAGCCGCACGGCCCCGCGGCAGCCATCACGCGCCGCGCCGCAGACCGTCTCCGCGCCGGCCACCTCTGGGTCTACCGCTCCGACATCGAATCGCTCACGCCCGCGCCTGGCACAGCCGAAATCGCACCCGGCGCGCTCATCACCATCACCGACAGTCGCACCATCCCGCTCGGCACCGCGCTCTACAGCACCGCATCCGAGATCGCCGCACGCCTCATCTCGCGCGAGCCGATGCAGACCCGCGAACACTATCTTCAACAGGTGCGCACTCGTCTGAATGCCGCACTCTCGCTCCGCGAAGCTCTCGCTCCCACCTCCGCCGAGAACAACGCCGCGCGTCTCGTCTTCTCCGAGGCCGACAACTTGCCCGGCATCATCGCAGACCGCTACAACGACCTCGTCATCCTGCAACTACTCACACAAGGCACCGCACAGGACGATGTGCGCCGTATCTTCATCGAAGTCATCCGCGAGCGCCTCGACCCAGGCATTATCATCGAGCGCCCCGATCCCAGAATCCGTGAACTGGAGCAGCTCGCCGCACCATCACCCGCCCCGCTCTTCACTCAATCCCCATCGCCCGAACCGACGACCATCTTCACCATCAACGGCCTGCGCTTCCACTACGACGCTACCGCAGGCCAGAAGACCGGCGCCTTTCTCGACCAGCGCCTCAACTACGCCGCTGCCGCCAACCACGCGCACGGCACCGCACTCGACATCTGCACCTATCAGGGGGGCTTCGCGCTCCATCTCGCCCAGCGTTGCCGCGAAGTCACCGGCGTCGATGCCAGCCGCGCCGCGCTCGAAGTCGCCGACCGCAACCTCGACCTCAACCCGCACCTCGCCGCCAACGTCCACTGGATCGAGGCCGACGCCTTCGAGCTGCTCCGCGAGTACGAATCGCAGGGCGAACGCTACGACACCATCGTGCTTGACCCACCGGCCTTCGCCAAATCGCGGCGCGCCGTTGCCGGAGCCCTGCGCGGCTACAAGGAGCTGAATCTCCGCGCCCTGCGGATGCTCCGTCCCGGCGGCACGCTCGTCACCTGCTCCTGCTCGCACCACGTCTCGCTCGAAGACTTCACGCAGGTCGTCGCCGCCGCCTCCTCCGACGCAGGCCGCCGCGTGCAGCTCCTCGAAGTCCGAGGCGCGGCACCCGACCACCCCGCCGTCCTCACCTTGCCTGAGACCAGCTACCTCAAGTGCCTCATCTGCCGCGTCGAATAGAGCTGCATCACTCTGCACCGTCTCCCGCACCCCTTTTTGTATTTCCATTCCGCAGCGAAGCGGAGGAATCCGCTTTTGCATTGCTCCGGCGAAACCTCCATGCCGCCCCATCCGTCCTAGACCGCATGAACGTCCTCGCCCGCCGCCGCTTCCTAAAATCTGCTGCCCAGACGCTGCTCGCCGCGCCAGCACTCCCACTCTTCGCCGAAGTCACTCACCACCCCTCACCACACAAACCCGGGCCGCCGCGCGAATCCCCGAAACTCACGCTCAACGTCCGCGATTTCGGCGCCAAAGGCGATGGCACCACCAAAGACACCGCAGCCATCCAGCAGGCCATCGACCGCTGCTCAGTCCTTGGCGGCGGCGAAGTCCTCATTCCCGCAGGGAACTATCTCACCGGAGCCATCCAACTCCGCACGCGCACGCTGCTGCGTCTCGCGCAGGACGCCACACTCACCGGCAGCGCCGACTTCGACGACTACCCCATCACCCAGGTCCGTTGGGAGGGCAAGTGGATCGAGGGCCACACCGCGCTCATCTACGCCAACGGCGTCCGAGACATCGGCATCGTAGGCGCAGGCAAAATCATCGGCAACCCCGCCCTCGGCGGTCGCCCGCGCCCCACGTCGCCACTGCGCCATCCCGCGCTCATCGAGCCCATCAACTGCTCGAACATCCGCCTCGAAGACTTCTCCACCAGCTACCATCTCATGTGGTCGATTCACCCCACGCTCTGCCAGAACATCGTCATCCGCAACCTCACCATCCGTTCCACCGGCGGCAACGGCGACGGCATCGACATCGACTCCTCGCAGCACGTTCTCATCGACCGCTGCGACATCTCCACCGGCGACGACTGCATCTCGCTCAAGTCCGGCCGCGGCGAAGAGGCCGCCTCGCAGATCGGCGTGAACCCGGCCATCACGACCGAAGACGTCACCATTACCAACTGCACCTTTGCCGACTCGATCTTCGCCTGCATCGGCATTGGCTCGGAGACCTCAGGCGGCATTCGCAACGTGCGCATCCGCGACTGCAAATTCACCCACGCGCGCAGCTACGCCTTCTACATCAAGAGCCGCACCGGACGCGGCGCATTCATCGAAGACATCACCGCCACCAACCTCGACATCTCCAACGAAGTCGCCGGCTTCCTCCGCATTGAGGGCCTCAAGAGCGGCATCCAGGATCAGAACCCAGTCCCCGGCGACGCAGGCATCCCCACGCTCCGCAACTTCCACTTCTCGAACATCCGCGTCAGCGATGTGCCTGTGCTGGTCGAAGCCACCTCGATCCACCCAAGCAAACCACTCACCGGCTTCACGCTCTCAAACGTCACCGGCACCTGCCAGAAGGGAATCTTCCTGGCCAACGTAAAGAACGCCGTCTTCCGCAACATCGACGTCAAGGGCTACACCGGCGCACTCTTCAACACCTACAACTCCACAGGCGTAGGTGTAAAGAATCCCACTCCAATCGAAGCCCCCAAACTTCCCGACGCCATCCCCGCACCCGCCGAGCCGTACAAACTCCACTGAAGAGAAGTCGTCATCTGGCGGATTCGTGTTTTGCATTTCCATTCCGCAGCGCAGCGGAGGAATCTGCTTTTTCCAACCAGCCAAGGAAGCTCGGGTGCCCCATCCATCGCAGCTTCATCGCGATGGGTGGGAATATAGGAGGTTGTCCAGCCTGATTTGTATCACCCGCTTTGCTCAGCGGTTCCCCTGTATTTAATCGAATTAGCATGTTATTGGGTGATAGCATGGCAATCTCTCACGAACAGCCCGCCTACGCGTCGTGAAGTTGCGCCGGTCTTAATCGTTGAGGATCTCAAGGCCATCATGCACACCAAATCGTTCGCCGCTACCCTCGCCCTCGCCGCCTTCACGCTCACTCCCGCTTTCGCACAGACGCAGCAATACAAGTACCCATTCCAAAACCCATCCCTCCCCGCCGCCCAGCGCATCTCGAATATCGTCTCGCTCATGACCACCGAGGAGAAGATCGACTTCCTCTCGACCGACACCTCCATCAAGCGCCTCGGCATCCCCAGCTTCGGCAGCTCCGAAGGCATCCACGGCGTCGTCCGGCGCGAGGTCGCCCGAGGCCCCTACGCGCACCCGGCAATTCCGACGACGCAGTTCCCGCAGCCACCCGGCATGGGAGCAACCTGGAACCCGGCCCTCGTCCGCGAAGCCGCTGCGGTTGAAGGCCACGAAGCCCGCTTCATCACGCAGACCGCCAAGTATCACCACCCCATGCTGATGCTCTGGGGTCCGCAGGCCGACCTCGCCCGCGACCCGCGCTGGGGCCGCTCCGAGGAGGTCTACGGCGAAGACCCATTCCTCAACGGCACGATGGTCACGGCCTTCATCCACGGCCTCCAGGGCGACGACCCGCACTACTGGCAGGCCGCCTCGCTCATGAAGCACTTCCTCGCCAACTCGAACGAGGACAACCGCACCAAAACCTCCTCCAACTTCGACCAGCGCCTCTTCTGGGAGTACTACTCGGTCCCCTTCCGCATGGGCTTCCTTGAAGGCGGCGGCACCGGCGTCATGGCCAGCTACAACGCCTGGAACGGCACCCACATGGCCGTCAACCCGGTTATCAAAAGTGTGGTCATCGACAAGTGGGGAGCCGACGTCGTCTCCAGCGACGGCGGCGCAGTCCGCGCTCTCGTCAAAGACTCGCACTCGTTCCCCGACCAGCAGGCCGCCGTCGTCGCGTGCCTCAAAAACGGCGTCAACCAGTTCCTCGACAGCTACAAAGACGAGACCCGCGCCGCATTAAAAGAAGGCACCATCACCGAAGCCGACCTGAACGAACTCGTCCGCCGCAAGCTCAACGTCACGCTCAAGCTCGGCCTGCTCGACCCACCCTCGATGGTGCCGTACAGCACCGTCAAAGACTCGCCCGAACCGTGGAACACCGAAGCCGACCGCGCCGTCTCGAAGGAGATTGCGCTCGAATCCATCGTGCTCCTCAAGAACGCAAACCAAGCCCTCCCTCTCGACAAGCAGACGCTGAAGTCTATCGCCGTCATCGGCCCGCTCGCCAACTCCGTCCACTGGGACTGGTACGGCGGCACGCCTCCCTACGCCATCACACCGCTTGAAGGCATCCAGAAAACAGTCGGCCCCGAGACCAAAGTCCTCTACGCAGCCGATGAGACGAACCATGCCGCCGTCGATGCAGCGCGCAAAGCGCAAGTCGCCGTAGTCTTCGTCGGCAACGACCCCACCTGCGGCCCCGACATGGCGCACGACTGGACCGGCAACGGCACCCTCCCCTGCACCGTTCCCTCCGACGGACGCGAAGGCCGCGACCGCGAGAGCATCGACCTCGGCCAGCAGGAGCAGCTCATCAAGCAGGTCTACGCCGTCAACCCGCACACGGTAGTCGTGCTCATCTCCAGCTTCCCGTTCGCCATCAACTGGACTGAAGCGAACGTCCCGGCGATCCTCCACATGGCGCACGCTTCCCAGGACGAAGGCACCGCGCTGGCCGAGGTCCTCTTCGGCGACTCTAACCCCGGAGGCCACCTCACCACCACCTGGCCCCGCTCGCTCACGCAGCTTCCGCCCATGATGGACTACAACATCCGCGACGGCCGCACTTACATGTACTTCAAGGGCCAGCCGCTCTACCCGTTCGGCTACGGCCTCAGCTACACCACCTTCAAGCTGTCGAATCTCAAACCCAGCGCAACGCACATCACCAAAGACGGCGCTATCAAAGTCGCCGTAGATGTCACCAACACCGGCACGCGCACCGGCGACGAAGTCGTCCAGCTCTACGTCAAGCACCTCGCCTCCAAAGCCTCCCGCCCGCGCGAAGAACTCAAAGGTTTCGAGCGTGTCACACTCGCACCGAACGAAACCAAAACCGTCGAGATCCCGCTGAAAGCCGAAACCCTCGCCTACTGGAACCAGCATCAGCAAAAGTTCGTCGTCGAATCCGAACCAGTCAAACTCCTGCTCGGCGACTCCTCCGCCGACATCAAACTCTCCACCACTATCCAGATTCGTTAGCAGCATAAAGCGCATCATCTCGACCGAAGCAGTGCAGTCTTATCGCGCTGCGAAGTGGAGAGACCCCCGTATTTCGCATGTACTTTCTTCACTCCAGCAAAAAGCTCGGGTGCCCCATCCATCGCGCTTTTTGCGATGGGTGGGAGAGCACGAACCCTGCCTCGCCCGCTTTCTACACATCGAGTTGTCATCCTTCCGCGCAGCGGGAGGACCTGCTTCTCTTCGTCGTTGTCCAAACCAAAGAGACCACCCAAGCGGGTGGCCTCTTTGGTTGAAGGGGAAGGGAACTACTGGCAGCCTTTGAACGCCAGCGTCGCCACCGGCAGTGTCGAGCCTGCCACCGGCGTCACCGGAGCAGCCTGCAACTCGCCCGGCGAGCAGTCCGCTGTGCCGCCCGACTGTGGAACGAACGCGATGGCGTCCATCGTGTAGGCCGCAGGCAGCACACTCGGCGCCAGCGTCGTACCGCTGGCCGAGAACGCCCCAATATATGGAGCAGCCCCGGGTAGAGGCATGGTGTAGCTTACGCAATCCGTGGCCGCCGGGCACGTCGTGCCGCTCTCGGTCGTCAACGCCAGCGTCGGGCTCGACATATTCGGAAGCTGCGGCATCGTCACCGTCAGCCCGGTGCTTACCGGTTCCAGCGCGCTCACCAGCACATCAATGCTGGTCGCCGCCGCCGGGTTCGCGCCGTTCTGCGAGGTGATCATGCCCTGCAACCTGGCTGCTGCTGCCGTGGCCACCGCAGGATGCAACTGCACCGTCCCCAGCGCCGAGCCGGTCGAAACCCCGGTGATCACATCCGGAGCGTACACCGCCTGCCCACTCGTCTCGCCCACAATCACCACGTCGAAGGTGCCCGAAGGCAGCGGGCAGAAGACAAACTGGCCATGCGCATCGGTCATCGTACTCATAAACACGCGATCCACTCCATTGGCGTCCTTCTGCTCAAGCGTGACCATCACGGTCCCGCTCACCGGGTTCCCGGTCGCGCTATCCAACACCGTGCCGTTGATCGAGGTCGATGACGTGCCGACTTCGCCCGCATGGAGCACCGGCTTCAGGCGAAATACGCCGTTGCCTTGCTGCACAATCGAGACGCACGTGTTGAAGTCGATGTCCAGCTCCTTCGTCTCGCCTGCGTTGACGGTCAGGCCGCCCTGGGCAATCTGTCCCGGAGGAATCTTGATGCCGGTCTTCGTCTCGCTCGAAAGCTCCAGCGTATGCACCGAACCATCGTTCAGCACCACGCAGTTGGCCACGCCGTTCGAGCACAGGTTGTTCGGCAACTCTTTGCCGTCCGTGCTCGGGTCGTTCGTCGTCAGAATCACGCGGATCTGCTGATACTTGCCCGGCTGCAGCTCCTGCATCGAGCCCAGCGAAGCCAGAAAGCACTGGTTCGACGCCTGGCCCAGCAGGTCAATCTGCTTCGGCTGCGTCGTAAGTCCGGGCGTCAGGTCTACCCAGCCCGGATCGTTGTCACCGGCGGTGGCGCTCACATGGGCCGTTACATCGGCCACCGTCACATAAACATGCGCATACGGCCCGTTCGGGGCCTGACACGTCGAAGGGTCGCTGACCTGCACCTGCACATGCGCCATCGTGCCCCCAGAGGGGGTGCTGCTGTTGCTGCAACCCGCGATTATCGCGGCAACAACACCGCACGACACAGACAGCAGCACAAGATACCTGCTGGAGAAAAGAAGATGTTTCAAACGGGAGGGCTGTCTACTTTTTGATTCCATGGCCGGGTTCACCTTTCAGGTTGTTTGGTTTTTGAATCGATGAGCGAAGGAGTGTGACAGGAAAAGGCCTGGGAGCGTGTTCAGGCCCTGCCGCTCGGTAGCTGAGATGCTGAAATGTATATGCAGAGTTTTTCATGTTACTGGGGTATTTCCCAAAAAGTTTCCAACACCACGAGTCTATGGGTTACTGTCAAGCACGCGACTACCACGAATTCGCCATACGCGCTTCGAGCGAAACTTCAGCTTCGGCCATCAAGATGCCTCTCATCCTGCCAGCGGCTCTGATTGGCGAAATCCAATGGAAGTAAAACAAAATAAAGCTGTTGCCAGGTTGGAGCGCAGGGCCTCAGCCCGGCGAAATAAGCTCCGGAATCCGGCACGTTTTTTGTAGTCCGGTGGGAGCGCAGTGCCTCAGAGACTGTGTGAGGAAGGCGCAGAGCATTCAGCGCCAAGGGCGCGACATATACCAGCCTGGGCTGAAGGCCCAGGAAACGGGCTCCTATAGTCCATGAGGGCTGAAGGAGGGTGCTGAAAAAAGTCTCTGCGGTTGCTTTTGAGGATTAGCGTGGGGCTTCAGCCCCACGAAAAATCCAGCAAATTCAAGGGGCTTTAGCCCCGGGCCCTCTCTCCAATCAACGCAAACAGGCTTTTTCAGCACCCTCTGAAGGGCCGACCTATAATTCTGGTTCTCACACACACTCTTGAGCCCCGGGGCCGTTCCTTATTGAGCCTGCTGAACCCGTCCGCGACCGTCCCGATTGACCCCCACCCCGGAAACACGGTAAACTCATTAAGTTTGGCGCTGTAGCCTGCGTGTTTTCATCGCAAAGGCTACAGAGCGAACAGGCTTCAGGCGAGCAGCACAGTCTGGCCGGTTGGTTCAGTGCAGTCACCTGTACGCGCCCCTGCAACACAACTTACTTTTTAGAGGAAGCGGTCGCTCCCGAGTGTCCGCCAGAGGTTCCAGCCATGTACGCAGTCATCCGCACCGGCGGCAAACAGTATCTCGTCTCCCCCGGCGAGCAGTTGAAGATCGAAACTACCGCCCACCAGGACGGCAACATCGAGTTCTCCGATGTCCTCGCCGTCAGCGCCGAAGAAGGCAAGTTCGAGTCCAACCTCTCCGGCGCGAAGGTGCTCGCCTCCGTCGTCAAAGAAGGTCGCGGCGACAAGATCCTCGTCTTCAAGCTCAAGCGCAAGAAGCAGTATAAGAAGATGCAGGGCCACCGCCAGAACTTCGTCGAGGTCAAGATCAACGAGGTTCTCGTCAACGGCAAGAGCTTCAAGGCTTAAGATTTCAATTCAAGACGCGCCCTGACGACACCGGCGCAAAAGAGGCAAAGCAATGGCACATAAAAAAGGTTTAGGTTCCTCCAAAAACGGCCGCGACTCAAACGCGCAGCGACTCGGCGTTAAAGTCTTCGGCGGACAGGCCATCCTCGGCGGCGGCATCATCGTGCGGCAGCGCGGCACTCCGCTCAAGCCCGGCCTGAACGTAGGCCGCGGCAAGGACGACACCCTCTTCGCCAAAGTTGACGGCATTGTCCGCTTCCAGGACCGTGGCCAGCACGGCCGCTTCGTCAACGTCGAACCGGCCGAAGTCGCCGCCGTCCGCGCCTAAGCGGAAATATTCCAGCAAAAAGCGCCAGCCATCGAGCTGGCGCTTTTCATGCTTCATGCGCTGCTAGTGTGCTGTCTCTAAAGTCCGCAACATAAATAAAATTGTCATCCTGAGCGGAGTTTGCCAGTTTTTACGGCAAACGGAGTCGAAGGACCTGAGGTTGCTCCTCGCTACGAATGCGACGAACTTCTGGGACAACATACCGTTGCTACCGAGCCTTCGACCGCCACTTCTCTGCCAGCTCCCGGTCGGCCAGCGCCTTGATATAAACGCCGCCCACCACGCTGCGTGCCTGAAACCCAACCTGCTTGCCCGTTTTGGTGTCGTACCAGTCGGTCAGCGGCACGCGGCTCGGCCCCTCATTCAGCCACAGATAGATGGGATCGATGATGGCGTTGAACTCGTCCGTCGTCGGGGCAAGCGTTGCCGTCCACACCGACCAGTCCAGTTTCGTATAGTCGGCGCGGCTGTCGAGCGGCAACCCATAGCGGTTCAGCTTCGTCAGGTAGAACTTCACCTCGCTGTCGCGCACGCTCGGCGGAAACAGGTTGTAGTCCAGAATCTTGTCCCACACCAGGTTGTACTTCTGGCTCCACGTTCCCGGACTGTTGAAGGCGAGTTTGTAGTGATCGCCTTCTTTGGCCATCGTGATCCACTTCGCCGCCATGTCCTTCGCGGTCTCATGGTAATCACGCGCCACATCTTCGTGACCCAGCAGATGCGCAAGATCGGCATAAGCAGCCAGTGCGTCGATGGCCTTGATGGAAAGGTTCGCGTTGTGCGCCACGTGACCGGCAAAGTCGTCGGTCGTCAACTGGTTCTCCGGGTCGAGCCCCTTCGCCTTCAGGTACTCAGCCCACTTCGTCAACTGCGGCCAGTAATGCCGGGCCAGTTGCGGACTCCCCTCGGCGCGCGCCACCGCGTCGGCGAGAATCAGCATGTTGCCACTCTCCTCGACCGGCATCTGGTTGTCTTCGGTCCTTTCGCCGCCGCCGTAGACCTGCCCATTCGCCAGCGGATACTGCCCCAGATCGTGCGGCGAAAACGGAAACTTCCACCGCGCCAGCGACGCATATTCGAGCACAGGCAGAAGCTGCGCCTCCAGCAGTCTCGCGTTGAAGAACAGAAAGAACGGGGCCGAAGGATACAGCACATCCACGGTCGCAATGCAGCCGTTCGAGAAATTCTCCTTGGCAAACAGCATCGGATCGCCGTTCACGTCGGCAACGAGCTTGTGCGCGGCCAGCGTCTGGCGAAAGGCCAGAATCGCAATCGCCGCATAGTGCGCGCCGCCTGCCTTGGTCAGATCAGCAGCCAGCTCAGCATCATAAGCCTCACCCTTCTTCTCCAGCCCCGCATACTGCGTCTCCGCCAAGTCGAGCATCTCGGCCACTGGCATATTGTCGCGCTGCCAGTAAGGCCGCAGGTTGCGTTCCATATACTGAATCGCGTAATCCTGCGTATACGCGACCAGCACATGCCTGCTCACCGGCGTGGCGCTCACCTTGCCGAAGTCCAGCACCGCCGCCAACTGGGCGCTCGATCGCCCCGGATGCTCCGGCATCCCCATCGCGTCCGTCTCGGGCAACTGGCCCGTCGCAGCGAAGTCCTGCACCGCATGTGCAACAAGAAACGTGCTGTAATGCGCATCCTTCGGGACACCCAGATGGAAATGCCCCCAGTCGATGCGCAGGTTGTCGCCCGAGCGATTCAGGATGCGTTGATCCTGCGACCCTGCCGAAATCACGTCGAGCGACGCCGTTCGGTTGCGCGTCAGCACCACCTTCTCGTTCGCGTCGTTCACCGCAATCACCGGATCGACATCGAACAGCACCGAGACATCATGCGCCGCGCCGTCATTCGACTCCGCCGTCCACGTCAGATACGTCACCGGACGCGAGAGCACATCGAGATCGTTCACAAACGCCGGAGTAAAAAAGGCCAGCCTCAGCGTCACGCCGTTCTGGCGAAACTCGTAGATCGTATGCGTGGCCGCCACCGTGTGGACGGTCTGCTCCATCGCGGGCACGCGGTCCGGACGTCGCCCCATAAATCGGTACGGCTTGCCGTCGATGCGCGCGATGCCGATCATCGGCTGCGCTGTGCCGGTCCAGTGAACCGTGTCCGAGCCGGTCAGGTTGTCCGTAAACGACCACACGCTGAAGTACGGATCGTGCGTAATCAGCGGCGTAGCCGGCGGGCGCTCCTGCGCATGGGCAAAGGACAGGCTGAGACACACGGCAATGTAGGCGGCAAGAGGCACAGAGGATCGACGCAAGACACAACTCCCGGATGGGCGGTGTTGAAACCGTTTTCAATCATACGGATACATCTCCCGCCGTGCAAACCACCGTCGTCACACTCAGGAAGACTCTGAATCAGTCCCTGCTTTGAAGGGGCGCGACTTCAGTCGCGCCGTAAGCCTCTCTGATTCAATTCGGCTTTACAGGCTGCGGAAAAATGCGCGCTTTGTGCTTTTCGGTGGGAGCGCAGGGCTTTAGCCCTGCGAAAAAGCCGGCAAATCCAAGGGGCTTTAGCCCCGGGCCTTTCTGCAAAAGCTGCCCGATGTACTTTTTCCGCAGCCTGTTTAGCCGCTGAGGGAATGCTCGCAGACTTAATCAGGTCCTCCCTGGTCCCGAGCCGTTACTCCCGCGCAATCACCACCGGCTTGCCCTTCTCATTCAGCCCAAGCCGCGCCATCGGCGTTGCGTGGTCGTGCGTAAACAGCACCAGCCACTTCTCCGGAATCGCGCGCGCATAAAACCGCTTCCGCTCCGCAATCGACCGCACCGGATCGAGGTCGTAACCCATCACCCACGTCGCATCCAGATGCGCCGAGGTCGGAATCAGGTCCGACGCATAGCACGCATGTTGGCCGCCAGACTCGATATGCACGGCCATCAACTGTGCCGTGTGACCGGGAAAAACTTCCACTCGAATTCCCGGACATACCTCAGCGGCCATACCCTCAAGCAGCGTCATCTGCCCGCTCTCCACCAGCGGTTCGTAGTTCGGCGAGAGATAGCTCACCTTGTCGCGGTCCAGTTGCAGGTGCCCATGCTCGACCTCGCCCCTGTGCGCAAAGTACCGCGCGTTGGGAAAGGTCGGCGTCACACTGCCATCCGGGTGCAGGGTCGTGTTCCAGCCGCAGTGGTCAAAGTGCAGGTGTGTGTTGATGACCACGTCCACCTCGTCCACGCTCACCCCGGCCGCCGCCAGCGAACGCGGCAGCAGCTCCTGATTCGAGTGGATCTCCCGCATCTTCGCAGACAGCTTATTGCCGATGCCGGTCTCAATCACCACCGTCCGTTTGCCCGTGCGCACCACCACCGTGTTCAGTCCCAGCAGAATGCGGTTTAGTTCATCGGCGGGTGCGCGCTTCTCCCACATCGTCTTCGGCACCACGCCGAACATGGCCCCACCGTCCAGCCTGTAGGAGCCGTCCGTGCAGACCGTTACCTCGAAGTCCCCAACCTCGGTCCGCGCGCGCACCAGCTCGGAGGCGGAAACCTCCCCGGGCGCAGCAAAGTACCCTGAATCGCTCATGGGCTGCCCTCACACCCATCCTACCGTCTACGATCGACGGACGGGGGAGCGCAGTCTAAACCTGCGACACAGGGGCGACCGGAGCGGCCATCTCGGCTCCAGCAGCCGCGGCATGATGGTCCGCATCGGCCATCAGGCCTGGTCGCTCAGCAGGCTTGGCCAGCGCGGTGTCGTTCACCTCCGCTGCGTGCGCCCGCTGCTTGATCTGGAAGCACTGACGGCACAGCACAGGGCGTCCCTGCGTGGGCTTGAACGGGACCGTGGTTTCAACGCCGCACTCGGAGCACTGCGTTCTGGTTTCGGTGCGCGAAATTCCTGCGGCGGCGGGCCCCGCGCCGGGCCGCGCACTCGCGCCCGCACGCTTCGACTTGCAGGGCTTGCATCGCTTCGGGTCGTTCTTGAACTGCTTGTCGAAGAAGAAAAGTTGTTCTCCGGCGGTGAAGATGAACTCACCGCCGCAATCTGCGCATGTTAAGAGTCGATCTACAAATTCCATGGCCGCTACTCCCGTGGTGCGGAATTAACGATGGACTGGCTGCCGGCCTGATCGTTCAAAGGACATGCAGAAGCCGATCGGCACTGCGATCTTAACTTCCAGAGTTTCTTGGGGGCCCGGGCCGCGATCTCGCAGCATTTGCATCAGGAGTCCGGTCAATGTAGGCCAACATCTGGCCTTCTCTGCCGGGTGCCGGTCCAATGGCGGGAGTCCATACCTGCCGGCGGTTAGGGGCGGCCGTCTCGCCTGGTTCTACAGCGGGAGACGGCCTGCCGTTCTCGGGAGCGGAAAAACTAATCCTGCTCCTTGCGGACTTTCTTGCGATTGCGCTTACGTGCCAGCGCCTCTTTCACGCGCTTCTTTTCACCGGGCTTCAGATAAAAAGAGTGGCGCTTGACTTCCTTGATAATGTCTTCAGTCTGCACCTTGCGCTTGAAGCGCCGCAGGGCATTCTCAAGGGGTTCGCCTTCCTGTACTCGAACCTCTGCCAAAAAAATACACCTCCAAACAGTCCCAATGGGGCAGTCCATAGGATACCGCGCTTTCAGCAAAAAACCACGCGCGCAACCATGATTTTCTGCGAAAATCCACAGCCTGGCGGCGAATGGAACTCAATTTGCTTATCACTGTGCAAAACTTGTCTCATTCTTATTTGGCATATCGGTGCAAATGCCGGTGAAACTCTTCCCGCCCATCCCCCCGTCTTAACGGGAGTATGAAAGCCGGCGAACTCCAGGACCATCTCTACACCCTCGAAGAGCGTCTCTTTCACCCCGACCGCGAGACCCGCCGCGCCGACCTCATCCCTCTGCTTGCCGACGACTTCCAGGAGTTTTGCAGCTCCGGCCGCGTCATGAACCGCCAGCAGGCCATCGAAGCGCTGCTCAACAGCACGCCCCGTACCGCGACCCTCAGCTATTTCTACGTCACCCTGCTGGCCCCCAATGTGGCCTTCGCCACCTACCATGTCACCACCGCGATCCACACCTCGTATCGTTCGTCCTTGTGGGTTAACCGCGACAACCGCTGGCAGCTCCTCTTCCACCAGGGAACCATCGCCGCCTAAAGGCAGGGAACAGGGAACAGGGAACAGGGACTAGGGACTAGGGACTAGAGACTAGTGTCCTGTCCCTGAAGTTCACAACATCATTCAAGCTGTCATCCTGAGCGGAGTTTGGCGGTTTTTACGCCAAACGGAGTCGAAGGACCTGCGGTTTGCGATTCCAATTTATGCTAAGAACTTTCGAGACACCACACTAGAGACTAGAGCTGTTCTCTCTCAGGTGTAGTTCTCTTTGTCTGTCATTCCCGAAGGGAATCTGCGTTTCTCATCGGCCTCAATCGGAACAATATCTGAGCCTCCAAAGCTAGAACCGGGCTCTCTCTGGTGAGGCTTTCCGTCTAACCTCTCCTGATCCCTGATCCCTAGCCTCTAAGCCCTAGCCCCTGCCCTTCTCCTTTTCCTCGTGGTACTCCTGCTCCGTATTAATCTCCCAGAGCCCGGCCTTATCCACGCGACCAGCGATGATGCCGTCCACCGCCGTCATCGCCGTCAACATGCTGTGGTCCTGGTTGTTGTACTTGTGCATTCCGTTCCGGCCCACCAGGAAGAGGTTCTCGAACCCATCCACAAATTCGCGCAACTCGCCGAACCGGTTGTACGTGCCAAAGTAGGCGGGGTAGGTCTTGGGCACGCGCACCACGTGGCCGTCCGAGACGTCCTCTGCATTCAGGATGCCGATCTTCGCCACCTCGCCAATGGCAAACCGCTTCAGGTCGTCGTCCTGCATCTTCCACAGGTCGTCCGTGTCGTAGCAGAAGTACTCGAGCCCGATCCAAACCTTCGAAGGGTCAGCCACCAGATACGGACTCCAGTTGTTGAAGATCTGCAAACGCCCCAGCAGCACGTCCGGCTCCTGCACGTAGATCCAGGTGTCTTTCAGCAGGCCACCATCCGGCTCGCGCACCTTCAGCCGGTCGGCCAGCAGGCCCACGGTAATGAAGTCGCGGTACTGCAACCCGTCTGCAACCTCGCGCACATTCGCCGGCACCGGCGCATCAATGGCCGTGACCAGCTCGCGCATCGGCATGGTCGAAAAGAAGTAGTCACCGGCAAACGTCCTGCGCTCGCCGTCGCGATTCACCGCGTCCACCGACACCACCCGCCCGCTTTCGCAGTGGATCTTGTCCACGCGCCAGCCCATGTAAATCTCACCGCCCTTTTCCTTCACGAGATCGGCGACATGCTCCCACAACTGCCCCGGCCCCAGCTTCGGATACATGAACCGCTCAATCAGGCTCGTGTCCGTGCCCTTCTGCGAAACATCACCCTGCTTGCTCCGCGTGAAGGCTTTCTTCAGAAAGTGCTTCACGGCGGAGGTCAGGCTCAGTCCCTTGATGCGCTGCGCTCCCCACTCAGCCGAGATCTCGTGGCACGGCGTCCCCCACACCTTCTCCGTATAGCTCTTGAAGAACGTCAGATAGAGCTGCCGCCCGAAGCGGTTGATCAGAAAGTCCTCAAGACTCTTCTCCGGCTTAATCTGGCTCACGCGCGACTTCATATAGCTCACGCCAACCTTGACCGTCCGCGCAGCGCCCAGATTTTTGAGCGTCGTCGCCGTCAAAGTAATCGGGTAGTCGAAGAACTTCCGCAGATAATAGATACGGCTCTTGCGCGGGCGGATCAGCATCACCAGGTCGGGATCGGGCGGATCATGCACCACCACCTTCGCCGCGACTTCTTCAGCGGTCTCCGGCTCCTCTTCGGCTTCCACATCCACGTGGTGCTGAATCGGCCCGGTGCCGCGCAGCACCGGCTCCTGGTGCAGATGCGCCGGGACTGTCACCTCGCGCGTCTTGCCCTGATAGCTGATCTGATGGTTGACTTGCGCCGCCGCATCCCCTCCGGCGGTCTCGGGAGGCATCAGGTCGATCCACCACTGCATCACGCGGTCGCTCTTCGAAAAGAAGCGATGCCCGCCGATGTCCATGCGGTAGCCCTTGTACTTAATCGTGCGTGAGATGCCGCCAATCTCGTCGCTTGCCTCCAGAACAACCGGCACAATGTCGGACCGCCGCAGAAACTCCAGCGCAGCCGTCAGCCCCGCCGGGCCGGCTCCTATAATGATGGCTCGTCGGGACATAATCTGCCTTTATTGGGGGAGTAGACTCTCAGCGTCCTCATTATACCGAGCGCGGACAGGCGACACGCCCGAGGTGCCATCTCCGGCAACGCCGCTCTCTGTCCGAAGATCACGCCGTCGTGAGACGACAATCAACGTGATTTCTGAACAGGATTGCGCTGATAGACATCAACCACGTCGCCGCCAATATCGTAGACACGTTTCGTTCGATGCCGCATGGCCTCATCCTCTGGCACGGATCCCCACGGTGCGTCGCCTTCATTCATGATGATCACATCGAAGCGTTCGAAGGGACCGCCGGCTTCGTCGGCCCACTTCCCGTGCGCATCGAAGTCCTCGTACCGCAGCGTGATCGGGATGCCGCGAGCGCGGAAGTCCAGCCACAGCGAAGGACTGGTCAGAATCGAGGCACCCGCCGGTACGCTGTCCACGATGGGCATGAATCGTTCCGGGTCCATTCGGCCAAGGCGATTGGCGCGCGGAGCGAGATAGACCACAGCCGCGCCAAGCTGCGCGACCACCAGCAGAGATCCCAGCACACGCTGCCATCGGGCGAGCGGCCGATGGCCTACACCGCTAACGCAGACTCCAATCAGCAGCAATCCGAACAGGAACATATAGCGCCGGAAATCCGTGCGCAGACCCCACTCCATATTTGCCAGCTCAATCAGCCCCACCACCGCAAAGCACCAGCCCATACGACGGCCCAGGCTCGATTCAGGCAGCTTCCGGGCGACAAGAAGATAAGCAACCGGCAACGCCAGCACAAGAACCAGGATCGCCAGCAGAAATAGATTCTGGTTAATCCCCGAGATGTACGTCGTTTCGAGAGCGTGGCGGGCCCACGCTCCCAGACCGGGGTCTACCGGCGTTGCGTGATGCAGGATCTCTCGAAACTGCTGTAGGGCCGCCCCCGACTGTCTCCCAAAGGTCAGCAGCCAGACCGCCACCGGCGTCACCGCCGCCGCCAGAAAACTCACCACCTTCGCCACAGCCTCACCCGGAACGATGGCCAACTCCAGGATTCCCAGCAGCACCATCACGGACACGGCCTCCGGATGGGCCGCAGCAGACAGTCCAGCAAAAAGCCCTGCCGCCACCAGCCACCATCTCCGGCTCTGCCCCGTCGTCTCGGTCGCATGCAGGATCGCGGCAAATGAGAGCAGCGCCAGCAGCTCAATCATCGACTCCATGCGCGCCGCGCGTTCCAGAATGATCAGCGGCGTGAAGGTGCAGTAGATCGCCCCAGCCAGATACGCCGCGCTCCAGCTCACCAGACCCGAGCGGCACAGCCGCATGAGCACATACAGAAACACCGCGCTCGCTGCGATGCTCATCACCGTCGTTGTCAGGCGAAGAGAATACGCCGAGACGCCGAAAAGCCGCGTAGCGAGCGCCACCGCCAGCGGATACAGCGGAGGGAAGTGCGCAAAGAGCCGGTCAATCCCATACGGACTTCCCGCAAAGCTGGTCGCCGCATAGCCGTGACCGGTGCCCAGCGAGAGCGCCGCGTCATTCACAATCACTTCATCGCCCAGCATCGGAATGATCGGAAGTCGCCCATACCGAATCAGCATCAGGGCCGCATGAACGAGAAAAAGGACGAAGGAGAACCAGAAGAACCGGCGCGGCTCGCTCTGCTCACTTTGCAACGAAGGGCGGCCGGGGGCAGCCTTAGCAACTATATCCACTGAGCGTCCTCATCCTGGGTTCTCGCTTCGAGTTCAAATTCTAGCCGCCCGGGGCAAGGCATCGAGTGCCTCCGCCCCGAGGCGTACCTGCTCTATCACGAGAATACTCAAGGGAAGCTCTGAACAAGTCCTGGTTTTGAAGGAGCGCGACTTTACAGGTCGCGGAAAGACTCCGCTTTGCTTAAGGGCACGGGCTTACCCGTGCCGTAAATGCTTCATTCGTCGTTGGGGCTTTAGCCCCAGCGGGAATACTTGCGGACTTAATCAGACCCTCCCAGGACTTCGACGCCGCGCCTCAGCCCTCAGCGCGCGGCGCCGTCGTGAAACTCAGCCCATTCGCGGCCGAGTCCACCACCACATGGTCTCCGTGCAGCACCTCGCCATCCAGTATCCTGATCGCCAGCGGGTCCTGCACCAGCCGCTGGATCGCCCGCTTCAGCGGACGCGCTCCATACGCGCGGTCGTACCCTGCCTTGAAGATCGCCTTCCGCGCCGCGTCCGTCATCTCGAGCGTAATCTTGCGATCGGCCAGCAGCTTCTCCAGGTCCTTCAGCCGCAGCTCGACGATGTGCGTCAACTGCTCGTCGCCCAGCGGACGGAACACCACAATGTCATCCACGCGGTTCAGAAACTCCGGCCTGAAGTGCTTCTTCAGCTCGTCAATCACGCGCTCCTTTGCTTCGTTGAATCCCTCCTCGCCCTGCGCCCACGCGGTCGAGAGCTGTGCCGCGCCCACATTCGACGTCATAATCAGCACCGTATTCTTGAAGTCCACCGTCCTACCCTTCGAGTCCGTCAGCCGCCCATCGTCCAACACTTGCAGCAGCACGTTGAACACATCCGGATGCGCCTTCTCGATCTCGTCAAACAGCACCACCGAGTAAGGCCTCCGCCTCACCGCCTCCGTCAACTGCCCGCCCTCGTCGTAGCCCACATAGCCCGGAGGCGCGCCAATCAGCCGCGCCACCGCATGCTTCTCCATGTACTCGCTCATGTCGATCCGCACCATCGCGGCCTCATCATCGAACAAAAACTCAGCGAGCGCGCGAGCCGTCTCGGTCTTGCCCACGCCCGTCGGCCCCAGAAAAATAAACGAGCCAATCGGACGCTTCGGGTCGCTCAACCCCGCGCGCGAACGCCGAATCGCATTGGCGACCGCCGAGAGCGCCTCATCCTGCCCCACCACGCGCTCGCGCAGACGCTCCTCCATCTTGACCAGCTTCTGCATCTCGCCTTCCAGCATCTTGGCCACAGGAATCCCCGTCCACTTCGACACAATCGCCGCAACGTCCTCCTCGTCCACCTCCTCCTTCAGCATCCGCGCCGGACGGGCCACAGAACCGGGTGCCCCAGGTCTCGCTTTTGAGACCTGGGTTTTGTCCTCAGCCACAGCCGCGGGTGCCCCAGGTCTCGCTTTTGAGACCTGGGTTTTGTCCTCAGCCACCGCCGCGGGTGCCCCAGGTCTCGCTTTTGAGACCTGGGTTTTGTCCTCAGCCACAGCCGCGGGTGCCCCAGGTCTCGCTTTTGAGACCTGGGTTTTGTCCTCAGCCACAGCCGCATCCTGCATCGCCGTCAACTCCTTCAGCTCCGCCTCCATCTTCGGAATCTCGCCATACTGCAACTCCGCCGCGCGCTGTAGATTGCCCTTGCGCGTCTCCTCTTCCGCCTGAAAGCGCAGCCCTTCAAGCTGCTGCTTCAACTCCGCAATCCGGCCAATCGCGCCGCGCTCCTTCTGCCACCGCGCCCGCAGAGCAGCCGCCTGCTCCTTCACCTCAGCCAGATCGCGCTCCACCGCTTCCATCCGCTCCTTCGACCCCGCATCCGTCTCACGCTTCAACGCCGCGCGCTCAATCTCCAGCGACGTCGCCCGCCGCTCCAGATCGTCAATCTCCACCGGCACCGAGCCAATCTGAATCGCCAACGCCGCCGCCGCTTCATCCACCAGATCAATCGCTTTGTCGGGCAAAAATCTATCCGAGATGTAGCGATGCGAAAGCGTAGCCGCCGCCACAATCGCCGAGTCCTTGATCCGCACCTTGTGATGCGCCTCATATTTTTCTTTCAGGCCGCGCAGAATCGCAATCGTATCCTCAACATTCGGCTCGCCGACGTAGACCACCTGAAACCGCCGCTCCAGCGCCGCGTCCTTTTCGATGTACTTGCGATACTCATTCAGCGTCGTCGCGCCAATCGCCCTCAGGTCGCCGCGGGCCAGCGCCGGCTTCAGCATATTGCTCGCATCCATCGCGCCCTCGGCCGCGCCCGCGCCGACGAGCGTATGCAGCTCGTCGATAAACAAAATAATCTCGCCGTGCGACGCCTCAATCTCCGTCAACACAGCCTTCAACCGCTCCTCAAACTCGCCGCGAAACTTCGCCCCTGCCACCATCGAGGCCAGGTCCAGCGCGCACACCCGCTTGTTCTTCAGAATCTCCGGCACGTCGCCCAGAAAGATCCTCCGCGCCAGCCCTTCCACAATCGCCGTCTTGCCCACGCCCGGCTCGCCAATCAGCACCGGATTATTTTTCGTGCGCCGCGAAAGTACCTGCACCACGCGGCGAATCTCCTCGTCGCGCCCAATCACCGGGTCCAGCTTGCCCCGCCGCGCCAGCTCCGTCAGGTCCTTCGCATACTTTTCCAAAGCCTGAAACTTTCCCTCGGGCGTCTGGTCGGTCACGCGCTGGCTTCCACGCACTGCGCTCAGTGCCTTCAGAATCGCATCATGCGTCGCGCCAAACGCAGCCAGCGCCGACTGCACCGCGTCATTCTTCGCCACGCCCGGGGCCTTCGCCAGCGCCAGCAGCAGGTGCTCGGTCGAAACGTAATCGTCCTTGAAGTTCTCCGCTTCCTTGAAGGCCTGCTCCAGCACCTTCTGCAACGCCGCACTCATGCCGGGCCCAGAAACTGAGCCGGCGCCGCCCTGCACCTTCGGCAGCTTCCCAATCGCAGAGTTCACTCCGCTCAAAAGCTGCTCCACCGGCACGCCTACCTTTTCGAGCACGGGAATCACCACGCCTTCGCGGTCTTCCAGCAGCGCCGCCATCAGATGCAGCGGCAACACCTCCGGGTTCCCATTCTCCGCCGCATGGCTGCTCGCATCCCGCACCGCCTCCTGCGACTTCACCGTCAACTTCTCCCACTTAATCGCCATTCCTCACCTCTCACAGCCCTTTTGCATTTCCTTTGTTCGTCATTCCCGAAGGGAATCTGCGTTTCCATTCCGCAGCCCTTTTGTATTTCCATTCCGCACCCTGAGCGAAGCCGAAGGGGAAGGAATCTGCTGTTCCTCCAACCAGCCACAAACACCCGGGTGGGAAAGTCCAACCCCAACCAGCCACGATACAAAAATGCGGGAGGCGAAGACACCTCCCGCCGCTATCCGAACCTGCCGCTCATGCTGGAGCTACAACATAGGACGCACAATTACAAAAATGGTTGCATATAATCTTATACAAATACACTCACATTTAAGCCAGACTCGCCGCCAGGTAGCGCCATCAGCGCCGTCAACCCCCCAAGCGAGGCAAAATCATCGCATCGCACTGAAAAATATGAAGATACGCACCAATCGAAAGTGGCGGTCGAGTTTCCATCACCGAGTTAAAATAGAGTAGTAAGAACAATTCGCCTCGGCCAAAGGCGACACCGCTTATTGCGGTTTCCCCAAAGGTGTGGCCACGACGATCTCCTCGTCCCAGGGAAGTCCCACTTTTTGTTGTCATTCCCGAAGGGAATCTGCGTTTCCAAGCGGCCTGCGCCGGGCTACACGTATATGGAAAATGCCATAAACCATGTATTTCAAGGACTTTACAAAACCAAACCCCAAAATATCAGGACTTTTCACCGGCCCGGCCCGGAAGTCCGAACCTAAGTCCTTTGTTGGAAGGACTTTGCACAAAAACAGGGGGAGGGGGGGGCCTGCTCTAAACCGATGCGGTCGCTGGCAGAATATCCGACACATCCACCCACTGGGTCGGATACTCGCCCGTATAGCAGGCCGTGCAGAACGACGCCGGCGAAAGCCCATCCACCGGCTCCCCGGTGGTGCAGGAGTGAGTCAGCCCCGGCAGCGACAGATAAGCCAGCGAGTCCGCCTCGATGAACTTGCAGATCTCCTCCACCGAGTGGTTCGCCGCGATCAGGTCCTTCTTGCTCGGCGTGTCCACCCCGTAGAAGCAAGGCGAGATCGTCGGCGGACACGAGATGCGCATGTGAACCTCGGTCGCCCCCGCCGCACGCACCATGCGAACGATCTTCCGCGAGGTCGTCCCGCGGATGATCGAGTCGTCGATCAGAATCACCCGCTTCCCCTCAAGCAGCGAGCGCACCGGATTCAGCTTCATCCTCACGCCGAAGTCGCGCGTGCGCTGCTCCGGCTGGATGAACGTCCGGCCTACATAGTGATTGCGAATCAGGCCGAGGTTGAATGGAATGCCCGACTCCGCCGCATAGCCCAGCGCAGCCGTCACGCCCGAGTCTGGCACCGGCACCACGAGATCAGCCGCCACAGCAGACTCGCGGGCAAGCTGCCGCCCCATCTCCTCACGAGACTTCTGCACCCAGCGGCCAAAGACGCGCGAGTCGGGCCGCGAGAAGTAGACATGCTCGAAGACGCAGGAGGCCGTTGGCACGGTCTCGCGCGCGAAGCGGCGGCTGGTCACGCCGTCCTCCGACACCATGACCAGCTCGCCCGGCTCCACATCGCGCTCGTACTTCGCATGCAGCAGGTCGAAGGCGCAGGTCTCCGAAGCAAACACAAAGGTGTCCGGCGCGCCGTCCACACCCGCGATGCGGCCCATCGAGAGCGGACGGAAGCCGTGCGGGTCGCGCGCGGCGAAGATGCGGTTGCGCGTCATCATCACAATCGAGAACGCGCCATCGACCTGCGAGAGCGAGTCGGCGATGCAGTCCACCAGCGTCGAAGCCTTCGAGTGCGCGATAAGCTGCACGATGATCTCGGTGTCCGAAGTCGTCTGGAAGACAGCCCCGTCGCGCTCCAGCCGCTCGCGCGAGTTGCCAAGGTTCACCAGGTTGCCGTTGTGCGCAATGGCAATCAGTCCCTTGGTCGATTCCACCGAAATAGGCTGCGCATTCAGCAACGCCGAGTCGCCCGTAGTCGAGTAGCGCGTGTGCCCGATGGCCATGTGCCCAGGCAGCCGGGCAAGCACGTCGTCGGTGAAGATCTCCGAGACCAGCCCCATCCCCTTGATGTCGTTGACCTCGTGCCCATCAGCGGACGCGATGCCCGCCGACTCCTGCCCGCGATGCTGAAGCGAATAGAGCCCCCAGTAAGTCAACCGCGCCGCGTCGGGATGGTTGTAGATCGCCATCACGCCGCACTCTTCGCGCAGCTTGTCGAACGGAGTCACATCGTCCTGCTCCGCGCAGACCTCTCCTTGATTTCCATTCCGCAGCATATTTTTATTGTCATTCCGCAGCGAAGCGGAGGAATCTGCTTTTGTCAGACCAGCCACGAACGCGCGTTGCAGAGAAAGGTCGCTCATGCAGTCACCACCTCATTGGCAAGTTGCGCATCCAACGCATCGGCCCACGCAGACTTCAATGCCGATAGAGGAGCAGAAACAGCGGAACCCTGTGGCGTGAAGATGTCCAACATTCCACCGCCAGTCGTGCCGATGTCCCGCACAGTCACAGCCCCGAATTGCTCGCAGACTTCGGCCAGCCTGGAGAACGATTCATCCGCGCAGGTGACGAGCACAACACCGGCTTCTTCGTCGAACAGTTCCGCGGCAGGCGCGTTGCCCGCAAGGTGATCGAGGCTGACCGCCGCGCCAATGCCCTTGGCGATGCAGGCCTTCGCCAGCGTGACCGCAACTCCGCCGTCGGAGACATCGCTCGCCGAGGTAATCAGGCGCTCGTTCGACAGCACGGCGAGACACGTGTGCAACTCGGCCTCTTCGGTCATCTCAAGCCGGGGCGGTTGACCCCAGAGAGTGCCAAGGACGGTCTTCGCATACTCAGACGATCCGAACTGTTCGAGCAGGCGTTCGCCGCCGTCTCGAAATGCATTCGCGGAAAGCAGAAGTATTCTTTCGCCGCCCTTCCGAAATCCGCTCGGCACGGCCTTCGTCACATCGTCAATAATGCCGACAATGCCCAAGACCGGTGTCGGATAGATTCCTTCGCCCTTGGTCTCGTTATAGAGCGAGACGTTGCCGCCGGTGATGGGCGTTCCCAGCGCGGTGCAGGCCTCGGCGATGCCATCAATCGCTGCCGAGAGCTGCGCCATGATCTCAGGCTTTTCGGGATTGCCGAAGTTCAGGCAGTTGGTTGCGGCTACGGGAGTCGCGCCGGTGCAGGCTACTTTGCGTGCGGCTTCGGCAACGGCGTGCATCGCGCCGAGTTTTGGGTCGAGATAGCACCAGCGGCCGTTTCCGGCTAGAGCCATAGCAAGTCCGCGCTCAGGCTTGCCCGAAACATTCGTCGCAGCCCCATCCCAGGTCTCAGAATCGAGACCTGGGGCACCCGGACTTGTGGCGCTTCCAGTGCCCTTGATGCGCATGACGCCAGCCTCGCCACCGGGGCCCTGCACGGTGTTCGTCTGCACCATCGAGTCGTACTGCTCATAGACCCAACGCTTGTCGCAGATGTTCGCGCTGGCGAGCAGCTTCTTGAGGTCGGTGGTGTAGTCGCGCGGCTTCTTGAGTTCTTCGAGCACGTGCGCCGGAGGATCGAGCGGCACGGGAGCCTTCCACTCGCCGACTGGACGGCGATAGACAGGCGCGTCGTCGGTGAGGAACTTGTTCGGGATGTCAGCGACCAGCTCGCCGTGCTGCGTGATGCGCATGTTCGGCTCGGCAGTGACCTCGCCGACGATGGAGGCGTCGAGTCCCCACTTGGTGAAGACGTCGAGAACCTCCTGCGCGCGGGCTTTGTCGGCGACGAGCAGCATCCGCTCCTGCGACTCGGAGAGCATGATCTCGTAGCTGGTCATGCCGGTCTCGCGCTGCGGCACGCGGTCCAGCTCGACGGAGAGGCCGAGTTCACCGCGCGCGCCCATCTCGCAGGTCGAGCAGGTCAACCCCGCCGCGCCCATGTCTTGTATGCCGAGCACCGCGCCGGTGGCCATTGCTTCAAGGCAGGCTTCGAGTAGCAGCTTCTCCATGAAGGGGTCGCCCATCTGGACGTTGGGGCGCTTCTGCTCGCTGCCTTCGGTGAACTCTTCGGAGGCCATCGTGGCCCCGTGAATGCCGTCGCGGCCCGTCTTCGCGCCGACGTAGATGACCGGGTTGCCGACGCCGACGGCCTTGGCGTAGAAGATCTCGTCCTTGCGCACGAGGCCGAGGGCGAAGGCATTCAGCAGCGGGTTGCCGGAGTAGCACGGCTCGAAGCGCGTTTCGCCGCCGAGATTGGGCACGCCGAAGCAGTTGCCGTATCCCGCCACCCCATGCACGATGCCCGTTGCGACCTGATGATTCTTGCGGCGCAGCGCCTCGTCGGGTTCAGCCTCGTCGAGCGGGCCGAAGCGGAGCGAGTCCATCACGGCCAGCGGACGCGCGTTCATGGTGAAGATGTCGCGCAGGATGCCGCCGACACCGGTGGCCGCGCCCTGATAGGGCTCGATGTAGCTGGGGTGGTTGTGCGATTCGATCTTGAAGGCGCAGGCCCAGCCGTCGCCCACGTCGATGATGCCTGCGTTCTCGCCCGGTCCCTGCACGACGCTTCCGGGGCCAGAGGTGCGCTCGCCGCGCGTCGGCAGCCGCTTCAGGTGCACGCGCGACGACTTATAGGAGCAGTGCTCCGACCACATCACGGAGAAGATGCCAAGCTCGGTCAGTGACGGCGTGCGGCCGAGCGAGGCCTCGATGCGGGCGTACTCGTCCGGCGTGATGCTGTGCTGCCTGAGCAGCTCCGGGGTGATGGTGGCTGGGGTGGGAATATGGGGCTGAACTTGCGTGTTGGGCATGGCTCGCTCCTTAATTGTCGCATGGGCGGCGTGCTGAGCGAGCGGTGGCTGTATCTATGGGATTCTAGTGGCGTTCGAGCGCGGCACGGTCCCACGTCGCCAGATCGGCGGCTGCGTCGTAGGTGCTTTGGAGGAACTCCAGCAAGGCCTGGTCAGGAGAAGGCTCGGCGCACAGGGCATCGTATTTGAAGATGAACTCGCCCAGGGCTTTGTCCCATCCTGCTGCCGCGGGACGGATGGCAGCCTCGGACAGTTCTGCCGGCGTGGGTACCGCGTACGCATAGAACGCGGCGGCGCCATAGCCTCCGTTGCCGGGCCAGAAGCCTGCGCTGATGACCTCGTGCGAGTATGCCTCGCGCTGGATGCCGTCGGCCCCGTCGCGCGGAGGAGCGGGCCGTCCCGAAAAGCGCGTCACCGCAAGATCGAAGCTGCCCCAGAAGAAATGGATCGGGCTTATCTTGCCCAGAAAGCCAGTGCCGAACTCCCGGAAGACCCGCTCGGCATCGACCAGCACGCGCCAGAAGCGGTGGGCATAGTCCGCGTCATAAGACTTGTGGACGGTGTCGAGATCGAACGGGATGGGGTTCGCGACCTCCATCGGCATCGGATTGATCTTGACCGAGACGCCGAGCGACCCGAGACAGGCGAGATATTGCCTGTAGAACTCAGCCACCGTCTGCGGGCGCAACGCGATTGAGCGAGTCGCGCCGGACCCGAGCCGGAGATTCAGCTCGTGGGCGATGAAATTGAACTCGATGTCGAGCACGTCGTAGCCGCAGGAGATCGCAGACGTGCCCAGCCCATGCGCCGTTACATAGAGTGGCACGTTCCACCAATGGTTCTGCAAGGGCGTAAGCGCCAGCCGGGTCTTGCCGACGATCTGCGTCCACATGTGCAGCGTGTCGGCGGTCTCGGCCCACTCGCTCCACGACAGGGCGGGCCACCTTGTGATGTCGGCTGACTGTGCGCTCATCGTATCTCCTCCCGAACCAGCAGAAAAAGAGGATACGCCTATGCATTGTCATTCCGCAGCTTCATGCATTTCCATTCCGTAGCGAAGCGGAGGAATCTGCTTTTCGCAGCCGCGAAGACCTTCAATGTTCCAGTCATGCTAAGCGCCGGTGCTGCCGAAGCCCGCTGCGCCGCGCGGAGTCTCGGTCAGCGTGATGACCTCCTCGAACTGCGCCTCGATGCGCTCGACGATGCGGAGCTGGGCGACGCGGTCGCCGGGCTTGATCTCGACCGTCACGGCGCTGAGGTTCGTGATGACGACGCGGACCTCACCGCGATAGCCCGGGTCGATGACGCCGGCCAGCGTCGTGATGCCGCGCATGGCCAGGCCGGAGCGGTCTTCGACCAGCGCGCCGTGCGTGGCGGGGAACTCGAGTGCGATGCCGGTGGGGACGGCCAGCGTGGCTCCGGCGGCCAGTGTGACGGCCTCGGCGGCGTAGAGGTCGGCGGCCAGGTCGCCGTAGGGGCCGCTGTGGGCGTAGCGGGGCAGTTCGGCCGCCGGGTGCAGCTTCAGGACCTTGATGTGGGGCATAGTCTCTTCAGTGTACGGGACAGATTCAGCAGTCAAAATACCGCTAAAGGGAATACCACTTTCGGGGGAGACTCATGGTGAATGAGCGACGAGTTTTCCTACAACCTTTGGGGTCAAAATAGGACATCGGCACTGACTGGACAGGGCTACATAAAGTCTGACCGCCGACCTCCGGGGGGAGGGAGACATCGTGGCAGTCCGTGGAGTTCGTGGAGAGCACCTGAAGCTGGTTCCGGCAGACCAGGCGGCCGGGCCGAAGCAAGTTACCCCGATTGAGCGTCCCGCCGACAAGGACGCATCGTATGTCCCTCATTCGCTCAGCGTGCCGCAGTTTGCGACGCTCTACGCCGTGCTCCGGCGGATGATCTCGCGGCTGCACGAGGCCATTGCCGCGCCCAGCCATGTCGCCGTCGAGCTGGATACGGACCTCGCCGGCGATCCAGGCGCCGCGCAGGTGTCCGACGCCAAGGCGTATCCACTGGGACTGGACGAACTCGATGAGCTGGCGCGCTCGCGGACGGGTTATGCCTTTGCCGACCTGACGCCCGAGTTGCAGGACGTGGTGCTGGACATGATCGCAGACGGCGATCTGACCACCGGCAAACTCGACCTCGCGTTGTGGCTGGAGGGGTTGCGCAGCCATACCCGCAAGCCCGACGCGGCGTAGTGCAGCTTTGCGCAGGCTAGAATCGTAGCTGCATGATCACTCGACTGGCCCGGTGGATGCGCGGCGATGAAGCGGACACGCGGCTGCCGTGGCGTATCTTCTGGGCGGCGTTCCTTGTCCGCGTGCTCTACATCACGCTTGCCCACACCTTCCGATTTCGCCTGACGGACGAGCACTTCCAGTTCGGCTGGGAGGCGGGCAGAATCGCGCGCGCGCTGGCCACCGGCCACGGCTACGCGGATCCGTTCGGCAACTCGTTTCTGGGGCACACAGGCGCGACGGCGTGGCTGCCGCCGCTCTATCCGCTGTTGGTGGCGGGCGTCTTCAAGGTGTTCGGCGTGTACACGGCTGCCTCGGCCTGGGTGCTGCTGGTCATCAACTCGGCGCTTTCGGCGGCGACCGTGCTCGCCATCTGGGAGATCGCCGTGCGCTGCTTCTCGCGGCGCAACGCAGTGTGGTCGGCGTGGCTGTGGGCGTTGTATCCGGCAGCGATGCAGTACGCCGTGCGCTGGATATGGGAGATGACCCTGACGACCGCGATTTTTACGTGGGTCATCGTGCTTGCGCTCAGGATGCGCGATGTAGACCGCGATGTAATCTATGCGGCTGAATCGGACCCCAAACGAACGCTGCTGTGGGCTATCTTCGGGCTGCTGTGGGGCGCGATTGCGCTGGCCAACTCCACGCTGTTGCTCTTTCTGCCTGTCTGTGGGTTGTGGATTCTGATGGGCACGTGGGGCCGTCCGCACGCGCTGCGCAACGCGGTGCTGGGCGGACTGGTGTTTCTGGTTTCGATTGCGCCGTGGGAGGCGCGGAACTTCAACGTCTTCCACACCTTCATTCCTCTGCGCGGCAATCTGGGCGCGGAGATGTACATGGGCAACGGTCCCGGCTCGAACGGCTTCCTGATGACCTATGAACACCCGAACGAGTCGCCGAAGCAGTTTCGGCTCTACGCCGAGCTGGGCGAGGTGCGCTATGTGCGGATGCGCGGTGATCTGGCGAAGGCTTATATCCGCGCGCACCCTGCGCACTTTGTCAAGGACAGCCTCAAGCGGGTTTATTTTTTCTGGTTTGGCGTACCTTCGGTCTCGCGCTGGACCGTGGAGATACCGCGCAGGCTGAACTTCGGCTTCATCACGCTGGCCGGCCTGATGGGGCTTGGACTGGCGCTGCATCGCCGTATCCCGGGCGCGGGCATGATGGCGTGGGCGTTCCTGCTGCTTCCTGTCTCTTACTATCTGGTCACGGCAGGAGCGCGGTTTCGGCATCCGTTGGAGCCGCTGATGACCATCCTCGGGGTGTATCTGTTCCAGTCGGCCGCGCCGCGCTATCGAGACACGAAGAGCGAGAGCGGGATGGCTTCGCCCATTGCGCGATAGCCTGCGGGCGACGGGTGCAGGTGGTCGCCGGAGTCGTAGGCGGGCAGCAGGCGATCGGGGTGGGCCGGGTCGCGCGTGGCGCGGTCGAAGTCGATGACGGCGTCGAAGTGGCCGGGCGTGCGAATCCAGCGGTTGATGGTCTGGCGGTCGGCTTCGCTCAGCGGGCCGGGGTGGTAGTAGTCCGAGCCGGTGTAGGGCGTGATGGTCGCGCCGATGACTTTGAGGCCGCGGTCGTGCGCGCGAAGAATGATCTGCCGGTATGAGCCGAGGATGCGGGTGACGAAGGCGTCGTGCTCGGCCTGACTGACTTCGTTCAACCGCGTGAGGCCGCCGAGGTCGTTCACGCCTTCGAGCACGATGAGGTATCTCGCGCCTGCCTGCGCGAGCACATCGCGGTCGAAGCGCGCGAGCACGTTGGGGCCGAGGCCGTCGGTCAGCAGGTGGTTGCCGCCGATGCCTTGATTCAGCACGCCGAGGTCTCGCGTGCCGGGTGCTGCCTGTAGCCGCTCGGCCAGCACATTGGGCCAGCGGTCGTTGCCATTGGTGGTGGCGGCGTGGCCGTCGGTGATGGAGTCGCCGAGCGTGACGATGGCGGCTGCGTCGGCGGGGGCTTCGACATCGACACCTGCGATCTGATACCAGTGGTCGATCTTTTTTGCATCGGGCAGGTCCACCGCTGAGACTTCATCTCCCTGAACGAGATACGACGTGGATCGCGAGCCGGGATGGCCCGTCTCCCGCGCGGGCGGCTGGTCGTAATGGAGGGTGATGTCGAGGTTCGAGAGCGGAGCCGCTGGGAAGGCGATGGGGTCGGAGATGTACTCTGCACCTGCGGGAATGATGACGTCGGGTTTGCCGTCGAAGGCGAGGGCTTTGTCCGTCGTGGGGTCAATCTGCGCGGACGACGCCGAGAGCGGCACGGCGATGTGCGCCGAGGTGATGTGGAGCGGTTGGGTGCCGAAGGCGTTCGAGAGATGCACGCGCAGCTCAGTACCGCCGAGGGAGAGGTGAACGATCTGGCGAAGCGTCGCGTCGGTCAGGTCTTCAGGCGCGAGCGAGTTGGCCGGTTCGGGAATCTGCTGCGAGGCTGCCCACGAGCCGACCCAGTGTGTCTCGGTTGTCTGGACTGGCTGACGATGCGCTTTGGCCAGCGCGGGGGCGGCGAGCGTGAGCATGGTGACGAGGGCGGCGAATTTTTTCCCGAGTAGGTGCATGGATTGCCTTATTATGGGTGGCGAACTAAATCGTTTATGTAGCGTGCACTCAAAAATATCATCTCCGGAGGAAGTCTTGTCCACAGTGGATAGAATCTCGGCGCAAAACTGGGCCGGTGCGCGGAATTCCTTTTGTGCAGCGGAGAAAACGATGCATGTGCGGCTCCCAGGGCGAAAAGCAGATTCCTCCGCTACGCTGCGGAATGGAAATACAAAGGGATCTCATAATAGTTCGAGGCTTCGAGTTTTTCTTGCGACGATGATCATGGGTTGCATGTGCGTCGCGTTTGCCCGAGCACAGAACGTCTCGAAGAAGCATCTGCCCGCGCCCGTGACGTTCACCGCCGAACAAGACCATCAGAACATGATGGATCAGTTGGGCCTTGAGGTGCTGCGGCCGGGACCGAGCGGCGACGAGAACGCGCCCAACCACGCCAACTACGACGAGTCGAAGGCGAACCCCTATCCCAATCTGCCTGATGTCCTCACGCTCAAAGACGGCCAGAAGGTGACGACTGCCGAGATGTGGTGGAAACAGCGGCAGCCGGAGATCGTCGAGGACTTCGAGCGCGAGGTCTACGGGCGCATCCCGAAGCACACGCCGAAGGTGACGTGGACGGTGACTGTGACCGACCGCGAGTACGTCGGGTTCACGCCGGTGATTGCGAAGCGTCTGGTGGGGCACGTGGACAACTCGGCGGACCCCACGATCAGCGTGGACATCTCGATGACGCTGGTGACGCCCGCGAACGCAAAAGGCCCGGTGCCGGTGCTGATGATGTTTGGCCAGAGCCTGCTGCCCAATCCGACGCAGCCTCCGGCGGCGGACGTGGAGAAGATCAATGCGAAGCTGCGGGCGTTACTGGCGAAGGGCGACCCGCAGATTGCGGAGATCTTCAAAAAATATCCCGGCTACGACCCGGTGCCGCCGAAGGCGTTCAGCTTTCCGCTGCGGCTGAATCCGGGCGAGGACCGTCCGCCGCACGAAGAGCTGCTGGCCGACGGCTGGGGCTACGCGATGATCGATCCGGCGAGCATTCAGGCGGACAACGGCGCGGGGCTGACGCGCGGCATCATCGGGCTGGTGAACCACGGGCAGCCGCGCAAGCCCGATGACTGGGGCTCGCTGCGGGCATGGGAGTGGGGCGCGGCACGCGGGCTGGATTATCTGGAGACGGACCCGGCGGTCGATGCGAAGCATGTCGGGATCGAGGGCGTTTCGCGCTATGGCAAGGCGGCGCTGGTGACGCTGGCGTTCGAACCGCGTTTCTACATGGGCCTGATTGGCTCGTCGGGCAAGGGCGGCGCGACGCTGCTGAGGCGCAACTTCGGCGAAGCGGTCGAAAGCCTGGCCGGAACGGGCGAGTATCACTGGATGGCCGGCAACTTCCTGAAGTATGCGGCGGCGAAGGTGAAGTCAGGCAGTGCGAGACCTCTCAATCCAGCCGACCTGCCGGTGGACTCGCACGAGCTGATTGCGCTGTGCGCGCCGCGGCTGGTGTTCATCAGCTACGGCATTCCCGCGGCGGGCGACGCGAAGTGGCTCGATCAGCAGGGCAGCTATATGGCTGCGGTGGCCGCGCAGCCGGTGTTCACGCTGGTCGGCGCGAAGGGGATGGGTGTCTCAGACGACTACCGCACGGCGCAGATGCCGCCGGTGCTCGATGGCCTGCTCGACGGCGAGCTGGCATGGCGGCAGGATGCAGGCGGTCACACGGACGCTCCCAACGTGAAGTACTTCATCGAGTGGGCGGACAAAAAGATGGGCAGGGCAACCGCGCTGCGATAGTTGCCGTCAGGTCAAGCCGCTCAGTTCATGGTCTTGACGGGGTAGCCTTCAGGGATGTTCAGCTCGAACTGGTCGTCATCGAGCTTCTGGTTCAGCGTGACCTTGGTGATGACGACGGTCAGGCCGTAGTGGTCCTGCGGGCGCTCGATGCGGATGGTCGTGGGAAAGGGCGTGTTGTCGAAGTACTGGTAGTTGCTGTAGTACGCCTTGGTCGAGACATTGCCCGCAGCGTCGTAGATGTCCTGCTGGTAGGGCAGCAGGTTGGTGCTGTCGATATGGACGACGCGCAGCGTGCGGGCGTTCTGGCCCTCGGGTTCAGAGAGGATCTGCACAGCGTAGGCGGGCTCTTCCACCAGGTCGTGTTTCTTCTTGTCCACATCGACGATGCGGGTGTCGGAGGTCATCGAGATAATCTGGTCGGGCCCCGGCCCCTGCACGAACATCGAGTCGAAGAAGACGACGGGACGCAGGTTTTCCAGGCCGTTCTTCGAGGGCTTTGTCACCTGATTGGTCCCGACCATGGCTTCGCGGCGCGGCGGGATGAGCAGCTTGAAGTTTTTGCCGTCCGTCACCATGTCGATGGCGCGCGTGCCGACGACCGGGACGAGCAGCAGTACGCGCAGGTCGTCCGGCTTGCGCATCAGGATGTAGCCGCGCAGGCTGGTGGTCTCCTTGACCTTGCCCTGCAGGTTGCCGCCCGTCGAAGCGGAGATCTCGACGGCAGCGTTCATCGAATGGATGGAGTCGTAGCGTAGATTGATCTGTTTGGCCAGTTGGTCGAGCGAGGTGCTCATCACCACCGAGGCCAGCCGCGTCTTCGGGACCACGTGAGTGTGGGTCAGGCACCCGGTCAGCGCCGGAGCCAACCCGATCAACCCCGTCGCGAACGCTTGTCGAATCCTCATTGGCACAAAGATTAAGTATATCTGCCCGGGGCACCGAAATGACGGTGCTTCAAGGGTAGTTGCTACTCAGGCTCCCTGTCTCTCAATACGATAGGAGTTGGATGTTCGCCGCAGGGGCAACGCTTCGCAGATTGCGGTAGATTTTTCCGGATGGCCTCACGTTCGCTAGCCTCTCAGGGCGCGGTGGCCAATGTCGCGGCGGAACTGCATCCCTTCAAAGCTGATTTTGGCGAGTTCGGTGTATGCCTTGTCGAGCGCGGCGCGCAGGTCGGGAGCCATGGCCGACACCGCGAGCACGCGGCCTCCGGCGGTCACAAGCTGGCCATCTTTGAGGACAGTGCCTGCGTGGAAGACAACGACATCTTCGCGCGCGTTACCTGCCGCGAGGCCGTGGATGGGTTTGCCCGAGGCGTATTTACCCGGATAGCCGCCGCTGGCCGCAATGACACAGGCGCTGGCGCCCGGGTGCATTTTGACGGCTAGCCGGTTGGCCGTGCCGTCGATTGAGGCGTTGAAGAGGTCGCAGAGGTCGGTCTCCATGCGCAGCAGGATGGCCTCGGTCTCCGGGTCGCCCCAGCGCGTGTTGAACTCAAGCACCATAGGGCCGCGCGGCGTCATCATCAGCCCGCAGAACAGGATGCCCTTGAAGGGCGTGCCTTCGGACTTCATGCCGTCGACCACTTTTTGCGCGACGTTGCGCAGGAGCCACTGGCGCATGGCGGGCGTGGCGATGCCGTCGGTCGAATACGCGCCCATGCCGCCGGTGTTGGGGCCGGTGTCGCCTTCGCCCACGCGCTTGTGGTCCTGCGCGGAGGCGATCTCGACCGCGTGCATGCCATCGCACAGCGCGAAGAAGGAAAGCTCTTCGCCGGTAAGGAACTCTTCGAGCACGACCTCGGCCTCGGTCTTGCCCAGCAGCGCGCCGGAGAACATCTCGGCTGCGGCCTGCTCTGCCTCCGCGTGTGTGTTGCAGATGACGACGCCTTTGCCCGCGGCCAGTCCGTCAGCCTTGACGACCACAGGCGCGGTGAAGCTGCCGAGCTCGGCGCGGACCTGGTCGAGCGTGGAGCAGACCGCGTAGGCGGCCGTGGGGATGCCGTTACGCTGCATGAACGACTTGGCGAAGGCCTTGCTCGATTCGAGACGCGCGGCGGCTTTCGTGGGACCGAAGACGCGGAGGCCGAGGCGCTCCAACTCATCGACGATGCCGAGCGCCAGCGGCACCTCGGGGCCGATGACGGTCAGACCGGGCTTTTCAGCGGCGGCGAGATGGGCCATCGCGGCGAGGTCGTTGACATCGACCGGAACGCAGCGGGCGATCTCGGCGATGCCGCCGTTGCCGGGCGCGCACACAACCTCCGTAACCTGCGGCGAGCGCCTGAGCGACCAAACGATAGCGTGCTCGCGGCCTCCGCCGCCGATGACCAGAACCTTCATTCCTGCCGTGCTCCTGTGGGTATTCGCGTGAGATGTTATCTTTCGAGGCTAGGCAGCCGTGAGGCTGAAGTCAAACAGAAGTGGTGACGGAACCGAGTCTTCTGCTGTCGCGCACCCATCGTTTACGCAGCCATCGGTTCATCGGCTCCGAGTAGCCTCGTGCTACGAGTTCGCCCAACAGACCAGAGGCGATGATGACAACGATGAAGAGCGCGGGCACATGCTTCATCCGTTTCCCCGTGGCAGCGAAAAGGACGAAGAGGCTCAAAACGACAAACTCATGAGTCAGGTAGACCTCGTAGCTGCGCTGGCCCAACCGCAGGAGCGGTGAGAGGATACGCCAAGCCTTCCACTGCGTCTGTGCTGCCACGGCGATGATCATGCAGGTTCCGGCTGCGAGAATCGTCATATTAAGCCCATTGCGCCCAAGGCCCCAGCCATACGCACGGATGGAGAAGCACAGGCTGAAGATAAGCAGCGTCGAGCCAAGAGAGCCGAGAGCCCAGAGAGCAAAGCGCGAAAGATGACGATTCGCCAGTAAGAGCGCGGTGAGACAGCCGAGAGCGATCGCGTCCATTCCGCCGAGGTACGAATACTCTCTCCACACAGGGTTATGGTTGAAGGCATGTGACCGGGCGAAGGGACCAAGCACGACGAAGAGAAGGAGCGGGGCAACGAGGTATCGTCCGCGACGAAAGACACGGCACACCAGTGGGAAGAAGAGATAGAACATCTCTTCGACTGAGAGCGACCAGAGAATGTCCCAGTTCGGCGGCAGATAATCTCTTCTCGCTTCCAGCAGGTTCACACGGAAGGTGAGTGCCGCGGCGAGAGCGTGTCTCAATCCACCGGCCTTTTCAGAGATGACAAAATTTTTGACGTGGCCGAGATGCAAACCGCTCAGCACGGCAAGAAGAAGCAGCAGGAGCGGCAGGATGCGCGCACACCGTAAAAGGTAGAAATCCCGCACGCAGACGTTGGCGATGGAGCCCCAACGGCGAAGCGCCATCGACGTGATGAGAAATCCCGACACGGCGAAGAACATCTGTACGCCAAACTGTCCATTCCAGACCAGCGAATATACAAGTTGAAGCGGGAGTCCGTGCAGGTAGGGAACCTTGGCCCCAAGCAGGCGCATATTGACGTGGTTCATCAAGACGAAGAAGATTGCCAGGCCACGGAGAAGATCGACGCCATCGATCCGGGTCCAACCGCGGGCAGGGTTTGTCGTTTCCTTCAAGGCCACGTCCCATTATGAACGATGATCTGCTCGCTATTTCACGGCGACAGCGATGGCCTCGGCCAGCGGATGGCTGAGCAGAGCGGCCTTTTTCTGCGTGCCAACGCGGACGTGGAATGCGCCCTGGAAGGGAAGTTGTTCGGTGAGGGTGAGCTTCACGCCGGGGCGGATGCCCTGACGGGCGAGGTAGCGGAGCATCTCCGGATCTTTGTCGGAGACGCTGGCTACGCGCGCCGACTGGCCGGGCTTGAGGCGCGAGAGCGACTGCGGCTCGTTGGTGGGCAGCGTGCCGTCGAGCGCGGGGATGGCGTGGCCGTGCGGGTCGAACTCCGGATGGCCGAGTTTGGCGGCGATGCGCTCCTCGAACCGCTCGGAGATGAAGTGCTCCAGCCGCTCGGCCTCTTCGTGGACCTCGTCCCACGGGTAGCCGAGGACCAGATGCAGGAACGTCTCGAGCAGACGGTGATGGCGGATGATCTCAAGCGCACGCCTGCGGCCTGCCTTCGAGAGATGCACACCGTGGTGCTTCTTGTAGACGACCAGCGGAGGGTCGAGCGCGGCCAGCTTCTGCAGCATGTTGGTGGCCGAAGCGCCGCTGATTTCGAGGTGCGCGGCGATCTCGGTCGAGGAGACCTGGCGCTCCTCGCGTCCGCTCAGCTCGAAGATCGCCTTGAGGTAGTCGTCGATGGCTTCGCTCGCGGCAGCGACGGGGCCGCCCTTGGCCGCTGACCGCTTTTCGGGTTTGCCTCGGGGCTTTGCCATGAGAGTTGTGTTGACTTAGGCTACCATTCCAGTAGAATTTAGTCATGGCTAATTTATTAATTGGAGAGGAAAAGAAATTTTGGAAAGGGTTCCGCCGCAATGAGATCTGGGCTTACTTCGGGCCCGCGTTCGTGGCCTCGGTGGCGTACATCGACCCCGGCAACTTCGCCACCAACATCGAAGGAGGCAGCCGCTTCGGCTACAGGCTGCTGTGGGTGCTGCTGTGGTCGAATGCGATGGCCATCCTCATCCAGTACCTCTCGGCCAAGCTCGGCATCGTGACCGGGCTGACCCTGCCGCAGAACTGCCGCAAGCACTTCTCGCGGCCTATGACCTGGTTTCTGTGGGTGACGGCGGAGATTGCGGCAATCGCCACCGACCTGGCGGAGTTCCTCGGCGCGGCGCTCGGGATGTATCTGCTCTTCGGTCCCGCGATGCTGGCGCACGGGTGGTCGAAGACCGAGACGATGGTGATTGCGGCGCTCATCTCCGCCGTGCTGGTGTTTGTGATTCTGGCGCTCGACCTTGCGGGCTACCGATGGCTCGAACGCGGCATCATGGTCTTCGTCGGCGTCATCGGCGTCTGCTACGCCTTCGAGATATTTCTCGTCCATCCGGACTGGAAGCAGGCCGCACTCTATACGCTCATTCCAACGCTTGACCCGAAGCAGGTACATGCAAGCCTCTACGTCGCAGTCGGAATGCTGGGTGCGACGGTGATGCCGCACGTCGTCTATCTGCACTCGGCGCTGGTGCAGCCCCGGCGCAAAGAGATTGTGAAACAGCCCAGGGTCGAGGGTCTCTCACGGCGACGCAACTACCTCAAGCTGGAGCTGGTGGACGTTTTTGCCGCGATGAACGGCGCGTGGCTCATCAACTCCGCCATGATCGTCATGGCTGCTGTCGCATTCAGCCACCTGGCCAACCCGGTAACGACGATCGAAGAGGCGCACCACACGCTGGGGCCGCTGCTCGGCCCCGCTGCTGCCACCGTCTTCGCGGTGGCGCTGCTCTGCTCCGGGCTCTCGTCTTCAACGGTCGGCGTGATGGCTGGGCAGGTCATCATCGAGGGCTTCCTCGACATCAAGTTTTCCATCTTCCTCAGGCGCCTGATTACGATCATCCCCGCGCTGATTGTGATTGCTGTGGGGCTCGATCCGCTGAAGATTCTGATTCTCTCGCAGGTGGTGCTGAGCTTCGCGCTGCCCTTTGCGCTGGTGCCGCTGCTGGTGCTCACCAGCCGCGCGTCGGTGATGCACAGCTTTGCCAGCGCCATGCGCACGCGCGTTGCCGGGTGGGTTGCTGTCGGAATCATCGTGACGCTGAATGTGGTGCTGCTGGGGCAGATTGCGCTGGGGCAGTAATGCAAAAGGCTGGAGGAGGGTTTGATTGAGTCCGCGAAGATTCCCTCAGGGGCTAAAGCCCCGTTGAATCGGAGCGGTTTACGGCGCGACTGAAGTTGCGCCCTTTCAAAGCGGGGACTTAATCAGGCCTTCCTTAACACCGATTCCACCGATTAAAAACAGCGACCACGGATTGGCGCGGATACGACGGATTTGTTCTTATCCGTGTCCATCCGCGTTCATCCGTGGTCGAGCCGTGTTAAGACTCCCTGCTTACCGGTGCTGCTCTCGTTGCGGCTCAGAGCGCGGTTCCGGGGCCGACGGGCGCTCCATGCGCTGAGGCGGTTGGAACCTCGGCTGCTCGAACCGCTGCTGCGGCTCAGACCTCGGCTGAGGACGCGGCTCTGAATATCGCTGTGGTTGCGGTTGTGGGGCAGGGCGATATTGCGGTTGAGGCGCAGGTCTGTACTGTGGCTGAGGCGCAGGCCGGTTCTGCGGTTGTGGTGTCGGCCTGTACTGTGGCTGAGGCTCTGGCCTGTTTTGTGGCTCCGGACGGTACTCATTGGGCCGTTGCTGCGGCGGTTCGTGCCGTGGCTCCGGCCTGACCTGCGGCGGGTTCGGCCTGGAATACTGCTGTTCCGGGCGGATCTGAGGTTGATTCGGCCGCGCCTGCGGCGGTGCCGGTCGGACCTGAGGCTGTTCGGGCCTGTTTTGCGGCGGCATCGGGCGTACCTGCGGCTGGTTCGGACGAGGCTGGGGCTGGTTCGGACGAATCTGCGGCTGCGCCGGGCGGACCTGTGGTTGGTTAGGTCTGTTCTGCGGCTGCCCCGGGCGTACCGTTGGCCGGAGCACCTGCGACGCGGGCCGGATGGCCGGACGCACGATGCCGCGGTCGGCGGCTATCGGACGCGGAGCGGCAGTGATGGCCGGGCGGCCGCGGTTCTGGTTGAAGAACTGCCGCCGGTTCTGCGCGGCGCTCTGCTGGTTCCGTATCTGCATGGACATGGGCGCGGTGCGGACCTGGCGCATGGCGACGATCTGCGACATCGTTGGGCGAGCGGTCAGGCCGCCGCGTCCGCCGTTGTAGGAGACGCGCGTGTCGTTATTGACGATGACGGTGCGGTTGTAGACGTTCGTCACTCGGGTAATGTTCACGCGGTTGACGGCGGTGTTGTAGTGGAAGTGCCGGTCGCGCCAGTAGCCGCCGTAGTAGCCGGTGCCTACGTAGCCGAAGCCGTAATTAATGCCACCGTAGAAACCGACGTAGGGGCCCCAGTATCCGTGATGGAAGAAGAAGGCACCGTTGCGGAAGAACCAGTAGCCGGGGGTCCAGAGCGCGCCGTAGTAGGGGGCAGCGCACCAGATGCCGGGCACCCAGTAGTAGCCCATGGGCGCATAGCTCCAGTAGCCGGGGACCCACATGTAGTTCGGGCCGGGGGCCTCGGGCTGGTCGTAGGTGGGCAGCGGCGGCGGAGCCTGTGGGGCCTGCTCTTCATCGAGCGCAGCCTGGCCCGCATCGACCTGGTCGTCATAGTCGGGGTCGTACGACTGGTCGCTGTTCTGGTCGCCGTACTGGCCATTGTCCTGCGTGGTGGCCTGCGACTGGTCCTGCTGATTCTGGCCGTACTGGTCGGCCTGCTGCTGGGCCTCGTTCTGGGGAGGGGCCGCGCGATAGACGGGCGCGCCTCCGGTGGAAGGCTGAAGCTGGCCCTGCTGCTGGCTTTGATCCTGCTGGTCCGGCGGCGCCTGAGCCGTGTCGGGCTGGCTGCCGTCAACCGGGGCCATGTTGGCGTCGGCGGGGTCGGGACCGTTGTCGGTCTGCTGCTGCGCGGCGACGCTCTGTTCCGGGCATCCCGTTAGCAGGACCGCGCCTGTAAAGGTAGCCAGGGTCAGTGTGGCGCTCAACATCGTGCCGCGTCCGAATTTCTTCATCGAATTGGTGACCGGGTCTAGCATGTCCTCGTTCTCCTGCCGGGTTCAAACCCGCATTTCGTCTTTGAGATGCGCTGGTTTGCGCATAGTAGCGGCGGTTTTCGCGGAATTCTCTCGTTCACTGATTCGGCGCGGGTTATACCGTGCTGTAAGTCGAAGGCAGAGGAGTGAAACTCAAGGAAACCTTAAAACAGCGAAGCCTATTGGCGGCGGCCCGGATATTGGACGGTTTCGCCGGTGCGCTGGTTGGTGACTAAGAAACCGCCGTCGCGGTGCGCGGTCAGTATAAGGGAGTGTCCGGCATCCGGGCCGGGCAGGTTGGCGATGCGCGACTCGGCGGTGTTGTGCGCGGCGTCGCTGTGCAGGATGGTGTGGAGCTGCCACAGGTTGCCGGGGTGGTCTTTGATGCCGGGCGAGTTGCGAATGATCTCCCACGCGCCGGGGTCGCCGCCTTTGGTCGCGCCGTTGTCCATGATGGCCACGCGCGGAGCAATCGCGTCCACGAACGCCGGACTCGAACTGCGGTCGAATCCGTGGTGCGAGACGACGTAGATGTCCACCTTTCCGAGCTTGTTGATGGGACACATCAGCGGACGCTCCTTGGCCCAGGTCAGGTCGCCCAGGTCCGCGATGCGCAGCTTGCCGAAGGTGATGATCACGCCGAGCGAGCGGTCGTTCTCCGAGTTCTCGACCGGTTTGAGCGGGCTGGCGGCACACGCCGGGTTTTCGGCACCTGCACCGGCCAGCGGCTTGTCCAGCACGTTGCCGTCGGCGCTGACGGCTTCCACGCGGATTCCGTTGCCGGAGAGCACAGGCAGCACGTCTCCGGGCCTGGCGACCAGGTGTGCATAGTGACCATCGGTCAGGACCTTCTGGTACGCCTGCCAGCTTGCGACCGTGGCCTTGTCGTTGTCCTCGCGGTTGGGGCCGTGGTCGATGAAGCGGCCGATGGGCACCTTCGCGGCGAGTTGCGGAATGCCGCCCGCGTGGTCGATGTGGTAGTGGGTGATGAGCACGTCGTCGATCTTCTTCACGCCGGCCTGCTTGCACAGCGCGACGATGCGGTCGGCGTCGCGGTTGTCGTGGTCGGGCCAGCCGGTATCGACCAGCAGGCTCTGGCCGGAGGGCGCGACGAAGAGCGTGGCCTGCCCGCCTTCGACATCGGCGAAGTAGACCTTCAGCGCGCCGCTGCTCTGCGCTTTGCTTTGGCCGAGCGCGAGGGTGGCGGTCATCATCACGGCTGTGGCGAGAAGACGCTTCATTTTCTCTCCCTGATTGGCGAAGTCACGGCGGTCATTTTGAGTGGCATTGGAATGATTGCACGATTGGAGGCGCAACAGGGAGCAATCAGACAGTTCGCCACTACCGCACGGGGGCACGTCGGCAGTAAAATAGTGCCGATGGCACGCCCTTTGCCCACGTTGAAGCGATTTCGGCATGGCCGCCCTGATCGAGGGCGTTGACCGTGGGCGCTCCGGGCGCAACCTCCGTTTCCGAACTCCCCTCTAAAGAATTTGTTAGGCTTCCCAACGTTGCTGCCCGTGGCTCGCTGACTGTGCTACGGCCCTTACTTTGCGCCTCTCTCGCGGCGCCTCGGAGAAGACACCATGCCGACTCAATCGCATCCCGACTCGTTCAAGAGCCTCGCCACGCTCAAGTCCGGTTCCACCGCCTGTCAATACTTCAGCCTGAAGGCGCTCGAAAAGAAGCCCGGCGAGCTTTCGCGCCTGCCGTTCTCGCTGCGCATCCTGCTTGAAAACCTGCTGCGGCACGAGGACGGCCGCTCCGTTACGGCGGACGACATCAAATTCCTCGCCGAGTGGGATCCAAAGGCCGAGCCTTCGCGCGAGATTGCCTACATGCCCGCGCGCGTGCTCATGCAGGACTTTACCGGTGTGCCTGCCATCGTTGACCTCGCCGCGATGCGCGACGCGATGAAGACGCTCGGCGGCGATCCGGAAAAGATCAATCCGCTGCAACCGGCGGAGCTGGTCATCGACCACTCGGTGCAGGTGGACGAGTTCGGCACGCTGCGGGCGTATGACATGAACGCCGCGCTCGAGTTTCAGCGCAACCGCGAGCGGTATGCCTTTCTGAAGTGGGGACAGTCCGCCTTCAATAATTTTTCCGCAGTGCCTCCGGGCATGGGCATCTGCCATCAGGTGAACCTGGAGTTTCTGGCGCGTGTGGTCTTTACGACCGCTCCGGACGCGGACGGCAAGGTGTGGGCGTATCCGGACACGCTGGTCGGCACTGACTCGCATACGACGATGGTGAACGGTCTGGGCGTGCTGGGCTGGGGCGTCGGCGGTATCGAGGCAGAGGCCGCCATGCTGGGCCAGCCGGTCTCGATGCTGGTGCCGCAGGTCGTCGGCTTCAAGCTGACGGGCAAGCTGAAGGAGGGCGCGACCGCGACCGACCTGGTGCTGACCGTGACCGAGATGCTGCGCAAGCTGGGCGTCGTGGGCAAGTTTGTCGAGTTCTACGGGCCGGGCATCGCGGAGCTGCCGCTGGCCGACCGCGCGACGATTGCGAACATGGCTCCTGAATATGGAGCGACCTGCGGCATCTTCCCGGTGGACGCGGAGACGCTGCGCTATCTGCGGCTGACGGGCCGAACGGAGGAACACATCGCGCTGGTCGAGGCGTACCTCCGCGAGCAGGGGCTGTTCCACACGGCGAACGCGGCGGAGGCGGAGTACTCGGCGACGATCTCGCTCGATCTCGCTACGGTCGAGCCGAGCGTGGCCGGACCGAAGCGTCCGCAGGACCGCGTGCTGCTCTCGAAGGCAGGGGCGAGCTTCAAGGAGCAGCTCCCCGCGCTGCTGGGGCCGAACGGCAACAAGAACGAGGCACGGCAACTGGTCCGGTGGGAGGGCGAGGGTGGAACGGCGTCTGCTTCCGGCGACATCGGAAGCAGCGTTGGCGTTGCTGCTGCGGTGGTCGAGTCGCCGAGTGTGCCGGTGGCTACGCTGGTCGAGGGCACGCTGGAGGCTCCGCATGTCTCGATCAAGTCGCGCTTCGGCATCGATCCGGACAAGTATCTGGATCACGGCTCGATTGTGATTGCGGCGATTACTTCGTGCACGAATACGTCGAACCCGTCGGTGATGCTGGCGGCGGGTCTGCTGGCGAAGAAGGCTGTTGAGAAGGGTCTGTGCACGCCGCCGTGGGTGAAGACCTCGCTGGCTCCGGGGTCGCGCGTCGTGACGGACTACTACAACAAGGCCGGGCTGATGCCGTATCTGGACGCGCTGCGCTTCCAGGTTGTGGGCTATGGCTGCACGACCTGCATCGGCAACTCGGGGCCGCTGCCGACCGATGTGACGAAGGCGATTGACGACCACGGGCTGGTGGCCGTCTCGGTGCTCTCGGGGAACAGGAACTTCGAGGGGCGCATCTCGCCGGACGTGCGGGCGAACTATCTGATGTCGCCTCCGCTGGTGGTGGCCTACGCGCTGGCCGGGCACATCGCGCACGACTTCGAGAAGGAGCCGCTGGGCAAGGGCAAGGATGGCAAGCCCGTCTTTCTGCGGGACATCTGGCCGACGCAGCAGGAGATTTCGGCTGCGGTGGCGTCTTCGATTGACTCGGCGATGTTTCACAAGGAGTACTCGACTGTCTCCGAGGGCGACCAGAACTGGCAGAACCTGAAGTTTCCGGTCGGCGAGACCTACGGATGGGAGAAGGACTCGACCTACATCCGCCAGGCGCCGTACTTTGACGGGATGCCTGCGACGCCTGTTGCGGTCGAGGACATCCTCGGCGCGCGGGTGCTGGCGGTTCTGGGCGACTCGGTGACGACGGACCACATCTCGCCTGCGGGGTCGATCAAGCTGAACGGGCCGGCGGGCAAGTACCTGACCGAGCACGGCGTGAAGCCTTCGGACTTCAATTCCTATGGCAGCCGCCGCGGCAACCACGAGGTGATGGTGCGGGGCACGTTTGCGAACGTGCGGCTCAGGAACAAGCTGGCTCCGGGCACCGAGGGCGGCGTGACTCGTCTGCTGCCGGACGACAAGGGCATGTCGATCTACGACGCTTCGGTGGAGTATGCGAAGCGGGGGACGCCGCTGGCGATCCTTGCGGGCAAGGAGTACGGCTCGGGCTCGTCGCGCGACTGGGCGGCGAAGGGGCCGCGGCTGCTGGGCATCCGGTTTGTCATCGCTGAGAGCTATGAGCGGATTCATCGCTCGAACCTGGTCGGGATGGGCATCCTGCCGTTGCAGTTCCTGCCGGGCCAGACGGTCGAGTCGCTGCACCTGACGGGCGAGGAGGTCTTCAAGGTGGGCGACGCGGGCGAGCTGCGGGCGATGCTGGATGGCAAGTTCGCCGGCGGCCGGACGATTACGGTCTTCGCTGAGTCGGACAAGGGGAAGACGACGGAGTTCTCGGCTACGGTGCGGATTGATACACCGCAGGAGATTCTCTACTACCAGCACGGGGGGATTTTGCAGTACGTGCTGCGGCAACTGGCGGGGAAGGCATCGGCTTAGACCGGGTACCCCCTCCCCCAGTTAAGTACTCAAAATCCTTTGAACAAAGGACTTAGGTTCGGACCTCCCCTGCGGGAGGTCTCGAAACGGACAAGCCCCGACTCGGGAGACCGGGACGGGGCTTTGTTTTGCCTCTGGTTCTATTTTAACGGATGGAGGGAAACTGGGCCGCCAGATTTGCGTGGGTTTATTTCGTTTGTCATGAGTGAGTTGTGGGGAATTTTGCGGTTCCTGGGGTTGACGCGTAAGAGATCGAAGCATTTTCCACAGAGGTGTAGCCCGGTGCGACTCGATGGGAACGCAGATTCCCTTCGGGAATGACAAACAAAAGGGAGTGGGATGGGAACGCAGGTTCCCTTCGGGAATGACAAACAAAAGGGAGTGGGATGCGAAACGCGGATTCCCTTCGGGAATGACAACAAAAGGGCCAACAAAAGGGGCGATCCGATGCGGGACGCAGATTCCCTTCGGGAATGACAAACAAAAGGGAGTGGGATGGGAACGCAGATTCCCTTCGGGAATGACAACAAAAGGGGCCAACAAAAGGGGCGATCCGATGCGAGACGCGGATTCCCTTCGGGAATGACAACAAATTCGGCTTCTGCGGCGGTTTCAGTAGCTGCGCTGGTACATGCGGGAGATGCGGTCGTGCCAGCCGAGGGCGTCTTCGTCGAGGCAGGCCCAGAGGTAGCCGAGGCCGAGCGGGCAGGCGGCGAGGATGGAGGCGAAGATGCGGCGACGCATGGCGGAGCGGGTGGGGTTGTCGTCGGCGAACGTGCAGAAGGCGATGCGGGCGTAGCGCATGCCGAGCGTTGATTCGGAGAAGGTGAAGAAGAGCGTCTGGTAGAGCAGGGTGAAGAGGACGAAGACGCCCGCCGCGCCGATGGCCGCGGCCTGGGTGCTGAGGTGGGTCGCGGGCTGGCCGAGTTTCTGGATGACGAAGGCTGAGAGTGCGATGAAGGCGAACTCGGCTGCGAGCACAACGCAGGAATCGACGATGGCGGACATGGCGCGCAGGCCGAGCGGGGCGGTCTGGGGGACGTGCGGGACGGCGAAAGGCGCGGCCTCGGTGGCTTCAAACGGGGCTGCGGCGGGCTGCGCGGCGAGCACGATGGAAGACCACTCTGGCACGACGCTCTCGACCACGGGCGCGGAGGAGATCTGGCTGGCTTCGACCTCGAAGATGCGGAGCTGCGCGGCGTCGGGCGTGTAGTCGGCTTCTTCGCGCAGGGGGCCTTCGGCGAGGCGCGGACGGGCTTTGCGCGAGGCGACGAGCTGGCGCGGGAACTCGAGCAGGTTGGCGGGGATGTCGGTGGGCGGGTCGTCGAAGACGGGGGATTGGCGGAAGGCGATCTCTTCGTCGAGGGCGTAGGCCTCGTCTTCATCGAGCGCGGGCTGGGTGTAGACGGGGTGGGCGGCGGCCAGCGGGGAGCGGCTGCGCTCGAAGGCTTCGTCGAGCCGGATGGTGAGGCTGGCGTGCGGCTCCGGTGCTTCGACTTTGGGCTGAGGTGCGACGGCTGAGGGTGCGGGCGCGTCGGCCTGTGGTTGATCGAGACTTTGATTGAGTTCGAAGAGGAGCTGGTTCTGGGCTTCGGCTACGGCGCGGGCGCTGAGCGCGGCGACTTCGGCGGCGGCTTCGGCCTCGCGGATGGCGCGCTCGGCTTCGGCGGCGAGGAAGGCGCGGTAGCTCTGTGAGTGCTCGTAGCGTTCGGCCACGGCGGCGGCGATGCGCTGGGCGCGGGCTTTGGCGGGCGTGGGCTCGGCGATGGGCGTGACGGAGGAGGCGGACGCAGCCCGGGTGCGGCGGGCGCGGTGTGCGGCGACGCGCTCGGCTACCTGCTCGCGCAGGACAAAATGGGCTTCGTGGGCATCCGGTTCGGCAGAGGGTGCGGGCAGCGGCTCTATTTCGAGTTGTGCAGAGGTCATTGTGTTCAAAGTCCGGGCCGTTCGCGATGAAATCGTTTAGCCTCTATAAGTGGTGCGTTTGACAAGCTCGGAACCGAATGAACAGGGTGTGGGATGGGACGGGTGGCGTCTCAGCTCACAGACCCGGGCATGGGGCCGGAGTACGGTGCTCTCGACAGCCATGCGCGTGATGCGCAAGGTTGTTTACCTACTGATAACTATCACGGTACCTGCTCTAAGTCATCCACATCTCGGCGCGCAGGAGTTGACGACTGTGGCACCACCGATGGTGCAGTCGTCGGAAGCGGGGGATTCGGCGGAGACGGCGCGCTATCCCGATGCCCGCGTGGCGCCCTCGACGGCGGGGACGGAGATGGCGACGCTGGAGTCGAACCGGCAGTCGAAGACGGGAAGCACGTATGCGCTGGATGGTGATGTGGTGATTAACTACGGCAGCTATCGGGTGGAGGCCGACCACATTGACTACAACGCAGACACCGGCGAGCTGAACGCGACCGGGCATGTGCGGCTGACCGGCGGGCCGGACCAGGAGATCATTCGTGCCAGCCGGGGGACGATGAACCTCGGCACGGAGACGGGGCGGTTCTACGACGTGACGGGCTCGGTTGGCGTGAAGGGAGGCGGAGGCCAGAGGCTGGCGTATGTGAGCAGCAATCCTTACCTGTTTACCGGGCAGGTGGTGGTGAAGACCGGGCCGCGGGAGTACGAGATTTATTACGGCACGCTGACCTCGTGCGAACTGGCGCACCCGGACTGGCTGCTTTCGGCGGACCTGTTCAAGGTGAATGGTGAACAGGCCAGCGCGAAGAACAGCGTCTTTCATCTGATCAACATTCCGCTGCTGTATCTGCCGTATGTGACGCACCCGGTGAATACGGGCGGGCGGCAGAGCGGGTTCATGGTGCCGAATCCGGGCAACTCGTCTACGAAGGGGCTGAGCCTGGGCGAGGAGTACTACTGGGCGATCAATCGGAGCATGGACCTGAGGCTGGGGCTGGACTACTTTTCGCTGCGCGGATGGGCGGAGTCGGGGCAGTTTCGTTATCGCGGAGCGGGCAACGACTTTGCCACGGCGCGCTACAGCGGGCTGGTGGACCGGGGCATTGTGATTGGCGGAGTGTATGTGAATCAGGGTGGGCAGGATGTGCTGGCGGCGGGACGGCACGACTTCGACGAGCACACGCGCGTGGCGGGGAACCTGGAATACCTGAGTTCGTATCTGTACCGCGAGGCATTTACGGAGAACTTCAATCAGGCGGTGTCGAGCGACATTCTCTCGATTGTCTATGGAGTGCATGAGGCGCATGGATTTGCGGAGTCGGCGCGGGCGGACCGGTATCAGGGACTGAAGCAGGTGGCCGTGGCCGCGACGCCGGAGACGCCGGCGATCCCGGAGCGGCAGGTGAAGATATTTCACGTTCCTTCGGTGGACTTTGACGCGACGGAGCATCGGCTGGGCTCGACGGGGCTGGAGTGGAGCGTGGGCAGTTCGTTTGCGGGACTGTCGCGGGTGCAGCCGAAGTTTGCCTCGGGCGGGTTGACGCAGCGCGTGGACCTGCATCCGGAGATTGCGTACCCGGTGGGCTTTGATGGATGGCACGTGAGGCCGTCGGTGGCGGTGCGGGATACGCTGTACAGCCGCAGCCAGCAGGCCGGGACGACAGGGACGCCGGTCGAGCTGCCGAACGGCATCAACCGCGCGGATTTTGAGGCGGAGGTGGATCTGCGTCCGCCGGTGCTGGAGCGGGACTTCAGCTCGGGGGCGATGGAGAAGCTGTTTCATCATGATTTGCGGCATACGATCGAGCCGTCGTTGACGTATCGCTACGTTACGGGCGTGGATAACTTTGCGCGCGTGCTGCGGTTTGACGATACGGACATCGTCAGCAATACGAATGAGCTGGAGTATGGCGTGACGCAGCGGCTGTTTTTGAGGCCGTCGAAGAAGGGCGCGTGCGCGGGTGGTTCGCATGCGGAGGCGGCTGAAGACTCGGAACAGGGTGAGGAGACGGGCGAGGAGACGGATTGGGATTATGGGCCGGCTGCGGTTGTGGGGCCAGGCTCGCCGTGCGGCAGCCGCGAGTGGATTACGTGGCGGCTGGCGCAGAAGTACTTCTTCAATGAGAACTTCGGCGGGGCGGTGGAGGTGGGGCGCAGGAACATCTTCGACTCGACGCTAAATTTTTCCGGGATTGCGTTTTTGACCGAGCCGAGGGCGATTTCGCCGCTGGTCTCGCGGCTGCGCGTGCGCACGTCGGACCACATGGACATTCAGTGGGACTTCGATCTGGATACAGGCGCGAAGAAGTTTACGTCGAACAATGTGCTGGTGGACCTGCACGAGGGCAATGTGTTTTCGGGGCTGAGCTATGCACGGCTGAATGCGCCGGGCAGGTTTTATACGGAGGGCGTCAGCTCGGCTGTGTCGAACTTCAGCCAGTTGCGACTGCTGTTGGGGTATGGGTCGCCGTACCGGGCGGGGTTTGGCATTGCGGCGAAGGTGGGGCTCGACCTGAACCAGAACACCGCCAACGCCGGGCTGGTGCAGTATGGTGCGCTGCAGACTTCGTACAACTGGAACTGCTGCGGGTTGAGCGTGGAGTATCGCAAGTATGAGCTGGGTTCGGTGCGTAACGAGAGCGTGGAGCGGTTCAACTTTACGCTGGTGAACATCGGCACGGCGGGGAACCTGCGTCGGGCGGTGAGCCTGTTTTGAGGCGCGGGCCGAGGCGAAACGCAGATTCCCTTCGGGAATGACAACAAAAAACAGGTAACGGGTAGACTAACGGGATGGCCACAGGGATTGAGGTAGTCGCTGCGCTGGTGACGCTCTGCGGCCTGGGCTATCTGGTGCTGGTGCTCGTGGGGGCGCGGGACTTTCATCGCTACTGGCATCGATACTGGCATCGCTACTGGCAGGGGCCGGGCGGTGAGGGCTTTGCTCCGGATGTGAGCATTCTGAAGCCGGTGAAGGGCGTGGATCCGAGTATGTATGCGGGGTTGGCGAGCCATTGCCGCCAGCAGTATGCGGGGCGGTTTGAGATTGTCTTCGGCGTCGGCAGCATGGATGATCCTGCGGTTGCCGAGATTGAGCGGCTGCGCGCGGAGTTTCCTGAGTGCGCGATTCGGCTGGTGGAGTGCCGGGAGCGGCTGGGGACCTCGGGCAAGGTGAGCAACCTGGTGCAGATGCTTGCCGAGGCCAGCTATGACCACATTCTGATTAATGACAGCGACATCTGCGTTTCGCCGCAGTACCTGACGCGCGTGATGGCGGGCTTCAGCGACGCGAGCGTCGGTATGGTGACGGCGCCTTACGTTGGCTGCGCGGCCGAGGGGGCGACGCTGTGGACGCGGCTCGAGGCGCTGGGCATTGCGACGGATTTTTTTCCGGGTGTGCTGGCGGCTCGCAAGCTGGAGCGCGGGATTCGCTTCGGGTTGGGCAGCACGCTGGCGATGAGTAAGGCGGCGATTACGAAGGCCGGCGGGTTGGAGCCGCTGGTGGAGTGTCTGGCGGACGACTACGAGATGGGCGAACGGATTGCCAAGGCTGGATACCGCGTTGAGCTTTCTGATGAGGTTGTCGAGACGACGGTCCCGGCGTACAGCTTTCGCGGGTTCTGCGAACACCAGTTGCGCTGGGCACGGACGACGCGCGATTCGCGCAAGTGGGGGTATCTGGGCGTGGGCATCACGTTTGCCATCCCGTGGGCGGTGATGACGTGCGTTGCGAGCGGGCTGGAGTTGTGGAGCTTTACGCTGTTGAGTCTGGCGCTGCTGGCGCGCGTGGCGGTGGCGCTTTCGGTGGGCGTCGGTGTGCTCGGGGATGAGCAGGTGTTGCGCGACGTGTGGCTGGTGCCGTTGAGGGACTTCTTCGGGCTGTTCTTCTGGGCGTGGAGCTATGCGGGAGACACAATCGTCTGGCGCGGGGAGCGGTTTCGGTTGAGGGATGGGCGGTTGAGCCGCGAAGGCTAGTGTGGTGTCTCGAAAGTTCTTAGCATCAATTGGAATCGCAAACCGCAGGTCCTTCGACTCCGTTTGGCGTAAAAAACCGCCAAACTCCGCTCAGGATGACAGCTTGAATGATGTTGTGAACTTCAGGGACAGGACACTAGCGAGCACGGTACGCAGGCACCCGCGATTACGGTCAGCGAGCTATTGTCTGCAAGAGGGCTTGCCTTTGCTTATGCAGCCTGACTGCAACGGAAGATAGCCAATAAATACAGGCTGAATAGGGAACTGCGCAAAGCAGATCAAAACCGTAGTGCTGCCCGGAGCCGAGCGTGGAGAACGCCGTAAGGACCGCAAACAAAATTGCAGGCAGCCTGTAGGGGCTTCGCCATAAAAAATAAAGCACAAGCAGCGCCGTTGACATGTGGACGGATGGAACTCCATTCGGCGCAGCATGGATAAGAACAAGAGCCGGGTTGACATGCGAGGGAGGAACGGGAAAGCCCGGAAAGGCGAAGGCAGGCCCACACACGGGAATCAACAGGTAAATCGGCACGGCGAATGCGATATTGAACAGAAGCGCCCACAGCAGTTGCCGCAGGCCTTCGAGGTTGCGTTTCCAGTTGTAAAAGGCAAACGCGGCTACCATAGAAATCGGCATGAGCTCGTAGCTGACGCTGACAACTCCCCGCAGCCATCCGTGTTCTGCGACCAGTCTTCCCGCCGCGAAGCTGGGCTGGTGGATTACGGAGTCGAAATGGTAGATGAAGAGGTCATACTTCCAAGGTCGCAGCCTTGAGAGCTGATCTGCCGTCCATTCAGCAACTCCCGTCGCCGGGATCGCGATTGCGGTGACGGCGAGCATGTTTTCAGTTTTGCGGTCGCCGTTTGTCCTGAACCAATTGCCCACAAGCAAGAGAAGGATGACGAGCGTGAGCGGGACCGAAGGATAGGTAAGAAGAAAGCTCATTTCGACAAAAGGCAAGATCCACGCGCAAGCCGATTCTGGCGTTGGGCAACGCTGGAATGCGGCCCAATTGTATCCGTATGTCCAGACGACAGCAAAGTCTGCGATTCCGTGCTCCGTCACGCAGACTGGCGACGCAGTCGTCGTGACGAAGGCGATGAAACTGCGCATGGATGGGCACCCGAGGGTCTGTGCGGGTGCAGGGCGGCCGATGAAACGTAGCTATGCGGTGTGGGACCGTGTGCGTCGAGTTGCGTGGAGATACCAGAGCAGCCAGGCGGGTGCGGTCCAGATGAAGTGGAAGGTGGCCATGTCGTGCGTGAAAAAGACTTCGATGAGTGCGATACCGGCGATGATGCCGAAGGGGACGGCAGAGCGCCCGCGGTCACGAAGCGTGTAGAGTCCGGCGAGGATGGCGGGCAAGAGGATAGCCTCGTCGCTGAACCAGGCGTAGGGCGCGACCAGAACGGAGACCAGCAGCAGAAGAAGACCGTGGGAGTGCCAATTCCAGTCGCGCCGGTGCGTGAAGAAGTAGCGCACGGCCCAGACGCCGGCTGCGAATGCGGGGACAAACTGCAACCAGAAAGCTCCGCGGTCAATCAGCAGCCGGAAGAGAAGGCTCGTGGTTGGGAGCAGCTCGCTGGCAAGGTGCTCCCGCTTTGCCATGTGGAAGTATTGCTGCCAGCAGTGAGGATCGGCGAGATAGGCGAAGAGAAGCGCCAAGGCGACGGCACAGGACGCCGAGATGAGTATGGGCCAGGCCCGTTTCAAGACGATCCATGCCAGCAATACGATGCCGAACGGGACGAACAGATGCGGCTTGAAGGTAAGCAGCAGCAGTGCGGCGCCTGCGGCGACTGGGCGCGTCTTGTGGAAATACAGAAAGAGGGTGACACCCAGCAGAATGAAGATTGCGGTCTGGGCCGCGAGCAGGCAGGCGACCGCCGGAGCAAACAGGTAGCCAGCCAGATGGAGCCTGTCGTCGGGACGGCCATGCATGGTCCAGATTAAACGGATGGAGAGCATCAATGCCGCAACGATGGCCAGTGTCCAGAGGATAACCCCGGCCCTTGCGGAGAGAAAGCCAAGCGGGTAGGCAAGCAGGAAGGCGTTTGGCGCGTTGCGCATGAAGAAGGCCCGGTTTCCCTGAAATCCGGCGCTCTTCTCGATGCGCAGAATTGCCCCTGCGTCATAGGGATCCTGGTGATGGACGAGTTGCTGTCCGGCTGACCAATAGCTGATGAAGTCACGCCGGGCGGCCCTCTGCGCGCTCATGAAGAAGACGATGAAGCAGACGCCCAGGCCAAGAATCAGGATGGCAAGGGCGGTCTTGAGGTAGCTTGCCGCATCGTTGCGTTGGGTTGCGATGCCGGACGCCATACCCTTTTGTATGCGATTTGCCGGCGTTTGTCAGTTTTGTTTTCGGCGCGCTGTTTCAACCGCGGCGGCGGTAGCGGATGGCGAACTCGTAGGAGGGGTTGGGCGGGAAGAGGCGGGCGGCGAGTCGGAGACGTTCGGCGAGGGCCTGCGGAGCGAGCAGCGGGTATTCGCGCTCGCGCAGCTCGGAGTAGTCGAAATCGACGGCGAGCGAGAGCAGGTAGATGGCGACGGCGTCGGAGAAGGAGGCTTCGAGATAGCTGGATTTGGCCTTCTCGTCGATGACGGGCTTGCCGCCGGTGTTGGCGGCGAGGGCGAGGTTGCGGCTCTCCCAGGCGTCGAGGCTGGTTTCGCCGCGCACGTCGGCGAGGACCTGTCCCCAGACGAGCTGGTCGAAGTCGGCGGGGACGCCGGCTGTGTCCACGAAGGCGTGGCCGACGTTGATAAAGAACTCGAAGGCGAGGGCGAAGCGGTCGCCGAGCAGGCGCGTGGAGATGAAGACGCCGTCGAGGCCGTCGAGGGGCACGTTGCGGTGGCAGATGGCCTGGTCGCTGAACTCGGGTGTGTAGGCGGTGGCGATCATGGTGGGTTCGCCCCGGCTTTCGCTGAGGGCGAGCGGGACGAAGTAGTAGATCTTGCGCGCGAGCGCCGCGGCAATGGCGGCGGGAACGGCCTGGACCATGCGGTCAAGGTCGGGGTCGGCGATGCCGGTGTCGCCAAAGATGGCGTATGGAATGCCGTTGGCGGCCTTGCGCAGGGCCGCTTCGCGCGCTACGTGTGTCGCCTGAACGAGGCTGCCTGGAGTGTTCTGAACGTCTTCTGCCATAAAGCAGTATTCTACTGGTATGACGCAAGGTTCACAGGGCGGGGCGGAAACGACTCCGCATACGTTTGGCGAAGGGTATCTGTTTGGCGTGCCGGTGTGCGGGTTGGGGTGGTTTGCCAGTTTGCTGGTGGGACTGGCGACGGGGTTTGCTGCGTTCTTCGCGGCGACGTTCGTGGCCATTTTCGGCCTGCTGATCTATAACTCGATGGCGCATCATGCGATTGATTTCAACGTGACCTACCTTTACGTGGGGCTGCCGGTTGGGTTGGTCGTGATGGCGTTCGCGCTGGTGTATATGGGGCGGCTTTGGGTGAAGGGGTTGACACGGCGCGGGTGAATCGGGCTGCGGGAAAAGCGGATTCGGGGGCAAGTGAGTTAAGGCCCGGGGCTAAAGCCCTTTGAATTTACTGGATTTTTCGTGGGGCTGAAGCCCCACGCTAATCCCAAAAAGCAACCGCAGAGAATTTTCCAGCACCCTCCGAGGCCCTACGCTAATCTCAAAAGGCAACCGCATAGAATTTTTCAACACCCTCTGAGGCCCTGCGCTCCCACCGAAAGGCAGGACGAAGGTTTTTCGCGGACTGTCAACGTGGTTCGTGGCGAGCGATGTATCATCGCTGCACCCACACAAATGGAGGCGTTCAGTGTCTGTATCGAAGCCGCGAAGCAGGAACCTGTCCTGTGTCTTGACCCTGCTTGTTGCAGCCGCTCTCGTAGTTGCTCCTCTTTCAGCCCAGATAAAACGCAGCATCTCCCATCATCCGGCTGAGCGGCCGGTACGCGCGCGCCATGCAATGGTGGTCACGATCCACCATGATGCGACGGATGCGGGTGTGGCGATTCTGAAGCAGGGCGGCAATGCGGTGGATGCGGCTGTGGCCGTTGCGTTTTCGCTTGCTGTGGTCTACCCGCAGGCGGGCAATATCGGCGGCGGAGGCTTCATGCTGATTCGCATGCACGACGGCACGACACATTTTCTTGATTACCGCGAAGAGGCTCCCGCAGCGGCTTCGACCAATATGTATCTCGATGCGGAGGGCAACGTGGTTCCGGGACTCTCGACGGTTGGGTATAAGTCGAGCGGCGTGCCGGGGACGGTTGCGGGACTTGTGTATGCGCAGAGCCACTTCGGCAAGCTGACGCTCGCGGAGGATATGGCACCGGCCATCCGGCTGGCGACTGACGGCTTTGTGCTGACGAAAGAAGAGGCCGCTAATCTTCACGCGCATAACCTGAGCGAGTTCCCTGTCTCTGCGCATGTCTTTCAACGCGACGGGGACTTCTATAAGACAGGCGACACCTTCAAGCAGCCCGAGCTGGCCGAGACGCTGCGCCGCATCGCCGCCAACCCGGAGGATTTTTACAAAGGCGCGATGGCCGAGCAGATTGCCGCGTTTGAGAAGGCCAACGGCGGTCTGATCACGACTGCCGACCTGGCGGCGTATCAGGTGAAGGACCGTGCGCCGATTGTGGGGAACTATCGCGGCTACCAGATCATCACGGCACCGCCGCCTTCTTCGGGCGGGCTGGTGCTGGTTGAGATACTGAATATTCTTTCGGGCTACAACCTGCACCGCGTCGGACACGACCGCTCGGCGGCGCAGGTGCACCTGATCACTGAGGCGTTCCGTCGCGCGTATATGGACCGCGCTGACTATCTGGGCGATCCGGACTTCACGCCGCAGCCCATTGCGCAGATGACGAACCCTCGCTATGCCGCCGCGTGGCGCAAGACGATCAGCCGCACGAAGCCGACGCCGAGCGCGGACCTGGTGCGTCCGGCGGGATTCATGCCGCCGCCGCCCAAGCCGGGACAGCAGGTGCATGAGTCGATGCAGACGACGCATTTCTCGATTGTCGATTCTGAGGGCAACGCCGTTGCGAACACGTTCACGCTGAACAACACGTTCGGCTCGGGCGTTACGGTCGAGGGATTGGGCTTCCTGCTGAACGATGAGATGGACGACTTCGCTTCGAAGCAGGGCGTGCCGAATATGTACGGTTTGATTCAGGGGCCGGCGAACTCGATTGCGCCATACAAGCGGCCGCTTTCGGCGATGACGCCGACGATTGTGACGCGCAATGGCAGGTTGCGGTACGTGATGGGCTCGCCGGGCGGCTCGACGATCATTACGACGGTGGCCAACGACATCATCAGCGTCATCGACAACCACTTGAACATTCAGCAGGCTGCGGACGCGCCGCGGTTTCATCATCAATATCTGCCGGACCGGCTTGATGTGGAGAAGAAGTTTTCGCACAGTGTGGCTGCGCAGTTGAGAGCGATGGGCTACACGGTCTATCGCCATGCGGTGGCCGACGAGCATAACCCCGGTGTCTGGGGCGACAGCGAGCTGATTGCGCTGGACCCGAGGACGCATACGCTGCTTGGCGGGCATGATAGCCGCCGAGACTACGGCAAGGCCGAAGGGTACTGAGGCTCGCTTTGCGCCACGATAACCGAAGAGACACCGGCAAAGCCGCACGCTGGCCTCTCCTTCTCCTGCTGGCCGGAGCGGGAATCTATCTCTATCTCAATTTATTTGGCTCTCATCACACGCCTTTTCTGCTGGCGGGAGATCAGGTTTACTTCTGGATGGACGCTCAGCGCATGTTGGATGGCGAGCGCATCTATCGAGACTTTCTCCAGTTCACACCTCCCGGTACAGACCTGTTGTACTTTGCGTTATTCAAGTTGTTTGGACTTCACACAGCGGTGGCGAACGCAGCGGTTCTCGCTCTCGGCGTCGCGTTTTGCTGGCTGTGTTTTTCCATTGCGAGCGAGATTATGGAGCGCCGCTCTGCCCTCCTGGCGACAGCTCTGTTTCTAGTGTTGATTTATGGCCAGGCACTGAACGGAACCCACCATTGGTTCAGCGTGCTGGCAATTATGGGTGCTGTGAGAGCCGCAATGGCAAAAATCACCGCCGGCAGAATTGCGGTTGCCGGAGTGCTGTTGGGCGTGGCGTCTTTCTTCAACCAGACCCACGGAACCGCAGGGCTCGTGGCGTTTGCCATCTTCCTGCTCTGGAGACATTCGCGAACGAAACAGTCTTCATTGCACCTTCTGCGAGATCAAGCACTCTTGTTGAGCGTCTCTATGGCCGCGCTGCTGCTGCTCAACGCGCACTCGATTGCCGCGATCGGACTGAGGCAGCTCTGGTACTTTCAAGTTACCTACCCAGAAAAATACATCGCTCCTCTTTCGCAAGGGCAGTTGCTCGGCTTGCCCGGACCTCTCTCGTGGCGAACTTTGCCCAGACTCTCCCCATATCTCGCTGTCTATCTCTTGCTTCCGATCGTCTATGTTGGGACACTCTGGCAATGTTGGCGTCAACGGAATAACCCGCTCTTTGCCTGGGATCGCGTGGCGTTGTTGTCCACCGTTGGGCTTTTCCTCCTGATGGAAGTGGCACTAAGCCTGAATTGGCTGCGCCTCTACGCAGTTTCGATTCCCGGCATTATCCTGCTCATCTGGACGTTCGAGCGTCTGCCGAAGATACGGCACTACACAACTGTTCTGGTGTGGATTGCAGTCATCTGTCTCGCCGTTCGGCAGACAGTCTCGCGTCACGTCAAGCAGCCGTTGAGGATTCAACTTCCCGGTGGCGCGATCACCACCACGCCCGAAAAGTACGAGAAGCTTCATTGGCTCGCGCTGCATACCAGACCCGGCGAGCCCTTCTTTGATGCGGGCTCGCCGGGTCTGTATCTTCCTTTACATCTGCGGAATCCGCTGTATCTGGACACGCTGAGCCCAGCCGATGCGACCCGTCCGCAACAGATCGAACAACTCATTGAGCAAATCAAAAGGACTCCGGTCCAGTTCATCTTCTGGACGCCGCATCTGGATTCCGGCTGTGATCCCGCTCGCCGTTGTGAAGACAGACTCACACCCTTCCGCGACTACCTTCACAGCCACTATGCGCGCGTACAGGTATTTTCAGACGGCGAAACGGTCTGGCAAAGGGTCGGCAAGGCGGAAGAGTACTGATCCTCCGATTGCGCATGGCTCAAAAGATTTGCTTGCGTCGATAGTCGGATTCCGATATAGTCGGATTCCGACATGGAACCTGTTGCGGACAAGACGCCTCCACTCTCTTCGGCGACGCTGCATATTCTTCTGGCGCTCGCCGGGGAGGATATGCACGGCTACGGAATCATTCAGGAAGTGGCTCGCTATTCCGAAGGCCATTACAGGATGGGGCCGGGCACACTGTACGACAACCTGAAGAAGCTGATGGATGCCGGACTTGTTGCGGACGCCAAGAGGCGCGCAAACGAAGATCGCCGCTTCTACACGCTTACGCCGGACGGACGCAATGCGCTGGCAGTCGAAGTCAATCGGCTTCAGAACATCGTCAGGGAAGCCCGGTCGCGTCTTCGGGAAACGAGGCCAAGGAGCGTATGACCCGAATCACGTTGCGTTCGGTTTATCAGCTCATTTTGCGTGTCCATCCCACTGCTTTTCGGAGCGAGTTTGGCGAAGAGATGCTTTGGATCTTCGATGAGGAGTGCCGCCAAGGCCGCGCTCGCCGTGTGTTTCTCGATGGAGTGTGGTCGCTGGTTCGTCAGCGATGCGTCTTCCAGCGCGCTCCGAAGCCGGTCACTGCCGGTATTGGGCTGATCATCTCCGATGATGGAATTGGCGCGGCTCGCTTGACGCAGGCGGGACTTCTGGTATCCGTGTTGATTGCCGGGTTTTTGCTGGTGCTGAGTCCGAAGAGCGCGTCGTCTCTCTCCCTTCGATGGCCCGAGAGTGTGCTGCATTGCACGCTGACGCTTCAATCGCCGCCGCCCGTCTTGCCGCTTCGTGTTCACAGGCTTCGCTAGCGTTTTCTGGGGAGTGGTAATGCTCGAACTTCGCAATGTACACAAACGCTACTCCAGCATTCCTGCCGTCGAGGGCGTCAGCTTCACTGCCTGCGCTGGTGAGATTACCGGCTATCTCGGGGCCAACGGCTCCGGCAAATCCACGACCATGAAGATGATCACAGCCCTTATCGAACCGAGTTCAGGTGACGTCCTCTTTCAAGGAAGGCCCATCCGCGAAGACCTCATCCGCTATCGGCAGCAGATGGGTTATGTCCCAGAGGAGCCGCACCTTTACACCCATCTCAGCGGATTGGAATATCTCGTTATGGTCGCGCAGCTTCGCGGCATGGACAGCAAGATCGCCTACGAGCGCATTCACGGGCTGCTTCATCTCTTTGACCTTCACAGTGACCGCGATCTCTCGCTGTCTTCTTATTCCAAAGGCATGAGACAGAAGATTCTTCTCTCGGCGGCGCTGATGCATAACCCGGACCTTGTCCTGCTCGATGAACCATTCTCGGGACTCGATGTGGGCTCCGGGCTCATTCTTCGCAGCTTGATTCAGGAGCTTGCTACGCGGGGCAAGGTCGTTCTCTTCAGCTCGCACGAACTCGAAACCGTCGAGCGCGTGTGTTCGCATGTTGTGATTCTTCATCGCGGCAGGATCGTGGCCGACGACTCTATCCAAAATCTGCGGAGCCTCATGTCTCTGCCGACACTCGAAGACATCTTCTCGCAACTCGCCGTGGAGCAGGATGCGGACGCCATCTCACGCGAGATCGCAGACCTCATCGAGGCATAGAGCGTTCGCCTGTGGATGTGGCTGTTTGGGGAGTCGATGTGTCGGGCTTTCAGCCCTTAGATGATTGTCCGATCTGTACCTAGGCCTTCGGCCTAGGCTGGTATGTTTCGCGCCTTTGGCGCTGATGGTGCGGAGGCATACCTGAAATGACTCATGCAGGTAGATCTTAGCGATGGGAAAACTGCTTCAGGGAGCCGTCATGATTTCTCTTCCATTCCGCGTTCTGTACCGCGTGTTCCTTCTGCGCCTCGTCGATCTCGAACTCATGTCGGCCGATGCAGACCCGGCCCGGCTGATCGGCCAGTTTGCAACCATCTTCGCTTCCATCAGCTTTTTTCTTACGCTTCCCGCGCTGATTGGCCTGATGGGAGGAGGCTACCTGCCCATGACGTTCGCCTGGACTTGGGAACACTTCCTGATCGAAACGGCTGCGACTGTGGCCGGCATCATCGTTGTGCTTAACTGGGACGCCGCGTTTCCCGACCGCCGCGATGTCCTTGTACTCGGATCCTTGCCAGTCAGGATGCGCACGTTGTTTCTGGCAAAGATTGCGGCGCTGTTCGCCGCGCCTGCTCTGGCCATGAGCGCATTGAATGTTTTCACGGGGTTCACCTGGTCCTTTCTCTTCAGGTCTCCTAAGGCGGGTTTCATCGGTCTGCTCAGGGCACTGCCTGCTTATTGGCTCACCATGTTTCTTGCAGGAGCTTTCGTCGTCTTCACGCTGCTTGCCGTGCAGGGGCTGGCCGCGAATCTTCTTCCGCGCCAACTCTTTCTCCGTCTTTCCGCGTTTCTTCAGGCAGGCGCACTCTGTCTGCTTCTTCTGGTCTACTTCCTTGAGCCGTCTCTCGAATCGCCGGCTGCGCTTACCGCGCCGCAGAATCAGCGCCTGCTTGCGTGGCTCCCGTCGTATTGGTTTCTTGGGCTCTTTCAGCAACTCAACGGCTCGATGCATCCTGCGCTTGCGCCGCTGGCTGCCAGAGCATGGCTCGCGCTTGCGATTTCCGCTGCCGGTGCGGGTGCGGCGTTACTTCTCTCCTATTTCCGCATGTTGCCGAAGATCGTCGAACAGCCTGACATCGTTCCCATGACAAAGAAAATCTCATGGCTGCACTTTGGCAATTCGTTACAAACTGCCATCACCCTTTTCAGTCTGCGCACGCTGCTTCGCAGCCGTCAGCACCGCATGATCGCCAGCTTTTATCTCGGTATTGGCGTTGCCGTCGTCGTGGCCTGCGTTAGGACTCCACTTGCCGGCGCGGGGATGAAGGCATCGGGGATGAACACCGCGGTGCTGCTTGCCGGCATTCTTCTCATGATTCTTGCCGTTCTCGCCATCCGAGTCGTGGCATCGTTTCCCATTACGCTTCGTGCGAACTGGATCATGCGTGTGACGCAACTCCGACAGGCGAGGAGTTATCAAAGGGCTGTTCGACTCTCGTGGATTCTCCTGGGAGTGTTGCCAGTCTGGCTCATCGTGGCTGCGTCTATGTTCGCGCTCTATCCGTGGCGCCCGGTGGTCGAACACCTTGTGATGATGCTTCTGCTGGGTGCGATTCTGATCGAGGTCTGCCTTTATACGTTTCCCAAGATTCCATTCGCCTGTTCGTACTTGCCCGGCAAGGCGAACATTCACTTCGTCTTCTGGGCCTGCTTCCTATGCGTGATCGAGATGCTGTATAAGGCCGCAAAGTTTGAGAGCAGGGTCCTTCATCGGCAGACGGGAACGTTGTTGATGATGTTTCTTGTTCTAGCTGTGGCCGCGTCTGTCGCGCATTGGATTACGAACGCGCGTATCGGGCCGATGGATGAACTGCTCTTTGAGGAGGAGTATCCGCCGGAGATTGTCTCGCTGAAGCTGAACTGAGATAGAGCGCAGAGTTATTGCGATCCCAACGCCTTTTTGATTGCGGCTTCGGCGAGGGGGGCCATGATGGCGTAGCCTGCGGTGTTGGGGTGGACGCCGTCTTTGCTGATGCCGGGTTTCATGCCTCCGTCGTCGGCGGCCATCGACGAGTAGTAGTCGAGATAGGTGAATGAGTGGTTGATGCAATAGCCCTTGAGCCAGTCGTTAAGCTGGCGGATCTTCGGGGCGGGGTCGAGGCCCTTGTGCCAGGGGAAGTCGCGCGCGGGCAGGACTGAGGCGAAGATGACGCGGATGCCGTTGGCGCGGGCCATGTCAGCCATTGATTTCCAGTTCTCTTCAGTCATCTCGGGGGTCATGGGGCCGGTGTTGCCGGCGACGTCGTTGGTGCCGGCGAGGATGACGACTGCTGCGGGATGCAGATCGATGACGTCCTGGCGGAAGCGAACGACCATCTGCTCGGTGGTCTGGCCGCTGATGCCGCGGTTGACGTAGGGCTGGGCGGGGAAGAACTCGCCGGTGTCGGGCAGGCGGCCCCAGGCGTCGGTGATGGAGTCGCCGAAGAAGACGACGCGGCGCTCGCCTTCGGGAACGGGGTCCAGATCGCGGTTGGCTTCGCGGTAGCGGGCGAGCTGCGGCCAGTCGTTGAGCTTTTTCTGCATGGTGGCGATCTCTTTGGCAGTGTCAACGGATGGTGCGGGCGCCGGTGTGGGTGCCTGGGCAAGCGTTGTTGCCGGACCGATCAGCAGCATCGCCAGTAGTGTGCATACGAAGCTCTTCATCTCGTCTCGATTCCTCCTTGAAGTGCGTTCCGATTCTACAGGGCGGGAATTTGGGAAGGCTTTCTGCGTTTGTGGGGACGAGAATGATGTGTCGGGCTTTCAGCCCTTGATCTTCCTGGCGAATCTGACCTGGGTGTTCGGCCCAGGCTGGTATGTGTCGCGCCTTTGGCGCTTTCTTGCTTTGCGATTCTGCGGGAACACACGCATCTCTTACAGGGTTGCGGAGCGGGTTGGCGGCGCGTAGGCTTTAAGGTGCAGCCGGGGTTTTCCGGCTCAGGTGGCATCCGGCCAAAGCTGTCCGGTTGATGCGGACGGCGCGCGGTGGAGCTGCACTGGAGTTGGTATGAGTCTGACTACGTTCCGAACGGCGCCTGCCGGAGCGGCGGGTGAGGGTGTCGCGCGTGGGGAGCGCGGCGCGGAGTTCTCCTTACAAAAAGTGACGGTCCCTTCGCTTGCAGAGAAGAAGGCGCGGCGGCAGCCGATTGTGTCGCTGACGGCGTATGACTACGCGAGCGCGCGGCTGTTGGACGAGGCGGGGATCGACCTGGTGCTGGTGGGCGATTCGCTCGCGATGGTGATGCAGGGCCACGAGAACACGCTGGCTGTGACGATGGACGAGATGCTGGTGTATACGCGCGGCGTGCGGCGTGCGGTCAGGCGCGCGCTGGTGGTGGCCGACATGCCGTTCGGCAGCTATCAGGCGAGCGAGGCCGAGGGCGTGGCGAACGCGGTGAGGTTTGTGAAAGAGGCCGGGGCCGAGGCGGTGAAGCTGGAAGGCGGACGCGAGCGCGCGGGGTTGATGCGGCGGCTGGTGGGTGCGGAGATTCCTGTGCTGGGGCACATCGGGCTGACGCCGCAGAGCGTGCATCGCATGGGCGGATACAAGGTGCAGGGCAAGACGATGGCTGCGATGGAGGAGTTGCGCGCTGACGCGCTGGCTCTGGAAGAGGCTGGATGTTTTGCGATTGTGCTCGAAGGTGTGCCTCGCGAACTGGCGCAGATGCTGACCGCTGAGTTGCAGATTCCGACGATTGGGATTGGCGCGGGGCCGGACTGCGATGGGCAGATTCTGGTGCTGCACGACATGCTTGCGATGACGTTTGCCGAGCCGGCGAAGTTTGTGCGGCGCTACGCGGATGTGGCGGGCGTGATGCGCGCGGCGCTCGCGGAGTACAAGCGCGATGTCGAGGCGCGGACGTTCCCTTCGGACGCGGAGAGCTATCATCTGCCGCGCGAGACGCGGAAGTCACTCGAGGTCATGGAAAAGGTTGCGGGCTAGACGGGCGACTCGATGCGAATTGTGACAAGCGCACAGGAGATGCAGTGGGTGTGCCGCGAGTTGCGCGGGGGCGGGGCCGTGCTGGGGCTTGTGCCGACGATGGGCGCGCTGCACGAAGGGCACCTTTCGCTGGTGCGACGGGCGCGCGGTGAGTGCAGCGTGGTGGCGGTTTCGATCTTTGTGAACCCGTTGCAGTTTGGGCCGCATGAGGACTTTGCCCAGTATCCGCGCACGTTTAAGGAGGACTGCAGGGCGCTGGAGCGCGAGGGCGTGGGGGTGGTCTTTGCTCCCGAGGCGGAGGAGATGTATCCGCCGGGCGCGGTGACGACGGTGTCGGTGGCGGAGGTGGGCGGCCGGCTGGATGGCGCTTCGCGGCCGGGGCACTTCACCGGCGTGGCGACCGTGGTGGCGAAGCTGCTGCATATCGTGGGGCCGACGCGGGCGTACTTTGGCCAGAAGGATGCCGCGCAGTTGGCCGTGCTGCGCAGGATGGTGCGCGACCTGAACTTCGATGTGAAGCTGGTGGGCTGCGCGATTGTGCGCGACGCCGATGGGTTAGCGTTGAGCAGCAGGAACCGGTATCTGAGCGTGGAGGAGCGCGGGCGGGCGCTGGCGATCAGGTGTTCGCTTGCGGTTGTGGAGAAGATGATTGCGGACGGGGAGCGCGATGCGGATGTGCTGGTTTGCGCTGGCAGGCGGGTGCTCGATGCGGAAGGGCTGCGGGCGGATTATTTTGCTGCGGTGGATGCGGATACGCTGTTGCCGGTGAAGACGGTGACTCCCGGAACGCTGGTGGCTGTCGCGGTGTGGGTGGGCACGACGCGGTTGATTGATAATTTTCTGGCGCGATAGCGGGGGGGGGCTCAAGAGGCTCGTTTGCCGGCTCAGGGAAAAACGGCCCGGGACTTAAGCCCCTTGAATTCATTGGCTTTTTCGTGGGGCTGAAGCTCCACGCTAATCCCAAAATGCAACCTGAAGGTTTTTAGCATCCTCGATAGGTTCAATAACTTATTAATCACTTTCGGCACGGGTAAACCCGTGCCCTTAAGCAAAACGAGAACTTTTCTCAACCTGTTCAGCCGAGTGGAGCGAGGTATTGATGCAGCACGGCGTTGAAGTGTTCGGGCGCTTCAAGGTTGGGCAGGTGGCCGATGCCGTCGAAGACTTCGAGCCGCGCAGAGGGGATGGTGGCCTGCATCTTGCGGGCGGTCTCGAGCGAGACGTATTTGTCTTCAGTGCCGATAGCAATGAGCGCCGGAACAGCAAGCGCGCGGAGTGTGGGGGCGTAGTCCTTGCGCTGGGCGCGGCCGCGGAGCGCGGCGGCTGCTCCGGCAGGCGGGGCGTTGGCGATCATGGTGAAGACTTTGACGGCGAGCGCGGGGTTGCGCTTGAGCGAGGCCGGGGCGAGCAGGCGGGGCAGCATCTCGCCGCCGGGCACGACGGAGCCTTCGTTGACGAAGCGGTCGGCGGTGGCGCGGCGGGAGGACCGGACTTCGGCGGTGTCGGCTTCAGGAAAGGTCGCGGCAAGGATGAGTCCGCTGAGGCGCTGGGGGAACTGGTCCGCGAAGGCCATTGCGGCCTGCCCGCCCATGGAGAGCCCCGCTACGACAGCGCGGTCGATACGGAGATGGTCGAGCAGCGCGTTGACGTCAGTGGCCATCGTCTCGAGCGTGGTGGCTTCGACGGCGGGGACCTCGGAGGCTCCGTATCCGCGCAGGTCGAGCGTCACCACGCGATACTTTGTCGAGAGCGCCGCAACCTGCGGCTCCCACATCGACTGGTCGAAGGGATGGCCGTGCAGAAAGACCACGGCGGGGCCGCTGCCTGTGTCGCGGTAGGCGATGGAGACGCCGTTCACCTGAGCTGTGCGCATCATGGTTTTCGTTTCTGAACTTATGCGTTCGGATTGAGCTTGTCCGGACTGAGCTTCACGCCCGCCATCTCTTCGAGCGCCTGTACGAGCGCGTGGTTGCCGAGACCGCCTTTGCCCTCGCGCTGCAACCTGTTATAGAGCTGATGCACAAGGCTCGTCGCCAGCATCGGCACGCCGAGTTCTTCGGCGGACTCAAGCACCAGTCGCAGGTCTTTCTGCTGCAGGTCGATGGTGAAGCCGGGCTTCCAGTAGCCGTCGATGGCCTGCGTGCCGCGCTGCGAGAGCATCCAGCTTCCGGCGGCGCCTGCCTCGACGGCGGCGACGGCCTTGCGCAGGTCGAGATTGGCGGCGCGGCCCAGCACCAGCGCCTCGCCGACGGCCAGCATGTTGACGACGACCAGGACCTGGTTCATCAGCTTGGTCATTTGACCGGAGCCGGTGGGGCCGATATGCGTGATGCGGGTCCCGATGGCTTCGAGGACGGGACGCGCGCGGGCGAAGTCGCCCACCGAGCCGCCTGCCATGATGCTGAGCGTGCCTTTGGCTGCGCCTTCGCTGCCGCCCGAGACGGGCGCATCGAGAAAGCCCACGTTTTGCTCGGCCAGTTTTGCGCCGAAACGCCGTGCCGCCGACGGGCTGATGGTGCTGAGATCAACGACCAGCGCGCCGGGGTGAACGCTGGCGGCCACGCTCTCGTCTCCAAAGAGCACTTCTTCTACATCGGGTGTGTCGCTGACGCAGATGAGCACAAATTCGCGGCCTTCGGCCAGGGCGCGGGGCGACTTCGCTATGGAAACCCTGGTCTCTTTGCTCAAGGCTTCGGCGCGCTCCGCCGTCCGGTTCCACACGGCGACGGAGTGCCCTTTTTCGACGAGGTTCTTCACCATGCCTCGTCCCATGATGCCAAGCCCGATAAAGCCAATCTGGGAAGCCATTCAGTTCAATCCTCTCAATTCTCACTGGTCGCTGTCTCGAAGTTACAACAACCGGGATGCACCGTCCTCAATGGCCGGAGTGATAGGGATGCCCGGCGAGGATGGTGAGAGCGCGGTAGAGCTGCTCGGCGGTGACGACGCGGGCGAGCTGGTGGGGAAGGGTGATGCGTCCGAGGGAGAAGAGCAGATTGGCGCGGACGAGCGCGGCGTTCGACCAGCCATCGGCCGGGCCGATGGCGAGCACGAGGCGCTGGGTACCTGCGTCGCGCAGTGTGCCGACCTGCGCGGCGAACTCCTCGGAGCTGAGCTGGCGGCCGCGGCTGTCGAGCAGGATGGCGTAAGCAGGAGCGCGGCCGGCGCGGCGGTCGAGGGATTCGAGCAAGGCGGCCTCGGTGTCGAAGACCTGCGAGTCGCAGGGGAGGTAGTGTCCGGCGCGCTCGATGTAATCGGCCAGCAGACGGTCGGACGCCTCGGACTTTGTCCGGGAACGGCGAGGCACGATGGCGGCGAGGGTGACTTTCATGGATGCCTATCGTATACAGTTTTTCATAGTATCGGTTTGCACTTTAATCTTACATTTCATATAGATTGTGTAAATCTGGCGGGGATCTGTTCGAAAGGATGAGGAACCTCTGCTAAGTTGAAGTGGCACTGAACTTGCTTTGAAGTTTACAGACGGTGGCATGTACTCATTTGCGTCCTCAGCCGCATCAAATCACCAAAAGTTTCAAGTTTCAGTATGTAATGTTTTGTCTGCACTGGTTTCCAGTGCCTAGACGTGGAGGAGCGGTCTATGCGACTGAAGTATCTCGGTGTGGCCTTGTTGGCGATGTTTTCTCTTGTAAGTGTTGGTGTAGCACAGACTGGCTCTGTGACAGGCCAGGTCCTGGATCCGACGGGCGCGGTTGTTCCCAATGCGACGGTTACGGTAACGTCGGAAGCGACAGGAGTTAGCCGGACGACAACGACAAGTTCGGCAGGTATCTATAATTTCGCTGCGCTGCCGCCCGCGGTTTACAACGTAACGGTGACGGCGTCTGGATTTCAGACGTACACGCGCAAGGACGTAACCCTGACGGTGGCGGCGGTGTTGCCGGTCAATTTTAAGCTGACGGTGGCTTCAACCAATCTCGCGGTGAACGTTGAGCATGTGGCGACAGCTCCGGTGGAGACGGACAGTTTCCAACTCTCGACGGTCGTCGGCTCGAAGGAGATCAGCAGCCTTCCGCTGGTGCTGCGCGACCCCTACCAGCTTGTGCTGCTCTCGCCGGGTGTTGTGACCGCCACCAATAATATGGGCGGCTTTTCGGTGAACGGCCAGCGCGACCGCAACAACAACTTCATGCTGGACGGCTCCGACAACAACGATACCTCGGTCCCCGGCGGCCAAGGCGGCATCTCGTCGGCCAATCCCGATACCGCGCAGGAGTTTCGCGTCATTACCAACAACTTTGACGCCGAGTTTGGACGCAATACCGGTGCAGTCGTGGACGTGGTGACGCGTGGCGGCACGAACTCGTTCCACGGCGACGCGTATGAATTTGGCCGCTACAATGCGCTGGGCGCGCGCGACTTTTTCAATCAGAAGCCCGATAAGCAGGACCCGTATATCCGGAACAGCTTCGGTGCATCGCTTGGCGGGCCCATCTGGCGCGACCATACCTTCTTCTTCCTGAACGCCGATGTGCAGCGCTTCCGCACCTCGACCACCTCGTCGCAGACGACGCCGACTGCAGCGTTCCGCACGGGCGTCTTCGACTTTATCGATCCCTGGGACGGCACCAGCGTCACGCACGTGGATCTTACGAATGCCTCGAATCCGAACAACCAGACGGGCCTGCTTCAGGATCCCACGGTGGCCAAGGTACTGGCGCTTGCTCCGGTAGGTCAGCTTGATAACGGCGATGGCGTGAGCACCACGTACTTCTTCCCCTCGCCTGACGCACTGAACGCCTATACGCTGACCGGGCGCTTTGACCACAAGCTGACGGACCGGCATCAGTTGTCATTACGCTATATCTACGCACACTCGAACGAGAACGACCCCTTCCACGACGAGGTGCTTCCGGGCTACGGCAGCACGGCGGTCATTGCCACGAGCCACAACGGGTCGCTTTCGCTGGCTTCGTCCCTTTCGCCCACGACCACGAACCAGTTCCGCGGAGGCTTCAATCTGAATAACGCGGGCTTCTACTGCGACCATGCGGGAATTGACAAGCTGCTGGGCGCGGACAGTTTTGGCAACGGCCGCGACGTGTCGATCCCGTACTTCTTCGCCATGGGCTGCGTCGATCTGGGGGACAGCAACGCGCAGGCGCGGTTGAGCTCGACGCTGCTGCTGGCCGATACGGTCAACATCATCCGCGGCGCGCACTCGATCAAGTTCGGCGGCGAGTTCCGCAGTGTGAAGGACAACAACTTCGACAACTTCTCCTCGCGCAGTCTGCTTTCGCTCAATGCCTACACTACCTTTCACGCTTCATCGTGGAACTGGGCGGGCAACCCAAAGTCGCCCACGATCCGGGACTTTCAGGATCTGGTATGGGGGGCACAGGGTGCTGTGGCCAATCAGCTTGAGAACCAGTTCTTCACCCGCGCAGGTGTGAGACGCGGAGACGACCTGACGCGCTTCCGGCAGCACGAATGGGCGCTCTTCGCGCAGGATACGTGGAAGGTGAATCCGCGCCTGTCCCTTATCCTTGGTCTGCGCTACACACACAACGGTGTGCCATACGAGAAGGACGGCAATCTGTCTAACTTCTTTGGAGACGCATCGGCGCCGGTTCCGTCGGTTGGGTACTTTACCTTTACTCCGGTTGGGCCTGGCACCGGCCGTCAGCTTTACGCAGAGAGCTGGAAGCTGATTGAGCCGCGTATCGGCTTCGCCTACGATCCGACCGGCGATGGCAGCACCGCCATTCGCGGCGGCTTCGGCATCTTCCACGACCGCATCTTCGACAACCTGTTCGGCAATGCCAAGGGCAACCCGCCGTTCCAGGCCCAGCTCAACGCCTATCCTTTCACGGGTGACGACACCAGCCCCACAGTGACAAACATCCCTTACCCTGGCGCGCTGGAGCCTTCGGCCGACCTTCCAGATGGGTCTTTCTATAGCCCCATCGTCATTGACGCGCACCTGAAGATGCCTACCAGCGCGAGCTATAACATCGGCATTCAGCACCGGCTGAGCCACCAGGTTGTGGCGGAGGTCAATTATGTAGGCAGCCACACTACGCACGGCCTGCGCCAGTTGGATGGTGCGCCGCCGCAGCCCGGATTGGTGCAGAAGCTGTTGGCTTCCGGCGTACCGGATGATGAGCTCCAGTTCAACAACCTTTATCTGGGCGGCACCTACTTAGACTCAGGGGGTAACCCCGTGGACTACGGTCCTGCCGTCAAAAATCAGGCGTTCTACCACACTTTCTACCAGAGCGGTGTGGTGAGCGGGAGCTACAACGCACTGCAGACCCGGGTTACGGGATCCTTCGGCGGACTCACACTGACCGGCAGCTATACCTGGTCACATTCGCTCGACAACGGAGCAGACCCGCTCGCTCCTGGAGCAGGCGGAGCGGCGTATCCTCGCAATCCGTTCGATATGGGACCGGAGTACGGCAACTCCGACTTTGACGTGAGGAATCGCGGAACGGTCGCCGTGATCTACGACCTGCCCATCGGGAAGGGGAGTGCGCACCTGAACAGCGGCTTCCTCGGACGTGTCTTTGAAGGCATCGAGGTCTCTGGAATCCAGCAGGCGCAGTCCGGCCTGCCTTTCGACTTGCGCGGCTCGATCGACAACCTGCACACCAGCCTGACCAACCGTCCGCAGATGATTGGCAATCCGTATCCTTCGGGCCGGGGTCAGATCTCTCCGAAGGGCGGCAAGATCACCGGACCGGCGAGGTCGGCGTTTGCTAACGCGCCGTTTGGCCAGAGCGTGTCGTTGCACCGCAACAAGTTCTACGGCCCCGGCTTCATCAACACGGACTTCGACCTGCAGAAGACGACGACCATCTTTGAGAGCGTCAAGGTGGTCTTCCGGGCCGAGAGCTACAACATCTTCAACCATCCCAATCTGGGTAAGCCCGCCAGCGTCAGCATTGCTTCACCGGTCTTCGGCATCTCCCAGTCGCAGATTGGCCAGAATGATGGCACCACGGGTGCCCGCCAGATTCAGGGCGGAGTCAAGGTAGTCTTCTAACCCTGATCCAAGTCGATGACAACGGCCCGCCAAGTGATGGCGGGCCGTTCTTTGTCGCGATGGGGATGAACGACTGGCCGAGTACATATCCCTGCGAGCGAAAATAGGGCCTATTCAGGGTGGTAGGTCCTCTGGTTTTTGGAAAGATCGAGGTTCCGGAGCATTCCATATTCCGTGGAAACTCGTTTTGGTACGACCAATTCCTCCAATTTTTCATATTTCCGACCAGCAATGACCGATTTCGGTCCCAAATAAGTATTGAATATTCATTCATTTGCGTATTTTTTTAGCGACGGCCTCGTCATGGGGGCATTTTGGCATGAGGATTGCACAATCGATTGCGGTTTTAGGACAAACGATTGTGCAATTGACAGATGTAGATTTTTCAAGTCGCGCATCGGCATCGAAAGGTGCAGAGTTGCGGTTGCCAAGAGCGAATGGCAGGTCAATCAGCGGTCTCAGAGAGGGTAAGGTATGAGAGGGTTATTGGGAGTCAAGGCGGTGAAGTTTCCGAGGTTGGCGCTGTATTTGGGTGTGGCCCTCCTAGCGGTGCTTGTTCCTGGACAGGCAGCAATGGCGCAGGAGACGGGGCAGATTGCGGGCAGGATTACCGATCCGACGGGAGCCGCAATTCCAAATGTAAAAATCACGGTGAGAAACCTGGGAACAAACGCTGTGCGTTTGGTGTCCAGTGACGCAACAGGCAACTATGTCATTACGGGATTGACTCCGGCGATGTACCAATTCACGGCCGCTGCGACCACCGGTTTCAACGCATATCAGTCCAACGTGGAAGTGACTGTGGCCGGCAAATTGACGATGGACGTTCAGCTCCAGGTTGGCTCGACAACGGCGACGATCGAGGTCTCTGCCACCCAGGGCGGAGCGCAGGTCAATACGCAGACGCAGGAGTTATCGCAGATCGTAAACTCTACGCAGATTGCAGAGATGCCGAGCCTGACCCGCAACCCTTATGACTTTGTTGCGCTCTCCGGCAATGTATCCGCGGGCGATAGCACCAATAGCGGCGAGACGAGAAACGGATCCACGGGGAACTCGCAGAACGCCACGACGCGCGGTGTCGGCTTCAATATCAATGGTCAGCGGTCCACGGGCACCGAAGTTCTGCTGGATGGAGTGGAAAACATCAGTGTATTCTCCGATAACCCCGGCGTTTATATTCCGCAGGATGCCACACAGGAATTCCGGGTCCAGACCAGCAACTACGAACCACAATACGGGCGTGCAGCAGGCGGAATTGTCAACGTAACGACGAAGAGTGGAACGAACGCATTTCACGGCAGCATCTGGGAGTTCAACCGTCTTTCGGCCTACACCTCGAACACCGTCCTCAATGCTCAGCAGGGTCTTCCCAAGGGTACGTACACGCGAAACCAGTTCGGTTTCGGAGTGGGCGGCCCGGTGATGAAGGACAAGCTGTTCTTTTATGGCGCCACGGAATGGACCCGAGTCCGGAGTGCCGCGATCTCCACTGCAGCGGTTCCGACGCCCCAGTTCCTCGCGCTTTCCGCACAAAACACGCAGGACTTCTTCAAGGCCTACTCGGGTGGAAAGAACTTCACCTTTACGAAGACCTATACTGCCGGCGATGTTGGAATTACGGGGATCCCGGCGGACACGCCGGCCTTCGGCGTTGTGCAATATACCGCTCCGGTCAACGCAGGCGGCAGCGTTCCGCAAAATACCTACAACATCGTTGGTCGAGTGGACTACAACCTGAGCAGCCGTACCCAGATGTTCTTCCGCTATGCCGACTATCAGGAAACAGACCAGAGCGGTGCACAGTTCGCGTCGCCGTACTCTCAATACAACGTCGCCAGCGCCGCCTATTCCCGGGCTTATCTGCTGAGCGCGAGTCATGTGTTCAACCCATCACTGGCTTCCAGCACAAAACTCAGCTTTAGCCGATTCAATGCGCCGTTGCCGTACGACACGAAGCTACAGAACGTCCCGACGCTGATCGTTTCGGTGAATGCGCAGCTACCGGGGACCAGCACGTTTATCCAACTGCCGGGCTTCTATGATTTCGACCCGGCGAATGGGGGCCTTCCTTTTGGCGGACCGCAAAACACAGTTCAGATCAATCAGGACCTGAACTACCAGATGGGGAAACACTCCATGCAGTTTGGTGGGCAGATTCTCTATATGCAGGCCAATAATGCCTATGGAGCGTATGCGCAGGCAAATGAGCAGGTCGGCGTCAATCTAACTCAGGGACTGCAAAATCTGCTGACTGGCGACCTGTATCAGTTTCAAGCCGCGGTTGATCCCAAAGGTGCGTTGCCCTGCGTCCGCAACCCATATACTGGTGTGCTGACCCAGACCCCTGGCTGCTCGATCAACTTGCCGGCAACAGCACCCGTCTTTGCTCGCAGCAACCGCTTCCACGACTGGGCTGCTTACGCGCAGGACTCATTCAAGCTGATACCGAGGTTCACCCTGAACTACGGCGTGCGCTATGAGTACTATGGCGTGCAGCACAACAGTAATCGGAACCTCGAGTCCAATTTTTACTATGGCACCGGCTCTAACCTCTTTCAGGAGATCCGCAACGGTCAGGTATCTACCTCTCCCAAGAGCCCTATCGGCCGTCTGTGGAACCCGCAATACGGCACGGTTTCGCCTCGCATCGGTTTCGCGTATGACATATTCGGAACAGGCAGGACTTCGATTCGCGGCGGCTACGGCATCAGCTACGAACGCAACTTCGGCAACGTTACTTTTAACGTGATTCAGAACCCCCCGAACTATGCAGTCGTCGTCATCAACGATACAAAGATCACTACCTCCAATGCCGGCCCGCTGGCCGGTTCCACAGGCAGTGTTCCGTTGCCGCCCACCAGCCTGCGGCATGTGGACCAGAACATCCGGACGGCGCAGACTCAGTTCTGGGATGCGGCACTGGACCAGCAACTGGCAAAAAACACCGTGGTGTCGTTGCAGTATACGGGCGCCCGCGGTCTCCATCTGTATGACATCAAGAACTTCAACGGACTCGGTTCGGGCAATGTGCTCCTTGGGGATCCGTACCAGGATCCCGTAAGTGGAAAGAAAAAGCTCACACGGCTCAACAATCAGTACTCCAACGTCAATAACCGCGGCTCCAATGGCGACTCGTACTACGAGGCGATGAATATTCAATTCCAGAGCACGGACCTGCATCACACCGGGCTCAGCCTGGTGGCGAACTACACGCTGGCGCATCAGATCGACGATCTCAGCACGACGTTCTCTGAGACCAATAATGCGTTTTCGCTGGGATACACGGAACCATTCAATCCGGGCTTCGACCGCGGCAATGGCGACCTCGATATCCGTCATCGTCTGGTGATCGCACCCATCTACCGGACTCCCTTCTACGGCACGGGGCATCGCTGGCTGACACAGGCGCTTGGCGCCTGGCAGCTTACGGGTATCTATACCGTTCGGACGGGTGCGCCATTTACCTACTTCGACGCAACGCACAATGCCACTGGCTATAACGTTGGGCGTTACAACCCGGGCAGCCCGATTGCACAACACACCTTCAAATCAATTCCGAAAGGCCAGGACGGAGGAGGGTCGAACACCTACGTTATCGGCAACCTCCCGGCAGCCGTTACGTATGGAAATGACGCGCTGGGTGGAATCTCCGACTGGGGCCCGTTCCCGGCTACGATGGTTGCTCGCAACAGTTTCCGCGGACCTGGGGCGTGGACCTTCGATGCATCGGTCAGCAAAATCATACCGATTCATGAGCAGGTCAACCTGGAGTTTCGCGCAGAAGGCTTTAATCTGCTGAACCATCACAATCTGTTTATCCAGTCAGGCCTGAACGATGTTTCCAACGTAGGCTATGGGGTGCCGGTGCCCATCACGGCGTCCAAAGGCGGCATTGGCAACAATGGCGGCCAGAATGATGAACGGCGATTCGGCCAGTTCGCTTTGAAGATCAACTTCTAACGACTGACTTCTGTGAAATTCTGGCGGAGGGCCCGGGCCCTCCGCCCTTTCTTTGCAGAGATAGATTTTTACCTGGCTTTACCCCCCGCACTTGACTGCACCCGCCTGCATCGCTTGCGGTCATCTACGATCTGCCCGCTTTATAGCATTTCCCATATAGGTGTAGCCCGGCGCGGGCCGATGCGAAACGCAGATGCCCTTCGGGAATGACAACAAAAAAGGGGACTGCCTTGGGGATGAGGAGGCCACCGGGACTGTACCTCCAGGAAAACAGCTATAAGTTACCCCGCACAGGGGTTGCCGGACTGCTGCCGTAGCGGACCGAGCACGGAGATAGAGGTCTCCCTCTCTGCCTGAAGGATGGCAACTGCGGGAACCGAGGTTAACAGGAAGGAAATGCCGGGAACGCCTCAGGGAGGGTCTGATTAAGTCCGCAAGCGATTCCCTCAGCGGCTAAGGCCGCGTTGGATCGGAAGGATTTACGGCGCGACTGAAGTCGCGCCCCTTCAAGACAAGGACTTAATCAGAGTCTCCTTAGCAGTGCTATTTTGCCCGTGTTGCGGTCTTCTTTTTAGGAGATGGCTTCTTCGCGGCGGCTTTTGGGGCTGCCCTTTTTGCAGGAGCCTTTTTCTTTGCGGGTGCGGCCCTTTTGGGGGCCTTGGCGCGCGTTGCCGCGATGCGTGCTTTTAGTTCGTCGTTGAGGTCGGCGATGCTGAGCGTGGTTGCGGTCTTCCGGAGGCGTTCGAGGCCGTAAAAGGCGCGCTTCTCGGCGGAGAAGATGTGGACGATGAAGTCTACGTAGTCGAGCAGGATCCACTCGGCCTGCCTGCGGCCCTCGACCGAGTTGGGATAGACGCCGAACTCGCGTTTGAGGCGCAGCTCGATCTCGTCGGAGATGGCCACGTTCTGCCGGTCGTTGGTGCCGTTGCAGATGAGGAAGTAGTCGGTGAGGCCGCTCTCGGCCGGGTCGAGCGCGAGGATGCGGATGTCTTCGGCTTTTTTGTCTTCGCAGGCCTGGGCTGCGGCGAGCAGTAGCTGGTTGCTTTCGATAGAGGCCATGAAACTCCTTGAGTCCATGGTAGCGGGTCAGGGCCGCCGATTCCAGCATTTGCGGAGGTCCGGCGTCAGTTTGCCGAGGCGATGGCCGGTTGTCCGGCGGGCGTATTCCACTTTGATGCCCAGGCGGAGAGATCGCCGGGAGACTGGATTTGATGGTCCATCAGGGCGTCAAGCATGGAGCGGGTGTGGATGGCGGCATAGGGGAAGTCGATGCGCTCGGGCTGGTGTTGATGCGGCAGTTTCACGAGGTAAACGGGGCGGCTGTCGAACTGGCCGCCTCCACTGGCGCGCTGCTCCTCGGGCGTCCATGAAGGCATGGGCTTCCAGAGGAAGCTGGTTCTCCACGAATGGTCTCCCATCACGATGACGATTGAGGAGTCCCACGTGCCGTTCTGTTCAAGCAGAGAGCGGACATGGGCCAGGTAGCGGTCGGCCAGGGCGAGGTTGTCGATGTAGGTGGAGTGGGCTGTGGTGAGGTTTTCTGTCGCGCGGTCGTAGATGCCGCCCGGATGCGGCACCGGCATGTGCAGAAAGACGAAGTTGGCGGAGCGGTCTTCGAGCAGATGGTCGGCGGCGGAATCGAGCGCGGTGTAGTCCAGGATGTGGAGATGGGAGGCTTGCGCGTTGTGCGTGGGGACCCCTCTCAGTTGAGCGAGAACAGAGAGGGTGGACGCAAATGCATGGCGGAGCGGGGCGAGGGTGTTTTCAACAATGGTGTGGGCTGGGGACACTCCTCCAGGAGACGGGAAGTTGTATGACCAGAAGCACCGGTCGAGCACCTGCGGCATGATGCGGCAGTAGGGGTTGTACCATCCGGCGATTGCGGTGCTGTAGCCGCTATTCAGCGCGTCCTCGAAGACGGTTTGGCGCGGGTCGAATGGTATCCACTGCCGGGTATCGGGGTTGTGGAGCGCAAGGCGGCGTCCGTTGGTCGAGACCTTAATGCTGTCTACCGGATCGGCTGTCAACAGGGAAGGGATGACGTTTTCGGTCATCCTTCCGGCAGGGACAGTGTGGGTGAAGAGCGTGGACTGAGCGGCGAGATGGTCGAAGGCGGGAAGCTCCAGCCCCGGGAACCGCTGTTCGTAGACCTGCCGGTAGGAGAGCTCGTCGAACAGGATCCAGACGATGCGGGTGTGCTCTCCGGCGACCTGAGCGCGCGGATGGAGAGCTATCTCCGCGTTCAGATCGCGGGCCTTCCAGCCCAGCCAGAGAATCTGGCCAACGACAAGCAGGGCAACCACGGAGACAAAGCCGACTGCCGTTGCAGGCAAGCGTCGCATGCGCTCAAAGGCTGGGATGAATTTCGGGTTCCAACTCGTCAGGACGAAGGCGAAGATTGCCAGCCCCGCGCCGCAGAACAGCGCGTTGATCCACAAAGGCGTCCGCTGGCCCGTCAGGATGGTCCAGTTTCTGCAAAAGACCCAAGGAAGCGGCGCGACCAGCGCGGCCCATATCGCGGCGCTCAGTCTGCCGGGTCTCCGCGCCAGAAGCAGGAGGAGAGTCAGCAGTGTCCAGAGCAGGAAGAAGTCAAGCAGCGTCGGCAAGATGAGACCGGAAGCGGAGCCTGCCCAGTGATAGAGAATGTCGTGATGGGCAGAGACCAGTTCCCCTGTGATTCCCAGCAGATAGATCTCCGTGAGCCCAAGTGCCGTGGTGGCCGGATGCGTGAGCAGCTTCATCTCTGCCTATGTCCTCGAAAAATGGAAGAGGATGCGGCCATTGGCCAGGACCTGCTCGCGGCGGACCGCAAAGTACGCGGAGAAAGCGTGGCGGAACGCTGCTTCGTCCAGGTGCGCGTAGATGGCGTCGCGTCCGCGCAGCAGCTCCTGAAACTTGGGGTCTGAGGGAGGTACCCACTCGATGATGAGGTGATTGGTTGTGAGCCGTGCGCAGAGGCCGGCGATGCGGTCCAGTGGAATCTGGCTGCGGAGCAGCAGATGGTGGATGACGGCCAGCATCATCACGGCGTCGAAGCGGCCGGAGCAGCGGTCAAGAAAAGACGCATACTCGCGGTTCTCCCAGCCCACGGCAGGCGTTGGCTGGGCGAGGTCGAGACACAGCGGGAGCACAGGCTTGCCGGAGCCGCTGAGCTTGCCCGCAAGGCGATCGACGGCCTGAAGGTCGGTGTCCACGGAGACCACCTGGGCACCGGCGTCGGCGGCGAGCAGTGAGTAGACTCCCGTGTTGCAGCCAATGTCGAGCACGCACGCCGGTCTGGTTGCGTCGAGCGTCTCGCGCACGAAGGCGCGTTTGCCCGCGTGGTCGTCATCGCTGTAGTGGGTTGCTGTCTCCGCGTAGTCGGACCATGTGGAGGACCTCTGGTGCGGGATCGCATTGCGCATCTGCGCAAGCAGGCCCTTCAGTGTTTTCAGCAGGACGTGCTTTGCAACCTCGGGGTCTTTGACCGTGCGCGAGGCAAGAGTGCCCGAGCCTGTTTTATTGCGACTGGCGAGGAGTGAAGGCAGCGTGACCGCAGAAAACGCGGGCCGGCCTAGACGAGAGCGCCATGTCATGGCCGCATACAGCTCTTCCGGCTCGTAGCCGTCGCGGCGCGTCAGGGCCGTCTGCAACGGCCAGCCCAGTCGGGAGTGGGCCAGCAGAGGAAGCAGAAAAGTGCGAATGAACTGTCCGTAGGGTAGCCAGATGGACTTGTGCGGATCGGCGCGCTCGATCGAGAGCGTATCGACAAAGATAGGCGCGGTCCCCTGAAAGAGGACGTTGAGCGGAGTGGCGTCTTTGAGCACCCAGCCCTCGCTGACCAGATCGGTGCAGAGATGAATAGTCAACTCCGCTGCCGCGAGCCAGAGCGAGGGCGACCACTCCCACGGATACGACTGAAACCAGATGCGCGGATGGCGAAGCACGAGCGGCTGCGCATCGGAGGCAGGCGTGACGACGTCGCTGGCCACGAGCCGGCCTTCGGCCACAAGCCGGGTCGCCAGCGGCAGGGCGAGAAAATCGAGAATCTCCTGGTCATAGGGCGGGCGGACCGTGCGATACACGGCGTCGGGCCTGACCTCGACACTTCCTGCCGGGTCGCGGAAGGTGGGGAGTGCGGACAAAAGCGTTTCCGTCATCGAATGGCTACTCTGCGGATTTATTGGCGGACGTCCTGGTGAAGAGCGCCTTGATGCGGCGGCGCAGGTAGAAGAGAGCGCCGGTGACGACCGCGCTCAGCGTTTGAAACATCAAAAGGCTGGAGCCGGGATCCACATACGCATAGGCGGAGCGTTCGAGTGTAAAGCTGAGCGCGATGAAAAGGGCAGCGGTTACGGCAAAATACTTCAGTTTGTGAGACATGACATTCCTTCGGACATCTTGGGAGGCGGACTCATGCCTCGTGAGTTCCAACACCAGGCCCTTTCAATAGTTTCGTGTCTACATCGTTAGTAGTAGACGGTTTGCTATTGGCGAAAGACGCACCTGGCAACCGGTGTGCGGTTCGTGCTGTTGTTACTATCGGTCGTCTTATTTGGCGATGCAGCTTATTTTTCTCTCATAATCGGCCGTGCATCCCGGAACGGGAACTGGCCCGAAGGTGCCAAGGATGGGTACCCTCGCATTGGTGGGGGTTCAAAGAGAAACAGATTCGCGAGTGCCTGTGCGCCAGCTTTTGTAAGCGGCGTCGAGGACCTGCATGTTCAGGACGCCGTCTTCGCCGGAGGCGCGGAAGGTCTCCTGTCCACGAAGGGCAAGGGCGAAGCTATCGAGCATACGGACGTAGCCGTTGCCGTTATCCACGGTCTTGGTTTCGACGACTTCGCCTGCGCGGCGGAGGACGATCTCGACGGGACGGTCGACGGTGAGACCGTTTTCGGCGACGAGCGCGCCTTCCGCGCCGATGACCTCGACCAGCGTGCGGTAGGGCGAGCGGGCGCTCACCGTGACGTCGGCGAAGACATTGCCGGTCATCTCCAACTGGAGTGAGGCGACGGACTCAACCTGCGCAGCGTCGTCTTCCTTCATGGCAGCGGTCGAGACGGAGCGCACCTCTTGGCCGAGCACGTAGCGCAGCGCGTCGATGCAGTGGACGCCGACATCGGCGATGGGGCCGCCCGTGGCCAGGGTTGGGTCGGCGATCCAGCGGCGCGGGGCCTGCTGGGCCGGGTAGCAGTATTGGGCATGCGCAAGCTGCGGTTGGCCGATGCGTCCTCGGGCGATCTGCTCGCGCATCCAGTCGAGGCTGTGGTTGTAGCGGAAGTTCTGCCCGGAGCCGTAGAGGATACCGGCGGCCTTTGCGGCGTCGGCCATCTGGCGGGCTTCGGCGGCGTTCATGGCCAGGGGCTTTTCGCAGAGCACTGCTTTTTTGTGCTGGACGGCCAGGAGCAGGTCGTCTTTGTGCATGGCGTCGGGCGAGGTGATGAAGACAACATCGACGTCGGGCGAGGCGCAGAGTTCTTCGCGCGAGGCAAAGCAGTGCGGGATGTGGAACTCGGCGCAGTTTTTGGTTGCGGAGGCCTGGTCGCGCCGCCACATGCCAGTCAGCACGGCATGCTCGGTGCGGCGAAAGGCAGGCAGCAGGCGACGCACGGCGTGATGGCCGAAGCCGAGAATGGCGAAGCGGACGCGGGAGTGGGACATGTGGGCCTCTGATTCTGTGATGGAACCATCATCGCCGCTGAGTGCAGATGAGGCAACTTTGAGGCGAGTAGAGAAGGCTTAACACCGATTTGCACCGATGACGCCGATTTATAACGACCACGGATTTCCACGGATGGCACGGATGAAAAGCGGATTCCTTCGCTGCGCTACGGAATGGAAATACAAAAGACCTGCTGTTGGAGCGTGGTGATTCCCACGCATCGCATGAAGCCTCGACGCATGGGGCACCCGAACATTGGTGGCGGTTCAGGCAAAAGCGGATTCCTCCGCTATGCTACGGAATGGAAATGGGGCGCAACTGAGAACTGACAACTGTCCACTACCGCACAGTCTGATAGCCTCCGGGGACGCCGTGCTTCGAGAGGGTGATCTGCCAGAGCTGGGCTTCGCGGGCGCGGAGTACTCCTGCGCAGGAGAGCAGATAGTACTTCCACATGCGGTAGAAGGTCGAGCCGTACTTGGAGGCGATTTCGGGCCAGTGGTGGTTGAAGTTGTCGAACCAGGCCATCAGCGTGTTGTCGTAGCAGGCGCCGAAGTTGTGCCAGTCTTCCATGACGAAGTGGCCTTCGAGCGCGTGTCCTATCTGAGCGATGGAGGGCAGCATGCCATTGGGAAAGATGTATTTGTGGATCCACGGGTTAGTGTGGCTGGCCGAGGTGTTGCGTCCGAGCGAGTGGAGCAGGAACATGCCGTCGTCCTTCAGGCATCGCTCGGCGACTTTCATAAACGCGCGGTAGTTTTTGTAGCCGACGTGCTCGAACATGCCGATGGAGACGATGTGATCGAAAGAGCCGCGGACGTCGCGGTAGTCCTGGAGGCGGAATTCGACGGGCAGGCCGGCGCAGTGCTCGCGCGCCCAGGCCATCTGCTCGGCCGAGACGGTGACGCCTGTGACGCTCGCGCCGTATTGCTCGGCGGCGAACTTTGCGAAGCTGCCCCAGCCGCAGCCGAGGTCGAGCACACGCTGACCGGCGCGCAGCCCGAGCTTGCGGCAGACGAGGTCCAGCTTCGCCTCCTGCGCCTGGTCGAGCGTGGTGGCATGGAGCCAGTAGCCGCAGGAGTAGGTCATGCGGCGGTCGAGCATCCGCTCGAAGAGGTCGTTGCCCAGGTTGTAGTGTTGCTCGCCCACCTTGAAGGCGCGGCGCTTCGCGCCGAGGTTGCCGATCAGGGCATGGAGCGCAAGAACCACGTTGGCTGGAGTCATGCGGACACGGTTGGTGAGATGGTGCGCGGTGAGATGCCCGGCCAGCTCGTCGAGCCGCTCTGTGTCCCACCAGCCTGCCATGTAGGACTCGCCAAAGGCGAGCACGCCGCCGTGCAGCACGGCAGGGAAGAATCGCTCGTCATGGATATGGATGTCCCATGGGCGGCGTCCGTTGATCCACACGTCGGCCTCGGCAAAGAGCTTCTCGATGAGTGAGCGCCCTCGATCCATGCGAACCACTATAGACCTTTATAAGCGGCTGAAAGGAGGGCGGTTGCGAAATTTTTTTGCAGTGGAGCAGGCAACCCCGAAAGCCTGGACTGACAGCAAAAGCGGATAGCTCCGTTTCACTGTGAGCGCCAATGAGGGGTAAAAGCGAAAGCAGGCTGGTTGGAGTGTGTTCATTCCCACCCTTCGCAAAAAAACGCGAAGGATGGGGCACCCGAAGGCAAATGGCGGATTGAGAGGAAAGCGGATTCCTTCCCCTTCCCCTTCGTTCAGGGTGCGGAATAGAAATACAAAAAGCCGGATGGAAACGAAAGGGCTGAGAACGGGCAACGGGCCGTTAGTGGGCGTCGTTCTTGAAGATCTGTTCGGCGAAGAAGTTCTGTACTTTGGCCTGGTCGCGGAGCATCTCGAAATACGCGCCTTTGAGGAGTTGCGAGCGGCCTTCCTGAAGCTGCTGGCGGATGGCCTGCTGGACGCGCGGGTCGCTCAGCTCGCGCTGTCCGGCCGGCTCGCGCGAGAGCAGCTTGTAGATGGCGTAGCCGACGGTCTTTTTCGATTGCGGCTCGACCATGGGGATGATGTCGGTGATCTCGCCGGCCTTGAGCTTCGAGATAGCCGCATAAATGGTGGGGTCGGTGCGCAGGCGCGACTCGGGCACAAAGCCGATGTCACCGCCGTTGGGCGCGGTATCGGGCTGTTCGGAGAAGTTCATAGCGACCACGCCGAAGTCCGCTCCGCTGTCCAACTGGTTCTTGAGCGCCTGAATCTTCTTCTTCGCTTCGGCGTCGTTGGTGGCTTTGCTGTTCTGTAGATTGCCGGGCTGCGAGGGCACATTCGTCACCTGAATCTGCGCCAGATGGTACTGCGTCTCGATGAAGTTGAACTCGGCCTTGTGCTGGTTGTAGTAGTTGGCTACGTCGGAGTCGGTGACGGTGATCTTGGAGTTGATCTCCTTATTGAGCAGCTTGTTGAAGGTGAGTGAGCGGCGCAGGTTGTGCTTCAGGTCGTCGAGGGTAGTGTGGTTGGCCTTCAGGCGCTCGTCGAACTGGGCGTCCGTGTAGGGGGCTTTCATCTCCTTGAGCTTGTCGTCCACCTCCTGGTCGGGCCGTCTCAGGTTCATCTTGGCGGCGCGCTGGTAGACGATCTCCTCGTTGATGAGCGACTGGAGCACGTTGAGCCGGAGCGAGTCGGCCTGGTCGGGCGAAGGGAGCTGTTGCTGCTGGGCTTCGCCGAGCTGCGCTTCGTATGCCTTGTCCAGCTCGCTGCGCATAATGGCGTGGCCGTTGACGGTGGCGACGACGTCGGCGTTGTGGCCGCGCTTGCAGCCGCCAACGAGGGCCAGCACGGAGAGCAGGAGCAGTGTTGCAGGAATGGATGTCCCAGAGCGCGCAGCGGGGCTGCGATCGGTATCAGTCAACAAAGTCGGCACGTGCTGTCTCTCCTCGATGAGGGCTTTGCAATCCAATTTGCCTAATTGCCCGGTTTGGGCGCAGCGGCGGCAGGCGGCGCTGCTGCCGGCGGAGTCTCCGGGGCGGGCGGCGGTGGCGGCGTCTGACCGGCGGCAACCAGCGCGCTATCGATCATACGGTAAACGTAGGCGAGCGGCTCGGCGCCCTCGAGCTTTTCCCCGTTAATAAAGAGCGCGGGGGTGGCCTGTACGCCGAGGGCCTCGCCCTGCGCGAACTCTGCCATCACCGCCGTGTTGTCCTGTTTGGCGATGCAGGCGTCGAGCGCGGCGGCGTCGAGGTTCTGGCGCTTGCCCTCGTCGCGGGTCAACTGATCGAGCGTCTTGTTGGCCTCGGCCAGGCTCCCGGCCTGACCGCCCAGCTCCGCTGCGTGGGCGTGGATGTAGTCCACCAGGTTCCAGTAGCCGGCGGTGCTGTGTACGCCGACGCAGTTCACGTCGATGGCCGCGCGCATGGCCCAGGGGTGTTTATCGTACAACGGAAAGTCGCGGTAGACGATGCGGACTTTGTCGCCGTAACGCTGGAGGACGGCCGGAAAGAGCTGCTCGTGCATCCTGGCGCAGAACGGGCACTCCAGATCGTCGAAGACGACGATGACGACGGGCGCATTCGGAGGTCCGCCGCGCGCGGGGCGGCCATCGGCGCTTACCAGGTCTTTGGGGTTTTTGCTGATGTCGTACTTGCTGAACTGGGCGAGGGTCTTGTTGTCGTCGGAGAGCAGAAAGACGATGGGGCGGCTGGTCTTGTCTCCGGCGGAGAAGGTCACGGTGATGGCGTTGTAGCCGGGCAGCTCGCTTTTGGTTGGCGGGCTGATGTGGATGACATACGCTGCGGGCACGTCGAACTTCGAGCGGATGAGGACCTCGACGCGCCGGGTGAGCTGGGGCGAGAGGCCATTGGCGGTAGAGGCGCTCGCCGTCGCGGTGGAGGCGTTCTGGGCAGCGGGCGTCTGGGCGTGGCAGCCCAGCGCGGCCAGGGTAACGGCAAGGACGAGGGCCCGGAACGGCCTGATTCCAGTCAACACAGTACCTTCGATTATCTCATGCGGAGCAGGCGGGAAGGGGTTGGCGTTCGCGGGCGACTTCGTTATTCGTGGCTATTCGTAGCGGAGCGCGTCGATCGGGTTCAGGTTCGCGGCCTTCCATGCAGGGTAGATCCCGAAGACCAGGCCGATACCGCATGAACTTAAAAATGCCAGCGTCATCCAGATCGCCGACAGCGCAGCCGGGAAGACGTAGCTCACGCCGATGGCGATTCCGCTGCCGAGCAGAAGTCCAATGACGCCGCCGACGGCGCACAGCGTCATAGCCTCCAGCGTAAATTGCGTCAGGATGGTCTGTTTAGACGCACCGATGGCTTTGCGCACGCCGATCTCGCGCGTTCGCTCGGTCACGCTGACGAGCATGATGTTCATCACGCCCACGCCGCCGACCAGGAGAGCTACGCTCGAAAGCGAAACCAGTAGCAGAAACAGGCCGCTGGTGATGTTGTTCCAGAGGCGTGTCAGCGAGTCGGTACCGAAGATGGCGAAGTTGTCCGGTTGCTCGTTGCGCACCTTGCGGCGGCGGCGCAGCAGTTCTGTCAGCTCGTCCTCGACCAGCGAGCGGTTCTTGGGGTCGTCGTACTTCAGGGTGATCCAGTAGTCGAGCTCCTCCGGATGGATGTAGTGGAAGGTCGTGATGGGGAAGTAGGCGTGGTTGTCCTGCGGGTTTTTGCCGCCGCCGAAGGCCTGCTTCTGCTTGTCCAGCACGCCGACGACAGTAAAGACCATGCCCGCAACCTCGACGTCTTTGCCGATGGCGCTTTGGCCGGGAAACAGTTGCGCCGCCGTGTCGTAGCCGAGCACTGTGACCTTGGCTGCACGCTCCTGGTCTTCGTCGTTGAAGAAGCGGCCTTCGAGCATGTCCAGGTTGCTCACGTCCTGCTGGGCGGGCGTGTCTCCCTCGAGGATGGTGCCCTGCATGGTCTTGCCATTGCCGCGGATGGCCGTGTTGCCTGCGCGCCCGGGGGCGGTGTTGTCGGTGTACTGCAACGCGGGCGAGACAGCCACGACATGCGGCAGGTCGCGCATGGCCATCGCGTCGTCGTAGGTGAGCTGCTTGCGCGTCAGCATCTCGCTGGTAGGCCGCTGGCCGAAGACGGGAAAGCGGAAGACGAAGAGGACGTTCGAGCCCAGCGATTCGACCAGGCCCGAGACACGGCTGTTGAGCCCGTTGACCACCGACGAGATCACAATCACCGTCATCACGCCGATGACGATGCCGAGAATGGTCAGCCCGCTGCGCAGCTTGTTCGTGCGCAGCGTGTCGAGCGCCATGATGACCGTGTCTTTGACGTCTCTGATTTTCATATAAGCTTCTTGGTCCCTCGGGACCCGCGCTTCTCGAACATTCCCTCAGGGGCTGAAGCCCCTCAATTCTGGTGCCATATGCGGCGTGGTTGAAGCCACGCCCTTTCAAATCTCTTTTCCAGGCCTCTCTTTTCCATGCCCAGGTTCCTGCATCTAATCGGCTCGTAATGCCACGATGGGGTCCAGCAGCGCGGCCTTGCGCGCGGGATAGACCCCGAAGAAGACTCCTGTCCCGGCAGCCATGACCAGCCCGACGAGCACGCTCCACAGCGCGACCGTCGAGGGAAATCCGGCGACCAGCGTAATTAACTCCGCCACGATGATTCCGCCGATGACCCCGAAGAATCCGCCGACCAGCGCGATCGTTCCCGACTCAATCAGAAACTGGATCAGGATGTCGCGTGGCCGTGCGCCGAGTGCCTTGCGAATACCGATCTCTCGCGTCCGCTCAGTGACTGAGACCAGCATAATGTTCATAATGACGATGCCGCCGACGACGAGCGCAATCATGGCCAGGCCTCCGGCGACCGCGCCGAACGAGTTCGTGATGGTGCTGAAGAAGCCCACCAGCGTGTTGTTCGTGTCGAGTTCGAAGCTGTCAGGGGCACCGGGCGCGTCGTGGCGGCGGGAGCGCATCAGCACGCGCACTTCGTCGGCGGCGTCGTCGAGCGCCAGGCCGGCAGACCCGGCTTTGACGTAGATGGTCAGGGTCTTCTGCGTGCCATAGTTGCGCTGGTAGGAGGTCAGCGGTACGCCGACCCAGTTGTCCTGGCTCTGGCCGAAGGTGCTGCCCTGCTTCTCGCTGATGCCGATCACCGTATAGGGCGTGCCGTCTACGCGCAGCTCCTGGCCGAGCGGGTTGACTCCGGGGAAGAGATGGTCCTGGATGTCGGTGCCGATGATGCAGACGCGCGAGGCGTGGTTCTCGTCAGCCTCGGTGAAGCCGCGGCCCTGCTCGATGTTCAGGTTCTGGAGCGAGGGCATCTGCCAGGTGTAGCCGCGAATCTGTGTGTCCGTGACCGATTGTGTGCCGCGCACGATCAGGCCGGTGGTGGATTGCATCGCGCCCATCCCCATGCAACGTTTGCAGTTCTGCTGAACGTAGAGGTAGTCGTCAAAGAGGATGTTCTTGCGCTTCTGGTAGCGCGTGTACTCCTCGGAGCTGGTGATGATGCGCGGCATCTTCGAGACGGTGAAGACGTCAGCGCCGTAGCTGGTAAATTTGGTCGTCACATAGGTGTTTGCTCCGTTGACCAGCGTCACCACTGCGATGACGCTGGTGACGGCGATGACGACGCCAAGCAGCGTGAGGATCGAGCGGAGTTTGTTGGCCCACAGAGACTGAAGGGCGATTTTGACGGCCTCTTTAAATTCCATGGTGACTCGATTGACCTGGGCAGGCTTTGAGACTACCAGCCCGGCGCGGCCAAAGCGAGGCCCGCCGCGGGATGATGTACGCAACTGTGCGGGGATTGGTTCGCTGCGGTAGACTTACAGTGCAGGCGGCCGGATGATCGCTGCCGCCCATCAATGGGCGGGGGAGGAAAGTCCGAACTCCGCAGGGCAGTGTGCCGGATAACGTCCGGGACGGATGGTTCAAGCCATCCGGACGGCCAGTGCAACAGAAAGGATACCGCCTAAGTTATTCATTTAACTTTGGTAAGGGTGAAATGGTGCGGTAAGAGCGCACCGCGCGGCCAGTAATGGGCGCGGCAGGGTAAACCCCACACGGAGCAAGACCAAATAGGCAGGGACTTTGCCGCTTCTCTCCAGGCGGCGTGGCGCGTACCGGCCCGGTGCGCCAAGGCGGAGAGACCCGGAAGGGGGCCGAAACCTGCGGGTAGGTTGCTAAAGCGCCGCAGTAATGCGTCGCGTAGAGGAATGATCGTCTAAAACAGAATTCGGCTTACGGGCCGTCTGCACGACCTGTGGCCTCCGAACCGCTCAAACGGTCCGGGGGCCATCGAATTTTGGCATCGTTGCGGCTGACTTCTATCTACTACGGACCGCTGCCCGCATTCGTGCGATTTCGTCGAGGATGCGCCTGGCCATCTCCGTCTTGCTCATTGAGGGAAGTTCTATAGAGCCGTCGCGGGTGAGGAAGCTACCGCCGTTCCGGTCAGAGTCGAAGCCGGTTTCGGTGGAAGAGACGTCATTGGCAACAATGGCGTCGATGCCCTTGCGCTCCAGCTTGGCGCGGGCGTTGGCGACGACGTGCTCCGTCTCGGCGGCAAAGCCGACCACCAGCGTTCCGGGGCGTCGTCTTGCGGACACTTCGGCGAGGATGTCTTCGGTGGGCTCCATCTCGAGGGTTCGCGTGCCGGTGCGCTTGAGCTTTTGTTCCGCAATGTCTTTGACACGGTAGTCGCTGACCGCTGCCGCCATCACGACAACGCTTGCTTCGGAAAGCCGTTCGATGACGGCCTGGCGCATCTCGGTGGTGGTTACGACGGGGACGACCTCGCACCCGGCAGGCACGGGCAGGGACGTCGGCGCACTGACCAGAATGACCCGCGCCCCGCGCTTCCTAGCCGCCTCGGCCAGTGCATAGCCCATCCGCCCGCTGGAGCGGTTGCCGATGAAGCGCACCGGGTCGATGGGCTCGCGCGTGCCTCCGGCCGTCACCAGCATGGTTTCTCCGGCGAGGTCGTCTTTGCCGCTGGCGTCTGCGGTCTGGGCGAGGACTTCCGCGACTGTAGCCGCAATCGCCGCCGGTTCGGCCAGTCTGCCGCCGCCGACCATGCCGCAGGCCAGATAGCCGCTGCCGGGTTCGACCACACGCACTCCCCGCGTGCGCAGCGTGGCAACGTTTGCCTGGACTGCCGGGTGTTGCCACATATTTACGTTCATGGATGGGGCCACGATGACCGGGGCATTGGTGGCGAGAAACATCGTCGTCAGGAAGTCGTCGGCCAGGCCATGGGCGAATTTTGCGAGAATGTCGGCTGTTGCGGGGGCGACGACCAGCAGGCGTGCCGTCTGGGCTTCGTTGATATGCTCCATCGCGGAGACCGCGCCCTCTTCAGCGTCGGCCCCGGCGCCTG